>OJRV01000020.1_pt1 | contig 192356 bp, 220 predicted proteins | sample 1599241 | NCBI WGS metagenome assembly OJRV01 (sample SAMN04168656, study PRJEB22393) | human gut metagenome | biome: human gut microbiome; feature: stool | host: Homo sapiens | collected 2014-03-17 | reverse complement strand
AGCTGCCGCTTCCCACCGTCCTGTCGAAATATCACAGAGCATTGAAAAAGATGCGAATTTTTCTGGAAGGAGATGACGCCCGATGACCAATGAAAAAATGGAGCAGAGACTGGCTGCGGCGCTTGAAAAGACCGCGCCAAACGATGCGAGCGGCGTTCTCTCTCGCTGCGAAGAGCGGAAAGGAACGGTCATTCCCATGACAACAAAGAAAACGACGAAGAGAAGATGGACATCACTCATTGCCGCCTGCCTTGCGGTGATGCTGCTCGGCGGAGGGCTGTTCTACCAGCGGGCAAACGCGGTCGCGTCCGTGGTGTCGCTGGATGTGAACCCCAGCATTGAGCTGAAGGTGAATCGGAGCGAAAAGGTGCTTGTCTGCACGCCACTCAACGAGGATGCAAAAGCCATCCTGGCGGATATGAGTAATGGAGCAGACCTCAAGGGTGCAAAGCTCGACGTGGCTGTGAACGCCATCGTGGGCAGCCTCGTGCGAAACGGCTATCTCGACAGCATTTCCTCCGCCATCATGATCTCGGTGGAGGACAAGGATACCGCCCGCGCGGAAAAACTCCAGCGCGAGCTGACGAGCACCGTGGACGGTGTTTTGCAGACAAGCGAATCGAGGGCGTCCGTCCTGACGCAGACGCTGACGCAGGACGCGGTCCTGGAGCAGCAGGCGCGGGAAAACAGCATTTCGACCGGAAAGGCGGCGCTGGTGAACCGCGTGCTTGCACTGAACCCTGCCCTGAAGTTTGACGCGCTGGCAAAGCTCTCGGTCGAAGAGCTCAAGGACCTCGCCGAAGCGGGCGCACCTGCCATGCCGATCGGCAGGGATGCAGCCCGTACCGCTGCGGAGGAGTATGCCGGAACGACGGCGGTGGATTCCGTTACAGCGGAGGTCGATCCCGAACTCGACGAATCCCCTGCACACTACGAAGTAGAGCTGCAAACGGCATGGGGCGAGTTTGAATATCTGGTGGACGCCTATACCGGCAAGGTGCTCAGCGGGCAGAAAGATTTATTGGCTGCCGTTTCCGCATCGAATGAAACGACGAAGCCCTCTGGTCAAAAGCCCGCGCCGTCCGGAACGGTGCAGGACATCGGCTACGCCAAGGTGAAGTCCATCGCCCTGAACCATGCGGGCGTGAGCGAGAGCAAGGCGTATGACATGGACATCGAGCTGGACGACGAGGACGGCACGCTCGTCTACGAAGTCGAGTTCAAGTCCGGCAATATGGAATATGACTACGAGATCGACGCGGCCTCCGGTGCGATCCTCAAGCACGAGGCGGAGTTGGATGACTGATACGATTATCAAGGATCGATTTAGAAAAATATCCGAATGGAAGCCGCCTGACAGAAGTTAGGATTTCAAACAGAAATGTTTGGAATCCTTTCTTTTTATATTAAATTAGTCGCATTTTTGTGTTTTTCAAATCCCGGTTTTCTCTGAAAATCGCCCGAAATCTCCGTTTAGGGGAAAGGGTCTGCATTTTTTGCTCTGTTTTCCCTTTGATTTTCCCTTTACAGCAAATCGATCAAGGCCTGTGCTGCTTGGCACAGGCCTTGTTTGTTTTCTTCAGAATACCGCCGTCAGCAGCATGTAGTAGCTGCAGGCGATGAGGACGGTGAGCAGGAACAGCGGCAGGAGCTTTTTGACCGTGGCGAAAAATGTGACGCCGAAATAGTCTGAGATGATCGCCGTGCAGATGTGCGTGGGACTCAGCTGGCTCGAGGCGAAGCTGACGTTTATCAGCAGCGCCAGCAGAAATACGCCGCCGTCAGGAATCATGATGTAGGCCAGCGGGATAAAGGCCGCTGCCGCGGCGCTTGGGCCCGCGACCAGCGTGCCGAACGCGTACAGAATCACAAGCACCAGAAATGCCGGAATGGGTAAATGCTCAAAATACGTCGGCAGCACATCGATCACGCCGCCAAGGATCAAAAGGTCCTTGAAGACATACGTCATCGTGATGCCAAGCAGCGATTTCAGGTCAAAGCCCTTGACGACCGCGTCGCGCACCTCCTGCACAGAGAATTTTTCGACCAGCGCGTTGACGGCCGCGACGACCGTCACGACGGCCCACGTCGGCAGTGAAAACACGATGATTACCGCGATTGCCAGCAGCAGCGACCACAAACTCCGCAAGAGCAGGCGTACGCACTCTTTCTTACTGCGCCTCGTCTCACCGACTGTGCGCGGCACGCGGCGCAGGTAAACAAGGTAGATTGCCAGAAGCGTCAGCAATGCCATCGGGATCATCCACACGAAAAAGGATGAAATGGAAATGCCGCTGATGCTGCACGCCACGAGGGCAAGGCCATCTATGGTCTGACCACGGGCCTTGGTGACAACTGGAAGAAGTTCATCCCCGAAAAGGACCGCGAGACGATCCAGCGCAACAACATCTACGCCCACACCTGCGCCGTCGGCGAGCCCATCGCCGAGGAGTGCACGCGCGCGATGATGTTCGTCATGCTCTGCCACTTCGGCTCCGGCCACACGGGCATCCGTCTTGAAACGCTCGCGCTGATCCGCGACATGCTCAACGCGGGCATCAGCCCCGTCGTCCCCGGTCATGGCTCTGTCGGCTATCTGACGCTCGAGGGCCACATCGGCATGGTGATGATCGGCGAGGGCAGGGCCACCTATCAGGGCGAAACGCTTGACGGCGCAGAGGCGCTCAAGCGCGCGGGACTCAAGCCCGTCGTGCTTTCTTCCAAAGAAGGCCTTATCCTGCTCTCCGGCACCACGTCCGTCACCGCGTTCGCGTCGCTTGCGATCTATGACGCGCAGACGCTCAGCTTGACGGCAGACATTGCGGGCTCTTTCACGCTTGAGGTGCTCAAGGGTACGCTGATGGCTATGGACGAGCGCCTGATGGCCGTGCGCCCGCGCCCCGACCAGATCAACACCGCGGCCAACATCCGCGCCATTTTGAAGGACAGCCCCATGCTTGAGCGCTGCCGTGGCCACCGCGTGCAGGACGCGCTGTCCATCCGCTGCATGCCGCAGCTCCACGGCCCGGTCAAAAAGGCCATCAAGGACGCGCAGGCGACGCTCGCCATCGAGCTCAACTCGTCCGTCGACAACCCGCTCATCTTCGATGAAGAGGACGGCGGCGCGGTCGCGCTGATGGGCTGCAACGCCGACGGCACCTATGCCGGTATGGCGTCCGACAACCTCTGCATCGCGATCACGGATCTGTGCAAAATGAGCAACAGCCGCATCGACCGCCTGCTCAACAGCTTGGTGAGCGAGCTGCCGGCGTTCCTCAACAAGAACGCCGACTTCAACAACGGTCTCATGATGATCCAGTACGCCTCTGCGGGTCTTCAGGGCGAGCTGCGTATCCTCGCGCACCCCGCCGTGGTCGACAATCTGACCACCTGCGCCAACCAGGAGGACTATGTCAACATGGGCTACAACGCCGCCAAGAAGGCCTATGACTCGATGCACCTCGCCAAGTATATCCTCGCCGCCGAGCTCATCTGCGACGGTCAGGCGCTCGACTGCTATGAGGATAAGCGCTGCGCCAAGGGCACGCAGGCTATCTACGACCTGCTCCGCAGCAAGGTTCCCGAGATGGACAACGACATGCCCCTCACGCCATATCTCGAGGCCGTCGCCCAGCAGATCATCGACCGCGCGTATATCCGAACCGTGGAAGCAAGCGTCGGCGCGCTGAAGTTCTAAAGGAGAATGCCATGATCGAGCACGAACACGTCCATGAGCACAGCCACGGGCACCCCCATGTGCACGGGCATGTCCATGACCCCGAGCAGACGAAAAAGATCAGCAACCGCCTTGCGCGCGCCATCGGGCACCTCGAATCCATCAAAAAGATGGTGGAGGACGACCGTGACTGCTCCGAGGTGCTGATCCAGCTCGCCGCGGTGGAGTCCGCCATCCGCTCGACCAGCCGCCAGATTTTGCGCAACCACATGGAGACCTGCGTCACCGCCGCCATCCAGCAAAATGACGAGGAGACGCTCTCCGAGCTTTACCGCGCGATCGACGAGCTTCTAAAATGGCAAGTGAAAAAACGTCCGGCTGAATATCAGCCGGACGTTTTTTATTGGAATGTTCTTCCTTTTGCATAGCGGGCAAAAATGCGCGCAAACTAAGCGCGGCAAACGCCAAAACAATTTTTTTGGGAGGACAAATCTATGACCGATCATACCAATAACGGCTGCTCCTGCACGCCCAACACCTCTATTCGCTGCGCCGTGACCAACTGCGCCAACCACTGTAAGGACGCCCAGTACTGCGGTCTGAACGCCATCCAGGTCGGTACGCACGAGGCCAACCCCACCATGGACCAGTGCACCGACTGCCAGAGCTTCAAGAAGCAGTAATTTTTGCAGCCGCCCCTCAGGCGGCCGCTACATAGCATCAAAAAGGCGGTGACAGCATGACGGAAAAGGGCAAATACCGCGTCTGCGGCGCGCTCGCAGGCACGGTGAACGGCTTATTCGGCGGGGGCGGCGGCATCCCGCTCGCGTTTTTGCTGCGCTCGTGGGCAAAACTCTCCGACAAGACGGCGCTTGCGACCTGCGTGGCTGTCATCTTCCCGTTCTGCCTTGTGTCGGTACTCGTGTACGCGTTCCGCGGCGCACTGCCGCTCGGAGAGGCGCTCCCCTACCTTGTCGGCGGGCTTGCAGGCGGATGGATCGGCGGCAGGCTCTTCAAGGACGTGCCGAACACATGGCTCAAGCGCATTTTCGCGCTGTTTCTGCTCTATGGCGCGGTGAGGTACCTTCTGTGACGGACTGGCTCTTTCCCGCGCTCTGCGGGCTTTTGACGGGAATCCTCTCGTCCTGGGGCGTCGGCGGCGGGACACTGCTTCTTTTATGCATGACGCTCTTTTTCGGCGTGGAGCAGCGCACAGCGCAGGCCATCAACCTGCTCTATTTTCTGCCAACCGCGGGCATCTCGCTCTTCGCGCATCGCAAAAACGGATATCTCGACAAAGCCGTCCTGCGCGCGGCCATCCCGACCGGCACGCTTTGTGCGCTCGCCGCCGCGTTTTTGACGACAATGGTCGACAGCAGCGTCTTCCGCAAGCCGTTCGGGCTGTTCCTGCTCTACGCGGGGCTGTCGATCCTCTTTGAAAAGAAGAAAAACAGCAAAAAAGAAACGCCGTGACTTTCGTCATGGCGTTTTCGATTCTATTCAGATGCGCAGCGCCGTTTCCAGCGCGATATAGAGCTTGCCGAGGTCGTGGTTCGCGCCGCGAAGATTGGCGACATCGTAGCCGCTCTCCTCCAGCACGTCCCCCGCCTCGAGGAAGTTATAGAGCGATAAGCCGTAAAAACTGCACACCGCCTGCACACCGGCGAGCTCCATCTCCACGGCGAGACAGCCCTCGCTTCTTCGCTGTGCGACGAGGCCCGCAGTCTCGCGGATCATGGCGTCCGTCGTCCAAACCCGCCCCGTCACGTGCGGGACGCCCAGCTCGGTAAAGATGGCCGAGAGCTTCCGCGCGTTCTCGACCGTGATGTAGTCGGACGGCGCAGCGAAATAGTACGAGCAGCCCTCGCCGCGGCAACTCTCCGTCGGGACGATGAATTTGCCCCTCGTCGCCTCCCGATTCAAGCTCCCGCAGGAACCGAACATCACGAACTTCGACGCACCGACGATCCAGCTCGCCTCATAGCACTCCGATGCGGCAATCGCCGAGCCGATGCCCGAGAGGTAAAACGCGATGTCCTTTCCCTTGTAATTCATGCGGTAAATGGGGATATTCCCGTTGCACGCACCGATCAGGCCGATCTTTTCACTGGGAAAGGTGTCCAGCAGATGCTGATAGATCTTCTGCGAAAACAGGATCAGGCACGTTTCGATAAGGTGCTTCTGCTCGCCGTAAAAGTCCCGCAGGCTGATGACGGGTTCAGTCTTATCGTCAAAGCAGTCGGTGATCATCTTTTCAGCGCTGGTCCGTCAGTTTTTCGAGCGCGTCTTTTGCGGCCATCTGCTCGGCTTCCTTCTTGCTGCGGCCCGCGCCCTTGCCCACAGCGCCGCCGTTGAGCAGCACTTCAAAATAGAACGTCTTGTCATGGTCGGGGCCGCTCTCACCAAACAGGCGGTAGGAAAGCGTCTGGTTCGGCGTGCGCTGCACGAATTCCTGTAAAATGGTCTTATAGTCGCGGCGCTTTTCCTCGGCGACCTCCTCGCGCTCGGTATCGAGCAACACTCGGTGGATGAGCGCGCTGGCCGCGCTGATGCCGCCGTCAAGATACACCGCGGCAAACACCGCCTCGGTCGCGTCGGCCAGGATAGACGGACGCGTGCGGCCGCCGCAGCTCTCCTCGCCGTTGCCGAGCTTTAAGTATTTTCCAAGCTCCAGGCGCTGCGCGACCTCGTGCAGGCTGTCCTCGCACACGAGCAGCGCGCGGATGCGCGTCAGCTCCCCCTCCGGCGCGGTAGGATGCTTGGCAAACAGATACTCCGCCGTCACAAAGCCGAGCACGCTGTCACCCAGGAATTCCAGGCGCTCGTTGCTGAAAAAGTTTGCGCCGCGGTGCTCGTTGGCATACGAGCTGTGGCGCAGCGCCTCTTCGAGCAGCGCCAGATTTTTGAAATGATATTGCAGCTTTTCTTCCAAGGCCTGCATGGTTTTTCCTCCTGATAAAAGGACGCCCCGCGCAAAGCGGGGCGGCTTTTTTCTTCTTAACCGAGCTTCGTGCTCAGGTAGCGCACGCAGTCGCCCACCGTCTTGAGCGAGGTGAGCTCCTCCTCGGGGATCTCATCGAGCTCAAACTCTTCCTCCATGGCCATCACCAGTTCGACAAGATCCACGGAGTCGGCGCCAAGATCTTCCTCAAAAGAGCTGTCCATCGTGACCTCATCGGGGTCGAGCGCGAACTGCTCGACGATCAGCTTCTGCATCGTTTTGAAAATTTCTTCGGGGCTCATAAGTCTTATACTTCCTCTCACGGTTTTGGTTCTTCCAAATGATACGGCAAAGGCACTGTACTGTCAATACCCATTTTGCCGCTTTTTGGCATTCGCGTTATTCTGCCTTCTGTTCAATACGCATCTTGTCGATATTTTGCGCGATGTCGTCGATGATGCCGCTGCGCGCGACCTCCATCGCCTGACGGACCGCATTGCAGATACCGACCTCACTCGCGCTGCCGTGCGCCTTGACGACCGGCTTCGAGATGCCGAGCAGCGCCGTACCGCCGACCTCGTTCGCGTCGAGCATTTTCTTGAAATCGCCGAGCTGTCCCTTGAGCAGCAGCGCCGCCAGCTTCGTGCCGGTGCTGTGCATCAGCATTTCCTTCAATTTGATGGAAAGAAGCTTGCCCGTACCCTCGATGCTCTTGAGCATGATGTTGCCGCTGTAGCCGTCGGCGACGATGACGTCGCACTCACCGAGCATCGCTTCCTTGGCCTCAATGTTGCCGGTGAAGTTGAGATGCCCCGCCTCGCCCGCTTCCTTCAGCTTCTGATACGTTTCGCGGCGCAGCGTGTCGCCCTTGCTCTCCTCCGCGCCGATGTTCAAAAGACCGATGCGCGGATTTTCGACGCCGAGCACTTTCTGCGCGTAGTAGCTGCCAAGATACGCAAATTGCAGCAGGTATTCGACCGTGCACTCGGCGTTCGCGCCGCAGTCGATGAGTACCGCCTTGCCCTTGGCCGTCGGGATGGTCGGCGCGAGCGCCGCGCGGCGCAGGCCGCGGATGCGCTTGACGAGAAGCGTCGCGCCCGCGAGGAGCGCGCCCGTGCTGCCCGCGCTGACAAAGCCGTCCGCGTCGCCCGCGTGCAGCATATTGAGCCCCACGGTGAGGGACGAATCCTTCTTGTGCTTAAAGGCCGTCGCCGGATCGTCGCAGATCTCGACCACCTCGGTCGCGTTGGCGATCTCCATGCCCTTGGGGAGTTCCTTGCAGCCGCACTGCTGCAGAGCCTTCAAGATCTCTTCCGTTTTTCCGGTCAGGACGATGTCCACGCCGTACTTCTCCTGCGCCATCAGCGCGCCCTTGACGGGCGCGAGCGGGGCGAAATCGCCGCCCATGGCGTCGACGATGATCTTCACGGGGTCACTCTCCTTTCCTGTCACTCAGCACGTCCTCGCGCATCGCGTCGATCTTTTCAAGCGAGCGCGCGGCGAGCTGCGCATTTTTCACGCGCTTGCCGCCCTTGATGCGGTAGCCCAGCGGCGGCATGATACCAAAGTTCACGTTCATCGGCTGAAAGTCCGAGACCGTCGTATCGCTGATGTAAAGCCCCAGCGCCCCGATGGCCGTCTCGCGCGGGAAATCGACGGGCAGTTTGCCTTCGAGTCTTCTTGCCATCTCGATGCCCGCCAGAAAGCCCGAAGCCGCGGACTCGATATAGCCCTCCACGCCGGTCATCTGCCCGGCAAAGGCGATGCGGTCATCCGCGATCAGGCGATAGTAGCGGTCCAGCATCCCCGGCGAGCGGAGATAGGTGTTGCGGTGCATCACGCCGTAGCGCACAAACTCCGCATCATGCAGCGCGGGGATCATCGAAAACACGCGCTTCTGCTCGGGAAAGCGCAGATGCGTCTGGAAGCCGACAAGGTTATAGACGCTGCCCTGCGCGTTGTCGCGCCGCAGCTGGACGACGGCATAGGGCTCTTTCCCCGTCTTCGGGTCTCGCAGACCGCGCGGCTTGAGGGGGCCGTAGCAGAGCGTATCGTGTCCGCGGCGCGCCATGACCTCGACGGGCATGCAGCCCTCGAAGACGTTTTTATCCTCAAAGCCGTGTACGCTCGCTTCCTCGGCGGTCGTGAGCGCCTGCCAGAAGGCATCGTACTCCTCCTCCGTCATCGGGCAGTTGATGTAGTCCGCCGTCCCCTTGTCGTAGCGTGAGGCGAAAAATGCCGAATCCATGTTGACGCTCTCAAACGTCACAAGCGGCGCGGCGGCATCGAAAAAGTTCAGCGTGTGCCCGTCGCCGATCTTTTCGGCGATGGCGGCGGCGAGCGCGTCGCTCGTCAAGGGGCCCGAGGCGATGATGACGTTCCCCTCGGGGATGGCCGTCACCTCGCCGGGGACAACCGTGATATTGTGATGCGAACGGATCTTCTCTGTCACGAGCTTTGAAAAGCCGTAGCGGTCGACCGCCAGCGCGCCGCCCGCCTCCACGCGCGTCGCGTCCGCGCAGGCAAGGATCAGCGAATCGAGGCGGCGCAGCTCCTCTTTGAGAAGGCCGACCGCGTTTTCGATCTGGTCCGAGCGCAGCGAATTCGAGCAGCAAAGCTCGGCAAAATCCGCCGTGTGGTGCGCGGGGGTGGTCTTTTCGGGTTTCATTTCATGCAGCGTCACGGCGATGCCGCGCTGCGCGAGCTGCCAGGCAGCCTCGCAGCCGGCAAGGCCGGCGCCGATCACAGTTACTTGCATCAGTTCTCTTCTTTCTCCGCGGTCTTTTTGGCCGCGGACTTGGCGGTCGTCTTCTTAGCGGCCGCCTTTTTCGTGGTCGCGGTCTTCTTTGCCGCCGTCTTTTTTGCGGGCTTTTCTGCACCATCCTCGGCGGCGGTCTTCTTTGCCGCGGTCTCCGCCGCATCGGCGGCTTCGGCGCTCTCCGCGCCCTCTTCCGCGGTCTCGGTGGTCTTCTTTTTCACATAGCCGCGCTGGTCTTCCGGCACAAAGCGCGAACACGCGGGGTTGATGCAGTACGGGCGCTTAAAGCCCTTGCCCGCCTTTTTGAACATCGTCTGGCCGCACTCGGGACAGTCGTCCTTCGTCGGCACATCCCAAGTCATGAAGTCGCACTTCTTCTCGGGATCGCTGCTGGTGGAGAATTCGCAGGCGTAGTACGTGTACTGCTTGTTCGTCTTCTTGCTCACGCCGGTGCGCTTCATCATGCGCCCGCCGCACTTGGGGCAGCGGCCCGGCATTTCGATGACAAGGGGCTTGGTGAACGTGCACTCAGGGTAGCCCGGGCAGGCCAGGAAGCGGCCAAAGCGCCCGCTCTTGATGACCATGTTGCGGCCGCAGACGTCGCACTTCTCCTCGCTGACCTCATCGGGGACCTTGAGTCTCACGCCCTCAAGCGCCTTCTCGGCGTTTTCAAGGTCGCGCTCAAAGCCGCCGTAAAAGTCGCGGATGACGTCCTTCCACGCGGTCTTGCCCTCTTCGACGGTATCGAGCTTTTCCTCCATGCGGGCGGTGAACTTCATGTCCACAATGTCGGGGAAGCGCTCTTCCATCAGGCCCGTCACCACCTCGCCGAGCGGCGTGGGACGCAGGTATTTTCCGTCCTTGATGACGTATTCGCGGTCTAAGATCGTCGAGACCGTCGGCGCGTAGGTCGACGGGCGGCCGATGCCGTTCTGCTCCATCGCGCGGATGAGCGTCGCGTCCGTGTAGCGCGCGGGCGGCTGAGTGAAGTGCTGGAGCGGTGTATATGCCTCGAGCGTCAGGCCCTGCCCCTCGACAAGCGGCGGCAGCGTGCCCTCCTTTTCCTCCTTGCTGTCGTCGTCGCGGGATTCCTCGTAAACGGCGGTGTAGCCGGAGAATTTCAGGTTGCTGGCGCTCGCGTGGAACTCGTGTCCGCCCGCCATGATCTGCGCGCTCACGCTGTCATATACGGCGTTCGCCATCTGGGAGGCCAAAAAGCGGCTCCAGATCAGGCGGTACAGACGATATTGCTCGCCCGTCAAATCGCCCTTGATCTGCTCGGGCGTCAGGTTGACGTTCGAGGGACGGATGGCCTCGTGCGCGTCCTGCGCGCCGGCCTTGGCCTTGTAGTGGCGGGCGGTCTTGGGATAGTAGCTCTGCCCGTAGCGTCCTAAAATAAACGTCTTCGCTGCGGCGATGGCCTCTTCGGAGATGCGCAGCGAGTCGGTACGCATGTAGGTGATGAGACCCACCGTGCCCTCGCCCGTGATGTCCACGCCCTCATAGAGCTGCTGGGCGATGGCCATGGTGCGGCGCGGCGTCATGTTGAGCTTGCGCGAGGCCTCCTGCTGTAAGGTGGAAGTGGTGAACGGCAGCGACGGGGAGCGCTGCTTGTCCGTGCGCTTGATGTTCGTCACAGTAAAGGACTTGTCGCCGATGTCGGCAATGATGCCGTCCACCTGCTCGCCGGAGGCCGGCTCGACCTTTTTACCGTCCTTGCCGTAATAGTGCGCCTCAAAGGTCTTGTGCGTCGCCTCGTCGGTGAGGTCGGCGTCAAGTGTCCAGTATTCCTGCGCCTCGAAGGCCTGAATTTCCTTTTCGCGGTCGTCGACCATGCGCACAGCGACGGACTGCACGCGGCCCGCGGAGAGGCCGCGGCGGACCTTCTTCCACAGAAGCGGGCTCAGCTGATAGCCCACGATGCGGTCGAGCACGCGGCGCGCCTGCTGCGCGTCGACCAGGTCCTGGTCGATGGCGCGCGGCTCCTTGATGCTCTCGGAGACGACCTTTTTCGTGATCTCGTTGAAGGTCACGCGCTTGGCCTTTTCATCGTCCAGATTCAAAAGCGCTTTTAAGTGCCACGAGATGGCTTCGCCCTCGCGGTCCGGGTCCGTTGCAAGATACACGGTGTCGCTGCTCTTGGCGGCCTTTTTGAGCTCGCTGATGAGCTCCTCTTTTCCGCGGATGGGCTGATAGACAGGCTCGAAGTCGTGCTCGATATCAACGCCCAGCTTGCTTTTCGGCAGGTCGCGCAAATGGCCCATGCTGGCCTTGACCTCGTAGTCTTTGCCGAGATATTTTCCAATGGTTTTCGCCTTTGCCGGAGACTCGACGATCACCAGATGCTTTTTTGCCATGAATGTTATTCCTCCAGTAGTGTGACGGTCAAAGAAAAATGCTTGCCGCTGCCCTGCTCGACGTAGCCCTCAAGCTCCATCATCGTCAGCGCGGAAAGAACACGGCGCGTGGGGATCTGCGTCTTTTCGATCAGATCGTCCACCTGCAGCGCGCCGTCTTTCAGCGTGCGCAGAATGGCGATCTGGTCGTCGGTCAGCCCCGCGTCGTTGGTTTTCAAATTCAGTGTCGGCAGCGACAGTATTTCCTCCGCCGCGGCCTGCTTGGTGCGCGCTTGCTCCTCGCGCGCCTGATAGCCGAGCGTACGCGGAAGCTCCACGCGCTCGCCGAGTATTTTATGCGGATAGATGGCCTCGTACTCGCGCAGCACATCCCAGCTGTCGGTGATGAGGCCCGCCGCGCCGTCCGCGATCAAACGGTTGCAGCCGCGGCTGAGTGGCGCGTCGATCGGACCGGGAACGGCGAAAACATCGCGTCCCTGCTCAAGCGCGGTATTCGCCGTGATGAGCGCGCCGCTCTTTTCCGGCGCTTCAACCACGATGGTCGCGAGGCTCAAGCCGCTGATGATGCGGTTTCGCACGGGAAAATGCCACGCCTCGGCCGCCGTCCCGGGCGGATACTCGCTGATGAGCGCGCCCGAGGCCGCGATATCGCGGTACAGCCATTCATTCTCCGCGGGATAGACAATGTCCAGCCCGTTGCCGAGCACGGCGATGGTCTTTCCGCCCGCGCGCAGCGCGCCGCGGTGAGATGCGCTGTCCACGCCCGCCGCCGCGCCGGAGATCACGACCGCGCCCTGCTTGCACAGGCCGTAGGCGATCTTCTCCGCCGCTTCGATGCCGTAGGGCGAGGCCTTGCGCGTGCCGACCATGGCGACAGCGACCTCTTCGTCGATAACGGGGAGCTGGCCTTTGACATAAAGCAGGCACGGCGGCTCAAAGATATTGCGCAGGCGCATCGGATAGTCCGCGTCCTGCATCGTGAGAAGCCGCAGCCCCAGCCGCGAACACGCGCCGAGGATACGATCGGCGTTTTCCAACGATTTTTCCGCGAGCAGTGCGATCTGCCGCGGCTCGATGCCCTCGACGAGGCGGTACTCGTCCTCGTCGGCATAGTAGACGTTCTCCGGCGTGCCGAAATAGTCGAGCAGCAGAAGCTTTGAGCGGTTTGTCAGTCCCTTGACCTCCGAGAGCCACACCCAGTATTTAAGGCCCGCCATGAAGAGCACCTCCTTGTTTGTTTCAGCGATACATCTCCCACAGAACGACCGTCGCCGCGATGGCCGCGTTGAGCGACTCGCAGCGCGGGCTCATGGGAATTTTGAGCGTTTTGGCGCACTCATCCAGCATTTGCTGCGACAGTCCGCGCCCCTCGCTGCCGATGGCGACAGCGGCTTTGGACAGGTTCGCGTCAGACAGCGGCACGGTGTCCTCGCGCAGTGCCGTGCCGTAGAGCGGGACGCCGCTTTTACTGAGCAGCGCGAAAAGCTCCTCCGGCGTGACGCTGTACGCCTCGCGGCGGAAGATCGCGCCCATCGTGGCGCGCGCCGTCTTGGGATTGAAGAGGTCGGCGCAGGCGTTGACTAAGAACACGCCGTCGCACTCAAACGCGTCCGCCGTGCGCAGGATGGTCCCCACGTTCCCGGGGTCCTGCACGCCGTCCAGCACGAGATAGTGCTTACCCGCAAGCGTTTCGGGCAGCTTCGTCTCGGGAAGCGCGACCGTAAACAGTGCGCCCTGCGGCGTCTCCATCGGGCTCACCGAGCGCATCAGGTCTTCGCTCACGCACACGGCGCGCACGGTATCGGGAAGCGCTGGAATGTCCACGCCGTCAGAGAACACCGCCGTTTGGACCGGCGCGCCCCACTTGAGCGCTTCGTCCAAGAGCTTTGTCCCGTCGCAGAGATATTCGCCGCTCTTTTTGCGGTAAGACCGGGAGGAAGCGAGCTTGCGCAGGTGCGTCATCAGCGGATTCTGCCGGCTCGTGATGGTTTCCACGTTCATTTTTCCTCTTCCCTCCCAGTTTCTTATTTAATATGTATCACACTATATTATCAACTGCCGCCCTTTGTCAAGCAAAAGAATCTTTTGCACCGTTTCACTTTTGCGCGGATCGGTGCGCCGCGGCTTTACAGCTCGCCCCCTTTTGTGGTACACTGAGCGTGAAATATCACGCAGCATGACTGCAAGGAGGTACCCCAAAATGGAATCTGCCAAATCGCGTTTTCTGCGCTATGTGACCTATTACACCACCTCGGATGAATTCACCGGCACCTCGCCCTCTACGGAGCGGCAGAAGGTCCTCGGCCGCGCGCTGATGCAGGAGCTTGAAGTGCTGAAGCTCGAGGACGTCCACATGGACGACTGCGGCAATGTGCTTGCAACGCTCCCCGCGAGCGAGGGCGTGGACGCGCCCGTCATCGCGCTCATCGCGCACATGGACACCGCTCCCGACGCTTCGGGCGAAAACGTCAAGCCTCGCCTCGTGCGCTACGAGGGCGGCGAGCTGAAGCTCAACGACACTGTCTCCCTCACCGAGGCGCTCTGCCCCGGCCTTGAAAGCCATGTGGGCGAAGAGCTCATCGTCACCGACGGCACGACGCTCCTCGGCGCGGACGACAAGGCCGGCGTCGCCGAGATCATGGCCGCGGTCGAGACGATGATTGAGAAAAACGTCAAACACGGCGAAGTGCGCGTCATCTTCACGACCGACGAGGAGATCGGCAACGGCGTGGACGGGCTCGACGTGCAGGAGCTCGGCTGTGACTACGGCTACACCGTGGACGGCGGCCCGCTTGGCGAGATCGAATTTGAAAACTTCAACGCCGCGTCCGCCGTTCTGACGGTGCACGGCGTCGGCGTCCACCCCGGCAGCGCCAAAAATGTCATGATCAACGCCGCGACCGCAGCGATGGCCTTCCACGCGATGCTGCCTGAGGACGAAGTGCCGGAGAAAACCGACGGCTACGAGGGCTTTTTCCACCTGACCGAGATGAGCGGCAGCGTGACCGAGGCGACGCTCCGCTATATCATCCGCGACCACGACCGCGAGCGCTTTGAGGAGAAAAAGGCTCTCTTCGCCGACTGCGCCGCGCGCCTCAACGAAATTTACGGCGACGGCACGGCCGAGGCCCAGATCAATGACAGCTACTACAACATGAAGGAGAAAGTTCTCCCCCACTTCCACCTCATCGAGCGCGCGGAAAACGCCTTCCGCGCCAACGGCGTCGAGCCGCAGTGCGTGCCCATCCGCGGCGGCACGGACGGCGCGCGCCTGTCCTGGGACGGGCTGCCCTGCCCCAACCTCTCCACCGGCGGCTACAATTACCACGGCGTGCGCGAGTGGATCCCCGCGGACAGCCTTGAGGCCATGACGAACGTGCTCGTCACGCTGACGGAGAGCTTTGCCGAATGAGGCAATCGTTATCGTAACAAAGAATTGGAGTGATTTTGTGATGAATCCTGTCGAAAAGCTCGCACTTTTGCGCGCGGAGATGAAAAAGCGCCACTTGGACGCCTACGTCGTCGTGACCGACGACTTCCACACCTCGGAATATGTCGGCGCGCACTTCAAGGCGCGCGAATTTCTCTCCGGCTTCACCGGCTCTGCCGGTACGCTCGTCGTGCTGCCGGACGCCGCCGCACTGTGGACGGATGGCCGCTACTTTTTGCAGGCCTCGCAGCAGTTAGAGGGCAGCGGTATTGAGCTCATGCGCATGGGCCAGCCCGGCGTGCCTGAGATCCCCGCGTTCCTGCGCGACCACGTTCCTGAAAACGGCTGGATCGGCTTCGACTCGCGCACGATCAGCAACGACTTCGCCCGTTCGATCGGCGAAAAGACGCGCGAGAAGCACATCCGCTTTGCGGGCGGCGAGGACCTTGTCGACCTTGTGTGGGCGGACCGCCCCGCGCTCTCGTGCGAGCCGGTGTGGGAGCTGGACGTAAAGTATGCAGGCCTGACGCGCAGGGAAAAGCTCGCAATGGTGCGCGGCAAGATGAAGGAGATGGGCGCAAGCGTGTTCGTCATCCCCTCTCTCGACGAGGTCGCGTGGCTGCTGAATCTGCGCGGCAACGACGTGCTCTTCACACCTGTGTTCCTCTCGTATCTGCTGCTTGAGCAGGACACGGCCACGCTCTGCGTGCAGAGAGAGGCCGTGAGCGCAGAGATCGAAGCACATTTGAAATCTGACGGCGTAACGCTCGCCCCCTATGACGACATCTACCGCCTTGTCGCGGCGCTGCCCACGGGCACCCGCGTACTGCTCGACGGCGAGCGCGCCAACTACCGCATTCTGCAAAGCGTGCCGGAGAGCGCTGAAGTCCTCGACCGCACGAGCCCCATTCAGCTGATGAAAGCGGTGAAGACGCCCGCGGAGCAGGAGAACGAGCGCCTTGCCCACATCAAGGACGGCGTGGCCGTCACGCGCTTCATCTACTGGCTCAAGCACACGATCGGCAAAGAGCCGATCACCGAGCTCAGCGCGTCGAAAAAGCTCGAATCTCTTCGCGCCGAGGGTGAGCACTATCTTGAGCAGAGCTTCGACCCCATCCTCGCCTACGGCGCGCACGGCGCGATCGTCCACTACGAGCCGACCGAGGAGACCGACATTCCCATGGAGCCGCGCGGCCTCTGCCTCGCCGACACGGGCGCGCAGTATTTGGAGGGCACGACCGACATCACCCGCACCATCGCGCTGGGGCCGCTCACGGACGAGGAAAAGCGCATCTACACGCTTGTCCTGCGCGGACACATACAGCTGGGCGCGGCCAAGTTCCTGCACGGCTGCATGGGCGAAAACCTTGACATGCTGGCCCGCACGCCGCTGTGGGAAGCGGGCCTCGACTTCAACCACGGCACGGGCCACGGCGTGGGCTTCGTCCTCGGCGTGCATGAGGGCCCTGAGCGCGTACACTGGGATGTGAAGCGCCAGAAGCGCCACTGCGTCATTGAAGAGGGCATGATCTTCTCGAACGAGCCGGGCATTTACCTTGCCGGCAAGTTCGGCGTGCGCATTGAGAACCTCGTCGTTGTACGCGAGGCTGAGGTCAATGAGTACGGCCGCTTTCTTGCGCTCGAACCGCTGACGCTCGTGCCGTATGACCGCGATGCGATCGATCCGTCGCTGCTCTCGTCGCGCGATGTGGAGCTTTTGAATGCTTATCACGCTAAGGTCTTTGCGGCGATCTCGCCGTATCTGAGTGGGGATGAGCTGGAGTGGCTCAAGGAGGTTACTAAGCCGGTTTTGTTCGGCTAAACCGAAGGGAAAAGGCGGCGCCGATGGCGCTGCACGGGGCAAAGGGGGAGATTCTCTTTCAAAAGAGAACCTCCCCCTTTGAATCCCCCAAGAGAAAGGCAGGGGGCGTTTCGACTTCGCCCCCTGCACCCCCTAACGACCAAAAGGGAGGGGCGCAGCCCCTCCTTTTTGGATTATCCACCCCGTGCTTCTGACGGTGCGGCATTGCTGCGCTCGCCGCTTTGGGGTGCCGCTTTTTTAGCTTTCTGCTGGATCGCCATTGCCAATAGGTTCATCGGGGATGATGTCTTGTAAAATGACTTGCTCTTCTGCGTCTAACAAGGCTTTTTTCAGGACTTCGCGGGCAAGGATGCCTTTGCCCGCATCATAAAGGTCGATGGCCTCGCTCATATTTTGGACCATCAAATGATATAGTGTCTTATACGTCGTCATCTTCATCACCTCATTTATAGTTTAGAACAGAATATTCAAAAATTCAATAGAATAATTTGTTCTACGTATACTGTGTTTGGTGATAAACGTGAAGAGATACCGGCGCATCCGCGATTTGCGGGAGGATGCCGATTTGACACAACGTCAGGTCGGCGAAGCGATCAACGTTCCGCAGCGCACATACGCATATTATGAAAGCGGCGAAAGAATGCTGCCGCCGCACGTTTTGTGCGCGCTCGCTGATTTTTATGGCGTCAGCGTCGATTATCTTCTGGAACGAACTGATAAAAAGAACGAAAACGACCGCTGACGCGGTCGTTTTTTCTATTAAAATGTGGCGAGCGCAGCAACGCCGCCTTGGCAGGCATCAGCAAGATCGTACAAATCCAAAGTAGACAGAAATTAGGCTGTACTTCTACAAGATGGGCAGAGCGGCAGCGGATAATAGGAGCAAGCCAAATTGTATCGCAGCAAAAAACAGCAGACACCCGATTCCGCAGGCTGAGCAACTCTTCAAGCCCAAACCTCGCAATGGCGGGGTCAAGGGGCAGAGCCCCTTGTGTTCTCTTGGGGGTCAAAGGGGGCCATTCTCTCACGTGAGAGAATGGCCCCCTTATCCCGTGCAGCGCCTACGGCGCTGCTTCCCCGTGCCTTTGGCACAAAAAAGAGCTCCCTCTGCCGAGAGAACTCTTTTTCGTTATTTTTTAATACAGCTTTGCGCCGGCGGGGATGTGGGGATCCACCATCAGCAAATGGAGCTTTTCTTCGCCGTTTTCGTGATGCACGGCGGAGATGAGCATGCCGCAGGAGTCGATGCCCATCATCTTGCGCGGGGGCAGGTTGACGATGGCGATAGCGGTCTTGCCGACGAGCTCCTCGGGCTCGTAATACTCGTGGATGCCGGAGAGGATGATGCGATCCTCGCCTGTGCCGTCGTCGAGTACAAACTGCAGCAGCTTCTTGGACTTCTTCACCGCCTCGCACGCCTTGATCTTGACGGCGCGGAAGTCAGACTTGGAGAAGGTGTCAAAGTCGACCTGGTCAGCGAACAGCGGCTCGATCTCGACCTTGGAGAAGTCGATGACCTCCTCCTTCTTCACTTCGGCGGGAGCGGCTTCCGCCTTGTCGGCCTTCTTGGGCATGTCCAGCGGCTTCATCGTGGGGAACAATTCACGGTATGCTCTATCTTGCCTTATCATGCTTTATTATCTCACATTTCGCATGAAATCCAAAACTTTTTTACCCATTTTGCTTTTATCTTGTTTTATCTTGTGATAGTCAAATGTGGTAAAATTTGTGGTAACACCTTAAAACCTCAGATAGGCTTCGTGGTTTGTGTACACCTTATATATTATACACACCAATACCACCCATGTCAAATAGAGACTATTAGCAAAAAAAGAGGGGTACATTTCTGTACCCCTCTTCATTCATACAAGGAACCCACCGTTTTCCTCATGGTCTTGGTATACTCGCTTAATGTTAGCAATAGCCATGACCGCTCGGTTGTTCTTATATCCGGGGTGTGTTTCACAGAATCTCTCATACTCGTCGATGTCAAGGAGCATATCATTAAAACACTCAAGTGTAAAGTCCTCACCCCTCATAAGCTCAATGTTGAACCGCAGAATACGCTGGCGGTGCATATTCGCATCTCGCTCATCATCATCCTGAATATGTTTTTCGAGCTTATCCTGTGTCTCACGTTGTTCCTTTTTGATGTCGGCGATCTCATTCAACACCTCACCGTTGATTGCCCTGCCAATCTTCTTTGCCAACCCCGACCAAGGATTTACCTTGATCGGGGCGACCTGAACAAAGGTCATAAGCAAAAGGAGCGTTCCGCCGCTCCATCCCAAGATCTCTCCCATGTTCATGTCATGTCCCTCCAAAGTGCTTATCGCGCCGTATTGGAGGTACCGTTGACAATCTTGCTCATATCGCACAGACTGTCAATCAGATCGGAAATCTTGTCCATATCGAGATCATAATTTACAGTATCGGCAGAAGCCTTAACCATAGCCATGACCCATTCCTTCCGATCTGCACCCTTCTCGAACATCGTCTCGGCGCGTTCCATGTAACTGGTAACGAGCTTAACAACTTCCGGCCAGTTTTTGTCCTGGATCGTTTTCCGCACATACTTCACCAGCTGGATTGCCAGCGGGATAGTTGCGGCAAGACCAGACAACACCGATACAATCAGTCGTACCCATTCAGAATCCATAGCACTCTATCCTCCTTTTTTATATTGCAGGGCTTTCTTTGCTGCCCTCTATGCCGTCCTCACAAAAATTGTGTGCTTTAGCAGTTGCGAATTTAATTCCTTCTCCATCAGCACCAGAGTTTTCTACCTCGCTCTTGTGTACAATTTTACTGAGCACAATACTGCAGGCAGTTCCTATCGGGGCAAAAGCTGCCGTGTAGCAAGCCAGTGCCCCAGTATACCCATATACGATACTCAGTCGAGCAAGGTAAAAGCCGCCGGCCAATCCAGCGGCAAGGAAAATCATGATACATACAGCAAGCCAGTTGGTAAATCCAAGGCGTGGCCTCTTCGATTTCGGCTTGCTTTTCTTCTTACCACGCTCGATCGAGATGGTCATTTTACGCCTTGCCCATCATCTGAGTCCAACGATAAAGAACGGTGACGAACTGCTCGCGGGTCAAAATGTCACCCCACATACAATTCGGCTCGCCGCTGACGGTCGTACCATTACCGGCGATCAGACCATTCTTCGTTGCCCACTCGCGTGCTTCTGCGCTGTATGCGCTTGCGTCATTGTCCTGGAGTTCCTTACGCATTTCGCCCCAGAGTTCTTTGAAACGTGCTACATCCATGTCATCATCCTCCGTTTCGCCATTGAGAATTTCCTGAACTTCCTTCCGCAGAGCATCCATGCTCTTGCCATGCTTCGGCCACCACTGCCCCACGTCGCCATGGTTAGAGCCGTAGCCGGCACGATATGACTCTGCATGATCGCTGATCCCAGAAATCGGATATCCGAATTTCTTGACCATATAGACATTCCATGCCACGACCATTTTCCACATCCGGTCGAAATAGCCCTGGTTTTTCGCCACGTCGTATCCGACCATCGTGCCGCCAGCATAGGTGTGGCCTGCGGGTTCGCAAATCTCCCACTGCACTTTCGTGTTATTCCACGAACCCTTACTGCCGGAACCGCATCCCCACGGGCGACCATTCCATTGCAAAGCGAGAATAATTCGTCCTTCGCCCTTATGGAAGTCACCAAGGAGAGCATTAACACCCCAGCCCGCACTGGACTTGTTCATCGTGTTGAAAAATACATCGACAGAAGGTTGGGCGCAGCCAACAGAATGGTTTACGCAGCCAGCAGGCTTGATCGTTCTTCCGCTGGTATAAGCTCCGTTATCCGTCGCAGGGCGGATCTCCAGATGGCTTTCAACGTACTGGATACATTCTTGAGCTGTCATCACTTCAAACCACCTCCACGTATTCTCTGCCCCAGTAAGGCTCGCCGCCGTCCTCTGATGTCTTCAGCACAGCATACCAAGCCTTACCGCCGTCTTTACGGAAACGCGGATCGAGTGTCTTAGAGCAGAACCCGAAGCCACCCTCATCCTCTGCCCCGCCACCCCGACACATTTCACGATTACATTCCGTGTTTTTTCTGGGATCGCACTCATAGAACAGGACTTTCTCTCCTGTCACGCCATCCACCAGGTACCCACCACGGGATACAATATTGTTGATATCGACCATTGAAGTTCACCTCTTTATTTCCGAACGGTCAGATATTTTCGTTACTAACCGTAGATACTTTTCATGCCGGCGACCCCATGATTTGAGCAAGACGGTAGAGCACCGTCACGAACTGTTCACGGGTAACAAGGTCTTGCCACATATAGTTGGGTTCACCATTGATGACAGTCCCGTTGCCGGTAATCAAACCCATATCCAGCGCCCACTGCCGCGCCTCAGCGCTCCACTGGCCGCAGTCGTTGTCCTGCAGTTCAGCTCTCATTTCCTGAAAGAGTTTTCTGAACTGTTCCAAATCAGAGTCGGACGCAGGAGCAGTCTGTGAGGCAAACTGGTCATAGTACCGCTGCCCATACTCAGCACGCTTCTTCTGAACATCCTTACTCTGGTTTGCCGGCTTCTCAAAGTTCAGCAGCACGGCATTGGAAGCCCCCAATACAGAGGTTGCCGCCCGCAGCACCGCCAGCACGCCGGGGTAGCTCCCGGACAGCTCTTTCCAAAGAAAATCCAGCTGCATAATGAGATCGCCGATAGATTTTCCAGACGCCTTAGCAAAATCCAGCAGGGCTTGCTTCCGAGTCCAAAACGTCCACTGAGCAAGGCCAAAGCCAGCCTTGTCCTGCACGAAATTTGTGTAGGTACCGTTATCCACAGCAGCTACATAAGCATTGTCATTCATGCCAAGGACGTTTTCATAACTGTTCTGCAAATTTCGAGGATTAAGGCCGCTTTCGGCAAACAAGTTGCCCATCAACCCAGCGATCCCATACTCACTCAATCCCTTCTTTTGAAGGTAGTCATGAATTGTCAGTTCGTTCATCTCGCACCTCCTTACAGATCAGAAAGCGCGGCTTGCTTCTGCCCGACGATTTCACCGTTCATGCAATACTTGCCGATTTCGTCCTCATCGTCGATATCCTTGTAGATATCCACCATTTCCAAGCTCTCCCATCCAATGATGGTCTTGATCACAGAATCGGGCAGGTTTGCCTTGGCAAGTGAAGTCGTAAAGAAGTGCCGGAGACTATGCCAATACACAGGGATACCCAGAATATTGGAGAAGGTCTCCGCCCAGCTGTTCAGCGTAGAGATAGGCACCGTCTTCGTAGGATCGTCCCTGTCAGGGAACAGCCACTCACTTTCGATACCCAGATCTGCCCGCTTCGCCATCCACGCATCGAAGTAGGGCTTGAAAGGCTTTGCCAGCACATAGCAGGTAAGCATTTTTCCATTGACGCCCTTGCCCTTCGTTCTGACTTTCTCAGGCGTTTTGTAAAACGTGCCATAGATGATGTTCTCGTCGTCGAAGTACGACACTTTGAATCGCGTCAGCTCAGACTTGCGCCGTCCAGAATACCGCGCCAAAGCGAAGCAGCAAGCTTTCTCGTACTGCCCGCGCTCCATCAGATAGTCCAAGAGTTGATCGGCCTGTTCGTCGGTCAGCACCGTCTTCTCTCTGGTCGGCTCATTTACCGGGTTCTCGATCTTGCGGACGATTGACCGGAAGTTGGGAAGCTCGTCATCCAAGATTGCTTCGATGTAGTTGCTCAAAGATGACAACGTACTCTTCAGCCGGCGCACACGGGCGGGAGAGTTCTCGTTGTTCCGCAACAGCCAGTTTTGGTACGAGATGATGTCACGCTTGCTAATCTCCGGGAAATACTTGTTGTCCGCATTTTGGAGTACCCACACGAAGAAAATATACAAATCGCTCGTATATGCCTTAACGGTGGAATCCGCCTTGCCGATACTCCGCAGGTATTCCAGAAAATCGTTCATCAGCCGAATGTTCTTCGGGTTGATCTGGGCGATCAATTCCGGGCTGGTGATCTTGTTTTGTCTCGTCTTCCGTCCCATAACTCTCACCTCCTTTTTCGTATGAAGAAAGAGCCGCACCTTTTTTAGGTACGGCTCTTAAAAATGGTTAGCAAATAGCTGTTTTATTCTGTTATGTGTAGTGGGGCTTCTTTCCACCCTCTACCGCATACCTCATCCAGTCCAGTATGACAATACCCACAACGGATAGGACGAGCCACAGCAAAGTAAACTGCGGGCAGATTTGTCCCAGGATGTTCCCGGCCAAGTGCGAGTAATCCCACACCCCCAAACCAAGCCACACATTCAAAACAAGTCCGGTAACGAACTCTAACGCTGTAATCGCGGCAGCACAGATACACGCCTGCCCTACCAGCGGCATTCCCCAGGGAAGCTCTGCTCCGAAGCGTTCCAGGGGGACGGCCAGAATAATCGCCAACGCAAACATCGTCCAGCTGATCGTTTCTGGCCTACCCTGAGAAGTCTTCCAGATGACCTCACCAAAGAAATACACACCGCCAGTCCAAAACCAGAGCAGAACAGAAAGCACCCACTTCCCAATTCGTTTCCGCTCCATGCTTATCTTACTCCCATTCTCCGGCAATTTCTTTCAGCCGGTTTTGTTCCCGCAGCGCCTCTTCCTCTTTGACCTCAGCGCCAAACTGTGCCAACATAAAGGCTTGTGCCTTAATGATCTCAGCCTGACGAATGCAGATGTCGGTTAGTTCCGCAATCAGCTCAACGCTGCTCATGCGGCACCGCCCAGCTTTTGCATGATAGCTTTCATCTGAGCCTGGGCTACTGCCATCTTCTCAGACAAAGCCGCAGCATAGGGTTCGGGCAGATCCATACCATACTGCACAGCAGCGATCTCCTCAGCGTCAGTCATGGCATTGACATAGCTCTTGAGAGCATTGTGATATGCCGTCTGACCAGTAATCAGCGTCTGAGCCGCAACGTAAATCTGAGCAATCTCGGTAGCAGAATACACCGTGCAGGTTCCATCATCGGCCTGATAGGGGAACTCAGTGCCCCCCAGCTCAACCACGCGGAACAGGTTGTTGATATTGCTCTGATCCTCCAGTTTCAGATTGAAGTGGTCAAGACGATCCCCGATAGGTACGTCTACGCCGGCTACGATGACCGCGTTGCAAGCCTTGGAAATTTCCAAGAGTTTCGCTGCACGTACAGTTTCCAAGGCATTGTCACTGCCAAGGATTTCCACTGCATCTTCGGTCGTGATCCAACCATTCGCAACTGCCTTCAGAAGGCCGTTCGCTGAAATGGAGGGTTCGATTCCACGCAGACCATTTTCATACATTTCTCTCAGTTTACCTTTCATCTCTCAGCCCTCCAAAATTGTCCGAATCAGACCTTCGATGGTAGTCTGATGGCTTTTGAGTTCTTGCCCACCGTCGATCTCTGAGACAACGACAGTATCGGCACCCTCAATATCTTCATGCCCAACCAGGTTATAAGCCACGCTCTTGAATGCCACACCGATAGCATCTTTACGAGTTGCTGTAGTAAAACATCCGCCATCACCATAACGAATGTAGTTGACAGAATCGGTAATACCCAATTCCGTCCCGTCAATTTTGATAATCCGATACATTACTTGACCTCCTTTGCATCAATCAACTTGGCGATATGTTTCAGATCTTCGATTTCAGCATTATAGAAATCGTGGTTCCAAAGCCAGAAATCATCACGATCACTGCACTTGTACTGCTGGCAGCGAGGATCATCCCAAATCTTATCCCATCTGTCCTGATGTGCCTTATCATGCTTTGCAAGTGTAGACTTGATGGTTTGAATGAGTTTTCCACGCAGAAGCCCTTGTCCATCGTCGTTTTGCGCAAAGAACTCATATGCGCAATCACTGAACACGGCACATACCGGTTTCCCGTTGTGCAGCAAAACATTTCCACCCACTTCCAGCTTCGTGCCGTATGGGATATTTACTTCGCCGCTAATAGTCTTGAACTTTGCTCTTTTTACTGTGATATAGCTATTGTGGTTCACCGTGATATACCTCCAAATAAGAAAACACCCGAAGACTTGCTTCGAGTGTAATCTGTTAGTTATTTTTTACGCGGACTTCTTTAGTTGTTCTTGCTCTCTATACCGATTAAACATGGCATAGTGCAGCCGCCTCAACCGTAACAACCTGCCGTGATCGTCAAAATGCCTGTAGTACGCAGTCTGGCATTCCATATATTGATCTATCTCGAAAAGTGTTTTCCTGCCAGCAAGATATTCCCTATGGAACATTTTCAACTTACGCCTTGCACGCTTCACACCATCACGGCTACCATTGATCTTAATTGCTCCGGTTTCCGTCAATGTGAAACGAGCCTTACAAAACCTGAACGGCTTTGTAAGCGGAATGATTTTGCACTTTTTCTTATTCACCCTAATACCGAAAGACTCAAACTTTTTAACAATATCTCTTGCTATCTGTTTCAGTTCTTCAATATCATGGTAAATAACATAGTAGTCATCCATGTAATGACCGGCGCAGTGAAGACCAAGCTGGCATTTGATATAGTTGTCAATCGCACTTGGAAGAGACACCATCTCCTGCTGGCTCGGCTCCACGCCCAAAGGCATACCTCTACCAGGCGCATTGCCATAAGGCGCATAGTCAATAATCGCGTCTGCTACTGCCCGAATCTGCGGGTCAAACATTACTTGCTGATGCCGACGATAGATGATATCTCTGTTAGCATTCGGAAAGAAGCTCTTCAAGTCAAGAAGGAATATGCCCCCTTCTCTTCCATAGCGTCGGTAATGCCATGCAAGCTGTTGTGTTACCCTACGGAAATGCCAATGTAGTCCCTTACCTCTCTGACTGGCTCCGTTGTCGCAAATCATACCCGGATGATAAAGGGGAATGAGGACTTCATTTGTAAAAACCTTATGAATCTGCCGATCGTCGATGTGCGGGGCATCAATCGGTCGCACTTTTCCACGCTCAGAAATGGTGAAATGTGCGCATTTCTTTTGTTTCCACTTACCGTCCAAAACTTCACGCCGTCTCTTGGCTGTTCCAGAAAATAAGTGAAGCTCAAAGTTTTGCGTACTCTGTTTCCAACGGACACCCGTACAACATTTTCTCCCATAGAAGAACATATCGTGATAGTTGAAAACATCTTGAAGTGTACCGACTTCTTTGCTTCGTTTCAGTCTGTTTGCTTGTCGCTTTGATTTCCTGCGATGATATCTTGCCTCTCGGCGTTCTTCGCTTGTCATAAAAAGTGTTCGCCCTCCGCATAGTTGTCTTGTAGGTGCGCATCTAAACTACTTTGACCCGACACATGAAACGAGGATAGCGCAAGTACCCCGCCATGCAAGCAGCGTCCGTGTAAGGTCGTCAAAGGGCAGTTTTAGGGATTTTCACCCAGGGAAGTATCTCTCCTTTTGCGAGGGTCGTCTTTCACCTATCGGTTACTCCATGTGACCCCGCATCGCAAAATCCGGGCGCGAGCGCAGCCGCATTCCTTGCATTGTTATTGTTGGCGCTGCCATCAGTGTTCACATTGCAGAAATTGTTATTGTTGTTGTAATTAGCAGAGCGGAGCCACCACCACGCCGCCAAAGGCGGCGAAAACACCAAGGACACGTTTTCAGAAATACACCCAATAAAGATTTAGCTCTTTTTGATTTGCCCTAACGATTTCAGAGTCCCTTTGATCAACTCATCTTCGTTGTCGATCATTTCTCCAAGACTTGCCGCCATTCTATCCAGCTTTTGTGTTGCCTCTCCAGCAGGCACATCACGACCTTTTGTAGTTGTGAAGCAACCCTCTGGGTTTTGCATCATCACAAGATAGCAATGGGTAAGTCTGACATCCAGTGCTTTTAAGGAAGCTCTTGCTTCCAGCAAATGCGCTTTGCGTAACTCAATTCTCTGAGCGTCTGATGGGAAAATACTGTTCGCTTTCTCAGCATGATCCACTACTTCTCCAGCCAACTTAGCCACAGGTTCGGCCAAAAGTCTGGAATACCGTGCAGACATCCTTGTGAGAAAATTCAGCGTTTCTACATAGATTTGGTTAGCAGTATTGACATACTCAGCCTTACTCGTAGTCCGCCTTGCTTTCAATACAGACATTCTTTTACCTCTCTGGTGAATGGTCTTTTGCCCTATTCATCTGACTTAGTTTGATTAGCAGTAATCGCTCCCTCCGCTTTTTCGACTTCTTCCAGATGTTTCAAAAGCACAAACTCTATGTAGTTTGTCATGGAGCGATGCTGTTTTGTCGCCAGCGCACCAATCTTATCAAACACCTCATCAGATAGACGCAGCGTGAAAACACGTTTGTTTGATGCCATACTCAACCTCCCACTTACCTGCACATAAATATTTTAGTGCTATTTTCAGCTTTTGTATGCAGTATTTAGACTGTTAAGTGATAGCATTTTATAGGGCATTTTTCTAAAAATCGCGTCGGCGGCGCAAAGCGCCGCCGACGCTTTTGTTTTTTTGTCTCCGTATCTGTTACCTTATCTGTCCTATCGGGGAACCCGCCCATTTTCATGGGCGGGATATGGATTGGGATACTCTGCGGAGGATTAGACAGCAAAGCCGGGCGCGAGCGCAGCCGCATACCTTGCAATGTTACCGGTGGCGCTGCCATCAGCGGCCCCACGGCAGAAATAGTTAGCGTTGGCGTAATTAGCAGAGCGGAGCCACCACCACGCCGTAGCGCTGGTAGCGCTGTGTCTATACATGACCCTGCTGTTACCGGAAGAGTAATAGGCGTACTGCTTCTGGTAATTCTGCTCATACTGGTTAGCATAATAACGAGTGCCCTGTACCTCGAACTCAGCCAGCAGGAACAGATAGTCGGTGAATGCCTTGACATTCGCAGCCACATTGGAGCTGTTGCCAACGGCATCGGCGTATTTGGTAACGCCCTTCATAACCGCTCTCAGGTCAGCAGGAAGCGCAGCCATCAGCGTATTCGCAACAGGGTGTGTAGCACAAGTGGCACTTGCGTTATAACCAACTCTGGATGTAGTTACAGTAGAACCGTAGCCAGAAGGAGGCACATCGGTACTACCCAAAACATCGTAACGCAGGTCACAACCAGCCCAGCCACCATAGTTATAGTTGCCCCAATGGTTCATATTGAAATACTTTGTACCATTGGTATAATAGCTATTGTAGCCACTGTCAATCAGGCCAATCAACTTACTACTAATCTTACCAATCTGGAAGTGAATCCTGTTGCTGCCCTCGACAGAGCTGTTGTGGTCAAAGCCCAAAATAAAAACATCAACAGACAGGTTGGAAAGAGAAAGCGTTCCAACTGTACCGTTGATGGTAATGGTCTTTGTTGCGCCGACTGACCAGTATGTGCTTGCCAAACCAGCTGCAGCGATCTTGCTGATATCTTCCCAAGAGCAGTCGTTCAATGCAGTTCCGACAGCAGGAAGGAACTCCGCAGACACCGCGACCGTCTTACTGCCAGGGGTAGTATGGTTTGTACCAGTGGCTACACTGATAGTGATTTTCGCCGTACCAGTCTTATCGTTCACGCTTTGGATAGTCACCACGTTCCCGCTGACAGAAACAGTAGCAACACTGGCGTCACTGGTTTGTGCGGAAATTGCGCCGTCGCCGGCACGGGTAACGATGACTGTTTTGCTTTTTGCTGAACTATTCAGAACTACGCTCGTCGCGCTCAGACTCAAAGAGCCTGCCGCTTTACCGATAGTCCAGCTTACCGTCTTAGCAGATGTGCTACCGTCAGACCAGCAATAATCGTCTTTGGGAGTAAAGGTGGCGTTATAGCTTCCAGCGTTAATGCCGCTTGTAACTCCACCCAATGTCATTTTGGAGCTATCATAGTTGCTCCATGACGGGCTTTGAGAATTGCCCGAATATGTCAGGCTACCACTCTGACTGGGAACCGTAGAGATCGCAAGCCGATTAGGTACGCCAGTGACACGATTGGCAGTGCCCGTGTTTACTGCCCCGTCTGTAGAAGTCGGGAAGAACGACACATAATAGGTCACTCCGTTTTGCAGGCCGGTAACAGTCAACGGGCTACTGGCGTACTGATTGCGGGTCGTTACCGCCAGCCGATACGCCGCATCTGCGTCGTCGGGATCAGTAGCATAACCGCCCGCCTTAACTACCACAGTAGTCTTCGCCCAAGTCGCCAGCGTTACACCGTCGTTCACCACGGTAGCCGAAGAATCAGTCCATTTCAGTGCCAGCTTGCCGTTACCAGCGGCAACAGCACTCATGCTGGACACATCGCCAACTGCCACAGGAGCGGGCGTCTTGCTGAACTCGTCGTCCGCACTATCCGTATAGGAACTCTGCGTAGTGTAGGGAAAGAACTTGTAGTAGTAGGTTACACCGTCTGTCAGGCCAGAATCGCAAAAGTATTCGTTCTGATACGCATTGCGAGTCTTGCTATCCAAAACTACCGTACCATCACGACGGCTTACGGGGGCACTACCTGCCTTACGCACCAACAGAGTGCCACCCCATGCTGCCAGTGTGGATCCGGCCACAACCAGATCGTCAGGGTCAGTCCACTTCACATAAACCTTGCCGGCAGCGGCCAAGGTCTGAATATCTGTCACAGCGGCCAGGGTCAGACCGCCTGTTCCGCCTCCACCACCAGAGGGGAAATTGCCAAGAATAGGCATATTGAATCCTCCTTTTCTTTTATCCCAGGAGAGTGATTACCACAGGGATATCAATATCGGGCATTTCACCGTCTGCTGAGATAATGAGCTTTCCATCAGACTGCCCGGTTACGCAGAGTTTGGCATCTCGTGCCATCTCACGTTGCTCAAAAGTTGCGCTATGAGCGACCGAGATATTACCGTTTTGCGCAGCACCAAGATCAGTGACGGCCAGTTCTTGCGTAAACGGAGCATCTACCCCTACCCATGAGCTGGCGATCAGCGTACATTCAATACTCACGCTCTTGTCGCCTTTCTCCGCCAAAACCTCATCGACCTTAATGAAGTTGGAGTTAGATGCACCGTTGATTGCTTCACGCCAGTCCTTAAATTTTGTCGAAGAATCGTCTTCCAGGATAAGCCCATAGTTCGTCGTTGTTTGGCTCACAGCTCATCCCTCCTTAACCGAACAGAATAACCGTGATCGGGATATCACACGTAGGTTTGTCTCCACCAATGGCGACAGTAAAGGAACCGTCCTGCTGCCCACAAACATAAAGGCTGGCGGTTTCTGCCGCCTCTCTTTCCTCCATGGACACACTCTGAGACAAGCCCACGATGCCGTTTTGATCTGCCGTCAGTCCAGAAATCTCAATATTTTGTTTATTGTCTGACCAAGACGCAACAGACAACACCTTGTCAACCGACATACTTCCACCACCGGAACATTTGACCCATGAGCTGTTGTTATATCTCCAAAGAGCGCCAGATCCCTTCACGAAGTAGAACTTCTCGAACGGTGAGGTCAGCGCAAGACGTTGTGACTCTGTGTCCAGGACGATGATATCCGTCAACTGAACACGTGTTCCGTCAGAATCGTAAAAGATGTCACCTGAATCAGTTACGATAAGGAATTGCTTGTCCTTGATCGGAACCGTAGATGTATTCCGCGCTTTACTGGCAACCGTCTGGTTTACGTTGAATAGGGACAATTTGTACACCTCCTTTAATTGAAAAAGGAGGGGCGGCATCTAAGCCGCTCCCTCCTCGGTCAGTTTACCGGATTCCCTGATCAGAACGTACCGACAGTCAAAGCTGCAACAACAGCGTCCAGATTAGCCTTGTCGCCCTCAGCGATCTTGTCCAGCTCGGTCTTGTTGGCGTGCTCGTGAGCCTTTGCAGCCGCAGCATCCCACTTAGCCTTGTCGCCCTCGGCGATCTTGTCCAGCTCGGTCTTGTTGGCGTGGCTGTGCTTCTTGGCAACAGCGTCCTTCAGATCCTCGTTGGTCTGATCGTAGGTGTCGAGCAGAGCCTTGTTAGCGTGGGTGTGGGTATCCTTCTCCAGAGCAGCGATGCGGCCAATAGCAGCAGTCAGGTCAGCAGCCTTGGCATAGTCACCGATGTTCAGAGCGGCGATAGCGCCGTCAGTATACTCCTTGATGTAGGCAACCACGGTGTCGCTGACAGCTCCCTCGGGCAGAGTGCCAACCAGGTTCTGCAGGGCGGTGATAGCCTGATTCATCGCAGAGGCGTCATCGGGGTGAGACTGAATCCAAGCGGCGATCTCGGCCAGAGTATTCAGAGACTCCTTGGCGCTCTCGGGGATCAGCTGGGTAGCCAACTCCTCATTGGCAATGGTACGGGCAGACTTACCGGCATCAGCACCAATCAGAGTGGTCAGCTTGCCATTGGCGGCGTCCAGATCGGTCTGTTCAGCCTTGCCGTTGATCTTGGCCTTCAGGGTAGCCTCCAGCTCGGTCTCGCTCACCTCGTCCTTCTTTGCCAGAGCGCCCAGACCATCAACAATGCCGGCAACCTCTGCGACCTTCGCATCGGTGTAGTCCTTCACAGCCTTGCTTGTAGGCACAGTGCTGTCATCAGCGTTCTCGCCGATAGCGGTAGCATAACCCTTGATCACAACAACCCAAGCGGAGCCATTGTAGACCTCGCCAACACCGGTATCGGTATTGACATAGATCACGCCCTCGGCAGGAGTGGCAGGCTTACCCTCAGCGCTGGTATAGAGACGGACGCCCTCACCGTACTTCTTGTCACCGAAATACAGCTCGCGGGTGTCGTCAGTCAGGTAGAAGCTACCAGCATCACGAACGGCAGGCAGGTTAGCCTTGTTACCATGGTACACGAGTTTATAGTTTGCAGTCATAGCATTTCATCCTTTCTTCTCACGTATTGTGGATTGGTATATTTGTAAAGAAAACATCTCTGCATCCAGATTGTTGCCCGTTTGCATGAAATTGATTTTCTTTGCAGCTTTTGCGACTGGCACGAAATCAGAATACTCCTACCATATTGCGTACTACTTCCTCAGTAGTAGCAATAGATCCTTCTGTAATATCAGCAGCAGTACCGCCAACGGGGACGCCATAGGTTTTAATCTGACCAGCACTGATCCATGTCAGTTTGCTTTCCGCGCCATTGTTCATTACATAGAACAGGTCATCAGCCAATGTTTCACGCTCAATATCATCGGGTGTAAGTTTCCACGTACCTTCGATATTGTAAACACCGGTCTCCAAAGCACTGATTACAGTTCCGGTTCCTGCAATGTTTGTTACAGGGCGGTTTTTCAACTGGTCATAGTCAGAAACACCGCCAGAAGAACCGCCGCCTCCGCCCTGATTAGTCAAGGCAGAAATCCAGCTCAAATCAGCCATAATTGTGCCTCCTCTCAGAACATATAGTAAATATTGACATTAACCGCCTCAGAAAATTCCAGAGACGTAATGTTAATCTGATCCATGCCCAGCTCAAAAATACCAGTGATCAGTGGGATCTCCTTCCCGTTGATTTTCACTTTCGTTCCTTCTGGGCAAATCATACTGAGCTTCCGCAGCGACATTTGACCGAAGTTCAAAATGCTATTGGGATTATCCGCACGCTCATTCTGTTTGAAGATATCCAGCATATTGACATTCGGCGTCACAGTCCCGCTAAAACAACCCAAATGTGCCTGTGACATTTTTCTTACTCCTTTCCTAAGCAAGTACAACAAAGTCCAACTCTTCCAGAGTCATATCGTCGATCTCTGCCAAGGTTTTATCGTCCAGATCTGACAACAGGCGGTAGCGCTTCATGCCCGCATTCAGTGTCATTAGGATCTCTGCATCATTTGACACAGCAAACAAGCTGATCGTCTCGACAACCAGTTCGTAGAACATTTCGATAGCATTACCAATTTGCAGTTTCTTTTCTGCAATGGTTTCTGGTTCGGAAGTCTCAATACCGATTGCATTGCTACCGTCCCCCAGAGAATAGTGGAACTCTGTTTCTCCAATGCTTGCCGCAATCGCAAATGCGGCCTCCATTCCTGTTGTATAGCGATAAAGCAGCTCCGGGCTTGTCTGGTCAATACCGATCGCACTACTGCCTGACTCAAAATCGTGTTTCCGAAATGCAAGATCATTTGCACCAAAAACAGTCTGATTTTGAATAGTGTCAAAGACTTGCTTTTGTTCCGCAAGACTTTTTGCTACAATCGCCATTGCACTCTGCGCATCGCCAAGGGAACTCTTAGCACAAGCAATCGGCTGGCTAACTTTGATACCGATTTGACTTTCCAAGGCAAAGAAACTCTGGGCAAACAGCGTGAAAGCTGGGATATCCAGCCTCATCGCTGCCTGCTCCAGTTCGTTTCGATACTTGATAGTAAGTGCGGCGCTCGCTTCCAGACAAACTTGATCACCGATTTTCTCACTGACCGTAGCCAGCATCTCGTCGATCTCCGACAACAGAGCAGATTGATTTGCCACTGCAATTTTCTTTTGCAGGCTGAAATATGACAGCATCGCCCGCAAAACTACTCTGTTTACAGCTGATACGCCATCACGAAATGGGAGGGAGTAAACGATGATTGAACCTTCAGTCAAACGCTGTTTCAGGAAAATATCGTACTCCTTCATCTCCTATCGCTCCTTATGCCGTCGGGTTCACCACAGACAGGTTCAGAGAACCCAGCTTGATGGTCATGATGGTTGCAGCCTCAACACGACGACTTGCAGACAGCTCACCGTACATCAGCAGGTTGCCACCAGTCAGAGCATCGTAAACAACAAAGTGGGTCATAGTGCCCCACTCGGAAGTGCTCTCCGCAAAATCAATCGCAGCATTGTTGGTCACGACACCATTAACAGGGGCGCTCAAAGAAGTCAGCTCTACACGAGCATAGCCGGCGCCCTCACCAGGCTCAACAACGCCACTGCCATCCAGAGCAGGCGCGGCGCTACTCAGACCCAGATAATATTTCTCAGGCAAAGCCGGGGTTTTCTTGGAGCCAAACACGTTGCCTGACACCAAATTCAGAAAATAGGTCGTATTCATCGTCCTCATCCTTTCTCAATGATTTTCTTTGTTGCTTAATGGGGGAAACTTTTGTTGATATTGTTCGCAATGCGAATAATACCCTGATCCGGGATCTCAATTTCCCCTGAGATATCCTGAATAGTAATCTGATAGATAAACTTACCGACCAGATCTACCGTTTCCTCTGGCAGCAACACCACACGCAGAACATTTGTTACAGTTCCGTCGCCGTCCTCACTCTTACTAACCTCCATCGGTTTGGCAATAAGCGGTGATCCGTTTTTGTTGACAAAATTGATCAACGCAAAACTGGCCGTACAGGAGGATAGATCAAACGGCTTTTTGTTTTGTGAAAAGAACGTGTGGAACACAAGTTCCTGCGTTGATCCTCCCACAAAGTCGATGGTAGGAAGTGAGTAAGGGCTGTAATCACAATTCATACCTATCACCGCCCTTTCAAATATTATTTTTCAGCGGATTTTGAAGTAGCTTCAACAATTTCCGCATTGTTCAAAACGTCGGCAACCTCTTCGAGAATGGCGATACTACCACTCAGATTTGCCAAATTCGCCTTGCCTTTTACATAGACATTGTTCAGCGCATTCAGCACGAATCCCAGTTGCTGCATAACTTGATCCTTCATATAGTCCTCCTTACAAAGACTTGATTTTTTCTTCCAGTTCGGAGATGCGACGGTAAAGCGTTTGAATCATGTAGGTATTCAAAGAGATAAACTCCCCATACCGCAGACGATAGAAAACGTCATCAATACCGTCTTTGGGATTGACTTCTTGGACAGGAGTAATTGTCAGGCCGGCAAAGTCATTCGTCGTCAAACCACTTTCCAACAATGCACGCTCAACGTCCTGCGCGATAAATCCAGTATGAAGTCTCTTAGACTTTCCAGCTTTTAGCTGATACTGAGCAGGTTTCAGCTTCATAAAGAAATTCTCGTACTTGTCCATTCTGTACTCGATCGCTTGCTTCAATCTCCTATCAGATCCGACCGAGATCTCTTCATCAGCAAACAAGCCATTGTTTGTAATGGTAAAACCATGATCCGGTGCCTGCATACGCACACCTTTGTTGGTCGCAATAAAGTAGTATTCATCATCACTTCCGTACATTTTAGCGCCGTAAGTAAAACTCACGCCGTCGCTGCCCCTCGCGCAACAGAATCCACCATAATCACTGCCAAGAGTGATCAAATCGGCGTCAATCTGACCTGCACGAATATAGTTTGCATTGATATACAGCTTGCGCGTCGAAGAATCACTAAAAACGCCAAACTTTGTACCGCCATTTGTCAAAACATTAAAAACGTTTCGCTCATTGACGGTCGCATCGCTTCCGTCCATACCATCCTGGCCGTCTTTACCATTCTGGCCGTCTTCACCGCGAATCTTAATCGCCGAAGTCCAGGTCACTCCGCCATCGTAGGTATAAGAAGCATAGAGATCTCCGTCATTGATAGACTTGTGCCAACTGGTACTTCCCCTGGACGGATACGAGTTGTATGACCCGGTAGGAGGTGAGGCGGCAATACTGCAATACAACACCAAGCACGGGCTGTTGCCGCTGCCCCAAGTAATGCTGCCGTCCGCCATATTGATGCTGCCCTTCATAGTGACATTGCCGGACGGATCGACATAGAACGCACCGTTGTTTACATCAATACCGCAGCCTTTCAGCCATCCACCAGATTGTGGATCGGCTGTCAGATTTCCGCTCAGTCTTGAGGCAGAGAGCGTACCGCTAAACTCGCCATCTCTTGCGTGCAGTGTGCCGTCTCGCTTTACCCAGAATTTTGCATTCTCAGGTTTTGTAGCACCCGCCCAAATCGCATACAGCGAATTGGTATCCTTGGAAGAGTTGAGGGCAACAAAAGTAGAGTTTGATCCACAATGAAGCTCATTCTCGGCCAATTCCCATCCGCCAATCGAACCGGAGTCGGCCTTAATTCTTCCTCGGAAATAAGCGCTGCCATCCCGAAGATCCAGATAGAAGTTTGCGTTCTCAGGCATACCATCCGCATCGAACTTGATATCGCCCCAATCGTCAATAAACTCCGGGGTCACGGTTGTACCGTTAGTATTGAACAGGAGCTTATTGCCGGCCACGATACCATACTTCGGATCGAAGATCATCAGGCCACCGTCGTCATGCTGCATAATGTACGAGGCGTTATACAACCACGCTCCGGTGGCATCCACCTTGAATTGCATTACGCCGTTATCGTTGGCGTTCTCCAAGACGAGGTTGTTACCAATAATGAGACTACCCGCAAGCAGTTCTGTATTGATACCCCATGTCTCTCCAATCAGGATATCGTTACCCTTATCATCTTTGAGACCTGTTTTCGCATCGGAGTAAAACCGACCGATACCCAGTTTAGCAGTCTTCCAACCATCGTCAGTCATGGCAATCATGTTGTCCACGATACGCAGTTGATACTTACTGTCACCGCCCACTTGGATACCCGCACCATTGATCACAACGCTCTGATTACTTGCGCCAATAATGGTGTTTACTGCCGCATTCAAGGCGTTCTCCATAAACTGCGAAACCTGAGTAGTCTTATTCGCAGTTCTGTTGTAGAGGTATTTGCTGGTATCAAAACTGCGGCTGGACGCACTGACCTTATTGACCTCACTCAGCCAATTCGCAACTACGTCACGTTTTTGGAAACGATTAGAAAAAGTCAATGTCAACTTCTCGGGGTTCTCAAAGTCCAGAGCTACCCCGATCAGCTTCGGCTCGATCACACCACCATCACCGACGTTCAGATAAATGCTCTTGCCGAACTCCAATTTATTCTTAAACGGCTCAAATTCTTTCTGGAACAAGAAATTAGCCGTATCAATGGAAAACTCGTAAACAGGCCATGCCCATTCATCCAAAAGCTCTTCGCCAAATGCGTACAGCTCTTGCGCCACAGAATATTTTTGATACTCGTTCACATTTACTGTGAAAAACAGCTTGGATGTGCCCGCCTCAAAAGAAATCTGGGTGCCTTTGTTCTCCGTTACCCCATCCTGAGAAACAGGAGAAATATCACTGCTGAACTGAGAAAGTATGCCGGATGCAGTAACAAGTCCGCTCGGGAAGCTATGCTCATCAAACGTCGTAGATCCCATGTACACCGTCAGTACATATTCGTTTGTACTTGGGTTAACCTCCAAAGTACCACGCACAATGTCTGCCGTCAGCTTTGCGCTGGCAATTTTCAAAACGCCGCCCGCAATAGCATACATACTTTTACCGTTAAGACTTGCCTGTGCAATATCAGCCCCGGTCAATGTAACCTCCCCCTGCAATGTGGAGATGGCACCAGAAGCCGATGTATCTACATCGGTCGCAACGAAAGTTTCCTCTGCCGCTTCGCCCTCAATCAAATAGTGGTTGAGGATTTTTTGTTCGGCTTTTGTGAAATACTTGGAAATAGACAGCTGCTCTACAACACCCTGAATATCAGTGGTATACCGATCAATCTCTGCCTGCAAATTCGCAATCACTGTTTCTTGCGCCTCAATCTCAGAGTTCTTTGCAGAGATTTTCTCATTGATCTCTGTCAGCTGTTGCTGTTGACTTGTCTTTCCAGCGGCAGTGGATTCCAGAGCCATTGTCTGGATAATTACGCTTTGTTGCGTAGTCAGGACTTCCAAATCGCCTTTCAGCGAAGCGAGTGTCACTTCCTCCGCCAGCCTTTGGGCGGTTCTGGATGCCCGTGCTGCTACCAGATTGGTGTAGTGAGTTTGGTTGCTTTTAATTGCAGCATTCCAGCTCTTGACACGCTCGGCCAAAGTAACTGTGCTGCCCTCGGCGATCACATCAAAATCGCCGTTGGAAATGAAGTATGACAGGTTTACCATGTAGTCTGTGCCGATCGGGTTTACATCCCGAATACTCAGGTCGTCCGATCCGTACAGATGGAGCTTTGTCACCATATCATCGGTAAGCTCTTCCAGATCAACCGCGTCCACCAAATTCTGATAACTCAGATAGATAGGTACGGTTCCACGGCTTTTGCCCGCGTCGTAAGCACTAATTGTCCTGGCGTACACGTCAAACACAATCGTGCAGTTATACTTCTCCATAGCGCTGCCATAGCAAAAACTCAAGGCGTCGCTATCGTACTCGTCAAAGGTGCGATAACATCCAATCAGCTTGGGGTCAACATACCCAATACTCCATGTCGTATCCAATTCCAGAATACGGCCCAGAATAGTATCCTCCGGCTGAACAGGATTCCAGAAGTTATACGTTCCTTCTTCCAAATAGAGTTTCTTTTTCTCAAAAAGCTGCTCAATAGAGTATCCGGTAATATGCTTTACCTCAGATACACCGTCACCTGATGTAGCCGGCCTCTGAAGAATGTAGATACCAAGCTGTTCGGTAAACAGCATTTTGTAGCTGGTCAGCAGACGATAAACCGGATTGATTTTCCCGTCGGAATGCCGAGGAACATCGAACTCAACGCGGCTTACATCCGCATAGTTCAATTCAAAATTAAGGTTGCTGACCCAAGGGATAACCCCAAGCTCTTTACCAGCCAGAGTCTGCAACCGCAAAGCGGGCTGCTTAATCTGGCTGGCTTCCAATTTAGAATAATCCAGATACACCTCTGGCCTCCTTTCTTATGCTCCGACGTTATAAAGGTATCGACCGCTGATCGTTACGCTCCCAGTTCCAGTGAATACCAATTCATTGTCTCCGGGTTCCAACTCCAAAAACACAAAATTGAAGTGTTCATAAAGATCGTAGCCAGAAACTTCCTCGGTAACTACCTGGTTCTCATTGTCAACGCGGATAGACAAACTGCTTCCCGGCAAATTATCAAACCGCATTTCTGCTCCGGTCGTCTTGTTCTTTACTGCAAAACTGGTACAGCCGGCAGCAAGAGTGACCAACATTTCTGGGCGCAACTTTTCCATGCAGGTACTGTCGTTGTAAAACCGCACCGCTGTTCCCCCGCTGATTTGATAGGTCTTCGCAAATGGATAACTATATCCATATGGGCAGTCGCAGATGATTTTAGCTTCAAACGCCATAGGCACCCAGCTGAGATGAATAGGCGTCAGTTCCTGAACGAGACACCGGAATTGAATATGCTCCATATCCGGCTGATCAATACTGAGCCATTGGTACTCCTGATACCCTGTCAGCCATTTTGAAACCGCCTGCATTTCATAGCGATCCAACTTATGATCTGCTCCGAAAATCAACGTAAAGCTCAACGGACTATCGTTATATCGCACACCATAGTGGATCGGCGCAACACGATTTGCCAGCCGCGTCTCCACCAGATTTGCTTTATTGCCAAAACTATTGGCACTATGTTTATTGCTGGACATATCCGCAATGTACATACCAAACATGGAAGCGGGCATACCAGCATAGGTAAATTCATAGCTTTTGAACATTGTCTTCCCTTCCTTGCTATATGAAAGGGACGCCCAATTTCGGGCGTCCCAATCTTATCTCCCGATTCCAATGAGCCGTCCAATCTGATTGACCATATCGCGTGTAACCTTGATATGCTTATCAACCGTAGACTGGTCGGCACCATGAATGATCGTATCGCCAATCTGCACTTCAATGGGTCTGCTGTTGTTGGTGATATTATTTACCGTCTTACTGCCGCCTACCTGCTTCATCACATCAGACAAAGTAGACTTGCCAGCATAATCCGGCAGATCACTCATTGCGTCAGAGAGCATATTGATACGATCCATCTGTGTGGTCAGATTGTCCACCATCTGTTCGCTCAATACCCACTCCTTGGTTTTCAGCAGAGAGAGTTGTTCGTTGGACTTGATATCTCCTCCGCCGACAATGCCACCCTCATGATAGGTGTACTTTCTGTACTTATCGTACAGCAGTTGCCCACCCACGCGATCTACGTACCAAACACCATCACTGCCGCGCACCGCAGTAATGCCATACTGTGCCAGCTGTGCGCCAAGCTCAAGATTGCGCCGGTTCAGATAGAGCTTACCGGCAGCATCTTCATAAGCGTGCTGCTTGCTGTTTGCATACATTTCTTTGATGATTGCATGGATCATATCTTCGCCGCTGGAGCTATTGTCGTAGGTAGCATTCCCAACTTGGAAATTTGTTCCGCTGGACTGCGTGGCCTTGATGTCTCCTCCGATACTTCCCAGAGCAGACACGTAACTTCCATACCGTTGTGCAGCAGCCAAGCAGTTATCCCAAGCATTCGCAATATCACTGTTCAGCACATCACCATACTGCGTGTTCCAACTGATCAGCTCGCTATACAGCGTATCCCAGTGAGACTCGATATAAGAGATTGCCATATCATAGAGTTTCTGATGAGAAGAGATACTGTCTTCCAGAATCCCAATTTCCTTATCCTTCTCGTCATGATAGGACTCTTCCATCTTATCCAGAGCGTCCTCCTGAGCCTCCAGTGTTCTGTCCGCCTGTTCGTCGGCCAAATCAGACTGAAGCTCACTCAGTTCTTTGAGCAACGCCGCTTTTTCAGCCTGAGCTTCGCGGCTGTCATCCAGAGAAAGCATATCAATACGAGCTTGCAGCTTCGCAATCTCACGCATTTTAGATGCCATGGTCTTCTGGTGATCTGCCTCGTCTTTGCTGGCCTCCAATGACTGCTTCTTCAGGTCGATAATTTCAGAGTACGCATCCTTCATGTCCTCCAATCCGTCGATCTGATCTTGGATACGCTGTTTCAGCATATCCATTACATAATCGAGGATGTCGTTCAATCCGTTCTGCATCTCCTCTAACTCGTCCGTCACGCCACCCACGGTTTTACCAATGCTCTGTACGGCGCTGTCCGCCATAGCCCGAATTGCATTGATATTCCGCAACGCCGCTTGGTACTGATCTTCGTCCAGTCCAGCCAAAGCCAGATTTGCATAGACCAATCCCCAAGTTGCGTTAGTAGCCTGTTCGGTTGCATACAGCAAATTATTCAGAGTTGCGATATCGCCCTCAGACTTTGCCATACGAAGCGCTTCTACATAGGCCAAAGAACTCTCAATCGCCATCTGCTGCGTCCGTGCGGCAATAACCGCTTGGATGCGCTCTTCGTTGATGACAAGCTGCCCATTCTCATCAATCAGGTACGCTACGTACTTCTGCCCAAGCCCGATAATACTCTGCAAAGTATCTACGGTAATGAACCCGCTCTGGGCATACTCGTCCGCCGCGTCATGGAGTGTGTCATAAACATTTTGGATAGTATCAACCGCGTCGGAAGCCTCTTCAACGATACCATCCAGAAGCTCCGTAATCTGCTTGCGGGTTTCCTTGATATCCTGTCCAAGTTCTTTCCAACTTTCCGAACCGTCACGATTTTCCTCGTTCAAGTCCGTCAGAGAATTGATAAGATCCTCAGTTTCCTTCCTCAAACCATTTGTGGCCTCCTGCAGAGTGTCGTATCCACCCTTACTATCGGCCACCAGCTCATTCAGGTGCTCCATGTTTGCGATCCAAAGTTCATTGGTATCGGCGTTATACTGTACCTCGAACCCCAGATCTCGCAGCGCCTTAACGCCAGAAGAGATCGTGCTTTCCCTTTGGTCATTCAGATTTTGCAGCGCCTCTTGCTCACGCTGATAGGCACCGATCAGCTGACGCTCCAAAAGGATTTTCTCTCTCAAATCGTCAGAGTTATCAATTTTGGTTTCAAGCTCCGCTCTGGCCTCTTGTGTCTTGCGCAGCCGTTCAACCGCCTCTCGATAGTCGTCAATGGTAGCGACATACTCTTCGACATCTTTCTTAGAGCTGCTACCCGACTTCGTATCGCTCTTGAAGCTCTTCAAAGGCGCATTTTTCAACGCCTGCAAAGTCGCGATTTGTCCATCAATCTGGCTGATCGCGTCTTGGTACTTGGAAACATCCAGTTCAATCTGGGAAATAAAGTCCTCCAGATTGCTTTCCTTAGCGGTGTAGGAATATTCTGTCCCCTTAAAGCTACCGCTTGTCAGGTTGAGCTTAATGCCACTACCGCCAGTACCACCACCAGACCCACCTTGTACGTCAGCCGATCCAGCTACTGTACCGCTTGCAACACCAGCAATAGCCTTAGCTGTCTGGTGTGCCTGCTTTGCGACAGAAGCAAGATCCGTCTTTACGCTGGTCAGGTTGTTGTACATCGTCTGCGCCAGATCATAGGCAGCTTGATTAAAGTTGCCATTTACATCCGTGCAGACCTCAGCCGCTACCCGGTTGAACTCTTCCGCATTTTGAGCCATAGCAGCCGCCGCCAGCTTAAACGCAGTCGCCTCATCAACGCCAGCATCAATCAGAGCCTGAACAACAGCATTACCGGCATTGATCCGATACTCCGCCAGCTCTTTTGAGATATCTCCCTCACCCTCAGCAACCGCTTTGGCAAGGTCAAGCTGCGTCTGAGCTGCTTCCATCTTGGCCTGCAAGACTGCCTTTTCAGCTTCCAGCTGGGCAATTTGCCCATCAATCTGAGCATCCAATTCAGCCTTTTTGCCTTGAATGAAAGAGTTTACTACGCCCTCGTTAAGGATAATCTGACCATCAGCCGCTACTTGGGCATTGTTCATGATCTCAGGATAGACCTTGGCGAACTCCAAAGCCTTATCCAATGACATGGTAAACCCGTTGGCTACCTCAGCCTGCAAATCTGCAAGCGTCTGGAAAGAATCAGAGATAGTATCAATGGTAGTTGCAACATTCGAGAAGTTTTGCAAGGCAGAAGTATATGCGTCCAGATCACCGGTGATTGAACCGTACAAACTGCTGTAGATCGCCAACTTGCCCTGGTTTTCAGCAATCGCCTCGTTGTTTTTCTTGATTTCCTCTGTGGCGTTGCCGATCATGCCCGACCACAGACCACCATCATTGCCAAGGTTACGCTGCTCCTCGTAATACTTAATGCTCTCTTGCAGGGTGGCGTTACGCTCTTGAAGCGAGTCGATCTCCTTTTGGATCTCGTCCATCTCGCCCTGCATTTTAGCATTAGCGTTTTCTTTCCATGCCGCTGTGTTGAGCTTTACGACGCCGTTCTCCTCGTAGAGGTAGTCCAGATATTTTTCCTCAGCACCGGCAAGGGACTCAATAGTTTCAGCAGACAATCCGCCGCCACCGGCCATATCACTTTCGGCAGACGCCAAAGCATCATACGAAGACTGCAACCCCGAAATAACATCGGTCAGTTTTTCCAGCTGTGCGATATATATAGAAGTGCCACCGTTGTTTGTGGCCTGTTGCATTGCTCCGCTGAACTCCGGGAAGGTATCGTTGGCAAGCTCCAAAAGGATCTTCTTATATGCCTCAGAATACTCCGTGCTATCCTTGATCCCCTGGATATATCCGTCGAAAGCATCCTGAGTATTGATATCAGTAGTTTTCAGCGTCTCTCCAAGGTCAATGACCGCCTCATTTTTGAGGAAGTTCTCTTGAGCGGAGTTATAATCGTCTACGAGTCCCTGATAAAACTCAATCTGCTGCTGAACGTTGTTGAGGACATCTTGGGATGAGTCCCCAAGCCAGCTATCAGCCATGCTTTGCCAGCTATCGTCACTCAAAAGTACGTGCTGGAGTTCTTTGTACATTGCCAGGACTTCCTCTGCGTTCTTTCCTGCCAGTGCATAGCTAATACTGATTTGCCCGTTGACATTTTCCCACGCATCATTAACATAACCGATCTTTCGCAAAATCTGGTCAATGCCACCTGCGTCAGTAACAACGCCAAGGAAATTCGTTCCAGAACCTTCAGCGTTGATACCTTGGTCATATCGTGACATTGCGTCACGGTACTTGGTATCCAAAGTATCTCTGGCGTCATACGCTGCTTGCAGTTTAATGTTGTCGAGCTTCTTGATCTCGTCATCCAGCTTGCCATTAACCAGATCAAGATTATCAGCCTGCGCCCCAACCAGATCCGTAATATCTTTCTGGATACGCTTCGCCGTCTCTCTGGCAGAAGAGTCGAAGTCGCCGGCAGTTGCCAGCTCTTTATACTCTGCAATCAGATCGGCAAGCGAATTACGCTGATCGTTAGCGACCTCCGCAGCCTCAGTCATAGACTGACGAGCTTCTTCTGCCCGTTGCTTTACGCTTTGCCATACCTGAGCCAAAGCCATGACAGCAGTAACTGCCAGGGTAATCCATGTCATGGGGTTAGTCGCCATCGCCGCAAATGCGGCCTTGGCGTTGGCACCAACAACCTTCCAAGAAAATGCCTGCTTCTCATTCGCTGCGGTCTGTTGCAGAGCAGCAACGATTGCTTCCTTCTGAGCAGCCGTCAGTTTCTTGGAGTTTAGGATCTCGGTCATCATTGCGGCGGTAATCTGCTCGGTCGTCCGCTTCTCGGTAGCTTTCGCCATATTCTTGGCAAGCGCAGCAGCAGTCGTTTTATCCGTAGCAGCCTTTTCCGCCAACTCTTGGATCGTATATCTCTGTGCAGAAGCAATCAGACTGGTCATTGTCATGACCTGCTTCTTCTGCTCCGCAGTCAGTCCAAGTGCGCTCATTGCTGCCGCACGCTGAGACTTATCAAGTCCCATCAGCTTAGTAGCATAATACTGTACACTTGTGGCGCTACCGTCCATAACCACGCCAGACGCTCTGATAGCCTCTGTCACCGGAAGGACAGTGCTCTGGAGCATATTCATTTCGGCACGGAATTTATAAATCAACGCAATCGCACCAACAAGACCGATTGTACCAAACAATCCCAGCTTCTCCGTCAGCTGGTCAATCCCGTTGGAAACAAGGTTCAAAGCATCAACAACGAGCTTCATATCGTCGGTCTGGAACAGGTTCTGAGCCACACCAACCCATGTTTCTTTCAGTGCATTCAGCTTATAATCCAACGATTGCGTAATCTTGTCCATCTCGCGTCCTGCGCTGCCGGCGCTCTCTTCCATCTTTACGATGGCACTACGCGCCTGATCAAAGTTGGACAAAATCGCGGCACCAATCTGAGCCTGCCGTTTACCAAACAGAGCCTCCAAAAGGTTAGCTCTATTCTTATCGGTCAGCTCATCCCAGATATCCGCAATATCGGACAGAATGTCATAGGTAGAACGATAAGTCTCGGGATCGTCCGCCTCAAACAAACTGATACCCCGGTTATTATTGCTTGCGACCTTAGTGAGATCGGCAATCGTACCGGTCAATTCGGACACGTCTGCGGAGTATTCCTCCGTCTCCTCATCATAGCCACGGATACGCATTGACAAGGTTTTCAGACCGTTACCAACCGTCGCCGCGTCTCTTGTGATTTCGATAGCGGCGGTCGCCAGAGCTACCGTTTCCTCAAATGTATTGTTTGCAGCAGCCATAGCAGCAGAGCTACGGGTCATAGCCTCCACAATATCACCGTTGGACACGGCGAACTTATTACCCACTTCGTTGACCTTGGAGATAATACCATCCAAAGAGTCTTCAACATCGAGGTCGTAAGCCTTGATGATACTTACCAAGCCGTCTGTCGCCTGGGTAATATCCATGTCGGGAGAAATAGCTTCAAAGATAGCAGAGTTTTCTGCCAGCTTTGCGGCATCTTGCATAGCATAGCCCAGTCGCGCCCATTCCGCCGTCTGAGAAATAACTTCCTCAGTGGTTACACCCAGCGCTTTGGCTGTGCCATTGGCACTATGATAGAAACGGTCATACTCCTCTCTGGTCGCGGTCGTGACTTTTTGCAGGTCAATCATGGCCGTATCCAGATCAACGATCGTAGTAAGTGCAGATCTCAGCAGCCGGAACGCACGGAAGAGAAGCGTAGTAGCAGATACCCACTGGAGTACCTTACCTACGTTGTTCTTCAAAATGTCGCCCAAAGACTGCATATTCTTTCCAGCAGCTTTGACCTCAGATTTGAACGTGCTAAATTGCGCCGTCCATTTTCTCAAATCCATCTGATTGTCAACGCGCTTGAGATTTTCGCTCAGCTGTTGGAATTGTGCATTAAGACCAGGATCTTGCTTCAATGCACTCCACGTTCTTCCAACTGTTTCCAAATCTGCCTTTGCTTTCTCCAAGTTTTGAGTAAACTTGAAGTCGTTGACATCACCACGCTGGACACGGAGAAGTTCAGACATTTCCTTACTGCAAGCACCAATCAGAGATTGCAGCCGCTCATATGTCGTAACCTTCTCCCTATCCCCCATATCAGCGCCATACTGTGCCGCTGTCTCCCGGAGCAGTCTCATATTCTGCACGAGATTTTCTGTGGGGGCCACCACCTGGCTAAACTTCGTTTGCAAATCAGCAATGGTAGACGGGATACTCTGCATTGCGACATCGTAATCTCGCGCTTTGTCAGCCAGCTCCATCTGGGTATAAACCAGTTGGGTACCATTCAAAAGACGGCTCTGTTCAAGAGCCGTCGCCTGCTTCGCATATTGAATAATATCAGCATAGGGAACCAGCTGTGCCTCCAGAGCCGCCCGCTGATCATTCAGCACAGACAGTTGACCTTGCAAAGCCAGCAACTTGTTTTTGTCGTCGCTGGTATTCAGCTTTGTCATAGAAGACTGAACAGAGGTAATCTGCTTGTCCAGAGAAATCAACTGAGTATAGATCTTGTTCGCACCACGCAGCCGCTCCTGGAAGACAGCCACATCATTGTTCAGCTGGTCAAAACTGTTGAGGAAAGCTACCAACTGATCTTTGGTGCCGACGCCTTGCAAAGTTTTCTTCAATCCGTCGATCTTACTCTTGAACGTGTCGGTCAGTGTTCCGGCAGATTCCAGTCGTTTCTCCAAGGCTTCCAGCCCGGAAAGCTGATCGGCCTTGATAGAACCGATGTCCTTTGTTCTCAGCTTGGTTGCTACATACTCGGCATTCTGGTACTCTTTGACCAAACGCTGCAAGCCGGAAATCTGAGCTTCCAGATTAGAGCGTTGAACATTATCCAGCCGCCCTTCGGCGGCAATCATGGTCTCAATCCGGGCATTGACTGCGGCGTAAGTATCATTCAGGGCTGTCAAATGAGCGCTATCCGTAATCGGCTTTACAGAAGTTTGACCGACATAAGCGGCTTGAATATCAGCCAAAAGAGCCTTTTGGCGATTCAAGTATGAAACCCTTGATTCATTATCCTTCTTGGCCTGAGCCGCTACCTGCTCCTGCTCTCTGCGCTGACGCTCCAGATTTGCAGTCACATTGGTCAAATGGGTATTGATTTCGCCCGTCTCCGCATTATAGGTTTGCAGATACGTGACGGTTCTCTGCATCTGATCCGTACCCTGAATGGTCAGATTCAGCATACGTTCCTCTTCGCCGTTCACCGCTTCCCAGCGGCCAGTGATTCGGTCAATCTGGATACCCATTTGATCCAGTTGATCAGTCATGGCACGAGAGATGTCGGGGCTGACCTTTAAATTATTAAGCTCAGTCTTAATCTTGTTGACAGAGCTTTGATCCAAGCTCAAAGAAACACCAACGCTTTGGGATTTTGTTGCTCTGGCGATTTGCTGAGTAATCCGCTGAGTTTGAGACTGAATACCAGCTTCGTCCAGAGTTACACCAACCTTGATGCTGCTTTTGGAATTGATCAGCTTTGCAATGTTGGGAAGTTGCGCAGAAATACGTTGTGCGGAAGCCTCTTCATCAGCCTCCAGCTCACTGGTCAATACAATTTTCAGATCTTCGTCCACATCTCTCACCACCTTTTTCTGTTAAATTTCATTTCACATTGATCCCCTGTCGTCTCAGTCCAGCTTTCAAAGCATTTACATGAGCGCGGCTTTCTTTCAGGTGCTCAATGGTTTTTGCAGTAAAAGGACGAGGCTCCATATAGCGCCTACGGCTGGGAAAATCATAGTGATAGAATTTATAACCGTCTCCAAATTCCACCAGCTCAGGTAGATTTTTACCAGTCGTTACCTGATCGTCGTTCATACAGCCACCCGGATTCGGTTCAGTCATATTGACCACGACCATCACGCCGCCCTTTGCTGCTCCGCCTCGGATTTCAATGTTGTAGGGATCTCCCAATCCGCCGTATTCTCCACGGCGACGGTACATCCGAGGGGTGTAGACCTTGTACACCTCAGAGTAGATGGTGGCAGCTTCTTCATCCTGGACTTCCTCAAAGACTTCTTTTGTCATTGCGTCGTCGATTTTTGCCATAAGCTGCTTGTTTGCCTTTTCAAGCGCTTCCCGAATGTTCATGCCGCCACCTCCCGCTCAATAATTTTCTTTGTTGCTTACGCCTTTCTTGAGTTCAGCAGACCTTGCAGGATTCCACCTTCACCCAGTCCTTTGGTACCTTCGGAAAGGATACCGGCATACTGCATGAGCGACTCCGTGTCGATATCCTTCACCTTATCGGCCAATCCCTCCAGCAGATCGCGGAGAGCTGTATCCGTACCATGATCGGCAAGAATACTGCTCTTTTTCCAGTCGATAGCCTGCCCGCACAGGGGAACCATCTCATTCAGCATATCCTGATATCCGGCGTTCTGGACGTGATCCAAGTCCATAGCCAGATACAGCTCATTCATGGCATCCACATCCAGAGCGGGAACACCCACTTCATCTGTCTCGTTTTTGAGCGTCATGGCCGGGATATTGGTACACATCTGGAGAATAGTAGCTCGCAGCATAGGCGAGACATACTCAGGGCGGAACTTGCCCGTCGCATCGAAACATCCAGAGACCACACGATTCAGAAAGGTGCTCTTCTCTGCGATAGTCAGAGCTGTATGGAAGGACACCTCAAAAGAGCTGTCCCCCACAGTAAACGCCTGGGTGTAAGTATCTTCCTTCTTGTTCTCTTTCAGAAAGGCTTTCACCGTATTTACAGCGATTTTCTTCATTTTATTGATCCTCCACAAGATTCATTGCCGCACGGAACGTCAGTTCGTCGGCGTGTTGGCTGATCCAGCCGCGATGATTTTCTACCAGTCGGCACACCGCCGTCCGATCATCACCTGCAAACCAGTTCAGATAGGGGACAAAACCGGAGCGCTCCGGGTGATCGAACAAATCATTCTGTCCCTCATGACCGATTACGATGATTTTGCAACTGTCATGTAAACGAGTCAGAACCTTCTTCAACTCGTCAAAGTAATAGTTCTGCGCCTCGTCGATGATTACCACTTTGTTCTCAAAGTTGGTACCACGCAGAAACGTGTGCGTAGCGCACTGGATATATGCGGTTTGATACTTCTCGTTGACTGCACCATCGTAAAATGCAGTATTGCGATTTACACCGATTTTTTCCAATGCTTCATAAAATGGCTCAAAATACGGCTCGGATTTTTCCTCGATCGTGCCCTTCAAATATCCCTGCTTCTGCTCCTGAGTAGGAGAGGCAATATAGACGATGCCATTACACCGTCCGTATTGATAAAGCAAATTGGCTGTGGCTGTAGCAATCAGTGTCTTGCCGGTACCAGCTTTAGCATTGCAAAACACAATCAGCTTCTCCGTGTCCCAAATAGCATCCCGAAAAACTTTTTGGTATTCATCCAGTCTCAGTCCATAAAAAGGATGCTCCTGCAGGGTAGCGGGGACATCATAGATTTCCATGCTGGTATTTTTCTTTGCCATATCTTCTTCACTCCTATCAAAGAATGGTATCAATGTCAGTTACAATCTCGTCGGCAATACCCAACACGATCATTTCTTCACTGAACAAGAACCAATCACGGCGATAGTTCTGGTCGTAGACTTCCTCCGTGATTCGGGTGCTGGACAAGATGTACTCCTTCATGCGTTTTTCCAATTCCTTGGTAAACTCCAAGTTGTCCAACATTTTGCCGATACTTCCGATCGCACCGGAAGATCCATCATGAATGAGACAACTGGTATGAGGAAAGACATAGCGCTTATGGCCGGCCATCAGCAGAAGTCCGCCAGCGCTGTACACTCGGCCCATACCGATCGTATAAATCGGTGTCTTGGACAGGTGGATCATGTCGATGATGTGGAGCACCGTGTCCACGCTGCCACCATCCGAATTGATGAAGATTTTGATGGGCTTACGTTCTTCCGGCGCAATCCCCTTATCCTCGGCATTCCACTTTTTGATATACAAAGCGATATCAATAGTGGCGTCGCTGATATCGTCATTCCAAAGAATCTCGCGCTTTTTCAATCGGCGATAATATTCCACCATGGTGGGATCAGGCAACGTAGTGTCTAATACCCCCCCACGTCGATAAAATCCTCGTTAAACTCCTCCATGAGCTTCTTAGTCATCTCGTTCTTTTTCATTGAAGTCGTCCTCGCTTCCGATTTTGATATTGTTTACGACGTAATGCCCAATCATCACGGCGTCCGCCAAGTTGTCGTTTTCAGTAACGATCTCATAAATATCCCTTGCAGCTTGCAGCGATAGGATTTTTGATGTCTTTTTGCCCGTAGGTTCGACAGATGTGATCTTTGACTTAATCTCCTTTGTCGTCCTACCTCTTGCTTTGCAGTAATTTTGCCATTGTGTGGGTGCTACCAAATTGTACAAAATATTCGTTTTTTCACACATATTCACGAGTACGCCCTGTAGTTGAGCCAGTTTTTTGAAAGATTGAACATTCTTTCTAAGCTGAATGTCCTCCAAAAACACCGCATCAATGTCGTGCGTTCGGATCACCTCACTAAGCAAAGCCTCAATGTGCAAAATTGCCTGCTCGAATGTATAGTTCTTGTTATCAAAGCCCCACGCCCCATAGTCCAGCAGTTTCTTTCCCTCATAGTCATAAACCGCCCATGCGCCGTGTCTGGCTTGGTCAACGGCCAAGATTTTCACCCGTCTCACCACCTTTCTTTATGAGTCTGAAAAGGAGGGCCGAAGCCCTCCTTCCCATTACTCCTGCTGCGACTCAGCCTCGTTATTTACCTGTTCTTCGGCCTTGGTTTCCTCCGCTTCGACTACTGCTTTCTTTGCCCTACTGTTTTCGTGCGCCAAAGCATAGATTTCCGCCAGCAGTGCTTGCACACTCGGCGTATATTCTGCCGTATTACGAAGGTCGATGCCGCGTTTCCGAAGAGCGCTATATGCCTGTTTCGCATCGTGGTTAGCCTTATACCCCATGAGCACCGTCCAAATGTAGTAGTGCTCAGGGGTGTCAGTATGAAGCCTCCAGCTCCGCTCTTTCTCACAGGAATAGCAGGTTTTGTACGAAGCGCCGCACACCTTGCAATTCCGAATCATGGTAAACCGCCTTACTCCTCAAAGAGGATGTAGCACAGCTCCGCGTCGTCGGCGCAGTAATCCTTCAGAGCAGTGAAGGAGAAGGGGTGCGTACCTTCCGTGGTCAGGTTGACCGTGAAGTTGTTGTCGATCTTGGCCTTGGGGAAGACAATCTTACCGGCACGCTTGACAGACGGGTTGCACACGTCAGCAGCCAGAATGTCCACGACATACATCGCGGCCTCGGCAAAGCTCTCGGCGCTGTCCACCAGCTTGACGGCAGAATCCGTCTCGTACTCATAGAACACACCAACAGTGGTTCCGACGAAGGAAGCGGGCAGAGTGATAACCTTGCCCTCGATCTTGGCGTTACCCTCATCAACGCCGACCTCGATCATGCCGCTGATGTTCTTGTCCTCGCTCATGGTGTACACGGCAGCGGGGGCAGAAGTGGGCACGTGCTTCAGCGTAGCGGTCTTGGTGCCCTTGTCGTCCGTCACGGTGAGGATAGCAAAGTCGGCACCCTTGACCTTCTTGGAGCTATCGGCCACCTGTACCTCAGATCCGAGCTGTGCGCCCATCAGGTTCAGGTTCAGCAGAGACAGCTCACCAGAGAAGTTCACACCCTTAGCGGTGTCGAAACGGGCGAGCAGGACGCCCTGAGCGTCAGTCTTGTCGGTAGACTCGCCGGTGAACTCGATCTGGGGACTCTCCACGCTCGTACCGGTGAAGTCCACCAAACCCGTTGCCAGGTTGATCTGAGTGATCCGACGTACCTTGTCGATGACAAATTGAGTTGCGTTAAACATGGTATTCATCGTCCTTTCTGTATTTTTTCGGGATCATTTCAGATCCCCCATCCAATGCAGTTCCTTTTTGTCGAGCTTCTTCATATCCACACAACCGCTGTAAATGCCTTGCATTACGAAGTTGTAGCTCTTATGCTTCTGAACACGCTCTACGCTGTCCATAAAAACACCGATGGGCAACGTCCATACGTCATCCCATCGGTACTTAAATTCTGGGCAGTTTGTCAAAGAAGAGATAAGAGGTAGCAGTAATGATTGAAAAGGCTTCTGCATTTGCAGTGCCATTTCATCCCTGTCATCCTCAATCATGATTTTTCTCGTGGCGTCATTAAATCCCGTATCCACATTCTTTTTCAGCTTATGGATTTGACGGAGATAGTCAGTCATGAGCTTATGAATAGCTCGGTCGATCACCACTTGATCTTTATTCTTCAGTACAAGGTCTGGGAGACCTGTTTGTGTACCGAGCTTAAAGGTCGTGAAGTCCATATCCCCAAAAAGGATAGACACCTCAGATTTTTGAAGCGTCTGAAAAAGGGATATGAAAAGGTCGTATTCGTCTATCTTCTCCCAGAAGACATGAAGTTTGTCCCAGATTTCAACTTTTCGATCAGCGGGTGTCGAACAAATAGTGCGTACCAGTCCGAAATACCGCTGCTCGCCAAAATCTACGATTTCCTCCAAGGTGGGTTGCCTGATCAAGATTTTATCGTTGATCTTGTATCCCTCTCCACGAAACAATTTCAGCTGATCAATCAATGATACCAGCCTCCCTATTCATCTCGTGGGTAACGTACGGGATTGACCACCCGGAGTATCCTTCGTTGAACTGAACCTCATCCGCCGTACTGAGCTTGATCCCACCCAGTCCGAACAGGGGCTTGTCCCCGTTGTTCAAAATGCGATCCACCTCATCTGCCAGCAGATCCGCTCTGGAACCCTGCAGCAAGTCAATCTGGTGCTCGTTACAGATAATATAGACAGTAATCCCTGTCTCCTTAATCACATTCGAGTCGGTATAGACCACACGACTACGCATCGTGATAAAGTTTTTGTCATCTGTTTGTGTACCAGGGACATAAAAGTGAGTTTTGATGAGGGGTTCCGCAGGGCTTTTACTACCCGTTTTGAAATCCTCAAACTCCGCCACGTTGTTCCCTACGTTACAGAGCAAATTGACCACCGCCTGATTTTGCAGCAGCTTTCGTTTCAGCAAGATCTTCTGTTGAATCATCGAATCAAAATGCGGCACCCTCATCACCTCCTTACCAGTTCACAATTTGGATTTTCATAACGGCCTCACTGCCGGAGGCGTCGTGGATTGCCTTGATCTCAATTTGTGTTCCCACAAATACGGGATCATCCGACGCCCGCAGCGTGATAACGCCGTTCATCTCATCGACAATGCTGGCCGCACCAGCAAAGTCATACTCCAAACGATATTGGAGTGGATCAATAGGAACGCCGCTCTCATCCAAGACTTGGACACGGATTTGCTTTGTCTCTCCGCCCGCGATCTTGAAATCGCCGTCCAGGTCTGTCAATGTGATATGGACGCTCGCTCCCAAGGTTTCCTCCGTCCCACCGGGGACAGAGGTATAGTAATCTGCCACCATCAACTCGGTGTTATCGGTGGCGGCATTGAATTGGTCTTCCAGTACGGCCCATTGGATCAAGCCATCCTCTGCACGTTCGTCGCCCACTGCATACGAGATCGGATCAACTCTGGTGATACGATAGGCTGTTGGATCAACCTTGTTCTTGTCCATCAAGAACCGGGTCTGAGTATCCAACATAATCGTTTCCTCATTGTACGGCAGATAAATCAGGTGCTGGTCTTCGCCAACCGTCATCTGCGTTTTACCCGCCTCACCCGTGCCATACTGTGTGCTGTTTGTGCTATATACGGGGTATTCTACAATCTCACCTGTCAAAGGGGAGACGAATCGGATGGAGTATTTGCACTTCCAGAGTACCGCCTTTTCATAAATGCGGTTGTTATCCGGCAGCGAACTCACCAGCCAAAACGCCCCATCGTGTTTCACGTACTGCCCACATCTCAAGATACCGATATTGCAAAGAATCTGTCTAACCGTTGTGCTGTTATACACATCGCTGGTTTTCTGTTGGACAATAGCTCTTGCCTGCTGCGGCTCAGTTCCAATCGCCTTATCGTAGATCAAAACATCAGACCCGATAAAGGAATCGAGCACTTCCTGAAAACCATCTTGGCCGTATGCCCAAAACTCATCATCCTCAAACCCGCTGTTGAAAAGAGGGCGTGTCATTCGATACCAGCTTTTGGATTCTTCTGACATATTGCTACCCCCTTATCCATACGCAGGATCTTTCTGACGATGAAGCAAAACTTCAACCTTGGCAATCTGGTCGTCAAGTTCCTGTTTTGTTACACGTTTGGTCGCATCTTGGCCGGTTAGCTGAACATCCTTTCCATAGATCCCGTTCAGCGCCATTACCCTGCTCAGTTCCCTTTGCAGGTAAGACACATACATCATCTGGGCGAGAGTACGAACGGCAATACTTTTCAACTTGCCAGAAAACTCGCGTGTCTCCTCGTTATACCCGAGGTCACAGCCCAAATTCAGTTCAAAATCTGCTACCGCTGTGGATAGCCATTCTGCTTCCAATGCCTCCGGGATCTCATATTTAGTCAAAGGCATGGAGTGGAATTTTTGCTCAACGTCCGCAAAGGTCGTTTTCTTTTCGTCCGCCATAATCCACACCTTTTCCTTTCATCGGTTAGACCTTGGCAGTCTCAGCCAGTTTGCGCAGAGCGTCCACCTTCCAGGACTCCGCATCCTCAGCGCCCACACTAAACGCCAGCTCCACGAGCATTCTCTTTTCGGCGTCGGTTTTCACCATAGCTTCCAGCTGCTCGTTGAACTTGGCTTTGGAGCGAATAGCCAACAGCTCCTTAACGCTTTCCTCATTCAAGAGGATAGGAGTGGAAACTTCGGCGTCGCCCAGGCCGAACAGCTCCTTACGCTTTGCCTCGTCCACGATCTGAATACGGGCATGATTGCCCATACCATCAGTGCCGGTAAACATCACGTTGCCGGTTTGGATCTGAGCCAGAACCTCCTCTTCGGAGAGGAGGGGGAAATTCCGAGCTTTGCCCGGAATTGCGATATCGCCCTGCCCCGCCAGACGCCGGAAGCCCAGAGGCCAGGAGCAAAGGTTGTTTACCAGAACATTATTCGTTTTCATAACGATTCCCCTTTGATTGAAATTAGGGGAGGGGTTTGTGCCCCTCCCCGTTTGCGCCGTCATTCAGGCATAAAAAAAAGACCTCTCACTTAAAAAGTGGGAGCATCAAAGTTCGTATCGGAGATCAGACCGATCTGATCTTCCATGCCCTCGGCAACGCCTGCGCCGAACTCCATATCGAAGCGGGTCAGGTGCTGACGGGTTACGATGTCGTCGCCAGTCATGGTGGTCAGTCCGCCACGCAGGAAGACCTGCAGAGGAGACACAGAACCACGAGGCAGGAAGAACAGCAGACCCTGGGGCATATACAGGTCATAATCGGTGCCGTCCTTGTTCAACTGAGTCCAGTTGATCGCGTTGGGCAGCTCGGTTACGAAAGCACCGTTGTACATACTTACCAGACCAGTCTGGCGGATTTCCTCGGCAACAATGTTGTTGGCGTAGCGGATCTCATCGGCGGAGAACTGCTTGAAGCCAGCGAAGTCGTTGAACTGAGACACTACGCTGTAATCGCCGGCAATGTTGACCTTACCATAGCGACGCATGGACTTGAGCATATTGTCAACAGCGGTCTTGGTGATGCCGTTGTCCTCAGCGAAGTGCTTCACACCCTTGGCGTTTTTCAGGGCGTTGTACAGAACGGTCATGACGTAGTAGGTCATCTTGTTCTGCATATCAATCTGCACTTGGTTCATACCCTCACGGATATTGCCGTCGAAGTTACCGTTCTGAAGCTCGCGGTAGTCAACAGCAAAACCGGCAGAGATGGTCTGGGTGCCGATCGGATACTCACGCCAATTCACAGCGGCGAAGGGTACGTCGCTGCTGGATGCCTGGAATCGAGAATCGATGCTCTCGTATCCGTAGGTCTTCATCATGGGAGCCTCGTTGTAACCGATCCGGCGATATGTGCCCATGAAGTCGAACAGGCGAACAACCTCCAACAGCTTCGGCTCAATAGAGAACCGGATGATGGAGTTGATTTCGCTACGGGCGGCGTTATCGCCGTCGATAGCCTTGCTGGACAGCTCTTTGATGGTTGCCACGCTCTTGTCCAGAGTCTTGTCGTCAACCTCGGGGCGCTTACCGGCGCTCAGAGCAGAAAATACCTCCACGATCTTGGAGTTCTGCTTGACACGACCAGTATTCACATCAGCCTGAGCGTTGCTCATGTTGATTTCATAAATCGTGCTCATCGTTTATCCCTCTCTTTCTCTTCTCACTGCACGCGGACAACGACGAGGACGCCCTTGCCCATGTATGCGGTCTTCTTCGTAACCTCGAAGTACACCTTGTAACCGGTTACGTCGGCGCTCTTAGCGAGCAGGCCATCCGTACCAAAGACCAGCTTATCGCCAACAGAGATGCCGGCATAGTCGGTGCTGATCTCATAGCTGGCAAACTCCATCTCCAGATTTGCCACAGTGGTCAGGTCGTCGGCGCGTACCTTCTCGCCGGCCTTGACCGTCAACGTCTCCTCGAAATTACGCATTTCGGGCTTGTCGTTGATATTGCTCACGATGCGGAAGCAAGCCTTAGCCTCCTCCTCAGAGGCGGGCAGGTTGGCAGTATGAGCGGCGCGATTCAGCACCACACCCATGCCGACCTTCAGATCGACGGCGGCATTAACGTCGCCAACGTTCTGCACGTTCTTGTAGTAACCAATCGTCTTAGCCTTCATTGTTTTTCATCCCTTTCTTAAAATACGTCCACGTCGGCGGGGTCGGTGTTCTCCCTCTTGCCGGCGTCATCCGTCATGCCAAATACGTCAATCTGACTGGCGGCATTGGTTTCTGCGATCTTACTCTCACGAGCCGTCTGCACCATAGCGGTGCAGATCTTGCCAACGATGCTGTTGATCTCTACGCTGCCGGGATTGGAATTGAAAGCGTCGATATCTTCCTTGGCAACTGCACGTTGCTCCTCGGTGTAGGGGGCCAGTGCAGCATTCAGCTCTGCCACGGCAGCAGCGTTCTGCATTTCGGTGATTTTGGCATTAGCCTCAACGAGGCTGGCCTCTGCCGCTTCCTTCGCGGCGTTAGCCTCAGTCAGTCCGGCCTCTGCCGCTTCCTTCGCGGCGGCTTCCTTGTCGTAATCCGCCTGAAGCTGCTTGATATCAGCTTCCTTCTGTGCGATGTCAGCTTTCAGCTGGCTAATCTCAGCCAGAAGCGTGTCAACTTTGGCCCAATACTCCTCCCACTTGGAGTTGACCTCAGAGACAGCACCAGTCACAGCCGCCATCAACTCGTTCTTGGTCTTCTCGTCCATTGTTCCATCCTCCTTGTCCAATTTTTTATTATTTAGCTCCATTACGATGGCGGCTTCATCAGCCGGTTTAACACTGAGAATCGCATATCCGCTGTAATCGTAATACTGCGGGACACGACCTTCCTCTTTCCAACCGCCGGAGTAAATAATGTATCCATCGTGCTCGGGCTTACCCACAATTTCCACGGAACCCTTAACAACAGAGTCCGCCATATTTTCGCGGAGCCAAGCAACAAACTTGGGATAACGCATTTCATCCAGCGTTCCTTCTGCTACCAAGCAGCGTTTAGTAACGCCTCCGATTTCTACGTCATCCACATACGCCTTGTCGAAGTGTCCAACCATAGTGGCGTCTTCAAACAAAGGCAGCTTATCCTCCTCCCGTACATCCGTCATACCGTGGTTGTATGGAACGTCCCGATCTTCGGTCAAAAATTCCGCTACAATCGACATTCCGACAACGGAGTGGAGGTTAGCTTGAACATATTCCTCTTTCCACGAGATTCCGTTTTCCTGCCAACGAGTGTTATCAGGAAAGATCTCATGCAATACAACCTTGATAGGTCGTCTGCCAGCAATCTTATTTTCACTGGAGATCTCATAGATAGGGGCAAAAGCTCTCTCAGACATACTCTCACCTCCTTATCCTGACGGAGAGGGGCTTGCGTTAGCATTATTAGCCTTTGTAGACTCTGTACTTGGGTTGACCGGAGGATCGCCACCGGTGCTCTTGTCCACATCACCGTCAGGCGCATCCTTACCGGTAACAGTGAACGAGGTCTTATGCACAGGGTACTTGTTCTCAAAGTCTTCATCCAACTCAAGATCCATAAGAGAGAGGTAGTCATCCACGTCAAACCCTGTAGAGGCAATCCATGCCATCAAGCTGCCCTTTCCACGGGCATACAGGTCAGAGAAAAACTTCACCTGTTTTTCTCGATTGACAAAAGTAATGGGAAGCACCCGGAACTCCACCCGGTAGCTGCCGTCCCTGATCACGTTGTAATTCAAACACTTGTTCAGCTCTTCCACCAAAGCCTCAATCCACGTGAATACGTTATTCGCAACGATTTCCATATTCAGTGTGGCCGTGGCATAGTTACCCGTAGAACTGCCACTCAGCGCAGCAGCGGCCACGCCGATGTCTTCATTCACATCCTCTTTGATGGCATTTTCGTTTTCCTCATTCAAAAGGGAGAGATCAACCGGAAGCCGATCCATCTTTGTGCCAGAAGCCAAAGAGAAGAATGATACACCGTTTGTGTTGCTGCGTTGCGTCAGCGCTTGCTTGACTGTGTTATGCTGGTTTTCTTGCTGTGACTGAGACAGAGCAGATGTACCCTTGTCCTTTCCCTCGGGGAAAGTCTCATAGTAAATCTGGTTATTGACCGTATCCAACACACGCCGCTTCGTATTGATGAAGTATTTGGTGTAGTCGATATCGTCCAACGCGGCTACTGCAAAAGGCACACCGTACGGATCGTTCTGTCCGCTCTTGATCTTGGTTACAATCGTCTTGCGCCAGTCCAGTCTCTGCCAGCACGCACCATCCGGGAACTCTCCATTGGAATATCTGCGCCATCCTTCTTGAATCTGACGAGGGAAGCCTTGCAGCTTACGCTTACGATCTCCCTCTGTCATGGCGCTAAAATACCGCAGGTCAAACGCTACTTCGTAGCAGTTGTTCCTGCGGCCAATGATTCTTGTATATTCTACCGGCAAAGAAATAACAACACAGTTGACGCCGGCTGAGTTAATCTCGGTGATGCCTTGGATATCAAGATCAGTCAGCGCAAGCCGATCGTCTACTGGCACTGTTCTCGTCTCCATGTACCCCACGTACATACCCTCATTGGCATCGTGGAATAGGCCGTCACGAATAACCTCCTTGTAGCGCATCGACCGGAGCACGCTGGTCATCTTGTCCATGCTGGCACGATACCCTTTACGGGAGCCTCCCGCTTTCTTGGGCTTAACAACTACCACATAATCAAGGGAGTGAAGACTAACCAGGCTATCAATAGCTGTCGTCACCGTGCCGTTTGAGTAATACGCCCACTTCGCCCATTGACGCAATTCAGAGATGTACTGCATAGGATCTCTCGCCATTCGCGTGATTTCTTCCGTGGAATACGGTGCCGTACATTTCGTACCGTAGTTAACCACGTTCAAATAGGACGAACCCAAACGCGTGTTAAACTCATAGGTCTTGTCGTCCTGCGGCGCACTGTTTACTTGCGACATAGGTACTGCGGCCTGCGTTTCAGATTGATTCCGGCCCATAATCCGACCAAAGAATGATTTTCCTGCCACTTGTCTTCACCTCCTTTAATTACAAAGTGTTACGTATTCATACCCGGAGCTATCCGAGAAAAGATCCGCCTCCAAAAGTGAAACGAAATAGTTGCCATAAGACACTGATGTATACCGGTCTTTCCGCGCACCTGGGCGCTCCTCAATCTTAATGAGGTTGGTCTGGTTCTGCACAGTATACTCCAACCCAATCATCTCATTGATCAACGCCACTGTCTCAAGGAAAGGACGCTCATAGAAAAGTTGGGTATCTACATCGGCAGAGACATACTCAGGATACAAGCGCTGCAATTCTTCAACGCCCTCTTGGTTGCTTACCATGAGTTCGATCATCCGGTTATTCAAACTATCCCGCATAGAGACAGCAATTTTGCTGTTCAGCTCCAAGGATGCCTTAACCGAGAAAACTGCCTCTTTCTGACCTGCAATTACGATACGAGCTTTCAGCTTATCATCGTTCATACACGTCCAAGGTTCGTATTCCACGTTCCGATCTACGTCATAAAGCACTTTAGCCAAAGCGTCGTAAATAGCGACACCCGCGTTTCGTGTATCCAAAACGCAATAATCCGCTTCAAAGTCAGCGAACAGCTGCTTAATGCGAATGGCTTGTTTTGTCGTTTCAAATTCTGCCTGCGGCTCCATATAGACTACCTGCCGGCGATATCCCTGCTTGACCTCAATATGATCTCCGCTGGTATCTGAGACCTTATACTCCTTGCTCTCAGGGAGAGCACGAATGCAAGTAAATACCGAGTTATCGTTGCCAGTACCGCCCTCCGGGGCAATATCGCACGCGATAATACGGATTTCTCCTGCCTGTTTGGGAATTGTGTGCTTTGCCTTGACCTTTGACAGTACGTCCTCGTTCTTCCTTGGATAAAACGGACGTTTCAACACGCGGTTCTTGTTCAGCATATCGTAGGTGAAGTAAGCATGAGCATTCTCGGCCACCATCTGATTTTCATACTCAATCGTCCAGGCAACCCTATCCAGCTTCTTTCGCTCCTTCACCAAGAAGTCACGGGTTTTAATCTCGTGCTTCAAAGCGATGCTGTAATCCATACCAATCAGAACAGATTTGCCCTTGCCCAACATATCGCGGGTCACGAGCTTCATGTAGTCCCACATCCAGTGAGATTTGTACCATGCAGAGCTGATATAGATTTCTTTCGGTTCCTCTTTCAGTTCTTTGTACTCGTCGGGGTACTTGATTCTGAACGGAATCTGCCGCTGGAACAGCGTAGGAGAAAGAACCGTGTCGATAATGCTTTTCACAATCATACGGAACTCTTCATAAATGAAGACTGTAGCACGGTATCCACGCACATTCTCATTGGCAACCAATACAACAATAGAGCTTCCGTTATTAAACTTCACTTCGATATCGTTCTGGTTGTCCTTGATGGTCTTAATCTCCTGTTGAAGCAACGGAGATCTTGGCAAAATCTCTTTGGCGATTTTTTCTGATACGATCAATCTCGCCTGCTTTTTTGTCGCCGAAGCTACGACGATCAATGATCCAGGCCGCAAAATTGCTTCTTTACAGGCATAGACCGCAATGATAAATGACTTTGCCGCACTACGAGCGGCCACAATGCAGATACTCGGAAAAATATCCATCAGATACAAAATGATGTGCTGATAGAGATACAGTGTGATTCCGAAATACCGCTGCACAAAGCGGCTGGGATTCCTTCGCCAAAACGTTATCCAATCCAATAGCTTTTTGACAAACTCAGGGTCGTTCAATTTGCTATTGGGTGAGAAATGTTCATGAACGTGTTTTTGCCGCCCATCCATCAACGCTTCGTAATCCATAACTCACTCCTCCGAATCAGACAGGCTAAATTCCTTGTCCAGTTCCTTAGAGCCGGTCAATAGATTGCGAAGAGGTCTGGTCATGAACCGCTCAATATACTCCTTCAAATGATCGAAGTCCGCATACAGCTTCTTGTCCTTGTAATATTCAGCCGGACAAAACTCCTCGATATCTCGAATCATTTCTCCCAAAGGACTCAGCTGCTTTTCAGCCTCAGCCTTTTTCTTCCGGTCTTCGATCTCAGTAGTAGCTGCGTCAATCTGCGACTTGTAGCTATTCGCAGCCGTACCAATGTTGGAATCCCCCTTCTGAAGCAGCTTCCGCAGGTTGAGCTTCATAAAGCAGATCGAAACGTACAGCTCCTCCTGCCGCTTATCCATCGGCTCGCCGTATCGCTTTACCCAATCCTGATACTCGTACTGCATAGAATCGTAGTCGCCAGCATCAAAACCGACACCAAACCGGCGCACAACCTCCTCGGGCGTCTGGATATCGTCATTTTTTGCCACATCCTCCACCGTAGGTGCGTTTTCCACATTGGCTTCCCAGCGCCGCACCAATGTATCAGAGTAGGTCGTCGCTCCGTCTACCTGGCTCAAATTCAGTCTGGAAATATAGGTACTGATCCGATTGCGACTCTTTCCATTGCGGCTCTCACTGATCTTTCGTGACGACGCCCAGATATCCAAATCAAAGTACATATCCGTGATCTGGCAAATCCGCTCTGCCGCCGCATCTTCGTCTCCGTCATAGAACTTTACGTACTGTTCGTAAAGCTCTGCAACGCAGTTCTTACAGATAGAGACAAAGCCGTTGTTGCCCTTATAAATAGGGGATTTTGAACGGCCAAAATTAGTCTCCTGTTTTTTGTACTTGTGGCCGCAGCAGGTACAGCGATATTCTTCATCGCTGATTACACGCGGCTCAACTTCGGTAGGCTTCGCATCTTTCACTACCTTTTGCGTAGCCGGTTTCATCAGCTGTTTCTTTGCCGCCATGTCCGCGACCTCCTTTCTATATGACAAAACCTCGGAAGTCCAAAGACTCCGAGGTTTTCTCAATCGTTATTATTTCTTCTGGTGCGCCTGAAGGGATTTGAACCCCCGACCCACGCATTAAAAGTGCGCTGCTCTCCCAACTGAGCTACAGGCGCATATGTTGTATGAAGTGACTCCACTCCCGGCCTCACCACACACCTTTACCTTGGATTCCGACCGCCACTCACAGCCGTGATATGTTATCTCAATCAGGCAATAATTCCGATTTGCACGGTTACTACACTTATTTATCCTCCATTGCTGACTACCATTAGAGGGGCATACTTTCCCAGGCTCACGAAGTCCCGTTGGGGTATGCCAGCCCGCCGCGCTCCTGATCGGCTTGCCGCTTTGCTTACAGCGTTTAGGTTGGTCTATCGCGTTTTGCCTGCGCCGGACTTTCACCGGAGGGAGCGACCCCAATCTACCTGCACACGGCCAATTTTTATTTTACCGACGTGTCAGAGCCGTCACACGTCATCATAGGTAGTATCCTTACGGACTGGTGGGATGAGAAGGAATCGAACCTCCGACGCGCAGGGCTTCAACCTGCCGCTCTTCCAACTGAGCTATCATCCCATAGCGCTACGCATTTTTGTTTATCGGCATTGCACAGGACAGCGTAGCAAAGTCCACCGTCCCCTATCGCTGGAACCGCGCCGCTTTCGTACCGTTTGTCTTGGGGTCGTTAGAAAGCAGTAAATATCAACACATCCCGTTGGCGGCGGAAGTAGGACTCGAACCCACAAGCCGCTCATCACGACCAACAGTTTTCAAGACTGCTCCCCGCACCTACTGGGGTCAATTCCGCCACTTGTAAAATTTAGGCACACATTATTTTTTCAAGCTGATCGTACCCAACCCGAGCTGCCCATTCTGCGTGCTCAAAGAACACAACAGCCTTTCCATGATCGTCTCGAATGTATAGGCAAAGTGTTTTTGCTCCATTCACCGGGGACACATAATACATTAAAGATCCAAACGGGAACTTCATTGAATCACCCACTCGTCAATTTGAACCCGACCTTATTTCAGTTGCATATCGGGTAGCAACAAATATTTGTATGGTAGGGGAGGTGGGAGTCGAACCCACTCAGCTCGAAAGCAACGGTTTTACAGACCGCCCCAGCTCTCCAACTCTGGCGCTCTCCTATATTTACTATTCTTATATTGGTGCGGGTAGAGGGGGTTGAACCCACGACCTTCTGATTAAGAGTCAGCTGCTCTACCAACTGAGCTATACCCGCATATGGAGCTGGTGGACGGACTTGAACCCCCGACCTACTGATTACAAATCAGCCACTCTACCGACTGAGCTACACCAGCATATGGAGCTGACACAGAGACTCGAACTCTGAACCTATTGCTTACGAAGCAACCGCTCTACCATTAGAGCTATGTCAGCATGGCAGGGGTTGAAGGACTTGAACCCTCACCTACATCGGTTTTGGAGACCGGAGTGCTACCAATTACACCAAACCCCTATAAAAATGGCGACGTGTACGGGACTTGAACCCGTGACCTCCGACGTGACAGGCCGGCACTCTACTCTTCTGAGCTAACACGCCATATACAGCAACCATTTATGGTTGCATTTTTATTTTGCAACCAATTTAGGTTGCTTTGGTGATGCGTCCGGGGATCGAACCCGGAAATTCCACCTTGAAAGGGTGGTGACTCTACCAATTCGTCCAACGCACCATGTTGGTACTGCTAATGGGACTCGAACCCATACGGGATTTCTCCCACCAGCACCTGAAGCTGGCGTGTCTGCCTATTCCACCATAGCAGCATATTTGGATTTATTTGTCCCAATCAATTAAAGGGTATAGATCATAGGGCGAATCCCCAGTCGCAATTTTCTCATATCCGCCATCCACAATACGCCATAGCGTATGCTTCTTCTTTTCTGGATTTTGGCTGATCTGGTACTGCTTGCCCGACCTCGTTGTACACAGCACGCCGGTACCGCACTCAGAGGCGGAAATCTTTTTAACGATTTTTGATGTTTTTTCTTTCGTTACGCCCGAATCTTTCTTCGGCATGATTGCACCTGCTTTATAAATTATGGCAAGGCGCTTCCAGTTGGAAGCCTTATTGCGGCAAGCAGTTCATGAGACTACTCTTTCTGTTATAACAACTTGTGCGCACAAGCCCCTTCACAGATCCACCTCTGGTACTCCCAACGAGACTCGAACTCGTATTGCCGACTTGAGAGGCCGGCCTCCTATTCCAGTTAGAGGATGGGAGCATATATAAAAATGCGGGCAAGGATTTACACCTTGCATGATAGCACCCCTTGCAGAGCAAGATACTTCCACGTCTACCTTCCCAATCGCCCACAACGTCTACTTATTCCGCCACCGCATTTATTTTATTGGCTGGGGTAGCAGGACTCGAACCTGCGGTCGAGGGTAAACCTCTTGTCGGAGTCAAAGTCCGATGCCTTACCAGCTTGGCGATACCCCAATATGGAGATACCGATAGGATTTGAACCTATGATCCTGGGGTTGCAGCCCAGAGCCTTACCACTTGGCTACGGTATCATAAGCTGACTTCAGCGGTAATGGATGTCAGCCCCATTGATTAACGCCCCACTCATAAGGCCACCGCTATTTATAATATCGTTTCGCCCAAAATGGGAGAGCTGTGGTGGCAGTAGCAGGACTCGAACCTGCGTCTTACGACGTATGAGGTCGTGCTGGAGCCACCTCCAGTCATACTGCCATATACGGTTTGCGTGGCTCACATCACTTGTACTTCGTGATTGCAACCCTCTCATCCCAGTGCTGGCACTGGGTCGAGTGACCATCAAAACCGAAAAAATGGTGCGGGGCTGTGATTTAATGCAGATACGCCTTGGTGCCGAAGGTGGGACTTGAACCCACACGGTATCGCTACCAGAGGATTTTGAGTCCTCCGCGTCTGCCGATTCCACCACTCCGGCATATGGAGCGAGTGACGGGGATCGAACCCGCATCCCCGGCTTGGAAGGCCGGTGCCCTGGCCGTTGTGCTACACCCGCATATGGTGTCCAGTGACGGGATCGAACCGCCGACCCTTTGCTTGTAGGGCAAATGCTCTCCCAGCTGAGCTAACCGGACAGATCGGCTTACTCACACCGTAAGCCATGGTGCCGGCTCGTACTTCGCCTGCCGGATTGCGCCGGTTTTACTCCCAAAACCTTGTAAAAGTCATCACTGCCAGATGTGAAGGTTTCTATTTCCCATTCGGTTTACAGTCTCCGCTCTGTTCGTGGGACGGGCATGGTTGCGGGGGCAGGACTCGAACCTGCGACCACCAGCTTATGAGGCTGGTAAGCTACCACTGCTACACCCCGCAATATGGCTGACCCGGCAGGACTCGAACCTGCGACCATCTGATTAACAGTCAGACGCTCTACCATCTGAGCTACGGGCCAATATAGATCTACGAGACGCATTCTTAACGACACCACATTTGTTCGGCATATGCTTAGTTAAAGGCGATGATTTTTCTATTTCAAGTAGAATTGTTTTCAAAATTGCTGTTAGCGTCTCAAAATACGGAACACGGTTGTTCTTTTTCCCATAAAAAGTTTTTGAAAGTTGCTGTACGTGCCCCAAAAATGGTAGAAGATGCCGGACTCGAACCGTTCTTCCTGCTCCCTGGGCAGGCGTGCTACCGTTATCACTACATCCTCTATATATGGTGGAGCCGAGGGGAATCGAACCCCTGTCCGAAATCCCTACATGAATAAAACAGTCTTACGCAATAGACAACACTTTATCAATTCGCCTCAAACTGAGACGGGCGGATCAGCAGTTGTCACTCCGCGCCCAGGGCACACCGGTTAGATGCACCTCCACCACCTTGTTTCTTTTCACAGTGACAAGGAAAACTGCAATACTCTGACCGAATCTTCGACCTCAGATGTTTACCCGGTCAGTGGGTACATCGTTTTGGAATCCAGCCGTCATCAGGCGGCAATTCCCTTTGCTGCAAGAGCAGCGGAAAAAGCGGGATGGATCATTACAACAGTCGTATCGTTGTCATTTCATTTTTGTTTAAGCCTTGAGGCGGTCTTCTACCTGCGAGTCTTACTCTCTCAGAACCCCGTCGAACCCATTACGGCCCCATATGAAATTGTCAAGGTGTACCGGTTCGGGCGTAGGCGCTGCCCGACCACGTTCCCCAATCCCTGCATATTCCAGACGGCGAATCTTATCGGCGTGCGGAAGGGGAAGTCTTGCAGTTCATAGAGAAAGATATGTGCCACAGCCGTATCTCCCGCCTTGTCATCGGCATTCGGTCAAAATACCATTCCTGTGGCGAATGGGACTGGTCGGGACAAAAAGGATCGAACTTTTGACCTCACGATTATCAATCGTGTGCTCTACCAACTGAGCTATATCCCGATATTACGGCAGACGCATCTGCCGTAATAGCTGTACGTCCAAAAAACCTCGTCTGCAGCCGATAGGCTTTTGGCTGAGATAGCAGTAAAAGTAATGAGCTGAACCGCACAAACGCCAACTTAGCCAATACAGCATAGTGGTGGAACCAGGGAGGATCGAACTCCCGACCCCCTGCTTGCAAGGCAGGCGCTCTCCCAGCTGAGCTATGGCCCCATATGTCCGCCCCCTAATAAGGGGCGGCGCTGTTTTCATTGATTTTCTTTGTTGCTATGGTCATATGATACCATAGGCATTTCTGGATGTCAATAGCTACAAAGAAAATTATTTTATATTTTTTTGTGTCACTGCTGCGAGTCTGTACCGGCGCGAACATCCTCTTTCAGGCTGTTACTGGCTCGGAACGTGGGTACCTTGCTATCGCTCGATACCCGCATCTCCCCGGTGGAGATGTTTTTGCTATTGCGGCCTTTTCTGGTTTTCACCTCAAAGGTTCCGAAACCTCTGAGCTGTACCTGTTCCCCACGAACCAGCGCGTCTCTGATGATTTGGAGCACTTCGTCCACCACATCATTGGCCTGATTCTTGTAGTAGCCTTTCTCGCACAGAGCGGACACGATATCGGCCTTAACCATTGTCCCACTCCTTAATTCAATTTGATCTGATAGCAGGCATCCGCACCTACTCCGGGGCGGAAAACCATCATCAGCTGTGCCGGAGTCGAATAGAGCCGTTTTCCGTTAGCATAATCATCCGTACCGCACAAGCAGGGTGCGATCATACTCTCGATTCCCAGCTCTTCAAACTCCTCTTTATGGTGTTTATCGGCCAACACCACATAGTCAATATCGCTGGAATACTTCTTGGCGAACAGCGTGTGCAGCGTCTTTCCGGCGTTTTTCACGTTGTCCAAGTCACCATGGGCGGCACAAATGTTATACCCGCATACGGAGAAGTACAAGAACTCGTAATACTCCGACTCCGGGAAAACGATATCACTGCGATCACGAAGCCGCTGTTCAAGCCACCAAGGGATCAGCCGCTCCATGTTATCTGCATGAATGCTGTCGTTTTTATTTTGAACGGTTCTCAAATGATTTCCGTAGGTCGCGTGAACTACTGTCTGCTCAACCTCATCGGCCAAAACACTAATCGCCTGTGCCATAATTTCTGACACCTGCATGATCTGGTCGCACGTCAGCTCCTCAGAGGCAACACGCGCACTGGTGTGTATTGAACCATGAGCCGCGTCGCCCAACAACACGACATGAAGTCTATGGCATTTATTCAGCCTGATACGCTCAACTGCTCGCTCAACCAGCCGTTCCACACGATAACGGCATACCTGAGTATCATACCGCTCCCAGATATTGTCCGTTACCATACCGTAATGCCAGTCGGCAAACACAAGAACAGCCTCAGCATCGCCAAGGAACATACAAAAGTCGTCCGGCTTATTAACCGATAGCGGCAAAGACTCATTCAGATCCTGAGCAGCCTTAACGAGCCGATCTTCCAGATTTTCCTCACGACCCATCCGATCGACCATCTTATTGAACTCGCGGCGCTGGTCATAGAAGCGTTTGGCCTCTTTACGCATCTCCGCAATTTTGCAGTTTAGCTCGCCCATATAATCATCCTGGCCGGGATTACCCTGAGCGGCATACTTTTTCTTGAAATACTGCGCAACAGCATAGCCGGAGTATGGCGTTACAGATGCCGCCTTTCTCAAACTATCCCGATGGCATTCGATGCCAGTTGCTTCAACGATGTCTTCCCAGTCCAGATCGTCGGGCTTCTGTTCGACTTTGATTTCGATTAGGCGAAGACCATATTCATATGCATCCTCACTTTCTCTGCGTTCATACTTTGGATTCACGAATGTCTTCACCCCTCTTCTGCTGGCAGAAGCGTGCTCTGCCTGATTTCAATTTCAATGTTTGGTACGCCGGCCCAACGCTCCAAGATCTCCTTGATATCGTAAGTCCGAGCACCATTCACGTCATACTCCGTCAGCGTCATATCGGAGCAGTCGATCGTCGCGTGAGAATATACCTCACGCTGCTCCCGCACTGCCATTTACTTGTGCTCCTCGATCACGTTCATACGACGAATTTCGTTCAGCTTTGCAAGCAGCTCAGGGGATTCGACGCAGAAATAATGACCCCTCTTCGAGTCCTGCTTCATCGTCCGAGGATAACAGTAGTAGTGGGGATACTTATGCGGAGGGAACGCTTTGACCAGCAGATCTTTCTCTGTCTTGTTAATAGGAACCACGAGAACCATCCTTTTCTAATAAATTTGAGGGTGCTCCCTCAAATTTACACCAAATTTAGGACTTGGGAACTCCCGACAACAAATGGGAGTTCCCAGCGTGGTTTTAGAATTATTCGACCAACAAACCCGAAAATCTGTATAAAATTGTGAAAATTCAACAGTTATCGGACATTGTTTTTGGGCATATCGCCGTTTCTCTACGGAAATGGAACCCATAAATTTCCACGTCCCACAGGCCGTCAGAAACCTCAGTCAACGTTGAAATGGGTGTCCGACTCTGCTCAATCAAGTCCAAAAAGCACTGATTAGGTGCCGAAAACAACGTATAAAACAAGGTGCGTGAGATATCTTTATTCTGAGGCTCCTCAATGGCGAGCATCAACCGATATGCAGTATGAGGACTGATCCGCAGTGACTTAATATAGTTGATATACTCCTGCCGAATCTCATGTACCAGGATTGCCTTACCGTAGTTATCCAGGTTTTCGTCTGTTCCATCCCAAACTGCCCGGATCTTAGATCTCATATCTCTGACAAACTCCAATATCCGCTCGACCTGTGAATAGCTCACAGATTTTTGCAGATAGGCGTCGTTTACCAACAGTTCAGAAAACGGGATGAACGACGTATAAGCATAGCTTGTACGGTAAGAGTTCAGGCTGTGCTGCAAAAAGTCCATCGTCGTATTGTGGAAGCGATAGTTTTTGCCCACACTGTCATAATAGCCCTTCATGCGGGCGATCTTCCCGAAAAAGTTGGGCTTTACTTGCCGGCCATCATCGTCGCGTATCTCATATTTTTTTCTCAACCGTTTGATTTCCGCAACACTGTCTACGGCATATTCTCGCTTCGCCTTATCAATCTCGATGTTGCTCAAAACGTCCAGCTGGGCAATCTCGCAGTAAAGCTCCTCATACTCGGAAAAATCTGCTCCGCTGTTCAGCGCGTCCCACAGCTTCGTATTCAGCTCTTGGGAGAGGTTTACGATCTCACCGATCTTATTGACCGATGTTTTGATATCCAGATCAGACTGATCTGATTTGGTATAATGACGCACGATTTTCTTAGCGTCTACCATGCTGGTCGGGACGAGGAACTTGTGATAGTTCCGTTCTGCGGCCCGAATAAGGATGGCGTTGTTCGTCAGCAACATAGTATCAGAGTCAAAGTCTGCACCGGATAGCCGGAAAAGAATATTCTCGCCGATACTGTTGATACACACGATCTCTCGCGTGGTATTGACGTACTGCCGGATCTCCTCGTTATCCGTATTCCTCGCCAGGAGAACATTTCCCATCGTCACATGGGGACTGCGCGATCCGAGAATAGTCTGATCAAAAGCAAACTGTTGGCAAAAAATATTGCCTACTCCGATTTTACTCTCACCATCAAATTGCCCAATCGCAGAGTAGAGCATTTCGATGGGGTTTCCCAGCAGAGTTGAATAGTTCCCTTCTACAAGAATGTGTCCACGGGCCAGCTCTTTTTTGAACGACTTCGATACGTCGGTTTTGAAGTTGTGGTACAGCCTCGTTTGAGAAAACTTATCTGTAACGCCCAACATCTGATATACCACATCGTTCGTCGTCGTAATTCCGTCGCTGTCGATCTCCTCATTCCCGCCCATATATTTGATATGGTACCGCAGCACCGCAGGATCTGTCTGAATCATGCGCAGATAATCCAACGACGGTTTTACCAACTGGTCAACATCATCTTGCGAAAGCTGAAGAGTATTCAAAAGCTGGTAATGGATCTGCACCATGCGGCCATCAAAGAAATGCGTCGGCTTCTCATGCTTCACGACACCAAAGTTACCGTCTTCGTCCAGCAATCTCAGCCACTGTTCCAGAGTGCCAAACTTCACGTACTTAATACTACTGGGCGTAGTAATAACCTTGATATCGCTGATATCCTGCGCCAGCGTGAAACCGGAAAGCTGGGACACATCAGTAATGCCACGATCGGCGAAAAACTTCTGGATATTGGTATTAAAGCAGGCCGATTTGAAAAACCGATTCCGCAGAAGGATCATACCGTAATCCTGCCATTCGCCCATAGCACTTTTGTCAATGAGAGATTGTCCGTCCCAAATGCTATTCTCGATCTCAACCTCTTCCGGCTTTGAAGTAAGCCAGTTATCGCTGCCAATCCTTGTCGCCACAACGCGATCTTTGAACACGCTCTTATGGTCGTCGATTACCAAGAAGTTCTCGGGCCGCAGCGGAATAGTACCGACGATGCTGCTCAAAGTAAGGGCAATATAGGCTTCCAGAGCGGCCAGATCAATCTCCTGACCCTCTTTCACTTTCAGCCCACAAAGCTCCCACTTGTGCATTCTTGGATACAACTGCTCATCAATGAACAGGCACTTTCCAATTCGGCTGCTTCCGCTTGAACGCTTGAACCTACGGAACACAATACCATCACACGTGAATCCGTCTTGATAAAGACGATTCCGAAGCTGGGCTACGGTAAGAAGTACCTTCATGGTTTTCCCGAGCCGATACATTCCGTTATCAAAAACGAACAGATCTCCCAGCTCTTGGGGAGAGACCGGATTTTCGACGGGAGATCCTACCCGTACAGCAATCAGTTCCCCATCCTTGATACAAATGTTGTCGGTAAGATGCACATCCTGCGGCAGATAACCATACTTGATGTAGGTGTTGTCAAAGAAGCGATTGAACTCCTTGACGCTATACTTGAACGTGACATTGATCACGCGCCGGCAGTATTCTTTACCCCGCTTACTGAATGTGAAGTCCATGCGGCGGTATACCTTCTCATAAACTTCCCTCAGCTTTATCAGGTCGAGGCTATAATCCAAAGTGTTGACAAAACGTCTTGTATTGAACTGGTCGTTGTGGTCTGATCCAGCCAACTTCACAGAATATTCCTTACTGTTCGGGCTTGAATAGTTCGCCAAAAACAAATCCTTGGCATCCACAGACACGATATAGACCGAATTACCCATGGTCTATTCACCTTCCTCAGTTTGAATATTTTCGACTTGAATCAGATCCCCATACCAGAACAACCAGGTCTCTACGCCCTCCAGCTCGATCAGAGCAGAGAACCCATCGGGTCGTTCACGATGCGGATGCGCAACAAATACCTTATTACGGCTGGACTCCACGAATTGACGGTACTCTCCCTGCATACGTGGATAATCCTTCCGAGCTATGATTTGATCCACATTCAGAATGACCAAATCCCCATCACGAATCTTTTTGTCAATCTCGTTTCCGAGGCTTTCCAGGACATCCGCAGCAAGTGTGCGTGAGCCTTTGTCCCTGAGCTTCTTTTTCAAAGCTCTGCGATTTTCACGGTTCAAACACATTACCCCCTGTCTGAATATTCCTGAATTACCTTTTCGTACTCCCGAGCGTTCTCTTTCAAAACGCCCTGATAGAACAACACTTCGTTTTCCCCTGCGTCGTCAGCCGGAGAATAGTCATCACACTTCCCCTGGCACTCCGAGCCACATTGGTCATACCAAATACAATTTTTTCGTGCGGTGTTCATTGTAAGCCTCCTTCCGCTACACACCGCCGCGTCAGCTCTCTTAAATTTCAAGTTCCCTATATGATCAAATGAATCGTTGACGCCGCATTAGTCTGTCGTGTTTCCATGAGAGATGCCGTTTAACCAATTCCGAAACAGTTCCCTCATCCGCCTGCTTGGAATGTAGATCCAGATTTCTTTGCCATCACGAATAGCTGACCGCCATACCCACTGGATCATCTCACTCAACGCATAATCATCCTCGCGCACCTCAACTCCTTGCTCCTGAAAATAGTTTTTCAGCAAAGGGTTGTAGTACACGTTGACGCAATAGGCCAAGCAGTCCCTGTTCCGATATGCGTTAGTAGCCCGGACATTGCAGGAAAGGAAACCCTTGGTATATCCTTTGCCTTTCAGGAGGGCTTGGTAATCCTTAAAAACCGTCCACAAGTTACGGTCTGATGAAGAATTGAGCATATTCTTGAACAAGTTCGTCAAATTGTTTCTCAGCTGTTTGATAAGCGGCTGTCCTTTGGTATCACGCGCTTTCTTATACCAAGAAACAGATAGGCTCGACCTCATTTCGCCGATCTTATTCAGTTTCTCATCCTCGATGATATGAATTTTCTTTGGGAGTTCTGCTACGTAATCCGGTATGTGAGGTGTATCGCTGAAATGATATACCCCGTTCTCACAAACCGTTCCGATCCGCTGGACTTCGATATTATGAATGTCGAAGTAATATTTCTGCACCTGAGCATCGAACATATAGGTGAGAATGATCACCTCATCGAAGGACTGAAATACCTCAATCGGGAATTTCCATAGCAAGAGGCAGTCATTATACAAAATGACGTTGCCAGTCATGCACATATCCCGCAAGTCTTCAAATCTGCCCTCGTAGTCATCATTTACCCACCGCACACGGTACTCAGAGTCAACCTCGATCATATCCCGCTTGAGCATTTGCAAATCCTTTGGAGAAATCGGGATTGTCTGAACGGCTTGGAAAACCTCATCCAAAATGAGCTTATAGCCGCCGTCTTGGATCAGCGAAATCGTTTCATCGTTATACGACTCAAACAGCGCATGAGTGCTGGCGATGTTATCCCTCATAGACAGAAGGTAATGCAGGTTTTCCAACTTACCCTTACCTTTACTTTGCGGATCTTTGAATTTTCGCCCACTGCAACTCCGTTTGATTCGTTCTACTTCGTCCAGGTATGGCGTGATAAATACGTAGCGGCTTTCCTTATCTTGATTCATCAAAGTGATCGCAGACTCGGTTTTACCTGCTCCCATAATCGTGTCACATACCTTAACGATCACACGCTTTCCTCCTTCGCCGTCTTACGGTAATAGAAGAATTGGAGCTGCTGAACATAGCCGGCAAATCCGGCGTACTGAGAAGGATCGAAATTGCCATGGTAGACATCATCAATCATGCGGTTGATCCACACATCCCTGGGGTAACTGTCCATACGGTGAAGCCCAAACAGCATCACACAGTTCGCAACCTTCTCGCCAATGCCCCGCAGAGCAATCAGCGTCTTCCGGGCCGTATCGTCATCCTGCTTCTGGAGCTGCACCCAGAAATCTTCGTCATACTCGGCCATCTCTTTCACATAGCTTTCACGATAGCCCAGCGATGCCGGTGACAGATCCTGACCTCTCAGCTGCGCCGGCGTCGGGAAGGAATAGAACTGCTGGTCGTCGATCTCCCCCAGCGGCGTACCGAATGTCTGGCAGAGAACATCTACCGCTTTGCGAATGCGCAGGATGTTGTTACGCTGGGAGATAATAAAGGTCACTACCATCTCCCACAAATCCTGTCTCAGGATGCGGATACCGCCACCTGCCGCGATCGCCTCCCGCAAAAACGGGTCTCCGGCCATCTTCTGCTGATATGCTTCATAGTCGGCAGACAGGTCAAAATAGGGCATCCATACATCCCGGAACTCATCATAGGGGCAGTGAAAAACATACCCGCCATTGGTACTCGGTGTGATTTTCACCAGCTTCATACCGGTGATCGCCACATATCCCCTATCCTGCAGTGCGGTCAGCCGGAAGCACTGGCCGGAATCTGCAATCTGCTTCAAATCAAACGTATGGGGAATGTTAATGAGTACGCCATCAGAAACCCTCCGGCAAATTACCTTTTCGCCACTCATCATACTCGCTCCTTTTCTTCAAATATTTGCAGATTATGCTCAGTCCGCAGTACACCAGATCGCAATACGGCTTGGAGCCGTCGCCATCGTATTGGGTGATTGCTGATACAACCTCTTGCTCCGTCAGATCCTCCGGCACATACTGAAACAGCTCAAATACCTCCTGCATTTTCTCAATGAGGCGGATATTATCGGCGCAGGTTTTGACTTGGCTCTTAGCCAGCGTCAGCATTGTCGCCGGGTCAATTCCATAGAGCCTCGCCGCGTTTCTATATGTCTGTACCTCCTTAAACAGGGTATCAAGCTCCTGGTTCATACGCAGGATCGTCGCTTCAGACTCGTTCAGTCTGCGCGTCAACTCTTTAAGATCGTCCACTGCACGTGCTCCTTTCTGATTGATTTACTTTGTTGCTATTTGAAGGTCAAACTTTCTTCACTATGCAGCCATAGCCTCTGCACGTCCGGCCATATCCCATCTTATCTCCGAATAGGCCGTCGTCGTCCAGATTACGAATAGTTGCCTGCTTTTCATTGAGTTTTAAGATCTCACCGTTCCGAAGCTCTTGGTACTTGGAGTCAATGTAGGCCACACGGTCGCCGACCATAAGCTCCCGACCGAAAAAATCATAATGATTCATATATCCACCGCCTTATCCAAACTCCACACAACCGCATTCGGGCGCTTCCTTGTGGGAGCTTTGTTCCTTCTCGCCGTCCCACTTCCAGGCGGGAACGAGCTTACGAAGATCAGACACGGCAGCGTCGCGCTCTGCCCGCAGCGTTTTCACTTTCTCCGCACACTTATACCAGTTCGAGCGCAGCCCGTCGCATTCCACTCTGAGCTTTTTAAGCTCCTCCAACCAGTGGGCGAGCTGTTCATGCTTGGCAGCGCAGGTATCACAAGGGTTGCTTTTTCTCAGTCTTTCCGCTGTCTCATAGCAATGTTGAATTGCTTCATCCAAAGTAAACATGGTGCTACTTTCCCTGTTTTCTTCGTAAATCTCTTTGCCGTCTTCGTCGTACAGATCATTTACTTTTTGTACCCTTTTGACGCGGAGGGCGGAGATCGCCTTATCATACGCTGCTAAAATAGCGGTATCGTCCATGAGCAAATCACAGTGGGCGCAGTCAGAGCAGTTGATTGCCGTCTTCCTCTGTACGCACTGTTTTTCCCGTTCCAAAACTTCAATGTCGGTCATTCAGATGCACCGCCTTTCAAAGTAGAACGTAATTTTCTTTGGCGTTGGCTTAACCATACCAAACCGTACAGCCTGGCGGTAAGTATAGCAGTCACGCTCCAATGTGGCCGGCATTGCTTCCAGTATCCGCCGCCAGCCCTCCAATGAGTTGCCGCGCTTGTAGTGATTACAGCTCCGACAGGCCGGCAGCATATTTGCCAGATCGTCTTCGCCCTTACTCCTCAGTGCAACAACGTGATCGACTTGCATATCCTCATAGTTCAGCTGCTCGCCGCAGTATGCACACCGCCCACCCATCTTGTCATAAACGGCGCGGCGCTCTGCCGGCGTCAGCCTACGTCTCTTTTCCATTCATAAATTCTCCTTCCGCTCATTCTTCAACTTGTTTATCCGATGCGCTATAAACAAGTTCTTTCCGTAGCTCATCCTTCAATCTGCGCTTAGCCAACCGCTTGTTGGACTTTTTGGCTTTTGCCCACCCATTGTGGTTGTTCGCCCAGCAAGCATATCTGTGGCTAAACTCAGACTGCCAGCCGAGTTTTCCTTTATAAGTGTTAGCCTTCTTCATAGTTCACATCACATTTCTGCTCTGACCCGCATAAGAATTTTACCAAGACGATTTTCTCCAACGCCATCACAGACGCCCCAGATGCGGTCGCCCCAAGTATTGCCTTCAATGAGTTCGGCATCCTTGGTCGCAACAAGCTTGTCTGCCAAATCAGGATTCTGTGAGAACTTTGCCTTGCAAATCTCATACATAACGGTATCTTTGACCGCCTCCCAGTCACCACGGAGCTTAACCCTACGCCCAAGCCTCTTTGCCTCTGACGGATTCAGACGGCAAAACTCAGTCATACGTTCTGGGCATTTAGCCGCTTGAAACGCCGCCTCGTTATTCTCAAAACACATTCCGTTGTAGGTAACTGGTGCCGAGTAGAAGTTACTCAGAAAATAATACTCACCTCTAAACTCGCTGATACTTACTCCCATGTTATACCTCCATCATTTCGTATCAATATGTACAGAGCATATGTCCGGGTGTGCCTCCTCAGAGGCCCTTATATCCCAAGACGACCACAAATCGGTCGTCATCCAATACCTGATTGAGAACAAGCCGCACCTGCTTCTCATAGTCCAGCTTGCCCAGACCACAGCCAACAGGCGGAAGGTAGATTTTGGAAAGCTGGAACTTGGCGGCGATCTCTTTTAGCTGTACCGCAGATCTCATAATAAGATCCAGGTCAGAATTGTCGCGGTAGTGGTGCTTGGTAGGAAATGTTACCAGAGATGTAAGGCGATCCCCCACCCTATGGACACCCATATAGAATGCGCGGTTTCCATACCGCCGCAGGTACTCACCTAACTGATGTTCCAAACCGGGAACGAGCTTTTTCGCTTCCAGCGCCTGCCCTTTACCGAGTACGGCATCTCCGTTCTTACGAATCACGCCGTTGGTGGTGACGACCACAGCCTCATGTTCGTTTTGAGAAAGATAGAAGAGACTACCGGTGTTTTGTATCTCGATCATGACCGTACCTCATTACCGTGCCGCAAAGAAATCACGGTAGACCTTTTCGATGATGGTATGGCTGGAAATGTTGACACTCGGGACTGCCCATCGAGCCGTAGCCTCGAAGTCCTTCTCGTGAGCCGCGATGTAAGACCTCATGTCATTTCGCAGCCCATCCACCGTACCGATCGCACAGAGCAGAGAGTGTTGCGCCGCCTCAAAGTCCTTGATGGCACGATCTTTGTCGGGGCCGTCCGGGTAGAGGTCAATGACACCCTTGCGCACGATCGCCGCCTTAGCTCGCTCTTCCAGATTTGTTTCGGCGGCAAAGTAGTCCAGCAACAGCCGTTCTCTTTGCCGGTCAGCCGGCGTCCATTCCGGCTGGGAGTGCTTCTTCAGGAACATAGTAAAACCTCCAAAAATGTTCAAAAGTTCAGAACCCCAAAATCGAATTATCACTTTTGAGGTGATAAATTCTAAATTTCGATGCTCAAACGCTCGTCAACAAACGGGGTATTTGAAAATCGTCCCTTAGAAGGGGAAGGGGTAATATCGCTACGCTCAAAGTAGTCTAAAAAGTTGCAAAAATAGCCAATTTGCAAAGGGGAAGTTTTTGCAGTTAGGCCGCTCGCTTCGCTCGCGGATATACGGAGAGTTGGTAGCGGCCTAACCCAAAAGGTAGGTGCGGGGTAGACACTTTCGATTTAGTTATCTACCCATCTCTGGTATCTTGAGTTTTCTGCCAACTGGCAGCGTGAACACCAGAGAAAATTAAATATCCCCTAACAGGTCGATTGAAACATCGTGGTAGGCTTTCTTCTCTTCCTCGTCAGCGATACCGATATAACGCATGGTGATAAGAGCACTGGAATGACCGAAAAGACGCTGGAGGAACACAATGTCGTGGTTGCTCTGGTAGTGGAAGTATCCGAAAGTCTTCCGCAGGGTATGGGTACCGATGTTCTGCTTGATCCCGCAAGCCTTAGCCGCATCCTTCAACTTCTTGCGCAGGGTGTCCACTTCAATGTGACCACCTTCACGGGAAGCGAAGATGTACTCATCAGAGTAGTGGCTGGCATCGTTACCGTAGTACCACTGAATGGCGTGGACACAGGATTCATTCAGATAGAGTCCGCGTCGCTTGTCTACCTTCTCCTGAAAGACTGAGATTTTGTCGGTGGTATCGGTGTAGTCTCCGACAATGTAGCGGATCTTGCCGTCAGGGAAGAAAATATCAGAACACTTCAGTTCCAGAAGCTCGTTGGCTCTGAGGCCGAGGTTGATACCCAGGATGAATGCCAGCAGGTATTTGGGATCAGCATTGGCCCGTAGCCAGGAGGCCATAGCGTCAAGCTGCTCACGAGACTTGATCGGGAAAACCGTCTGCTCTTCTCCTTTGCGGTAGTTGACCTTCTTGGGAGGCTCGACAGCAGAGGTACCGGGGAACTGAATGATTTTACAGCTGGTCGGCGGTACGGTATTGATCTGAGGAGCCGTAGGCTGATCAAAGAGGGTAAGTTGCGTGTCCATAGTCCACCTCATTTTCTTTGTCGCAAAAGACCGTCAGTTGTTGTCTCTTACCTTAATATATTCTACCATATCTGTGGTCTAAAGTCAATTAAAATATTAGTTTTCTTTGTTGCTATCGGAGAAGAATACGACTGTAAACGGGGTAAATTATAGAGGGTTGACAGAAAAACCGAGGTTGTAAGGCTAAAAATGTGATTTTGGAGGTATGGGTTTAATTCATTTACTGTTGGGTAATCGTCGAGATTGTTCCCGAGTGAAAAATGGGGATATGGGGTGTACGTGATAGAGTAGAGGTACTGAGCCGTTTCGTGAGAAACGGGGCGGGCGCGAAAATGTGAAGGCTCCCCCGGTGCCGGTGGCGTCCAGGCAGGCGGGCGGGGTGCCGTTGTTCGTCTGCTGACGGGCAAAAATAGGCCGGGGTTCTGCAAACTCTCCAAAAGCAGAATTGACAGAGATAGAAACGGGCGGGAGTACGTCGGGAGACTGGGAGCTTCAGCCGGTGCGGGCTGGGGTGCCTGCTGGCCTGGGGCGGTGCTGGGCTGGCCGTTTGGGGGCGGGGTTCGGTCTATATATGACTTTGACGGCAAAACGGCAGGCAAGCGGACGCAAGTCCTCATCTTTTCGCCCTTTCTCGCTTCGTGCTCTTCTCTCTCCCTCTTCGGATGTCCTCGCGTTCCTGCTGGCTCTGTCTGTTTGATCTGGGCGGGCAAGCTGGCAGCATAGGGGCGGCGGGCGGCGTGTCGTGCTCTCCTACGGCATGGGGCAGGGCTGGCCGCTCTCGTGCCGTCTCTGTTGTCCGTCTCCCCTGCTGGCCGTGCTGGGGCAGTCTGTGCGGGCGCTGGGGCTGGTGCTGGGCATGGGCGGCGATCTCAGGCCAACCGGCTTGCTAATCAGCAAAATGCACAAAGATTCAATAAGAAATGCAGCATAATGACGAAAATAATGGACTGTATTCTGTACTTTTTACGCTATAAATATGTCTGTTTTGGCGTAAAATAGGCTCTTTTTCAAACTTTTTATATATAGCAACAAAGTAAATGATTGACGGATGGGATCTTTTATGATAAGATATAGACAGTTAAAGAGGGCGGGCGCTGGGGCCGTTGGCCGGGGGTATCCTCTCCGGGCGGCAGGCTCTACCGCTTCCCAATAGCAACAAAGTAAATCAACGTAAAGGAGACAGAAACAATGAAAAAGACTTACAACATGAGCGAGACCATGACGCGGGCATGGGCCATCCGCAAAGCGGCGGCGGCTGACATGGGGTGCAAGGTGTCTGAAGTCCTGATGGGCGAATGTCTGAAGATCGCCTGGGCTGAAGCTGAAGGCGCAAACGCTGAGACCAACGCCGCCGCCATCGCGGGTGAGTGGGCGAACATGGCCGACGCTGACAAAGTGCGCATGATGACCGCTTGCATCCGCAAGGCGGCAAAGAATGAAATCGGCTATTCCACCGAAGACCATTACCTGCAGTTCTCTGAAGTGCCCGCGTTCGGTTGCTTCCGTACCCATGACTTTGACGAGTTCGTGTCCGAGACCTGTATCCGGGTTCTTGACAAGCTGGCCGACCTTGACAAGCTGGCCGCAACAAATGAACGGCGGGCCGCTCAGGGTAAGCGCCCGATGCGCCTGGTGTCCGTTGTCTACAATGCGGCCCGGGCTTCCATTGCGGCGGTGTACTACGCCGACAGCAAACACGGCGCGGCGTATGACTGGGAGATCAATGACGGCGAGGGCAACGCGGCGAGCTTCCTTGAAACCTGCTGCGGAGATGCTACGGTGAACACCGAAACAAGCGCCATCATCCGGGCAGACCTGGACGCGTTCCGGGATGGGCTGGACGAGATCGGGCGGCAGATTCTGGAAATGGTGGCCGCGCACAAGACAGAGCGCGAGATCGGGAAAGCCGTGGGCATCTCTAATGTTGCCGTACACAAACGCATTGTTAAGATGCGGGCGGCGCTGGAAAGTCTGCGGGTTGCCTAAAAAGAAATTTTTCCGAACTGTTAGCAACAAAGAAAATCAATCTGTAAATGATAGCGGGGCCGGCAAAACGGAACGCCGGCCCCCAATAAAAAAACGTAAAGGGGAACACAAAAATGACTATCAATAACGCGGTTCTGAAAAATTGCTTGAAGCTCTCCAGCAAGATCACGGTTTACGTACCCGCCACAAACGGCATTGACCAGGCGGCGGACAATACGGAACAGGTCAAGAAAACGGCGGCGCTCCTCTCCGAGCTTTTCGGCGGCGCGACTTCCACCCCGGCGCTGGGCTACTGGATGTCTCCGGCGGCTGGCCTGGTGGCAGAGGCTACAACGGTGGTTTTCGCCTACGCTGCGGATGCGGCGCTCCAGGAGCACGTCGGGCGCGTGGTGGAGCTGTGCGAGGAGCTGAAGCGGGAGATGGGACAAGAGGCCATCGCCCTGGAAATCAACGGTGAGATGTATTTCATCTAACAGCAGGACGGCGGGCGAGGGCTACGGCTCCCGTCCGCTTTTCTGTTTTCCGGGCCGTGCAAGAAAATTTTTCGGAACGGTTAGCAGATCGGGCGCGGCGTCTGTAATTATAACAGAGGGACACAAAACGACGTAAAGGAGCGAAACAAAATGATGACCAAACAGCAGGAGCGCGAAGCGCTGGAACGGATTAAAAACATTCTGGCGGATGCTGGGGCTGATAGCTATATCGGCATGGCCTTTGCCGGTTGCGTGGAAGACGCGGAGTCGAACATTGAAAACGACTGGGCGCTCAGCATGGCGGGCCGCTGGCAGAGTGCGGAACAGAAGCTGGAGGCGGTCAAGGCTGAGGCGGACGGACTGCGGGCGGAACGTGAAGTGCTGCGGGCGGAGCTGGACAGGTGTAATGCACGGATTGCGGAGCTAACAGAGGTGGCGCAGACTTTGAACAGTTGGAGATCAGACGAACACACCGCGCTGGAGCGTGCCCAAAGCCGCGCCGATGCTGCGGAGGCTGAAATCATCCGGCTGAAGGCGAAGCTGTACGACTTCATGACGGCGGCGAAGGATTGAGAAACGCGGGCCAAGCGCCCGCTTTTCTTTTTTTTGGAACGGTTAGCAAATGAAGAAAAATATAGAACAGAATTGCCCGCCGGACTAACCGGCGGGCGTTTTTTATAATTGTCTATTTTTTCGTTCTTCGTATTTTTTGAGCGTATCATCTAATCTTTCAAGTTCTTCTTCCAAAGTACCAACGGTACGGGATGGATATGGAGACTCACCCGGTTTATAGTAGTGGACGGCCTGAGCTGCATATTTGTCCGCTTTTCGTTTCTGGACTGACTCACGGAGAAGGCTACTAACTAAATATGTGATTGCAAAAGGGGTTGGAACACGGCGAAACAGTCTCATAAAAATCTCTCCTATTGGTTAGCAAAACTTGTTTTCTTTCTGTAATTATATCAAGAGTTAATAAATTTTCAACCATTGGAACGGAGGAAAGCAAATGGATATTCAGGAAATCAACCAGAGTTCGCCGGAGTTCCTGTATCAGATGCTGGGGCGGCTGGAAGCGGATTGTCTGTATTATCTGGGAAACGGTGGGCGCTTTGCGGGCCATCTCTGGGCAGGCAACGAGCGCGAGCAGATCAAACTGATGCGGATGATTTACCGCCGCTTGTGTGAGATTGGAGCCGCGCCGGAATGGATGAGCGAGCAGCAGATCAACGACTTTGCGGAGCAGATGCTGGTGGTATAAAAGTTTTTTTGGTGGTTAGCAAATTTCCTTTTTTTGTCTGTGAATATAACAGGAGGTGTTGAAAATGCTGGATGCAGCAGGATTGGAAAAGTGGATTGCCGAGAATGGTACGGGCAACAAGGAAAGAAAATACATAAACGGGATTGATTATCTTTTCGTGACTATGAATGATGGATGGATTGCCATTTTTGAGTATTCAGAAGGATATTATATCCCGAAGACGCAGGCGGCGGACGAGGCGCACGCGCTGAGCTGGTGCGGAATGATCGAGCGCCCGCGTGTTCCGTTCAACGTGATATGAAGCAGAGGCGGGGATCTCCCGCCTCTTTCTTTTTTTTGGCCTGGTTAGCAAATACGAATTTCATTCTGTAATTATAGTAGATATCTGGAAATCAAATGAAAATAACGGAGGCTGACAAACATGAAGTGGTTCAATAATCCTGAGACGCTGGAAGACCTGAAAAAGCAATACAAGAAGCTGGCTTTTCAAAATCATCCTGACCGGGGCGGCAAAACTTCGGATATGCAGGAGATCAACGCTGAGTATGAAGCGCTGTTCTCCCGGCTGAAGGATACCCACAAAAACGCGGAGGGCGAGTTTTACACGGCACGGACGGCCACGACCGAGACGGCCACGGAGTTCATGGACATCATCGAAAAGCTGATTCACATGGAGGGCATCGAGATCGAGGTGTGCGGTTCCTGGGTGTGGGTCACTGGCGACACAAAGCCGCACAAGGAAGAGCTGAAAGCCCTGTCTTTCCGGTGGAGCAGCAACAAATCCGCGTGGTATTTCCACCGCGACGGATACAAGAAGCGGAGCAAGAAGTCTCTGACACTGGACGAGATCAGGGGCTACTACGGCAGCGAAAAGATTGAAAAAGAGGGCGGCGGGAAAATCGCGGTTGCATAACAGATCGGCGGGCTGGGAAAACCTGGCCCGCCTTTTCTTTTTCGGAAAATTTTACTGAATGGTTAGCAAATGATCGGAACAGTCTGTAATTATAGTGGGAGGTGGTCAAATCCATTGAAGTGCTACTACCTGGGCGATAAGAAAATCACCGAAGCGGAGGCCAAAGAGATCGAGGCCAAAAACCGCGAGATTTTAAGAGATGGAACGGTTGAGGAGCTTTTGCAAATTCGGCACGTTATTTGTCGGGAGGAATGAAAGATGGAACACACATTTAAGATTGAAAAGGAATTGAAGATCACGACGGAGAACATCGTGGACTGTGTACTGTCCTGCGAGGCCGGCGGCTTTGACTACTGGGGCGAGTTGTGCAGCGATGAGAAGGACTACGAGGCGGCGCGGCAGCGGCTGGCGGAGAGAGAAAAGGCCGATATGAAGCCCTGCTATGAGGACGTGCTGGCCGAGATTCTGGAGAGCGGCGGCAAGCTGACCGTGTACGACCGTGAGGACGACAAAGACCACGAGCTGACGCTGGAAAAACTTCTGAACGGCTGGAAAAAGTACGCGGAAGATCATAACGCGGACGATTTCGACGAGTACGACGGAATTTCTGCTGACTGCATTATGCAGTATGCGATTTTCGGCGACGTGATTTACGGCTGATAAAAACGGGCTGGCCTGGTGGCTGGCCCGTTATTTTTTTGCCGGTTAGGTTAGCAGGATTGAAAAACCGTCTGTAAATATAGTGTAAGGGGCAATGCTCCAAGCAACAAAGTAAATTAACGGAGGTTGAAAGAATGAAACGCTATGCAGTTTGTATCACCGATGATGACGGCGGCACGGGTGAAGCTGTTTTCACCGTAAAGAATAAAACCGAGGCACGGGCCAGAGGTCGCCTTTATATCCGTCAGTGGCAGCTCCCCAACGGGAAGATCGAGTATATCCGGGAGTTGGCAGAGGGTGAAGAGGCCGTTAAGTTTGGCCGCGCCGCTGGCTATTGATAGGAGGAGATCATCATGTATGATGTCGAAAAGTTGGTTTCCATCGTCTGCGATTATCTGGACGCTGAAGCGGACTATATGAAATACAGTCTGGACGCAAGAAAAGAGCTGGGGCTGGTTCCTGACTCTACCCTGTGGATTCCTTCCCTGAATGGCTCCAAGGCATACCGTCTGGGTGAGCTGTTCGAAAAGTCAGGAGCAACCGGCAGCATTTTGGCCGACATCTGCGCTATGCTGAACATCAATCAAGAATTGCTGGTGGCCGCTGTCAAATCCATGCAGCGCAAGGAACGCCATAACGGACGCTGGGATAATCCGAATTATACCTGCTGGATGAACGAGGACGACAAAAAGCGGCTGGCCCGGTTCCTTTCCAATGAGCGCGGAGAGTCCGGCGTTTATCCCTGGTTCAGCAGTACCGGACGGAAAAAGCCATGGTGTGAATAAGGTACAGCTAAACCGAAGAGGAAGGGCAAAAAGTCCTTCCTCTTTTTTTTATTTCATGGTTAGCAAATTTGCCTTTCTTTCTGTAATTAAAGTAGAAAGTCAAAATAATGGAGGAATGACACATGACAACGAAAACTGATTTTCACGCCATCCAGGAGCTGAGGGAGAAATACGCCCCGAAAGTGCGGGGTATCGTCTCCGGCGAGGAGGCCAAGGCCATCTACGAAGTGCTGGAAATTGATAAGCGCAACAACATTGAGCTTCAGAATATCCGGGATATGGTGGTCATGATTTACGGCCAGTGGTTTGATAAATCACGTGACCAGTATCTGGAGGATAAGAAGAAGGGCGCGCAGGCGGTTGATAAGTCTGCGGAGTATCTGGACGCAATGAGCGCCATCATCTGCGTCATCGACTATGAGAAATTCAAGAGAGGACTGGGAGTATAAAAATTTGGGGAGGGCGGTTAGCAAATCGTTCTCCCCTTCTGTAATTATACCAGGAGGTGCAGTGATGGAAAACAAATACGTTTCCTTCGAGGTTTACCGTCCCGTAAAGTCTCCCACGGAGAAAGGGGAATACATGGGAAAGACACCAAACCTGGAGCAGGCACGGCGGGCCGCTGATGCTGTTGGCGGTGCCTTGTACGGGATAACATCTGACGGACGCAAAGTCCTGTTGCTGTAATTGAGATCAAGTATTAAGGAGAAGATTATGAAATTTTTAATCTGTATGCCCACCGGCAAGGATGGTATCCAAGATGATGCGGTTATCCGTAACGCCCTGTTGACGGCAGTAAACCGTATTACGCTGATGGATGAGAAGAGCGGCGAGTTTGAGGCTGGCGACGGCAACCAGAATATGGTTACGTTTGAAGTGTCCGAATGAATAAAGGAGGAAGACAAAATGGCACAATGTACGAGAGAGCAGGTTAATCGCTGGAACGCAAAACTGAGCAACGGGTTCCGGCTTGATCTGGAGCGCTTCATCGTATGGAATGACAAGGTGGCTACGCGCTCCATCGAATTGCCGGACGGCAAAGTGCTGAAGGCTGACATCGGATGGACTGAGGTGTGCGAGGAGCCGAGATTGGGTTGTTTCTATCAGAAGACTATTGGCATGATGCCGCGCCTTTCCCTTTCCCTGTGGACTCCGAGCAGCACGCCGGGTATGTGGTGTAGCCGTGGCCTGGGTGCCGTGGTAAAGATCACCGACAACATCTACCAGAAACGCAACTGGAACGAGCTGGCAAAGTTCACCGCTGAATGGGACGAAAAGCGCCTGCTGGAAGAGGCTAAAAAGCATATGGCCGAGCTTCAGAATGATGTGGTAGCCTAAAAAGAGGCGGAGGGATTTTTCTCTCCGTCTTTTTTCTTTCTTTTGGTTAGCAACAAAGTAAATCATTCTGTAAATATAATAGGAGGCGATAAAAAAATGAGACAAGCACAAATGACAAGAAATGAACGGCGGTATTACCGCAAGAAGATAATCGAGCAGCGGCTGATGGGGCTGGGAGTTCTGGCCTGCTGTGCTCTGGTGCTGTGGATGTGCTCCACCGGCGTAACCGTAGAAGATCGAGACGGCACGGCGGTTGTACTGCTGGCTCCGCTGGGGCTGTGGTTGCTGTTCTCTAAGCAGATTCTGATTTACTGAGGAGATGCCAAGATGAGCGAGAGAATTTTCAATGTTTCCCGGTCTACGAAGACCGGTAAGACAGTCAATGTTGGCGACTTCCCTACGGTTGAGCAGGCGCAGGCCGCTATGCTGAGTCACTACAAGGTGACACCTAAGCGTGGGGACTTCCGGTATCGTATCTTTGAGGAGGAGCTGGAAGAGATCAATGGAGTTACGTTCCGCAAATTCTGTCTGGTTCTCAGCGGCGGAAATAAACCATACAGCAAGAGCTATACACCGGCTGAATTGAAAGCCCTGGTAGAAAGTGAGGCATAATATATGGAACGGACGGATAAGCTAAATCAACTCAGGCAATTCAATAGACCGTGGGAATATGATTGCTGTGACATAGCGGAAAAGCTGGTTGAGCTGTCAAATCTGCCGGATGACGGGCAGTTGAAAAACGAGCTGACCGATGCTCTATACTATCTCAAAGCTGTGGCGGAGAATCCTTATAACAGCGACTATCATCGTGTGCTATTCAATGTGTTGCTGGTCATTACGGGGTTTGAGTGTTTCTAAATCAGGGAGAGGGGCAATCCTCTCCTTTTTTATTTTTATGGTTAGCAATTTTTCAAAACGGTCTGTAAATATAGTGGAGGTGCTGAATATGAAAACCTGCAAAATCTGCGGATGTTCTTTCGATGAAGAAAATTTTGAAGGTGTTGTTGTCAATGAGGGCATAGACAATGAATACCATGTTTGTTGCGATTGTGTCCCGTCCGAGTGTAACAACGGACATATTATTTCCTGTGAAGCCTGCGGTTCATATTTTTCGGCGAATAAACTGCACGACGAAGAGATCGAGGGGCATTCCTTTACCGCGTGTCCGGCCTGCGGGAAAGATGTGGTAGAGGGGTTGAGCCGTGCAGAATTTGAAGATGAATACTTTCGCCCGCGATATTCTGTTGTCGTTCGTCAATTCAGCGGTTCAGTTCGTGGATATATCGTGAGCGCAAATAGTCGCCACGAGGTCATGAAGCGGCTGCTGGAAAAGCTGGACTTCAACTATGTCGCAGAGGTATCCATTGGGGAAATCCTTGTGAAGGAGGACGAGTTTTAATGTACATGAGCAAAAAGAAGTTCGATGAGATCAAGGCCAAGCATAGCACCACAATGGTGGATGCTGATGTGGGCGAGGCTCTGGCTTTTGTCCAGGACTTGCTGGAGGCTGAGGCGGACGCAATCAAAAACCGCGAGCCGCACGCAACTGCATCTATCGGACGCCTGAATGAAGCCGCCTATGAAGTGTTCTCCATCTCCAACGAGATCGACGCCGGGGAGTTTGATGACGGCAAATAAAAAAAGTAGCCTCCCGGTTAGCAAAACTGGGAGGCTATCTGTAATTATAGTACAAGCACAAGCAACCAACTTTAAGGAGGATGACAAAATGAGCGCTGCTAATTTCTGTACCATGAGGGACTTCCCTTTGTTCGCCAAGGACTACTATGAGGACACCAAGCGCTGCCCGGAATGCGGCGCAATCCTGAGCGCAGACGATACGGAATGTGAGTTCTGCGAGTGTAACGAGCTGGAAGACTACCAGTATTATGATGAGTGCGCGGCCTACGACGAGCGCCAGGAGATCGAGGACAAACTGCTGGACTTCAATCGTGGCCTGCTGTTCCATGAAGTTAAGCTCCAAAGCGGATACTATTCTGGTGTCCAATTCTATGTGGAAATCAATCACGATCTGACCGAAGATCAGGATTATTCCAACGATGACTGCCATTACTATTTTGACTGTTGTCGGAGTGTAGCCTATCGGAAGTATGCGTCGGAAGTTCGGAAGATCAACCGGAAGCTGGCCGAGTTTGCCAAGGCATATGGATTCCAGGAATATGTGTGTACTGCCAGATTTTCAAATGGTGAGGCGTGGTATCAGCTTGCCTCTAATCCCCGTGCCCGCTTGAAATCTGTCGTGGCCTAATAGATTGCCCGCCGTAAAAACGGCGGGCTTTTTATTTTAGAGGTTAGCAAAACTCGCCCTGGCTCTGTAATTATAGTGAAGCAATTCTAAACAACTTTTTGAAAGGACTTGAAGAGATGAACAACGCCAACGAGCAGAAAACCTATGTATGCAAGCGGGCCAGAATGTGCAGTTTCTTGATTGAGAAGGGTTTCACCCCTTACAAGGTAGCTCCCGACCGGGACAATCCCATGTACGATGTCTTTCTTTTCACCGCGTCCCCCAAGCTGTATGAGGCTGTGATGGAATATATCAATAACCGTGCTGAGAGGAGAGCTAACAAATGATGAAGGTTTTTGTGCTGATAAACGAGCAGGATACCGACGCGAGCAATCAGTCCACCGTCCAGCTGTTTCTGGATAAGGAAGCAGCACGGGCCGAGATGCGCAAGCAGTTTAAGGCCGAGCTTCCATCCTGGAATGTTGATGCTGAAAACCTGACCGACGACCAGGAATGCGAGTGTGGCGAGGATACCGCAGTTATCCGCAATGATCCCGATTCTACCAACTGGCGGATTGAGGAGAAGGAGCTGGATGTGCAGGTGGCCGTTCGTGTTGCTGGTGGCTTGGTACAAGAGGTTCATTCTAACGCTGATGTGGGCGTTGATGTGTATGATCTGGATGTTTCCGACTTCCCGGACGAAGGGGAACAGGAAGCGGCAGACCAGAAAGAGGCCGAGCTGGATGAGCTGGTCAAGTCTCCCGGCTGGCGTGCTGTTTGGTAAGAAACCATTTTTATAAGGAGGAACATATGAGCATTACTTATGATGTGTCCAAGCAGAAGGGCAGTTCCCGCTGGTACCCCCACAAGATCGAGACTCCCAAGGTGCCTGCTGGCCCGTTGGGAGATAAGAAGCAGGCGCTTCATGCCGCCGCCGAGTTGATGGGGGTGAGTTACCCCGAGTACATGGAGTTGAGGAGGAAGAAAGGATGCGCGTAAACTACACCCCTGAAGAGATCGCAGAGATGCACGATCGTAACGAAAACTTCAACGGAACACGTGCTAACTTTTCCAAGATCAAGCTCTACCAGGCCGTCAAAAGCAACCTGGTGGAGTTTATGAATATGTGCGATGACGTGCGGATGATCGACGGGTATGACCCGAACATGAAAGAGAAGCACGCCATTCTCTGGCTGGACTTCTCCCCTGCCGCTACTCTGAACAAGGAAGAAACAGCGGCTCTCACGGCCATCATGAACAAGGCCGACGGCACGGTGATTTCTGCCGTTGATGGGCACGTCCGCATTTCCTTTGATATCAACGATGTCTGGGATAATTAAACAGACGGTTAGCAAAACGCAGTTCTTTTCTGTAAGTATAGTGACCGGAGAAAAAAACAAACGAGAACAAAATTTAGGAGGTACGTAAAAATGTCTGCGAATGTTGAGAGTATGTTCTATGCTGGACGCGAGAAACCCTGGCATGGCCTGGGTACTCAGGTTGAGGAAGCGCCGACCAGTGCCGATGCACTTCGGCTGGCTGGTCTGGACTGGACTGTGCAGCGCAAGCCCATTCAGGTTTGCGGCGGGCGCAAGGTGGATAACTTCTTCGCTAATGTGCGGAGCAGCGACGGTGCGGTGCTGGGCGTGGTCAGTGACCGGTATCAGGTGGTGCAGAATGCGGAGGCATTTGCGTTCACCGACGCTCTGATTGGCGGAGAGGGTCAGGTTCACTATGAGACGGCGGGAAGCCTTATGGGTGGTCGGAAGATTTGGCTGCTGGCAAAACTGCCCGATACGGAGATCGTCGGCGATAAGACCGAGCCGTATCTGTGCTTCTCCAACACCCACGACGGCAGCGGCGCTATCCGCGTGTGTATGACGCCTATCCGGGTGGTTTGCAACAACACTCTGAACATCGCACTGAATGGCGCAAAGCGTGCGTGGTCTGTCCGGCATACCGGCGACATTCAGGCCAAGCTCCAGGAGGCGCGGATGTGTCTGGACATGGCGAATAAGTACATGGACAAGCTGGCTGTGTACGCCGACCAGATGGCGAACAAGACCGTCACCGATGAGCAGATCGCCAAAATTCTGGACGAGATGTTCCCGGCCACGGAGGATATGAGCGAGCGTGAAAAGCGGAACGCGACGAAAGCCCGTGAAGAGTACATGATCTGCTACTTTGCGCCGGACATTCTCAAGTTCAAGGGGACTGCCTGGGGCGCACTGAACGCAATGAGCGACATGGTTGGACATACCGCTCCCCGCCGCATGACCTCCAACTACCAGGAGAACAACTGGGGCCGGATCATGGACGGCCATGCCATGATGGATAAGATGGCCTCTCTGCTGGCAGGCGTTGGCGCACGATAAGAACAGAACGAGACGGGATGGAGAAATTTATCCCGTCTCTTTTTTTTGGTTAGCAAAATTACAGAACGATTTGTAAATACAGTGTGGAGGTGAGTATATGAAACGCATAAGCCAAAAGCGACGGCTGATGGTCGTTAAATATCAGAACCAGAGAGATGTTGACCGGCTGGATACTTGTTTGAAAATGTGCTGTCTCCCTCATGTAATTTTCAAAGAGTATGAATTTGTCGGTGGCGGCGCTCTTTGGAAAATCTACATTGATCGTGGGAGCCTCACTTGGGAGCAGGTTATGGCCGAGGTCAATAGAGTCCATGCTACCAAATTCGAGTTCATTAACGATGGCTCATATATTCAAGACGGGAGGCTCTATACTCCCTTAGTTATTCAAAAGTGTGGTGTGTTTATGTTACGGCCTGGACGTTACAAATCCGAGCATGATGGCAATGTCTTTCAAGCCTATCGGTATGTCATGGAAGTCAAGGAAACCGCGAAGTCCTATATCTTCAAGCTGCTGGAAGTTGAGAACCGATACGCCGACGATCATATCGAAATCATGTTTGGCGGCAAGAAGCGGATTGTTCTTCCCAAGGATAAGCCTTGCCGTCATGCAATGCGAGTGTGGAGCGACCACGACTTCACGATTTACCCCTTCCAAGTCGGCGTCCCGTTCTACTTCGAGAAGGAGGATGTGGCATGAAAATCCCCAAGTATGTTTATGAGCTGGTGGAGCTGGGGCGGCTACGTCCCGCTCCTTTGGATGAGCAGGCCAATTCGAGTATTGCAGGCCAGGGTGAATATGGATATATGTTCCGAGTCTATCGGAAGAGTAACAGTCAATCCGGCGGAGTGTTTGTTGCCGAGGTGGAACGTATAACAGCCTGGGCACGACGGGAGTACGCGGAATCCAACATTCATACATACCGCTGGTACACTGATAAAGAGCACCGTAAACCTTACTACAAACGGGATTATGCACTGGTGACGATCACTGATCCAGTTGCACAGCAGCTGGAAAAGTTGATTGCTTTAGTTAGCAAGAAACACTAACGGTCTGTAAATATAGTGAGGAGGTGGTCAATGTGTTTCGAGTTATCATCGCCGGAGGGCGAGACTTTGATGACTACCAGCTTTTGAAAGCGACCATGGATAAACTGCTTTGCAATATTACGGATGAGATCACCGTTGTTTGTGGACAGGCCAAGGGCGCTGATACGCTGGGTGAACAGTATGCCATGGAAAAGGGATACGCCATTGACTATTACCCCGCCCAGTGGAAATTATACGGCAAGCGAGCTGGATACCTACGCAATGAGCAGATGGCACAGAACGCCGACGCTCTGGCCGCATTCTGGAACGGTGAAAGTCGTGGTACCAAGCACATGATCGAGCTTGCCAAGAGGTACGGTTTGAAAGTGCGGGTCAAGCGATATTAAGGAGACAGAGATATGTTAGTCATTAAGAAAATATGCGATTACACAATTCCGATATTTGGGAACAAGAGAGTTCTCCCCTATGCAAAGCTACTTGTTTCTGATGGTATTACAGAAAAGTTAAGGCCGATCATAGATGATGGCGGAAGACAGTACATCACGTTCAACCGAAAGAGATACTACATCAAGAATGCTGGGAGCCTCTATTCTCCCCACTATGTTTTTGCCGATGAACGGAACCCCTGATTGGATAGCCCGAGTGGAACCGTTAAGATTTGAGTATAAGGAGGTAACAGTATGAAGATTACGGTTGCTGTCATAACCCCACAGGATTACGAAAAATTCAATGCCGTCGGAATGAACGCCGAGGCGTGTCTGGCAGACCGTGTAAAGCTGATATACCAGGATGACGCCGGACACGTGGCAGAGTCCTTCATGAAACAGGATGAGTTCGACCGGCTGGGGCTGGCCTACATCGAGCAGAACGCAAAGCTGGAGCACTCTGAGGTCTGCGACGAGTGGTTTATGAAGTGTTCTCAAAATTCCTGGTACAACGATCTGGAACGCAATCCTGAGAAAGTCATCAAGGTTATGTTCGTCGGCATCGAAGACGGAACAGGCCGAGAGGTTTACCGGGGCATCGAGACACAGCGTTACTATCTGCGCGAGGTATACGCCAACCAGCGTTTTGCCAAGTGGTATCTGTGCGGCGAGCGCCGGGTACCGGAGGATGGTAGAGAGCCGAGACCTAACTTGATTTTCCAGCTGGGAGATCAGACGGAAAAGGTCGTGTATGATGACTGGAACGGCGTTGCTGCCTACAAGGATCAGTTCAACGAAAACTTCCGAGAAAAGGTTAGCAAATAGTAGTTTCATTCTGAAAATGTAGTGGTCTGGGAGGCTCCACTATAAAAAGCCTCACCCCATAAAGTGAGGTGGGCTGATATGGAAATCCTCTTTGGGCTTGTCATCGTGGCCGTGAAGCTGATTTTGGAACACGTGGCCGTGAGGCACGCCAACAAATACTCCGATACCGTTGTTCGTAGATACAACAAAAATGAAAGTGAGGAAGAAAGATGAATTTGATGGAGAAGTTCTCCGCCGTCGAGATCAAGGCGGACAACAGAATTTCCGAGGATGACAAGGCGTTTTGTCTCCGCCAGCAGGAAGCCTTTGATAAGGCTGGGCCGGCGCTCCAGAAGGTTGCTGAGGCGATGGCCGCAGCCAAGGCAGAGCAGGCTGGAATCCTGACCGCAGACGACGACTTTATCGACCGGTATGTGGGAAACGATTGTGACGTAGACAGTGTTTACGACACCATGAAGAAGAGAAACCGCACATTCATTTCGGCTGTCGTCAATTATTTCAGCCGCAAGTACAGTGTTGAGCTGGACAAGAGCAAGATTGAGGAACATCTCATTCCCACTGGCCCGAAGGAGCCGGATTTGCCCTGGGGCGGATATCGGAACATGACCGAAGACGAGATCGCCTCCTATCGGGAAAAGCTGGACGCCTATAAGGTTGAAAAGAATAAGTTTGAACAGTCCTTGCGTACTCTCCCTCTCCGGTATGAACAGGTTGTGGATGAGATCTTTGTACAGCTGGGCGGATTCTCATTCCAGGAGCGAGCCATGAATGAGTTTCTTCGGTTGTGTTGGGACGCGTCTCATCACAGAAACTGGAGTTCCGATCAGTATGTGGAAGAGTTCGAGATCAAGAACGATGTGCTCCGCCTGACCGGATCGTGGGTATATTGTGATGAAAACAAATGGATGAGCAGTCCTGTCCCTGAGTATAAGCCCAGTGAGTCCCTGAAAACCATTCTGAATGCGCTGGCACACTATGAGACTGGGAAGTTCAGGGACGGCGCAAATTGGTTCCCGGAGCTTTTCAAGTACGATACCAAGGAAAACCAGTTTGAGATCGCGTACATGAGCAAGGTCAAAAATATCAAGCTGTTCAAAAATGGCCGTGTGGATATCAAGTTCCGCAGTGTCGCTTTTGTCCAGGAGTTTGTGGGACAGTATTTGAGGAGGAACCCGGCATGAAACTGACAAAGAAGCAGCTCTCCGCCCTACAACGGATTGTAGGGCGGGAGCAGACCCGATATGACGAAACCCAGTCGGAGGCTCTGGCTGGTGTTCATCCCAGCGAGAAGCATTTTGCCATAACAGATGGAACTATGGTGGTGCTGTTTGCGGAACAGCCCGAGGGAATCTCCGTAGGTGATCGGACGGAAACGTATGATAAATACGTTCAGGACTATCTCAAGGACGCGAACGCTTCGTTGGTTGTTTCGCCGCCCACTGTGGATGATTGCAAAAAGATTATCCGTGAGTGGAGGGATATGAAGAATTTGGGGAAGCCCCTCTTCCCGAAGATTACCGTTACCACCAAGGACGAGAACGATGCTCCTATGACGAGTTACTTCGACGCCTATCGCTATCTGGACATTTTGGAGGCTGTTGGGCCGTATCGTAACATCTATATGGGGAGCAGCGACACAATGCGGACGCCGTATCCGTGCTTGCTGGTGTATAAGCGGTGCGGGCGTGACGAGCAAGATAGTGTCAACTGGGACGAGCCGGCATTTCTGCTGCCGTGCCGTCCTTGACAGGAGGAGGATGTTATGAGTTTTGAAGACGCACTTGAAAAGCTCTTGTCTCTGGGCATCTATAAATGTCTCGCAGAACGAGTTTTGAGAACTGTTTGCAAAACAGGAAGAAGCATGGACATTATGGTAGGGAACGAGATTTATTGTATCAATGCGGTATATTCGGGTGAGAGACGCGAGGATACGAAATTCTGGGGACTTGCTACAAGCAACTATACTTTCGATGTGGGGAGAGTTTGACATGACCAGACGGAAAGTGATTTTCTGGAACGATCTGAATGACAGCTATATCGTTTCCGAGGAATATAACGGCGACAAGACTGAAATGGAACGCTTCGGCCTTGGAGCCTGCGACCATACTTGGCCTGAGTTTATGGAGGCTATGAGCAGTGTGAGCAACATGGCGGACTTCCTCAAGGTGATCTCCTACATCACTGCCAGTTACCATGCTACTGTCAATGGCGTGCCTCTCCCGGAGCAGGCCAATAACCTGCCTGGGTCACGGCTGAATGTCGCCCATAGCCATAAGGAGCTGTATAACTTAGTTGGCGACATGGATGAGGTGTGGGAGGTCAAGCGGAATATCTCTGGCGCTCATCTGCTGGACGTGTCCACCATCGCTCCCAAGCCCAAGCAGGTCTGGGACGGAAAGGAAGTCATAGATGAGGATGACTTCGACTACGCCACCGCAAAGCCCGGTGACTTTGTGACTCAGGCCGTAGTGGACAATGCAATGGATTGTCTGCCACCTGTTTGTATGAGTGCCCGGTGCTCTCAGATGGGCGAGCCGTACTCCAGCAAGCTGGATGAAAAGACCGGCGAATGGCGGAGCATCTATGCCACCTTCCGTAAGGTCGGTGGAGAGTGGCCGAATGGTATTTGGGAATACTGCGGTCACTGCTTCCGGGGTGAAACGGTGGAACGGGGCAAAGAAATGGCTCATATCCAAAATCTTCTCGCTACTATTGAGAGATAAGGTTAGCATCCGTCGTCTCCCGTCTGTAATTAAGGTGGGAGACGAAAATTTTGGAGGTGTTAATTTTGAAACGGTTTAAGGTGCAAACCGCAGACGGCCACACTTTGCTGCTCTACTATCCCACCCAAGAGAAAGCCCAGGAGAGCTACCCGGACGCCACAATTACGGAACATACCGACCAATCTCATGTGGAGTACATTGAGCGGATGCTTGCTGCCGCCAACGATTGTAAAACGGCGGAACGCAAAGGTTCTACCGTTTATCTTCTCAGGTTTAACACGTCGGCGGGCATCTGTTTGGCGATGCTTTCCCGAGATATCAGCGACGGAATGTGGTACGACTTGTGCCAGTATCAATTCTGGAAATCCGGGGCACTGGTCGCTCCAATCACTAAGACCCTATCTAATCCGGCTGCGTTTTGTAAACAGTTTCTTTTCCCGAAGTCGGAATACCAAGTGCTTTGCGCTGGCGGCAAGCTCCCAAAGCCGAAAGAAATCAGAGGCGTTAGGAAATTCGCTTCTGTCCCTTTTGAGGGAATATGTCAGTGCCAGCTATTCCTAAAAGGTGACGACTTATATATCAAGCATAACGACTACTTTTCAGAAACGCACTCCACCGGAAAGATTGATCCGCGCACCAACATGGAGGAACGGGTGCTATATATTTGCCACGCATGGCTGAGGATTACCAATTTTGTACCATTGGTAAAACTCCTGAACGACGTGGAAATTTCTGCCACAGTTTGGCCTATGCTTCGGGACTTCCACCAATGGCCGGCAGGTGAATATAACATGGAGTGGAACCGCTTTTTGGAGGGTGTAGCGAGGGCTACAAGAAACTATCTGAGCAAAAAGGAGGTAGGTTATGGAACAGAGAACTTGTAATATCATCATGTGCTGCAAGGGGCATTGCAAACTCGCGGGCGAAAATGCTCCGCCGTTGGAGGCCATCGCTGCATACATGAGCGCTGAGTGCGCTTGTCCGAAGGAAGACTACACCGGAAAGCTGATGGAAATGATTTTGAGAGAGGCGCTGTTTGATTATATGGCGGGCGCGGACAAGCCCGGATATGAGCTGCGCCAGCTTCTTCAGCAATATGCCACACGTGACCCCAATCTTTCGGAGCGTATCTACACCTTATTTCAGTTAGCCCAAGTGAGAGATGATAACAGGTATGTCAATGGGTTTACGGATAAATTGCTCCGGCAAAGTGAGATTGATCTTGGAGCCTCCAGAGATAGTATGCCCTGTCTTTTGGATGAAAAGAAGATCGTCAATTATCCTTGTTCTCGCGCCTGCCCGCTTTTTGGAGACTGCGTTACAAAGTGGTATCAGGTAAGAAAAAGAGCTTGACCGGTTAGCAATCCCCCCTTTTCTTTCTGTAATAGAAGTGAGGGGCGCGGTTCTGAGAGGACTCCGCATAAAAGCCTCTTTCCAGAAAAAGAAAGATAGAGCAGGTGAAAGAATGAAGTATCAATACCTTAATGAACCGATTCCCCAGGAAGCCCGACAGGAGTTGAACGACAAGATCCTCTATTTGGTAGACCAGGATTTGGCCGAACAGTCTGGGATCTCCCGCGAGGATATCTATAATGCCTATACCGGAGACGGTGGATTGCATGGCCTGAAACGCTCTGACTTTGCCAACTATCATGAGTATGCGGAGGCTAAGAAGGAGATCGAGAACGGTCAGTTCTTTACGCCTCCCGCTCTTTGCCAGTTTATCATGGAGGCGCTGTCCCCTGCTATGGACGAAACGGTAGCAGACCTCACCTCTGGCATCGCCAACTTCTGTAACTTCATGCCGCTGGAGGCAAACTTCTACGGCTGTGAGTTGGACATCAAGTCCCACAAAGTAGCGCACTATCTTTACCCCGCCGCTAATCTGGAACACCGTGATATCCGTTTCTATCAGCCGAATATGCGGTTTGACTATGTAGTGGGCAACCCTCCGTTCAATCTGAAATGGGAGACGGAGGGTGGCGAGATCATCTCTCAGATGTACTACTGCCTGAAAGCGGCGAAGCTGCTGAAGCCTCTGGGCATTATGGCGATTGTGGTGCCGGCGTCTTTCCTGGCCGACGAATATTTGGACGGCGCGAAAATTTCCGAACTGGCAAAAGATTTCTCTTTCCTGGGTCAGGTCTCCATCCAGAAGGATGCGTTCAAATCTCTTGGCGTGGATAGCTACGCTACCAAGATACTCTTTTGGCAGAAGAAGCTGGACACTGCCGACAAGGGAGAACCTTATGCTCTGAACAGCGCCAACTGGTTTAATCTGACCGACATGAATAACGCGGCAGAGCTGCTTGAGATCGTCCGTAAGGAAGTCGTTGCCCCGGCCAGAGAGCGGATGCGGAGCAACAGTGCCCGCGTTAAGCTGGTGTCGATGGGTGGGAGCGATAATGCGTTCGAGTATGAAGTGCGGAAGCTGATGTTCCATATCAAGTCCAACCCCAAACTGATAGACAAATATGCCAAGTGTCAGGAATATCTCTACAAGTTCCGCCATCAGGAACAACCCAAGGATATGAAGTATGAGGAATGGGCAAAAATCCGTATTACGGAAGCTAAGGTACTGGCCTATCTTCGTCGTGTTATCAAGTCTCAGCATAAGAAGCCCAGCCAAGATGTGGTACGACTGGTCAAGCAGGATGGAGGGCTGATTTACAAAGGGTACAGCAAAAAGGCACAGAACAGCATGAGCGACGGCATGAAACAGTTCGTTCCCTTCTATGCCCTTGCCTCTGGACAAGCGGATGATACAGGTCTTGAACAGTATGCCCGCCTTATTCGTCGTAAGCAGCGCGACTATGAGCGAGAGACGAAACCTTTTACCGAGATGGAACAGGACGCCGGGATCGCTCAGTTCCTGGATGACTTTACCGTTTATGACAATGAGAACGAGGAGTGGATTTACCTCAATAACACCCAGAAGCACGACCTGAACCTCGTTCTTCAGAAGCGTTATCATCTGTTACAGTGGGAACAGGGTGGTGGCAAGACGCTGGCCGGCATCTCCACAGGCCGGTATCGGATGGAGCGTCAGGGCGCTCGTAACGTGTGGGTGGTGTCCACTGCTATCTCCATCAAGAACAACTGGGATCTGGTGTTCAAAAACTATGGCATGACCAACTATCGGATGATAAAGTGCCTCGCCGACCTCGACAAAGTACAGGATGGGGAGTTCGTTATCATCACCTTGAATATGCTTACCAAGTACCGTAAGCAGATCAAGCGCCATATCAAAATGCGGAACCAGAACGTGTGCTTGGTGTTCGATGAGTCCGACGAGATGACCAACCCGGATAGCAAGCGCACAAAGGCTGTGTTGGATTGTTTTCGGAGAGTGCGGTTTAAGCTGGAAATGACCGGCACTGTCACCCGGAACAACATCTCGGAATGTGCGCCTCAGCTTGAGCTGCTTTATAACAACTCTTACAATATGCTCTCCTGGGCAGAAGATTTGTATTGCTATGAGAAGGATGACTGTGAGGAATATCTGAACTGTTCAAGTAATCCTTACTACGGCCAGCCCTTCCCTGCTTATAAAGCTGGATACAGTCTGTTCGCTGAATCCCATCTGCCTGAGCGGATCACCGTTTTCGGAGTGGGTAAGAAAACCCAGGACATTTACAATGCGGATGTCCTGAACAAGCTCCTCTCTTACTCGGTCATCACCCGGACTTTCGCGGAGATCACCGGCAAAGAGATACGTAGACTTCATCAAACCCCAGTTTCATTCGCTCCTGCAGAGCGTGAAGTCTATCAAAAGGCCATGGAAGAGTTTTTCTCCATGCGCCAGCGGTACTTCGCCCTTACCGGGAATAGTCGCAAGGATAGCATGATGGCGCTGATCCAGCAGATTACTTTGTTGCTCCGTATCTCTGCTGCACCCAACACTGTGGAGGAATACGACAGCCCGAATACGCCGGTCAAAATTCGGAAGGTTTGTGACATGGTGGGCGAATGGAATGATGAGATTGTAGTTATTGGTGTCCGCCATAAGAACGTGGTGGAAGCATACGCTAATGAAATCCGCAGAAGATTCCCGGATCGGAAGCTGTTTGTCGTGACCGGCTCTACCACCACTCTGGCCGGACGTCGGAAGCTGAAAAATACTCTGAAAGAAAGCGGAAACGGCATTCTCCTTTGTACCCAGCAGTGCCTTCCCTCCTCTGTCAACTTTGAGTTCGTCAACAAAGTTATCATCCCGGAGCTGCATTACAACAATGCGCGGATGAGCCAGTTCTATATGCGGTTTGTTCGCTTTACCTCTACGGACTGGAAAGACATCTATTTTGTTACTTACTCTGGAAGCATTGAGTCCAACCAGATGCAAATGGTTCTCGCCAAGGAAAAGCTGAACCTTTTCATGAAGGGGCAGGACGTGGATCTGGATGAGGTGTACGACCGCTTCGGCGTGGATTATGACCTGATGAGCCTGCTGATGTCTCGTGAGGCAGACGAGGACGGAAACTTCAAAATCTCTTGGGGAGAACAGAAGATCAGCTAATAATAAAACCGCCCTCTTCGGAGGGCGGTTCATTTAGGCCATGTATTTACTGCGGAATATACGAAGCATTCCGTTTTCCCATGCCGTTTTGACATGGCTTCTGCACCATTTTGTGTATCGGTCGAATTGAAGTGCTGCCGCTTGATTGGACAGCCCGTATGTTGCCTTGATCTCAGAAGCGGAACGGATACCCATTTCGCGCAGGATAGGAAGCGGAGCAAGTAAATTCCAGGCGAAGTAGTCTGCCTCGCTCTCGAACTGGTCATAGAAGCCCCTTTGCTCATTGTAGGCGATTTCGGCTCCCTCTATGACTTCCAGATGCCCTATATAGATATGGCCGATCTCATGCGCCAAAGTCCACCGGATACGGCCAGCGTTCATTTCAGCGTTGTAGAGAATAAGATAACGGTTTGTATCTGGATCGTAGTGCGTCGCTCCAGAATTGCTTTTGCATAGAACGGCAACGTCTTGGACAGTGCATCCAGTGACTTCGGCCATTTCCTGATACGATAAAATGCGACAGCTTTTGGGGATGCACTGCAAGAGCAATTCAGGTTGGATGGGGTAGGATATAGAATCCATGTCCTGGTAAAGCTCCAAGACCTTACGCTGTACAAAAACACTCCTCACTATTTTGCCCTCCTTTCGCTACACGGAGACATCATGGGTGCATATTATAACTTATTCCGTGTCCAATAAAACGGACTTCTTCTGCTGCGGATCATTCTCATCGGAAAAAGCGTAGTCAAATCCGATTTTCAGAATACCCATCATGCGGTTTCTATCCTGCTCAGTCATGCGCTCTCTGGCTCGCTGGAGGGTAATATAGTCGGGGTCGCCAAGCATGGTATCGGCAGTAGAGCGCACATTAGAAGCGCCTACCAAGTAGTCAATGGAGACATGGAAATACTCGGCGATCTTGGAGATTTTATCAATAGTTGGAGAAGTAGAGCTTTTCCACCTTCCAATGGAATACTGGCTCATACCAAGTTCGGATTCCAGTTTGTTGATTGTGATGTTATTTTCAGCACACAATTCTTTAATCCTTGTAAAAATGACGGAGTCCATAACACAACCTCCAAACAAAGAATTTGAATGTCACGAATTTTTTCGTGGAAATCACTTGACAGCACGAAAGTAAGCTGGTATAGTAAATACCAGACACGAACATATTCGTGAATTTAAGTACATCATATCACACGTTTTCAGTTTAGTCAACCTAATACTTATTTGGAGGCGCGTAAAAATGCACATCGTAAACAGTATGGCAGCAAACTTCGGCAAATATGATTTGGATGTCAGCGCCGTGGGGATGCGGAGTATCAGCGAGACGGACATTAAGCTCCCGTACACTGGTGTCCTCCCCGTACAGATGTCAGCGTCCTCTGGTGCCTATGTCTACCTCAACGTCCAGCTGGCTCAAGGCGCACGCCTGGTTCTGGTTGCGCATGGGAAGGGCAAGGATATCAAGCGTCCTCTCGAAGCGTCCAGTGAAGAGATTATCGCTTTGCTGGATGGGTTTTTCAAGCAAAACCAAGACGCTACCGGCCTTGCTCAATATTGGCTCGGTGTGTGGCAAGCTCATTATACGGAATGGAGAAAGATCGTGACCGGCCCGGATCGGCTGTTGACAATCCTCTCTTCCCTGTCCGTAACGGATCGTGAGTTCCTGTATAAGCATATGATGGACGTGCCGGCGACAGAGTGAGGTGAAGCGGATGTCCCCGAAAAATTTCGCAAATAATTTTCTTGTTTGCTATTGACAATCTCAGCTACGTATGGTAAGATAGCAACATAGAAAATGATTTGAACGGATTGGAGAGGGGAATATGATCCGTAACAAATTCTTTGAAGACCCGGACGGCGGCTATGCTAAGGTAGGCGTCAAGAAAAACTTTGATATCGCCTGGAAAAAGGTTCTGGCCTATGAAGAGCAGACAGGCCAATCGCTGGACAATGGCTTTACTAAGGAACAGTATGTGTCCATGTTCAACTCCATGAGGGTTCGTCACACCAGCATTTTCTTCAACTATAAAAGCCATGTGATGAGCTATGTGCGATACCTGATTGCCAATGGCGTGCTGCCGGCAGAACAGGAAAGCATTTTGGCCTCCGTCACTGTGGACGACCTGAAAATCAACGAGACCAGCGGAGTGCAATACTACAAGAACTTGGGTATGCTCCACCAGGCAATCCAGGATTCCATCAAAGTGTCCGAGTGCTACGATGAAACCTTGTTTGACCTGCCCGCTGTAATTCTTTACCTGGCTTGGTTTGGATTGACCGAAGAGCAGATCATCAATTTCCCCAAGGAAGATGTGCTTGATGACGGCGTGATGATAAACGGTGAGAAGACCGAGATGCCGTTTGAAATCTTGCAGATATTCAAGCGTCTGAGGGATGCAGAGGGATACTACCAGCAGGCCAGAGGCGTAATCTTCCGTGCCTATGTCTATTCAGATAACCTAATTCGGACGGAGCGGAACAGCAAGATCAACGTCTCTAAGATGCAGGGTCTGGTAAATCGTCTGAATACCCTGATGGATGGTACCTACTCGCTACGGTACAACGTAATACACCAGTCCGGTATATTCTACCGTGCTCATCTGCTGGAATGCGAGAGCACCCAGTTCAATCTGGAAGACCCGGAGTTTGCGTCTAAGGTGTTCTGCGAGGATCTGTCCAGCAAGGTCAAGCACACAGCCCGGATCAGAGACTACAAGCTCTACAAGCAACTATTCTACTAAATGGCTTCGGCCATTTAGTTCTTTGATAGTAACAAAGAAAATTATTCTGTAAGAGGAGTGAAAGCAATGAGATCCCGTAAAAACGCCGTCCCCGTACCTGTCACCCGCGATCTCCTGCAGGAAAAGCAGACTGAGGTTGCTCGTCTGGCTCGTCAGGCAAGCGAGGCGGTAGACATCGTTACCAGAACAATGAATGAGCTGGAGGGTATCAACCAGCAGATCGACAACGACCTGGCTGAGATCGACACCTATTCCAAGGAACTGGCCGCGACACGCGCCGCCATGTCCCAGCAGCGGAAGAACAATACCGCTATCATCGCCAACTTCGCAAAGCTCCTGGATACCAGTCCCGCAGAGAGCGTGAGTGAGTAATTCATTCGGTTGACCAACCGGAGCATGAGGCGCTAACAGCAATTTTACAACTATCAAACTTTTACTTTGACTCAATGCGTCTCGTTGAAAAGCGTGGAGGGGTAATCCTAACTGGTAAGGAAGCAGTTTGCTAAACTGTTAGTAATCCGAAAGGGTGTGTGGGTTCGAGTCCCATCCCCTCCGCCAAGCCGCAATAGCGGCGAACTCTTTATCATCTCCTCTCTCTGACGGCGGGAAAGACCGCTGACGGCCCGGAAAGACGGGCGACATGGGAGCGTCCGGTGGCAGCTCATAACGTGTAATCGACGGTGGACACGCACAGCAATTTTACCTTGAAAGTCTGCAAAACTTTTGCTTACGGTTCGACTCCGTAGCTCCTAAAAAACCGTCATCAATCTATAAGAAGGGTTGTGTGTGTCATGAAGAAGTTCCTGGCTATCGTTCTGTGATTCAAAGTGATCAGCGGCAGCGGCGTCCAGCGCCGGGTATGTGGAGGAAGCCATGAATAGAATACGAGACAAGCCCTAAGTCATCTTCGGATGACAGTATAGTGATGAATGCGACGATGAATGAACAGTAACGAATTGGGGCACTAACAGCAACCATCAACATTACCTGCTTTGGAAATGAGAATGTGTCCCGCACACGTGGCAAAGAGCCATTTTACGGATATAGCGGTTTCTGGGAGGTTTCCGTATTCGTATGCGTACAGAGCAACGCAGACAGCAATGAAAAAGCCTCCCGCCATGCAAGGATAGCTCAGTTGGTAGAGCACCAGTATAAAAAATGCGTAACGTTCCCCTCCCCCAGTTGCGCTAACAGCTATGTAAAAAGGGAGCTGATTGTCGTGGGTTCGAGTCCCACTCCTTGCAACAAGCTACTTAGTGTAGTCACAAAAAAAAGGAGGTGCAACAGACTAATGTTGAATATGGGTTTGCTTGTCTGTTGTTCCTTGCCGTATGTCATTATCTCGACCCCGATAATTTACAGTACGGTGAAAACCTGGTTCGCCGCCAGCCATAATAGTGCGGGAAGCCGAACCGATCGGTATAACTGTTTGCCGTATTATACGGCTGGGTTTGAGTAGAAAATGCACATAAGAGGGGTCATGCAAAATAGCCCCGCTACGGCGGGGCGTACGCCAGGGTAGCTCAGTCGGATAGAGCGCGTACTAATGCGTGTCTTGTTGAGACGCTTACAGCAACTTTCTATGGACTGTTAATCCCGTGGTCGTGGGTTCGAGTCCCACCCCTGGCACAAGCAGAAGCCGCCCCTGCTAATGGGCGGATAGGCATAGGGCTTTGGGATCGTTTATGTCTATGCTGACGGTAAACGCCAGATATTCAACCCAAATATCTTGAACTGGGTTGTGACGGCTCGGAAAGGCGAGCTTCATGCGGCAGTGGTGAAGTGGTCAAACACAGCAGCCCTATTACAATGCGAAACGAGGAGTTCCGCTAACAGCAATGTTCAAGGAAACCAAGCTGCCATTCGTAGGTTCGAGTCCTACCTGCCGCTCCATTTCTCTGGGCACAAACAGCAACAGTAAATAAAAAGTGTGTCCTGGGTATCTCAATATAGGAGGTAAGAGATAATGAGCAACTTTATGGATGGAATCAAGAGCACTCTGAATAACGAGTGCAATGTCTCTGTCACCGAGAACGGTGCAGTCGGCTTCCGTACTACCGGCAAGGCTCTCCTGGATCTCAATTTCGCTGTGGCATCTCTCCGTAGTGCCAGCGAGCACGACATCTCTCAGCGCTTCACCAAGGCGTTCTTCGAGGACAAGCTGATGGCAATGAAATGGCTCTTTTATGCTCGTGATGTCCGTGGTGGCCTGGGTGAGCGCCGGCTGTTCCGTGCCTGCATGGTGCCTCTGGCGAAGGAGTTTCCCGAGTACGTCGCCCCTGTGGTGGCACTGGTGCCTGAGTACGGTCGTTGGGACGATCTGTGGCGTCTGCTGGATACGCCCGCGTGTGACTGCGTGACCGGGCTGGTCAAAGGGCAGCTTTATGACGACACCCAAAATGCGGCAGAGGACAAGCCTATTTCTCTTCTGGCAAAGTGGATGCCTCGCTGTAAGACTTCTTCCAAGCAGACCCGGCATTATGCCCAGATCTTGCGGAAGGCTGTCGGCATGACCGAGCGCCAGTATCAGCATACCCTCGCCAATCTCTCCCGTTACCTGCTTGTTGTGGAGCAGCAGATGACCGCCAAGCAGTGGGAGGAAATCGACTATCAGCGTGTTCCCTCTCGTGCCAACCTGCAGTACAACAGCGCTTTCCTCCGTCACGACGAGGATCGCCGACGTGCATTCTTGGGTGCTGTGGAGAAAGGCGAGGCCAAGATCAACGCTTCTGTTCTCTTCCCTCATGACATCGTACATCGGTACGGTTATGCCGACAGCACCGACACCAATCTGGAAGTGCTGTGGAAGAACCTCCCCGATACGGTGCAGGGCTGTGGTAACACCATCGTGGTGGCCGACGGTTCTGGTAGTATGAGAGTGAGAGTCGGCAACACTGATGTGTCTGCGCTGGAAGTAGCAAACTCTCTGGCGATCTACTTCGCCGAGCGTTCTTCTGGTCAGTTCAAAGATCAGTACATCACCTTCTCTGAACATCCTCAGCTGGTCGATTTGAGCAGAGGCAAGAACCTTCGTGAGAAACTGCGGATCGCGGCTACCCATAACGAGGTTGCCAACACCAACATCGAGGCCGTATTCGACCTGATCCTTACTACGGCGATCAACAAGCACATGGATCAGAGCGATCTTCCCGCGAACATCCTTATCATCTCTGATATGGAGTTCGATGGTTGTGCAACCGCCGGCGCAATCTCCCATGATAGGTGGGGATATAGCAGACGGGTCGCACCTACTCCCCGCCTGTTTGAGGTAATCGCCCAGCGGTATGCGGAAGCCGGGTATCAGATTCCTCGTCTGGTATTCTGGAATGTCAACTCCCGTAGCGGCACCATTCCTGTTAAGGAGAACGATTTGGGTGTTGCGTTGGTCAGCGGTTTCTCTCCCAATATCGCCAAGATGGTGATGAGCGGCCAGACTGATCCTTATGACTGCCTGTTGGAGGCCATCAACGCAGAGCGGTATCAGCAGGTGGACGATGCCCTTCGTCCTATTATCTCCGCATAAGCAACAAAGTAAACCATTAAGGAGGCTCAGAACGATAGAGTAGCAAGTAGCTGTCTACGCTCTGAGCCTCTTTTATCAAAGGAGTGAAATACGTGGTATATCTCGACAATGCTGCCAACGCTCCGGTCTTCCCGGAGGTTCTGGAAGCTATGCTCCCTTGGCTCCGGCCCGATCATGTAGGCAATCCCGGAAGCCTCCATACCCAAGGGGTCAATGCTCGTGAAGCTGTTGAAAATGCCCGCCGCCAGGTAGCTAAAATGATTGGGGCCGATCCCTCAGAGGTGTTCTTTACCTCTGGTGGCACAGAGTCGAACAATGCGTGGTTGCAAAATTTTGGTGGTGACTTAGTTTTGACAACCAAAATTGAGCATGATTCAGTTTTGGAACCGTTAGCCCATAGGATTTTCTGTCCTTCACATTTCTATCCTTTTACTACCCGCTACGTTAAGACCTATAAGGATGGGAGTGTGGATCTACATGATCTGGAACAGTTGCTGGATAGCACCCATAATACAATCCGCGCCGTTTCTATCATGTGGGTAAATAATGAGCTGGGTACCGTCAATCCCATGAAAGAAATCGGAACCCTTTGCAAAAAGTATCACGCCGTATTCCATGCCGATGCTGTACAGGCGGCAGGCCATGTAAATATGAACGTGAAGGACTGCGGAATTGACTTCTGCTCCATGTCCGGTCATAAGTTCGGTGCTCCTCTGGGTGTTGGTGTGCTTTATATCGGCAATTCTATCCGCAAATCCCCGTGGATTGTCGGTGGAGGCCAGGAAAACGGAATGCGTGGTGGTACTGAGAACGTTCCGGGAATTGTAGGAATCGGCAAAGCAGCAGAAATCGTTACTGAACGCCTCCAGAACTGGAAGCTACGGTGGGGATTGCTCAGAGATACATTCTTGACTGATTTGGGGTTAAGAATGCCTGGGGAGTTCTATATCAACGGTGATAGCGAGAACTATTCTTCTAACATCATCAGCTTGACCATTCCTGGCGTCAACAGCGAATCTCTGCTTCTTCTGTTGGATCAGCTGGATATCTACCTTTCTGCTGGTTCTGCGTGCAGCGCTGCCAGTGCTAAATCCTCTCACGTTTTGCGTGGTATTGGAATGTCTGATGAAGATGCGGCCTGTACTGTGCGTATTTCAATGGGGTTCAATACCACTGTTAATGAGATGCACGAAGCGGCAGAGGCTATCGTGACTGCCTCTCATAAGCTGAAATCCATGTATTCTTGATTAGTGACAAAGTAAATTAACAAGGAGTGAATATAATGTACTGTGCCTATGTTACCAGGATTCACAATCTGAGGAAGCATACCAATGCCGACCGGCTGCTCTGTGGCGAATGTTTCGGTAATACGGTGATTGTGGATCTCGGCACCGACCCTGATCAGCTGGGCGTGTACTTCCCTACCGATGGCAAACTCGGTTTGGAGTTCGCACAGAAGAATGACTTGCTGCGGCGCAAGGATGAGAACGGCGCTCCGGCTGGCGGATACCTTGACCCGGAGAAGCGGAATATTAAGGCTCTCAAGCTCCGGGGCGAGAAGAGCGACGGTCTGTTCCTCCCTCTCTCCTGTTTGGCTTCTTTTACCGATATCAAGAAGCTCCAAGAGGGCGATACGATCTCTGTGTTGAACGGTATCACTATCTGCGAGAAGTACGTACCCGCCGTCAAACGCGCCTCCGGTAGTGGGGGGGGTGGCAATCATGTTCGTAAGCGTTCTGATCCTATTTCCCCGCTCTTCCAAGAACACGCTGACACGGAGCAGTTGGCCTACAATCTCTCCGCATTCCATGCTGGGGATCTGGTAGAAGTTACCCTGAAAATGCACGGAACTTCTCAGCGTACCGGCTATCTGCCTGTGTTGCAGGGCTATAAATATCGGAACCGTATGGAAAAGCGACTCTATGAGAGTCGTAAGACCCTGAATGTGATTCGTTCCAAGATCAAGCGAACACCTATTTATGACTGGGGCTACGTCACCGGAACCCGCCGCGTGGTTCTGGACACCTTCGATGAGGGAGGCTACTACGGTAATAACGCCTTCCGAGAAAAACACGCCAAGGTCTTTGAAGGAAAGCTCCACAAAGGAGAGACAGTCTACTATGAGGTCGTTGGATTCACTGACGACGGTACGCCCATCATGAATCCCGGAAATAACTCTAAGCTGAACGACAAGGAGTTTACCAAACAGTACGGTAAAACCACCACATTCAGCTATGGCTGCGCTCCCGATGGCAAGGAACATCCCAAGTCCAATCTTTTCGTTTACCGCATGACGATGACCAACGAAGACGGCGATGTGGTAGAGTATCCGCCCGACTTTATGCGCTATCGTTGCGAACAGATTGGCGTCAAATATGTGCCTCTGATGTATAGGGGGCTTATTCCCGAAGAGGAAATCTTCACAGGAACTTCTTGCGAGCTAACCAATGCTGGTGAATGGATTAAAACCAAAGCCGAGCAGTATTATGACGGCCCCGATCCTGTCGGTCATACCCATGTTCGGGAAGGTGTCGTGTGCCGCATTGTCAACCGTCCCAAGTTCGCTGCCTATAAGCATAAAAACTTTGCGTTCAAGGCGCTGGAGGGGCTGATCAAAGACACCGCCGCCGCGCCTGATATGGAAGAAGCTCAGGATGTTGGAGAGCAGAATGGATGAAAAAGTCGTTCTTGACTTTATCAACAACTTCAAAGCTGGGCAGATATGGAGCAGTTCGACTCAAGCCTATACCGGAGAATAATCCGGGATTGTATCAAAAAGGAGCGATATGACGATGACGACTTTGATCCAGAATGAGCAGAAGCTCCAGAAGATTATGGCGCGGATGCGGGAACATCTGGTGCCCGTCTTGGAGCATTGCAGGGGAGGCTGGGTTGGCCTCTTCCTGCAAGGTTCTCAGAATTATAACCTTGACTATGAGGGTAGCGATATTGATACCAAGGCAATCATGTTGCCCAGCTTTTCCGATTTCGTGTTGAACGCCAAACCTCTCAGCACTACCCACATTATGGAGAATAACGAACACGTGGATTTCAAAGACATCCGCCTTATGTTTGACTGTATCAAGAAGCAGAATGTCAACTTTGTTGAGATCCTGTTCACCCCTTACTCCATCATCTACCCTGCCACAATGGACAAGATTGAGGCATTTGGGTATGACCCGAAGCAGCTTCACCATGCTCTGCGGCTGCGGGAGTTTATGACCCGTTACGAAGCCGGCGAGCCTTACGCTGACTGTCTTATCAGTAACCAGTGTGATTATCTCAAAGAGGTGAAGCGCGGTTGCTACTCTTTGAAAGAAGCACGGGCACTGATGAGCACTGCAATTCAATCTATGACCGAAGACAAAAAGCGCTATATGGATACGGTGTCTGTTTCGATTAACCAGCACGCCAATGAGGTACTGCAAAAGGCTACCGTTGAAATTCTCAAACGATCCTTCTTAAAGGAAATCCAAGGAGGAGAATGAGATGCCGATGTTTTACATGATGGTTGGCCTCCCTGGTAGTGGGAAGTCATTCACTGCCGAAAGCATCCCTAACGCCGTCGTCCACTCCAGCGATGCGATCCGTGCCGAAGTTCTTGGTGACGAGAACGACCAAACCCAACAGGACTTGGTTTTCCAAACCCTTCACAAAAGGGTTTTGCAGGATCTGGTGGATGGCAAGGATGTGGTGTACGACGCAACCAATATCAACTACAAGCGCCGTATCGGATTCCTTGATCGTGTCCGAGCGCTCCACAAACATGATTTGCGTACAGTATGTCTTTTCATGGCGACGCCCTATGAGGTGTGTTTGGAGCGCAACAATAATCGGGAACGTTCTGTCCCGGAGTCTGTAATCCAAAAGATGTACTTCAAATTCGATGTTCCCATGATGGCGGAGGGTTGGGATGAAATCAGGATTGTGGGTGACGAAGATCGCCACGACCAGATTGATACCCTTATGCTTCGTCTCTCCAAGCTGGAACATGATAACCCGCACCACGAGTACACGGTTGGTCAGCACTCTATGACGGCATGGCAGTATCTGATCAGCCACTATAAAGGTGCCGATGCTGCTCTGCTCCGCGCCACGCTGTTGCACGATATTGGCAAAGAGAAGACTAAAGTATTTCATGACATCAAAGGCAACCCCACTGAGATCGCCTACTTCTATCATCATGAGCGTGTAGGAGCTTATGACAGCTTCTGCTATACCGGCGATCTCAGTCCTAACCAGCGCCTTACTGTGGCGCTGCTGATCCGCTGGCATATGTGGCCGTATGCGGTTGAAAAGTCAGATAATCCGAGTAAGACGGTTAGCAAAATCAAACGTCTGCTTGGTAATGATATCTGGAACCAGGTCATGGTGTTGAACGCCTGTGACCGCAATGCACACTGAATAGGAGGAAATAACTATGATTCCCGACATGATCCACACTCCCTACATCGCTCCCCGCATCTCTGTTATGGCACCCCCCCCGGTAACTGCTGAACGGTTCGTTGATGAGCTTCTGAGCGGCCTGTGTATGCCGGACGGCGGCTTTGTTGCCCATCTCGCTCCCAGCGGAGATCCTTTCTCCAACGGTTGGAATGCGGCAATGAAGCTCCAAGCCAGTCAGCCTACTTCTCGCTGTTTGCCAATGCCCGTCAATGTGATCTTTCACAACCCGGCTACCATCGTGTTCTGGGATGACGGTGATAAGACGGTTGTGAAGTGCCAGCCCGGTGATACATTCAGCGCCGAAGCCGGCCTGACTGCTGCCATGCTGAAGAAGTACATGGGCAACGACAATACTTTCAACAAGGTCATCAACGAGTGGCTGGCTCGTGCCAGCTATGCCAGCGTCCCCGCTCTGCCGGAGGCCACAGAGTAACCAATGGACGGTATCATCCTACTGCTTTTGGCTCTGGTGCTGATTTATACGGTAGGATCGGGCGGCGATGACGACAATCATTGGAACCGGGGAGGTGGGTGCTTTGCATAGCAGAGAAGAGTTGGAAGAGATGCAGCGCCTGCCTCTCCAACGCAAAATCCAGATCACTACTGCTCGTATCATCGAGTGGTATCAGCACTACGATGGAAAAGTCTATGTGGCATTTAGCGGTGGTAAGGATTCTACCGTACTACTCGATATTGTGCGGCGGATCTACCCCGATGTGCCTGCTGTTTTCTCTGATACCGGGCTTGAGTTCCCGGAGGTCAGAGAATTTGTTAAGAGCTGTGAAAACGTTACGATTGTCCGGCCTGAGATGAACTTCCGTAAAGTCATTGAGGTGTACGGATATCCCGTTATCTCGAAGCGTGTAGCTGACACTGTGGAATATGGGCATAAGCCAGGTTCTTTCAGATGGAAAGAGCTGCATGGAGAGATTATGCGGAGCAACGGAACGCCGTCAGAGTTCAACTGTGAAAAATGGTGTTATCTGTTGGATGCCCCATTCAAGGTTTCTTCTCGGTGCTGTACTGTCATGAAGAAGCGGCCTATGAAGAAATACTCCAAGGAAACTGGTCGAGTACCTATTATTGCAACTATGGCAAACGAGAGCAGATCTCGGCGTGCCACATGGTTGCGTATGGGATGTAATGCTTTTTCCGGTAAGAAGCCCAGCTCCCAACCCATGTCTTTTTGGACTGAGGAAGATGTGCTGGAATACCTCTATACCTATCAAGTCCCCTACGCTTCAGTTTATGGCGAGATCGTCAGAACTGATGGGGGGGGGTGGACGACGACAGGCGAAAAGCGTACTGGCTGTGTCTTTTGCGCCTTTGGCGCTCACCTTGAAAAAGCTCCAAACCGTTTCCAGCGTCTAAAAATCACGCACCCAAAGCTCTGGGATTACTGCATGAGGCCGTGGGAAGAGCATGGTTTGGGTATGCGGCAAGTCCTTGAGTATATTGGTATTCCAGTAGAATAATACAAATAATCAAAAGGAGTGCATTATGATGGATATAATGGAAAACATCAAAAAACTCTCCGCCGCTTTGGATGCGGAAACCGCAAGCCTGCATCCTTCCGACAAACTGCTTCTACTTGGTTCTCAGGATAGCGTATTCCTGAAAGCCATCAAGCGTAAGGCAGACCAGCTTGGTATCAACTGTGATCATACGTCCAACCCTCTCCCTCCCTATCGAGGGATTGTTGTGGATAGTGAAACAGTGTCGTTCAACTCTATTCTCGATCCTGATGTGGATATTGACCACTCTTATTCTCCCGGAATGTCGGCGGTCTCTCAAGCAGTCATGGATTTGCTAATTGAGTCTGGATTGGTATGGGAGAAGGATATTACCATCGTAGGCCGAGGGCACGCCGTTAAAGAACTGGCGAAGTATTTGGACTTTAACAACGCGACGGTTACAGTAGCACATTCCAAAACAAAAAGCCTGTTGCAAGCTACGCAGAACCGGGATGTGGTGATTTACGCAACTCCGATTATCACGCAGGATATTTCCTACAATACCCGCGATCTGGTTATTGACTTGGGAAACAGCGTCCCGCATCCTGACCGGCTTAATTGCCCATATGTAAATCGGATCGGACAGCTTACCGTAAGTATATTGCTGAACCGTTTTGCAAAGAAGGAGTCGGTATATTTTACCCAAAAACCTATTCCGCTGCCCCATGAGATTTTTAAGGACGGCGAAAATAATTCAAATTTAGAAAGGAGCTAATACCAATCCCGGTAAACCGGGTTTCTACAAGATTGATAAGTGTAGAGTAAAGCCGTCTGTTACAGCGTGAAAGCCATCTGGCCGATAGCAAGGGAGGATTAGACGGTTGACCTCAGCCGAGATGGTTGTGGTCGGTATGAAGCACATCGTTTGTTTTTCTGGCGGTCACTCCTCTGCGATTGCCGCCGTAGAAGTAGTTAGAAAGTTCGGAGCAGAGGACACGATCTTGCTCAATCATGATTTGTGTCCTCGAACCGAAGACGCTGATATCAAGCGTTTCAAAAAACAGGTTTCGGATTATCTGGGCGTTCCCATTACTTACGCCAATATGCCCGGATGGGATATTAAGGATCAGTTCGACGTGTGTATGGAAATCAAGGCGTTTAAGGCTGGCGCTCAGTCCACCGCCTTTTGCACCAACAGACTGAAAACCGAACCTTTTCATAAATGGCTGTCCGAGCACTATCCCGCAAATCCTCCCGAAGTAAGGGACGATATCTCATTAGTCTATGGCTTTGACGCCAATGAACAGCACCGTATTCGGCGCAGAGTTGGCATCATGGCCGCAATGGGGTACCAAACAGAGTACCCTTTGACATGGGAGGTACGTACTATCCATGACATCGAGGAGGTTGGGATCGAGCGTCCGAAGACCTACAGCATTTTCAATCATGCAAATTGTACCGGGTGTCTGAAAGCCGGCAAACAACATTGGTTTGTTGTTTATTGCCTCTATCCTAAAATATGGGAAAAGGCGAAGCTGGCCGAAGACACAATCGGGTACAGTATCCTCAAACAAGGCTATCTTTCAGACTTTGAGGCGGAATTTGCCAAGCTCAAAGAAAAGGCGTTGCCGCCCACTGAAAAAGCCAAACCTCAAACATTTTGGGCCGCTGCACGAAAGCTCATCAGGGACGACGATGATCTGCCGTGCGAGTGCTCATTTTAAGGAGTTGTTTAAGTATGGAACGACGATTTTTTAATAGGCGGTGAGAAGATGGAAGAGCGTACTTATTTGAGCGGCACCAGTTTGGCCGGTATGTCCCCTACCCGCTCTCGTGTGGAGAACGACTACTATGCTACCCCGTTCGAGGCGACAGAAGCCATCCTTAGCCGAGAAGAGCTGCACGGCTCCATTTTGGAGCCTGCGGCTGGTGAAGGGCATATCAGTAAGGTGCTTCGGGAACATTATCCCAACAGTCAAATTATCTCTACTGATCTGGTTCAGAGAGATGATAGGTTCGGATGTGGTATTGTTGGCGGGGTGGATTTCCTCACTGAGAACTATCCCGAAAAATTCAACAACGTCATCACGAACCCTCCGTTCTCTTTGGCGAAAGAGTTCGCTGAGAAAGCTCTGGAGGTATCCACTGGCAAGGTGATCCTGTTCGCCAAGATCCAGTTTCTCGAAGGACGGCAACGTAAGGATTTCTTTGCCACCCACCCTCCGAAAGCCGTGTATGTATTTTCAAAACGTGTCAATCCTTTGAGAAACGGATTGGAAGTTGACGAAAATGGTAAGCCCTGGTCAAGTACCATGTGCTTCGCTTGGTTCGTATGGGAACATGGCTATACCGGCGAACCTTGCATTCGTTGGATTTAATTTGCAACAAAGTAAATCAAGAGGTGCAGCTATGAAGATGGATAAGGTTGCCGGCAGTGGCAACGACGAGTTCTATACACCGGAGTATGCGATTGCCCCGTTGTACAAGTATCTTCCACCCCCCCCGTGACAATTTGGTGTCCGTTTGACACTGAGGATAGTCTGTTTGTAAAGCTCTTTCGGCAACGCGGCTATACCGTTATCGCAACACATATTGCAAACGGTCAGGATTTTTTCGCTATTGACCCACCGAAGTGTGACTACATCATCAGTAATCCTCCGTATTCCCTCAAAGGCGAAGTGTTTGAGCGACTATTCCAGTTGAATATACCCTTTGCTATGTTGGTAGGGGTCGTCGGACTTTTCGAGAGTCAGAAACGCTTTAAGATGTTCCGTGAGCATGATTTTGAAATCATGTATCTCAATCGGCGTGTATCTTACTTTAAGAACTACGCCGACCAAAAGCCGTCTCTAAACCCGCCTTTCAGTAGTGTCTATGTATGCAAAGGAATGTTACCAAAGCAGATTATCTTTGAAGAAATTCAAAAAACCTCATAATAGCAACAAAGAAAATTATTGACTTTATGGAGACAGTATGATAGAATAAAAGCAGTTCGAGGGAGATTGTAAATCCCTCAACCTTCCGTTTAGCAACAAAGAAAACCAACAAAGGAGGAACTAATTTGGATTACCAAACTGCCCTTTTCTGCGAGTTCGATCGTTACGCCGCAGAAAGCTATTGCGCCGTTCATGGTGTTGATCCCACCCTTAACATCGGAGATATTACCAAAGCCGATGAGAAGGCTGTGCCGGATTTCAATGTCATGTTCGGTGGAAGTCCGTGTCAGGATTTCAGCATAGCAGGCAAACAGGGGGGGGCTGCATGGACTTGTAAGCATTGCGGCCACGTATATAATCCCCTGGAAGCTCACTATGATCAACGCGACCATTGCCCTAAGTGCGGATCAACTGAAATCGAGAAGACCCGCTCTTCCTTACTGGTCGAATGGCTGCGTTTCCTAAGAGAAAAGAAGCCTCGCTTCGCTATCTACGAGAACGTTAAAAATATTACCGGTTCTCGCTTCTATGCCACTTTTAACCTCTTTGTCAAAGAGCTGGAAGACTACGGTTACAACGTCTACTGGCAGGTTCTGAATGCAAAACACTACGGAATCCCCCAGAATCGTGAGCGTGTTTACTGTGTCATCATTCGTAAGGATTTAGATAATGGGAAGTTTAAGTTCCCGTCTCCTATCCCTTTGAAAAAAGCGCTGGTAGATATGCTGGAGGATAAGGTTGACGAGCGATACTACCTGCCTGATGACAAGGTAGCTGCCATGATAACCCCCCCCCGTTCAGACAAATCAGTAACACCGTCCGCACCAGCGGAAGAGGTTCCACAGACCACCACTGCTGGGACTTGCTCACTTGCCGGTGTGAAGCTGAGTAAGAAAGGCACCCAGTTTGAAGGATACTGTGAGACGGCCTTGACTTTGCTGGCCCGTGACTATAAGGGCTTTGGAAATCAGCAAATGACAGGAGTTATGGAGCATAATGAGTAAGCGATATATTATCCCCGCTGCAATTCGTGGAAGATATGCGGGGGGGGGTAAGATAATACAGCGTTTGGAAGTTCGCCCTAATATGTGTACCAATACTTTGACGGGTGTTCAAAAAGACAATGTATTGATTGAGATAGATGAAAGCGAGGAAGCTAATGTGAAAATCGTATGTGAGCGTCGATGCGATGAAGGTGTGCGTTTTTTCAAAGATAATGTCTGCGGCACTATTCGCACCATTGATGGGGGGGGGACAAGAGAGTGATTGAAAGAAGTCCTACGTCAGAAGATAAAATCACAATGATTGGCGGCTTACAAAAGCACCAGACTCCAAGAAACGATGGTATTTGCCCATGCATAAATAGTGCAGCTGGTATGGGCGGCGGACAAACACCTATCGCAATACGCCCGAGTTTTCGTGTCCGTAAACTTACGCAAAAAGAGTGTTGGCGTTTAATGGGTTTCCAAGATCAGGACTTTGAACGTGCCAAATCCGCCATGAACGAAAATATCTATGGTGGAGCAGATAGGAGCGGGTCACAGCTTTACAAGCAGGCTGGAAACTCTATCGTGGTAGACGTTCTCTGTGCCATTTTGGATGAACTTCACAGTGCTATGCCGTATCTCTTTGAAGATATGACTGTTGGTTCTTTCTTTTCCGGTATCGGCGCATTTGAAAAAGCACTGTCGACTTTTGATATTACCGATGTTAGCGACAAAGTAAATTATTCTGATAAGAATGATGAACTGAAGCAGCTCGGATATATCAATGATTACAATGGAGACGCCAATCGTGTATATGATGGCGAAACCATTGCACGTGCTTTGAAAGCCGAAGCGGGAGGGGGCGGAGCCAAGACTGGATGGTATGCTCTGAGAAGCCCGGAGGTTGACCATGGAGAAAGTCAGAATTAAGCAGGCCACCCAAAAAGGTTATATCGAGTGTGCTGTGGGGGGGGGTAGCGGATTTATCTTACCCGTCCAGTAAAACTCGAAGAGGTCGAGTTCAGGAAGGTGGTTGGATTTGTCCAACTATCACTGCAACAGAAACCGGCATTTGTCGGATAGAAAGAGGTGATTCATATGAGCATTGCGTTGAGAAACCGCCGTGAAGCATATGACCAGATCGAGCCGAGGCGTCCTAATCGTAAGGCTATGATTCTGGATGTTCTGACCAGCGGTGATCCTGGCGGTATGACTGCTGACGAGATTGGCGAGAAGCTGGTCTCTGAGGGCAAAATCCCCACCAACAGTCCGAACTTCACACGGCCTCGTCTGACAGAGATGAAAGCCGAGGGCAAGGTTGTGATCGTCGGCAGACGTCTTGGCAAGTCTGGGTGCAATACGGCAGTCTGGAAGGTGAAGCGCTGATGTATGGTGAATACACCTGTCTGGACTGTGGCAAAACCTTTGACGATCCGAAGCGATGGGAAGAACGCCATGGGTTAGATTCTCCGCCCTATGAGGATTTCAGCGGTTGTCCTTACTGTGGCGGAGCTTATGCCCGTACTATCCTTTGCGATGCCTGCGGAGAACCGATAGTCGGCGATTATGTCAAAATCCAAACAACTGGCGACTGCTATTGTGATGAATGCTTCATGATGAAGTCGCTGGGCGAAGATGATCCATGAGAAGAGGTCGTGAAATGAAAACTTCAGTCAAACGGCGTGCGAAAAACTGCATACGGGGAACGGTTTTATTGGCCTGTTTCATTGCCGTCTGGTATGTGGCCTCGTGCTTCACCCAACCGCTGTTTATCCCCGCCCCTGCTACCGTCTGGGAAGCAATCGTCGGGTTGGCAGAGACAGGCCAGTTGCAAAAAGGACTTGCCTACTCTTTTCTGCGGATTACTGGTGCGTCTGCTCTTTCTATGCTGGTAGCAATTCCCCTCTCCCTTCTGATTTATGGCGTGAAGCCTATCAAGGAAACTATCATGCCGGTTGTTTCCTTCCTGCGGTATGTTCCCGTAACCGCATTTTCTCCGCTCCTGATCCTATGGTTTGGGATTGGGGAGCAGATGAAAATTTCGTTCCTATTTATTGCGACGTTTGTCTACTTGCTGCCGTCGATCCTGCTTTGCTTTAACGACGTACCGCAAGATCTGATGGATACGGGCAAGACAATCGGAATGACCAGTTGGGAGACAATCAAAGAAATCCTGCTCCCCGCATCGCTCCCTTCAATATTCAGTACGTTCCTTATGATGTATGGCATTGGCTGGACATACTGCGCCGTGGTAGAGGCAACCAACGCTAAGTACGGCTTGGGCTTCATCATCAATGTAAGCTCCGCCAGAGGCCGTACCGCCGTGGTGTTCGGGGCAATCATCGTAATCATGTTGTTCAGCTTCGTTTTTGACAAGCTGGGGAACTTGCTGATCCGAAAGATATTCCAGTGGAGGTACTGCGATGATCAAGTTGAATGATCTGGCTATTGGGTACAACGGCGAAGCAATTCTGGAGCACATCGACCAGGAATTTGACGACGGTTTGATTTACGGTATTTTGGCGAAGTCTGGTGCCGGTAAGACGACCCTCCTCAAAACCATCTCTGGCCTTCTTCACCCTGTTCATGGTGAGGTTGTCATTGATGGCACTACCTATCGGAACGCCGACAAGAACCCTGTGTACATGATGCACCAGCGCTATTCCAACTTCGGATGGCTTTCCTGCACGGAGAATGTGCTGATTGCCCAACGGGACAAAAAACTCCGTAGCCGCGATGACGCTATCAAGGTACTTGCAGCGGTTGGGTTAGAGCAGTATGCAGATAAATGGCCGTCTCAGCTATCAGGTGGTATGCAACAGCGCCTTGCGTTGGCGAGAACACTGTATGTCAAGCCGAAATACCTACTTATGGATGAACCATTATCCGCTTTGGACGACAAAACCCGTAGCAAAATGCAACGTTTGATTTTGGATGTCCATGCTGAGACAGGCAACACAATCATTATGGTAACGCACAGCCAGGACGAGGCGTTCAAAATGTGCGATAAAATAATCAAATTTGAAACGAGAGGAGCTGTAACAAACCATGGCAGGTTTATTTGAACGCATGGGACTGGTTCGTACCGAATACGAAGGTATGCCTGAAATCCCTATGCAACCCGTATCCGAGCCTATGTACGCGCCTGAGACGCCGGTAATTGACGCTACTCAGGTGTCCTATGATGATGTGATCGCATCCATCTATCAGCAGGGCGATATCGACGACGAGAACTCGATCTTCAAGATCAAAGCGTATATCGACATTCTGCCCCAGGATATGACTAAGGCCAAGAAACAGGCGTCCATCGCCGGCATTCTCAGCGTCAACGGGATCAATGTGGATGATCTCATTGAGGACGGTCTGAAGCGTGGTCGCGCCTTGGACGCTGCCGAGGATAGTATCAGGGCGGAAAACGATGCGCTGATCGCTGAGACCGAGGCGGATATCGAACATCTGAAGTCCCTGATCGAGCAGGCGGAGGCCAGAATTGAGGAATCCAAACAAAAGACCTCTGATTCCAGCGCCGCCATCCAGAAGGAAAAAGAAGCTATCAGTCAACTCTTGGAGTTTGCGAACGGCGTTGCCGGTAAGGAAGGAGCACAGTAATGGGCATTGTGATTGGAGCGGTAGCGGTTGTATTTGTGCTCGCCCTGATCATCTTCCCCGGTGTCCGGGGTAAGCTGAAAGTCCTCGTTGGAGGGTTCCTCAACATCTTCGTGGAGGATATCGCCAAGACACCCGAGGGTGCAAAGGCTGTTTTCCAGCAAGCCATTGAGGAAGTGCAGGAGCGTTACAACAAGGCTGGTGACACCCTGAATCGGTTTGTGGGCGAGCAATCCTCCGTCCAGAAGAACCTCAACAAGCTATATGGAGAACTGAAGGACGTTGAATCAAAGTGTGAGTCTCTGGTCAGATCTGGCAATATGGCCGATGCTGCCATTTTTTCAACCAGGCGTGAGGAAATCCTGTTTGAAATCTCCCAGAAAGAGGGATACCTGCGAGAGATTGAACCTATGGTAAAAGAGGCTCAGACCGTTTATGAAGCGTACGACAAGAAGCTCCGCGAGCTGAAAAAGCAGAGCCGTATGACTGTCGAGGAAATGAAACTCCGTGGCAACATGAAGGATCTCTTGGGCGATCTGGACGAGCTGCGCCGGGACTCTGCCACTGATAAGCTCTTGGGCAGTGTCCGGGACGGAGCGGAGGATCTTCGCAAAGAGGTTGATGGTGCGATTGTCGTTCACGCAAGCCGTACCACCACCAAAATGTCAATGGCTGAGAAAAATGCGGCGAAAGCTCAGTCGGATGCTTACCTGCAGTCTCTCGCCACAAAGTATAACGGGAAGCCGGCTATTCAGGCTCCACGGTCTGGCGTCACCTTCGACGCTCCTAAATCCAAAGTGAAAGAGGAAAGGAAGTAATTTACCATGAAGAGAATGAAACTCACTACCGCTGGCCGTGTGGTGATCTTCGTCATCGTGCTGGCGCTCCTCGCTGGTATCGGCGGCTTCGGCTACAACTACTACAAGAACAACATCGCAGATGACAAACCCATCAGTTCGGGCACCCAGTCTGGCAGCACATCCCAGAAGCCCACGACAAAGCCCTCCGCCGGCAAGACGGACACCTCTGATCCCGTGATTAACCTGTCTCTGGATGAGTGGGTGGGCTGGAAGCCTATTATCGACGCTAACCAAGGCTTGACCACGCAGCCTGGTTCAATTTTCGACCAGCTGGGTATTAAGGTCAACATCAATATCATCAATGACGCAACTGCCAGCAGCAACGCTTTGATTACCGGAGAGTTGAATGCTGCGGGTTATACCACCAACCGTACCGCGTTCCTGTCTGGTAAGTTCCAGGAGGCCGGATTGGATGTGGTTATGCCGGTATTCACCAACTACTCCGCTGGTGGCGACGGCATTATTGCTAAGTCCGGTATCAACACCGTAAATGATCTGCTGGGCAAGAAGATCGGCGTTCCCAGATTCAGCGAAGCCCAGACACTTGTGGCATGGTTTGTTAATAAGAGTGACCTGTCCGATGCTGACAAGCAGTCTATCATTGATAATATGATCCTCTTTGACGATGCGTCTGAGACGGGCGAGGCGTTCTTCGCCGGCCAGCTGGACGTGGCAGCGACTTGGCAGCCTTACCTATCCTATGCAACTGAAAACGGCGATGCGCACATCATGTTCTCTACCACAGCCTCTAAGAGCCTGATTATGGACGGTATCGTATTCCGTTCCGACTTTGCCCAGGCACACCCAGACGTTGTGACCGCCTTTATTGATGGTATCTTCCAGGCCAACGCAATGTATACCACTGAGTTTGGCTACATCCGTTCTGTCATGCCTATGTTCGTCGGCGTTTCCGACGAGGAGATTAAGGCTCAGTGCGGCGATGCCGAAATGATGGGCTACGCCGAGAATAAGGAAGTGCTGGACTCCACTGCTCCTTCTGTCTACTTCGATATGTGTGATATCTGGGAGTCTTTGGGTGAGACGGTCAATCGCAAGGTGGCTATGACACTCTTTGATAACCAGTATCTGCTCCCTCTGGCAAGCAAGTATTCTTCTACCTCTACCTCTACCAGCAAGCCCGTTGAGCTGACCGAGGAGCAGAAGCAGGAAATCGTCAATTATGAGGCGCTGCTGACCAAATCCATGACCGTTGAGTTTGTGGCTGATACCGCTCAGTTCAAGAACCCCGAAGAGGCATACGCCATCATGGATGAGTTCGTTTCTATCGCCAATACTCTGGATGGCGCGATTATCCAGGTAGAGGGCAATATCAATGCCCGCAACTACTCCGACTCTGGACAGGCGCTGTCTGCTGAACGTGCAAAGGCTGTCGCCAAGTATTTCATCGCTTGCGGTATTGATCCGAACCGTCTGATTACGGTCGGCAATGGCAACACGAAGATGGTTGCAGATCCCGGTTCTGCCGATGCCTACCTGAACCGTAGAACCGACGTGTTCTTCAAAATCATCGAAGAGTAATCCTGCGCCTTACGAGGAGGGGCGTTGTCCCCTCCTCGGGGTACCAACATAATAAAGGAGTGGTCAATATGGATGTAGTGAATGTAGAAATCGCAAATTTGGACGATCTGAAAAAACGGTTCGTTGAAATTTGCGCCACTATCAATCGTCCGGGTATGGAAGACCTAATGGCGTGGTTGGAACGTTCTGACTTCTATACTGCGCCGGCAAGCACACGCTTCCACGGCAACTATACTGGCGGGCTGCTGGAGCATAGCCTCAATGTGTATGACAAGCTCTCTGGGTTTGTGGCTCGCTATCCTGAACTGGAGATCTCACCGGAGACGGTGGCGGTCACTGCGTTGTTCCACGATCTGACGAAGGTGAACTACTACACTGTTAGCTCTCGGAACGTCAAGGATGATGTTACGGGCGCATGGCATAAGGAGCCGTTCTACAAAACGGAAGATCGTCTCCCGCTTGGTCATGGCGAGAAATCTGTCATCATCCTGCAGAGCTTCATCAAGCTCACACGTGACGAAATTGTTGCAATCCGCTGGCATATGGGCAGCTTTGATTGTGCAGTCAAAGGCGGGGATTACGGTATGGGCAATGCTTTTGAAACTTACCCGCTGGCAGTCATGACGCATTTGGCTGATATGGAGGCTACCTATCTTGTCGAGGGTTTAGCGGCAAAGTAAATCAACGGAGGCTAACATGGAAAAAAGCGTTTTTCAAATTCTGAACGAGTACGACATCACGGAGCACCTCAAGAAGAAGGATAGGATCATCTACCTGCCTTGGTCTAAGGCATGGATGATCGTGAAATCCCTCTTCCCCAGTGCCAAGTTTACCATCAACAAGGCCGCTGACGGCTGCATTTACCATACAGACGGAAAGACCGCCTGGGTAGAGGTATCTATCACCATCAACGACCAGACTGAAACGGAGTCTCTGGCTGTTATGGATTTCCGTAACAAGTCTATTCCCATCGACACGATCACTTCTGCCGATGCAGAGAAGTCTATCAAGCGCTGCTTGGTCAAGTGTGCTGCTCTGCACGGCCTGGGTCTGTCTCTTTGGACGGGTGAGGAGCTGTCCAGCGCCGCCCGCAAGAAGAAGGAAGACGATCTGGACGATGTGAAACAGGAGATCCTGAGCGTTGTTGCCGGGAAGCTGGAAGCCGGTGTATCCAAAGACACCATCTACAAGGCTATCGAAAGTGTTGCCGGTGTGAAGAACCCCAACGCTATCAAGGATATCGCAACGGCTCAGAAAGTCGTTGAGCAGATCAAGAAACTGGAGGTAAAGCACAATGCTTAATAAGGTAATCATCATGGGTCGTCTTACCCGCGATCCTGAGATCAAGAAGGTAAACAGTGACATCTCCGTGTGCAGCTTTTCTATCGCCTGCGACCGCGACATCGTGAACAAGCAGAACAATGAGCGCGAGACGGACTTCTTCGATGTGACTGCGTGGCGCTCTACGGCGGATTTCGTTGGCAAGTATTTTGGCAAGGGGCGCATGATCGTTGTTGTCGGTCGGCTGCAGAAGCGCAACTACACCGATAAGGAGGGCAACAAGCGTTCTGCCGTAGACATCATTGCCGAGAACGTCTATTTCGGCGATTCCAAGAGGGACAGCGAGACTTCTGACAACGCCTCTGCCCCCACCACCGGATATGCTACCGCTCCTTCTCAGAACAGCGACTTCGCAAATGTCGGTGAGGAAGATGGAGAGCTGCCCTTCTGATGGATAATTCTTTTCTCCTGGACGCTATGGACTGGTCATACTCCCGCGTTAGCAGTTTTGATCAGTGCCCGCGTATGTTTGACCTTACTTACCTCCAGTGCATGGATCGCGTGGACAACGCTTTTGCTCAATGGGGTTCACTGGCGCACTCGCTTTTAGAGCGATATTTTCGTCAGCAGGTCGAGCTGTGGGATTTATCCGGCCTCTATGAGAAGGAATACGCAAGAGCAGTTACAGAACGGTTTCCATTTCCCCGACTGGAAGGTAGCTACTATGAGCGCGGTATGGAATACTTCGATAATTTCGGTGGACAACTGGGAGACGAAGAAAAAGTGCTTGCGGTCGAAGATCGGTATACCTCTACACTGGGCGGCAGACCAGTGGTAGGTATTATAGATCTGGTGCTTCGTAATAGGTCTGGGCTGATTGTTTGCGATCACAAAAGCCGGGGCAAATGGAAATCCAGAGAGGAACGCCGCAAATATCTCCGCCAACTGAACTTGTATGCAGTACGGGTCAAAGAGGTCTACGGTGAGTGGCCGCATGAACTTTGGTTCAATAAGTTCCGTGAAGGTATCTTGGACAGAGATCCATTCAACATCGTAACTGCTCAGGAGGACATAGACTGGTTCCTGCGTTCCATTGACGACATCTATAAGGCAAGGAGTTTTCCTGCCAAACCTGACCGTTTCTTTTGTGACTACCTGTGTTCTGTGCGCGAGCATTGCGAGCATTCCAGCCAATATGTTACGGAGGAATATGAGTGATGGGAAAGATCAAGGTAATTTTCCTCGACGTTGACGGTGTGCTCAACAGTGATCGTACAGCCCGCAGAACCCAAAGCGGCTATACGTTTGTTGACAACAGGCAAATGAAGAACCTGAAGCACATCATTAACATGACAGGAGCTAAGGTCGTTCTTTCCAGTGATTGGAGATACGACCGAGATGACCCGAGATACAACGGCGACTATCTGGAGCTGGAAGCAGAGCTGTTGAAATACGGGGTTCGTCTTTATGGCTTTACGCCTGAGCTGCCATCCTGCCACAGAGGTATGGAAATTGACTGCTGGTTAAAAGAACATAGCGAGGTCGGAGACTTCGTAATTCTGGACGACCGGACAGATATCGAGCCGAACAAAGATCACTGGGTTCAGACGGTAATGCGTCGGGGACTCGGTGTTGAGGAGGCCGAGAGTGCTATCCGCATCTTGAACGGCAAATGAAAGACGGATTTCATTCGGATAAGACCCGTCCACATGAAGTGGGCGGGCTTACCGAAGAACTGAGGTGATTTTACCCGTGCAGATTGATAGAGAAGCAATTTTGCAGGCCAAAGAAAAGCTCGGAGATCGTAACGCTCAGATTATCGTCGAAGAGCTGGGGATTACCGATTTCGATGAGAAAAACATGAAGTGTTGCTGTCCCTTCCATCAGGAGGATCACGCTTCCTTCATTTACAACAAGAAAGCATTCAACTTTCGTTGTTTCGGTAGTTGTGGCCGTAGCTACGACATTCTGGACGTTTTCATGTATAAAGGCGCGACTTATGCCGAAGCCTGTAAGAAACTTTTCGAGCTTGCCGAAATGCCCTACTCTTTCGGAGAGCTGGGCGTAAAAACCAAACGGCATTATAGATATCCCCACGAGGTTCCCTGCACTGATAAATCCAAAGTGTACGCATATTTTGAGCAGCGCAAGATCAGTCGTGAGACGCTGGATGCTCTTGATGTGCGGCAGGACTCCGAGGGAAACGCGGTATTCAATTACTACGACACGAACGATGTGTTGACGATGGTGAAATACAAACCGTCGCATAAAGTCCAGCATGGTCAAGCAAAGTGCTGGTGCCAGCAAAACTCTGATACGGCTCCGTTGTTGTTCAACATGAACCGCATCAACGTTAATTCTCCCCTTCTGATCTGTGAGGGCGAGCCGGATTGCCTTAGTGCGGTTGAGGCAGGATTCAAAAATGCTGTTTCCGTTCCTCTGGGCAGTTCAAATCTCCACTGGATCGACGAAAATCTGGAATGGCTTGATCAGTTTGAGAGCATTATCATTTGCGCCGACAACGATGACGCCGGCGTGAAAATGCAGAAAGAGTGCGTTCCCCGGCTGGGTAGCTGGCGAACAAAGGTCGTAGACATCCCAGCAATCCCCATTGGAAATACCGGACGGGTAACAAAAGACCTGAATGAGATCCTTTACGTTTGCGGCAAAGACAAAGTGTTGGAGCTGATCTTGGACGCTAAGGACTCCCCTGTTCCTTCCGTAGCCGACCTTTCTGATGTCGAGCCGACCGAGTATGAGGATGTTGACGGTGTGACTACCGGGCTGAAAGCCATTGATGATGAGCTGATGCGGCTCTTTTTCGGAACGCTTACTATTGTGAGTGGTCAGCCCGGATCTGGTAAGAGTAGTCTTCTTACTCAGCTCGCGTGCAATTCTCTCGATAATGACATCGGTACGTGGCTTTTCAGCGGCGAACTTCCCAACGGTGTAGAAAAGTCCTGGTTCAACTACATTTTCGCCGGCCCCCGCAATATCACAGATGCTATCTCTCGTCGGGGCAATCCTTACAAGAAGATTTCCACGACGACGCTTGCCGAGATCAACAAGACCTATAAAGGGCGTTGGCATATCTATCGTGATGACTACGACAACACACTGGATAAGCTCATCGCCTCTATGACTGATACCGTTCGGAAGTATGGTGCCCGTTGCCTGATCCTCGACAATTTCATGTGTATTGACACTGAAACCAGCGAAGAGGAACTGCGCTCTCAGACAGATACGATTAAAAAGCTCATTGAGTTTGCTAAGAAGTATCAAGTGGCTGTAATCCTTGTTTGCCACCCTCGAAAGATGGACGCCGGAACCAATGTAGGCATCTATGATATCGCTGGTACCAGCAACATCGTGAACCTGGCACATCGGACTATTGGCCTGCGGCGAGTAACGGACGCAGAACGTGAGAATGCTGCGAAGTATTCTGAGAAGCGTCGCCAGTTGCTCAAGTACGATGTGATCGTAACTATCGTCAAAGACCGTATGTTTGGCCGGCAGAATATCGACGTTGGCCTCTATTACGATCCCGCTTCCCGCCGTTTCTTCAGCGATATGGACGAGTATGACCGTCGTTTTTCTTGGGATAAGAAGGAGTACAAAGAGCCTCTGCCTCTTCCTCCTCAGCTGCTTGCTGAAGAGCGTGCCTCCGAAGACGAAGCATTTGGAGCGGTGAACGACAGAGAGGGCTAACTATGGTGGATTTTGGAGTATGTGACTGTGGCGATAGCCTTATCCCTGTTTGGTTCACAGAAGAAGAGACGAAGGTTGCCAACGGCACTACCGGAGGTGATTTTATTGAGCGGTAACTATACGGCATACCATGTCCATACTGAATTGTCGCTGTTAGACAGCGCGACGAAGTTTGAGGACTATATCGCTAAGGCTGTCGAGCTGGGGCAGACTGCCATTGCTTTTACGGAGCATGGTAACATCTATCAGTGGGTTGCCAAAAAGATGGCCTGTGATAAGGCCGGATTGAAATATCTGCATGGCTGCGAAGTCTATTTGACTGAAAAGCTATTCCTTACCGATCCACGCACCGGAGAGCAGAATAAGGTACGCGATAACTACCACACCATCTTGATTGCCAAAAACTACGCTGGTCTTCAGGAGATGAACGAGCTGATCAGCCGATCGAATCAGGGCGACCACTTTTACTACAAACCCCGTATCACGTTTGATGAGTTCCTTGGTATTTCCAGTAACGTCATCAAGATCAGTGCCTGCCTTGCTTCCCCGCTGAATCGCATGAGCATTACTCATCCTATGTATGAGCGACTGCTGAAGCACTACGACTATCTGGAAATCCAAGCGCACGACCACCCAGAGCAGGTTGCCTACAATCGCCACCTGGCGGAAATGTCTCAGAAATACGGCATCCCGCTCATTGCAGGCACCGATACCCATAGCCTCAACAAATACAAGGCTGAGTGCCGAACGATCTTGCAGTTGAGTAAACACATCGAGTTTGCCGACGAAGATACGTTTGATCTTACCTATAAATCCTATGACGAGTTAGTAGCAATGTTCGCAACGCAGGACGCCTTACCGGAAGCGATGTATTTGGAGGCCATTGAGAACACCAACCGTATGGCCGACTCTGTAGAGCCGTTTGAGCTGGATATCTCGTTCAAGTATCCCATTCTCTATGGTGAACGCGATCGAGAGGTGCTTCATCAAGTTCTTGATGATAACCTACAAGCAAAGATCAAAGAGGGTGCTATCACTCCAGAGCAGATCGAGCCGTTCAAAGCGGCCATTGCTGAGGAATGCCGGGTCTTTGACAAAATTGAGATGTCCGGCTTCATGCTTTTCATGAGTGAATTGGTGACATGGTGTAAATCTCATGGTATCCCCATTGGTTTCAATCGTGGTTCCTGTGGTGGATCTCGTGTAGCTTATGTCACCAATACAACAGACCTCAATCCTGAGACATGGCATACAGTGTTCAGCCGCTTCTGTAACGAAGATCGTAAGGAGATTGGCGATATTGATATCGACGTGTCACCCTCCCAGCGCGATCTGGTTTATGACTACATCATCAACCGTTTTGGTCAGGAAAAGACCGCATTTATTCTGGCAATCGGCACTATCAAATCCAAAGGCTGTATTGATGAGATCTGCCGTGCTTTGGCACTGCGTTGGAATCGTGAACACCAACGGGACGAGAAAGAGTTCCGTAGAGTGATGGCACAGCTCAAAGATGAGAACGTGAAGATCGTTTTTGGAGATGCGCGAGACGGATTTAGCCTGTATTTCTTTGATGAGGCTGGCAATCTTCTTTTGCCCAGCCGCATGAAGGACATCCCCCGTGCCGAGCTGATCAAGCAGTTTTCCAAAGAGTACACAAAACTCAAAGAGGAAAACGAAAGGATCTTTGCTAAGAACCCCTGGGCTGGTAAGGCAAGTGCCAATATCAAAAAGGAGTTTGAGGCAGACGAGGCAGCGGCTCGGGAAAAGTATCCCGAAGTATTCTACTACTACGACGGGCTTCTTGACGTGGCGATCTCTCAGTCTATGCACCCTGCCGGTATTGTGGCAAGCCCTATTACCCTCCGAGATAACTACGGTACGTTCATCTCTGACGGTAAGGAAATCCTGCAGATTGACATGGAGTGTGTGCATGAGGTCAGTTTGGTCAAGTATGACATTCTCGGATTGAAAAACATCGAGATTATCAAAGACGCTTATGAGCTGCTGGGTAAGCCCTACCCGAAGTCTCACGAAATCAACTGGAACGATGAGGCTGTCTGGAAGGATATGCTGAGATCTCCCATTGGTATCTTCCAGTTTGAAGGAGAGTTCGCGTTCCAGATGCTTAGGCAGTACGAGCCGCACAGCATTTTCGACATGAGCCTTGTTACAGCGGCGCTTCGTCCTTCGGGCGCGTCGTACCGCGACGACCTTATGCAGCACAAGCCTCACAAGAACCCCTCTCCTATCATCGACGAACTTTTGGCAGATAACAATGGCTATCTTATTTACCAAGAGGACGTTATCAAGTTCCTACAGCAAATCTGCGGCTTCTCTGGGTCAGATGCAGATAACACTCGCCGCGCTATCGGACGAAAAGACGAAGAGCGGTTGAAAAAAGCTCTCCCGCAAATTCTTGAGGGGTATTGTGAAAAGTCACCGCAGCCTCGTGAAGTTGCAGAGCAGGAAGCAAAGGAGTTCTTGCAGATCATCCAAGATGCTTCCAGCTATATGTTTGGCTACAACCATTCAGTCGGGTACTGCATGATTGGCTACCTGTGCGCTTATCTGCGGTACTACCATCCGTATGAGTTCATCACAGCCTACCTTAACAATGCCAACGGCGAGGAGGATGTGAAGAACGGGAACGAGTTGGCAACGCTTTACGGTATCAGGATTGTCCCGCCGCGTTTTGGCCTTTCCAAGGATAAATATTTGCTGAATGCTGAAGAGAAGGTTATCGCCAAGGGTATTTCTTCTGTAAAGTACATGAATGCTGATGTTGCCAACGAACTTTACGAGCTGGCAAAAGCCGGCAAGCCTAAATCTTTTATGGACTTGCTTATGCAGCTGGACGAGAAAACACACTTGGATACACGGCAGCGGGATATCTTGGTGAAGATCGACTATTTTGCCGAGTATGGCAATTCCAAAGAGTTGTTGCGTATGGTGAACTTCTTCTCTTTCTTCAAGAACGGAACGATGAAGAAGATCTCCAAGGACAAGGTAACGGCTGAATTGGAACCCATAATCGCCCAGTATGCAACTGATAAGTCCAAAAACGGCCAGCCAGCTAAAAGCTATACCTTCACTGATTTGCCCGGATTACTTCGGCATTTGGAAGTGATGGTCAGGGATATGCACATTCAGGATTTCGACCTGAAAAGCAAAATGCAAATCCAGTTGGAAAATCTGGGCTATATCGACCTAACCACCAATAAAAAAGAAGATCAGCGAAAACTGGTTATTCTGGATATCTACCCCTTGCGGAGCAAGAAAACCAAAGAGATTTGGGCTTACGCCTTGCAGGTGCGGTCGATTGGCACGGGAAAAACAAATCGGTGGACAATCTACTCAGAACTCTACGATCGCAAACCGCTTCAACGCTACGATACCATTTATGTTCCTATGAATGGATGGGGCGAGCGGCGTGGGTATCTGTATTTGTACAACTACGACTATGTAATTTAGGAGGCATTTTCAATGCACGAGACGAAATCGAAATGGTTCAAGAAAGTTCTCAGGGCGACGCTGTGTTTCTTGGTAGTCTGCGGATCTCTGAGTGCAATGTTGTTCGTCCCGAACAAAGAGGAGGAAACACCACAAGTCCCCATCGAAAAGGAACTTTGTGTTTACTCTGCGCCGTCTCAAGTGTCACCCACACCTACGCCTATTTCTATTGAGGAAGAACCGGCAGAACCCGAGGCAGACCTTAACCCATATGCAGAACTGTCACCCACGGATACCGAAAAAGAGCTGCTGGCGTGTATGGCCTACAGCGAGGCAGGAAACCAGAGCTTTGATGGTCAGGTTGCCGTGGTGCAGGTATCGCTTAACCGCTATATGCACGAAGCGTATTCCGGCAGTATCAGTGATATTCTCTTCTCACCTTGTCAGTTTGTGGTAGGAGATTACTATGGGTCTGTGCAGATGGAAGCAGTAGATGCTGCTCTTGCCGGCCATCCAGCGTTGGATTTGAATACCGACGTAGTGTACTTCTCTACTGGATCTTTGACCTATGGTAGCTATTATAAGACGATCGGCGATCACGTCTTTCGCACTTATATTTGATAGCAGCAAAGTAAATTAAGCAAGGAGGATCAACATGGGAACAGTTACAATTCAGCGATTCACCTATAAGAACCCTATTTCCATGATCGGTGAGGAAGCTGGTGTCTGCTGGGGTGCAGATACCAGCGACCCCGAAAAAAACTACAAACGCGGCTTGGATTGCTTGGAAAACGAGCACGGCAGAACGTTTGAGTTCCCGGATGTCTATATGATCCTGGACGGCTATTCTGCCAGAGTGATCCGTGAGTGGTATACCCACATCGGCGGCGCTCCCACCAGACTGCAGGCCAGTACCAGATACATCGACTATGAAAGCGGTTTCGATTATGTAACACCGCCCAGCATTGCGGGTAACTCCGCCGCCGTCAAAGTCTACGACTGGATTATGAAGTGTATCCAGACCGGCTTGAAGATGTTGGAAGGGCTTGGTATCCCCAGAGAGGATTCTGCGCTTGGGCTTCCTCTGGGCATGGGCACCAAGATTGTGTGCAAGCATAATCTCCGCAACCTAATTGATATGTCGCATCAGCGGGAATGCAGCAGAGCTTATCACGAGTACCGTGGCCTGTTCGCTGATGTTGGTAACGCTCTGAGAGAGTATTCCGACGAGTGGGCATATCTGGTCGATCACTACTTTATGCCGAAGTGTGAATACTTCGGGTTCTGCCGGGAGAAGAAGTCCTGCGGCAGAAAAGGAAGGAGAGCTGCGGAATGAAAATCGTTTGCATTTCGGGTAAAGCCCAGCACGGTAAAGACACTACCGCCAAACTTTTGGAGGAGACTTTGGAAGCCCAAGGCAACCGTGTTTTGATTGCCCACTACGGCGATCTGGTCAAGTACGTATGTAAGACCTTCTTTGGCTGGGACGGCAAGAAGGATGAAAAGGGACGCACGCTTCTCCAGCGTGTCGGTACTGACAAAATCCGCGCTGTCTCTCCTGATTATTGGGTAGATTTCATCGTCAGTATCCTCGACATCTTCTGCGACGAATGGGATTACGTGCTTATCCCTGATACTCGTTTCCCCAACGAGTATGAGATCTACGAGACCTACGGCATGGCCGCTATTTTGTTGCGGGTAGTTCGCCCCAACTTCGTGTCTCCGTTGACCGAAGAGCAGCAGAAGCACGCTTCGGAGACTGCATTGGACGATTACCAGTACGACGCTACGATCGTCAACAGCGGCAGTTTGGAAGATCTCAAAGAGGCCGTAAACAACTTTGTGAACAACGCTCTCAAAGGAGAACTCCATGAAGAAACTGACAATTCTGTTTGATGCCGACGATACCGTAGAAAACCTGAGTGATTGTTGGATTGCAATGTTGAACGAGCGTTATGGCACCTCCGTAACGCCGGAAGATGTTCACGGCTGGGATATCTCCCTTGCTTTCCCCACGCTGACGAAAGAGCAGGTATTCGGCGTACTCTATGATGACGAGCTTTGGCGGCGTATCACTCCGATCCCCGGCTCTGTTGAGGTACTCCAAAAGCTCTATGACGAGGGGTACCAGCTCTATATGGTGACTGCATCCAGCTATCACACCTGCAAAACGAAGGTGGAACGGCTTTTAGAGCTGTTCCCCTTCCTGGACTGGGAGCACATCATTTTTGCCTGCAACAAGCAAATGGTGCGTGGTGACGTTTTGATTGACGATGCCCCACACAACTTGGTTGGGGGCGAATACGCCAAAATTCTTTTTGGCCGTCCCCATAATCGTAGCTTTGACCATGTAGCTCATGATGCACTCCGGGTAAACACGTGGGAAGAAATTGACCAAGTTATCCACAGCTATCTTTTGTAAGGAGGAATTTTTATGGTTGTCATTAAACGTGATGGCCGTGAAGCCGACTTTGACAAAGGCAAAATTGCCAACGCCATTCTCAAGGCATTCACGGAGGTTGAAAAGCTCAGTGCGGTAGGAGATAAGAACGAGGTGCCCAAGAAAATCTCCACCCGTTTGTATAACCGCTATCAGCGGCGCAACCGTGCGATTTCTGTTGAGGAAATCCAGGACGACGTTGAAACTGAGCTGATGAAAGAGGGCGAGTTCGTAGTCGCCAAAGCGTACATCAAGTATCGCTATGAACATGAGCTTCTGCGGAACGCTTCTTCTCTGGACGGCAAAATCCTCTCTATTGCGGATAACGTCAATGAAACAGTCATCCAGGAGAACAGCAACAAAAATCCCACAATCCTCTCTACTCAGAGAGACTACATCGCCGGCGAGGTAAGCCGCGATATTACTGACCGTCTGCTTATGCCGGATGACATTAAGCAGGCGCACGAAGAGGGTGTTATCCACTTCCATGACAGCGACTACTTTGTGCAGCACATGATGAACTGTTTTAGCAGTAAAACAAGATTCGTTACCAAGGATGGTGTTGTTTCATTTGCTGAATGTCACGATGGTGATAAAGTGACAGTTCTGGATAAAGACGGCTGCTGGCGTGATGCTACAGTGCATAAGTACGGTGTTCAAAAGCTCTACGATGTAACGTTCCAGTCAGCCAGAAGCGAAAGAACTGTTACCTGCACCAGAGATCATCGGTGGATTCTGGCAGATGGTACGGTAACAACGGAACTGTCTGTTGGAGATAAATTGTATCCTCTTCATGACAATTCAAAATTTGATGTTCCTGAAGATACCAGAGCGGCAAGAATGTTCGCACTTGGCTTTGTTATTGGTGATGGAAATGATATTGGGAATGGTCTGAGCATTAGACTTTGCGGAGAAAAGGTTCAATATCAGAACGTTTTCGAGTCAGCCGGTTTCGTTGCATCTTTTCATCATCCGAATGGCGATTTAGTGATGATTAGTAACTCAGGTCTTTCAAAGCAAGATTTTTTGAATTATTCAATTTGGAAATATCTCAGCCCTGACGATAAGCGGATGCTGTTCTACGGCTTGTATGCAGCGGATGGCAGTAAGGATCGTCACCAAATTTCAACATCCGATACCCGTGTTTTAGCAATGGTGGAGGATATTTCCGCAATCGCCGGATATCATGTTGCCAGCATTTCAGTGATTGAGCATGATACCAATTTCAAACAGGGGGCAATTTTGTACTGTGTGAACTTCCGACTCAAGCAGAACCCCAACAATCTATGGAAAGTTTCAGACATTAAGGAACATCGCAGAGGCAACGCACTCCAGGACGTTTGGTGCGTTGAAGAACCTGAGACACACAGTTTCACACTGGATGGTGGTATCGTAACCGGAAACTGCTGCCTGATCAATCTGGAAGATATGCTCCAGAACGGCACAGTTATTTCCGGTACCTTGATTGAAAAGCCTCACTCCTTCTCAACTGCCTGCAACGTCGCTACCCAGATCATTGCTCAGGTAGCCAGCAATCAGTATGGCGGTCAGTCTATCTCCCTGTCCCACCTTGCCCCCTTTGTTGAGGTGAGCCGGCAAAAGATTCGCAAGCAGGTAGAGGCTGAGTTCCTGAAAATTTCTTCCCCGGACAACTTTGCAGACCCTGAGAAAGTGATCTCTGATCTGGTCGAAGAGCGTGTCCGTGAAGAAGTAAAGAAGGGCGTTCAGACTATCCAGTATCAAGTGATTACCCTCATGACCACCAACGGTCAGGCTCCGTTCATTACTGTCTTTATGTATCTGAACGAGGTCAGCGATCCTCAAACCAAGAAAGACCTCGCTATGATTATCGAAGAAGTCGTGCGGCAGCGGTATCAAGGCGTCAAAAATGAGAAGGGCGTTTGGACAACCCCGGCGTTCCCCAAGCTGATCTATGTGCTGGAAGAGGATAACATCACCGAGGATTCTCCCTACTGGTATTTGACCCAGCTGTGTGCCAAGTGCTCTGCCAAACGGCTGGTGCCCGACTACATCTCCGAAAAGAAGATGCGCGAGTACAAGCTGTCAAAGGGCGAAACCGAAGGTAACGGCGATTGCTATACCTGTATGGGATGCCGTAGCTTCTTGACACCCGACCGCTCCGGTAACGGCTGGGACAATGTTGCCAATGCCGGCAATTACCAGCCCGATAAGCCCAAGTATTACGGGCGTTTCAACCAGGGAGTCGTCACCATCAACCTCCCCGATGTTGCTCTGAGCGCTCTGAAAGTTTGGGAGGCAACCGGCGACCATAACAATATCCAGAATCTGTATGACACCTTCTGGGAGATTTTCGATGAGCGGCTGGAGCTGTGTCATAAGGCGCTGCAAATCCGTCACGAGCGTTTGAGCGGTACTCTGTCCGATGCTTCTCCTATCCACTGGCAGTACGGTGCTTTGGCCCGCCTGAAAAAGGGCGAAACCATCGACAAGCTGCTTCACGGCGGCTACTCCACCATCTCTTTGGGTTATGCTGGCCTATACGAATGTGTTATGGCGATGACTGGCAAGAGCCATACCGACCCGGACGGAGAGCCTTTTGCACTCAAGGTTATGCAGTACATGAACGACAAGTGCGCTGCATGGAAAGCCGCTGAGGATATCGACTATTCTCTCTACGGTACTCCTATTGAGAGCACCACCTATAAATTTGCCAAGTGTCTGCAAAAGCGCTTTGGTGTGATTGAGGGCATCACCGATAAGGGCTATATCACCAACTCCTATCACGTTCACGTCACAGAGCATATCAATGCTTTTGATAAGCTGAGATTTGAGTCTCAGTTCCAGAAGCTCTCTCCGGGCGGAGCAATCAGCTACATCGAAGTGGCAAACCTCTCTGCCAACATTCCCGCCGTACTGACGGTGTTGAAGTACATCTACGACAACATCATGTATGCGGAGCTGAACACGAAATCCGACTACTGCCAGGTGTGCGGCTGGGATAAGGAAATCGAGATTGTGGACGACGATCGCGGCAAGCTGATTTGGAAGTGCCCCAACTGCGGGAATACCGATAAGAGCAAGATGAACATTGCGCGGCGTACCTGCGGCTACATCGGCCTGAATGACTGGAATCAGGGTAGAACGCAAGAAATCAAAGAACGTTATGTCCACCTGGGTGGCGACGAATGAACTACGCGAAGATCCGCAACTATGACATCGCAAACGGAGAGGGAGTCCGCACCTCCCTCTTCGTAAGCGGATGTACAAATCACTGCCCCGGCTGCTTTAATCCAGAGGAGCGGGATTTTAACTGTGGTAGACCATTCACAAAGGAGACTATCGCAGAGATCCACAAAATGCTTGCCAACCCTGTTATCTCAGGGCTTTCTCTACTTGGCGGAGATCCGCTTTGCCAGGACTATGGCGGGATTTATGATCTCATTGATCTTTGTTTCTACACGCATTCAATCGGTAAAACCGTGTGGCTATGGACTGGATTTATCTGGGAGGACTGCTACAATCCGCTTTTCCCGGACAAAGACGAGGATGACCACTCGTCTGCACAAATGGCTTTACTGACATCATGTGACGTTGTGGTTGACGGCCCCTTCAAAATGGAGCTGTCTGACCAGATGTTGAAATGGTGTGGTTCTGCAAATCAGCGGGTCATCGACGTACAGAAAACCTTGCGCCAAAAGAAAGTTGTCCTATATGAAGGTGAACACTATGAATGAAAAGATCGAATTTCGCTGTCCCAAATGCGGGAAGCTCCTGGACAGTATTACACTGGATTATCGGTTAAAGTGGCTATGTAGCAAATGTGCCGAGGATCAATCTGATGTTCTGCACTGTGAGCGTGGATGTAAGGTTAAAGCCGTGGATCTGGACGCCGGGTTGAGCTGTGATTCCAAACAGGCTCATGAGCTTTTGACAGAAGGTCAGGTTTACGAGGTTGAAAAGATTCATGTCGGTGGTTGGTGCTCCTCTATCCGGCTCAAAGAGTTTCCCGGTAAAGAGTTTAACACCGTACACTTCATTCGTTACGAATAGGAGGAAATATGGAGACTGTTGAAATTTTAGCAGGTGGCGAATTTGCCAATGCCGTAAAAAGTCTTTGCCTGACATCTGCCGTGTGTGCTTACCATTATCAGCCTCAGCCTACGCATTGGCGTGAAGAATACCAAGTTTGGCTGTTGTCCAAAGAGGATTTTGACAATATCTGTGCTATCGACAACGATGACTGGAAGGACGATTGGGGCTGGTGGCGTCACGCTTATGGTTCTAATCTGGGCACTGTTGACTGCGCCTATATTATCAATGGTGAAAAGCTGATGGCGTGGGATGGTCTTCAGCGTAAAGAGTGGTGTCAGGATTGCAGTGATTGCGCTGGCACCGAAAAGGACAAGGACGAATGCTTTCACGACCATCAGTACCCCGACATTCTCATCTATCTTTGCGATGAAATTGGGGCTTCTACCGAGCGCAATGTTTGCGCTTGCACGATTGATCTGGCACGGCAAAACAACCTAACCCTTGCAGAGCTTTTCAAAAAGTATCTGGGATAGGTCGTGTAAAAAAACAGTATCATCCGCACAACAAAACTATCAAATTGGGAGGCAAACGAAAATGCTCATCATTAACCTTTTTGGCGCTCCCGGTGCTGGTAAATCCACCGGAGCTGCCTATGTCTTCTCTCAGCTGAAAGCTGCCGGCGTTAATGCCGAGCTTGTCACCGAGTTCGCCAAAGACAAGGTATGGGAAGGAACAAAGGCCGTTTTCGAGAATCAGGCATACATCTTTGGCAAGCAGTATTTCCGCATCAGCCGGCTTGAGGGCAAGGTCGATGTGGTGATTACCGATTCACCTATCCTGCTCTCTGCGTTCTATAACGACAACGACCACGTGCTGGGTGAAGAGTTCGACAAACTGGTTTTCAAAGTCTTCGATTACTATAACCGCATCGACGTGTTTGTTCATCGGGTGAAACCCTATAACGAAGCAGGACGCTTCCAGACCGAGGAAGAGAGCGATGCAATCAGCAAAGAAATGCTGCGTTTCTTGGACAAGTTCGGTGTTGACTGTCTGCACATCAACGGCGATTTCGCAGGATATGACAGCCTGGTTGATACCGTACTGGACGCTTTGGCAGCAGACGGCAAGCCTCTTGTCTGCCCGCATCCTTCTGATGTCTGCCCACGCCCTTCTGATTCGGCAGAGGCGCTAACAATTAAGGTGCGCTATCTCAGCGATAAAATCCAACCATTGGAATATATCGACGGCAAGTCTGACTGGGTTGACCTTCGGGCAGCTGAGGATGTTGAGCTGAAGGCTGGTGAGTTCAAGCTGATCCCCCTGGGAATTGCTATGCAGCTTCCCAAGGGTTATGAAGCAATCGTAGCCCCTCGCAGCTCAACCTATAAGAATTTCGGTATTCGTCAAACCAACAGCATCGGCGTAATCGACGAGACTTACTGTGGTGACAACGACCAGTGGTATTTCCCCGCCCGTGCAGACCGCCATACCGTTATTCATGTCGGCGATCGTATCTGTCAGTTTCGCATTGAGAAGCACCAGCCCCAGCTGTTTTTCGAGCCGGTCGATACGCTGGGCAACGCTGATCGAGGCGGTATCGGGTCTACTGGGAAGAGGTGAGTAACGTGCCTCAGCAGAAATATGTGAGGGGTTCTTTCCTTCTTGAGGAAAACGTTGACGATCCCAAAGTCTACTACGAGCAGCACAAGGCTAAGGTAGATGAAGTCATAGCCTGGGCTAACCAGTTACACATCTCTTATGTAGCTTTTGGCCTTTCAGCAGATCACACTTATCTGTGCGAATACGAAGTTTACGGCCAGACCACACGGATGTGTAAGGGCGTTGCCTCTGAATTGAAAGCTATGCTTAAACCTGAGTGGAAAGGCATTCGCATGGGATACCAGGTTGAGGGGCATACGCTTCAATAAGGAGGGCTAAAGTGTGAATGAAACACCGATTTCACCCACATCTAAATGGTGTGATAATCAGTCCGTAGACGAGATGGGCAAAGTAATCTGCTTGGCTCATCTCGCCGAGGCCAGAGTTCCAGACTGTCCATACAAAAGTAAGGAGGAGCGAGCGAGTGCCAAATATCCTTGCTCCGACTATGAAGAGGTGAGAACATGAAAGGTCTATTCCGAAAACGCGGAGGCGGTAAAACGACCGCCTTAGTTTACACATCAGCGATAACTGGATATCCGATTGTCGTACCAACTACCATCAGCAAGCGTTACGTAAAAGACGTGGCACGGCGGGCAGGTGTATTTATCCCTGAACCGATTGTTATGTCTGAGGATGCCAGAGGCCGTCGAATTGGTGGTGTGCTCATTGACAACGCCGAAGAAATCATCCGGGCATATGCTGCAGAGCATTTCAACGCCCCGGTCATAGCCTATACCATAACGGTAGACGGGGATGGTGATAGCGCATGAGCCTCCTCCCTAATACGGTCGTCAATGGCAACTGCTTGGAAGTCATGAAGGAAATTGATGATGCGAGCATTGACATGATCCTTTGTGATTTGCCTTATGGGGCGACTCAGAACTCATGGGACTCGGTTATCCCGCCTGCTCCGCTCTGGGAGCAGTATGAGCGGATTATCAAACCGAACGGTGCGATCCTGCTGTTCGGCCAGGATAAATTTACCGCTACCATGATGCTCTCTAACCCTAAGCTGCACCGCTACAATATCATCTGGGACAAGGTGCTAAAGAGCGGATTTCTCAACGCCAAGAAAATGCCGCTTAGAGAGCACGAGGATATCATGGTGTTCTACAAATCTCCGCCGCCATATCATCCGCAAATGACAGTTGGCGAGAAAAACCACACCAAGGGCAAGGCCGTAGGGAAACAGGCGGAAGACGTTCATTCTAACCGGAGCTACGGCAACTATACATTGGTAGAGTCGCCAGACGGTAACATGAAGTACCCAGCGTCAATTTGGCGCTTCCCTAAACCCCACCCGTCCGTAGCGCTCCACGCCACTGAAAAACCTGTTGATCTGTTGCGCTACGCAATCCGTACTTACACTGACAGGAATGCAATCGTCCTGGATAACTGTTGCGGCACCGGATCTACTCTCATTGCTGCCAAGCTGGAAGGACGCAGATACATTGGGATTGACAATGGCGTGTGTGATAAAAAGAAAAGCCCTTACTATGGAATGCCTTGGGCGCAAGTAGCTCAAATCAGATTGGAGGCGATCGACCATGAACCTGCCGATGAACCTGAACGACATCGACCTTTGGGAGAAGGAACTACTGAAGGGGTTTGCACTCCCTCTGGGGTTTCTGCCTGAAATCGGTGAAGTAGTGAACATTCTCGAACCGTTCAAAAGACTGACTATTTTTGAGCCGGTCGAAAAAGACGGAAAGACAACCGAAAAGAAAGTCACTGTAGGTATCATATACCGCTCCGATGGCTTATATGCTTGGGATAACAGCAGAGCTATACCCAACGAATATGACGAGGCTATCAAATGGAGTCCAGCTAGCCAGCTCCCGGAATATGCCATTCGGCGTAAGGCTATTGTCACCAAGTTCGAGTACAAGCCGCTTCGATCCTTTACCGCTGATGACATCAAACTTCTTCGGTTGGACTATGCTTCACAAGATGATCCCCAGCTTCTTATGGAGGAATATCTGCCCATCAAGAACTTTGAGTTGTTGTATGGCTGGTGGAAGCAGCACTATAAAGCGACCCTGAAAGACTGCGACAATCCACAGGCCATTATCCTCCATCTTGCTTCAACAGACTGACAACAAACTTCATTAGCAACAAAGAAAATCACGGCTTCCCTCTTGACAAATTGGGAGGCCGTGATTATACTATGTATATAGCAACAAAGTAAATTATTCTACCATTAAAGGAGGACTGCCAAATGAAAGTAGCTATGGTAAAGCATAAGCCCTATGGCAAGGTGTTCTGGTTCGAGATCCCTGAGCACCTTGTAGGCGAACTTCAGCCCGGATTTCGCGTGGCCTGTAATACAGCACGTGGTCGGCGGTATGGCACCGTAGTGGCTGCGGATCTTGACGAGCAGGATGTGAAAGAGGTTATGTTGGCCTCCGGCGCTACCTTCCCGCTCTCCACAATCGAAGCCACCACCCAGGAGGTACTGATAAGCGCCATCAAGATTCCGGGATATATGGCCCGCACAAAGCCCAGCGATGAGAAGATCGCAAAGCGTTTTCTGGAGTTCTATCATACCGGCCAGTTCAATACCAATGTTGCCCTGGACGATAACGCCGTCTTGATTGACGGCTATTCCGCCTATCTGGTAGCGCAAAAAGTTGGCCTCGCGTTCCTTCCTGCAATCTACAAGGAGGTCTGAGATATGCCCGGATTTGTAAAACCTACAAGAAAGGTCGTCAACATTGAAGACGCCTTTGGAGAGCTGATTGGGAAGAAACTCATAAAGGATCTCCATGACAATGAGGAGATTTGCCCTGTTTGTCATGGTATCGGCCTCCGTATTGAAGATAATCCTTATGGGTTGTCTGACGACCCCGATAAGAGAGCCGGCCAATTCCCCTACAAGCACCAGTCTATTCGGTTCTGCCCGAACTGTTATAACGGTGTTGTACGTTTTTGCCCCGACTGTGGAAAGCAGATTCCGAGATGCCGAACACTTTGCGACTGCGACGCCGTTGTGCAGCGCCGCCAGCAGGAAGAAAACCGCAAAGAAAAAGAACGGCTCGAAAAAGCAGAAAAACACGAGCCGAATGCGCTCGGATCGTTATTTACAATGGCACAAAGCGACTTCTACCCTCACAACGAAGGATATTTCAGCTGCTGGGAGGATTTCTTTGATAGCTGGAATGAAGATTGTGAAGAGTTCGTGGAGAAGCCGCTGTACGTATGGGGAACCGAAGATGTAGAGATGAGTTTAGATGCTTCAAGCATTGTATCTGGCGCCTGCGAGGATATGTATGAAGATGCCTATGATGACATTGGAGCAGACGCTGTTGCTGAAATGCAGCGCTACCTCGACGAGTGGAAAAAGAAATATGGGCGCACGTCCTATTTGCTGACTACCAAGCACGCTATCCGTATTCCTTGGGAGGAGATGAAATAACAATGGCAAAGAAAAACGACAGTCTGGGCGACCGCATGAAAGGCTATGAGAGTGTTTCTCGCAACTTCTTAACCCGCCGTGTACCTGCGATCATCCGGCTTGACGGCAAGGCATTCCATACCTTCACGAAGGGCATGGAAAAACCTTTCGACCCCGTACTGACTCAGGCTATGTAGGAGACGATGAAGTATCTCTGTGAGAACATCCAGGGCTGTGTGCTTGGATACACTCAGTCCGATGAGATTACTCTGGTGCTGACAGACTATACTACTATTCAGACCGACGCTTGGTTTGGCTATAACATTCAGAAAATGTGCAGTGTTTCGGCGTCGATGGCGACACTGGCCTTTAATAAGGCTTTTAATAAAGAAGTCGTGCAGTTCTTCTTGAGGAATGATATTGAAGATGCGCAACGCAATGGCGACACTTCTGATAGAGCATTAGCAAGCGCTATTCTATACGCTAATTATGATGCTTCTCTTAAAAGAGGTGCCATGTTCGATTCCCGCGCTTTCTCTGTCCCCAAGGAAGAGGTCTGTAACTGTCTGATCTGGCGGCAGCAGGACGCAACCCGAAACAGTATTGAGGCCGTAGGTCAGGCCAACTTTAGCCATCACGAGCTGCACAAAAAGACCTGCAACATGATTCAGGAAATGCTTTGGTCTCAGCGAGGCATTAACTGGAACGATTTCCCCACAGAGCTGAAGCGCGGTTCCTGTTGCATTAAACGGCGGTTTGAAGAAACCATCGACGATCCTCGCAACCCCGGCCAGAAAATTACCGTATGCCGTAACAGATGGATCATCGACCACGAAATTCCCATCTTCACTCAGGATCGGGAATATCTCGAAAGATTGATTTAAGGAGGCCATAAAAATGTCCCATATCTATGAGAATGATACGAAGCCCATTCTGAGCGACCCTCCGTACCTGTTGCAATTCATTTTGTCCGTGGTGCTGTCTGTGCTCTGTGGAGCGACCATCATGTTCATGTGGAACTGGTTTGTTGTCCCGCTCGGGCTTCCCATGATTGGCCTGGTACAAGCGCTGGGGCTTGATACGCTCATCACATTCATTGTGACCACCAGAGTCAATACCAACCCCGACCCATTCTGGGATCGTTGGATCACTGCTATCACCTATGCGCTTCTCACACTGTTTGCCGGGTGGCTGCTCCATTTCTTCATGTAACCCAGGAGGATGTCATAATGGATACACAAATGGTATTGACCCACACGGGTAAAATCTACTTCAACCGATCGCTCGGTTTGGAGTTTCTTACCGTGGGTGACTACGGCAAAGAAAACAACATCAAAGCCGATTTCCTCGGCTTAACCAAAAAGATTGAGGGCGTTCAGCACCACGACGTTGACCTTATGGACAAGTGGGTTGCAACTATCAGCAGCCAGAAGGGATGCCCCATGAAGTGTACCTTCTGCGATGTTCATAAATACGGCTTCTTCGGAAACGCCTCTCTACCTGATCTGGAATATCAGATCCGCTACATCATTGAACATGAGGATATCCGTTTTACTAACCGTTTCAATGTCCATTACGCTCGCATGGGCGAGCCGACTTGGAATCCTGCGGTGCTGGATTTTACTGAGTCTCGATTGGACGACCTGGTTAAAGAGTGTGGTCTTCACGCTGTCACCATCCATCCCGTAGTTTCCACCATGATGCCTCGTAGCAATAACGACCTCTCCAGCTATTTGAAGCATTGGTGCGAAATCAAGAATACCCAGCGGCATGGTGAAGCTGGACTGCAACTTAGTATCAACAGCACTTCAGACGATCAGCGGGAAGCTCAGTTCGCCGGCAAATCTCTGAGCCTGAGAGAAATCGCTAATATCGCCAGCGATTTGCCTATGCCGGTTGGCAGAAAGTACACGTTGAACTTTGCTGTAACCGAAGCAACGATTTTGGACGCCAAAGTGCTCGACTCCCTCTTTGACCGCGATAAGTTTATCGTCAAGATTACCCCGATCCACCAAACCAAAGCCGCTCTGGAACACAACTACGATATCACTACCAGCTACGACGATTACAGTGTCTACGACAAATTCGAGCAGCCCTTACTTGATTTGGGCTGGGACGTAATCGTGTTTGTTCCCAGCAAGGAAGAGGATTCCGACCGCATTACCTGCGGCAACGCTCTTATTAGCGAGGTATAACACAATGACTGAACAAGAAAAACTAATCAATGTTGATCTGTATGGTGACGGTAGCCGTAACTCGCGGCTTCGCGCAGAGTACATTTATTGCGATCATGCCGATGTGTGTTCGGTATACAAGGAAGGAAAATGCTTCCGTAAAACGACACTATTTGGCGTTCGTTGTGAATTTGGCCGCATAGCCTATGTTGATGGCGGCACAAAGAAAACCAAGATGTACGGTCGTGTTTATAGCGAGGCCAAAGACTCTGAGCGATACCATAAGCTCTCTTACCCCAACAACACCTACATCGCAAAAATCGGCGACGGTGCTTTTCTCGCGCCGCCCTATGTCAGAATCGAACGCGGCCCAGATTCCAGGCTATTCTGTGATAATCCTGGGTTCGGTTGCAATCGTCTCTTTGTCTCTATTGACGAGCTGACGCCAGACAATATCAATCGAATTTGCACCTACCATCCGCGTGCTATGCTTGGTGAAGAGATTAAGAGCTATCAAACAGAAATCATCCCGCTCTTTCTCCGCCAGTTGTCCAAATTGTTCCCGGAGCAGTACAACGCTTTCATCGCGGCGTTCCCGGATTATGAGCTGAAGGCTCCTGATTATCGTGGGAAATATGCGAAGCTGTCAACCTGCAATCGTGAGCTAACCTATCGTGATGCTCATGGTAACTCTTTCCGTTTTGACGGCAATGAGTTGGTATGCGACAAGTATCGGATTGGTGGGTTCATGCCGTTCTCATCCTCTGGTTACGCACAAATGCGTATTCCGGCGACAGATGATATGCAGGTAAAAATCACCGACAGCAACCAAGTCACGGATCAAACCGTTCTTATGTAATCATAAACCCTTAATTAGCAACAAAGTAAATCAATCAGAGGTAGCAAAAATGAAAACCCATACTCTCAAATTCAAAGGATATCATGGGCGACCCAAAAAGATTGCTGAGATCCGTGATCTGAACGAAGCAGGCCAGCCCAAATCCGACCAGGATATTTTGGATGAGGCGTTTTTGCTGATCCATGCGTTCTGCGCCGGGCGCAATTTCAAAATCTATTACATCCGTACTTGGAATCACAACGGCGTTACCATTTTTGATGTAGGAAGCCATACTGAGTTCTTTCATCTTACCCCAGCGGTCAGTCTCTACACGGACACCGCTTCATCAGAAAGGAGTAAACAAAATGGCTAAGGTTTCAACCAGAACCCCGCCGCTCATTTCCCTTTATTTCTGCCAAGAAAGAGGCGACCCTGACTATGGGTCTTGCCTCTGGGCAGTTTTTAACTTCGATCTCGAACGATATGAGCTGTCCATTACATCCGACTGTGGGAACTACGCCTACGGTTGGGTTCCTACCCACAAAAGCGAGAGCTTTATGCACCTCATGGCAAGGTTGGACTCCGGCTATCTGCTGGATAAGCTCGCCAGCCCGTGCGTTATCAATGAAGAAGCCACCTTTGAGGCTGTAAAAGAACTCATGGAGGCTTGGGGCGTTGATTTCTCAGAGACAGATCGTTGGGGAGATCCCGTATTCGATATGGACGAAATCAAAGACTGTTGCTATCAGAGCAATGAGCGAGATGTCCATGATGCCTTAGAGAGGAAGTTCGAGGGCACATCTATGGAAACCTGTGACGACTACGACCTCTGGAGCTGCATTCAAAAAGACTTCACGACCAACGCCAAGAAAATTGTGCAGGTCTTCATGGAATACATTCAGCCTGTGTGCAAAAAGATTTCTGATGACGAAAAGAGAGGTTGAGATGGCAGCAATAAAAATCCCCAAGTATATCCGCCAAAAAATGCACCGCATCGCTCACCTTCACGCTACAGCAAACAAAGAAATGCAAGTAGTAGAAGCGTGGCTGGAAAATCAGGGCTTCGACACATCCATGCAGGGACTGAGATGTGGAAACGGCTATTCTCTTGAAGAGCTGGATTATGGAAATGATTGCACCGACGAACTTTGCGAGAGCATGGAAAACGGTTTCGGTTTGACAAATGAAAGGAGCGTTTGACATGAAGCCCGGTGACAAAGTTGTAATGAACAACAAGTATTACGTGAGTACGGAAAATAAAAGTCGCATCTGGACGGTAGCATCAGAGCCGTGGATGTGCTGTGGCACTCTCGTTGTAAAACTGAAAGGGAAATCTGGCGGCTATGCTGTTGATGGACTGGACATTATTTCCGAATGAAACGAGGCTTTTATATGAGTAACGAAAAAATTTGCCCTGTATACAGCGCTTCCGATAATACTGCCCGCGAGTGTATCAAAGAAGAATGTGGGTGGTGGTGCGATCAACGCAATGCTTGTGCTGTAGTATCCGCGTCCGACAGTGATATCTATGTTCTGTATTACACACCGGGAGCAGAGTCAGTCGAGGAACTGACGTTTATGTACAACGAGGCTAAAAAAGCCGTAGCACCGAGACCTATCATCACATTACCTACCAGCCTCTCGCTCAAAGAAATATCAAAACAAGAACTCTTGAATATTATCTCCAAAACTCTGTGCAAAGATAAAGAGGATATTCTCAAATCAGCACAGGCAGAAAACGAGGCTGAAAGGTAAATCTGGGAAAGCTGGGTAGGGAATCACGACAAGCATATTGAAGATGTTGCCTGTTCCAAATTAGGAGTGAAAAGATAATCTATGTACAAATCATATGAACGCCCTCCCCTTGTTCTAAACGGAGGGGCGAAGCTCTTCGCTGTCAACGCTGGGTACCGTAAAACCGACGTAGGTACGAACTGGTATTATGTCCGAGCCAAGAATGCCCGTGAAGCCCGCAAGCGCTTCAAAGACCGGATAACCTGGCTTGATGTCTATGGCATCCGTGAAGTTACTGACGCCGCACTAATCCAAGATGTGCTTAGTTCTCCGAGAAAGTATATCTGCTTCTGATGGAGGGCGAGATGGGAAAGAGAACACATAAAGCTCCGCAAATGCCAGCTTGGTTTTGGTACGGCATTGTAGACGGCTGCTGGTGCTGCAAAAATCGCCATAACTGCAACCAGTGTAAAGAAGTCCGTAAATACCGCAAGCAGCATTTCCCACCCAAAGAAAAAAGTAGGCATGGCAAAGCCGATCATGATGATCGAGGAGAATAACCATGAGAGCAACAAAGCAATTCAATAACGTAGACACCCAGAGCAAAATCGCAATCAACACTGACGAGCTTCAGGCCATGTTGAGTTGTGGCCGGTATTCTGCCATACAGATTGGCGAGGCTGCTGAGGCTCGTATCCAGATTGGGAAACGAATCTTCTGGAATGTCGAAAGGATCAAAAGCTACATCAACTCTATTTCTGTATAGGAGACTGCTGTATGAACATTTACCTGACCATGATGGTGACAGTCTTAGTCTTTACTCAGATTGTCCGTATCGTTCAAAACACCATTCAGCTCCGCCGGCAGTATAAGCTGTTTCAGGCTCAACTCGGACAGCTGGATAACATCACCCAAGAGGATCTTGATATGCAACGTAGAGCATATCGCTTGATCGTAGATCACTTTGAACACAAGAGGAGTGAGGCGTAATGACCAAAGAAGAGGCTATCGCTGTCTTTGAATGTTTGGCAACAGAAATGACTGCAATTTTGGCAGGAATCCCAAAAAGCGAAGCCGCAGCGGATCAAATAAAAAGGTACATTGATGCCTATGATATAGCGATCTCCGCTCTTCGTATCCAGCAGAAGCAGGAGAGCGAATGTACAAAGTGTAGCGGCATTATGTATCGTCAAACAGACAGTGGGAAAATCATCCCAGTTGGTCAACGGTGTGGTGCAAAAATTACACCTCCCTGCTACGTGCCGGATGGAGATGGATGTGCTTATCAAATCTATGGAGACAACGACGATGAGCCAATAGGCCGTTGTAAATCTTGCCCATTGTGCCAAAGCGATAAGATCAGACATAAACAAGAGTCTGTACACAATGATCCTCTGGTGCTTGATGAGCTACGACAGATGCGCGGTGAACCTGTATGGTGTAAAGAGTTAGAATGCTACGGCATTGTGAAGATGGAGAAAGTCGGAAGCTGGGCGAACGAGCTATTTTTGGTTGGAACATGGCATAGTGGCGATGCCGCCGTAAACTTTGAGTACGACATCAAATCACGCGGTCTTACGCTTTACCGGCATAAGCCGGAGGAGGGGGCGGTATGAGCAAGCCCATGAGCGAGCAAATGCAGAAATTGGCGGCTCGATACGAAAAGGCGACTGGTAAGAAGTTCAATGCGAAAACGAATGCACAGAAAATCCGTTCCATGACAGACGAGGAGCTGGCAGAATTGTTTGAAGAACTTTGCTACGACAGCATGGCGCATCGTGCCAAATATTGGCTACACTGGCTCCAGCAGCCAGCGGAGGAGGAACCGAAATGAACTTTAAGCAGTTTATCCGGTGGAGATTGGTTTGCTTTGTTCAAACTCACATCAGGCATTGCCAGGAATGCCTTGGCAGTAATGGGCACTGCCAAGAGTGTAACGACTGGCACCATTTGTTCCGCAGAGACTGGCAACGGACATATTGGAGAAGGAAGTTCTGACCATGAGCAATAACGCGAACTGCATCACCTGTAGGCACAAAAAGGACTTCTTAGTTCCGTGCGATTGGTTGAAAAACCAAAGAGCAGTGATTATGCCGCCCTGCCCAAGATACGAATCCGAAGAGGAGGATACCGATGCCCGAATTAAACTTAAAGCCATTACCTTGCCCATTTTGCGGCAGCACAAAGCTGAAAGTCGATCAGAAAGCAAGCAGTAATACGAAGTGGAACTCCGAAACACGGCGATGCGATAAACTGGTCGTCGTTACAGTTCGTTGTAACAAATGCCACACGAGAGGCCCGACAGTCTCTATGTACGCAGGGTGGTACGATCGACCTGCTCAGGTTTTGAATAATGCTGCTATCGAAGCCTGGAATCAGCGTATCGAAAAGGAAGTGGCTAACGATACCATTTGTTGTTGATAGCATAAAAAAAAGAGCGTAGGTGAAAACCCTACGCTCTTATAGCTTTAGATTTCTTCGCCATTATCATTTCTGAGAAATCTTCCTTCAAAATGACAGTCCAGTGCATTGGCGATCTCTGCTAATTCCTTTTCACTGAAATTATCACGTCTGAATTTACCACTAAGATTTTGAGAAGTACAGTTAAGCCGCGACGCTAATTCTTTCAAAGTCATGTTACGCTTGATAAGTGCGATTTTGATTTTCTCGGCCATTGCCATACTAACACCTCACAATCTTTGCTAAATCATTATAAATTGCTAAAGCACAAAAATCAATAGACAGTTTTCAAAGTAACCTATTAGCGATTTTATCGCTTGACTTTAGAAACCCCTCAAGATATTATGTAACTGTAGACTTACCATCGAAACAAAGGAGGATGATAAGTATGGCTGGCTTAAAACGAACAGACAACAAAGGTCGTATCTTAAAAGACGGCGAAACCCAAAGGAAAGACGGTACCTACCGTTTTACTTACACCGACGCAGATGGTGTTCGGCATGACGTATATAGCAAACGGCTGGTTCCAACTGACCGCCTCCCTCCGGGCTGCAAAGACGATCTCTGCCTTAGAGAAAAAGAACGAAAGATCAACCGCGATCTGGAAGACGGCATCAAGGCTGCGGTCGAAAACAAAGCTACGCTCAATGATCTGTTCGAGTTGTATATGGCAAACAAGCCCGAGCTGAAAGATACCACTCGTAGCAATTACCTTTATATGTACAACAAGTACGTGCGAAATGATATTGGCAAGAAAAAGATAGCCAGTATCAAATATTCAGATGTCAAGGCTTTCTATAACAAGCTCATCAAAGAGAAGGGCTTCAAACCTAACTCTATGGAAATTATTCACACCATCATCCACCCCATATTTACTCTGGCCGTCCGTGATAATTACATCCGTATCAACCCGGCTACCGGAGCGATGGCGGAAATCAAAAAGAGCCACAACTGGGAGAAGCCAAAGCGTCACGCGCTGACCATCGCAGAGCAGACGGCATTTATTGACTATATGAGAAATCACAAAGTTTATAATCATTGGCTCCCCTTGTTCACTGTCTTGCTTGGTACTGGATGCCGTATCGGTGAAGCCATTGGCCTGCGCTGGGAAGACTGCGACTTTGACGAAGGGATCATCAGTATCAACCACAATATGGTCTACCGAAAGTATGAGGCAGACGAAAAGGCACGTTTCCATATCGTAACACCAAAAACAAGCGCGGGCGTCCGTATTGTGCCTATGCTATCAGAGGTCAAAGCCGCTCTGCAGGCAGAATGGGAAACACAAAAGATAGTCGGGTTCAATGAGTCCGTTGTCGATGGGTATACTGGCTTCATCTTCCAAAACCGCTACGGCGATCCTCTCTCTCCTCATAGTGTCAACCGAGCTATTGACCGCATTTGTGCCGCCTACATCGAAGATGAAACGGTGCTGGCCGATCAAGAGGGGCGAGATCCTGTATTGATTCGTCACTTTTCTGCTCATAATCTGCGTCATACTTTCTGTACGCGGTTTTGTGAGAACGAGCGAAATATTAAAGTCATTCAGGAAATCATGGGTCATGCTGATATTGAAACTACCATGAACATCTATGCCGAAGCTACGAAGGAAAAGAAGAAAGAATCTTTCTCCAACCTCGAAGGAAAAATCAAGATCTCTTGAGGAGGATTTCAATGGGAAAGCTGATAGATCTTACCGACCGCACATTCGATATGCTGACCGTTATAAAAAGGGTTGAGGACAGAAAACCAGGCCGTCCTATGTGGTTGTGCCAGTGTGAGTGCGGCAATACCGTTGTCGTGTCCTCTACAAATCTGCTACGAACCAATAGTACAAAATCATGCGGCTGTCTTCGGCATACTTCCTCTCCCACCCTCATTGATTTGAGGGGCAAAACATTTGGCAAGCTGAAAGTAATAGAGAAAGACCCAGACTCAAAACCAGGTAAAGCGAAATGGATCTGCGAATGCAAATGCGGAAACATCGTGTCTGTCCTCTCCGATAGTCTCCGCAATGGAAAAACCAGATCCTGCGGTTGCGCCCGATCTCAGATCAAGCATGACCTTACAAATCAGACGTTCGGCTTTCTTAAAGTAATCGAGCCGGTAAAAAACGAAAGGATCAAAGGTAATGAAACTCGCTGGAAATGCCTCTGCCAGAATTGTGGGCGCACCGTTGAGGTTAGCAGCTATTGGTTGAGGCATAGCGATCCCTATGGACACTGTAAATGTACCAGATTTAACAAACCTTTGTAAAAGCCATTTACAACCCCTCTGAGCGCTTCAAATCTTAAAGGTGAAACTGCCCTCGAACAATTTAATCGCCGCTCCTGCGTTGCCCAGTGGCTCCGCTGGCAAAAAAATAGGGTACAGATTTCCTCGACGGATTTCTGTACCCTATCTTTATTCTCTTATCAAAAAAACAGGGAGTCAGCCCGTAGGCCAACCCCCTGATAAAAGAACCAACATTCGATTAGTCGCAACTTTGTCAATATAGATACTCCACAAGATCATCAGAAAGAAAATCTTTGATAACCAATGGAGGCTTTTTATCTTTATCAGCGTATGTCATTGTAGAATACTTGTCCACAGAAGCATCCTTAGAAAAGATAAAATCAATGAACTCCGCGTCAGCGCTACTCTCAATCGCTTTATCCTTCACGCGCAATGTTCTGGGTAAAAACCAATCGTTTATCTTATTTCCTTCCAAATCAAGATTCTCAGACAAACCAATCGTAAAATCTAAATTGGTTACACCGATTTTGTAAGTAAGGGTGACAGTCTTCATATCTTTTACAACGCATACAACATTATTTGTCAGTGCGGGCAACATCGTCAAGCACGGAAGTTTTCTCTTCGCACCTCTGTATGTATGCTCCCTGTCATAGAAGATCTGACCAGTAGACAGCATTGAACTTTTTGCTTTGTCATAAAATTCTTGAGCACTGATAGAAGAATTTACGCCAGTCAAGTGCCTGAAGCGATCTGTCGGAAAAACTACTTCAAAGTAAGATTCTCCATACACATATAAGAAAACTCTACCAGCGAGTTTGTCCCGATACACTTCTGAGGCAGTTATGATTTGCTTGCGGATCTGTTCGTCCTTGATATTTTTCGTATCCATATCTCTGCCTCTTTCGACAAACATAATCATAGAAAAGGAGGAATAGCCAACGCTATTCCTCCTTAGCTGCTTGAGTAGAGAGTTTTCTGCTGGTTGTCAGCCGCGACGCCCAGTTAAAGCGTCTATTGGTGCGGAAATAATTAAGTCCCCCGCATGGACTACAGCAGTTAATTCCCGCTGCCGGACGCGACACCCAGTTAAGATGTCATTCGGCGTGGGTTTTTATCCTGTCCCACTCCCAGCACAACTTTTTACGGTGCTCTCACACCGGAAACATTACTGTTTCTATTATCATTATAGGCGGATTTCTCTGTTTTGTCAACAGGAAACTTCATCCACATAATGCGCCATTTTTTGGCCCCCACCGGGGTAAAACCGCGGTATGTTCGGCAAATGTGGTAAAGCTGTGGTAAAATGAAAATCGCTTCTCAAATGCTACAACTTTTTGTTCTAAAAACAGGCATCTTTCCTTGTTTTTAGCCCATTTCAGAACATTTTTCAAGTATTACTCTCCGAGAGGCTTCATTGTCGGGAAGAGGATGACATCGCGGATGGAGTCGGTACCGCAGAGCATCATCGCGCAGCGGTCGATGCCGAAGCCCAGGCCGCCCGTCGGGGGCAGACCGTATTCGAGGGCCATGACGTAATCCTCGTCCATCATCTCGGCCTCGTCGTCGCCGTTGGCGCGCTTTTCGACCTGCGCCTTGAAGCGCTCGTACTGATCCATCGGGTCGTTGAGCTCAGTGAAAGCGTTGCCCATCTCGCAGCCGCAGACGAACATCTCGTACCGCTCCGTCAGATGGGGGTCCTCCGGGCTGCGCTTGGCCAGCGGGCTCACCTCCACCGGGTACATGGTGATGAAGGTGGGCTGAATGAGCGTCTCCTCCACCTTCTGGTCGAAGGTCTCGTACAGGGCGTTGCCCCACGTCCGGGCCACCCCCTCCATGTCCACGCCTACGCTCTTGGCCAGCTCCACGGCGGCGTCATCATCGCCCTCGATGGCCATGAAGTCGGCGCCGGTGACATTCTGCACGGCATCGGCCATGGTGATGCGCTTCCAGCTGGGGGTCAGATCCACGTCGTGGCCCAGCCACTGGATATGGTAGGTACCCAGGATCTCCTTGGCGGCCCCGGTGAGGATGCCCTCCAGAATATCCATCATGCCGTCCAGATTGGTGTAGGCCTGATACAGCTCACAGGTGGTGAACTCCGGGTTGTGCTTGGTGTCCATGCCCTCGTTGCGGAAGATGCGGCCCACCTCATACACTCGCTCCAGACCGCCCACGATGAGCCGCTTCAGGTGCAGCTCCGTAGCGATGCGCATATACATATCGATGTCCTGAGCGTTGTGGTGGGTGATGAAGGGCCGGGCGTTGGCGCCGCCGGCAATGGGGCTGAGCACGGGGGTCTCCACCTCCATGAAGCCCATATTGTCCAGATACCGGCGCAGATACGCTACGAACTTGCTGCGGATCTCAAAGTTCCGCTGGGATTCGGGATTCATAATGAGATCCACATACCGCTGGCGGTAGCGCAGCTCCTTGTCCGTCAGACCGTGGAACTTCTCCGGCAGGGGCTGGAGGGACTTCGACAGCAGGGTGATCTCATGGGCCCGGATGCTCATCTCGCCCTTCTGGGTGCGGAACACGTCGCCCTTGACGCCTACGATATCACCGATGTCATATTTCCTGAAGCGGTCATAGGCATCCTCGTCCATCTCGTCCTTCCGGGCGTAGATCTGGATGCGGCCGGACTTATCCTTCAGATCGCAGAAAGACACCTTGCCCATGCCCCGCTTGCTCATAAGACGGCCCGCCAGAGAGACGGTCTGCCCCTCCAGCTGGTCGAACTGGTCCTTGACCTCCTGTGCGTGATGGGTCACGTCATAGCGGGTGATCTCAAAGGGATTCCGACCCGCCTCCTGCAGGGCTGCCAGCTTATCCCGGCGGATCTGGAGAATTTCCCGCAGGTCCTGTTGATTCTGATTCTGCTGTGCCATAGATATGGTCTCCTTATCGTTCGATCTTGTCCACCCGGTAGCGGATGACGCCCTTGGGGGCCTCCACGGTGATCTCACTGCCGGCCTTGCTGCCCATCAGGGCCTTGCCGAAGGGGGAATCCTCCGACACCTTCCGCTCCATGACGTTGGCCTCCTGAGAGCCCACGATGGTGTACTCCGGCAGCGTCTTGCCGTTATCCAGATTGGTCACGGTGACACGGCAGCCGATGGATACCTTGTCGGAATCCATGTCCGTCTCGTCCACGATGACGGCGTGGAGCAGGATGTTCTCCAGCTCGGCAATGCGGGAGTAGAGCTTGCCCTGCTCATTTTTGGCCTCGTCGTACTCGCTGTTTTCCGACAGGTCACCGAAGCCTCTGGCCTCCTTGATGAGCTCTGCGATCTCGTCGGCACGGGTGGTCTTGCTGTAATCCAGCTCCTTTTTCAGCTCGTCGTACCGCTCCTGACTCATTTTGAATTCTTTTACCATGGAATCCATTCCTTTCTGTTGACAAATACGGCATGGCCGCACGAGATTAGTATAAACACTATAACAAAAATAGTACAGACACTATATCACTCTGCATTATAAGTTCTTTCCCCGCCGGTGTCAAGTCCTACCCACACCGGGACAGCCGCACCCGGCGGAAGGCTTCCCTCCGCCAGCAGCGCCGCCAGCAGCGGCTCCTCCGCTGCCCACGGCTTCATTTTCTCCCACCACGGCTCGGCCCATACATACCGGACCTCCTGATGGCTCTCCCCGATCAGCAGGGAGGGAAGCCCCTCCGCCGCTGCGCCGAAGCATACCGCCAGCTGCGCCACCGGACCGCCCTCTCCCAGTCCGTACCGGTGCCGTAGGGATCGCCGCAGCTCCTCCTGCCCCCGGCCCAGCTGCGGCGACAGATACCTTACCCGCCGAGCCAGCAGATCCGCCGCCTCCGTAACGGCCCCGTCGGGCCGGGAGGCCCGCAGCACCACACTGGCCTGTGACCGGCAGAGTCCCAGCTGCCTGCAGGCGCAGTCCACCAGCTGCCCCAGCATGGCCCGCCGCAGCGCCACCGGGGCCGGGAGCCGAAGGGGAAGCAGCAGCGCCGCCCACTCCGGCGGTGCCGCCGCATACCGCACCCCGGCGTCGGCCATGGCCTGCGCCGCCTGCCGCACCCGGCGCTGTACCCGCCGATCCAGCCGCCCACCGCCCTCCAGCAGGCACACCTCCCCGTCTCCCAGCGGACAGCGCCGCAGGGTGAGCCTTTTCCGCTTCTCCTCCCATCGCACATATCCCACCATAACACAGCGCCCCCTTTCCACCAGTCTATGGCCCGGCGGCGGGAGAAAGACGGCATAAAAAATTCCCCACCTGCACCGCTTGGTGCAGGTGGGGAAAAGGCCGCTTACCACCAATAGGGGATATACCCCGGCAGACGGTTCAGCGGATTGATGCGGGTGTAGTTCTCCCAGATCTCATAGTGGACGTGGGGGCCGGTAGAGATGCCCGTGGAGCCGCACAGGCCGATGACCTCGCCCTGCTCCACATACTCGCCCACCTCCACCAGACGCTCACTCATGTGGGCGTACAGGGTGAAGTTGCCGTTTCCGTGGTCGATCTCCACATAGTTGCCGTAGCCGCCCCAGCTGTACTTAGAACCCACTACGGTGCCGGACTTCACGGCATAGATGTAGCTGCCGTAGGAGGCGCCGATGTCCACGCCCATGTGGGTGGTGCTGGCGCCGGGGGTAGGCTGCTCACGCCCGCCGTAGCCGGAGGTGATGAGCCGGCAGTCCGAGGGCCAGATGTACCCGTCGGAGGAGGGCGTTTCGTCGGAGCCGCTTCCGCCGCCACCGCCGCTGCCTCCACTGTTATCGCCGCCGTTGTTCCGGTTTTCTTCCTCTCTCCGGGCCTGGATCTGGGCGTCCAGCTCATCGGCTGCCGCCTTCTCCTGAGCGGCCAGATCGTTCAGGCCGTCCGCCGTTTCGTTGTACTTGGCAATGAGCTGGGTGGCTGCCTCCAGCTGGCTGTTCAGCTCCGTCTGGCGGCTCTCCAGCTGGGAGCGCTGCTCTTCCAGCGCCTGCCGGTCGGCCTGCATCTGCTGGCGCAGCTGCCGCAGGTCGTTGATGACGCTCTGGTCGTGCTCGGCCACCTCATTGATGAAGTCGATGCGGCCCAAAAGATCGCTGAAGCTGGTGGCCTTGAAGATCACCGACCAGAAGGAGGCGGTCCCCCGCTCCTCCTCATCCCGCACCTGACGGCAGAACAGGTCGTACTGAGCTTCTTCCTTCTGCTGGTTGTCCGCCAGCTCCGCCTCCAGCGCATCGATCTGCTGCTGGGCGTTGGAGATCTGGCTGCGGAGGATGTCCGCCTGCTGATCCAGCAGGTTTTTCTGCTCCAGCGCATCGGCCTTGCTGGCCTCGGCCTCCTCGATCTGCTGGTTGATCTCCTCCAGCTTCTTCTGGTGCTCCTCCGACTGCTCCTGCAGGTCTGCGATGGTCTCGGCATAGACGTTCACCGGGCGCAGAGCGCCGCTGGTGAACACGATGCTCACCGCCATGAGAATGGCCAGCAGGCCGCACCATTTTTTCTTACTCATGCTGCACTCCTCCTTATACTCTCAGGAACTTCCGGATGGCGGTCAGGCTGCCGCCCACGCCCACCAGGATCCCTACCAGACCGAACACACCGGCCACCGGCCCCCAAATTTTCCGGAAGGACACCACCCGCAGCAGCTGCAGGGTATCGGACCCGGCAATGCCCTTGGAAATGGCCTCATACAGCAGCCACTGCAGTCCAAAGGCGATGACGGCGCCCATCAGACCGATGAGCAGACCCTCGTAGACGAAGGGCCATCGAATGAAGCCGTCGGTGGCGCCCACCATCTTCATGATGGCGATCTCATCCCGCCGGTCAAAGGTGGTGAGCTTGATGGTGTTGGAGATAATGAATACCGAGATCACCAGCAGCACCGCAATGAGGGCGATGCTGATGAGGCTTGCCACATTCCGCACCGTCAAAAACCCGTTGGAGATGGTCTCGTCCGCCCGGACCTTCACGATGCCGGGGGTGGCCTCCAGATCGGATACCACCTGCTGCATCTGTGCGGCGTCCGTCAGATGGATGACGTACCGATGGCGAAAAATGGAGGGATCCAAGTCGCTGTACAGGTCGTCCTCATCGTACTGCTCCACGTAGCTGTCCCGTGCCTCCTGCCGGGAGACGAAGGTGCAGTCCGCTGCACCGGGGATCTTCTCCAGCGTGGATTGCAGGGCCTTGGCCTCGTTGTCAGAGAGGTTCTCATCCACGAAGGCCAGCACGGCGTTTTCCTTCTGCAGATCCTTCAGGTTCTCGTTGGCGTTATAGGCCACCAGCGAAAAGGTCCCCATGATCACCAGACACGCCACCGTCACGCCGATGGCGGCGAAGGACATGAATCCGTGGGAGAACATATTGCGGATGCCCTCCCGGAAAAAATATCGAAAATCGTGCTTCATCTGTTATACCTCATACGTTCCCACGCCGTCGCCGTTGACCTGCCCGTGATCGATCATGATGACCCGCTTGTCGAAGTGGTTCACCAGATCCCGCTCGTGGGTCACCACCACCACGGTGGTGCCAAGGGCGTTGATGCGCTCCAGCAGAGTCATGATCTCCAGCGAGCGGTTGGGATCCAGATTGCCGGTGGGCTCGTCGGCCACGATGGTGCTGGGATTGTTCACCAGCGCCCGTGCAATGGCCACACGCTGCTGCTCACCGCCGGACAGCTCGTCGGGGTACCGGTCCTCCATGCCCTTCAGCCCCACCAGCTCCAGCACATAGGGGATGCGGGTGCGGATGTCACGGGGCGTGGCCCCCACCGCCCGCATGGCAAGGCTCAGGTTGTCGAACACCGTCTTTTTGGGGATCAGGCGGAAGTCCTGAAAGATCACGCCGATGGTGCGGCGCATATAGGGGATCTGCCGGTCGGAGATGCGGCTCATGGAGAAGCCGTTGACCATGACCCGCCCCGCCGTGGGGATGACCTCGCCGGTCAGGAGCTTGATGATGGTGGACTTGCCGGAGCCGGAGGGTCCCACCAGAAACACAAATTCCCCGTCCTCAATGGTAAAGGAGATGCCCTGAAGGGCCTCCGTCCCGTTTTCGTATGTTTTTTCAACGTCCTTCAATCGAATCATATCATATCCCTCGTTGCCGGAGACCCGGCCCGCTGCATTTGAAACGGCGAACCCTGTCGGGCTGCGCCGTATTATGTCACCATAAGGTATTATATAAAAAAAGTTACAAAATGGCAACAGGAATAATATGAAAATTTTATGAACAGATGGGGAGGCCCTCCGGCAAAGATCCCGGTAGACAGCCGTGAACAGCACCCCATTTGTTAGACAGCATGATATACCTAACAAAAGGGGTGCTGTTCAGCAGCGCCGGGAATGGGGCTTTTGCTCTGATATGTGCTTTATTGGGCGCTGCCCTCGCCCAAGATGCGGGCGGCGCTCTCCTGAGCGAACTGCTTGCTGTACAGGTCGTGGTAATAGCCCTTGCGCCGCAGCAGCTCCTCATGCTTGCCCTGCTCCACGATGTGGCCGTCCTTCACCACAAGGATCACGTCCGCCTTGCGGATGGTGGAGAGGCGATGGGCTACCAGAAAGGAGGTGCGGTTCGTCAGCAGATGGTCAATGGCGTTCTGGATCAGTTGCTCCGTCTGGGTGTCGATGGAGGAGGTGGCCTCATCCAGCACGAAGATGCGGGGGTCGGCCAGCACGGCACGGGCAAAGGAGATCAGCTGCTTCTCGCCGGTGGAGAGACGGTCGCCGCCCTCCCCCACATCGCTGTCCCAGCCATTTTCCAGCTTTGACACCACCGTATCCGCCGACACGGCCCGTGCGGCGGCCTCCACCTCCTCGTCGGTGGCGTCCAGCCTGCCGTAGCGGATGTTCTCCCGGACGCTGCCGGAGAACAGGTGGGGATTCTGCAGCACATAGCCGATGTTGGAGTGGAGCCACAGCTGGCTGCGCTGGCGGTAGTCCACGCCGTCAATGAGGATCTGCCCCTCCGTAGGCTCGAAGAACCGGCAGGCCAGATTGATGAGGGTGCTCTTGCCGGCTCCCGTCTCGCCCACGATGGCCACCGTGGTCCCCTGGGGGATGTGGAGGGAGAAGTGCTCCAGCACGTTCTCGCCGCCGTCGGGATAGCGGAAGGTCACATCCCGGAACTCGATCTCGCCCCGCAGCGGCTCCCAGTTCTCCCGCTTGGGGTGGAAGGCGTCGCCGTACTTCTCGATGACCTCCGGGGTGTCCTGAATTTGCGGCTGTTCGTCCATCAGATCCGTCACCCGCTCAATGGAGGCCTGCAATGAGATGAATTCCGCCAGATTGGCGGCGGTCATCTGGATGGGGTCGAAGATGCTGACGGCGTAGGCGGTAAAGGCCGACAGAGTGGCCAGCTCCAGCGCCTGATCCAGCACCATGTAGCCGCCCCGCAGCAGCACGATGGACACCGCCATGGTGCCGAAGAACAGCACCAGCGGGATAAACACCGCATTGAGCCGGGCTGCCCGAATGCCGGAGTCGTGCATCTGCCGGGTGAGACTGCGGAAGGCATCGGCGGTCTGCTCCTCCGTCACCAGCGTCTTGGTGGTGCGGGCGCCGGTGATGCCCTCGTTGAAGGCTCCGGTGATGCGGGAGTTCAGCTTACGCACCTTCCGGTTCCAGTGGAGGATGCGGTTCTGGAAGTACCCCGTCAGAATGGCCATCACCGGAACGATGGCGATGACCGCCAGCGCCAGCCTCCAGTTCAGGGCCAGCATGGCGGCAAAGGTCCCCAGCACATAGAACACCGCCCACAGGATATCCGTGAAGTTCCATGCCAGCATACTGGAAATGCGGTTGGTGTCGCTCATGACACGGGTCAGCAGATACCCCACCGGGGTCACGTTATAAAAGGAGAAGGACAGGGTCTGCAAATGGTGGAACAGAGTCCCACGCATATCCTTGCCCAGATTCATCTCGATGTGCATGGAGTTCCGGGCGAAGATCACCACCGACAGGGCCTGCACCAGAATGACCGCCAGATACGCCAGCGCATAGGGCACCAGCCCCGTCAGGGTGTTCTTTTCGATAAAATTCTGGATGGCGTACTTCTGGAACAGGGGCAGCACCACGTCCACCAGAGCGCAGATGCCGTTGAACACCAGCATGGACACGAAGGCGCCCCGATAGGGCCGCAGGAACGGCCCCAGCCGCTTCCAGATCTTCCAGTCGAAGGATTGGGTATATTCCTTTTCGTCAATGGCTGCCATGCTCGCTCCCCCCTTCCTCCAGCAGCGCCCGGTCGGCACTCTGCATCTGAATGTTGTAGATATCCCGGTAGATGCCGGGCTTTTCCACCAGCTGGGCATGGGTCCCCAGCTCCGCCACCCGGCCGCCGTCCAGCACCAGAATGCGGTCGGCCTGCATGAGGGTGGTGACCCGGTGGGAGATCAGCAGCACCGTGGCATTGCCGGTGGACCGGCGCAGGGCGGTGCGGATCTTCTCGTCCGTCTCGGCATCCACGGCGGACAGGGAGTCGTCGAAGATCATCACCGGGGCCTGCTGCATCAGCATCCGGGCGATGGCCACCCGCTGCTTCTGTCCGCCGGAGAGAGTCACGCCCCGCTCCCCCACGATGGTGTCATACCCCTCCGGGAAGGAGGTCACCGCATCATCCACGCAGGCGATGGCCGCCGCACGGCGCATGGCATCCTCCGGCGCATCGGGGCGCACGGCCCGGATGTTCTCTCCAATGGTCTGGGAGAACAGGAAGGGCTCCTGCAAAACAAGACCGATGTGCCGCCGCAGGTCGCTGCGCCGGATATGCCGCAGGTCCACGCCGCCGATGGTGATGCGGCCGGAGCCCTCCGGCACGTCGTACAGCCGGTCCAGCAGATGCACCAGCGTGCTCTTGCCGGAGCCGGTGCCGCCCAGCACGGCGAAGGTCTCTCCCTCCCGGATGGTGAAGGACACGTCCTTCAGGACCGGCTGCCCCTCGTAGCCGAAGGTCACATGGTCAAACACAATGTCCCCGCCGGGGAAGGGAACGTCATCGGGCTGATCCTGCTCCTCCGGGGAGCGGAGGATGTAGCCCACACGGTCCATGGATACCCCGGCCTTGCTCATATCCGACAGCACCCGGCCCAGAGAACGCACGGGCCACGCCAGGGACTCGTTGTAGCTGACGAAGGCCACGAAGGCGCCCAGAGTCATGGCTCCCGCCACGCTCTCGTGGATGCCCGCCAGAATGATGACCATCACCTGCAAGCACGTCAGCAGCGTCCCCGACGCCCAGTACACCGACAGGAGCTTTCCCAGATGGATCCACAGTCCGGCGTACCGCTCGCTCTTGGCCTGAAATTTGTCCTCCTCATACTTCTCCCGTCCGAAGGCCCGCACCACCCGCACGGCGGTGAGGTTCTCCTGAGCGCAGGTGGTCACCTCGCCCTCGGCCTCGTCGGCGGTCTTGAACCGGGAGGAGATCTTCCGGTAGAATACCCCCGACGACAGGCCCACAATGGGGATGAAGGCCAGAGCGATCAGGGACAGCTTCACGTTCATGCGGAACATGATCCACAGATACAGGATGATGAGGAACACCGTTCGCACCACCTCCACCAGCTGGTTGCACACGAAGGTGCGGATCACGTCCACATCGGAGGTGCAGCGCTGGATGATGTCGCCGGTGGGGTGCTGCTTGTGCCACGCAAAGGGCAGATACTGGATGCGCCGGTACAGGTCATCCCGCAGCCCCTTGACGTAGGCCTCGGACCCGCGGGACAGCTGGGCCCGCTGCCCGAAGCTGCACAGGCCCCGCAGCAGCGCCGTCACCATGACGGCCCCCGCCGCCCACCACAGCGCCGTGACAGGCTCCTGCCGCAGCGTCTCCAGCGGCAGCACCCGCAGCAGCAGCGCCGGCAGCTTGGCCTCCTCGGATCCCAGAATGGAGTCCACCGTGATACGGATGATCTGGGGCGTCAGGGCGTTGAGCGCCATGGACAGGCACGCACACAGCAGCGCCGCCGCAAAATGTCCCCAGCAGGGGCGCAGATAGTGCCAGATGAGTCCGGCCTTCTCCCGCCCCGACAGCCTGAATGTCGATCGATTCTCTTCCATAAGCCTCCTTCTCTCTCCCGGCGGCCCGCAGGCCGCCTGTCCAAACGCCGCCGGCGTCCGGCAGCGTACAAAAAATGCGCCCCCGGACGGGGACGCACACAGGGTACGGTCACATCGACCCCTTTATCGGGCCGATCCGGCGGCGCACACAATGATCCCCTTACTGGTCAGCTTGCTCTTCGTCATGGTGTACGCCTCCTTTCGTTTATAGTGAGTACAGTATAACGCCGTATGAGTATCCTGTCAAGAAAAGTTTTCCGCCCCGGCGGTGGAGGGCCGTTCCACCCTCTTGCATTTTTGGAAAAATAGGGTATGATATAAGAGAAAGATTGTCCTCTGCCATGGCGGAGGAGAAAAGAAGGGTTGTTTTATGACAAAAATCGACATTGTATCGGGTTTTCTGGGCGCCGGTAAGACCACGCTCATCAAGAAGATGCTCAGCGAGGCCTATCAGGGTGAGAAGCTGGTGCTCATTGAAAACGAGTTTGGCGAGATCAGCATCGACGGCGGTTTCCTGAAGGATTCCGGCGTGCAGATCAGCGAGATGTCCTCCGGCTGCATCTGCTGCTCTCTGGTGGGCGACTTTAACAAGGCCCTGCGCCAGGTCCATGAGCAGTTCGCTCCGGACCGCATCCTCATCGAGCCCTCCGGCGTAGGCAAGCTCTCCGACGTGATCGTGGCGGTGGAGAACACCGTTCGGGACGAGCCGGACATGAAGCTGAACTCCTTCGTCACCGTGGCCGACGCCACCAAGGTGAAGGTGTATATGAAGAACTTCGGTGAGTTCTACAACAATCAGATCGAGTCTGCCGGCACCATCATCCTCTCCCGGACACAGAAGCTGTCTCAGGAGAAGCTGGAGGCCGCCGTGGCTCTGCTGCGAGAGAAGAATCCCACCGCCGCCATCCTCACGACCCCGTGGGACCAGCTGGACGGCAAGACTCTGCTGTCCGCTGTGGAAAAGGTCTCTCTGGCCGATGAGCTGCTGGCCAGGATGCAGGCCGAGCATGAGGCGGAGGAGGCGGAGCACCACCATCACCACCACGACCATGATGAGCATGATGACCATGACGAGCATCACCATCATCATGACCACGACGAGGACGAGGGCCACTGCTGCTGCGGTCATCACCACGACGATGATGACGATGACGACGAACATGAGCATCACCATCACGAGGGCTGCTGCCACCACGACCACGAGGAGCACGAGCACCACGACGAGCATGAGCATCACCATCACCATGATGGCGAGTGCGACGACCCGGAGTGCTCCTGCCACCACCATCACCACCACGCCGACGAGGTGTTCACCAGCTGGGGCGCTGAGACGGTCCACTCCTACACGGAGGAGGACATCCGCCGCATCCTGACGGCGCTGGATACCGGCGACTACGGCGCCATCCTCCGGGCCAAGGGGATCGTTCCCAGCGGCGGCAAGTGGCTGCACTTCGACTATGTCCCCGAGGAGCAGGACGTCCGCTACGGCAGCGCCGACTACACCGGCCGCCTGTGCGTCATCGGCGCCCAGCTGAAGGAGGACAAGCTCAAAGAGCTGTTCAGCCTGTAACACCTGTAAGGAGCGAGGAACTATGGATATTCCTGTCTATCTCATCGCCGGTTTTCTGGATTCCGGCAAAACCGGCTTCATCAACGGTATCCTCCGGGACGGCTTTGCCGAGGAGGATCGTACCCTGCTGATCTGCTGCGAGGAGGGGGAGCTGGAGTACGACCCCCGTGTGCTGGGCAATGTGTTCACCTACACGGTGGACGAGCAGAGTCAGCTGACTCCGGAGCTGTTCAAGAAGCTGGAGAAGCAGTACCGGCCCAAGCAGGTCATCATCGAGTATAACGGTATGTGGATGATCGAGCCTCTGTACCGGGATGGCCTGCCTGCCAACTGGATCCTCTACCAGATCATGTGTCTGGTGGACGCCAGAAGCTTCGAGATGTATGTGAAGAATATGGGCCAGCTGATGATGGAGAAGATCAGCAACGCCGATATGCTGATCTTCAACCACTGCAACGAGGAGCTGCGGGCCCAGCTCCGCAGCCGCAACCTGCGGATGGTGAACCGCCGGGCCGATATCTATCTGGAGAACGAGGACGGCACCAGCGAGGAGTACGTCACTCCGGAGATGTCCCCCTTCGATCTCTCCGACGGCCATCTGGATGTGCCGGACGACGACTACGGTGTCTGGTATGTGGATATGATGGACAACCCCGACCGCTATGACGGTGTCACCGTGCGGTATAAGGCCGTCATGTGCCACTCCAAGAAGTTCAAGGGCGTCCACTGCCCCGGTCGCTTCGCCATGGTCTGCTGCGAAAACGATATGCAGTTTTTGGCTCTGGTGGCCAAGGGCGAGGGACTGGAGAGGTTCAAGAACCGCCAGTGGGTGGAGATCACCGCCACGGTGAAGAAAGAGGCCAATGACGCCTATCAGGGCGAGGGCCCGGTGCTGTATGTCACCGCCATCGCCCCCTGCGAAAAGCCCAAGGAGGAGGTCGTCTCCTTCTGACGATCCTCCGGCCTAGTTGTGTGTAAACCATGTGAAAGAAAGAAAAGGAGAACTACCCCATGACTCAAAAAGAAAAGACCTTTCTGGACCAGACCGCCCAGCGTCTGCATCTGACGGTGGACGGCGAGAGCAGCATCCTCTTCGGCAGCGTCGGCGGCTACCAGACCATGCTCTGGCGCAACGATCAGGGCCTTGCCGTTATGACCCTGTCCCTGCACAAGCTGGGGCAGGAGCCGGATCAGTCCGCCATCCGGCAATTCGTCAAGGGGACCCGTCTGGTGACGGGCGTCTCCGTCCGGCGCAGCCGGGTGGAGCTGACCCTGAATGTCCGCTTCGGCAATCCCAATCAGGTGGAGAAGCTGGCGGAGGCCGTAGCCGCCGTGGTGGAGTTCCTGCACGCCTCCGGCTATGATAACTGCTGCCAGAACTGCGGCAGCGCCGTGGAGACGGACCCCTGCATCATGACCGGGGTCCCCTCCCTGCTGTGTGACAGCTGCTACCAGCAGCTGGGCCATCTGCAGGAGCAGAACCAGCAGGCGGAGCTGGGCAAGAAGGAGAACGTGGTGGCCGGCACCGTGGGTGCGCTGCTGGGTTCTCTGCTGGGCGTGGCGTGCATCGTGCTGCTGGGCCAGCTGGGCTACGTGGCGGCAGTCAGCGGTATCGTCATGGCCATCTGCACCATGAAGGGCTATGAGCTGCTGGGCGGCCGGTTCTCCACCGTGGGTCTGGTGGTCAGCATCGTGCTGATGCTGGGCATGACCTACGTGGGCTACCAGCTGGATTGGTCCGTCGCCGTCTATAACGAGCTGAAGGACTACTACGAGCTGAGCCTGTTGGACTGCTTCCGCATGATCCCGGAGATGCTGCGTCAGGAGATCATCGATTCCTCCACCTACATCGGGGAGCTGGTGAAGCTGTATGCCTTCACGCTGCTGGGCGCTATCCCCACGGCCATCAGCTCCATGAGAAGCCGGAAGCTGAAGAAGGTCACTTACCGTCTGCGCTCCCAGCGCACCAACGCCGCCCCGGAGCTGTAATAAACCAAAAAACGGAGGCCGCAGGCATTGCCTGCGGCCTCCTGTTTATTTGTTTCGCCTTGTTACGCCTGATAGAACAGCTCCGCCAGATCGGCGGTGATATCCTCCGTCCAGCTGCACATGGTCACGCAGCACATATAGCCCTCCTGCTTGATGCACACCAGCGTCTCATACATGGGGACGCCGTCCATCTCGCCGGAGATAACAGCGCCCTCCCGAACCAGACCGGCGAACTGCACCGGGGTCTGCTCCACCTTCACGTTGGATAGCCCCATGGAGGCCAGAGCATCTTCCAGCTTGGGTACGGCGATCTCCAGATAGCCCGCCTCGTCCAGCAGCTTGCCGTACAGAGCGCCCAGATCCTCATACACCACGTTTATGGTCACAAGGCCCTCCATGGCGCTGGCGAACATATCATAGGTGCTCTTGCCATCCTCCATGGCCTTCTGCATCTCCTCGCTGCTCTCGGCCACCACGCCGGACAGCTCTGCCAGCTGCTCGTCGGTGTAGTAGGTCCAGTCATCGCTCAGCTGGCAGCCGATGCCCACGAAGGTGTTGGTGTAAATGCCGTTTTCAATCGTGCCACGCTGGAAGCCGGATTGGCTGTCGCCGCCGTCTCCGTCCTTCTTACCGCAGGCGGCCATGCTCAGCACCAGTACCAGCGCCAGCAGCAGACCTGCGGCCCGTTTCATCTGCTTCATCGCTTCTCTTTCCTCCGAATCATGTATTTGGGGGTTGCTATACCATATGGTATACATCCATCCTACCATATTTCGACACAGCCTGCAAGAGAAAAGCGCATCAGGAGCGGGCGCAAATGCGCCTGCCCCTGATGCGTCTGCCCCGCAGACTTCCGCTACAAGTCCTCCAGATCGTCCTTTCCCAGACGCATGGTGCGCCAGCGCTCCGGCAGCTCCGGCCCGATGAGAGGAAACAGATTTTCCGTGTGGGAGGTGGGCTGGATGTTGTAGGTGCCGTACTGGTTTACCAGATCGAAGGTGCTCTCCGGCACGCCGGGAAAGTCGTGGATATCCGGAGCCGGGTCGTGAAAGGGCTTTTTCTTTCGCATGGCATGGACCTCCTGTTTTTAATTGCCGCCGGTCATGACGGCAGGGATAGTATGCCCCATTTTAGGCACCTTGGGAGGGTTGTCAGCCGGAGAAAAATCTGCTATAATCGATTTTCCGAGAGAGTATGTGCAGAAGAGACGGAGGTATGTATGGCAAATTTTACCAAGCAGGCCATTGAAACGGCGTTTTTGCAGCTGCTCAACGAAAAGCCCCTGAATAAGATCAGTGTCCGGGATATTGTGGAAAAATGCGGCATCAACCGAAACTCCTTTTACTACCATTTTCAGGATATCCCCTCCCTCATCGCTGAGATCATCACCGCCTACACCGACCGGCTCATCGAGGAGTATCCCACCATCTCCACACTGGACGAGTGCTGCGAGATGGCCGTCCGCTATGCGCTGCGCAACCGCAGCGCCGTGATGCATATCTACCACTCCGTGAACCGTGATCTCTTTGAGAAGAGCACCATGCGTCTGTGCGAGTACGCTGTCACCACCTACATCGATACCGCCTTCCCCCAGCACCAACTGCCGGAGGCAGATCGGAAGGCGGTGATCCGCTTCATCAAGTGCCAGATCTTCGGAATGTGCATCGACTGGATCAGCGGCGGGATGCAGGACGAGGCGCTGGAGGAGCTGCGGCGTATCAGCCGCCTGTGCCACGGCCTGCCGGAGCTCATCATCGAGCGCAGCCGGGACGACCATTGAAAATTTAGGCAAATACCCCCTGACTGCCTAAAAACTGGGCAATTTGCATCCGGGTGTCTGAAAGTCAGACACCCGGTGTTATTTTATCCATTTTCTCCCGGCCCCGAAAGCGATATACTCAGACCATCAAAAGTGAGGGAGATGCGTATCATGCGTTCTGTGACTCCTATGCGAGCGGCCAAAACAGGATACATCATCATGTCGGTGCTGCTGTGCGTGCTGGGCGTGGTGCTGTTTGTGTGGCCCGGCGTGTCGGTGGCCGTCATCGGAGAGCTGCTGGGCATCGGGATGATCGTGTTTGGTGCCGTGAAGGTGGCGGGGTATCTGTCCCGTGACCTGTTCCGGCTGGCCTTCCAGTACGATCTGGCCTTCGGCGTGCTGCTGATCGCCTTGGGCATCGTAACACTGACCCATCCCGGCGAGACCATCGGCTTTCTGTGCGTGGTGTACGGCATTCTGGTGCTGTCGGACGGGCTGTTCAAGGTGCAGATCGCCGTGGACGCCAAGCGCTTCGGCATCGACCGCTGGTGGGCCATCCTGCTGGCGGCGGCGTGCGCCGGTGTGCTGGGCGTGCTGCTGGTGCTGCGGCCCGGCGAGGGGGCGCAGGCGCTGACCATGCTCCTGGGTGCGTCGCTGTTTCTGGACGGCGTGATGAATCTGCTGGTGGCTCTGCTGACAGTGAAGATCATCCGCCACCAGCAGCCGGACGTCATCGAGACAGATGAATTTGAGATCAAGTGAGAAAGGACCGAGATGCAATGGGATTGTCTAAAGCGGTGGTAAAAAACCGTGTTCTGATCCTGATGATCGCATTGATCCTGCTGGTGCCGGCGGTGTTTGGGATGCTGGGTACCCGGATCAACTACGATATGCTGGATTATCTGCCCGGCGACATGGATACCGTCATCGGGCAGGAGACGTTGAAGGAGGACTTCGGCAAGGGAGCCTTCTCCTTCATCGTGGTGCAGGATATGCCGGTGCAGGAGGTGGCCCAGCTGAAGGAGAAGATCCAGCAGGTGGACCACGTGGAGAGCGTGCTGTGGTACGATTCCGTGGCGGACCTCTCCATCCCCATGGAGCTGCTGCCGGATAAGCTGTATAACGAGTTCAATACCGATGATGCCACTATGCTGGCGGTGTTCTTTGACTCCGCCACCTCGGAGGACGTGACCATGGACGCCATCCGTGAGATCCGCTCCATCGCCGGCAAGCAGTGCTTCGTGTCGGGTATGTCGGCGCTGGTGACGGACCTGAAGGACCTGTGCGAGCAGGAGGAGCCTATCTATGTGGCGCTGGCCGTGGCCTGTGCCTGCGCCGCCATGATGCTGCTGCTGGACGGCTGGCTGGTTCCGTTCGTGTTTCTGGCCAGCATTGGCATGGCCATCGTGTATAACCTTGGCAGCAACTTCTTCCTGGGAGAGATCTCCTACATCACCAAGGCCCTGTCTGCGGTGCTGCAGCTGGCCGTGACCATGGACTACTCCATCTTCCTGTGGCACAGCTACAACGAGCAGCTGACCCTGCAGAGCGACCACAAGGAGGCCATGGCGGTGGCCATCCACAACACCTTTACCTCCGTTATCGGCAGCTCCGCCACCACCATCGCCGGCTTCATCGCCCTGTGCTTCATGTCCTTCACGCTGGGCCGTGACTTGGGCATCGTCATGGCTAAGGGCGTGCTGCTGGGCGTGCTGGGCTGCGTGACCATCCTGCCGTCCCTGATCCTGGTGCTTGATAAGCCTCTGCAGCGGACACGGCATAAGTCCCTGATCCCCGATATGGGAGGCTTTGCCAAGGGCGTGTGCAAGATTTTCCCCGTGTTTCTGGTGATCTTCGCCCTGCTCATCGCCCCGGCCTACATCAGCTATGATAAGACCAACGACGAGGTATACTACGACATGGGCCAGTGCCTGCCGGAGGACATGGAGTACGTCATCGCCAACAAGAAGCTCTCCGAGGAGTTTGACATCGCCTCCACCCATATGCTGCTGGTGAACGCCGACCTGCCGGACAGCGACGTCCGGGCCATGATCGACGAGATGGAACAGGTGCCGGGCGTGAAGTATGTGTTGGGTATGGAGAGCGTGGTAGGTCCCATGATCCCCATGGAGGCGCTGCCGGATTCCGTGCGCTCCATGCTGGAGAGCGACCAGTGGGAGCTGTTGCTCATCAACTCCGAGTATAAGGTGGCCTCCGATGATGTCGATCAGCAGATCGATCAGCTGAACGCCATCCTGAAGAAGTATGACGAGGGCGGAATGCTCATCGGTGAGGCCCCCTGCATGAAGGACATGATCGAGACGACGGATCACGACTTCAAGGTAGTCAACGCCGTCTCCATCGCCGCCATCTTCCTCATCATCACGCTGGTGGAGGGAAGCTTCTCCCTGCCCTTCATCCTGATCGCCGTCATCGAGCTGGCTATCTTCATCAATCTGGGCCTGCCCCATGTGCTGGGCCAGTCGCTGCCTTTCATCGCCCCCATCTGTATCAGTACCATCCAGCTGGGCGCTACGGTGGACTACGCCATCCTGATGACCACCCGCTACAAGGCGGAGCGGCTCAATGGCGAGGACAAGAAGAAGGCCGTCATGACCGCCCTGCGGACCTCGGCCCCCTCCATCATCGTCAGCGGCATGGGCCTGTTCGCCGCCACCTTCGGCGTGGCGCTGTATTCCAACATCGATATCGTGGGCTCCATGTGTATGCTGATGGCCCGTGGCGCTATCATCAGCGTGCTGCTGGTGCTGCTGGTGCTGCCGGCTCTGCTGATCCTGTGCGACGGCATCGTGTGCCGCACCACCCGTGGTATGACCCATCTCATTGGTAAACAGGAGGTTGTAAAATGAAAAAGAATAAATTTCTGGCTGTGATCTTAGCCATGGCGGTGGCCGTAGGCGCCGCCGGCGTCACCACCTACGCCGTGGGCAAGGACGCCAATGATACCGAGGCCCCGTCCACCGTGGCGACGGCCGCCTCCGCCTCCGACACGGAGGCCGTCAAGGATGAGACGGTGTACGTCATGACCGCTGCCGACGGCAGCACCCAGAAGATCCTGGTCAGCGACTGGATCAAGAACGCCCTGCCCGCCGAGGCTCAGAAGGCCATCGAGAGCCTGAACGACGCCCAGCAGGTGAAGGACGACTGCTGGACCGGCACCATCCAGAAGGAGCTGCCGGTGAGCATGAGCATCCACTACACCCTGGACGGCAAGACCGTCACCCCCAGCGAGCTGGCGGGCAAGAGCGGCAAGGTGACCATCCGCTTCGAGTATGAAAACAACCAGTATGAGGTGCGTACCGTCAACGGCGTCAGCCAGAAGGTGTATGTCCCCTTCGTGGCCCTCACCGGCGCCCTGCTGGATACCTCCCACTTCTCCAATGTCACCGTCTCCAACGGTAAGCTCATCAACGACGGCGACCGCATCGCCGTCATGGGCATGGCCTTCCCCGGCCTGCAGGAGGATCTGGGCATCAGCAAGGAGCAGCTGGACCTGCCCGACTATGTGGAGATCAGCGCCGACGTAACGGACTTCACGCTGGAGACCACCCTTACCGTCGTCTCCAACAGCCTCCTCAATGAGGTGGATACCGACGACCTTACCTCCGGCGATCTGGGGAACCTGTCCGATTCTCTGGGCAAGCTCACGGATGCCATGGATCAGCTGATGGACGGTTCCTCCCAGCTGTATGACGGACTCTGCACGCTGCTGGACAGCTGCGGACAGCTGTCTGACGGCGTGGATCAGCTGACGGACGGTCTGGATCAGCTCAGCTCCAACAGCAGCGCCCTGAACGCCGGGGCCAAGCAGGTCTTTACCTCCCTGCTGGCTATGGCCGATGAGCAGCTGCAGCCTCAGCTGGCGCAGGCGGGCATCACCATCCCCTCCCTGACCATTGACAACTACACCACCGTGCTGGGCGGCGTGCTGGCCCAGCTGGACAAGGCCGGTACGCTGGCCGAGCAGGCCGCCCGTGAGCAGGTGACTGCCGCCGTGGAGGCCGCACGGGATCAGATCCGTGCCGCTGTGACCAAGGCCGTGCAGCAGCAGGTAACGGCGCAGGTGACAGAGCAGGTGCGCCAGCAGGTGCTGGGGCAGGTGCTCAACGCCATGGGCTACACCATGGAGCAGTATCAGCAGAGTCCTGAGTTGAAGGCGCAAGTGGATGCCGCCGTGGAGCTGCAGATGCAGACTCCCGCCATGCAGCAGACCATCTCCAAGAATGTGACGGCCCTTATGGGGACGGAGGAGATCCGGCAGAAGATCGACGCCGCCACGGAGCAGCAGGTGCAGCTGAAGATCGAGGAAACCATGGCCTCCGACGAGGTGCAGCAGAAGATCATGGCCGCTACGGAGCAAGCCTCCGCCGGTGCCGTGCAGATCCGCAGCCTGAAGCAGCAGCTGGACCAGTACAACGTGTTCTACATGGGCCTGAATAGCTACACCGCCGGTGTGGATCAGGCTGCCGCCGGTGCTCAGCGGCTCCAGAGCAATATGCCCGCCCTGCTGGATGGCGTGAAGCAGCTGCGGGACGGCGCTATGCAGCTCTCCGACGGACTGAAGCAGTTCAACGAGGAGGGCGTGGAGAAGCTGGTCAGCGTGCTGGGCGACAACGTGGAGGGACTGGCGGAGCGTCTGACCGCCACGGTGGAGGTCTCCCGCAACTACCGCAGCTTCTCCGGGCTGACGGACGGCATGGACGGCGCTGTGCGCTTCATCTACCGCACCGAGGCCGTGGAAAAGGCCGAGTGATTCCGTTTCCCTACAGAGTAAGAAGGCGGCAGCCCATAGGGCTGCCGCCTTTGGTGTCGGGAGGGCATTGCCTGCCCCGGCATCCGCTCCGTCGTCGCAAAAGCCCGCCGCTGGCGGGCTTTTGTGCGTTCTTGGAGGCCCATCCGCACCCTCCCCGCACCCAACGGAGGTGGGCGGCATACAATGGTCTATCCTTAGGGAAGGGGGAGGCGTGGTGGAGCATACATATACCGTGGCGCTGGCGGGAAACCCCAATGTGGGAAAAAGCACCGTATTCAACCGCCTGACAGGGCTGCGCCAGCACACGGGCAACTGGCCCGGCAAGACCGTGGAGCGGGCAGAGGGTTATTTTTCGCAGGCGGGGCAGCGGTTCCGGCTGGTGGATCTGCCGGGGACCTATTCTCTGGCGGCGGATTCGCCGGAGGAGGAAGTGGCCGGGGCGTTTTTGCAGAGCGGGCAGGCGGATGCCGTCATTGTGGTAGTGGACGCCTCCTGCCTGCGGCGGGGGCTGATCTTGGCCCTGCAGCTCCGCCAGCAGACCTGGCGGCTGGTGCTGTGCGTGAATCTCATGGACGAGGCGGCCCGCCGGGGTGTCACGCCCCAGATCCGGCGCTTGGGGCAGCTGCTGGATGTGCCGGTGGTGGCCACCGCCGCCCGCAGCGGAAAGGGCTTGGCGGAGCTGCGGCATCAGGCGGCGGAGGTGTGCCGCCGGGAGCCATGGGAGGACGGCTGGAAGCTGACCTACGTCCCGCCGGTGGAGGCGGCGCTGGGACTGCTGGAGACGGGAATGTCCCGCCGCCGTGCCGTGGCGCTGCTGTGGGGAAGCCCGCCCACAGAGGGGGAACAGTCCCTGTGGCAGCGGGCACAGCAACGGCTGGGGGCGCTCTCCGGGCAGGCCCTGCGGGACAGCCTGACGGCGTCGGTGGTGGCGCTGGCGGAGGAGATCGGGCGGCAGTGCGTCCGGTGCGCCGGGCCAGACCCCCACGCCCCGGACCGGCGGCTGGATCGGCTGCTGACCTCCCGGCTTACAGGCTTTCCGGTGATGCTTTTGCTGCTGGGGCTGGTGTTCTACCTGACCATACAGGGGGCCAATGCCCCCTCCCGGCTGCTGAGCCGGTGGCTGACGGCGCTGGAGGAACCGCTGCGGAGTCTGCTGGCAGGAGCGCCGTGGTGGGTGCAGGGGGCTGTGGTGGACGGCATCTACCGGACGGTGGCGTGGGTGGTGGCGGTGATGCTGCCTCCCATGGCCATCTTCTTTCCCCTGTTCACGCTGCTGGAGGACGCCGGGTATCTGCCCAGAGTGGCCTTCTGCATGGATCGGTGCTTCCGGGCGGCGGGCGCCTGCGGGCGGCAGAGCCTCACCATGGCCATGGGCTTCGGCTGCAACGCCTGCGGCGTCACCGGCTGCCGCATCATTGCCAGCCCCAGAGAGCGGCTGGTGGCCATCCTCACCAACTGCTTCGTTCCATGCAACGGCCGCTTCCCTACGCTGATCGCCCTGATCGGCCTGTTCTTTCTGGGGGATGCCGCCGGGCCGGGGCGGTCGGCACTGGCAGCGGCGATGTTTTTAGGGGTCATCGTGTTCTGCGTGGCCATGACGCTGGCCATGTCCAAGCTGCTGAGCGCCACGGTGCTGCGAGGACAGCCCTCCTTTTTTTCACTGGAGCTGCCGCCCTATCGCCTGCCCCAGGTGGGGCGGGTGCTGGTGCGCTCCCTGCTGGATCGGACGGTGTTTGTGCTGGGACGGGCGCTGACGGTGACGGCCCCGGCGGGGCTGCTGATCTGGGGGATGGGGAACATGGACGCCGGGGGCGTCTCTCTGCTGGAGCGGGCCGCCGGGGTACTGTCCCCGCTGGGACGGCTCATGGGGCTGGACGGCATGGTGCTGCTGGCCTTTCTGCTGGGCTTTCCCGCCAATGAGATCGTGCTGCCCATTCTGCTGATGGGCTATCTGCACACCGGGACGCTGACGGAGTGCAGCGGGCTGGAGGCGCTGCGGGCCATTTTGCTGCACAGCGGCTGGACCACGGAGACGGCCCTGTGTATGATGGCCCTGTGCCTGCTGCACTTCCCCTGCGGCACCACCTGCCTCACCATCCGCCGGGAGACCGGCGGCCGCCGGTGGACGCTGCTGGCCATGGTGCTGCCGACGGCGGTGGGGATGGCGGTCTGTATGCTGATCCATGGAGCCTTCGGGCTGCTGGGATAAACGGGCAAAGGGAGCCGGGAGAGCATCGCTCTCCCGGCTCCCTTTGCAGTCAGGCCTCCATGTGCTTGCCCAGAAAACCCGCCACGGCTTGGGCCAGCTTGTACTCCCCCTCGCCGGGGAGACGATCCTCCGCCGAGACAAAGAGTACCAGCCCCAACACGTCGCCGCCGCACAGGATGGGGGCGGCCACCGCCGCTGCGTACTGCCCGGCGCTCTCGGAGACCGGCAGCCGCTCCTGCCCGGAGCGGTACTGATAGATGCTGCGCTGCTCCATGATCTGCTCCAGCTGCGGAGAAAGGTTCTTGCCCAGCAGCTCCCGCTTCCCGGCCCCGGCTACGGCCACGATGCTGTCCCGGTCGGTAACAGCGGCGGTGAAATCCGTGTTGCGGGACAGGGTGTCGCAGAATTGGGCGGCGAAGTCCTCCAGTCCGCCGATGAGGGAGTACTTCTTGAAAATGACTTCCCCGTCCCGTGTGGTGTAGATCTCCAACGGGTCGCCCTCACGGATACGCATGGTGCGGCGGATCTCCTTGGGGATCACGACCCGGCCCAGGTCATCGATGCGCCGCACGATCCCAGTTGCTTTCATCTATATACATCCTCCAGCTGTTGAGTTTTGTTACCGGCGATGGTGGGTGTGCTTGCCCTTCTTCATCGGCGGTATGCCTATTTTCTGCAATGGCGGCAAAAATATGTAGCCGCCGCTGTTGGGGGTTTCTGGAAAATGCAGGGGCTGCGGGATCGTGTGCGGGTTGGAGGGATGTGCTGTATCCGCTGAAAAGACCGGGAAAACCAGCGCAAAATTGAGATCATTCCCAAGCTACTGAAAACGCTTTATGAGGACAAGCTCAGCGGCAAGACCTCGGAGGATAACTACTGTGTTCTTTCGCAGGAATATTCCGATGAGCGTGAGCAGCTGCAAAAGAAGATTCTGAAGCTGCGCAGGAAGCTGACCGAAATGGGCGAAAAGGAAAACGAGCGGGAGGAGTTCATCCATGCGATACGTAAGTTCATGGAAATGCGGACGCTGACCAAACAGGTGTTGAACGAGCTGATTGACCGCATTGATGTGTACGAAACGCAGGGGACGGGCAAAAACAAAACCCAACGACTTGTCATCTACTACAAGTTCGTCGGGTATCTGGACATTGATCCCACGCAGTGCCGTCCGAACTACACCGCCGACATCCGCGAGGGTGTTGCCATAGAGTATATTTCCTGCGAGCCGCCGGAGAATCTGAAGGAGCTGTTCCCGGAGGGATACGGCGTGGATGATGATTCTTTTGAGGAAGAAGAACTGGAGCAGGCGTAAACCTGCTCCGAGGATAAGGGTATTCAATCGAAGTATTTATTAAAAACTTGATTTACGGTTTCGACGTAAACGTTAAATGACGGATGATTATAATCTTGCCGACGAAGATACATGTTTTTCTTTTCAAGATATTCATCAATTACTTCGTCCCAAAGATGTTCGTCTTTGATGGCTGCAACTTTATCAAACAAATTCCTTGAATTGGGCACTAGATTCCAGTAATACCTGTCCCAAGCGGTAAAACCGGTTTTCTCATGGATCAATCTATGGCAACCATTACGATCGTTGAATACTATGGCGAGATCAATGCTGAATTCGGTGTGATTACCTTTGGTAAAATGCCGTTTTTCTGTTGTTAATACGGAAGTGGAATCCATGCAGTCATTCCATCCGTTTTTATTGAGAATCACATTAAACTGTTTGCGGATATATTCCTTGATTTCTCTACAGTTGTTGATGTTGATTTCAGAATCAATTATCATCAAATTATAATCGAGATCAATCGGTTCATTGGAATTTTGCGTGATAAGATTTTTTGCACCGCTGCCGACAAGGTGAGCTTCGACTTCCATAAGGGAATCGTTGTTAATGAGCTGAACAAGCTGGTTGATGATATTGGAGCATAAGTATTTCATATCTTTAAGAAATACCTTATCTCTAATATAGTGATACATAATAACAATCTCCTCTTCCCATGCCACCCATTCAGCGTTTCTCGCTAAATCATCATAGTATACTCACGAATGATGCCCGTGTCAATACTTTCAGGTAAAAAAAGCGGATGTAACTGATTTCAGTTACATCCGCTCAAGATGGTTGCGGAGGCAGGACTTGAACCTGCGACCTCCGGGTTATGAGCTGCAGTCAGGAATACTTTTGCGGCGATTATTCAGGGGTTTGGCACATATTGACGGCTTTTTCCAACGCTCCGAATCCACTGAAATCTGCCCAATCCACTGTGTGCTAACCCCGTATGGGTCAAAATATGGGTCAAAAATGTGGTCTTAAAAATGGGTCAGCCAAGCAGGCAGCTTTCACTGCCAAATTTGGACTTACGACACATTCAAGACCACTTTGGATTCACTTTTCCGATGGTTACGCTGCCCGGGTTTTCAAGAGATTTTTCATCCCCTGTTTTCGAGCCAACCGCCAATACCGGAAGCTTTTCTTACTCTGCCAGTAATCTCCCGCCCTAGTTCCAACATGGGTCAAAAACATGGGTCGGGCGGTTTTCCTCTCCCAAGGCAGAAACCAACTCCCATCCCAAGGTGTCGTGATTGTACCAAAGCTTTTAGAAATTGCAAGTCTTTTCTTCCCAAAAGAAACTGCCGCCGGATGGTATCAACCGATACCACCCGGCGGCAGCTAACAATACGAAGTAATCAAATAAGTGGAAATCTTACTCTGCTAACAAATCAATTTGCTACCAATGCAGTCAGAGCATCCGCTGTGTCCTTAGATTTCTCGTCACCAGCAGTCTGTGCGATCTCAGCAGCTATCGCCTCTTTATCCATCTTCAGCTTATCCAGCAGGAAAGCATGCCTCAAATCAAAGCTTTGGAACACATCATCCCATGTCAAAGCATAGACTTCATAGTTGTCAATTTCAGCAACTAAGCCCTTTTTGCCTTTAGACTTCTGGGAATCGTATCGTGCCTTGACATCGTCATCAACAGCGCTACATACAGCAATAAACTTCCATCTGCGGTACTGGCTATTAAACAACGGTTGTTTTCGGACGTAATCCATATAGTCTTCAATTTGACGTAAAACCGCTTTGGTGAGCACTACTTTGGGTGCTTTCAGCTCAACGACCAGATTTTCCTGAATCGCACTACCATTTGCATCCTCAGTATTTCTTGCAGCACAAGCAAAAATATCCATCCGGCGAAGCTCTTCTTCATCTGGTGTCAACACTGGATTTGGAGCCTTATCACCATAGAGCAAGTACAGATACTCTTCAAGCGCCTTTTGCATTCGCTTGTCTGCCGTTACCAGGTGATACTGTTCTCCGAACAGCCAGTAATGCTGCTCCACAATCTTTTGAACGTGGTCACGTTCATTCGCATATCCTGCATAGTCAAAGACGATTGTCTTGAGAACCTCGATGACCTTATACCGGTCTTCAATAAAACGAATGGTTGCTATAATATTCTCCAGATGTGTCCGCTTTAACACAGATGCAAATTCTTCACGCTGCTTTGGCGACAGTTGAACAATTTCATCGATAATGGAAAGAACATTTTCCCTTTCTTCGGAGCTGAGCAACAAATTCAAAAAACCCAGTAAAGATTTTTCCTGAATCGGCTTCAGGTTATGGAATATCCTAGGCTGAATTCGATAAATCTCCTTTGTGACTTGCACCAAATCCTTTTTACGTAAGGCCCCGTAAAAGTCATTCGGGAATGTAGGGAAAGAATCTCTGGCCTCCATTCGCGCAATGGCTTTATCCACTTGTGCCGCCATGTGCTTATGCAAGCTTTCTTCTATAACATCCTGAATTTCTTTGCTTAACTCTTTTAGAACCTTCTTGTCTTCATCATACTCATTCAGCGCAGTTTGCCCATCAAGTTCTACTCTTTTGCCCTTTAATGTAATTCCGTCTCTCCCCAAAAAGAACGGCGAAGTGACAAATACACTGTGGTTAAAATTCACCGTATTACGGTTAAATGTTGTCGTATCCTTCGACCTAACAACACCCTCTTCATCCAGGAAATACACAGAGAAATTCTCTGTAATTTTCTCATTCCAAACAATCAACGCAATTTTGAACGGGATTCTGGATATTAGGATTTCCTTTTCAACACTTGCATCAGTATTAATGTACTTTCGATAATCCAACTCTGTACCATTGATGGTTAATACGATTTTCTTATCCTTATTGAGGTACAGATACCATGCAAAGGCTTTGAGCATAGTATCTTCTAACTGCGCAAAGCTTACATCATCTTCACATATACCATCAATGCCACTGATGATCAGTCTCGTGCCCGTTGATCTCGTTGTTGGTGCCGGATCAGAAACATCGCATTGGTTTTTATCAGCATTCTCCAAGCTGATTGTATACGCGATATTGCCATCTGGTGTTGCCGTTACCGTCGACCATTCAGCCAAGGATGCAAAGGAAAAACACGAGAATCGTCCTTTGCCCTTGTTTGCCTTTGTTTTGATTTGCAGGGATCGGCTGTTCTTTTGAGAAGCGAGGAATGCACCAAATGTGCGTTCAAGGGAATCATAGGCGATTCCATCTCCGTTGTCAGTGATAACAATCTCTGCACTTCCTGTCAGCTCATTGGGAATACAATCAATTGCAACAGCGGTTGCATTGGCCTCAAAGCTGTTCCATACATATTCGCACAGGGCATCCTTGTAGTCCTTCGTAATACCCGAACTCTCTACACTCTGATTGTTTACACTAAGCTTAAGAATCATTTGAATACCCCCAACTGTCTACATCTGTCACCGAGGTTATACTTCTGTATTTGTATTCTATCATGGAATTTGTCCAATTTATAGCATCAATTTAGGAAAACACAAAAATAGTTGTTTTGTAGACTTGCAATAATCTGCAGTTATCAGCCATCCAACAGGGAGGGCTTGTGCTATATTGCAGCCTGTGGCAAACCAAAAGAGCAACTATCACTTCGTTTCCCACAAATACGCCAGTCAGCAGGCTCGTTATTTGGCTCAACCGAAATTTATATTTTGTACAGAATATTTTTCGTCCCCCTATTGACAAATCCCTTTCAGTGTTGTATATTATTTCCATCAATTTATAAATTTTGGATGAAAGGAGTTTTATATGAATACACCCAACACTAATGACTATTCCGTTTTTAAGGATGCACTAGGGAAGCGCATTCAGCTTTTGAGAACTGCAGCAAGCCTAACGCAGGAGGCACTAGCAGCGAATTCCGGATTGACGCGCACGACTATCGTTGATATCGAGAAAGGTGCTACAAACCCCACATTAGAGGGACTCGCTCGCATTGCATCTGCACTGGGACTCAAGGTGCCCGACCTGTTCTCTTCCGGTGTAGCGCACCAAAGTACCTACATCATGCAGCCCACCAGCGGAAACCTCTATACACCCTTGGTGGAGCAATTGACCACGGTTAAAAATGGTGAGCTGAATATCCATGTTGCCTATGCTAAAAGCAGTGGCGTCGATCTGCTGACAGCGGCACTCCAGACCTTCCGCAGCGCAGGCGGACACCTCCGTGTACTCGCTGGTATTGATCAGAAAAACACGACCGCTGAAGCCCTATACAAACTCACAAAGCTCTGCGACGAACTCTATGTAGTCCATGATAGCGCATTTGCTCAGACATACCATCCTAAGATTTTCATCGTCCGGAATGCGGATCAGGCATGGGTCGCTGTGGGTTCCAACAATCTGACTCGTGGTGGTTTGTGTACCAATTACGAAACCTGCAACACTCAGTTTCTGAATCTGAACGATACGCTGGATCACAGATCTTACGAGAATCTGACGGAAGCATTCACCCTGTATCAGGAGTCTAATCTGGTAAAAAGGATTTCTTCTGTTGAGGACATCCAAGAGCTTCTGCGTAATGGTCTGATTGTTACCGAGCAGCAGAGCCGACAAAACTCTACCAAGCGCAGTAGCTTCAGTGCGAATACACACTTTGGCCACCGTGCAGTTTCCAATCTCCCCACCGCATCGGTAAAGATTCCCGTCCCCGCCAATTTGTTTGCAGGCACATCTTCCAATTCTAGGACAGGCAATAACGAAAGTGCCGCCACACAGCAACCTACCGCACCTTTGCATGATTCTGAAGTTACCGCAGCATCTTTTCTTTCTTTGGAAGCATCCAGTGATGTACAGGCAACCTACTGGTTCGAAATGCGCGCAAGCACCGGCGGCTCTAGAAACATTCTCGATCTTTCTTCTTCCGCTAAGCTTCAGAGCGGCACCCACCCCAATGTAGAAAACGGATCTATCCCCGGTAGTGTGGCCTTTTTCGGTTTGGATCCCATGGCTCGTGATGTGGAGAAGAATGTCACTATCGTCTATAACGGTATTTCCTACTATCCCAGCACCATCAAATTTGCACCCAATAATGCATCCTGGCGAATCCAGCTCAAGGGAGATGCGGAGACCGGCGACGAATCCCTTTCTCAGTATGGCAAAACAGACTTTGCCTATCACATTCTCGTTTTCCATCGTGTAACCTCTGACCACTACATTCTTGAAACCATGGCCGAAAGCGAACTGGACGCACTGAAAGCAAACAGCGAATTCTGGGCAACCAACGGCATTAATAAGTCTTCCAAGGCATTTGGTAAGATCAGAATTGGATAATCCCAATAGATAAGACGCAGGCCCGAAAGCCTGCGTCTTTTACTATGCCTTAAAGGAGTTGCGAACCATTTTCTCTTCTGCGCTTGTAAGACCATACATCTGGAAAATAATCTTGTCGATTTCCTCCCGCACATCTGCAGCGGTTTTGTAGTAGTTATCCGCATTCTTTATTTCCGGAACACCATCCCACAAACCACACAAGTCCGGCTCATTCCGGTATAGTAGCCGTTCCAAGGCTCTGACCGCATCCAATGCTGTATAATCTACACCATGTAAAGTAACCATGCTGTTCCATGCCTCTCGGAAAGGAACAGGAATCTGCCGTACAACACTCTGCGTCAGATCAATACCCCCCATTTTCAACCGTACAAAAAAATCAAACACCTTGGAATTAAACAGCGCCAGTATCATCAAAAGATCCTCAACTGGTGTTGTCTGGAGCAATTGAACGGATTGGCAAGTTGGCATTGACGGTATGATCGATGCAATCATAGTCCGTTGATTGGTGGGAGAGGTAAGACTTCTCCAGCACAGAGAATACGGTTGATCATACCTATCAAGAAATGATTCCCAAAATTTCTTATCAATAAAGTATCTGCACTCCGGAGCAAGCTTTGGGGCAACAAAACTATCACCCGGTTGCCGTCTAGCAGATGCCTTTGCTTGATAACGTTCATCAGCACTCATTCCTGCAAATGTGGAAAAACGATTATCATATTGTTCGATGAATTTTCCCTCATAGATTGGGACTCGTGTTTTTTCCGACTTTGTAGAAATGTGTTCTGCATGCGCAGTAAGGTGTACCAACCTACCAAAATGACACTTTGGAAATTCTTTTGCAAACACTGACAGCGATCTGTGTGTTCGAAGTAAGAACGAGAACTCCTTCGAATCTGCCACATTCGGAAGCAGTCCTGTTTCCGGATTGATAAGTTCCAGCTCCTCGCTCGTAACATTGATTGGCACAGACGACAATATCTGTTCTTGCTTAGTCAGTCCATAATGTACCTTTATGCCACCGGCATGTTCTCCTCCGAAGAAGAGTACACAGAATTTCTCGCGGCTGTCAATTTGGAAAAGCTTCTCCCGATTATCAAAGAGAAACACCTCTGAAAGTGATCCCTGATTAACAAAATGTCGGAAGCAAGACGAATAGCAAGTTGATGTAACCAGCGCACTTTTCACTATAATCGCTGCAAAACCATCTTTTTCTGTCAATCGAGAAGCTAGCTCAGCAAACATTGCATATGTGTTCAGCTCCCCAACCAACGATACTTTCAGGAGCGGATGTTTAGGGATTTCTTTTTTCACCGAAGCATAATCATCTTGCAGAAGCTGGTAGTACTCCAACAGTTCTAGCCAATTAACCGCAAGTTTTTTAATTTCCTTTTCGCGCTTGTTTTTCTGCGAGATTGCTGAAATTGCAGGACAAACCGGTCTAAAAAATGCCCGTTCTTCAAAGCGGAGCTTTTCCCATGGCGGATTTCCTAACACGACCAGGTTTTGTTGTTCCAGTTCCAAGCAGTTGATTCCTTCTGTCTCAGCATACAATCTGTTAAGCGCAAAATTATCAAACCTCACTTCTAGCGGTGCAATTTTATCGCTATGAAGCAATGGATTGCCTACAATAAAGTTCTTTGCGACCTCGCGAAGCAAATTTTCATCATCTTCAGCTTCAACTGCAGAAACAATCCGCGCAATGGTGATCATCAGTGCTATTGGGTTGACATCTACACCCCTCAACTGAGTTGCCAGCTTCTTTCTGGAATAACCCAATACATGATTATCAAAATACTGGATTACCGCTAACAGAAATTCTCCGCATCCACAAGAATAGTCCAGGAAGGTTATATTCTCATACTCATTGCAGCAAGCAAAAGAGTCTGAATCTATCGCACGCCTCCGCTTTCGATCCATGTAGCTCTCTAGCGCACGATAAGTAATTTGCGCAGAAAAGTCAGAAGAAGTATAATATGCCCCCGCAATATCTCGGCTAACTTTATCGATTTTATATCCAACTCTCTCAGGCTGTACGCAAAACTCGCTTGCCAAAAGTGCATCATACAGGATTTCTGGTTTTGCTGCAAGTGCGCTTTCTTCTGGCCAATTGTTAATAATGCATTCGCGGTTATTCTCAAAGAACTCCGTCGTGCTCTGTGGGATTAACTCAATTCTTTGATAGAGCGCTAATTGATCTTTAATTGGCATATTCTCGCGCTTGAGAAGATAGCAAGTGCCATGGCAAAAGTAAATCGCCTCGAGATGCAATACCGCTTTTTTGACTTCGCATATACGCCTAAAGTCACCACGAAAAATTTCCGAGATGGTGGTCGTAATTGCATTTTGAATTATATGTATCTGGTTGCTCATGCTTCACCATCCTCAAATCTTTCTTGTGAACATTCCGCCCTCATAATGATAGTACGGACGATTACTGAAGGTCTGTGTATGAATAGAATTGAACTGCATCGCAATCCATTCTTCTACTGTATCCCATTCGTTTTTCAACCCAGGATACATCTCATAGAACTTCTGGCACAGTTGTAACATCTGCATTTCATCGCGAGTCTCCACTCTAAAACCAAGAATTGCTAGAACAATGTTGTGCAATACCAAGTTCTTGTACTTGGCCTTGCATTCTTCGAACGTCTCAGGAGAAGACGAAATCAACTCAACAATTAGTTCTGGACTAACCTGTTCCTTACGTGCGATAAACTCCAACAAGCCATCACAACCCAAGGATTGTTTATTCACTCTGGTTCGAACAATCTGACAATTCGCATCTAACGCCTGGGCCATTACTTTATCCAATTTGTTCGCGATCGACGTTCCGGTTATGTCTATAGCAGGTACTCCAACAGTTTCATTCAGTTTCGAAAGCTCTGCTTTATCAAGCGCATATGCCTCAAGAATAATGTCATCAAGTTTCTTTTCGCAGCTTAATTTCACTAACTCGTCTTGCATTTCTTTCAGGAAAAGCTGCCATACAAAAGCATCCAAAGACGCGAATTCAATAACCGGTACTTGCCATTCCAAATTATTAGGTCGCACTTTGAGCTGCTCTCTTTTTCTGTCATAACATTCTCGTCCTAAGCTATTCAGCTCAATTCGATCAAGCAAACCAGTAGGAACCGGAACTCTTGAAATGTATCCGGCTGCAACCGTAAGCTTTGGCGAAAGCGCTCTTAAATAATAGGAAAACACTCTAGAGTTCAACAGTGAAAGATGCGCGTAAGGACTTCCCTGAACATCTCTAATCCCCGGTCCAGATGCCACAAACAGCTGACCTTCTTCCAGCAGACGAGCGTTGAAGCCGGATGTACCAGTATCGCTATAGACCAGCGATGTTCTATCGAAATACTTTGTGTTGCGCAGAGCCGAACCCTTAGTCGCACGAATATATTCGCCGTCAGCGCCCCATTTTAAGACATAGCTATTAAGTCCACACCAGCGAGAATAACTGCCGCCTTTACTAACAGGAACCCACTCTGGATCATTTAAATGTTCCCAGTAATAGCCTATTAGTCTAGCTGCATCACCCGTTGAAGTGCCCTGCATCGGGATTCCGTAATCTCCGTATTTCCCTAGCATAGCATGTACAGTATTGGGGGTGGTTTGGCTTAAAGAGAAAGCCATGTGTTCACCACCAAAAAGCTGCGTCTGTTGCATAAGCAGCACCGAATCGGAGGCCTTTCCCAGTACTGCAGCTTTTTCTTTAAGCGGAATATCTCTCAATGTCAACACTTTGACACATGCATTCGCATACGGTGTTTTCGTAACCCTGACCAGCGCTACATTTGCCTTTTCTCCACTTAGATCATAGAATGCTCCAGAACCTAAGTCTGCAATTGATTCTATCGTATTATTGGTGATAAGTTCTCTTCGCAAATTCTCGAAACTGTCTAAATACATCCAGCTGCTTTGCGTAACAAGTCCAATCGTTCCACCTGTTTGAATTTTATCGATGCACTGTAAAATAAACGCATTGCACAGATCGCACTTGGCGTTAGGGAAATGCTTCTTGAGATGTTCCTTCATAGAACTAGCCATACCTTTAACGGTTTGGAATGGCGGGTTCGTATAGATCTCTGTAGCGACAGCGGTCATGCTTTCCAAATTCTCACGCTTGCCATCCGCCACTCTTCTGATTCTGTGCGTTGAAAAGTCTGCCTCCAGGAAGCCAAATCCATTTGGCTCAACGGATGTAAAAATATTGGGGCAAAATAGTCTCCAATCAACAGTAGATACCTGCTGTACTTTAGCCAACAACATCAATGCTTTAAGCTTCAGGTTCACTGATGCGACCGCTGCTAGATTGGGATCCAATTCATATCCATATAAAGCATTGAAAATATTCTCAATGCAAGCGATAGGATTATCTAATTCTCTATACCTTAAAACAAACAACTGGTTCAAGATATGGGAAAGGAAATTACCACCACCGCAAGCTGGATCTAAATATACAGAACTAGCAGTCGTTGTTCTAGGAATACCTTTTGTAAGATACTCAATCATGTATTCTTCCGTAAAGAACTGGGTACTTTCTAACCCAGAATCCAGGCTAAGTTTGTTCACATACTGATAAGCCCACGATAAAATATCATCAACATAGTCTGCATAGCGATAAATGTATTTTTCAAAATCCGAAACCAAGGACGAAAACATTTCCCAGAAGGATCTGCGGCTCGACTCCTTGAACTCAATCTCAAGCAGTTCCGAACTGATCATCAAAAACACATCATCTTTCTCATTAGATGATTCATCGTTCTGGATATCACAGAAAATAGTTGTAGCAAGTAAGCTAACAAACACCATTTTGGATGTGCTGGGGTTATTAAGCTTTCCGTTTATTTCCTGATAAGCATTTACCGTCAGCTTCTTTAGTGCTGTCCTAGCTGCTCGTGCTGTGGGCGATTCAACTGTATGGTGAGTTTGAACTCGACCGTCTGCCGGCTTCAAAGCATCCTCTGGCACCACCCACATATTTCCGATACGAGTTGCATTCTTAATTCTATTTTCAGTACAAAGCACTTGAACACGTCGTTTAGAAATGCCCCACTTTGTCGCAGCTTGCTGTGCAGAAATGTATCCCATATTCATCTCTCCTTACTCGCATATTATATTCTCTATCAAGAACAATATCAAGATAAATTTACTCATCTCATCAAGTTTTTTGACGAGACGAGTAAACTATGGATGTACTATCCTAACTCTTGGAGTAATCTAACGCCAATTTTGATTCCCTCCACAACCCCTGCCCTCTCATGATCCCGGCAGAGCTTGCAAACCGGATAGACGATTCTGTCCATCTCCCGGAGGGGCATCCCGTTCATCTGCCGGTACAGTTCTTCGAAATCCGCCTTTATCTGCTCACTGTCATAGGGGTTGTTTTCGTTGAAGCATTCATACAGTAATCCCAGGACAGAATCCGCATCCCCATAATTGGGAGGATTTTCAGCTACCTGTTGTCTTAATTTCTCAAGGAATTCTTTCATCGGTCAGACTCCTTTCCCAGTTCCAGCATCAGTTCAGCGCCGTATTGCAGGCCGTCCAGAAAGGCCTTGCGTTCATATGCACTGCACAGGCGACAACACAGATTGAAAACTGCGTTGTTATTATCCAATGGCAGTACACACAGATACTCCTCCAGCTCCTTGAATCCATCACCAATCTCTTGGGGATCGTGCTCATGGGATTCTGCATAGGCATGGTAGAGCTGATCCAGTACCGTCTGACAATCCGAATTGCCAGAGTCAAAGGGATGAGTTAGCATATAGGCTTTCATTGCTTCAGAAATGGACTTCAAATGTAACACCTCCAAAAATGTTTTGGTGATGTTACCTTGGCTTCCTCAAAATTGCAACTGTCATTAGTGCCAAATTATTGCTTGGCGGCCGTCGGTTGCACCGTCAAGTGGTCGCTAACAAAACACAATAAACAAATAGAATCCCTTGTATTTCAAACCGTTCGACATAATTCGCACAAATGTTCTTGATTATTCTCTTGCCGCCTGATATAATAAATCCATCGTCAGGCACCCAACTTATGAACTAAACTATTGAAAAGTACCGATGAGGTCGGCAGATGTTCGACCTCATCCCAACCATTCCGCTCCAGGGTGGAAGGGATGCAGCGTGATGGCTGTGTCGGTCAACATCTGCCGACCTTTCGTACTGGACAGGCGGTAAAGATGAAAAACATCAACTACTACGGTCAAAAGATTACTGTATCCGATGAAGTCGCGGAGTTTTTGGAGCAGGATCGTTTACGGGAAAGTGCTCAACGAAGAAGTGACCAGCGTCACCTGGATTTCGTTGGGAATGAAATTTACACAATGCCCGGTCTGTTCACAGACGAGCCAACCGATCCAACCTTTGAGCAAGCATTCCTTCTTTTGCGGAAGCACAAACTCCGGAAGATCTTTCCAACTCTGCCTGATGATGACCAGAAACTGCTTCGGTTTTACTACTTTCGGTTCTATACATTGGAACAGATCGGCAAGGAATTTGGTATAAGCAAAATGGCGATTTCAAAACGGCTGCGGAAAATACTTGACCTCCTGCGGAGTCTCATGGAAGATGAGGCTCCGTATTTTTCGCAAATTTTTCTCGAAACCCGGTTTACAAATCTTCTGTGCGTGTCCTATAAAGTGAACCACAAACATAAGAAAGCGCTCCGTTCACATTCCGTTCACGCCCTGCACTTGAAAAATTTGGATTATTCTGTTATAATTCTACTACATACATAGTGCCGCCGGCACAACATATCAAAATATCGCGCATACATAACTGACACCGCAGGGGAATCAAAACCGATTCCTGTTCGGTGTTCGTTGGTATGCGTTTTTTGTTTGCCCGGCCATCGGAAGGAGTGAGAAATCTGTGATTGCGAGAGCAGACTGCGCGAAAACAATACAGGAGGAAATGAAAATGAGAGAAAGCAAATTCAAAAACTATGATGCCCTGCCGCTGACGCTGACCGCGCCGGAGGTAGGAGAAGTGCTGGGAATCTCCAGAGCGGCGGCCTACGAGTTGGTTCGTTCGAAAGGATTCCCTCACATCAGAATCGGCACACGGATTCTTGTTCCAAAAGACAAGTTTATCCAGTGGATTGACCAGCAAACGGAGGTGGATGGATGAGATTGTATGAACCGCCCGCAAAAGAATTCTTTCGTCTGCCCAACAGCATCTTCCATGTGCCGCTGGATGCCACCCAGTTCAAACTGTATGCGTATCTGGTCTGCTGCTCCGGCAGTAAGGGATACTGCTGGCCCACGCACAAGAAAATCATTCAGGATACCGGCATCAAAAAGTCTTCTCTCCAGAAAGCCATCAAGGCTCTGGTCAAGCGGAAGCTGATTGCCATGTACAAGCACCGCAATCCCTACGGCTACTCCAACAACGAGTATCATCTGCTGAGCCTGGACAACCCGGAGATTTACCGTGACCTGGATACAGAAGCAGACGAGCTTCCGCTGTTCATTGGCGAGGAGCTTCCCGCATAAGCTGGAGTTGCTTTCCATACTGATTTCGGAGATTTCGGATGAAAGGATTGGAAAGCAGGAGAAAGGCATTGGCGCTTTTCGCGCCAATGCCTATTCACAGCAGCCCGCAGTGCGAGCTGCCGCAAGGGTTTGCGGGTTTTGGAAATTGACGCTTTTTTCGAGGTTCCCAGAACGGTTTGACGCTAAATTTGAGAAAAGTCGCCGAAAAGCCCCGTGTCACAACGGTTTGCGGCGGCGCTTTGATAGAAAATCGGTACGCTTTATACCGTTGTAGTCGGCGGAAGTCTCCGTAGCAGCTCAAATCTTGCTACGCCATAAACAAAGATAAGCGGCGGTTGAGAATTGATAACTTTCTGATAATAGTGTGGCTTCCCCATAGCTTTTCTCTGCCTTTTACGGTATTGTGTGCCGTTGCAAAGGAGGTCGATTTTATGCCAAAGCGACGAGCAAACGGCGAAGGCAATATCCGCAAGCGAAAGGACGGACGCTGGGAGGGCCGCTACACAGTCGGTCACGATCCGGAAACCGGAAAAGCCATCATCAAAAATGTCCTTGGCAAGACGCAGGCCGGAGACACCGTAAAGACTGAGTTAATTTATGATCGGGAGAAAGTCCGGGCAGAAAGCTGTCCGGACTTTTCTTATATCTCACAAAAGTTGCGGTAGAATTGTTTACAGGTTTGTGGTATCATTTGAACGTAAAAAGAGAGCGGCAGATCATCACTTGAGGAGGCAGCTATGGCTTTTGATTTCAAGAAAGAATACAAGGAGTTCTATATGCCGAAGAACAAGCCGGAGATCGTAATTGTTCCGAAAGCAAATTATATTGCAGTTAAGGGAAAGGGTGATCCCAATGAAGAGGGCGGGGCATATCAGCAAGCAATCAGCGTGTTATACGCTGTTGCATACACCTTAAAAATGAGTTACAAGACTGACCATAAAATTGTCGGCTTCTTTGAATATGTCGTTCCCCCGCTTGAAGGCTTCTGGTGGCAGGATCATATAGCTGGCGTGGATTACACCGATAAGTCCGCGTTCAACTGGATCTCCGTTATCCGCTTGCCTGATTTCATAACGAAAGAGGACTTTGAATGGGCGGTCGATACTGCGGCGAAAAAGAAAAAGCTGGATTGCTCCTCGGCAGAGTTTTTGACGATTGATGAAGGTTTGTGCGTTCAAATCATGCACTTGGGCGCGTTTGATGATGAGCCCGCGACTGTCGCGCTTATGGACTCGTATTTGGAGCGGAACGGATATGTCAATGATATGAATATGGAAAGATTACATCATGAGATCTATCTGTCCGATGCAAGAAAGGTTGCTCCGGAAAAATGGAAAACGGTTATTAGACATCCGATAAAAAAGATTTAGATACACTGTTTGTCAAACGGACAAAAACCTTCAGAAACAAGAGGGCACATTCGTTTGACGCCTTGAGTCACGCACGTGTCCATCCCTCTGGGGACATGGGTCAAATTTCCGTGTCCATTTTCTTGGGTACAGTTTACGTTCCGTTGGGCTCAGCGTTTGGGTCAGGAAAAGGTGGTATCCGAAAATGACAATTTATGAAAAGCAAAAGTCCTCGAAATCAGACGATTTCGAGGACTTTTGGCACGCCGTGAGGGATTCGAACCCCCGGCCTTCTGGTCCGTAGCCAGACGCTCTATCCAGCTGAGCTAACGGCGCATGTCTTTCAGACAGCTTACTTATACTAGCACATCCTACCGCAAAATGCAAGAGGATTTTTCATTTTTCTTTGACTTTTTATAAAGCCGGGCCCCGCCAAAAGGCAGAGCCCGGCTTTGCTCACGATAGGGGAGACGGATAGGTCTCAGTCGGCATCCTTGCTGGTGCCCTTATCGAAGATCTCTACAGCCTTTGCGTTTGGTGCGGCGGTGCACTTAGCGACTATGACTGCGATGATGAAGCTGGCGATGAAGCCAGGTACGATCTCAAAAATGCCGGTGGAGGCGGTCAAGCCGGTCAGCAGCCAGCCCAAGTCTACCACAAAGCCAGAGACAACGCCGGCCACAGCACCCTTGTAGTTGAAGCGCCGCCAGAACAGGGACAGCAGGATGGTGGGGCCGAAGGAGGCACCGAATGCGCCCCATGCGTTTTCCACCATATCCATAATGGCCTGTGCACCGCTGCCCTTGGAGTTGGCGATCAGGAAGGCGATAGCGGACAGTATCAGCACCAGAATGCGGCCCACCATCAGCGTTTCTTTTTCTGTGGCATTCTTACGGAAGAAGGGCTTGTATAGGTCAGCGGTAAAGGAGCTGGACGCTACTAACAGCTGGGAGTCGGCGGTAGAGATGGAGGCCGCGATGATGGCCGCCAGCAGCAGACCACAGATAGCGGCTGGGAAGAACTTGCGGGACATGGCGATGAACACCAACTTCTGGCTGCCATCGGCCAACAACTCAGCGCCCATGATCATACGGCCGAAATAGGCGATCAGCACGGCGGAGAACAGGGAAATGATGACCCAAATGATGGCGACGGTGGAGGACTTCTTGATCATAGAGGGCTTCTCAATGGACATGAAGCGCACCAGAATGTGAGGCATACCGAAGTAGCCCAGACCCCAGCCAAGGCCGCTGACGATATCCTGCCAGCTGGCGCTGAAGATGCCACCGCCGAAATCACAGGAGACGACCACACCGGAGGCGGCGTCGGTATATTCGTATACCGTTGTCAACGC
>OJRV01000018.1_pt1 | contig 200107 bp, 193 predicted proteins | sample 1599241 | NCBI WGS metagenome assembly OJRV01 (sample SAMN04168656, study PRJEB22393) | human gut metagenome | biome: human gut microbiome; feature: stool | host: Homo sapiens | collected 2014-03-17 | reverse complement strand
AGAATCAGGAAGTGGTTCTAAGTATTATGTTACAGGTAGAATAAGGACAAAAAGCACTAAGTAATCTGTGAAACATCAGAATATTTAGTGTTTTTTATTTGCTTCACAACAAAAAAAGGGCGGTTCACAACATCGCTGTTTATTGTAAAGAAAGATATGCCGAAAGAATCAGTAAAGAGAAATCATGTTGTACAGATTTTAAGGAAACGGATTTCAGAATTTAAGCTCAAGGAGGACAATACGATGAGGATCAATGGATTTAGTGGGACAAATACGCAGACAGGAACAATGGGAATGACACAGGGGAATGATTCTGTAAGTAAAAATATTCAGAATCAGATTGCAAATGCACAGCAGAAGCTACAGGATTTATCATCAAATGAAGAAATGTCATTAGAGGATAAGATGAAAAAGCGTCAGGAGATACAGCAGGAGATTAACAATCTCAATCAGCAGTTAAGACGGCACCAGATCGAGCAGAGAAAGGAACAGCAGAGTAAAAATTCGTCATCTATGGATGATATGGTGGCTGGAACAAGTAACACTTCTAAAAAGAAAGACACCGGATTGTCACAGGCAAGTATGCAGGCGATGATCTGTGCAGATTCTTCCATGAAACAGGCAAAGGTGCAGGGAAGTATGGCAACACAGATACAGGGACGTGCCAGTGTGCTTGAATCTGAAATCAAACAGGATGCCGGAAAAGGAAATACTGAGAAGAAGGAAGAAGAACTGGCAGAGCTGCAGGCAAAGGCACAGTCGGCGACAGCAGCACAGATGTCTACACTTGCAGATGCAAATAAATCAGTAGAAGAAGCTGCAAAAGCGGAGAACAGCAATACAGAAGACACTGCAACAAAGAACAATACTGATAAATCCGAGAAAACACAGGAATCTGCGGGGGCTGCGGCAGAGGAGACAGACAGCGTAAAGAATACGGATATCAAAGGGGAAACACAGGTGACAGTAGAAACACCGACTCTGGAAAATGCACAGAATGCAACACAGCAGGCAGTGTATACACCGATTGATATTCGTTTATAGTTGGTAAAGGAGAATGGTATTATGTCAGAGATTAAGAGTTTTAGTGATTACACAAGTAAATATAACAGCAATGTAGATTATTCCGCATTATTTGGAGGAACTTCCGACAGTTCATCCGTAGGAAACACCAATATGCTTTCTGATTATGCTGCGATTAAAAACGGAAGCTATGGAAAACTTATGAAAGCATATTATGCAAAGCAGGATGCAGAAAAATTATCGGGTAAAGGCGATACTTCACAGAAGCTTACACTGATGAAAACAAGTGCGGATTCCCTGAAAAAATCAGCAGATGCACTAAACGATGCGTCACTCTGGGAAAAAAAGAAAATAAAAAAGAAGGATGAAAAGACCGGGGAAGAAACAGAGGTAGAGGATTATGACTGGGATGCAATTACCAAAAAAGTGAAATCTTTTATTGATGATTATAATGACGTTGTTAAGGAGGCAGGAGAATCCAATACAAAAGATGTTCTTAGAAATGCTTCATGGATGACAGGCATGACAGACAAAACCAGTCATTTACTTTCTAAAATAGGTATTACCATAGGAAAGGGGAATAAGTTGGAGCTAGATGAAGATGAATTGAAGAAAGCAGATATCAGTTCACTGAAAACGGTTTTTACAGGTTACAATTCCTTTGTAGGCAAAACAGCCCAGAAAGCAACTGGTATATCAAATGCTGCGAACCGGGCAAGTGCAACTTATACAAACAATGGTACATATTCTAAAACGAATTCTTCTCTAACGTCAAGTAAGATAGATAAGGAAGTATAGTATGTTAAGCCTAAATGACAAGAAGAAAAATCTTTTGTATTAATTTGTCGGGAAGGAGGAACCAGATGAGTTTTACAGTCAATTTATCCGGTGGAGGTTTACTGATAAATAGATTTAATAGTTCTAATATGTTGAAAAGTACACAGGAAAAATTGCAGCGACAGCAGGAACGGGATAATAAGGTGGCTTTTTTTGAAGCACAAAAAGAAAATTTGAAAAACCGAAAGGCTGACAGTTTGGAAGAAATCTCTGAAAAGCTGGAAATGTTTCATAATTATGAGGATGAAATTGCGGCAGCAAATCAGGAGTATAATAATTCACAGATGTTTCATGTCATGGACGAGGCAGAAGAACATGGCGAAAAGATTGCGGAAGCTGCTGAGAGGAATAAGCCTAAAACAGAAGAAGAACGAAAGGAAGAAATGGTGGATGAAGCTCTTGGAACAGAGGAAAACAAGGGCATGATGTCTGAAATCATGGACGAACTTTCGGAGACAACCGAAGAAATGACAGAGCAGATGACGGAAAAAACTGTGGAGAATATGGAAGAACTTCCAGACGAGGTTTTGCAGGAGCAGCTTGCTACAGATAGTTTAGAGGCAGCAGAAATGGTACAAACAGACACAATTAAAAGGTATGTGCCGATTGATATTAGAGTCTAATGGTATTTATCTGGGAAGGAAACAGCTATGAAGATTTACAATAATACAAATATTACATATTCTGCAATCGAACATAACAGCAGGGAAAATACAAAGCAAAATGTTCCGGCAGATTTAGAAAAGAAAATGACACAGTATACAGATACACTTTCCATTTCCAAAACAGGGCAGGAGAGCTTTCGACATTTATCTTCTGTCAGTTCTATGGATTATCAGAACCGTTTTGAGAAGGAAGTGACGGATATATTTGTCAAAGAAGATACAGAGAGTGTAAAAACTGATTCCTTTGAACATCATGTAAACAGAATGGCAGAAGCATATAACAAAATGAAAAACAGCATTGAAGAAAAATATGCGGAACAAGATTATGAGCCGGAGTATTATGTGACAGAATCGGGCAAAATTGAGGAATTAACCAAAGAAAAAGAACTGGATATGCTGAATCAGGCATATGAAAATCACAGTAATTTTATGGCAACTTCAACAGAAATCTGGTCAGAATTACAGGATTTTACCCCATCGGTAGTTTACCATAAAGGAAGTGAACAGACAGCAAATGAACAGAACATAGGTGAGAATCAGGAGAATACTGCAAAATCTAAAGAAAAGGGGGTTATCCAAAATTCGGCATATCAGGCATTTTTATCCGCCATCAAGTCGGATAACCAGAAATTATCGCAGCAGTATTCGGGTGACTGGAAAGATTTAAGGCTAAATCTGAATGTATCAGATGGTGATCGGAAAATGCTTAATGGTATTTGGGATTATTATGCTAATAAAAGGTAATGAAAGCTTTGTCATACGAAAGGAGATGTTAGTATGGCAGTTACAGGTGTAAACAATTACTCTAATATTTACACAAATGCTTATACCGGTAATATACGGAAAAATAATGCTAAGGAAACCACAGAAAAGCAGGTTGTGGAGCAAACAGAAGATGTAAAGACAGGGACAACCCGAAAAACTGCAGCGGATGAACTTTCCTATCTTTCTAAAAAATTTGACAATTATAGTTTTGTATCAGCAAATTATAGTCCGGGGATGAAATATGGTAAATCAATTACCACGAATGTAGCGATTTCTCCTCAGTTTTTAACAAAAATGGCAAATGATTCAGACTTAGAAGATGAGTACATAAAAGAAATTGGTAACATGAAAAAATTAGATGAGCAGTTTGCAAAGCAACAAGCAGATATTGGATGGAGAGTTGAACAGGGATGGGCAATAGATAAAGATGGAAATATTAGTTCATGGGCAATAGGACATAAAGATTCAAAAGTAAAATCGTTTCTTCAGAATATGAGTGAAAAAGCCGAAGAAATCCTACAGAAGCAGTTGGAAAAAGCAAAGGATACAAAGGAAGAAAAAGAAGTATTCTCGATGAAAAAGCATAAAGAAGTTTCAAAAAAGAACAATGTCGATTTGAAGGTGTAAATAATCAGATTCGAAGTATTATGCAGAAAAAATGCATAGCATTGAGGGAGCCTTGCGTATGTCAGATGAAATCAATGCCCAGTTCGGATTTGAAAGAGTATTCGGTAAGACTAACGACAATGCAGATACTGATACAAAAATTACAAAATTTGGCATCTCTTTTAATAGTGACGGAACTACCACATTCTTTGCAGAGTTAGAAAAATCATCAGCCAGTCAGAAAGAATATCTTGAAAAGCTTCAGGAAAAGAAAGCTGATGAGAATAAAATCGGCGGAAGATTTAATTTTTTAGTTTAGTGGATTCAGATGAAAATAGAAGCAATTTCATAAAATCTTACATACACACTTGACAATATGCCTCTGAGCGCGGTGTTGGCGAAGGTGTCAGAACCTGCGGTGTGGCAAGAGAACAGCTTTTTGTTGCAAGTAAGGTGGCGGCAGAGCATAAGACCTATGAAGAAGCGATGGCTGGCATTGATAAAACACTTGAAACAATGGGACTGGATTATCTTGATTTGATGATTATTCATTCTCCGCAGCCTTGGGATAAGGTCAATCAGAGTGATGACCGGTATGTGGAAGGCAACCGGGCTGCATGGAGAGCCTTAGAAGATGCTTACAAGGCAGGCATACTTAAAGCAATCGGCATATCCAATTTCCAGATTGGTGATATTGAAAGCCTTGTTAAAACATCAAAAATCAAGCTGATGGTAAACCAGATTCTACTTCATATCAGTAATACGCCGCTTGAACTAGTAGAATACTGCCAGAAAAACGGCATTACGGTTGAAGCATATTCACCGATTGCACATGGTGAAATTTTAAAACAGCCGGAAATTAAGGCTATAGCAGATAAATACGGCGTAACCGTTGCACAGCTTTGTATCCGCTATACAATCCAGCTTGGTACAGTTTCACTGCCAAAGACAGCTAATCCAGAGCATATGAAATCTAATTCACAGGTGGATTTTGAAATTAGTGATGAAGATATGAAGATACTCAAAAATTTCAAAAAAATTGAAAGCTATGGTGAAAGTGGTATCTTCCCGGTATACAGAGGAAAAATGTAAAATGAAAAAGCCATATATTATATGCCATATGATGACATCTGTGGACGGAAGAATTGACTGTGCCATGACGTCAAAGTTAAGCGGTGTATCCGATTATTACACCACGCTGGCTCAGATTAATGTGCCGACTACGGTAAGCGGAAGAGTGACAGCAGAACTTGAAATGGCAGAGCCGGGAAAGTTCGCTGTGTCAAACACTGAAATTTACGGACAGGAAGGCTTTTCAAAAAAGGCAGACTGTGCCGGTTATGAAGTGATTGTCGATACAAAAGGCACACTGATTTGGCCGGATGCCGCAGACATGGAGAAGCCGTATCTGCTTCTTTGTTTTTGAGGACTCCCCATTGATAACCGGTGATGAATGGCATATAATAGATTAGGTTATGATTATTTGGAAACGGGGATTATATTCATGGTAAAGATAGATTTGATTACAGGATTTCTGGGTTCAGGCAAGACAACATTTATCAAAAAATACGCACAGTATCTGATGTCACAGGGATTTCATATCGGAATTCTTGAAAATGATTACGGTGCAGTCAATGTTGATATGATGCTGTTGCAGGATTTAATGGGAGAACAGTGCGAACTGGAAATGATTTCGGGCGGCTGTGATAAAGAAACGCATATCCGCCGTTTTCGTACAAAGCTGATTTCAATGGGGATGTGTGGCTATGACCGTGTGATTGTCGAGCCTTCCGGTATTTTTGATGTGGACGAATTTTTTGACGTACTGCATGAAGAACCGCTGGATAACTGGTATGAGATTGGTAATGTAATAACGGTCGTTGATGCTGAACTTGAAAATGAACTGTCGGCGGAGGCAGATTATCTGCTGGCTTCGGAAGCCGCCAATGCCGGAAAGATTCTTTTAAGCCATGCAGACGAAGCAGACGGAGCGCAGATAGAACAGACGATTGCACATTTAAACCGTGCCATGGCGCAAATCGGCTGTAAAAGAAGATTTGACACGGAGATTGTAAAAAAGGGAACGATACAGCTTACCAATTCGGATTTAGAAAGCTTTTCCCTGTGCGGATACGTTTATGAAAATTATCAGAAAATGGATTTATCGGAGCAGAACGTTTTTCAATCGCTTTATTTTATGAACAGCACAATGTCGGAAGAAACATTAAAAGCGGCAGTAAAAAAGCTGTTTGAAGATGAAAACTGCGGTAATATTTTCAGAATAAAAGGATTTTTAAAAGCAGACAATGACAAGTGGCTGGAATTAAATGCCACACATAGCAAAATCACTTTACAGCCGATAGCCGAGGGGCAGGATGTACTGATTGTAATCGGGGAACGGTTGAACAAAGAAGCGGTTGAAAGTTATATACAAAGTGATAGCTTCCGCATGTAAGACAGATATCATGAAGATTTCTGCCCGCATTATCATGAATTGTAAAATCTAAAATGTGTGTATAGATATTGTTGTCAAGCAGAGTATAAAAATATGAGCTATCATAAAAAGACTGTGAATTTAACGGTTCAATATACTCCCGATTCCGGGGACATATCAAAAGCCGTTAAGACACAGTCTTTATTTTTACAGACTTATTATTCTGTTCATTATTAATACTGAATGACACCGAACTGCGCCAGTGTATAGAAAACTAAAATAATTAAAAGCAGTACCGGTGCGATATAGCGGATCATCATGCGGTAAATATTTTTGCGCTTGAAGGTTTCGCCGTTTTTGGTGGCTTCTGCAATAATGTAATCGGCGCCGACAAACCAGCCAATCATAATGCAGGTTAAAAATGCAACAACCGGCAGCAGTATACTGTTACTGATAAAATCACAGAAAGTCAGGAAATCCATGCCAAAGATTGTAAATCCGGACCATATACCGTTGCCTAAAGAGCATGGCACACCGAGCAGAATGGAAAACAGTACAATACCGATACAGCATTTAATACGGCTCAGCCCAAAGCGGTCCATCATCATCGAAACAATTGCTTCCATGACAGATACGGAACTTGTCAGTGCGGCAAACAATACCAGTGTAAAAAAGAGTGCACCCATAAAACGTCCACCTGCCATTTGTGAAAAGACCTTCGGCAGTGTAATAAACATCAGTCCGGCGCCGCCCTGTGACATTCCGGCTTCTCCGCTGAAAATGTATACGGCAGGAACAACCATCAGTCCGGCAAGCAGGGCAATAACCGTATCAAAAATTTCAATCTGATTGACAGATTTTACCATGCTGACATCGTCACGTGTGTAAGAACCATACGTAATCATAATGCCCATTGCAAGGCTCATGGAATAAAACATCTGCCCCATTGCGGCACAGACGGTTTTCAATGAAAACTTTGAAAAATCCGGTAACAGGTAATATTTTAATCCGGCGGCAGAACCCGGCAGTAATACAACGTAAATGCAGATAACAACTGCAAGAATGATTAAAACCGGCATTAAAACACGGCTGACATTTTCGATTCCTTTTTCAACTCCACACACGACAATCAATGCGGTCAGTGCAAGGAAAATAAAAAAGAAAATGAGTGGTGCGTATTCCTGACTGATAAAGTTTGAAAAAAACGAAGTTTCTGCGGCGGCTTCATTTTGTCCGGAGATAAATACAGCCATGTATTTTGTTACCCAGCCGCCGATTACGCAGTAATACGGCAGGATAATAACCGGAATGATAAAAGCAATCGGTCCGATAAATCCAAATTTTTTATGCACTTTTGCATAGGCTCTTGTAGGACTTAATTTGGTTTTCCGTCCGATTGCAATTTCGGTGGTCATGAGTGTAAATCCAAACGTCAGTGCCAATATAATATAAACTAAGATAAAAATGCCGCCGCCGTACTGTGCAGCCAGATAAGGGAACCGCCACAGATTTCCGAGTCCGACAGCACTTCCTGCGGCGGCAAGTACGAATCCAAGCCCGCCGGTAAAGCTTCCTCTATGTTTCTTTTCCATAAAACCTCCATTATTGAATCAAATTATTGTTGTTGAATGCTGATACTGCCCAAAGACAGTTTACAAACAGATTATTATCATAACAGAAGCGTGAAAAATGTGCAAGCACAGGTGTATAAAATATTAAGGATTTATAAAAACAATAAAAAAATAAAAGAAGACTTGACTTTAAGTAAACTTTAAGTTGTATGCTATAAATAACAAAAAATGACTACGCAGCATTACTATGGCTGTGGAATGGAGGAATTTATGTATTTGGAAAAGATTCAGTCACCTGAAGATGTAAAAAAATTAGATGTAGAACAGTTAAAGGTGCTTGCAGGCGAAATGCGCCAGGCACTGATTCAGAAGTTAAGTGTCCACGGCGGACATGTCGGTCCGAACCTTGGTATGGTTGAAGCCACAATTGCCATGCACTATGTATTTGATTCACCAAAGGATAAAATGGTATTTGACGTTTCACATCAGAGTTACTGCCATAAAATGCTGACAGGACGTGCAGATGCATTTTTAGATGAAGCAAAATATGATGATGTATCGGGATATTCTGAGCCGTCCGAGAGTGCACACGACTTTTTCTGCATCGGACATACGTCAACTTCAGTCAGTCTTGCCTGCGGTCTTGCAAAGGCGAGAGATCTGGCAGATGAAAATTATAATGTTATTGCAGTTATTGGAGATGGTTCTTTAAGCGGTGGCGAAGCACTGGAAGGACTGGATTTTGCAAAGGAATTAAACGGCAATCTGATTGTGGTTGTCAATGATAATGAAATGTCTATCGCAGAAAACCACGGCGGTTTATATGAAAATTTAAAGTTGTTACGTGATACAAAAGGGCAGGCAGAATGCAACATTTTTAAGGCAATGGGCTTAAATTATGTTTTTGTGGAAGACGGCAATGATTTGACACAGCTTATTGACGCATTTAAAAGGGTCAAGGATTCTAAGGCGCCGGTTGCAGTGCATATCCATACATTAAAGGGTAAGGGATATACATTGGCAGAAGAAAACAAGGAAAGCTGGCACTGGCATATGCCATTTGATATTGAAACCGGCAAAACAAAGGGAAATTATGACGGTGGAGAAGATTACGGTACGTTGACCGCAGATTATCTGTTACAGAAAATGAAAGAAGACGCTTCTGTTGTAGCAATTACTTCCGCAACACCGACGGTTTTTGGTTTTACAAAGGATAAGAGAGAGCAGGCGGGAAGACAGTTTGTGGATGTAGGTATCGCGGAGGAACATGCGGTTGCACTTGCATCCGGACTGGCAGCGGGCGGTGCAAAGCCGGTTTACGGTGTGTACAGCACATTTTTACAGAGATGTTATGACCAGTTATCACAGGATTTATGTGTCAATAACAGTCCTGCAACAATTCTGACATTTTGTGCTTCCGTATACGGAATGAACGATATTACCCATATCGGATTTTTCGATATTCCGATGATTGCAAATATTCCGAATTTAGTATACCTTGCACCGACCTGTAAGGAAGAATATTTTGCAATGCTTGACTGGGCAGTAGAGCAGAAAGACCACCCGGTAGCGATCCGTGTACCTGCAACAGGTGTGGCAACTTCCGGCAGACCGGTTGATGCGGATTACAGCACATTAAACCGCTATGAAGTTACAGAAAAAGGCAGTAAAGTGGCAATTCTTGCATTGGGTGATTTCTATACATTAGGCGAGGAAACAGCAGAACTTTTAAAGAAATCCGGTATCCATGCGACACTGATTAATCCGAGATTTATCACAGGCTTAGATAGTGAACTGTTAGAAAATCTGAAAGCAGAACACAGCATGGTTGTGACACTTGAAGACGGCGTGTTAGACGGTGGTTTCGGTGAAAAAATCGCACGTTTTTACGGTGCTTCGGATATCAAGACCTTAAACTTCGGATTAAAGAAGGAATTTTTAGACAGATATAATGTCGAAGATGTCTTAAAGGCAAATCATCTGACACCGGAGCAGATTGCAGAGGATATTCAGGCAGTGATGTAAGGTAATTGACAGAATAGATGATACCCCGGGAATATATCAGGCGGCTGGGCTTATATATTACTGGGGTGTTTTTGTATTGACAATAAAAAGGCTCTTTGTCAAGAGTGGAGGTTAAAAAGCAGGCTTTCTTGATTTGCTGAATATTGTGTTAATCGGCATTACAAATGAACTTCCAAAACATGATGAGAAATATGAATTACATCGTTTGATTGGAGCATTATGTGTAATCTGAGTCAGGGAATTGAGGATAAGGCAGTTGCAAGGATTGTTTTGAATATGCATAGGATAGGCTATACATCAAATCAGATAGCTGATGCTGTCGGAATCCGCCGATTCAATCACAATAAAAAGAATCGGCGGATTGGTTTAACTTTTGCCTTTAATTCTGCATAAACGCTTTCATAATATTCACTTCTTTTGCAGTCTTTAAAATAGACTCCTGCTGCATTTTCAGATACAGTTCCAGTGCTTTGACTTCCTTTTCGGAAAAGCCGTCATTGGAAATAATCGTGCAGTCCGGAATTTTACCCTCGGCACTTTTTCTGCCTTCGCTAAACAGTACGAAAGCTGTCGGTTTGCCGTCTTTTTGAAAAATCTGCGAAATAGACATGTTCATTTTACCGTTCATAAGCATATATTCCTTTTCTATATTTATTATATTGTTCTGCGTAACAGCCTGTATGGAATTGTTGAATCCAAACAGCATTTAATTAAAAATATTATAGCAGAACATTTTACAAGAAGCAAACTTAAAACAAAGAAAATCAACCCAAAATAGCTTTTCTAAAATGAAAATTAATGTTATAATAACATGAAATATTTTCGTTCCGGGGACTGAAAAAATCGGTGAAAAGCCGGAACAGCAGGAGGATTGTGGTGAAAAGAGGAAAAAAACGAATTATCGGACTGGTTATATTTGCAGTGGCAGTGGCGCTGATTGCAGGATATATAAAATTTTTTAACGGAACATTTTTATACATTTCGACAGGTTTAAAAGATGATGTCGTATTAAAAGCAGGCAATTCAAAAGCCTACACATGGGAGGCAGATATTCTGCTTTCCGATGCCAAAAAAGAATATGAAAATGTTTTCGGAAGCGGTGTGTGGAGTCAGAGCATGGAAGGTGTCAACATGGATGACTATGTAAAGGACCAGGTGCGCTCCAAGTTAATCCGCGTAAAATGTATGAATCTCATGGCAAAAGAAAAGGGTGTGGTGCTGTCGCGTACCCAGAAAGATGCTGTAAGCAGTGCGGCAGATACATTTTTTAATGCACTGACACAGGAGCAGGTTTCTGCTTTAAATGTTACAAAAGATCAGATTGAAAAAATGTTTACGGAGTTTGCAATTGCAGATACATTATATGACGATGTGACTTCGCAGATTAATACGGAAGTCAGCTCCGATGATGCAAGAGTGATTACAATACAGTACATCTGTGCGGGTTCCAAGTCGGACATTTCTTCCGCAAAAGAGCGTTTGGATAACGGAGAGTCGTTCTATTCCGTAGCAAAGGATTTTGGCGGGGAAGAAGAATCCGAAACAGAATGCAAGCGCGGTGAAATGGAACAGGCATTTGAAACGGCAGCCTTTAATTTAAAGACAGGCGAAACCAGCAGTATTGTTGAAGCAGGCGGAAAATATTACATTATCCGCTGTACCAGTGACAATGAAAAGTCCAAAACGGAAGCTAATAAAACGGCGCTGATGGATGAAAAGAAGCTGGAATATTTTAACAGTGTCTTTGAAAGCTATGAAGCTTCTAAGTATGTGGAAATGAATAAGAAGGTCTGGAACAGCAAGAAGACCGCCAATGCCACAGAACTGCCGGTAAGCTTTGAAACAGTTTTTAATGAGCTGGTAAAATAAATTACGTATTTGTAATGTGATTCTGACAGCAAAGATATTTAAAAGATAAAAAATATAAAATAGAAATAAGAAAAAGAATGGAGAAAATCATGGCAGAAAAGAAATATGATGCGTCCAGTATTTCCATTTTGGAGGGGCTGGAAGCAGTCCGCAAACGTCCCGGCATGTATATCGGAAGTGTCGGAACAAAGGGGCTGAATCATTTAATCTATGAAATTGCGGATAATGCGGTCGATGAACATCTGGCAGGATACTGTACGCAGATTGACGTATCATTAAATAAGGACGGCACGGCAACAATTAAGGATAATGGACGAGGAATTCCTATTGGGATTCACCCGAAGGCAGGAATCCCGGCAGTGGAGGTTGTCTTTACGATTCTGCATGCGGGTGGCAAGTTCGGTGACGGTGGATATAAGATTTCAGGTGGACTTCACGGTGTAGGTGCATCTGTTGTCAATGCACTTTCAGAATGGCTGGAGGTTGAAATTCACGTAGACGGCGGCATATACCGTCAGCGTTATGAGCGCGGTAAAGTGATGTATCCGCTTGAAAAGACCGGTACCTGCCGAAAGAGCGATACGGGAACGACAGTTACTTTCCTGCCGGATAAAGAAATTTTTGAAAAAACACGTTTTAAAGCCGATTCTATTCAAAGCCGTCTGCATGAGACGGCTTATTTGAACCCCGGACTGACGATTCATTTTACGGATAACCGCATTGAACCGGCAGCAGAAGCAACATATCATGAGCCGGACGGCATTAAGGCATATGTAAAGGACTTAAATACAGGCAAAGAGCCGGTGCAGGATATTGTGTATTATAAAAAGAGCGAAGACGGCATTGAAGTGGAAGTTGCATTCCAGTATGTCAATGAATTTGAAGAAAATATTTTAGGCTTCTGCAACAACATTTATACACAGGAGGGTGGAACGCACATCACCGGTTTTAAGACGAAATTTACCATGGTCATGAACCAGTATGCGAGGGAGCTTGGTATTTTAAAGGAAAAAGACCAGAATTTCACCGGTGTTGATGTCCGCAACGGTATGACGGCGATTGTAGCAGTGAAGCACCCGGCGCCGCGTTTTGAAGGACAGACAAAGACCAAACTGGACAACCCGGACGCGGGAACGGTAGTAAGTTCCGTGACAAATGACGAAATCCAGCTTTATTTTGACAAACATCTGGACGACTTGAAGGCTGTGCTTGCCTGCGCAGAAAAGTCTGCAAAAATCAGACGTGCCGAAGAAAAGGCAAAGACCAATATGCTCTCAAAGCCGAAATTTTCGATTGACAGCAACGGAAAGCTGGCAAACTGCGAAAGCCGTAATGCGGAGGAATGTGAAGTCTTTATTGTCGAGGGAGATTCTGCCGGTGGTTCGGCAAAGACAGCGAGAAACAGACGGACACAGGCAATTCTGCCAATTCGTGGTAAGATTTTAAATGTAGAAAAAGCAAGTATTGATAAGGTTCTTGCAAATGCGGAAATCAAGACGATGATTAATTCTTTCGGCTGTGGTTTTCTTGAAGGCTACGGCAACGACTTTGATATCAGCAAACTGCGTTATCATAAAATTATTTTAATGACCGATGCCGATGTGGACGGTGCACATATTGATACACTGCTGTTGACATTTTTCTACCGCTTTATGCCGGAGCTGATTCAGCAGGGACACGTATACCTTGCAACGCCGCCGCTTTACCGTGCCGAGTTAAAGAAAAAGGAAAAAGGCGCAAAGGCGGGAACAGTCGAATACCTGTATGATGACAAGGCACTTGAAAAGTACAGAAAGAAGCATCCAAGCGGCTCATTTTCATTACAGCGTTACAAAGGTCTGGGAGAAATGGATCCGGAACAGCTTTGGGAAACTACGCTGAATCCTGAAACGCGTATTTTAAAACAGGTTGAAATCGAAGATGCCAGACTGGCAACAGAGGTAACTTCGATGTTAATGGGCAGTGAAGTACCGCCGCGTAAGCAGTTTATCTATGCACATGCAGACGAGGCGGAAATTGATGCGTAGAGCATTTCTGGTATAGTAAATAAAACGATATGATTTAATAAATATAATCAGCAGAATTTAATAAATTCAGTTCATTGTTTTTTGAAATGAAAAGATAATAAAAACTGATTTTCAAATGCAGAGATAATAAGAACTGAAAAATCAAGAGGAGAATAAAATGGCAGAGCAGATAGTAAAGACCGAGTATTCCGAGGTCATGCAGAAGTCCTATATCGACTATTCCATGAGTGTCATCACAGCCAGAGCGCTTCCTGATGCCAGAGACGGATTAAAGCCGGTACAGCGGCGTGTTTTGTATGCAATGGATCAGTTGGGCTTAAATTATGATAAACCACACAGAAAGTCGGCACGTATTGTCGGTGACACAATGGGTAAGTATCACCCGCACGGCGACAGTTCCATTTATGAAACGCTGGTCGTATTGTCGCAGGACTTTAAAAAGGGCATGGCACTGGTGGACGGACACGGCAACTTCGGTTCAATCGAAGGGGACGGTGCCGCCGCCATGCGATATACGGAGGCCAAGTTAAAGAAATTTACGCAGGACGTCTACCTTGCGGATTTGGATAAAAATGTTGTCGATTTTGTACCGAACTTTGATGAAACGGAAAAGGAACCGGCAGTGCTTCCGGTCAGAGTGCCGAATCTTTTAGTAAACGGTGCGGACGGTATTGCAGTCGGCATGACAACCAATATCCCGACACACAACCTCGGCGAAGTGGTTGACGCGGTCTGTGCGTATATGGACAATGAGGAGATTACGACCAAAGAACTTATGCAGTATTGTATCGGTCCGGATTTTCCGACCGGCGGTATCGTCATCAATAAAAGTGAGCTGGAACAGATTTACGAAACCGGAAACGGTAAAATCAAGCTGCGCGGCAAGGTTGAATTTGAACCGGCGGCAAAACGCTCGGAGCGTGACAAACTGGTTATTACAGAGATTCCATACACCATGATCGGTGCGAATATCGGAAAATTTATTTCCGATGTGGTAGACTTGATTGAAACAAAGAAAATTACAGATGTCGTAGATATTTCCAATGCTTCTTCCAAAGAAGGTATTCGCATTGTGCTTGAATTAAAGAAAAATGCGGATGTGGAATATTTAAAAAATGTATTATATAAAAAGACAAAGCTTGAAGATACGTTTGGTGTCAATATGCTTGCGATTGTTGACGGAAGACCGGAAACACTGGGCTTGAAGCAGATTATCAAACACCATATTGATTTCCAGTATGAGATTGCAACCCGTAAATATACGACCCTTTTAAATAAGGAACTTGACAATAAGGAAATCAAAGAGGGGTTAATCAAAGCCTGCGATATTATTGATTTAATTATTGAAATCCTGCGCGGCAGTAAGAATTTAAAAATGGCAAAGGACTGTCTTGTAAACGGCAATACCGAGGGCATTCAGTTTAAATCCGAAGCTTCAAAAAAGCAGGCGGCAGGGTTGAATTTCACGGAACGTCAGGCACAGGCAATTTTGGAAATGCGCCTGTACAAGCTGATTGGACTTGAAATTCTTGCATTGCAGAAAGAATATGAAGAATGTCTGGAAAAAATTGCAAAATACGAGCGCATTTTAGGCAGTAAAAAAGAAATGGCAAAGGTCATCAAGGCAGATTTACTCAAAATCAAGAAAGAATATGCACTGCCGAGAAAAACGCAGATTGAAGATGCCAAGGCGGTTGTATTAGAGGAGAAAAAGGTGCAGGAGCAGGAAGTGATGTTTATTATGGACCGCTTCGGCTATGCAAAGACCATTGATATGTCGGCGTATGAAAGAAATAAGGAGGCGGTACATAATGAGAACCGCTATGTATTCTCTTGCATGAATACCGATAAAATCTGCATTTTCACGGACAACGGCAGTCTGCATCAGATTAAGGTGCTGGATATTCCATTTACGAGATTCCGTGACAAGGGAACGCCGATTGACAATCTGGGCAACTATGACAGCAGTGGTGAAAATATCCTTTATCTGACACCGTTTGAACAGTTAAAGGGTAAAAAAATGCTGTTTATGACAAAACTGGGTATGGCAAAGCTGGTGGACACCTCAGAATTTGAAGTCAGTAAACGTACCGTAGCCGCGACCAAATTACAGGAAGACGATTTACTGGTCGGCATCTATGTGACTGATGCGGTAAAAGAAGTTTTCTCAAGATTTTCACTGGACGGGGAAGTCAAAGAAGAAGAAATGATTGTGAGCAGTCAGCATGTTATCGTGCAGACAGCGGACGGATACTTTTTACGCTTTCCGCTTTCAGATGTGCCTGAAAAGAAGAAGGGTGCGGTCGGTGTGCGCGCAATCAAACTGACCGGAAAAGATACGGTCGAAGATGTGTATCTGCTTACACAGGGGGATGAACTCACGATAGAATACCGTGGTAAAAACGTAGACTTTGCCCGATTAAAAATGGCGCATAGGGATACGAAAGGAACGAAAATACGAGTCTGAAACAATAATCTGCTGTACCTCAACGTGTTACTTGACTTCGGTACAGCAGATTATTTTTTCTGTGTAGTGGGTGGCTGAGGTTGTACGGAGGAGAGGTCGGGAGTAATGGTGTGTCGGGAATGGAAAGTATGAAATATGATATATAGTATTAGAGCCCGCTTAATCAGGCATTCTGCCTGATTTTTGCGGACTCTTTTTGACGGATATTATCACCATAAAACTGAGATATTTATCTGATTTAGTCATTTAACAAATATTCTTCATATTTTTCAATAACCTGCTTCATGACATCAGGTCCCGGAGCGCCGAGGGTCAGACGTTTTTCAACGCAGGTCTTTAAGCTGATGGCATCGTAAATATCCTGTTCAAATACAGGACTGATTGCTTTGTATTCGTCTAATGTAAGGTCATCTAATGCGATTCCCTTTTCGATACAGGTTAATACAAGCTGACCGACAATGCCGTGGGCATCGCGGAACGGAACACCTTTTTTTACAAGGTAGTCAGCAGCATCTGTTGCATTGGTAAAACCGTGCTTTGCGCTGTCTTCCATGCGCTTCGGATTAAAACGCATTGTGGCGATCATGCCTTTAAACAGGCTGACACAGCCCTTTACCGTATCAATCGCATCAAAGGAGAGTTCCTTATCTTCCTGCATATCCTTATTGTAAGCAAGCGGAATACCTTTCATGGTTGTCAGCAGGCTCATTAATGCGCCGTAGACACGTCCAGTCTTTCCACGGACGAGTTCTGCAATATCCGGGTTTTTCTTCTGCGGCATGATAGAACTGCCGGTGCTGTATGCGTCATCTAACTCAATGAATTTATATTCATTGGAATTCCAGATACAGATTTCTTCTGAAAAACGGCTTAAATGCATCATAATCGTAGAAAGTGCATTTAAAAATTCAATCAGATAGTCACGGTCAGAAACAGAATCCATACTGTTTAAAGTTGGACCGTAAAAATCAAGCAGGCTGGCAGTCAGTTCACGGTCAAGCGGATAAGTCGTTCCGGCAAGTGCGCCTGCGCCGAGCGGGCAGTAGTTCATTCTTTCGTAAATGTCATGCAGGCGGCTTCTGTCACGCTTAAACATTTCAAAATAAGCGCCGAAGTGATGTGCAACCGTAACCGGCTGTGCCTTTTGTAAATGTGTAAAGCCCGGCATATAGGTTTCGGTATTTTCCTTCATGATTTTTAAAATCACTTCCATGAGTTCTTTGACTTCCTGATTGACGTTTAAGACCTCATCACGTGTATAAAGGCGCATATCCAGTGCAACCTGGTCGTTACGGCTTCTTCCGGTGTGCAGCTTTTTGCCGGTGTCACCGATGCGCTCAATCAGAGTTGCTTCCATAAAGGTATGAATATCTTCATATTCGTCTGTAATTTCAAGCTTACCGCTTTCAATATCGGAAAGGATTCCGTTTAATCCGTCAACAATTTTTTTGCTTTCGTCTTCTGAAATGATACCCTGCTTTCCGAGCATTGTTGCATGGGCAATACTGCCGCGGATATCCTGTCTGTAAAATTTCTGGTCAAAAGAAATAGAAGCGTTAAAGTTATTTACAAGCTGGTCTGTTTCCTTTGTGAATCGTCCTCCCCAGAGTTTCATAGTGTCCTCCATTCTGCCGTTTTGGCGCTGTAATTTTGTGTAAGTTTTTAAGTAATGCTTATTTGGTATCGTCCGTAATATCCATATTTTCAAAATCATCTAAAGTGTCAATATCTACCGGAGGGGCAGTATCTTGTTTTATTTGATTAATGTCGGACTGTGTCATGATAACTTTTGTCTTGCGGTGCATGAATAATGTGTCTGTTTCAGAAAGATATTCCTGAAGCAGCGGTGGAAGTTTTGTGGTGTCAATCTTTCCATTAACCCGGTATTTTCCGAATAAATGTACCGCAACTAATATAATAATGCATAAAAGTGTAATTATGCAACCCTTAATCAGATTTACCGGCATATATTTTAGTACAATTGTGTGTTCTCCGGCTGAAACAGAAACTGCAAGCAGGGCATCTTTTACTGCATAAGTATTCACTTTTTTACCGTCTATATAAACACTCCAGCCGCCGTCATACGGAATTGAAAACAGCATTGTACTGTCGCTTTGTGCCGTTACGGTGCCTTTTATTTTCGTATCAGAGTGTGAAGTGATGTTTAATCCGCCGTTATTTAAAATGTTATAGGCGTTGATAAAACGTTCTTCTTCTAACGTATAAACGGAAAGCCCCATTGGGGTATCGCCGTATACTTCAATGGAATCGGCAGTTGTAACATAGCCGATGTCAATTAAATGATTGCCGTTTTTTAATCCGGAGTAGTTATTGACCGATCCGTTGACTTTAACACCGACAGAATCGACATTTGTACCGGATACGGCAAGATACATATGACCGTTTTTAATCGGTTCAATATTAACATCTGTTTCCGATGTATATTCGTAAGTCAGCGTAAAGACATTGGCAATGCCTGTGGCAGCCTTAATCAGGCTGTTCTGGCTTTCAATGCCGTTATACATCGAACTGGTTGTCCATTCATCTTCAAAATTCGCCGGTACGAGATAACCCAGTGGCAGTGTATAATTATTTTTATAAATAAATTCACCGTCACTTCCGGTCACATACTGTAATAGCCGGCTTTCTGCCAGGTGCTGGTTACTGATAACATATTTTACGGAAAACAAAGAATTCGTTACCATGGTAGCACCTTCATATCCATACGCATTGGTTGAATGTTCAAATCCGAGATAACCGAATAAATCGGAAATGCCTGCGTTGGAGGTTGATGAAAATGTTGCAAGAGAGTGATAATTGTGCCATGCCCCGTCATTTTTGGAGCGCGCACCCGTTATCTTATCCATGCGGTAAAAGGTGGAATCCGATGCGGCAATCGTATCGGTAACCGTTTTCACGGCATCGTAATCGAGCAGATAAGCGGTACGGTTCGTTGTGCCAAGACCTGTCGATTCCATATTCATCGTACATTCAATGATGCTGACGGCAAATGCTGCAAATAAAATAACCGGAATTTTAAAGCTTGTCCGGCGGTGAAGCTGAATCAGCAAGGCGTAAGCTAAGATAAATGCACCGCTGATATAAACGCTCTTTGCATCGTAAGTGCTGTCTGTCGTAAACATCTGTTCAATTACAAATAAAAGTCCGACAGCAATCCACACAGCCGCTGCCAGCTGTTTGTCTGTTGTTTCTTTTAAATAGTAAAAGGCTTCAAATGCCATCGTCAGCACAAAGAAAACGTAGATAAAGGACTGACGGCATGGCAGGCTGTTCGGATAATGGAATCCGTGCCAGATGAAATTAAAAATGTTAATGTTAAATGCCAGCAAAAAGACCAGTAAAATACAGAATTTTCCGATACGTTCTCTTGGCTGAATCTTTTTATTCATGGCATATAGCGGAATCAGTAAAAAGATAAAGACACCGCAGTAAATGTTCGGATAGTGGTCCAGTCCCAGATGTACCGGAATGTTTATCAATTGTCTGGTAAGCATTTCAAGCATGGAAAAATACACGCTTAACGTTTTCGGGAAAGACACGTCACTGGAAGCGGATAACGAGAATGTATACAGCTCCGGCAGTAACAGACAGGCAGACAGGCCGCCCGCAAGCAGGGAGTATACGCACCAGTGAATAAATTTCTTTAAATAAATGCGCAGATGGCGTGTGCCGTTGTAAGAAACCATTAAAACAATGAAATACAATACAACTGCCATACATACCATGATTGCAATATAGTAATTGGTGAAAATGCAAAGTCCGAGACTGATACAGTACAGCAGGCATTTATTTTCATTGACCAGACGTTCCAGTCCCAGCATAATCAGCGGTACTAAAATAACGCAGTCCAGCCACATAATATTCCAGCTGTATGCGGCAACGAAGCCGGAGAGTGCATAAAATGTTCCGAATAATGCAATCGAACAGCTTTTTGTGTGAAAATGCTTTGCAATATAATATGCAAAGGAGACAGAAGCTGCTGCCAGCTTTACAATAATCATTGCATTCATGATTTCAATCATGGAACGCTGCGGAAACAGTGCAATCAGCCAGTTGGCAGGACTTGCAAGATAGTAGGCAAACAGGGAAGTGAAATTCGTTCCCATGCCGATATCCCATGAGTAGGTCAGGCTTTCGCCGCTTCGGATTTTATGCCAGAATTCCGAAAAAAACGGTGCATACTGATGATACATATCAGAACGCAGATAGCAGTTTGAACCAAATGGGAAAATGTCGCGCACATAATACAGTGCAGCCAAAATAATAACCGGAATCAGAAATGCCATTACAAAGGTAATATTACCGCTTGGAATGGAACCGTTCTCATCATCCAGCAGTGAAAAATGAAATCTTTTCTTAGTGTCAGCCTTTGCTGACTTGATTTTCTTTGACAAGATGTGCCTCCTCGAATCATAATAATAATTTATTTTACTATAATGGGAAATTTCTGTAAACATTTTGTTAAATAAAATGTTTCTGGTACTTTCGTTTGTTTTGTGATTTTCTGCTTGTAATCTACGATTGATTTCGGTAAAATAAAAAATGAGCACAAAGGGGGCTTTATACTTGTAAAAAATAAAGTATAAGGAGATGTGGTCAATGAAAAAAGAACAGGTTATTAAAGCTGCTGCCATTGCAGCCGTAATTTTAATTTCAGGTGTGTTTTATACAGTAAAACAGCAATCTGAAACCGGGGCAGCAAAGGCAGCGGTTGTGCATACGGAAGAATCTGTTACACAGGAAGAAACAGAAAACACACAAAATGTAACCGGGCAGGAAGAACAGAAAGCACTTTGTTACGTATATATCTGTGGGGCGGTTGTAAGTCCCGGTGTATATGAAGTTCCGGAGCATACAAGAATTTATGAAGTTGTTGAACTGGCGGACGGTTTTACGCCGGAAGCAGATGATACGGTATTAAATCTTGCAGAAAACGTGTTGGACGGGCAGAAACTCTATATTCCCAAGCAGGGAGAAATAACAGAAAAAGCAGATACGGCACAGGATGTGCAAGGTGTGGGGAAAGTGAATATTAATACAGCAGATAAAACGGCGTTGATGACACTTCCGGGAATCGGAGCGTCTAAAGCGGAGGATATTATACAATACAGAAAAGAAAACGGGTCTTTTCAAAAAATTGAAGATATTAAAAAAATTTCCGGTATTAAAGATGCTGCGTTTAACAAAATCAAAGAGTTGATTTGTGTTTGAGAAAACCTGCAGGCCGGAGGGATGAGGAGAAACATGGCAAACAAAGTTTTAGTAGTGGATGATGAAAAGCTGATTGTAAAGGGATTAAAATTTAGTCTGGAACAGGATGGCATGCAGGTAGAATGTGCATATGACGGAGAGGAAGCACTGGAATGTGCCAGAAAGAATTCATATGATATGATTCTTTTAGATATTATGCTGCCAAAAATGGATGGCATGGAAGTGTGCCAGCAGATACGTGAATTTTCAGATGTTCCGATTATTATGCTGACTGCAAAGGGTGAGGATATGGACAAGATTCTCGGTCTGGAATACGGTGCAGATGACTATATTACAAAGCCTTTTAACATTTTAGAGGTAAAGGCACGGATTAAGGCAATTTTACGCCGGAATTCAAAGGCATCAGCCAAAACGGAAGCAAGCAGCCGGATTGAAACGGGAGATATGCGTATGGACTGTGACAGCCGCAGTTTATTTATCCATGATAAGGAAGTGTATCTTACGGCAAAAGAATTTGATTTACTGGAATTACTGGTGTTAAATCCCAATAAAGTTTACAGCCGGGAAACACTTCTTAATACGATCTGGGGTTATGACTATCCGGGGGATGCACGGACAGTAGATGTACATGTACGCCGTCTGCGTGAAAAGATTGAAGAAAATCCGAGTGAGCCAAAGTATGTTCATACTAAGTGGGGAGTAGGATATTATTTCAATGTTTAAGAATTTAAAACCGGATCGGTTAAAAATCGTAAAATTTCATAAAAAAAGTCTGCCGGAACTTGTAAGATTGGTTTTTAGAAAACTCAAAAGTGCAAGGGTACGGCTGTTTATGATACTGGCAGTCTTTTCAATTGTGCCACTGTATTTCGTGGATGTCATGATTCCATATTATTACAGAAGCTCCATGATTAAGGATAGAAAGGCAGACCTGCAGACGAAAGCAGCTGTCGTTGCCGGAGAGTATGCGGATTTTGAGTCGCTTGCCGAGGCAGAAAAAGCCGGTATGTATAATCAGATGGTGCGCTACTCCGCATTTGAAACCATGCGTATCCGTGTTATTAATACGAATTTTGTCATACAGTCGGATTCTTATTCTTTTGAAACAGGAAAGACGATTATTAATTCACGTGTCATCAGCGCATGTAATTCCAAAAAGAGTTTTTCAGGATATGATAAAACAACCGGAACAATAGAAGCTGTTGTGCCGCTGTACAATAAAAATAATGAACTCATGGGGGTACTTTCTGTGGGTGTTGATGTTTCCGAGATTGATAAGTTCCAAAGCGAGGTTAGTTACCGTACCGGAATTATCCGAACGGCATTGGTAACGATACTGTTGGCAGGAGCATATATTATATCCAAGCTGTATGGAAAGACATTAAGAAAGCAGTTTCATACGGTCGAGGAAATTGCAAACGGACATACAGAAAAAAGGCTCAGCATAAAAGGCGACACACAATTACAGGATTTTGCCCGCAATTTTAATTTGATTATGGATAAGGCAAGTGTATTAGATGAGAGCCGTCAGGAATTTGTATCTAATGTGTCACATGAATTAAAGACGCCGATTACATCGATTAAGGTGCTGGCAGATTCCCTGAATTTGCAGGAAGATGTGCCGATTGAACTGTATAAGGAGTTTATGCAGGATATTGTCAATGAAATTGACCGCGAAAGTAAAATTATTGACGATCTGCTTTCGCTTGTGCGGATGGACAAGCCGTCCGGTGCGATGAATATTTCGTCTGTGAATCTGAATGAATTAATGGAGATTGTACTTAAGCGTTTAAAGCCGATTGCACAGAAAAAGAATATCGAACTGCTGTTTGAAAGCTTTCGCCCGGTCGTTGCAGAAATTGACGAAGTCAAGTTTACACAGGTTGTATCCAATCTTGTTGAAAATGCGATAAAGTACAACAATTTAGACGGCTGGGTGCATGTAGCCCTAAATGCCGATTATCAGTATTTTTATGTGCGTGTAGAGGATTCGGGAATTGGTATCCCGAAGGAAAATCAGGATATGGTATTTGAACGCTTTTACCGTGTGGATAAGGCACGTTCCAGAGAAACCGGAGGAACGGGTCTGGGACTTGCAATTGTAAAGAAAATTATCCTTATGCACCACGGAACGATAAAAATGCACAGCGAAGAAGATGTAGGAACGACATTTACGGTCAGAATTCCGTTAAATTATGTTCAGTCCGATACAGAACAGGAGGGACGGCTTTCGTGAAAAAAATAGTTGGATATATACTGGTTTTATTGCTGGCTGTCAGTAGTTGTTTTGCGTATACCGGATGTCAGAAAAACACATCGGAAAGCCAGGTGTATAAAGTTTACTATATGAATAGTTCGGCCAATAAACTGGTAGAAAAAACATATAAAACGGAGACATCAGATACGCTGGTGCTGATGCGGGAATTGATGCAGCAGATGAATACACGTCAGAAAAAAGAAGACTGTGAAGTCATTAAGCCGGAGCAGGTCCGTTTAGACCATGTGACTTTTGATTCGTCCAAAAGCACGGCGAATATTTATTTCAGCAGGGAATATAACGAATGTGACAATTCTGTTAAATTGCTTTTAAATGCGGGAATTGTAAAAATGCTCACACAGATTAACGGTGTTTCTTATGTGCAGTTTTATGCGGATGGCAGTGTAGCGGAGTATCCTGACGGAACGCAGATCGGACTGCTGTCCATGGAAGATTTAGTCGATGACTCGAATGAAGCAATGGGAAATATTGAATGGAAGAATCTCAATTTGTATTATGCGGACAAGCTTGGAGATAAACTGGTAAAAACATCGGTTGCAGTCGCTTACAGCAAGAACGTATCCTTGGAAAAAATGGTTGTAGAACGGCTGATTAAAGGTCCTTCTGATACGTCGGTATATGCAACGCTGCCAACGGATTTAAAACTGCTCAATATTTCCGTAAGTAACCGCGTGTGTTATGTCAATTTAAGCACGACATTTTTAACGGAAATGGTTAACGTGTCCAATGAAATACCGGTGTATTCTATTGTGAATTCATTGTGTGAACTGGATAGTGTGGATGCTGTTAAAATTATGATTAATGGGGACTCCAGTAAGACATTCCGTGAAAGCATCAGTTTAGATAGTACATTTACATTTAATGAAGCAATTGTAAGTTCATAAATGCATTATGCATAAAACAGGAGGGGATTTTATTAAAAGACCGATGGTATTTGCGGCACTTGTCACGGTATATATTGCGCTGTGTATGACTGCTGCAGGCAAAATATATCTGCTTTGGGGGCTGCTTGTTATGACGGCAGCAGTTTTGGTAATTGTTAAGAGAACAGGCAGGAAATGGACTGTCTGCCTGTCCTTTCTTTTTTCTTTGATTTCTTATGGAATAATCTCTGTCCGGTCAAAACCGGCATCCTTTGATTCCGTTATACAGCAAAAAGCACAAAAAAGTACGGTTACAGGAACGGTCTGTGCCGTGGAACAAAAAGATGGATATGACTGTATTATATTAAAAAATACAACGGTATCCATACAGAATAGCGACAAAACTGAAAATCCGGAAGAAAGAGCAGGAAAGCTTCTTGTATCCATTGTTAATACATATTCTGATAAAGGCGGGGTACAGGGGGATGGAAAAACGGTGTCAACAGTTGAGTTTGCACCCGGTGATATGCTTTTAGTGTCCGGAACATTAAAGTGTTTTGAAACTTCACGCAATGAGGGCGGTTTTGATAGCAGAATGTATTACAAATCTATCGGGATTCATTATAAAATGACAGCCGAAGATGTGACGGTGCTTACCAGGAAAAGACAGACGGCAGGCTATTTGTTATCAGAATTCCGCTTGAAAATTAAAGAAGTCTATGAACAGATTGGCACAAAAGAAAAGGCAGGTTTGTACAGCTCGATTGTTCTCGGCGACAAGAGCAGTCTGGATGGTGATATTAAAAAGCTTTACCAGCGCAACGGAATTGCACATCTGCTGGCAATCAGCGGACTGCACATATCGCTTGTGGGAATGGCATTATACAGGCTGCTGCGCCGCGCAGGAACGTCATATGTCTTTTCTTTTGCGGCAGGAACGCTTTTTATAACCGGATATGTTCTGATGACAGGAAATGCGCTGTCAGGACTGCGGGCATTGGTGATGTGTCTTTTGATGATGTATGCACAGGTGCTAGGAAGAACATATGATATGCTGTCTGCGTTAAGTACAGCAGCAGTGATGTTTATCTGGAATAATCCATATGTGTTGTATAACAGCGGCTTTTTGCTGTCTTTTTGTGCAATAATGGGAATTGCGGTCGTTCTGCCTGCGTTGAAACGTGTTTTTCTGCCGGATCGTCCGCAGAGTAACCATGCAGAAAAACGGTGTTTTATAGATACACTGAGGGATACTGTAAAAGCTTCTTTTTTAACCAGTTTTTCTGTTACGGCAGCAACGCTGCCGGTCATTTTGAATTGTTATTATGAATTTCCTTTATATAGTGTATTTTTAAATCTTCTGGTGATTCCGTTGATGCCGCTTGTCATGTTATGCAGTGTGAGTGCTGGCGTTACAGGACTTTTTTGTAAACCGGCAGGTGTGTTTTTACTGGGAACAGCTCATTTTATTTTAGAATTTTATGAAGTTTTATGCGGAACAGCTGGAAAACTGCCGTATGCAAGAATTGTTGCAGGAAAGCCAAAGCTATGGCAGTGTGTAGTATATCTGTTGGTTTTGACACTGTTTGTTGCGTTGTCGCATTTTCCGTCGGATTTTTGGCAGAAACTTCTTTTTAATGCAACACACAAAAAGAGGGAAGGAGCTGCACATTTTAATAGAATGACAAAAAGCACAGGAAATACAGAGCCTAAAAATACAAGAACTATTGAATCTGAAAAAACAACAAAAGGTGAATGTGCTGCAGAATTAAAAAAATCAGCAGAGAACACAAAAACAGTGAAATATTCAAAGATTGTAAAAAAGTGTGAGTTAATATTTTTAGCTGTTGCTATCATGATTATCATGCTGCCGAAAAAGCCGTCTTTTGAAATTGACATGCTGGACGTGGGGCAGGGCGACGGCATTTATATGATGACACCGGAAGGTGAAACGTATCTATTTGACGGCGGGAGCAGTGATGAGAAAAATCTGGCACAAAATACGCTGGTACCGTTTTTAAAATCCAAAGGTGTTGCGCGGATAGATTATGCACTGATTAGTCACACCGATACAGACCATATCAGCGGCATTATGGAACTGATGCAGGGAGATGAAATTACTGTCGGGGCAGTGCTGCTGCCGGAGGCATTGAAAAATTGTGATGATGCAAATTACATTAAATTTATCAAGATTGCGCAAGACTGTAATATTCCGGTGTGGCATGTCAAAACCGGAGATTTTGTCGGAAACAGTCAGGTTACGGTGCAGTGTCTTCACCCGGAAATATCATACCACACGGATTCAGTGAATGATATTTCGGCGGTTTACCGGATTGACTATGGAGAATTTTCTATGCTGATGACGGGGGATGCAGGAATAAACGTTGAAAATGAATTGCTGGAAAATGGTGTATTATCGCCGGTTACGATTTTAAAGACCGGGCACCACGGCTCAAAAAGTGCCAGCAGTGAAGCATTTTTAGAGGAAGTGCGTCCACAGGCGGCACTGATTTCATGCGGGGTCAATAACCGTTATCACCATCCGTCGGAGGAAGTAATACAGCGTTTTAAAAAAATGGATATACAGACAAAGGTAACGGCGCAGTGCGGTCAGATTACCGTTAAAAGTGACGGAAAAACTTATCGGCTTATGCAGTGGCAATAACGGCAGGAATATGTTATGATTGTTTCTAAAGCGGAAGCAGGCTGCTTAGAAGTGAGGAAAGTGTGAAAAATTCTTAAATCTAAGATTTTTCACAAGACAGATTGATGAGGCAGGTGTCATCAATCTGCCTTATCGCAGGACTGAATAAATTCAGTCCGCGAATCCTCCGGCATTGGAAGGCCTGCGGAAAAGAGAGATTAGTGTGAAAATATGCTTGATAGCATATTTTTCACACAGCACTTTGTGCCGCAGGCGCCACAAAGTCGCTTTTTATCGCAGAGCCAAATAAGATTTGGCTCGCGATTCCTCCGGCATTAAAATGCCTGCGGAATGGAGATTATTGTGAAAGTAATTAATGAACAGATTAAAACAGGGGAGTTTCAGAGCGTATATCTTTTATACGGTGAGGAGGAATATTTAAAAAAGCAATACCGTGATAAGTTAAAAAAGGCAATCAGCGGGGACGATACCATGAATTATTCTTATTTTGAGGGAAATAAAATCGTGGTAAAAGAAGTGATAGATATGGCAAATACACTGCCGTTTTTTGCGGAGAAGCGGTTAATTATCATTGAAAACAGCGGCTTTTTTAAATCTTCACAGGAAGAACTGGCAGATTTTATAAAAAATATGCCGGATTATCTTATTTTTGTTTTTGTTGAATCGGAAGTTGATAAGCGAAATAAAGTATACAAGGCAGTCAGCACGGCAGGATATATCTGTGAAATGAAACAGCAGAGCACTTCCGTACTTGTGCAGTGGATTGTAACCCTTTTAAAAAACGAAGGGAAGACCATTGACCGTCCGGCGGTCGATTTGCTTCTGTCCAAAACCGGCGCAGGCATGGATTTAATCTATGCAGAGGTCGAAAAACTGGTCTCATACTGTATCGACAGACCGCAGATAACCGCGGAGGATGTTGAAGCCGTATGTACAACACAGACCACGAGCCGTATTTTTGATATGATTACGGCGATTGCAACCAAAAAGCAGAAGCAGGCATTGGATTTATACTATGATTTACTGCTGTTAAAAGAACCGCCGATGCGTATTTTATATCTGCTTGCAAGACAGTTTAACGGCATTTTGCAGGTCAAGGAATCATTAATGCGTGGCAATGCCAATGCACAGATTGCAAGAGAAATGGGGGTTGCACCGTTTATTGTCGGCAAATATGCCGCACAGGCAAAATATTTTGAAAGCGCACAGATAAAAGAAGCACTCCGGGATTTTGCGGAAACAGAGGAAGCGGTAAAGACCGGTAAAATAGAAGACAAGCTTGGTGTTGAACTGATGATTATAAAATACAGCCAAAAGTAAAAAAGAAGCAGATGTGAGTGGGTGACAACATCTGCTTCTTTAAAATACATTATAAAATTAAGCCATAGCGTTTACAGCTTTTGTAATGCGGGAAACCTTTCTTGCAGCTGTGTTCTTGTGGTAGATACCCTTAGAAGCAGCCTTAGAAATTTCGCCGATAGCAACTGGTAATGCAGCTTCAGCAGCAGCCTTATCGCCTGCAGCAACAGCAGCGTCAACCTTCTTTACATAAGTCTTAACTCTAGACTTAACAGCCTTATTTCTATCAGCTCTGATCTGACTTGTTAAAACTCTCTTCTTAGCAGATTTGATGTTAGCCAATCCGTACACCTCCAAAAAAATTATATTTAAAAGATTAATCTGTTTTGCATTAAATCCGGACACGGACGTTCTAATGTAAACATACTACTGTATTATAGCGGGAAGGGGAGAGGATGTCAATAAAATTTTCCATTTTTTTAACGGATTTTTAAAAAGATACGACACATACTAGTATTAACTTCTAATGGCAGATAAAAAACTGAACATGAAACTGCCACTTTGTGAGATTAGAAAATGGAGGGCAGTTAAAAATGAAAAATGTATTTGAAATCAGAACAGACCTTGCATTAGAGGTCAATGAGCAGGTTAATAGGGAAAAGGGAAGATTAAAAGGTGTTATTATAAATGAAATGAAGGATAATAAAACAGGGATTAAGGTCACGGTGCTTGAAATTACCGGGAAAGAAGGTGTCAAGGCACTGCACCGTCCGGAAGGAAAGTATATTACAATTGAAGCCGGAAAGCTGGGAACAACCGATGATGAATACAGCCAGCGCACGGCAGTTATTCTTGCCAAAAATCTCGAAGAACTCTTGTCCGGGTATATCCGCGAAAAAGAAAAAGCGACTGTTTTGGTGCTGGGGCTTGGCAATGCTGATGTGACAGCCGATGCACTCGGACCGGATGTTGTAAAAAATATTGAAATTAACCGCCATTATGCAAAGGAAGCCGGTATACAAGTTGCAGTGGCGGGACTGGCACCGGGTGTTATGGCACAGACCGGCATGGAAACGGCGGAACTGGTGCGTGGCGTGGTGCGTCAGTTAAAGCCTGATGTTTTAATTGCAATCGATTCGCTGGCGGCGCGGGACAGCAGCCGCTTAAATACGACAATCCAGTTATCCAGTCAGGGAATTCATCCGGGGTCCGGTGTCGGTAATCACCGTATTGGCATTACGGAAGATGTTGTCGGTGTGCCGGTGCTTGCAATCGGAGTGCCGACCGTGGTGGATGCCCCGACAATTGTGAATGATACGATGGAAAATTTTTTAAAAGCGATTGCACAGTCGAAAGAATTAAAGTCTGTCAGCCGTATTTTTTCAGAATATTCCCCACGGGAAAAATATGAATTGATACGGGAGGTTATTTCGCCGGAAATGGTGAATATGTATGTGACACCGAAAGATATCGATGCCAATATCAAGGCAATCGGGCATATTCTTGCAAAAGCGATTGATATGGCGTGTGAAGATTTACAGATGATTGGGATTTAAAGGTATATCCGGCGGCAGAACAGAATAGGATAGTGTTGAACCTGAAAGAGGGTTTAATTAAACAGCCGGAGTTAGTGTGAAAAATAACGCTGATGCGCTTATTTTTCACACCACTATTTGTTTTTGAGCGAAAACAAATAGCCATGATTGCAGATGAGAAATCGCCTACGCGAATTTCTCATCGCATCTTCGCGACAAGTCGCTCAGAAATGGGTATTAATATGAATAAAAATAAGTACAGGCTTACAGGGGTTATCGTAATATTTTGTGCGGTGTATAGTGTTTTGATTTTCTGGAATAAGACAAATATGAAGACGGTTCTTACAGAGGTCTGTAAAGAACTGCTGTTACAGACCGGTGTACCGTCCTATGCCTATATTAAAAATGTGGACAATGACGATTTCACATTTTTTGAAAATGTAATCAACGATATTTGTCCTATTAATGAGTATTTAATGGCAAATGAAAATACAGGAGCGGTTTACACTGCGGCGGATGGCATTGCACAGGGAAATCCGGCGCAGGATTCGGAAAATACTTCCAGTAAATCTTCCGAAAATGCTGCGGATGTGCAAATTTCAGCTGAGCAGACAGACCGGACGGTACCATTGCAGGAAAATACTTCAAATGCGGCACAGCCGGATAACAGTGTGCAAAATGCAGACACACAGGCACAACAGGGAGAAAATGCGGATGCCCGCCAGGTTATTTCAAGAAATACGGTAACAGGTACGGTATTTTCTAAAGCCCAGCTATGTGATTTTTCGTTTGTTTCCAAATTCTATACGGTAACAAGCATTACATCGTTGACAGAAAATATTTTAAGACCGGAAGAATTTTTAAATAAAGATTTGTCTATTACAAAGGATGTCACCAAGCCGCAGATTTTGATTTTCCATACCCATTCGCAGGAAACATTTGCAGATTCCGTGGCAGGTGACCCCACAACAACGATTGTGGGGGTGGGCGACTATCTGACGGAGCTGCTGACACAAAAGTACGGTTATCAGGTGATTCATGATACGAGTGTTTACGATTATGTTGACGGTAAGCTTGACAGAAGCAAGGCGTATACATATGCGGAAGAAGGTATTGCAAAGATTTTGCAGGAAAATCCGTCGATAGAGGTTGTGATTGATCTGCACCGGGACGGTGTGGCGGAAACCACGCATCTTTTAACGGAAGTTGATGGCAAAAAAATGGCTAAAATTATGTTTTTTAACGGTTTAAGTTACAGTCGTGTCAATGGGGATATCGGCTATCTGTACAATCCGTATCGTGATGACAATCTGGCGATGAGCCTTCAGATGCAGCTGATTGGAAAGGCTTATTATCCGGATTTTCTGAGAAATATTTATGTCAACGCATACCGTTACTGTCTGCATGAGCGGGGACGTTCCATGCTGATTGAAGCCGGGGCACAGACCAATACGGTAGAAGAAGTTAAAAATGCCATGGAGCCGCTGGCGGATATTTTAAATAAGTTTTTAAGCGGTGAAAAAGTGTATGAATAAGAGTTGATAAAATAAGACATTTGCACTATACTAGTAACGAAATGCAGTGATAAAATGCATTTTATAAAATGATGATGTTGCAGACATTACAGTAAAAAGGCTTTTTTATAATCCGTTCTTTGGGGCGGGTGTCGCAAGGAGATTGGATTTTCAATGTCTGCGGAATGGAGAGTTATATGACATTAGAACAGTTAGAGCCAAAAGAAGTATTTCATTATTTTAAAGAAATTTGTAAGATTCCACACGGTTCAGGAAATGTAAAGCAGATTAGTGATTATTGTGTTGATTTTGCAAAACAGCACGGATTAAAATACAGACAGGATGAAAGTCTGAATGTAATTATCTGGAAAGACGGTACGTCAGGATATGAAAACAGCCCGGCAGTTATTTTGCAGGGACATATTGATATGGTTGCGGTAAAAGAAGAAGACTGTGTAAAGGATATGGAAAAAGAAGGACTGGATTTAGAGATTCAGGACGGATATTTATCTGCAAAACAGACTTCACTCGGTGGAGATGACGGTATTGCGGTTGCATACAGCCTTGCCCTGTTAGCGTCTACGGATATTCCACACCCGCCGCTGGAAGCCGTATTTACTGTTGATGAAGAAATCGGTATGCTGGGTGCTGCGGCAATCGACCTTTCTGATTTAAATGGAAAAATCATGCTGAATATGGATTCCGAAGATGAAGGTATTTTCTTAGCAGGCTGTGCGGGCGGTGCTTCCGTACGCTGTGACATTCCTGTGACAAAAGGTACAGAAACCGGTGTCGGACGTACACTCACTTTAAAAGGATTTACCGGCGGACATTCCGGTACGGAAATCATCTGCCAGCGTGCCAATACGAATGTCTTAATGGGCAGAATTTTAATGGAATTAAACAATGAAATGTCTTTCTTTGTGACATCAATTTCCGGCGGTGAAAAAGATAATGCGATTGCAAAGGTCGGTAAACTGGAATTATTAATCCAGCCGTCGGATGCGCAGACATTTACAGAAACTATGGAAAAGATTACGGCAACGTTAAAGCGTGAATACGAAGTAACCGACCCGGATATGCAGATTGTGATAACAGAAGATAATGAAGAAAAAGAAACGCTCGTATATCACCCATCCTGCACGATGAAGTTAATGCTTGCACTGGTACATCTGCCATACGGTGTTGTAAAGATGAGCAATGATATTAAGGGACTGGTACAGACGTCTTTAAATCTGGGTATTATTAAGGAAACGCAAGACTGTGTCAGATTGTGTTATTCTGTAAGAAGCAGTGTAGGTTCCGAAAAAGAATGGCTCATTGAAAAGCTGTACAGCCTGACTGAATTTTTAGGTGGAAGCTGTACAATAGACGGTCCTTATCCGGCATGGGAATATAAGAAGGATTCCAAGCTGCGCGAGATTATCTGTGAGGTTTATGAAGAACTTTATCATGAAAAACCGCTGATTCAGACAATTCACGCAGGCGTGGAATGTGGACTGTTCTCTGAAAAGATTCCGGGACTGGATTGCATTTCATTCGGTCCGAATATTTTGGATATTCATACAACAAATGAACATCTTGATATTGCATCTGTAGAAAGAACATGGAAGCTGATTCTTGAAGTGCTTGAAAAACTTAAATAAGGCATTGGTACAGCAGTTCAACAGCTTTGGCAATCGTATCTGTCTTTAAGGCAGAATAATTAATAACGAGCGTGTGGTTTACGGCAATGTCCCGATGAAAATAATACTGGGAGAGGCAGGTGATTTTAAGACCTGCCTCTTTTGCTTTTTGTGTAAGCTGTTCATCACTCATAGACGTATCTACTTTCATCAGGAAATGCAGACCGGCATCCTTTTCCTGAATAGTTACAAGTGCATCCAGCGGGCTTTTTTTAATGGCAGAGATTAGAAAGTCGCGCTGATTGCGGTAATAAATGCGCATACGGTTGATATGCTTTTCAAAATGTCCTTCACGGATAAAGCGCGCCAGCGTGTACTGTTCAAAATTCGATACCGTACAGGAATAAAAGCCAAGCCGCCGGTTAAACTGCTCCATTAACGGGAGCGGCAGAACCATGTAACTGATACGGATTGTCGGTGCGAGACTTTTGGTAAAGGTATTCATATAAATAACCTTATTCATCACATCAATGCTTTGCAATGACGGAATCGGTTTGCCAAGCAGGCGGAATTCACTGTCATAATCGTCTTCAATGATGTATCTGGAAGACTCTTTGGAAGCCCAGCCTAACAGTTCGTAGCGGCGGCTGACCGGGGTTACGATACCGGTCGGATAGTGGTGTGACGGCGATAAATGTAAAATGTCCGCATTGCAGGCAGAAAGCGCCGCCATATGAATTCCTTCATTATCCAAAGGAAGACACAGACAGTCTACGCCGTGGCTTTCATAAATCATGCGGATTTTGCTGTATCCGGGGTCTTCAACGGCAAAGGTCTGATCTGTTCCGAAAAGCTGGATTAAAAGACCGTACAGGTATTCCGTACCGGCACCGACAATAATCTGTTCCGGCAGGACTTTCATGCCGCGGAAATCGGACAAATGCCGTGCTATGGCTTCACGCAGTTCTAAAATGCCGGCAGCAGGAGAAGGGGTCAGCAATTCGCTGCTGCAGTCAGACATGACTTCCTTCATCAGCTTTGCCCATGTATAAAACGGAAAATTGGCGCCGCTTGCGTGATTGGTCGAAAAGTCAATCTGATAAGAAGTATCTGCATCAGGTTGTTTTGAAAATGTTAAAGATGTATGGGCGGCAGACAAAAAATTCGTATTTTCAGGCTGTGAATGTGAATAGGAAGCAGCAAAAACAGGCTGTCCTACAGCCGCAATATCGGTCACATAGTAGCCTTTTTTGGGCAGGGAATAGATGTATCCTTCGGCAATTAACTGGGCATATGCATTTTCAACGGTAATGGTGCTGATGCCGAGATTTTTGGCAAAAGAGCGTTTGGAAGGCAGTTTGTAATCCGGTGCAAGTTCACCGGATAATATATCATTTTTAATACATTTGTATAAATGTTCGTAAAGGCTGTCAGAGCCGGTATTATCAAAAGAGTAAGTAAGCATATGGTTCTCCTTGCTGTAGTATATGTTAGAAATTATAATCGCTTCCGGCAGGAATGTAAATGCTTATTCATAACAAAAAAATATTAGTTGACAAATATTAAAAGATAGCATATACTAATAACAGATTTTCAATAATCCTTTTTCACAGGCAGTATTTTGTGTAAAAGGTTCTTAAAATTCAACAATGGAGCAATCCATAAATCAGCCGGCACGTCCGGAATAATCCATTATTTATTTGTGAATATCTTGAATTTTCAAGTATATTTAAATTAATATTTTATGCAAAGGAGAGTAACATGGAGTACGGGGATTTTTTACAGTGTGTACAGGAGTATGCAAAAAAAGAAACAGGCAGAGGAGGTGTTGTAAGCATTAATCATGTTATCAAAAATAATGGCTGTGAACTGGACGGTCTGGTCATTATGGAAGAAGGAAAACATATATCGCCGACAATTTATCTGAACGGGTTTTACAAACAGTATCAAAATGGCAGGACGGTAGAGGATATTGTCAGAGAGATTCTTCACATATATAATGAAAATAAAGATAACATTCAAATTTGTCCGGACTGGTTTCAGGATTTCGATAGGGTGAAACAAACCATCGCATATAAAGTCATTAATTATTCCAAGAACGAAAAATTATTAAAAAAGATTCCGCATAAGAGGGTATTAGACCTTGCAGTAGTATATTATTGCCTGCTCAGCCAGTCAGAAGGAGAAACGGCAACGGCATTAATATATAACAACCATCTGGAGGGCTGGCATGTGACAGAACAGCAGGTGCATGAAATTGCTGTCAGCAATACGCCGGGCTTGTTGCAGAGCCAGATTTATCCGCTGTCTTCGCTGATAGGACTGGTATTAGAGGATTTAAAAATGGAAAAGGAACTGCTTATGGCAGCAGAAATGTATGTGCTGACCAATAATACAAGGCTTAATGGCGCAGCGTGTATCTTTTATGAGGATGTCTTGAAAAAGTTTGCCGATACGCTCCAGACAGACTTATATATTCTTCCCTCCTCCATTCATGAGGTGATTCTGCTGCCCAAACTGGCACGTTACGATGCGATGAATCTGGAGGATATGGTGCGGGAAGTCAATACTGACGGCGTATCAAGGGAAGAAGTGTTGTCGGATAAAGTGTACATATACCGCCGCAGTGACGGATTTATTACGATGTCATTTTAAATACCGGATTTTTCAGCTGGAATGCTGTGTGGTATTTAAAACAGAATCAGCATTTATGCAGGATGTTGGAGATTTAAAGAAATATTACACATCAATTTCTGATAGAACAAAAAACAGCGGCAGTAACACTGCCGCTGTAAAATGGATGTACATGATGGGGGTCGAACCCACGGCCTTTCGCTCCGGAGGCGAACGCTCTATCCACTGAGCTACATGTACGAACTTAATTATTTTACAACAAAAAATCATTTTTGGCAATGATTAATTGAATTAAATTAAAAAAAAATAAAAGCACCTTGAAAATTTAATACTGCACGGTAATTTATCGATAGACAGGCGGGGTCTGTTCCATTATAATAAAATACAACGCTAAAAAAGGGGGAGAAAATTTTATGACAAGATTAAAAGCATTATTAAAGAAAGCAGACAAGGCGGCAGTCATCGGAATGACAGCTGCGGCAGTAGCAATGGGATTTCAATTTTAGCAATTATATGGATTATACTATCACCAGCTTGGCTTTTGGCAGAAAATTCTGTGATGGGTATTATATGGCTATGTGCTGGAGTTGCTGAATTAATAATCGCAATAATAAGGCGCAATAAAGAGAAGAAAAGTAAGTAAATTTCAGTTAGGTTAAGAGATTATAACAGAGCGGAAGCTTTGAATTTGTAGGTGCGATTGATGAAAATTATTGAGGTCACAGAAAACAAAAAACAGTATATTGACTTACTATTATTGGCGGATGAACAAGAAGATATGATAAACCGTTATCTTGACAATGGTAGGATGTATGTACTTGATGATAACGGTATTAAATGTGAGTGTGTTATAACCGATGAAGCAAATGGTGTGCTTGAAATCAAGAACATTGCAACAGTTCCAGAATACCAAGGAAAAGACTATGCAAAATCCTTGATTGATTTCTTGGTAAAAGAGTATGGTGGTAAGTATTCTATTTTACAGGTGGGCACGGGTGATAGTCCGATGACAATACCGTTTTATGAGAAATGCGGTTTTGTTCGTACACACAGCATACCGAATTTCTTTACAGACAATTATGACCATCCGATATTTGAGTGTGGTGTTCAGTTGGTTGATATGGTATATTTGCAAAGAAGAATTTGAATCTGTAGGAGAGATGACAATGGAATGGATTAACATATTTGGTGTGATATTTATACTGATAATTATGATACCGAATATTATATATGCGTTAAAAATCAAGGATGGTTTTGAAAATAAATGGAATAACAAGTTGGTTGAGATAATAGAGCAAATTGGAAGAGTTGGATGTTTTGGATTTATGATTATTAACATTCCTGGAACATGGTTTGGATGGTGGTCAGATGAAGTATTTGCGATATATCTTATAGTAAATATCATGCTGATTTTACTTTATTGTCTGATATGGATTATTTGCTTTAGGAAAAATACAGTTTTTAGGGCATTGACATTATCTGTTATCCCATCCATAATTTTCTTGTTTAGTGGAATTATGAGTAGGTCTGTTTTGTTGATTTTTGCGTCCATATTATTTGCACCTACGCATATATTGATTTCATATAAGAATGCAAAGTGTTAGATGAATTTGAATTTATAGAGGAAATTCGATGATTAGAAAATATAGAGAAAGTGATTTGCCTGTTGTTATGGAGATATGGCTTGACACAAATATCAAAGCACATAGCTTTATTTCTAAAGAATATTGGATAAGCAATTACGAAATGGTAAAAAAAGTTTTGCCTAATGCAGAGTTATATGTGTATGAAGATGATGATACAAAACTAATTGACGGGTTTATTGGATTAACAGACAGTTATATTGCAGGACTTTTCGTAAAGGACATTACCCAGTCAAAAGGGATTGGAAAGCAATTATTAGACTATGTGAAAAGGGTAAAATCTACGCTATGCTTGAGTGTTTATCAAGAGAATATAAGGGCAGTGTATTTTTATCAGAGGGAACAATTTCAAATTCAATCAGAGAAAATTGATAATAATACAGACAAAAAAGAGTTCTTTATGACTTGGAACATATAGACAAATTCCAGTTCTACGGAGCTTTTAAAATTGAATATTGGATGATTTTACATAGCCGTTAAGGAGTGATTTGCTCCCTAGCGGCTTATTTTATCTCACAAATAAGGAGGTGAGAAAATTGAAAATCAAGAAGGTCGATGACAAACCGATGGTAATTCATACCAAGCAGAAAGCCGAGATTCACACACACGAACCGAAGCAGGCTTCTATCAAGGGGGATAATATTTATACCGTGTGCCGGGCAGACGTAACACTGACCTATGAATTAAACGGCGGTACGGAAAATGACACCACAAAGCCGGTAACGAAAACCGTGTACTGCAATGCGACCGCCCCGTAGGAAGTAAAGGGCTTTAAATTACAGCTTGGCGAAAGTGTAAAGGAATCCTTTGACCTTGACGGCTATACCCATTTCTATGCGTTTGCGACATGGGCCCAGAACAGCCCGGAGAGCGAAACACGCTTCCCATGCAATGCAGGCACTGCCGCAAGAAATGTGCCGGAAAGAATGGAAGTGCAGTACGGAGAGAAAGTCATCCTTCCGGAGCAGAAGCCGGAAAGAACGGGATTTATCTTTACAGGATGAACTCTGCGAGCAGGTATGGCATATCGACAAGCAGGGTAATATCACACAGGTGAAATAATTTAAAACACAGCTTTTATCTAAAAGAACAAATTGAATTAAATTTTAAAATTTGTTAAAATATTAAAATAGCTTGTGAAATAAGAATTGGAGAAAACATGGAAGTTCGTATTAATAAATATTTAAGCAGTGCGGGATATTGCTCCAGAAGGGAAGCAGACCGCCTGTTAGAACAGGGCAGAGTAACCATAGACGGCATTCCTGCACAAATGGGAAGTAAAGTGACAGATGGACAGACAGTTTTTGTCGATGGAAAATCAATTATAGAAGAAGATGAAAAGATTTTGCTGGCATTTTACAAACCAACGGGAATCGTGTGTACGACAACGGCAAATCAGGGTGATAATAATATTGTTGATTATATTGGGTATCCTAAAAGAATCTACCCGGTTGGCAGGCTGGATAAAGATTCAGAAGGGTTAATTTTAATGACAAATAACGGAGAGATGATGGATAAAATTCTCCGTTCAGCCAACGGTCACGAAAAGGAATACATTGTAACCGTAAATAAAGAGATTGATGATTCATTTATTAAGGCAATGTCTGGAGGAATATATCTGGCGGAGTTAGACAGAACAACGAAACTGTGCAAAGTAACCGCATTGGGAAAGAAAACCTTCCGCATTATCCTTACACAGGGATTAAACCGGCAGATCCGGCGTATGTGCAGTACACAGGGAAGGGAAGTTGTGCAGCTCAAAAGAATCCGTATCATGAATATTTTATTGGGAGATTTAAAGCCCGGAGAATACCGGAATGTGACAGAAGCAGAATATCAGCAGTTAAAGGAGCAGTTATATGATTCAGCAAAGTAAAATGGACAGAATTAAAGAATTGGTAGAATTACTCAATAAGGCAGGGAAAAGCTATTATTCAGAGGGCAGGGAACTGATGTCTAATTATGAATATGATGCTTTATATGATGAACTGGGTATGCTTGAAAAAGAAACAGGTTATATTCTTTCAAATAGTCCGACCGTAAATGTCGGCTACGAGGTGCTTAGTGAACTGCCTAAAGAACGTCATGAATCTCCAATGTTAAGTCTTGATAAGACGAAAAGTCCGGAAGCGCTGGCAGAGTGGCTTGGCAGTCAGAAAGGTCTGCTTTCATGGAAGCTGGACGGTCTGACAATTGTATTGACCTATGACAATGGACAACTGCAAAAAGCTGTTACAAGAGGAAATGGTGAAGTAGGAGAAATTATTACCAATAATGCCAGAGTATTTAAAAATGTTCCTGTGACCATTCCTTTTAAAGGGAAACTTGTTCTGCGTGGAGAAGCGATTATTACGTATTCAGATTTTGAGCGTATTAACGAACAGATTCCGGAAGCCGATGCAAAATATAAAAATCCGAGAAATTTATGCAGCGGATCTGTCAGACAGTTAAATAATGAAATTACGGCACAGCGTAATGTCCATTTTTTTGCATTTACACTGGTATCGGCACAGGATGTTGATTTTGATAATTCCAGACAACGACAGTTTGAGTGGCTTAAAGATCAGGGGTTTTCGGTTGTTGAATATAAAATGGTTACAAAAGACACGATTTTAGACACGATAGAATGGTTTGAAAAAACAATTGTAACAAATGATTTTCCGTCAGACGGTCTGGTAATCTTATATGATGATATTGCATATGGAGATTCTTTGGGAAGAACAGCAAAGTTTCCAAGAAATGCGATGGCGTTTAAATGGACAGATGAAACCGCAGAAACGACACTGCGAGAAATAGAATGGAGTGCTTCAAGAACCGGTCTGATTAATCCGGTTGCCGTTTTTGACCCGGTAGAGCTTGAAGGCACGCAGGTCAGTCGTGCAAGTGTGCATAATATCAGTATTGTTGAAAGTTTAAAACTTGGTATTGGTGATCGCATTAAAGTATTTAAGGCGAATATGATTATTCCGCAGATTGCAGAAAATCTTACACAAAGCGGTAATTTAGAGATTCCGGAAGTCTGTCCGGTATGCGGCGGGAAAACACAGATTAAACAGGTTAATGATGTCAAAACACTTTACTGTATCAATGAAGACTGTCAGGCGAAACATGTAAAAAGTTTTGCCCATTTTGTATCTAGAGATGCATTGAATATCGATGGATTGTCAGAGGCAACACTGGAAAAATTTATTCAGCACGGATTTTTAAAGAATTTCTGTGATTTATACCATTTGGAAAAATTCCGTGATGAAATTATTGCTTTAGACGGATTCGGGGAAAAATCCTATGAGAATCTGCTGACATCTGTTGAAAATTCAAGAAATACAACGCTGCCGAAATTTATTTACGGACTTGGCATTGCAAATGTAGGACTTTCCAATGCCAAGATGATTGTGCAGGCATTAGGTAACGATATAGAAAAAATAATTCATGCCGGAAGACAGGAACTTGAGAAAATAGACGGCGTAGGTGCAGTCATTGCAGATACATTTGCTTCCTATTTTGAAAATGAAAAAAATAAAGAAGAATTTTATAAGCTGCTGCAGGAAATGCACATTGAAAAAGCGCCGGACAATCAGAATAATCAGATTCTTACCGGTAAAGTGTTTGTAATTACAGGTTCATTGGAACATTTTGAAAACAGAAATCAGTTAAAAGAACGCATTGAACAGCTTGGCGGCAGGGTGACCGGTTCTGTGACAGGAAAGACATCATACCTGATTAATAACGACAGCCATTCTACGTCATCTAAAAATAAGACTGCGGCAAAACTGGGAGTTCCTGTAATAACAGAAAACGAATTCCTTGAAATGGCACCGATGAATGATGATGGCAGATGATGACGGTTGCCGATAAAGAGAAAATATGCTATAGTGTGACTGCGTAAGCACAAACCAACAGGAATAAAAGCGTTGTGCGGAAATGAGGAAATTATGCCAATTAAAATACAGAGTGATTTGCCGGCAAAGGCAGAACTGGAAAATGAAAATATATTTGTAATGGATGAACATAGAGCAATGACACAGGATTTCCGTGAATTGCAGATTTTAATTCTTAATCTGATGCCGATTAAGCAGGATACGGAATTACAGCTTCTGCGGGGACTTTCAAACACACCGTTACAGATTGATATTACTTTTCTGCAGATGGCAACACACATTTCAAAAAACACCTCAGCTTCCCATTTGAAGAAGTTTTATGAGGTATTTGAAGATATTAAACACCGCAAATTTGATGGGATGATTATTACAGGTGCACCGGTTGAAAAGATGAATTTTGATGAGGTGAATTACTGGAAAGAATTATCTCAGATTATGGAGTGGTCTAAAACACATATTACGTCAACACTTCATATCTGCTGGGCGGCACAGGCGGGATTATATTATCATTACGGGGTAAAAAAGGTACAGCTGGAAAAGAAGTTATCCGGAATATACCGCCATCATGTAATGAATAAAAAAGAACCGCTGGTACGTGGATTTGATGACTTTTTTATGGCACCGCATTCACGCTATACGGAGGCCTGCCGGGAGGATATTTTAAATAATCCGAAATTGAAAGTGCTGGCGGATTCAAAAGAGGCCGGAATATATATTGTTATGGCACAGGAAGGCAAACAGATTTTTGTAATGGGACATCCTGAATATGACCGTATGACACTGGATCAGGAGTATAAGCGGGATGTGAAAAAGGGCATTATGCCGACTTTACCGGTACATTATTATCCCGATGATGATCCGACGCAAAGACCGATATTATCATGGAGAAGCCATGCCAATAATCTATATACGAACTGGCTCAACTATTACGTATACCAAAGCACACCGTATGAGTGGCACTAATTATAAGGGGAGGACATTCTATGACAGAAAACGAAATTTTACAGGCAATTTATTCTGATATGCAGAATATGAAAAACGATATGCAGGAAATGAAGACTGACATGCAGAATATGAAGGCAGATATGCAGAACATGAAGTCGGATATGAAAGAAATGAAGACTGATATGCAGGGTATGAAGACTGATATGCAAGGTATGAAGACTGATATGCAGGGTATGAAGACTGATATGCAAGGTACGAAGACTGATATGCGGGGAATGAAGACTGATATGCAAGGCATGAAAACGGACATACGGGATTTAAAAGGCCGTGTATCCGGTATTGAAATGACCCTTGAGAATGAAACAAACCGCAATATCAGAATTATTGCAGAGGGACATGCCGATTTGTGCAGAAAACTGGATGAAGCATTGAAGGTAGAAAACGAAAAGGAACTCCTTCTTGTCCGGACGAATATAATGGAAAATGATATCCGGAAGATTAAAGATAAATTAGAAATTGCTTAATCAGACTTTGGAGGTGCGTGCATTGAGCAGTCATAAACAGACTTGGATAAAACATCTGCTGTCAGAAAAACAGATGTCTGAAGCATTTGTAAACAGTGTATTTCTGGCATTGTCCGGAGGCTTTCAGGATGCGTATACATACAATACAAGAGATGAGGTTTTTTCAAATGCCCAGACGGGAAATGTTGTCCTGATGAGCCAGCATTTTATGAACCGGGAATGGCAGATTGGGCTGCGGTATTTGTTCCCTTTACTGGCATTTGTGTTTGGGGTCTTTGTTGCAGAAAATGTACAGAACCGCTTCAAGTATGCTAAAAAAATGCACTGGCGGCAGGGAATTTTGTTGGCCGAAATAGGGATACTCGCGATTGTAGGATTTATTCCAAATGCTTATAATATGATAGCAACCGTAATGGTATCGTTTGCCTGTGCAATGCAGGTGCAGACATTCCGCAAAGTGGGTGGCTATTCTTATGCAAGCACAATGTGTATCGGAAATTTAAGAAGTGGAACAGCCGCATTGTCTTTGTATTTAAGAGATAAAAAAGCTGAACATCTGCGGCAGACTTTTTATTATTTTGGAATTATCTTTTTCTTTGCCATTGGTGCGGGCATTGGTGGTATTTTATCTGTCTGTTATGGGATTCATGTTATCTGGATATCCTGCATATTGCTGTTTATCAGTTTCCTGCTGATGTTTTTGGAAAAATTAAGATAGTGATAGTTAAAAGAAGTGGGTAAGCATAAAATGTTTACCCACTTCTTTTTATGCGTAGTAATCAATATTTAAATCAGATGAATCTGCCTGCACAAGACTTGAAAAAAGTTTTTCGGCATATCCTTTTATAATTGTTCCATAAGAAGATGAAGAACCAAACAGATTTTTTACATTTTCGATATTATCCGAAGAAACGGCTGTTTCGTCAAAAGAAAGTGTACCGTCATCGGTGACTGTAATGCCGACAGGCAGAAGCTGGTTCTTTACATTTTGTGTTGCATTTTTCATGGCATTCAGATAACCGTTTTCTGTTGAATTTAAATCAGCGGAAGTATGGTTTTGCAATGTATTGTTATACTGTTCTGTATAATTTTTTAAATAGGTAACTAAGGTTTGCGCTTGCACGGATGCATAGTCTGTTAAATACAGATTTTTTGTGGCAGCTGCTAAAAGCTGATCAGACTGAGCCAGGGCTGTATTACCGGCAGATACAGAAATAGTGGTTGTTCCAAGTACATTCTCTGGTGTATTTAAAGCCTGCTGCGCAGCAGAAGAAATAGCTTTGGCATATTTAATGCTGTCATTTACAAAATGCTCATCTTCACCAAAAACAGCATCCAGTTTTGCGCTTGTTACATCTGAAAAATTGGTAGTATCGAATTTTAATTTATTCGTTGAAGTCCGTGTAATACCAAGACTTTTTAATGAATCTTCATATTCGGAAAACAGGCTGTCCATTTTATCCATGTACTTTGTGAGTTTCTTGGAACCGGTTATACCGGATGCGGAAGACATTAAATCATTATAGGTATTTACAAAACTTTTGATTTTATTCTGTGTACGTGCAGTTGGTCCGTCCGATGTATCAATATCTTTTAAAGAACGTAATTTATGCTTGAGTGAAGAAGCACTCTGACGGGTTTCATCTGCATCGCTGTTGTACTTTACAATTCTTTTTGTCGATGAAAAAGCATAAGAATTGTTTGCTGTCAAATTATTTAAAATTGCCGAAGCATTAATTGTAATAGACATCTATAAACACTCCATTCTGTCAGACTGACATTTATTTTAATCGTATTTTGTTTGGTGTATTTTTGTATAAGCATTGTACCATTATACTTTTATGTATATCGGCTGAATCTCCAAAAAATTAAGAGTTCTTTTTGTGACTGCGTTTTTCGCGGTTTAAGCCTCCGGACATATGGGTGCAGCCATTATCTAAAAAACGTGCCCGTTTAATACTGTCTTCACCATATTTATTCCGAATGGAATCAACCGCTTTATTCAACATCGCAAACCGTTCATTTTTATCTTCATCAAAAAGGTTCATTTGATGAAAAGCAGTGTCTGTCGCATGTGCCGTGGAAACACCGAGCAGACGGATTGGGACATGATTCCATGTCAGATCAAACAGCCGGCAGGCATTTTCATAGATGATTTCTGTTATATCTGTTGGTGTAGAAAGCGTACATTGACGGGATAGGTGGCGAAATTCATTATCAACAATTGTGACAGACACCACACCAATATAAGCGTGTTCTGCGCGGATTCGTGCACCGACTGTTTCGCTGAGGGAAAGAAGAATGGTCTTTGCATTTTCAGCATCTGTAACATCAAAATGCAGTGTAACAGAATTGCCAAAGCTTTTATTGGCAGCTTTGTGGTTTACCGGCAGTTCAATATCAAATCCATTTGCATAATTCCAGATCAGTTCTCCGTGCTTTTTAAAATGGCTCACAAGCAGCTGCGGATTGCTGGTGGCAACATCACCAATCGTATGAATCCCCAGGGCTTCCAGCTTTTTGCACATTGAAGGTCCGACAAAAAACAGTTCTCCCACAGGGAGCGGCCACATTTTTTTGGGGATTTCTTCAGGAAAAAGTGGATGCACAAGATTTGGTTTCTTAAAATCAGATGCCATTTTAGCAAGCAGTTTATTTGTTGAAATACCGATATTAACTGTAAAGCCAAAGCGGTTTAAAATATCGTCTTTAAGCTGGTGTGCAAAAGCAACCGGATCGCCGTACAACAGACCGGTACCTGTCATATCACAAAATGCTTCATCAATGCTATATTGTTCAACAACAGGTGCAGTCTGTTTCAAAAAATTCATAAGCTGTTCGGACATGGATACATATGTTGCAAAATCAGGCGGAACAATTAAAATATCAGGACATTTTTTCCGGGTCTGTACAAGAGGCTCTCCTGTCTGGATACCATAGGCTTTAGCGGGAACAGACTTTGCAAGAACAATGCCATGCCGTTTCTTTTCATCTCCGCCGATAACAGCCGGAATCGTCCGGATATCTAACGCTTCCGGATTGTCACGAAGCCGCTTTACAGCAGTCCATGAAAGAAATGCGCTGTTTACATCAATATGATAAATAATGTGTGATGGAAAATCGCTCATGAAAAACCTCCTTATTTTTAACAGTATATCAAAACAAATGTTCTGTGTAAATCTTTAAACAGCATAAAATTATATAAAAAAACATATAAAATCATGTTATAATACAGAAACTAAGGCGGTAAATCCTTGAAAATACAGGGTTTACCGCCTTTTTTGTTTCTAATTTGTTACTGGTTCAGTGCAAAAAATATTATTTTAATAGGGCAATGGTGTCCCGTAACTGTTCAATAGTCTTGTGATTATACACCCTGTTTCCTACATCCTTTGACTTGTGACCCATCAGCATATCAATACACTTTCTGTTTCCTTTTGCGTTGTCAAGAAGTGTTTCAAAGGTGTGTCGTGCTTCATGTGGTGTCTTGTCTGCACCTATCTTTTCCATGACTTCACCCCAACACTTATAGTAATTTGCCTGACTGAACTTTTTACCCTGATAAGTGAACAGGTACTTGTTTCCTTCATCAACCAGTGCTTTCACAAATGGTCTGATTCGTTCATGTATCGGAATAATACGGCACTTTCCGGCAGCGGTCTTGATACCACCTTCAAAGTACCATTCCTTGATGTTCACCTGTTCTGTTTTCATCCCAAGCAATTCTTGAAGTCTGAAGCCTGTGTAAATATAAATCAGCACGGTGTTCACCCAAGGTTCATCTTTGATTTTCCAAAGTGCTGCAATCTGTTCATCAGTAAATGGCGCCCTGTTGGTTTCAGGTATTGGTGGGGCGGTGGTTATTTGTGAATACATTTTATCTATCAGGTCAATTTCAAATGCAAACCTGTCAAGGTGTCCGAACAAGTTCTTGATCGCCCATTGTGTAGAGTATGCACACCCGCAGTTGTCAATGCAGTCTTGCATCTGATAGGATTTCATTGACCTGTACTTCACACCGTAGTATTTGGAACAGTGCTTGAACGCTGCTCGCAAGGACTGCTGATTTGATTTTCCTAACTTTGGCAACTTGATTTCAGACCAACGCTGATAGAGTACAACCAAGGTCACCTTTTCCCGGTCAATATCCCAAGGGTTGTTGTTATATTCAGCCAATAGGATGTTCGCCTTTTCTTCTGATTCTGCATAACCTATTGGTGACTGTTTGGCGTGTCCTTCTTCATCATAGATTGTTACCTTGGCAACCCAAGGGCGTGACCTATGACCTTTTAGTTTGGTTACGCATCCGTAACCGTTTGGGTTTCTTCTTCCCATGTATATCATTCCTTCCTGATTGAAATTTCATGGAATGGATGATATAATTGTATCTGCATAGCCTATATCATCCTATTCCTTGGTATAGAGTTATTAGAACCCTGACCGCTGCAACGGTTGGGGTTCATTTTTTGTTCAGTTAATTAGGGTCATCAAAATAATTCAAATTGTATGTGATATAGACTGAATCAAAAGTGTGCTTTTCAGAATCAAAATTATAAACTTCAAATTCTGCAACGGTGTCTGATACTGGTGAAAACTTATAAGTAACACCCGTGTCAACAACTTTTCTTGCACTGTCCTTCACAGTGATATTGAACATTTTGAACACATTGTCAAAGTCTTTCTTGATTTCCCACGGTTTAGTTGCAAAGCATCTGATTTTGACAACAGCATCTTCATACAGAATAAATTCTGTATACATTCCATCTAAGTCATAAGTGTAAAGCTGCATTTGAAATGTACCTTTGGAATTTTCATTGTTCCAATCTTCTGTTGACTTTGCTTCACCAAGTAATTCAACCAACTGTTCAGATGAAATTCTTGAGTAAGCATCTGCATCTAATATGACCGGAATTTCTTCTGATGATGTTTCTTTTTTCTGAATGGGATTCTTTGAAATATCCTTCACAACCATAATCACGAAAATAACAACGATTGCTAAAACGACAAGTTTAATGACTTTTTTCATAAATATGACCTTCCCTTCTTTGTGGTAACCGTTCGTAACGGTTGGTAACGGTTCAAGTAACTGTTGCAAATACAGTGTTTTCAATATAGTAACGGTTGGTATCTGTTTGGTAGTATTTTTCTTAATAATAAAAAATATCTTATATGAATAAGAATATAAAAAAGTAAAATATACAGTATAGAAAAGCAACAGTTACCCGTTACCAACAGTTACCTTTTTGAAAATCAACTGCAATGATATTTCCGTACTGATGGAAAATTATGCCATTTTTTGATTTTCCCTTTTTTCTGTAACGGTGTATTTTGATAATGCAACTGTGTCACGCAATTCACCCATGATCTTATTTTTTCCTGATTCGTTTAATTTGGCATACAGTTCAACAAGTTCATACATATCTGAACCATAACACTTTTCTATCAGATCATGGCATTTCTTTAATTGCTGATCTTCTTCTGTTTCTTTCCAACCCATGATATAAGCCGGGGTTGTTTGGAGTGCATCAGCAATCTGTTTTATTTTTGATTGCCGTAATTCCTGAATACCAAGTTCGATCTTGTTTATGGAAGTTTTGCTTTTATATCCAATCTTATGTGCAAGTTCTTCTTGTGACATTCCTAATTCATCCCGTCTTGCTTTTATCCTATCACCTATTGTCATTTAATCACCTTCTTCCCGGTTGGGTATGCTTAAAGAATACCATAAAATAGATTGAATATCAACTTTTATCAAATTTTTTATAAAAAAGTGTTGACATTTTATCTACTGAATGGTATTGTTGTGTCAGTAGATAAAACATCTACTTAAAACAAAGCAAGTAGGAAGGAACGGGTGAAGCGATAGGGCTACACGCAAGTGACATGGTGGTCAGGCTGCCGGATAGCAGACAGAGCGTGTGAAGAATAAACAAGACCCGTCAAAGTAGTTGAAGAAAACAGGAGCGGTAGGGCAAGAAAGCAAAGTGTTCAGAATTAGTTCTGACAGGCTGAACCAAACAGCACTTTACCCCTATGCCAAGAAACCGTTAAGTGGAAGAATCAACCGCACGAGATGACACAGCACTTTGTTTCAACTGGAACTGAAACCAGTATAAAAATGAAACACCCCTACAATTAACCGGGTTCAGAACAGGGTAGCCGGAAGGTGTGCAAGTTCCCCGACTTGCAAGGCGGTCATGTGAAGCACCTAACGAATGAAACCGCCAATAAAAAAGAACTGTTGCAGCAGTTCCGGGGAAAAGAACCAAGGAATAGGATTTCAGTTCTTTCAAAAAATTGTCTATTGTATGTAGGTCAACAGGTTTCTGACAGTTTTTAATGTGAAAACCGTCACGGTTTGAACAGCACAGTTCAAAAAGTTCAATGTTGGCTGACAGGTTTGCAGATTTTAATGTGAAATCTGATAAAGGCAAGACACCCCCTGATGTACTAAGGTGTGCTGACAATAGACAACTTTTTGAAGGAACTGGGAAAGGATAAAGGCAATGATTAAGTATTTAAGTTTATTCAGCGGAATAGGTGCTTTTGAAAAAGCATTGCAAAGATTAGAAATTCCGTATGAATTGGTTGGGTATTGTGAAATTAACAAATATGCTTCAAAGGCTTATTCACTTCTTCATAGTGTGCCGGAATCAATGAATTTTGGAGATATAACACAGTTAGATGAAACACAGTTGCCGGATGACATTGATTTAATTACATACGGTTTCCCTTGTCAGGATATATCACTTGCCGGACAACAAAAAGGGTTACTGAATGATGATGGTACAAAAACAAGATCAGGGTTGTTCTTTGATGCACTTAGAATCATTGAACATACACAACCACAGATTGCAATAGCGGAAAATGTAAAAAATCTTACATCACAGAAATTTTCTGAACAATTTGATACGGTTTTAAGCGGTTTGGAGAATGTGGGTTACAACAATTACTGGAAAGTGCTGAATGCAAAAGATTATGAAGTACCGCAAAACAGAGAAAGAGTATTCATAATTAGCATCAGAAAAGATATTGATACAGGTGTTTTTGAATTTCCTGACCCCGTACCTTTGAAAAAATGTTTGAAAGACTTACTTGAAGATTCTGTTGAAGAAAAGTATTATGTTGACCCTGAACGGGTCAAAAATCTGATTCCACAACTGACAGAAAAGCAAATTTCAAATACAGTTAGGGGGGGGGGACGGGGTTCAGTAGACCGTCACACTTGGGACATGATAGCAGTTCAGAAGTCATCAAAATAGGTGTTACTGGTACACATCAGAAAGATGGTGTATATGACTCGGACGGAATCAGCACTACACTGTTATCAAGTCATTATAAGCAACCTATTCAAATTGTTGAAAGGAAAGATTAAGGGTGAATGAAGATAAAAATATTATATTCTTGGGAAATGTATTTCCAACTAAAACACGCAAGAACCCCAATCAAGGGCGTGTTTATTCCCCGGAAGGACTCGCCCCTTGTCTTAATACAACAGGGGGGGAAATCGTGAACCAATGATATTAGTTAGAGCCAATACAAAGAAAGGCTATGAGGTAGCTGAACTTGGTGATTCAATCAATTTAGAATATCCAAACAGCACAACAAGGCGTGGAAGGGTTGGAAAGCAAATTGCACAAACAATCACAACTTCCCCACAACAGGGGGGGGGTGTAGTGTTGAAACCGACAGTGAAAGGGGGGAATGATATGGTTGAACCAGTCAACCCTATGCCGGACGGTACTTGTAGAACTATAAAAAACCAATATTACAAAACCAGTCAGGCAAATTTTGAAAGATCAACAACATTTGGCGCAACAGGGGTACAAGACGGACTGGCAATAAGAAAGTTGACACCAAAAGAATGTTTTAGACTAATGGGGTTTGATGATTCTGATGTTGACCTGTTGATGCAGAATGGGATTTCAAACACGCAACTGTATAAAATGGCGGGAAATTCCATTGTTGTCAATGTACTTGAATTTATATTTTGTCAGATATTTGATGACAGCAATAAAATATGGGTTTGAAAGAAGGTGGTTATGTGAAGAAAATAGTAAAAGCATGGGTTCAGCAGATTATAGAGTTTGATTCAGAAGAAGAATATAATAAATATGCTGATGAAATTTCTAAAAATGGGAAAAAGTGGGACGCATCACTTGTGATTGATGAAAAAACAGGAAAGGTGACCGCAACAGTTAGGAAACAGTATAATAACAATGCGTTCCCCGATGATGAAAAGGAAGGTGAAAAGTAAGATGACGAACACAGAGTTATTAAGGGAAAAAATCAATGCATCCGGCTATAAATTGCAGTTTGTGGCTGAAAAGTGCGGGTTGACTTACTTTGGACTTATGAAGAAGGTCAACAATGAAACAGAGTTCAAGGCAAGTGAAATCAAGACACTGAAAGACCTGTTAAATTTAACAAATGATGATGCAACTAAAATTTTTTTTGCCTAAAAAGTAGATAAAATATCTACTGCAAGAAAGGATAGGTGATAAATATGAAATTCAGCGAAAAGTTGAAACAGGCTATGCAGCAGTTAGGTGTCAATCAGGTACAGGTGGTTGGAATGACCGGGAAAAGTAAGGGGTCAATCAGTATGTACCTGAATGACAAAACAGTTCCGTCAGGACAGGTTCAAAGTGATATTGCAGTAGCACTTGGATTACCGGCAGATTACTTTGAACAGGAAGAATCCACTGTGACTTTTAAACCTGTGCATTGTGAAGATGGCATCCCAACCTTGACAGTCGGAGAAGTTGCCAAGTTGATGCATAAGCACACAAACACAATAGCACTTGGTTTACAACAGGGGGTTTTTCCTTGGGGGTATGCAATTCATACTTCTGAACACCGTTGGTCTTACTTCATCAATGCAAAGCGTTTTGCAGAAATTGAAGGAATTGCCGTATAAGGCGGTGATTTTATGCAGATAGGTGACAAAGTAAAGATCATTTCTTACAGAAGCAGCAGACTTGAAGGGTTAAGTGGTGTAATCACAAGGGAATACAAAGGTATTTTCGGCGTAATGGTTGAAGGTCATAAAAACCATAACAGTCAATACGGGTGCTACTGGTTAAGAAAGGATCAGATCATTTTATTTGGAATTGAAGAAAGTGAGGATGAAGAAATGTTTGGAGATTATAAAACCGTACAGGTATCTTTTCTGAATGATAATGAAAGAGGACAGGTGTGTATGTCAAAGTATGCAATGTATGACAACTATGAAGTTGGTGATGTAGTGGTAGTTAAAACAGGGCATCACGGTTTGGCGGTCGCAAAGATTGCAAGTATTGATGATACTGTTTCAAGGGTTGCAAGTGGTCGTGAGATTGTCACAAAGGTTGATATGGGTACATACGAAAATCGTGTTGCGGCAAGAAAACGTGTGTCAGAATTAAAGACAGCTATGGACGTAAGAATCAATAAATTGCAGCGTATGGCGGTGCTTGAAATGTTTTCAGAAAAAGACCCTGAAATGAAAGTATTACTTGATGAATATAAGTCATTGACGGAACAGAAAGGTGAGGTGCAGAAAGATGGAGAATAATACCGTTCAGAATGTAGTGCATGGGTTCAAAGTGTTCAGACCTGATTGGACTTGTAACCCGACAGGGTATAACCCTAAACAGTACACTTGTCCCGGAAAATTTGAGGAAGAAGGGGAACTTGATGTTTGTGGTCACGGTATGCACTTCTGTCAGACCGCTGCTGACTGCTTCAATTATTATAATTTTGACAGCAACAACAAGGTTGCAGAAGTCATTGCATACGGTGAAGTGCTGACAGAAGGTGACAAGTCTTGCACTGACAAACTGGAAATCGTGCGTGAAATCCCGTGGGATGAAGTGTTGCGAATTGTCAACTTTGGAAAGAATTGTACCGGTTACTGTAATACCGGAGATTATAATACCGGAGATTACAACACTGGAAAATGTAATGCTGGAAACTATAACGTCGGAAACCGCAACACTGGAAGTTACAACACAGGAAGTCGTAACACAGGAGATTATAACGCAGGAGACTATAACACAGGAGATTTCAACATCGGACGATATAATGTTGGTTGTTTTAATACAAAAGAAAAAAAAATTATGTTATTCGATAAGCCGTCAAATATGACTTTTTGTGAATGGATGGGTTCAGAGGCAAGATATTTACTGAATCAGATGCCAAAAGGCGTTGTTGAATGGGTGTATGAGGTGGACATGACGGATGAAGAAAAAGAACAACATCCGTCTTATGAAACAACAGGCGGTTATCTCAAAGTGCTTGATGAATCTGAATGTGGTCAGATATGGTGGGGTAGCTTGTCAGACCGTCAGAAGAATATTATCAAGGCAATACCAAACTTTGATGCTGAAATCTTCTTCCAGTGTACGGGTATCAGGGTAGATGAATGATCTGCACTTCATGCCCCACCAAGAAGAAGCATTGAACAGAACTGAACAGTTCAACCGTTGTGCGTATTATCTTGATATGGGACTGGGTAAAACCTTTGTAGGTGCTGAAAAAATGTATTTGCTGAACAATTCGGTGAACTTGGTCATCTGTCAGAAGTCAAAGATAGATGACTGGGTGCAGCACTTCAAAGATTATTACCCAAGTGACCGGGTGATGAACCTGACAAAGAAAAGTGAAGCAATCAATTTCAGGACACTGGTTGACACCAAGGAATTATATAAAATGGATATTCAGATTGTTGGTGTCATCAATTATGACCTGACTTTTAGGCGTGATTGGCTGCTGAAAATAAGTGAATTTACCATGATGCTTGATGAATCAAGTCTTATCACCAATGAAACCGCCAAGCGTTCAAAATTCATTCTGAAAATGAAACCTGAAAGTGTGATTTTGTTATCAGGAACGCCAACAGCCGGGAAATATGAAAGGTTGTGGTCACAGGTGCAGTTGTTAGGGTGGAACATCACAAAGAAAGCCTTTTACAACAGTTATGTTGTGACAGAATGGGTTGAGAACGGGGACGGGTTCAAGCGTGAGGTTATCACCGGGTACAAGCACACGGAACACTTGAAAAAGAAACTTGCAAGATATGGCTGCATCTTTATGAAAACAAGTGAAGTCCTTGAACTTCCTGAACAGACTGAACAGAAAATATTCTTTAAGTCCACTAAGGAATACAGGTATTTCATCAAGAACAGTTACCTGATGTTTGATGATGTTGAACTGGTCGGTGATAACAGCCTGACGAAAATGTTATATGCCCGGCAGTTATGCGGGCAGTATCACAAGGAAAAATTGCAAGGCTTGCGGGACTTGGTTGAAAGCACACAGGACAGATTGATTGTATTTTACAACTTCACTGCTGAACTTGAAGCAATGCAACAGGTGTTGAATGACCTGAACAGACCCTATTCAGTTGTGAATGGGTCAAAGAAGGACTTGACCGCATACGATCAGGCAGATGATTCAATCACATTCATACAGTATCAAGCCGGGGCAATGGGTGGTAACTATCAGAAAGCAAACAAGATTATTTATTTCACCTTGCCACTTGGCAAAGGGTCATGTGATATGTGGGAACAGTCAAAAAAGCGTATTCACCGCATAGGACAAGCCAAACCGTGCTTTTACTATTACTTACTGGTGAAGGGTACGGTTGAAGAAAGAAACCTTGCAGCGTTGAAAGAAGGAAAGGAACTGACAGATGAACTTTTCAAAAATACTTAACTGGATATTTGGAATCATGGCATTTATCGGTGTATTCCTGATGATCGGTGCAGTCGGTGCATCTGACTATGCGGTTGAAATGGGAATATATGAACCACTTACCGCACACCTGAAAGAATACATCATTGGTGCGATTCTGATAATTCCCGGAATCATAATCACGGAAAGGAGTGATGAAAATTGAACTATTCAAAGAGCATGAGAAAGTCGGCAATGGTCAAAAGGGTCTTGATTCTGATTGGTGTTGCACTTGGTATTGGTTTGGTGATTGGTAATGTGTCAGGATATGCCCTGAAAACTCATATAACCGCCAAGGACAAGCAGAAAACAGAAGAACAGACACTTGAACAGTCAAGCACTAAAACCCTTGTATATGGGGCGTATGATGACAGAACATTCACACAGGAAATTTCCCTTGACTGGGGTGTGGGTGACTTAGATTTCACACCGTTTGACTGCAAAATGCCGGAAGAACAACAGGAATTTACATATTACCTTTGTACCGGGTACAACATTGATTTTACCCTTGTTATGGCACTGATTCAGAATGAAAGCAGTTTTGACCCGGCAGTCATCAGCATAACCAATGATTACGGTTATATGCAGATTAATAAAATCAATCATCAATGGTTGACAGATACCCTTGGTGTTACGGATTTTACAGACCCGTATCAGAACATCAGGGCGGGCGTGTTTGTACTTAGAAAACTGTTTGAACGGTATCAAGATACCAACATGGTCTTGATGGCGTACAACATGGGTGAAGATGGTGCTGACCGGTTATGGGAAAAGGGCATCTATTCAACCGACTATACAGAAAAGATACTGAACTATCAGACACAGTTCAATGACCGGTTGGGTGGTGATTGAAATACTTAGAAAATCTGATTACAGAGATATGGAAAAGTACAAAAAGACAAAGCGTGAACAGCAAAAGAGATATTACCATAAAACACAGGACGCACCCAATAAAAGGAAATACTGGACTGATGAAGAAACTGAACTTGTTATGAAGCATGAAATATCAGATACAGAACTTAGTAAAATGTTGGGGCGTTCAGTAAGAGCAATACAACGCAGACGGCACAGATTTTTGTATGGAGAATGAAATCATGGCAGCAGAAAAAAACTTTGAAAATAAGGTCAAGAAGTTTCTAAAGGACAAGGGTGCTTGGGTGCTGAAATACTGGGGTGGCGCTGCTTATACAAAAAGCGGTGTTCCTGACCTGTTGGTTTGTTTTAATGGTTGGTTTTTGGGAATCGAACTGAAAGCACCAAACGGCAGACCGTCAGACTTGCAGTTATACAACCTTAGAGAAATTGAAAAGGCGGGCGGTATTGGCATCCTGTTATATCCAAAGGACTATGAACAGTTCAAGCAGTTTATTGAACACATTGAACTGGGTGAATTACCAGTTAACTTATACGGTGTTTATCCATTCCTGACAGAATGGAATCAACATAAAAATAATTAAAGGAGTGAAAGAGCATGGCAGCAAAAAAGAAAGTAGATGCAGCGGTTGAGAATACCGCAGAAGTAACACAGGAAACAGTTCAGGAAGAAATTGAACAGGTAGCAGCAGACAATGCAAAGGAACTTGACAATAAGAAGTATGTGGTTGACCACTTACTTTCAACCGAGCGTGAGGGAATGGAAGATCTGATTGCCTACATGGAAGAAATCGGATTCTTTGAAGCACCTTGCAGCGGTGGAAATCACCTTGCTTGTCAGTTCGGTCTTGTTCATCACAGCAGAAATGTAATGATGGCAGCAGAAAACATTGGTTATGCACTTCTTGGAAAGGTCAAGTATGCAGAAATCCGTGATTCAGTCATCATTGCAACAGCATTACATGACCTTGGCAAGTGTGGTGATTATGGCAAGCAGATGTATGTGCCGAATATGGTCAAGGACGGCAGACCTACCAAAGCGGAACCGGAGCAGAAATACAAGCAGTCCGACAGTAAGCCGTTCAAGCGGAACCCGGCCCTGCTTCCGATTGACCACGCGACCAGAAGCATCAAGTTGGCTACTCTCTTCATCGATTTGTCAGAGGATGAGGAGTTTGCAATCAGATACCATGACGGCCTTTATGAGTCTGCAAATTACGGTGTGAAGGGGCATGAAACCCCGCTGTACATGATTCTGCATTTTGCTGATTTGTGGTCAAGTCGAGTGACCGAAGGTTGCGTAGATGAAGGGGGTGAAGAATAGTGGCAGATTTCACACATAACGGTCTGACATCACTGGTGAATGCAGTTGATCTATTAAGAAAAAGTGATGTCAAGCGGGTTGACTTAGGGCATGACACCATTGTGTATAAAGTTCCAACCAACAACCCGAAAAAATATACAATTCGTGTTGATATGAAGTTTGATGAAAGTGAGGTATAGAAGTATGGCACAGATGCTTTTAATTATGGGTGAATCAGGTACAGGAAAAAGTACCAGTATGAGAAATTGTGATCCGGCAACAACTGCTGTTGTGAACCCGGTCGGTAAACCGTTACCGTTCAAGGGTAAGTTCACAATGCTGAACAGTGAGGTTGAATCACGCAAGATTTGCAAATTTATGAAGGAACAGGCAGCAGCCGGGAAGAAGTTATTGGTAGTTGATGACTTCCAGTATATTCTTTCTGTTCCATACATGAACCGTATCAAGGAAAACGGTTGGGACAAGTGGAATGATTTTGGTGCAAACTACTTTGAAATCATTGAGGTATGTAAGGAACTTCCTGATGATGTGGTGGTTGCTTATATGACCCACACAGAAACACTTGAAAATGGTGTTACTACTATTAAGCTGATCGGAAAGTTACTTCGTGAGAAGATCACCATTGAAGGACTTTTCACCATTGTACTTAGAACAGGTGTGAATGAAGGAAAATACTACTTCTACACACAGAACAGTGGCAAGGACACCGTGAAGTCACCTATGGGTATGTTCCCGGCATACGCCATTGACAATGATCTGAATTATGTAGCTGATAAAATCCGCAACTTCTATGAAGTCGGTGAGTATAAGACAGATGCAGAAATGGGTCAGGCTGATGCACAGGCTGCATCCGATCTTGAAAAGCCGGATGCAAACGGCAGACGGGTAAGGGGTGGAAAAAAGACTGCATCCACAGCAACACCACCTACCACAACAGAAGATGCAGCACCAAAGACAGGCAGAACCACCCGCAAGACACATGATGAAGTGGTGGCTGAAAATAATCAGAAAATGGCTGATTATATTGCAGAGCGTGACAAGGCTATTGATGCGGTTGCTGATGGGCGTGAAGAAATCCCGTTTGATGAAGCGTGTGCAGCAGCGGATTCTGTACCGCAGCCGGAACTTGAAACACCACCAAGAAGAACTCGCAAGGAAAGAAAGTCTGCTGAACAGTCTAAACCTGTTCAGGACGGTACAACAAATACTGATTCTGAATCTGTCACACTGGATGCAGACACATACTTCTATGTTCCGGCTGATGATAACTATGTGATGAAGCACAAGGGTGACACGGTTGACCTGATTGTTGACGGTGTTGAGGTTATGAAGGTCATCAGCAAGGAAGAATTTGGTGAAGGTGTGAAGCGTTTAGCACAGGCAGACAACCCTAAACCGGAAAACCCTATTGACGGGGCAATGAACCCGCCGGAGAAGGGCAGACGCACAAGAAGAAGTGCAGCACAGGCACAGCCTGATAATGCAGATACAACAGCGGATGAAACCCCGGCAGTAGATGAACAGCCGACTGGCAGAACCCGCAGAGTAAGAAAAACACGCTAAGAAAGTGAGGTAAAAGAACATGAACAATCCTTTTGGTTTACCTGATGAATTGTTTGGTGCAATCCTTGCATCAGCAATCACAGAAGGAATGAACACAGCAGGTAGCCGTTCAATGAAGAAGCCGAACCCGGCAGCACCTAAACAGGATGTACCGCCGGAAGATGGTGCAACTGCTGCAAAGAAAATCTATGATTCCTATGTAAAAGCCGGGTTCAATGAGGTTCAGGCGTTTGAGTTGTTAAAGTTAGTATTAAGCAAATAAGAAAGGTAAAAGGTGAAAAATTATGGCAGTAGATTTTAGTGTATTTGATGAAAAAATTGATTTAGATGAATTGCAGAAAGAGGTGCAGGAAGCACCTGATAATGAATTTGCTGATGTGCCGGATGGTACATATATCGTTGGTATTGAGAAGATGGAGATTAAGTTGACCAAGGCACAGGACAAGTTGATGTTTGCGGTTCAGGCAAAGATTAAGGAAGGTGAACAGGCAAACCGAATGATCTTCTTCAACCGTGTTATTTCCGGCAACAGTTCCGCAAAGTGGACGGACGGACAGGCAATCAAGTCTGTATGCACTTGGGTGAACAAGCTGATTGCAGAAGATGACACACCTGTTGAGTTCGTAAACTATGCAGATTTTGCAGATCAGATTCTTGATGTGTTCCAGTCCATTCAGGGGGCGATTGAAGTTGAGGTTGATTATAAGGCAGATGCTTTCAACCCTATCACAATCAAGGAAGTTTTTGACTGCTAAAAAAAATTTACTTGAAAAGTAGATAAATTGTCTACAAAATGGAATTATCAGGCGGTGGCGGGGTCACATCTTCCACCGCTATTTTCAGAAAGGGTGAATGTAGTGATATTTTATGACTTTGAGGTTTTCAAGGAAGATTGGCTTGCCGTTTTCATTGATGTGACCAAGAAAAAAGAACACGTGATAATCAATAGCCCTGATGAATTAAAAGCCTTATATGAAGCGAATAGCAAGGATATATGGGTAGGTTATAACAACCGCCACTATGACCAGTACATATTTAAGGGGATTCTGTTAGGAATGAACCCCAAAAGAATCAATGACTGGATAATTGTTGAAAAAAAGGAAGGGTGGCAATTTTCATCAGTGTTCAACAAAGTTCCAATGATTAACTATGATGTTATGCCGAACCCCCCGGTTGGTTTGAAAACACTGGAAGGTTTTCTTGGCAGCAATATCAAGGAAACGGATGTTGATTTTAGAATAAACAGGAAATTGACCAAGGAAGAAATTGAAATGACGGTTTTTTACTGCCGGCATGATGTGGAAGAAACCATTAAAGTATTCCTTGAAAAGATAGATGAATTTAATGCAATGCACGGTATCATTCAGGCCTTCCCGGATATTGTGAACCTGTCTGATATAGGGGACAGTGAAGCAAGAATCACTGCAAAAGTGCTTGGTTGTTCCCGCAGATCATTTGAAGATGAATTTGATTTTTACTTTTTGCCGTGCTTGCAACTGAAAAAATATAAATATGTTCAGGACTGGTTTGAACAGAAAAGACAGGAAGCCTTGTCAATGGATTTGGCACACATGGATAAATACTCAAAACGCACATGGTACAAAGAACAGGGACTTGAAACCGTAGTTGCGGGTATTCCTCATTCATTTGGTTTTGGTGGCGTTCATGGGGCAACCGCCACACCAATTTACAAGACCGGGCAACTGCTGCACGTTGATGTAAACAATTACTATCCGTCAATGCTGATTGCTTGGGGACTGGTTACAAGGGCAGCAACCAATAACAACTTCAAACTGGTGTATGATACACGAAAAGCCATGAAAAAGAAACAGGTTGCAGCAGCACATGCCGGGAACAAGAAAGAAGCCAAACGGTGGAAGAAAGCACAGTTGCCATATAAGAAGATGCTGAACGCCTTGTCAGGTGCAATGAAGGATGAAACCAATGCAGCGTATGACCCAAGAAACAATAACTGTATGTGCATCAACGGTCAGTTGATGTTGCTTGACCTGATTGAACACCTTGAAGTTGTACCGGGATTTGAACTGATTCAGTCCAACACGGACGGTCTTATTATTTGGATCCCTGACACAGATGAAGCCTTTGAAATGGTTGATGATATTTGTTGGGAGTGGGAACAGCGTTGTTCAACAGATCAGTGTTCAATTCTTCTTGAACTGGATAACATCAGTGAAATCTATCAGAAGGATGTGAACAATTACCTTTGGGTTGGTATTGACGGCGGTGTTGAAAGGATCGGTGCTTATGTGAAAGAACTTTCAGCGGTTGACAATGATCTGCCAATCCTGAATAAAGCACTGGTTGACTACATGGTCAAGAAAACCCCGGTTGAACAGACCATCAATCAGTGTGATGACCTGATTATGTTTCAGAAGATTGTCAAGTTATCAGACAAGTATGATTGGGTAGAACATGAACATTGCACCCCGCTTGTCAGTCATATAGGCAAGAGAACAATCAAGACGGTATATGAATACCCTGACAAGGACAAATACACATATAAGTCATACAGGGTGTTTGCATCTAACGATCAGAAGGACGGAAGATTGCTGAAACGTAAACAGGTGAAAGCCAAGGGTGAAAAATTCGGTAATACACCTGACCACTGTTTCATTTTCAATGATTCAGTTGTTGGGGTAAAAACACCGCCTGAACTTGATAGGCAGTGGTACATAGATTTAGCAAAGAAACGCTTGAAACAATTTGGTGTTGTAGTGTAACACTGGGAAGGAAGGTTTTTATGGATTTAGAAATCAGATATGAAAATGGTTCAATGACTGTTCATCTTGAAGAATTTTTGAATATCCGCAGCATTACCAAAGTCAGGAAACTGCTGAAACTTATCAGAAGCAGTTTCAACCCGGAATGTGAACAGCAGATTAAAGAATTTGTTCAGGAACAGACTGAACAGTTTGAACAGGTTCAGAAGGAACACAGTATTTACATTGAAGGGTACACGCAAAAGGTCAAGTATGCAGAACAGCAGATCAGGCAGACAAAGCACTGTATTTCACAGATTCAGACGGGTGTTAAAAATTCGCAGCTTCTCCGGGATTCACACAGGAAGAACACAAAGGTTTGGAAGGATCGCAATGCTGATGTAAAAAAGTACAGGGAACGCCTGAAAGAACCAAGAAACACATTGAAGGAACAGAAGAAAGAACTGAAAGAGTTGAAATTTTTGTTGCGATCAAGGCAGCAGTCTTTTGACCGTAACATTAGGAATAAGGATTTTTATAAAAAGGTGTTAGAAAACATCACATAAGGTAGGTGATTTTTATGAGAAATGAAATAGATGCAAAGATTAGTGCATATCTAAGGTTAGCTGAATTGTGCGGTACTGGTGATGAAAGTAAGAAAAAATACTACATGGAAAAAGTAGAATCTTTGTTATTACAACATGAAGACTCACTAGAAGATGTATTTTTGCATTATATTGATGATTTCTCACTTGATTTGATAAGAATGTTTACTACATCAGATTTTATTGCCATGTTTGAAAAAGATAAAAACATATCTTTAAGTGACGGTGATTACAAAAAAGTAAAATACATCATATGCAGAATTGTAGGTGATGACTATGAATGAACTTTACAGAGGATATGTAAAACTGAAAGGAAAAGCATCGGTTGAAAAGTTCAAAGGTGTACCAAGTAAGCAATTAAGAACTTTAGAAGAAGCACAAAAATGTGATGAATATGGTGGAGTTTTAGCAAAAAATACTATGTTTATTGACATTGACGATTCTAAACAGGCTGAAATCTTGATGAACATAGTTGAAGAATATCAACTTGATTGCAAGGTAATATGCACCACAAGAGGAAAGCATTTTATATTCAAAAATTCAAAAGTAACAGGATGCTATACCCACGTTTCACTTGCCATTGGATTGACAGCAGACATAAAAACAGGGTTCAAAGATTCATACGAAAAATTAAAGGCAGATGGTGAAGAACGTTTTTGTGAATGGGATATTGAAGAAGGCGGGCAGTATCAGGAAGTACCAAAGTGGTTGTTCCCGGTCAAGGCAACTGCTGATTTCATTGATATGGATGCCGGGGACGGAAGGAATCAGGCACTTTTCAATTATATCTTGACACTGACTGCAAATGATTTCACGGTTGAAGAAACCCGTGAGTGCATCCGCATCCTGAACAAGTTTGTTCTGAAACAACCGCTGTCAGATGATGAACTGGAAGTGATCTTGCGTGATGATGCTTTTCAGAAACCTGTTTTTTTCCTTGGCAGCACATTCCTGTTTGACAAGTTTGCAGTGTTTATGAAGAACACGGCACACGTTATCAAAATCAACGGGCAGCTGCATATATACAAAGATGGGGTGTATTCCAATGGGTATAAAGAAATTGAATCAAACATGATTCAGCACATCCCCAACCTGAAAAAGATGCAACGCCGGGAAGTCCTTGATTACATGGAATTGATTGTTGATGAAAAAGAACAGTCAGATGCAAACCTGATTGCTTTTAACAACGGTGTATATGACCTTGTGACCGAGGAACTGAAACCATTCAGTACGGACATTGTTATTACTAACAAGATTCCTTGGGACTACAAGCCGGATGCCTACTCTGAACTGGCAGATAGCACACTGAACAAGTTAGCGTGTGGTGATGCAGCAATCAGGGCGTTGTTGGAAGAATGTATTGGTTACTGCTTTTACAGAAGAAATGAGCTAGGCAAGGCGTTCATCCTGACAGGTGACAAGTCCAACGGTAAAAGTACATTTTTGGATTGTGTGAAAGCAATTCTTGGTGACCGGAACATCAGCGCACTGGATTTGAAAGAATTGGGTGACCGATTCAGCACCAGTATGATGTTCGGAAAATTGGCAAACATCGGTGATGATATTGGTGATGACTTCCTTCAAGGTTCACAGGTCAGTGTGTTCAAAAAAATAGTAACAGGTAATCGCATTAAGGCAGAGCGCAAAGGACAAGACCCGTTTGAGTTCAACCCGTTCATAAAGTTACTGTTTAGCGCCAATGATATTCCCCGCATGAAGGACAAGACCGGGGCGGTACTTAGGCGTTTGGTTATTATTCCATTCAATGCCACGTTCAGCAAGGATGACCCTGATTATAGACCATTCATCAAGTATGAGTTGACACAACAGGATAGCATTGAATATTTTATCAGGCTTGGTGTGGAAGGACTAAAAAGGGTAGTCATCAATAATGGATTCAGTAAGTCAGATAAGGTTCAGAATCAGTTAGATGAATATGAACAAGAAAACAACCCCATCCTTGCATTTATCAATGACACCGGGGTTGACATGATCGAAAATGAACCAACCGCTGATGTATATAAGCGGTATCAGGTATTTTGTGCAGACAATGCAATGCAGCCAATGTCAAACATTGTATTCAGTAAGCAGATAAATAAAAGGCTTGGGCTCAGAGTAATTCAGAAAAAAGTAAACAATAAAAATTGTAAGATATTTGTTTCATAGTAGAAAGGAGTAAACAAGCATGAAAGTCAAAGAATTAATTAAGCAAATACAATCCTAACGCAGAGGTCGAAGGTGTATATAACAATGAAACGTTCAACGTCAATGAAATTGTGGATAAAACGTTTGCAACATTTTATCCTACGGTACTCATAGGGCTTGAAAATCAAAATTTGAAAGGAAACTAGAAAACATGATTAAAGGCAGAAAAGTCTATGACCCACTGACAGATACTTGGAGTACTGGATATTGGATTGTGGACGACAAAGGAAATTATTACCCGATGTGGTAGAAAGGAGCAGAAATGAATATCGATGATTTTATAAAACGTGCGAAAGAAAAAGCAGAAGAATATAAATATCGTGCGAGCTTTTTTGAGAGCAGTAATCCCATGAATACAGCTTGCATTAAAGTCGCAAAAGACCATGAACAGTTAGCTGAATGGCTTGAAAAATCCAAGGAATATCAGCAGCTAGAGAAACAGGGAAAGCTAATCAAGATACCGCTTGAAGCGTACTGCATTGTGGATTTTGAAGTACGAAAAGGCTTTGTATTAGAGGAAACATATCATATGAGTAGAAAACCTTTGCTAGTTGTTCGATATGATGATAACACTCTCAAAAGCCATAGTGGATACTTAGGAATTTCAGTATTCCTCACAGAATCCGAAGCAGAAGAAAAAATGAAAGAATTGCGAGGTGAACCATGAGGGACAAAAGTATTAATATAAACAGCCCCAATAAGCAATGTGGCAACTGTAGATACAGAGTTATGCTTGGAACAAACAGCCAGGGACAGCAGGTCTATGGGTGCAGAAATAAAGAAAAATGTAAGGAGTGTGAAATACATGCAAGATAGATATTTATTCAAAGGAAAGAGAACTGACAATGAAGAATGGGTTCGTGGAAATCTAATTTATACTTTTACTGGCACACCTTATATTGTGACAGAATATGACCATATAATGAATTTCATTGCTATCAATGAAGTAATTCCAGATACAATCTGTCAATGCACAGGTTTAAAAGATAAGAACGGGAATCTGATTTGGGAGAATGATATTGTTGTTTATCGTGATTGTACAGAAGAAATGTATGTGATTGCGTGGGAAACAAATAAGGCTTGCTTTGAATATCAGCAATATTCTAGTTCGATGATGAATTTTGATGAATTGAGCGGTTATGAAGTTGAAGTTGTCGGTAATAAATTTGACTATAAATTTGATGAAGGAGGTGTCAGTCAGTGAAAGGTGGAAGAAATCAGGAAGGATACGCAGACCCAACAGCAGTTATTGCCGTTGGCAGAGTAATAAAAGAACAAAAGAAACAATCTGAATATGAATTACAGGAAACGGAAAAACGAGCGCATAACTTGATTAAGGTTTTGAAATACATTATCAAGACAGCGGGTTTTGAATTAGTTGAACGTATTCAGGTAAAGGACATTAAGACAGGAAAGGTTTACAGGTAAATGTTTATGCGAAAAATAATGGTTATAGCTATGTCACTACTGGTTATTTCATTGACTGGATGTTCAGAAATTGAATTAGTACCAACTACTGTTACTAAATTAAATGGAGAACTTGTAGAAATACAGGGTGATAATATGTATTCTGAATGGGTGGATTCAGTAACAGGTGTTCATTACTTTCATACATACCGCGGTGGACTAACACCAAGGTATAATGCTGACGGTACATTGATGACTGATAAATGATGTTTTTTCCAAAAACATTGCACACCAATACATATTGCAGTTGTTGTTGAAAAAGCTGGTACGACTATATAGTAGTTACGCATAAGTAACGGTTGGTAACGGTTCACGGTAGCGGTTGAAAGTCTTTATTTATGCGGTTTGTAACGGTAGTAACGGTTAAATATAATTTTCTTATTATTTTTATTATTAGTATTTTTTATGTATCTATAAAAAGTAAAAATATAGAGTATAAGAGTTTAACAGCTACCGTTACCAACCGTTACCGTCAGTATTTACAAGGTTTTCAAGGCATTTTTTGCCAATTTTCAACCGTTACCCAACAGATACCAAGGAAAGGACAGGTGAAAGAATGAAAACATTATCCGCAAGGGAATATTTAGGACAGTTACAGGAACTTGATACTAATATCAATCAGGACTTAGAACGCCTTGAAGGTATGAAAACCAATGCTTGCAGTACAGGCGGTATTGATTATTCTGCTGAAAGGGTGCAGACAAGTCCGTCAGGTGACAGTTTATGCAAGGCAGTCACAAACTATGTTGATTTCAATGATGAAATCAATGCAGAGATTGACCGATTTTCAGATGCCAAGGAACAGATCATCAAGCAGATTAGAGGTCTACACAATGCAAGGTATTCACAGGTGTTGTTCAAGGTGTATGTGCAGTTTAAGAGTTTGAAAGTTGCATCCGGGGAAATGGGTATGTCATACCAGTATGTCAGAAATCTTCACAGAGCGGCACTTGCAAGGTTTGAAGAAACCTATGATAATCTGCATTACCTAACTTAATGTATACTTACTGTCACTTGAAACAACAAAAAGAGCGTTTTATGATAGATTTTGTTGTTTCAAGTATATTGTGTATTCTTGAATCTAATGATAGGATGTATCTTGACAAGATGGGAATTGTGAAGAAGCGATTGTTTTTTCACAATTCTTTTTTGTTTATGCCGATATTTGCACCCTGAAATGTAATGTTTCAGGGATTTTTTATTGCAAAAATACATGAAAGGGGTGTTGTTTGATGGCAAAAACGGCAAAATTAACTGAAAAACAGCAGCGTTTTGTTGAAGAATACCTGATTGACCTGAACGCAACACAAGCAGCCATTCGTGCGGGTTATTCGGCAAAAACAGCAGATCAGCAAGGTTCAAGGATGTTGGCAAATGTCAAGGTTCAACAGGCAATTAGTGTTGCAATGGCAGAACGCAGCAAAAGAACAGGAATCAATCAGGACAGGGTTGTTTTAGAACTTGCCCGCATTGCTTTTGTGAAGATGACAGACCTTGTTGATAGTCACGGAAGAATAAAAGACGGTGCATCAGAAGATGATCTTGCCTGTATTGAATCCGTGAAATATAAACAGTCTGAATCAGAAACCGGGTCAAGCGTTGAAAGGGAAGTGAAGATTTCACCAAAACTGAAAGCACTTGAACTGCTTGGTAAGCATTTGGGTATGTGGAATGACAAGATTGATGTGAATATCACACAGCCTATTGTTATCACTGGTGAAGATGCCCTTGAAGATTAGGCGGTGATCGTCTATGGTCAAGAACAGAATATCTTCACAATATGTTTTTGGGTATCAGAAGTTTATCCTGTACCCGGAAGATTACAAGGCTACAAAGTCCGGCAAGAAGAAAGTGCTACTGCCTGAACTGGTTGGTAAGGGTTACGGTACTTTTTGGCATTGGAAAGGTAGATATAGGGTATGCAAGGGTAGCCGTGCATCCAAGAAATCAAAAACAACTGCCCTTTGGTACATCACCAATATGATGAAGTACCCACAGGCAAATACCCTTGTGGTCAGAAAGACTTTCAGAACCCTGAAAGATTCCTGTTTCACAGAATTGAAGTGGGCGATTCACCGCCTTGGCGTTGATGTCTTTTGGGAAATCAAAGAATCACCACTTGAAATGACTTACAAACCGACAGGTCAAAAGATTTATTTCAGGGGACTGGATGACCCCCTGAAAGTAACATCAATAACCGTTGATATTGGTTGTTTGTGTTGGATGTGGATTGAAGAAGCGTATGAAATCAGCAGTGAAGATGATTTCAATATGCTTGATGAATCAATCCGTGGTGCTGTTCCTGACGGTTCAGGACTGTTCAAGCAAATAACCCTTACACTGAACCCATGGAATGAACACCACTGGATAAAGAAGCGGTTTTTTGATACCCCTGATGATGAAACCCTTGCAATGACCACCAATTACAAGTGCAATGAATGGTTGGATAAGGCAGACTTGAAAGTCTTTGAAACCATGAAGAAGCAGAACCCAAGGCGTTACAAAGTGGCGGGTCTTGGTGATTGGGGTATTGTAGACGGTCTTGTCTATGAGAATTGGGAAGAAAAGGCGTTCAGTGTTGATGAAGTCAAGAAGATTGCCGGGGTCAAGTCTGTATTCGGTCTTGACTTTGGTTATACAAATGACCCGTCAGCACTGTTTTGTGGTCTGATAGATCAGTCAAGCAAGACTATTTGGGTCTTTGATGAAATGTATCAGCCGGGTATGAGTAATGAAGCCATTGCCGAACAGGTTCAGCGGATGGGATATGTGAAAGAGAAAATCACAGCCGATTCAGCAGAACCAAAGAGCATTGACCGCTTGCGTGAACTGGGTCTGAAAGGAATCAGGAAAGCAAGGAAGGGCAAGGACAGCATCAACAACGGCATTGACTTCATACAGGATTATCACATTATCATTCACCCCCGTTGCGTGAATTTCATCACAGAGATCAGCAACTATCAGTGGGATAAGGATGCTAAGACGGGCAAGAAACTGAACCGCCCTATTGATGACTTCAATCACCTGATGGATGCAATGCGTTATGCGATTGAACAGATGGCAAAGGGTGATGCCTTTAGTTTTGATTAAGCAATTACCGGGTAGAATACACGGTGTCAGCAGCCGTTTCTTTTTGGACGGTAGGAAAAGGCTGTCAAATGCTTACTCCGGGGCGGTTGCAATCGGTGACCGCCTATGACACCTGTATAACTACTTTTTGAGATATTAGAAACAAATTAGTAACACATACCCTTGGAAACATAGTGTTTTCAGGGGTTTTGATTTTATTATGCAATGAAAGGGGTGAATTGAACCGTGTTCAGTTCCTTTGTGGATGCAATTACATTAAAACTTAGCAACTTTATATTGCAAGGGGCAAAGGCACACATGACCGACTTGGAATTTCTTGAAAAGGAAATTGCAGCATGGAAGTGTTCACCCCGTAGAATGATGCAGATAAAAGGATTTTTGTATTATGACGGTGACCATGATGTAATTCACCGCAAGCGTACAATGATCGGTGAAGGTGGGGAACTTGAAGTTGTTGAGAATCTACCAAACAACAGAATTGTTGATAACCAGTATGCAAAGATGGTCAATCAGAAAGCCAATTATCTGTTCGGTAAGCCGTTCACACTAAGCGGTGAAAACACTGCATACATTGAACTGCTGAAAAAGATATTTGACAAGAAGTTCATGCGAACATTGAAAAGTGTGGGCAAGGCTGCATATAATGGCGGTATTGCTTGGTTATACCCATACTACAATGAACGGGGTGAATTTGCTTTCAGGTTTTTCCCCGCTTATGAGATTTTGCCATTTTGGAAAGATTCTGAACACACTGAACTTGATTTCTTCATCCGGCATTATGTGACGGTTGCCTATGACGGCAATCAAAGGAAGTTCATTGAAAAGGTTGAATTGTATGATCTGAATGGGGTTCACCTGTTTATTCTTGATGGCGGGAAACTGATTCCTGACATTGTGAACAATGAAACCGCAGACTTTCCGCACGTTACAATGACGGATGCTGCCGGAAATGTTCAGGTGTTCAACTGGCAGCGTGTTCCCCTGATTCCATTGAAAGCCAATGAACAGGAAACACCGCTGATTAAGAAGGTCAAGTCATTACAGGATGGCATCAATGTAATGCTGTCTGACTTTGAAAATAATATGCAAGAAGATGCCCGGAACACCATTTTGGTATTGAAGAACTATGACGGTACTAATTTGGGTGAGTTCAGAAAGAACCTTGCAACCTATGGTGCAGTAAAAGTCAGATATGACGGTGACACCAAGGGCGGGGTTGAAACCCTTGAAATCACAGTCAATGCAGACAATTATAAGACCATTGTGGAAATTTTCAAGAAAGCCTTGATTGAGAACGCAATGGGTTATGATGCCAAGGATGACAGACTTTCCGGCAATCCTAATCAGATGAACATTCAGTCAATGTATTCTGACATTGATACAGATGCCAATGACACGGAATCAGAAGCACAGGCAACAATGGATGATGTGCTTTGGTTCATTAACTGTCATCTTGCCAATACGGGACAGGGTGACTTTGAAGGTGAAGAAGTAGACATCATATTCAATCGTGATATGCTGATGAATGAATCAGATATTATTGATAACTGTCAGAAGTCACAGGGAATCATTTCTGATGAAACTATCATCAGTATGCACCCTTGGGTGGATGACCCACAACTTGAAATGGAACGCCTGAAAAAGCAGAAGGAAGAAGCACAGAAAGAAATGCTTGCACAGTATGACCCGTTTAGCACACAGAATCAGAACGGTGACGGTGCAGATGATGACCCTGACAACAAAGGTGACCCGTCACAGGGGAGTCAGGGCGGTGAAGTAGATGAATAACGGTGAATACTGGCAGAAGCGTTTTGAACTGCTTGAACAGTCACAACATAACATGGGTGTTCAGTGTTATGCAGATATTGAAAAACAGTACCGACAGGCACAGAAGCAACTTGAAGGTCAGATTGCTGCATGGTATCAGCGTTTTGCATCCAACAACGGGGTAACCCTTGCAGAAGCAAAGCGGATGTTGAACGCAAAGGAACTTGCTGAACTGAAATGGGATGTGAATCAGTACATTCAGTACGGTCAGGAAAATGCGATTAACGGCACTTGGGTCAAGCAGTTAGAAAATGCATCTGCAAGATTCCATATCAGCAGACTGGAAGCCTTGAAGTTACAGACCCAGCAGAGCATTGAAGTCATGTTTGGAAACCAACTTGACAGCATTGACAGCACAATGCGGAATGTTTACAAGTCCGGATATTATCACACAGCCTATGAAATTCAGAAGGGTGTGGGCGTTGGTTGGGACTTTTCCGCACTGGATGACAAGCAGATCAGCAAGGTCATCAATAAGCCTTGGGCGGTTGATGGTAAGAATTTCAGTGAAAGGATATGGGGCAACCGTCAGAAGTTGGTCAATGAACTGAACAATACCCTGACACAGAACATCATTTTAGGAAAAGACCCGCAGAAAGCCATTGATGAAATCGCCCGGAAGATGAACACATCCAAGACCAATGCCGGGCGGTTGGTAATGACAGAAGAAGCTTTTTTCAGTTCCGCAGCACAAAAGGACTGCTTCACTGAACTGGATGTTGAACAATTTGAGATTGTGGCAACACTGGATTCCCACACTTCGGATATATGCCGGGGTATGGATGGCAAGCATTTCCCTATGTCTGAATGGAAGGTTGGTGTGACTGCACCGCCGTTTCATGTTCATTGCAGAAGTACCACAGTACCGTATTTTGATGATGAATTTGATGCTGTTGGTGAACGTGCTGCGCGGGATGAGGAAACAGGCAAGACCTACTTTGTACCGGGCAACATGACCTATAAGGAATGGGAAAAGTCATTTGTCAATGGCGAGGATAAGTCAGGCTTGCAAGCAGTCAAAAAAGATGATACAGTTGAATTGAAAAAGAAGATTGCTAATGCAGATGTTGAAATCGCAGACTTGAAAAAGCAGTTTAGTGACACAACTGACGGCTATTCCTATGATGATTGGTTCAAAGACTTCAATTCAATAGAAGATGGTTATGGTGATGTAACAGAAGCGGATGAACCGAATGTGAATATACTGAAAAATATTCAGCAAAAGATTCAAGACTTAATTCAGAAAAAGAATCAGTGGAAATCACAACTTCCTGTTCTTGGTGGTCAAGGTACACCAATGAATATTACTGATGCGTTGAAAGGTGCTAATCCTAATTATGCAAGCGGTACACAATATGGTGTAAATTGTCAAAGGTGTGTTCAGACTTATGAATTAAGAAGAAGAGGTTATGATGTTGAAGCATTACCAAAACCAAAGAAAAACAACACAATTATTTGGGGAAATGAATGTTTTGTTGATTCATCAGGAAATACACCAAGTTTCACATTCAATCAAAGTGAAAAGGCTATCAGAAATACATTAGCAAATGCCCCCGACGGTTCAAGGTATATCATATATGCTGCTTGGAAAAATAGATCAGCACACGTTTTTATTGCAGAAAAAGAAAATGGTATTATCCGATATATTGACCCACAGCCAAACAGGGATGATGTAGAATATTATTTTTCACTGGCAAAGGAAAACAAGTTTGGTATTTTAAGGGTTGATGATAAGGATATAACAACAGATGTTTCAAAACTAAGTGCAACAGTGAGGTGGTGATTATTATGGACGAAAAAAATATCATAACTGAATATTTTGAAAATGATGATTTACCCGCAACCATTACAATGATTGAACCATTGTCTGAACTTGGTGAACATTATTACAAAGTAAAAGGAAAAGATGAAGATGGTGAATTTGAAACAAGTGTATTTGTGATTGATTCATCAGTTCAAATATTACCTGAATAAATACAACAGATATTAAGTACATGAAAGCACGGTTAAATAGCCGTGCTTTTTTCATACCCTAACAAGTTATCAATAGAACTGTAATAATTGCTATATGGCGGTTATATGAGGTCAGAAAGGGGATAAAAGGCACATGAAAACGTACACAATGAGAAAGGCATGGTGATCCTGATTATCTCCCGGCTACTGGGTCAAGTAGCATATAGAAAAGGCATCCTGCAACGGGTGTCTTTTTTCTTGCGGGTTGTCAAGCGTAAACCGAACAAAACCAATCAATCATTGTGGGAGTAACCCCGTATAAAAACGTATTTGAAAGGATGGTATAGAAATGACAAGAAAACAGTTAGAGGATTTAGGACTTACCAAGGAACAGGCTGATTCAGTAATGAAAATCAATGGTGATGACATTGAGAACGCAAAGGGTACTGCTGCAACAGAGATTAAGAACTTGCAGACAGAGGTTGAAGGACTGAAAACACAGGTCGGTGACCGTGACCAGCAGTTAGAAACCCTGAAAGCATCTGCCGGGGATAATGCTGATCTGAAAAAGCAGATTGAGGACTTACAGACTGAAAACGCCACTGCCAAGGCAACCCATGAATCTGAACTGAACCAGTTGAAAATTGATTTTGCTGTTGAAAAAGCACTGACAGGTGCAAAGGCAAAGAACATCAAAGCGGTCAAAGCCTTACTTGAACTTGGAGAAGCCAAACTTGACAAGGACGGAAATGTCAAGGGACTGGATGAACAGATCGAGAAGTTAAGAAGTGGTGATGACACTAAGTTCCTGTTTGAAGCACAGAAGCAGCAGAAACAGCAGCAGAATTTCAAAGGTTTTCAGCCGGGGGCATCAGGGGAAAAGAAACCGGGTGAGGGTGAAACGGTCGATTTCTCAAAAATGAGTTATGACGAACTTACCGCTTACATGGAAGCAAACCCGGATGCACAGATTTAATTTGATGAAAGGAAGGTAATTGAAACATGGCAAAATTTGATGCTAAAAGTTTTAATGAAAAGGCGTTCGGTAAGTACATGAGTGCTATTCCGAATGTGAAACTGAACAAGTTGCGTGAATCCCGTGCAATCGTTGGTGATGCAAGATTACGTGACACTTTTGTGAATAACTCACAGACTGGCACTGTTTACGCAGTGTTACCGTTCTTTGGTCTGCTTTCCGGCACACCGCAGAACTATGACGGTGTTGACAATGTTACACCGGGCAAGACTGACACCTATGAACAGGGTGTTTTTACCTATGGCAGAATGAACGGTTGGACAGAAGCAGATTTCAGTTATGATGTAACTGGTGGTACTGACTTCATGGCAAACGTAAGAAATCAGATCAATGACTACTGGAACGGTGTAGATCAGGATGTTATCCTTGCAATCTTAGAAGGTGTCTTTGGAATGAAGGACACTGGCACGGGTGACATTAAGAAAGCCAATGCGGCGTTTGTTGAAGCACACACCTATGATATTGCACAGGCGGGTGCTGAACATACTGATGATACTATGAAGATGGATGCAACAACCCTGAACAGTGCAATTCAGAAGGCTTGCGGTGATAACAAGCAGAAGTTCAAGTTGGTTTACTGTCACAGTGCAGTTGCTACCAACCTTGAAAACCTGAAACTGCTTGCATACTTAAAGTACACAGATGCACAGGGCATTGAGCGTGATCTTGAAATGGGTACTTGGAACGGCAGACTGGTCATCATTGATGATTCTTTACCTACTAAGGTTGTTGAAGCCGTTGCAGAGGACACAGGCAAGGGAATCAAGGCACAGGATGCGTACACAGAGTACACAACCTATATCCTTGGTGAAGGTGCTATTGGTTTTGAGGATGTAGGTGCAAAAGTTCCTTATGAAATGGTTCGTGATGCTAAGACAAGGGGCGGTGAAGATACACTGATTTCCCGTAAACGTCACGCTGTTTCTGTTGCGGGTGTTTCTTATACCAAGGCATCACAGGCAACAAATTCTCCTACCAATGCGGAATTAAAGACTGGTAAGAACTGGTCACTGGTTGCATCTGATACCAAGGCTATTGAGCATAAGGCAGTACCTATTGCCCGTATCATTTCCCGTGGATAATTTCTGATCTGAAAGGGTGGTTGCAATGTTTGATACTAATACAGTAAAAGAACGGTTGAAATCATTCGGTTATGAGGTCAAGGTAGAAGATGAATTTGCCTTGACCTTTTGCGTTGAGAAAGTCCGCAGTACAATCAAGAATGAAATCAACTGGAATGATGTGCCGGAAGGACTGGAACACATTGCCGTTGATATGGCGGTGGGTGAATTTCTTCTTTCCAAGAAAACCTTTGCACCTGATGACCTTACCGGGTTTGATTTAGAATATGCTGTCAAGCAGATTCAGACAGGGGACACCAACACGGTTTTTGCAACTGGTGAAGGTTCAATGACCCCTGAACAAAGACTGACTTCTTTCATCAATTACCTTTTATCCTATGGAAAGGCTGAATTTAATTCATTCAGGCGTATCAGATGGTAAAGCAGATTCAGGCAGCACAAAAGGCTGCAAGGAAAGCCATTGAAGCAACCTATTTTGGTACTTTGACAGTGACAGAACTGCAAAGGGTAAAAAATGAGAAGTCAAAACTTATGGAAGAATCAGAGGTTGTGGTCTTACAAGACCAACCGTGCAGATTATCTTTTGAAAAACTGCAAACAGCAATTCAGTCAGAATCAGCAGCAACAATCACGCAAAGCACAAAGTTGTTTGTTTCCCCGGATGTAACTATCAAAGCGGGGTCAAAACTGACAGTAACACAAGACAATGTGACTACGGACTACACCCGCAGCGGTGTCCCTTCCACATATCCAACGCATCAGGAAATTACACTTGAACTGTTCAAGGAATATGCATAAATGGGTAGAATGGGAAGATTTGACTGCAAAGGTCTGAAAGACTCTCAGCAGCAGTTGGGAAAGTTGCAAAATCCTGATGACTTTGTGGAATCGTGCGCAAAGGAACTTGCTGCCCGGTTGCTTCGCATGGTGGTAAAAAGAACACCTGTCGGACAGTACCCGGCAAGTTCAGGAAAAAAGGGCGGTACATTAATGCGTGGTTGGACTGGTGAAAAACGTGCATCAGCACAAGGGTATGCAGACAGCCTGACGGTGAACCATTTTGGTGACACCTATGTCATTGAAATTGTGAACCCGGTTGAATACGCATCCTATGTTGAGTACGGACACAGGACAGCTAATCATTCAGGATGGGTCAAGGGTCAGTTTATGATGACCATATCTGAACAGGAATTACAGAAAATTGCCCCAAAGGTGCTTGAAAACAAAATTAAGAAATATTTAGGGGGACTTGGTAAATGATAAATTCAATAGTTGAAACAATCAGTTGTTCCCTGAACAAAGAATTTGGGGATGATTATGAAATCCACAATGAAGAAATTAAGCAAGGTTTGAAAGAGCCTTGTTTTTTTATTGCTTGCTTGAACCCAAACAACAACCTTTTCCTTGGCAAACGGTATGAACGTACCAATCAGTTCTGCATCCAGTATTTCCCACAATCTGCAAAGAAGCAGCGGGAATGTGCGGATGTGGCTGAAAGAATGTATGACTGTTTGGAGTACATCACAACAGACGGTGATACCAAGCCAATCAGGGGTTCAAAAATGAATCATCAGGTGGTTGACGGTGTTCTGAATTTTTTTGTCAATTATGACTTCTTTATAGTCAAGACAGAAGATCAGGTACCAATGGAAACTATGACGGCAAGCACGGATGTGAAGGAAGGTGGTTGATTATGGCAGCAAGAAAGCCAACAGCGGAAACAGTTGCAAAGTCTGAACAGACTGAACCGAAGTTCAGCAAAGAACAGATTCTTGCATCTGCCCGTTTTGCAAACAGAAGGGACTTGGTGGATGCCCTTCTTGATGAAGATAAAAGTTACACCATAAAAACTGTTGACAATTTAGTTGAAAAATACATGAAAGGACAGGTGAAATAGTATGGCTTTAGGTGGTGGTACATTTACCTCACAGAACAAAGAACTGCCCGGTGCTTATGTCAACTTTGTATCGGCTGCATCCGCATCCGCTACACTGTCTGATAGAGGTATCGCAACAATGCCCCTTGAACTTGACTGGGGTGTTGAAGCAGAAATTTTTGAAGTAACCAATGAAGATTTTCAGAAAAACAGCCTGAAACTTTTTGGTTATGCTTTTGACAGTCCTAAGATGCTTGGTCTTAGTGATCTGTTCATGGGTGCAAAGACCTTATATGCATACCGTCTGAACGGTGGTGGTGAAAAGGCAGCGAACACATACGCAACTGCGAAGTATTGTGGTGTTCGTGGTAATGATTTGAAAATTGTGATTCAGAAAAATGCTGACAATGCAGAAAACTATGATGTTACAACCTACTTTGGTACGGTTAAGGTTGACACACAGACAGTTGCAAAGGCTGCTGACCTTGTGCCAAACGATTATGTGATATTCAAGGAAACTGAACTTGCTGTTACTGCCGGAACACCTTTGATTGGTGGTACAAACGGCACGGTTGACGGCACTGCACATCAGGCGTACTTGGATAAAATTGAATCATACACCTACAACACTATGGGTGTTGTGGTTACTGATGACATAACCAAGAAGTTATATGTGGCTTTCAACAAGCGTTTGCGTGATGAACTTGGTATCAAGTTCCAGTTGGTTATTTATAACCTGTCTGCTGATTACATGGGCGTTATCAATATAAAAAACAAAGTCCTTGATGAAGGTGCAAATGAAGCATCCCTTGTCTATTGGGTAACTGGTGCAGAAAGCGGTTGTGCAGTCAATAAGTCTTGTCAGAACAAGCAGTATGACGGTGGTTTTACTGTTGATGCTAATTACACACAGAATGAGTTGAAAACTGCAATCAAAGTCGGTGAATTTATTTTCCATAAGGTCAACGGTATAGTCCGTGTACTTGAAGATATTAATTCAATGGTGACAACTTCGGATACTTGCGGCGATATATTCAAGGACAATCAGACAATCAGGGTCATTGACCAGTTGGGAAATGATGATGCCATTCTTTTTAATACCAAGTATCTGGGTGTGATTCCAAACAATGCATCCGGACGGACTGCGCTGTGGTCTGACCTTGTTAAGATTCGTCAGAACTTACAGGACATGGGCGCTATTGAGGGATTTACTGATTCTGATGTTACGGTTGCACAGGGAGATTCCAAAAAGGCGGTTGTGATTACATCAGCAATCACCGTTGTGAACGCTATGGGTAAACTCTATGAAACGGTTACAGTTGCGTAAGGAAGGGGTGAAATACAATGTCAAATGTAACAATGAAAGCAAGGGACACTATTGCAGCAAAACTTGCTGAATGTTTTATCACAATCGGAAGTAGAAGATACAACTTCATGCAGATGATTGATATGGAAGCAAAAGTTGAGAAAACCAAGACTACTGTTCCCCGTCTTGGTGCAATCATGGCGGGTCATAAGTCATGTGGTATGGAAGGTACTTTTTCCGGTACTGCACATTACAACCAGTCAGTTCTTCGTCAGGCATTACTTGACTATAAGAACACTGGTGAGGATGTGTATTTTGAAATGCAGATCACAAATGATGATCCAACCAGTGAGGCGGGTAGACAGACTATTATTTTTTATGATTGCAATACAGATGGTGGTATTTTAGCAAAGTTTGATGCTGACGGTGAATATCTTGATGAAGAAGTAGAAGGAACATTTGAGGACTTCTCAATGCCGGAATCATTTAACAATCTTACAGGTTTTCTTACAAACTAAGTAACAGAACCCTTTATGTGGCTTTTATATAGGGTCATATAAGGGGACTTTTTAGATTTATTGATAAACAGAAGGGAGAACAACAAAATGTCAAAATTTAGTGCATTTATGAAAGCGAATAAAAAGGTAAAGGAAAATGAAAAATTTGCGCCTACTGCTTCACTGCTTGGTTCGGACGGAACACCTGTCAGATGGGAGTTCAGACATATCAGTTCCAAGGAAAATGAAGAACTTCGTGATGCAAATACCATTGAAGTTCAGGTGACTGGCAAGCCAAACTTATTCAGACCGAAACTGATTACTTCAAAGTACCTTATGGCAATGATCGTGAAGTCAACGGTATTTCCTGACCTTTACGATAAAGAGTTACAGGACAGTTACGGTGTAATGACCCCGGAAGATTTGGTTTATGCAATGGTTGATGATGCCGGGGAAATGCAGGACTTCCAGTTATGGATGCAGAAGTTTCAGGGATTTACCAAGTCACTTGATGAAAAGGTTGATGAAGCAAAAAACTAATTGAAGAAGGGGATGGTGAAGCAAATTATGCTTACTATGCCCTTCTAAAACTTCACATTCTTCCATCAGTGTTCTTGGCTATGGACGAACAGGAAAAAGCCTTTGTGATCGCTTCAATCAAGTTGAAAGCAGAGCATGACAAGAAAGAAAAGAAAAAGGCAGAAGCAAGGGCAAAGAAAAAACACTAAGAAAGGATGGTGAAAACAGGTGTCATCTATTCAGACAGGTATTGAACTTAATGACCAGTTTAGCGGAGTGTTGAACAACATCATCAGTTCAGTGAACCTTGCCGTGTCTGCAATGTATGATATGCAGCAGTCAATGAACGCTGATATTGATACAAGCAGCATTGAAGGGGCAAGGGATGAAATCAATCAGGCAACTGCTGCCATTGAAGCGATGAATCAGGCAGCAAGCCGACAGACTGCACCTGATATTGCACCGCCTGTTGTGGATGGTGGAAATCAAGAACCGATTTCTGTACCTGTTGACCCGGTACTTCCTGACCCTTTGATTGAAAATCCTGAACCAATCAGACCTGAAATTCAGCCGAATGCACCGCCTGACCCCATAGAAATTCCCGTTACGTGGGATACTGACGGGGTGAATGTGTTCACAGGAACAGGTGTTGAACGATTTCAGCAAGAAGTTCAGAGTGCAAACAATATGCTGGAACAATTAAGCGACACACAGGATGCGATTGCAAAGCAAGCATATAATACAATGATATTTCCACCTAAAGCATTTCAGGACTTGAATAGTTTAGCGGTTCGGATTGATTCAATTCAGCAGCGGATTCAGCAGATTGAAAACAATAAGGTAAACATTGGAACGGATCAGGCAAATGCAGAACTGGAACAGTTGCGTATGCAGTTGAATCAGGCGATTCAGGAACAAAATTCACTGAATCAGGCAATGCATAACATGGATGTTTCCGCCGCCAATGATGCCTATTTGCGTTTGTCACAGACTGTTGGCAACACAGAAAGGTACATCCGTGACAATGTGGATGAACAGGGGCGTTTCAATCAGGAAATTTCAGCCGGAACACAACAGGCAAATGAACTGACCAATACCATCAAACGGGCAGTTGCAGCCTATATCAGTATTCAGTCAGTCGGGAAAGCACTGAACATTTCAGATGAACTTGTTCAGACAACATCCCGTTTGAACATGATGAATGACGGGGTTCAGACAACCGCTGAACTTGTCAACATGGTATATGCAGCAGCACAGGATGCAAGGGGTTCATTCAGTCAGATGGCTGATGTTGTTGCCCGTTTTGGTAACAACGCAAAGGATGCGTTCAGCAGTTCAGAAGAAGTTGTCGCTTTTGCTGATCTGATTCAAAAACAGATGACGATTGCCGGGGCAAGCACCCAAGAAGCAGCAAATGCAGAATTGCAGTTATCACAGGCACTTGGTTCAGGTGTCCTTCGTGGTGATGAATTGAACAGTATCTTTGAACAAGCACCTAACCTGATTCAGAACATTGCGGACTATCTTGATGTTCCAATCGGTAAGATCAGAGAAATGGCAGCGGATGGGGAACTTTCCGCTGATGTGGTCAAGGCAGCAATCTTTTCTGCTGCTGATGACATTAACAGCAAATTCAATGAAATGCCTATGACTTGGGGGCAGATATGGCAGTCAATGCAGAACACCGCACTGATTGCATTTCAGCCTGTTCTTCAAAGACTGAACGATTTAGCCAATAGTGAAGCATTTCAGACTTTCATTCAGGGTGCTATTGAAGCAATGGCAACCCTTGCAAGTATTGTATTAAATATCTTTGACCTGATTGGAACAGTAGGCGGTTTCATTGCTGATAATTGGTCAGTGATTAGTCCAATCATTTACGGTGTCATTGGTGCGTTGGCAGTATATGCAGCGTATCTTGGTATTGTAAAGGCAATAGAGATTGCATCCGCTGCTGCAAGTATGATTCATTCATTGGCAATGTCGGCAAAGATTGCTGTTATGGCAGCAGTTACCGGGCAGACAATGGCAGCAACCGCTGCACAGATGGGTTACAACGGTGCTTTATATGCGTGTCCTGTTGTTTGGATTATTATGTTGCTGATCGCACTTATTGCAATAATTTTTGCCGTATGTAATGCGATAGCCAAGATGACAGGTATTGCCAATTCAGGATTCGGTGTTATTACAGGCGGTGTGAACGTGGTGATTCAGTTCTTCAAGAATTTGGGTCTTACCGTGGCAAATATTGCCTTGGGTATTGGTAACGCCGTTGCAGCACTTGCATCCAACATGATGACGGCATTTCACAATGCTATCTGCAACGTACAGTCATGGTTTTACAATCTGTTATCAACTGCCTGTTCAGTAATTGAAAGTATAGCAGCAGCCTTGAACAAGTTGCCGTTTGTAAGTTTTGATTATTCAGGTATCAGTTCAGCAGCAGATGACTATGCAGCCAAAGCAAGTGAAGCAGGCGGAAACAAAGAAGATTACCAGTCAATCAGTGATGCGTTCAATGAAGGTTTTACAACCTTTGATGCATTTCAGGACGGTTGGGCATCAAATGCGTTCAATGCGGGTGCAGCATGGGGTGACGGTATTGCTGATAAGGTTTCAAACTTTAGTCTGTCGGATGTATTCGGTCAGACAGATATTCCTAATGTGAGTGATTACACATCAGGGTTTAATGATGCAATAGCAAATTCAGGTGTGGGTGACAGCGTTGGAAGTATTGACGATAACACAGGCAAGATTAAGGATTCTTTGGAAGTATCAGAAGAAGATTTGAAGTATTTGCGTGACATTGCAGAGCAAGAAGCAATTAACAGATTCACAACTGCTGAAATCAATGTTGATATGTCAGGCATGCAGAACACTGTGAACAGTGGTGATGACATTGATGGTTTTATGACCAAACTGACAGATTCAGTCAATGAAGCAGTAGACAATATGACGGAAGGGGTGCATGAGTAAATGGCAAGAAGCGGATATGATGTGTACTTTGACAGATGTCTTTTACCTGTCACCCCTGAAAAAATAAGTATCAAAATCAATGGTAATAACAAAACGGTTAATTTGATAAATGAGGGTGAAATCAACATCCTGAAAAAAGCCGGATTGACCGACATTGAGTTTGAAGCAGAAATCCCGCAGGTAAAACAGCCTTATGCGGTATATAAGGATGGATTCAAAGAAGCAGGGTATTTCTTTGATATTTTTGAAGGGCTGAAAACGGAAAAAAAGACATTCCAATTTATTGTATGCAGGAAGACCCCAGTGGGGAAGAAATTGCTGAATACGAATATGAAAGTATCTTTGGAAGATTATAAAATTTCAGAAGATGCTAAAAACGGGTTTGACTTCAAAGTCAAGTTTAATCTTAAACAATATAAAGATTATGGAGCAAAAACGGTAAATATTACGATTGTAGAATCTAAGCCCAAAGCAAGCGCAGAACCGCAACGGGAAACCAACAATTCACCCGCCCCGGTAGCAGAGCAGACCTATACAGTAGTAAAGGGTGATTGTTTATGGAACATTGCAAAACGTTTTTATGGTAATGGTGCAGAGTACAGCACAATTTACGATGCGAACAGGGATGTAATCGGTGGCAATCCAAATCTGATTTATCCGGGACAGGTTTTGACTATTCCGGCAGTATAGGAAAGGAGTGTTGTTCAATGTACATTGAACTACTGGTTGGAAATGAATCAGGAACAAAAGTATATCAATCTGTTGTTCAGGAAGGTATTGAATGGTCAACAGAAAGAAAAAACACCCCAGGAAAACTGGTTTTCAAAGTTCTGTATGATGATATTCTTAATTTTTCAGAAGGTAGTCCGGTCAGGATGAAAGTAGACGGTGACAATGTGTTCTTTGGTTTTGTGTTCAAGCAACAGAGAACTAAAGATAAAATAATTACTGTTACAGCCTACGATCAATTGAGGTACCTGAAAAACAAAGATACTAAGGTCTATGAAAACAAGACCGCTTCACAGTTTATCAAAATGGTTGGTGACGATTACCAGTTGAATCTTGGCGCACTGGATGATACAGGGTATATCATCGAATCACGCGTTGAAGAAAATACTTCACTTTTTGAAATGATTTCCAATGCCCTTGATTTAACGCTTACCAATACGGGTGAAATGTATGTCCTGTATGATGACTTTGGAAAACTTACCTTGAAAAGTCTGTATTCAATGTATGTTGGTGTGCCGGGGGCATACCTGATGATTGATGAAGAAACAGGTCAGAACTTTGATTACACTTCATCAATTGATGATAACACATACAATAAAATCAAGCTGACCTATGACAATGAGGATACAGGTTACAGAGAAGTTTACATTGCACAAGATTCTTCCAATATTAACAAGTGGGGTATCTTGCAGTATTTTGACACCTTGCAAAAGGGTGAAAACGGTCAGGCAAAGGCTGACGCACTTTTGAAACTTTACAATAAAAAGACCCGCAATTTGAAAGTTACAAATGCGATAGGTGACAACAGAGTGAGGGCAGGGTCAATGGTTGTCATCAATCTTGACCTTGGAGATGTAAAACTGAAAAACTGGATGCTTGTTGAAAAGTGCAAGCATACCTACAAGGAAGGTGAACATTGGATGGATTTGACACTTAGAGGGGGTGAATTTGTTGCCTGATGCAAATGAACTTGTAGATACCCTGAAAAGGGCAGCCGTTGAAGCGGTTAAAGCGGGGAAACCCGTAAATGTATATTTTGGTGAGGTCGTGAGTGCTTCACCGTTGAAAATCAATGTTGAACAGAAGATGATACTTGGTGAAAAACAGTTGATTCTTTCAAGAAATGTGACGGATTTCAGCACAATGGTAACAGTTGACTGGACTTCTGAAAGCAGTCTTTCCACCCACAACCACACTGTAAAAGGTGACAATGGCAGCGGTGGCAACATTGACTTGAACACGGGGTCAAAGAACCTTGCACATACTCACAAAATTACAGGAAAAAAGAAGATCATCATTCACAATGGCTTGGCGGTTGGTGATGAAGTTATCCTGATAAGACAGCAAGAAGGTCAACGCTTCATTGTTGTGGATAGGATAGGCAAATGATTCCTTCAACAGTTGGTTTTCTTGACCAAGATTTTGAAATTGAAACACAGCCAAGCCTAACTTATAAAATGGATTTAGACGGTGATTCAGTCAGGGGTCTTGTGGATGAACAGGATGCCATGAAGCAGATGATTTTCAGAACACTGCAAACAGAACGGTATCAGTACATCATATATCCGTGGTATTACGGCATTGAAACTCTTGACTTGTACGGTGAACCTGTCACTTGGGTTTGCCCTGAATTAGAACGCAGAATCAGTGAAGCGTTAGCCGTTGATGAAAGAATCACAGGTGTGACCGACTTTGAATTTGACCTGACGGTCAAAGGTGTGATTCATGCCTATTTTACCGTAAAAACAATTTACGGTGATATTAAAGCAGAAAAAGGGGTGAAAATTTAGTATGTATGAAAATCAAACATATGAAGTCATTCTTGAAAGGATGATGAACCGGGTATCTGACAAACTTGACAAAAGACCGTCATCCCCTGTTTATGATCTGCACAGTTCAACCGCCATTGAATTTCAAAATTTATATATTGAATTGGAATATCTGATAAAAAATTCATACGGTGATACTGCTGCAAGGGAATTTCTGATTTTGCTTGCAAAGGACAGAGGACTTTCACTTGAACCTGCAACGAAGGCAATCTTACAGGGTGAGTTCACACCGACAAATATTAATGTTATTGGAAAACGTTTCAATATCAATGAAATCAATTATGTTGTAATTGAACAGATTGAACCGGGAACATATAAGGTTCAGTGTGAAACAGAAGGTGTCGCTGGTAATCGGTATTTGGGTCAGATGATACCAATGGAATACATTGACGGTTTGCAGACGGCAAGCCTGACAAGTGTATTGATTCCGGGTGAAGATGAAGAAGATACAGAAGTTTTCAGACAGCGCTACTTTGACAGTTTCAATGAACAGTCCTTTGGTGGCAATCACGCTGATTATATGGCAAAGGTCAAAGGTATTGAAGGTGTTGGGTCATGTAAGGTCAAGCGTGTTTGGAATGATGACATTAGACCCGCTGATATGATACCAAGCGCAGCAGTACAGGCGTGGTTCAAGACCTTCATTGATACGGCGGGATTGAATCAGGAAGTAAAGAACTGGTTGACGGTTGTTTTCAACGCTGCACTGCTGAAAAAACTGACGGTTGGTGGTACGGTTCATGTGGTCATTACTGATTCAGATGATTATGGTGAATCAAGTTCAGCGCTTGTTCAGTATGTTCAGCAGACACTTGACCCGGAAGCAAATGCCGGGGAAGGTTACGGACTTGCACCAATTGGTCATGTAGTCAGTGTTGCAAGTGCATCACCTGTCAGTATTGAGGTCAAGACCACGGTAACCTTTGAAGAAGGTCACAACTGGTCAAATACCAAGGCAGCCATTGCAGAAGCGGTTGATGCGTACTTCTTGGAATTAAGAAAGAACTGGTCAGAAACATCACAAACCATTGTCAGGGTATCGCAGATTGAAAACCGCATCCTTGGCGTTGATGGTGTGGTGGATGTGGGCGGGACAAAGCTGAACGGCACGGCAAGCAATATGACCTTGACAGAATTTTGCATACCGAAGTTAGGGGGTATTTCTGCATGATAAGAGAAGTTGACCTTGTTTCATACTTACCGCCATTCATGCAGAGTTACAAAGAACCCGTTGCAGCACTTGAAGCGGAAAACCCTGAATTTAGCCTGATGTGGTCGGCAACTGATAAGTGTTTAAAGAATAGATTTATTGAAACGGCTGATGATTATGGTCTAAGTCGATTTGAAAAAATGTTAGGAATAACAGCGGGTTCAGGTGAAAGTCTTGAAACAAGAAGAATGAGGGTAAGAAATCGTTGGTTTAATAAATTACCTTATACAATCAGAACTTTGACAGAAAAAGTAAAACAAATTGTAGGCGATAGCTACAATTTTACAATTTCAGGAAATCTGAAAGACTATGAATTAAATTTGACGGTATATACGTTAAGTGATAGTCAAAACAAAGAATTGGAATACTTATTATCGGTTATTGTTCCTTTAAATATGATTATTAATATTGTGTATGAAAGCGCACTTATAGGAAATATATATTCCGGTGGAGTATTACAAGAATCAAATATTATAACAATAAGGCAGGTGTAAAAAATGGCATGGTCGGGTTTGAATTTAACGGTAGAGGGAAGAAAAGCATTGAATCAGGCGCAATTAAATAATCGTTTGAATTTTAAATCAATAGTAGTAGGTGATGGTAATCCACCAAGTAATTTTAGCACACAAAAACAGTTGGTACACCAATTATATGAATTGACTGAATTGAAAATTGATATTACAGAGAATAAATGTGTATTAACCGCAGATTTTCCAAATGTTGACTATGATTATTATTTTAGAGAAATAGGAATTATAGTAACAACAGAAAATGGCGATAAATTGTATGTGTATGATAATTGTGGTGATGATGCGCAATACATTGTAACAACAACCGGAACTGAAAGGACGGAAAAACGCCTTAGATTGATACTGATGATAAGCGATGTTGAACATATAACTGTATCTGAATCGAGTATCTTATATGTTGCATACGATGAATATGAAAAAACGATTACAGAGTTGAAACAGAACAAGTTGGATTCAGAAGGAGGGGATATATCTGATACGATTGTCAAATTCACTGAAAGCCAGCAAACAGAAAATATCTGTAGCGGAGAAAAGCTGGGGATTATTTTTAGCAAAATACAAAAAGCTTTAAAAGATTGTTTTGTGCATATTACATCAGCACACGTTACAGGTGTTAAGGGAAGTGCGGAAAGCATTTATCGCACAGGGAACGTTGAAATAACAGCGGAAAATGTAGGACTTGGAAACGTTGACGATACAGCAGATTCTACAAAGTCTGTAAATTATGCAGCAAGTGCGGGAAACGCTGCGAAAGTAAACGGACACAGCGTTAATGCAGACGTACCGTCAGATGCAAAATTCACAGATACAAAAGGCACATGTCTTTCCGGTCGAAGTTCATCTTATGGCTGGTCAGTTAACCGTTTGCCAAGTGATTATTTAATCGAGGCATTTCATACCGCAACAAAAGATTATTCCATGACAAGCCCGTATGGCAATATGTATTGGGCAAGCTTTGAAATTACGATACCGCAAAGCAATAATATTAAGTTTTTTGATGCTATCAACATTACGCCATTCGCGACAAGCGGATTAATAAGCGTAAGTATCACAAACTATACAACGAGCAAAATTCAAGGCTTTGTTTTTTCTCCATTAGCAGAAACCAAGAGCATTAGTTTTCATGTAACTCTGCATGGAACAGCATCTTAAAGGCGGTGATAGTATGTACTACGACAGCAGTTAAAAGTTGAATAAACACTTATTACAAAGACACTTTCGTGTCTTATTTTTTTACCTCAAAAAAGCAAAGTTGCACCGGTGCAACAGAAAGGAAGCAGAATGGAAGTAATTATTTCAGCAGCATTATCTGCCGGGGTCACGCTTGCAGTGTGTATTATCAACAATACATCACAGGCACGCCAGACACGCTCCCTGCTTGACTACAAGCTGGGAGAACTTACAAAGAGAGTAGACAAGCATAACAATGTTATTGAACGCACGTACGCACTTGAAAAACGTGTCGAAGTGCAGGAAGAACAGATAAAAGTGGCAAACCACAGGATTCAGGATTTGGAGGGCAAATAGTATGTTTAAAAACACAGTATTTAAAGTATCAGTAAACACAACAAAGTGGGCAAAGGCGGCAGCAGTAAGAGCGATTAAAACAATGGCGCAGGCAGCGATTGCAGGAATCGGCGCAGCGGCGGCAATGGGACAGGTAGACTGGAAATATGTAATGTCTGCAAGTGTACTTGCTGGTGTGCTGTCCATTTTAATGAGTATTACAGGTATACCGGAAGTAGAAGCGGACACAGAAGCAGAAAACAATTAATAGATAGAAAGAGAGGACAAAAACATGAAAGTCGGATTAATTAGTGGACACGGCGCCGGTGACTGCGGTGCCTGCGGATATGGATATGAGGAAGCAAATGAAACAGTAAGAATTGTTAAGATGTTAGATGAAAGATTGCAGGACTGCGGCATTGAAACAGTCGTGTATCCATACGATCGTAACGCATTTAAGGACTGCAACCGCGGTTTAGGCTTACAGGTAGATTTTTCGGATTGCGATTATGTGTTAGAGGTACACTTAAATAGTGGACGCGGGGACGAAACCGGGGACGACAGTATCGGCGGAACTGAAATTTATGTAACACCGAGGGAAGCCACGACAGGCACAGAGAACCTTATCTTACAGAATATGGAAGAATTAGGATATCGTAACCGTGGAGTAAAAGTGGAGAATTTCCTTGTTATTAATAAGGTTAAAAATCTTGGTGTATCATCGGCACTATTAGAAACGTGTTTTGTAGACGACGTGGACGACATGGAACTGTACGAAAACAAATTTGACGAAACAATTAGCGCTATTGCACGCGGCATCTGCGTAGGTTTCGGGGTAGGATATACAGAAGAAGACACGGACGATTCGACAGACGAACCGGAAGAAAGCGCGGACTGCATGAGCCGGGAAGAAAAAGAATACTACGTAAACTGTACATATCTTGAACTATTAGGACGTCTTGCAGACCCGGACGGGCTGGAAAACTATGTTGCTGCAATCCCGGACGACGCAACATGGGATTCCAATTTATACGAATATGTAGATGCCAATATTAAACGCTCAGAAGAGTACGCACAGTACCAGCTTAGACAGTACATCTACAATGTATATAATGCCGAACTGGGCAGAAATCCAGACCCGGACGGCATGGAAAATTACATGGGATACAGCAGATACCGCGACATCTACAGAGATATTCACAATTCGGACGAAGCGCGCGCTTATAGAGGAGAATAAAAATGAGTGTATATATTGGGGAAAAATTTGACGTTGCCACTAATAAGGAATACAAAAAGCAGGACGGTTATGCCGGAATGTTTGGTAAGCCGATTGACCGTGTGCAGATTGTAATTGAATAATATTCTATAGTCTTTAGCCGCTCCGGGAGAGAATACTTCCGGGACGGCGGTCTTTTGAATTTCCATATTACTGGTAAATAGGAACTCTTATATTGTTACTAATTTGTTACTAAATAGCAGGATTTTGCAAGAATTATAGAGATATTCAAAACTGAACTTTTCAGCAAATATGGGCAAAAAGCGGGGTGTTATACCAATGAAATTTATGTTATAATGTGCGTAAGCAATGAGCCATGCCGTCCGGAAGTCTAGAAAAGAACTGTGCTTGCACAAAGTTCTTTTCTAGACTTCCGGACGATAGGGCGAACGCCCGACAGAGCAGGAAAATTCATTTTCCTGCTCGTGCATGGCGGAAAAGCCGGAGAAAAGGAGAAAAGGTTAAAATGATGGATGAAAAAGAAATTATGCCATACAATTTTTTTAAGTATGGCGGAGTATATACAGGTGAACATCACGGTATGCGTTATCTGATAAAAAATACTGGGGAAAAACCGGATTTTAAATTGATGGTACAGGTCTGGTTAGGACCGTATGCTTCGATAGCAGTTCCAGATGAAAAAAAGACAACACAGTATTTTGAAAGCAGTGTTGAAGGCCGCAAAGAAGCAATTAACTGGCTGCATGAGCAGTATGAAACACGCAGGGGTGAGTGGGATACGGCACCCGCACTGCTGGATGCCGTACTGCCGCAGTAATTGTATGAAATAATGCCGGAATTAAAAGATTTAAAACTACGTGGGGCTGCTCACAGCCGGGTGCGTTCTGCTGTCAGAAATGAAGATTTTATTAATACCACAAAAATAAAGACGGCACAGCAGGCACCGGTAAAAAGCCGGAAAAACAGTGAGTCCGTTCCTAAAAACAGCAATAAACGGCAGAACATCTGTGAAAATAAAATTGAAACAGCTGTATATAAAAGCGGCTGCAGGATGTATTTCCAGACCGGAAAACCGATATGAAACAGATGGTTTAAATATAGAAAATGTGCAATGCAGACCAAAATCTGTGAAACCAGCGTGCCAATCAGATATCCGCGGATACCGGTTTTGGGAACGAGCAGAACAAGAAAAGCAATGCGAACAAGAATTCCGGCAATGGTCTGGACACAGGTCAGGGTAGTACAGCCAAGACCGTTTAAAATACTGCCAAGTGTTGTTGTCAGATAGTAAAAAGGACACAGCCATGCAAGAATCATGACAAAATTTTCAACAAGCGGTTCTTTAAACAAAATAGCCCCCATTTTAGCACCATAAAATAAGAAAAGTGCGGTGCTTAAAAATCCCATTGCCATACAGATTTGCAGGGAGCGGTTCAAAGTATGTACAATCCGTGCATTGTCACCGTCTGCCTGCGCACCGGAAACTTCCGGCAGAAGCATGACAGCCATGGAATTGGTTATGGCAGACGGAAACAAAATAAGCGGAAGGGACATCCCCATAAGAATACCATAAATACTTAAAGCCTCATTCTGCGTATTGCCAAAAAGCACAAGCTGTGCCGGAATCAAAATAGATTCTCCACTTTGCAACAGATGCATTAAAAGACGGTTGGCAGTCAGCGGAATAGAAAACACCACGGTTTTTTTGATACATTCAGGTAAAGAATGAAACCGGAATGTTACGGTTTTATCAATCAGCAGAGCAAGGATACAAATCAGGCAGGAAGCTGCTTCACCGGCAAGATTACCGTAAACGGCGCATAAAACAGAAACAGGACGTTCGTTTTGTGTACAGTATACAGTGTACAAATAAACGGCACCAATCCGTGCAAACTGTTCAAACAGCTGGGAAAATGCAGGGAGTCCAGCCTGCTTTTTTCCGAGATAATAGCCGTTTACGCAGTTGTGAAAAGTACAAAATGGAATAGCAATTGCAAGAATCTGGATAAAACGGGAGCAGTCTTTGTTTAGAAAAATCCGTACAGCAATAAAATCTGCGTAAGCATAGGTGAAAAATGTAAAAAGAACAGATAGCGGAAGTGCAACGGCTAAACCGGCAAAAAGCCATGTACTTTGAAATTTTTTTGCAGCACAAAATCGTGAAATGGCAGTCTGAATACCGGCAGAGCATAGCGCAAATGCAATGCCAAGCACCGGTGTGACAAGCTGGAACATTCCTATACCATCAGCACCAATCTGGCGGGTTAAAAAAATACGGTAAAAAAATCCCGCAATCCGGCTGATAATACCAGCCAGTGTCAAAATTACAGTTCCTTTTAATACAGCATTTTTATTAAATGAAAAGTTCATCGTTGTAACCAACCGGAATGTCAAACAATTATTATCAATATATGCATGCATTGAATATATTATTAATAAGAAATGAAAAAAGGGGATGGCAGTATGATTTATATGGACAATGCCGCAACAACCCGGCTGCACCCGGAAGTTATCAATGCGATGCTGCCTTATATGGGAAAACGGTATGCCAATCCATCCGGTGCTTATACATTTTCAGCAGATGTAAAAAACGATATAAATAACGCAGAGGCATTTCTTGCCAAGACCATTCAGGCAAAGCCGCAAGAAATCTATATTACATCAGGTGGAACAGAATCGGACAACTGGGCAGTCAAAATTGCAGCCGAGGAACACCGCAGGGGACACATTATTACAACAGCAATGGAACATCATGCAATTTTAAAAAGCTGTGAAGCAGTTGAAAAGGAAGGGTTTTATGTGACTTATATCCGTCCGGCTGAAAATGGGATTGTCCGTCTTACGGATATTCAGCGGGCAGTCCGTCCGGATACATTCTTAATTTCAGTAATGGCAGCCAATAATGAGATTGGCACAATTCAGCCGGTTGCGCAAATTGGTGCATTTGCACGCAGACACCGTATTTTGTTTCATACGGATGCAGTGCAGGCATATACGAATATGGATATTGATGTCAATGCCATGCAGATTGATATGCTCAGTACCAGTGCACACAAATTAAACGGACCGAAGGGAATTGGATTTTTATATATCCGCGAGGGCTGTGTAAAGACACCGTTTATCCACGGCGGCGGACAGGAGCGTGGGATGCGCTCAGGCACGGAAAATACGGCAGGGATTATCGGTTTTGCAAAGGCGGCACAGACTGCCATGGCAAATAAACCGGTGCGGACACAATATGAAATGCGGATGCGGGATTATATGATTCACAGAGTTCTTACAGAGATTCCTTTTTCACGTTTAAACGGGGACAGCAGAAAGCGGCTTCCGGGAAACATGAATTTCAGCTTTCAGTTTGTTGATGGCGGGACGCTGATTGTAATGCTGGATAAGCAGGGAATTTGTGCATCGGCGGGTTCTGCCTGTTCTACAGGCTCCGGTATGCCTTCACACGTATTAAAATCCATCGGACTGCCGGATGAATTAAGTTTCGCAACAGTCCGTTTTACCATTAATGAAGAAATCACCCGCCAGGAAATTGATTACGTTGTGAATTGCCTGAAAAATGATATTGCCCAATTGCGGGAACAGTCCGAGGATTACCAGAACTTTTTGTGAAAATATTTTAAAGGCGGATAAATTCAGGCTTTCGCTGATGGAAAAGCGTGTAATAAGAAAAACCGCAGTCTTTGAGTAAATCCACAATAATATCAAAAGCAAATGCCATATCCTGCGGCTTATGGGCGTCGGAACCGGTTGTGAGGATTTCGCCGCCCAGTTCGCGGTAACGTTTCAAAATAAAACAGCATGGATTTGCCTCTTTTAAACCATAACGAAGTCCTGCTGTATTGATTTCAATGCCTTTTCCGTTTTCAATCAGTTTTTTTAAAATCATATCCAGCAAGTCCGTGTAATCCGCAGGCTGGTAGTCTGCATTTTTCTTAGGTGCATAGCGGACAACGTAGTCTAAATGTCCGTAAACGTCAAAATTATCGCAGCAGCAGATACTTTTGTAAATATTTTCAAAATAAGTACAGATACTTTCCTTTGGTGAGTGATGCTCCCAAAAAGACGGATAGTAGGGGTCGCTTCCATCCACTAAATGTGTTGATCCAATGATAAAATCCAGCCGGTGTGCAGGATCATAATTGTTAATTTGTTCACAAAGATGCGGCTGCAGACCCTGTTCCACACCGATCCGGACATCAATTTTATCTTTATAAATTTTCTTTAATACAGATATTTTTTCTAAATAAGCATCTAAATCCAACAAAAAGACGGTTTTTCCATCTTCTTTCGGGTAATCATAGTCATTGTGGTCTGTAAAACAGATGTGAGACAGCCCCAGTCTGACTGCGTTATCTATCATAGATTCCGGTGAAGCTTCAGAATCCGAAGAAAAATGGCAGTGTAAGTGGCAGTCCGATAAATTTTCAAATCCTTGCATCATATCTCCAATCCGCCGTATAACGGCATTTATCATAGTCCTTTTAGTATATCATAAAATAAATTTGAAGAATAGTGTAAGATTTCAACTTGAAAATTAAGCAGACAGTTGTTATGATGTAAAGGAATTGTTAAAAAAATTTTACACAAAAAGCACGTACTTTTTACATTACGAAAGAAAATGTGCAGACAGGAGTAGAAGTGAATATCGAGTATATCAGCAGTTTGTTTGAATTTGCAGGAGGAATCGGAATGTTCCTCTACGGTATGAACACAATGGCAGATGGTATGCAGCGTTCCGCCGGCGGTAAGATGAAAAAATTATTGGGTTATCTTACAAGTAACCGGCTGCTGGCAATCATCGTAGGTGCCGTTATCACAGCGATTATTCAAAGCAGCGGTGCAACAACGGTTATGGTTGTTGGTTTTGTTAATGCAGGACTGATGACACTGGTTCAGGCAGTTGGTGTTATTATGGGTGCCAATATCGGTACGACCATTACCGCATGGATTGTATCTTTAGGACAGCTTGGGGATGCGGCGAAGGTAATGAATCCGTCATTTTATGCCCCGTTTTTAATCGGTATCGGTGCATTTGTTATTTTATTTTCAAAAAAGGATAAAGTAAAAAATGCAGGAGAGATTATCGTCGGAATCGGTCTGCTGTTTGAAGGTCTGACATTTATGTCTTCTTCGATTGCACCGTATACAGATGCGCCTATTTTCTCACAGGCATTCCAGATTGTGGGAAGCAATCCGTTTTTAGGTATTTTAATTGGTATTATTGTAACCGCGGTTTTACAAAGTTCCTCCGCCTCTGTCGGGATTTTACAGACACTGGCTTTAAACGGAGTGGTAACAACCAATGCGGCAATTTATATTACACTGGGACAGAATATCGGTTCCTGTGTGACTGCACTGATTTCAAGTGCCGGAACAACGAGAACGGCAAAACGTGCAGCCTGTATGCATATTTTATTTAATATTGCAGGGGCACTTTTATTCGGTACCGTCGGATTTATTCTGTTCAGTATTTATCCGGCACTTGCGGCACATAATATTACAAGCGTGGAAATTTCCGTATTCCATACATTCTTTAATATTACATGTACACTGGTAATGTTCCCGTTTGCCAATCTGCTTGTAAAAATTTCCGGTCTGATTGTGCGTGAAAACGAAAAGCAGGACGATTTTGCGGAACTGGAAGCCAAAGATGCCGTTGCAGCAGAAATTGCAAGACATTTTGATTCCCGTCTGTTAGGTCAGCCGTCCGTTGCAGTAGAAACGGCTAAAAATGAAGTGATTACCATGGGTAATCTGGCATTGGATAATATTAAATATGCGGCAGAGGCAACACAGAAAAATGACCAGACGATGGTAGATAAGGTCTATGAAATCGAACATAAAGTCGATTTATATGAAAAGTATCTGACAGACTTTTTAATTAAGGTCAACAATTTATCAATCACACAGGAACAGCATCTGCTGGTTAAAAATCTGTTCCATGCGATTATTGATATTGAAAGAGTATCCGACCATGCGGAAAATATTGCGGAGCTGGCAAAATATAAGATTGAACATCAGATAATTTTTTCCGAAAAAGGAACACAGGAACTTAATCAGCTGTGGGATAAAGTTGTGCATTGTTTTGAAGAAGCTGTTAAGGCGAGAGGAACCGGAAGCCGTCAGGCAATTCAGAATGTCCTGAGAATTGAAGACGAGGTCGATGATTTGGAAGAAGAACTGCGCAACAAACATATCGAACGTTTGTCCGCGGGGCTTTGTATTCCGTCAAACGGTGTTGTGTTCTTAGATATTCTTTCTAATCTTGAAAGAATGTCAGATCACGCCAATAATATTGTCGATTGTATACAAGAAGAAAATACCGCTAAATAATTTTTAAATTTACCGTTTTTTTTGGACAAATAATAGAAAATGGACGGTAACTTGTAAAAAAAGGGAATTAATACTTGATATTTTGGAATGAATTCGGTAAAATACACCATAGTTGATTATTTATTAACAAACTCAATAAAAATTCTATTTTAGGAGGAATGATTTTATGTCAGTAAAAGTTGCGATTAATGGTTTTGGACGTATCGGTAGACTTGCATTCAGACAGATGTTCGGTGCAGAAGGATACGAAGTAGTAGCTATTAACGATTTAACAAGCCCAAAGATGTTAGCTCATCTTTTAAAGTATGATTCATCACAGGGAAGATACGTTGGTTTCGGCGAAGAAAACCAGGTAACAGCTGATGACGAAGCTGGTACAATCACAGTAAAGGGTAAGACAATTAAGATTTACAAAGAGCCAGATGCTAACAACTGCCCATGGGGAGCTCTTGATGTAGATGTAGTTCTTGAATGCTCAGGTTTCTACACATCTAAGGAAAAGGCTCAGGCTCATATCAATGCAGGTGCTAAGAAGGTTGTTATCTCAGCTCCGGCCGGTAATGATTTAAAGACAATCGTTTATAATGTAAACCATGAAACATTAACAGCAGATGATAAGATTATCTCAGCAGCTTCTTGTACAACAAACTGCTTAGCTCCTATGGCTAAGGCTCTTAATGACTGTGCTTCAATCGAATCAGGTATCATGTGCACAATTCACGCTTACACAGGTGACCAGATGATCCTTGACGGACCACAGAGAAAGGGTGATTTAAGAAGATCAAGAGCAGGTGCCTGCAACATCGTACCTAACTCAACAGGTGCTGCTAAGGCCATCGGTCTTGTTATCCCTGAATTAAACGGAAAGCTTATCGGAGCTGCTCAGAGAGTTCCTACTCCTACAGGTTCTACAACAATTCTTAACGCTGTAGTATCTAAGAAGGTTACTGTTGATGAAGTTAATGCTGCTATGAAGGCTGCTGCAACAGAAAGCTTCGGTTACAACGAAGAACTTATCGTTTCAAGCGATATCGTTGGTATGAGATTTGGTTCATTATTTGATGCTACTCAGACAATGGTAAATGACCTTCCAAACGGCGGCTGCCAGGTTCAGGTTGTTTCTTGGTATGATAACGAAAATTCATACACAAGCCAGATGGTAAGAACAATCAAGTATTTTGCTGAATTAAACTAATATAAATTCGGCTTTGTGCCGGAATGAAAGCCGGGGAATGAAGCTATAGTCTTCTTTCTCCGGTATTTTACTATCGCGTGGCACTGTCCCGCAAAAACAAGGAGGCAAAATCCTCTCCTCACCATAGGGTTCGGATTTTTGCTTCGCAAAAACAAGGAGGATTCATTATGCTTAATAAGAAGTCAGTTGATGATATTAACGTAAAAGGCAAGAGAGTATTATGCAGATGTGATTTTAACGTGCCGTTAGACGGAAAGAAGATTACAGATGAAACAAGACTGGTTGCAGCACTTCCTACAATCAAGAAGTTAATCTCAGACGGTGGTAAGGTTATCCTTTGCTCTCATTTAGGAAAGCCGAAGGGACCGGATGCAGCATTTTCTCTTGAACCGGTTGCTGAAAGACTTTCTGCACTGTTAGGACAGGAAGTGAAGTTTGCAGCAGATGATACTGTTGTAGGTGAAAATGCAAAGGCTGCTGTTGCAGCTATGAATGACGGTGACGTTATTTTACTTGAAAACACCAGATTCAGAGCAGAAGAAACAAAGAATGGTGAAGCATTCTCTAAGGATTTAGCTTCTATCTGTGATGTATTCGTAAACGATGCTTTCGGTACAGCACACAGAGCTCACTGCTCAAATGTTGGTGTTACACAGTTTGTAGATACAGCTGTTGTCGGCTATTTAATGCAGAAGGAAATTGATTTCCTCGGCAATGCAGTCAACAATCCGGTAAGACCTTTCGTAGCAATCCTTGGTGGTTCGAAGGTATCTTCAAAGATTTCTGTTATCAACAATCTGCTTGATAAGGTAGATACATTAATCATCGGTGGTGGTATGTCTTATACATTCCAGAAAGCAAAGGGCGGCAATGTAGGACAGTCACTCGTAGAAGATGATTATCTTGATTATGCTAAAGAAATGATGGAAAAGGCTGAAAAGAAGGGCGTTAAAATGTTGATTCCGATTGACACTGTTGTGACAAAGGAATTCAAAAATGATACACCATTTCATGTAGTAGATGCAGGCTGCCAGGCTGATGATGACATGGGCATGGATATCGGACCAAAGACCTGTGAACTTTACAAGGAAGCTTTAGCTGATGCAAAGACTGTTGTATGGAACGGACCAATGGGTGTATTTGAATTTGAAAACTTTGCAAAGGGTACAATCGCTGTTGCAGAAGAACTGGCATCATTAAAGGATGCTACAACAATCATCGGTGGCGGTGACTCAGCTGCAGCTGTTAACAATCTTGGTTTTGGTGATAAGATGACTCACATTTCAACCGGTGGCGGTGCATCTTTAGAGTTCCTTGAAGGAAAAGAACTTCCGGGTGTTGTTGCAGCTAATGATAAGTAATAAGTAACATTTGATGAAATATTACTGACATAATAAAAATATAGGAAAACAGTCATACATTCAGTGGTTTTATCTGAAATATTGCGTATGACTGTTTTTTTTATTTTGTAAAAAAATCCGCATAAATTTTATAAATTGTATTTATTGCAATAATTGGATATAAATTTTTATAAATTCTAGTATTATTTAGAAAGATGTGTTATAATTTACTTAAAAGAAAGCGACGGAATAACCAATTATGTATGACAAAAAATAATACAGTTTGAGGAGGATTATTTTATGCGCAGGAAAGTTGTAGCAGGTAACTGGAAAATGAACATGACACCGAGTGAGGCAGTGGCTCTTGTAAAGAAACTTAAGCCCAATATGGAGAATTCAGATGTGGACGTTATCTTTTGCGTTCCATCTATTGATATCGTTCCGGTTGTAGAAGCCTGCAAAGGTACAAAAATCAGCGTGGGAGCTGAAAATATGTATTATGAAGAAAAGGGAGCCTATACAGGTGAGGTTTCTCCACAGATGCTGGTTGATGCGGGTGTATCCTATGTGATTATCGGACATTCGGAAAGAAGACAGTATTTTAAAGAAGACAATGAAATGGTAAACCGTAAAATCAGGAAAGCCATTGAACATGATATTATTCCGATTATCTGCTGTGGTGAAACATTAGAAGAAAGAGAAGCAGGTATTACACTTACATTGATTAAAAAACAGATTGTAAGTGCATTAAAGTATGTATCACCGGAAAATGCCCAGCGTTGTATTATTGCTTATGAACCAATCTGGGCAATTGGAACGGGGCGAGTGGCAACTACACAGCAGGCACAGGAGGTATGTTGTTCTATCCGTGGAATTATCCGCGATATTTATGGTACACAGATTGCGGATGCTATCCGTATTTTATATGGCGGCAGTGTGAATGCAGGCAACGCATTGCAGCTGTTTTCTGAACCGGATATTGACGGTGGTCTTGTCGGCGGTGCCAGTTTAAAACCTGAATTTTCAAAAATTGTAAATTATCAATAAAAATACATAACTGCTGCAAAAGGAATGGTTTCTGATGGAGTTCTTTTTGCAGCAGTTTTTTAATGTGAAGTGCCATAATTATAATAATTAGCACTTTTATTTTTGCGCAAAATATGATATGATTCTTTAGGTATATTGTACCGATTATGGAAAATGTTAAAAGGAGAAATACAATGAGTAAAAAACCAGTTGTTTTAATGATACTTGATGGATATGGATTAAATGATAATACAAAAGGAAATGGTATTGCTGCAGCGAATACACCGGTAATGGATAAATTAATGAGGGAATATCCTTATGTAAAAGGCTATGCAAGCGGTCTTGCAGTCGGACTTCCGGACGGACAGATGGGTAACTCTGAAGTAGGACATTTAAATATGGGTGCCGGACGTATTGTATATCAGGAACTGACAAGAATCACAAAAGCAATAGAAGATGGTGATTTCTTTGAAAATGAAGAACTTTTAGGCGCAATTAAAAACTGCAAGGAGAACAATTCAGACTTACATTTATTCGGCCTGTTATCAAACGGCGGTGTGCACAGCCACATTACACATTTATATGCCCTGTTGGAACTGGCAAAGAGAAACGGTATTAAGAATGTCTATGTTCACGGCTTTATGGACGGACGTGATACAGCACCGGACGGAGGAAAAGAATTTATCAGCCAGTTATCCGACAAAATGGAAGAATTAGGTGTTGGACAGATTGCTTCTATTATGGGACGTTATTATGTAATGGACAGAGATAACAGATGGGACAGAGTAGAAGCTGCTTATAATGCACTTGTAAAGGGTGAAGGAAATGAGGCAGAATGTGCAAAGTGTGCTATCGCCGCATCTTATGAAGATGGGAAAACGGATGAATTTGTTGTGCCGACTGTTGTAAAGAAGGATGGTAAGCCATTAGCAACGATTAAAGACGGAGATTCTGTTATCTGCTTTAACTTCAGACCGGACAGAGCAAGAGAAATCACAAGATGTTTCTGCGATGATGAATTTACAGGCTTTGACAGAGGCGCAAGAAAGAAAGTCCACTATGTATGCTTCACAGATTACGATGTAACAATCGGCAATAAGTATGTAGCATTCAAGAAAGAAAAGATTACCAATACATTTGGTGAATTTTTAGCAGCAAACAACAAGACACAGGCCCGTATTGCCGAGACAGAAAAATACGCACACGTAACATTCTTCTTCAACGGTGGTGTAGAAGAACCAAACAAGGGTGAAGACAGAATCCTTGTAAAGTCACCGAAGGTTGCAACTTATGATTTACAGCCGGAAATGAGTGCACCGGAAGTCTGCGATAAGTTAACAGCTGCTATCCGTTCAGATAAGTATGATGTTATTATCATCAACTTTGCAAACCCGGATATGGTCGGACATACCGGTATTGAGTCTGCCGTTGTAAAGGCAATTGAAACTGTAGATACCTGTGTAGGCAAGGCTGTAGAAGCATTAAAGGAAGTTGACGGAACTATGTTTATCTGCGCTGATCACGGAAATGCAGAACAGTTAATTGACTATAAGACCGGAGAACCGTTTACGGCACATACAACCAATCCGGTTCCGTTCATTCTTGTAAACTACGATGAAGCGTATACATTAAAAGAAGGCGGAAAGCTTTGTGATATCGTACCGACACTGATTGAAATTATGGGTATGGAAAAACCAAAGGAAATGACAGGCGAATCCCTGCTTGTTAAAAAGAATTCATAAATTTCTATTGTGTTGCACGTATAGGTGTGCTATAATGATAATAGTATGCGATTATAATTTAATGAATAGAATCGTAAGCTTCGACACAATAGGAGGTGTGATAAATGTTCGGAATGTCGGCTGGTGATATTATACGAATTGTTTTAATGGGAATCTTTATATTAGTATGTATAGCATTATCAATCGTTGTTTTAATGCAGGAAAGCAAGCAGCAGGGTCTGTCTGGTACAATCAGTGGAGCCGCTGATACTTACTGGGGCAGAAACAAAGGCCGTTCAATGGAAGGAAAACTGGTATTATTTACAAAGATATTAGGTGTTGCTTTCTTTGTTCTGGCAGCTATATTAAATATTAATTTTTAAAAAGAAACCTGGATTCTCCGTAAAACAATGGAGGATTCAGGTTTTATTTTTTGCAGAAGTGAAAATATATAAAGGGGTTGGTTTTATGAAAAAACGCGGAAACATATCAATTAAAGCAAAACTTTTGGGTGTTATTACACCGGTAGTCATTGCAATTGTTGTTGTGCTGGTACTGGTATCGTATCTGGCATCCGCACATATCATTGAAAATTATTCGCAGAATCTGTTGGAATCTTCGGTTGAAAACCAGACATCAAAGATTGAATCGTGGTTAGATGAGAATCTTTCGTCTTTTCAAATGGCAAAGACAACGATTGAACAGTTAAATCCAGACGATGCACAGCTTCAGACGATTTTGGACAGCTATTATGGCTACAGCGACAATTATCCGGACGGATTATATGTATCCGACAGTAACGGCAATTTGTTAAAGGCTTCCAAATCTACAAAGAGTGAGAGCAGCCCGACAAAAAGCACATGGTATACCGAAGGTCTGACCCGTGTCAATATGACAATCGGTTCAGCTTATAAAAATGCAGAGGGTGTCAATGTCATCAGTGCATCGGGTATATTAAAAGACAATTCGGACAGAATACGTGTCATATCCGCAGATATGACTTTGGACCGCATTTCTATCATTGTCAATTCATTTATTGAAATGGACGATGCGCAGACATTTCTGGTTGACAAAAACAGCGGTACGATTTTAGCCGACCGCGATTCGTCTTTGATTTCGCAAAAACTCGGTGCATCGGGGCAGAGTAGCTTTTATCAGGACATGGCACAGCGCATTAACGACCAGAACTACGATTTTACAACGATTGACGGTGAAATGGCCGTTTCTCAGGAAGTACAGGGAACAGACTGGATTCTGGTATCTTACATTCCTAAGAGTACGGTACTCGCGGATTTGGTCGCATTAAGAACGCGAATGATTGTAATCGGCGTTGTCTGCATTATTCTGCTCTGCGTATTGATTGAAAGAATGACACATGTTGTTGTAAAGCCTGTTAAGGAAATGACAAATGTGATTACACAAATGGCATCTGGTGATTTCACTGTATCCGTCAATCCGCGCGGCAATGATGAAATCGCTGTAATGGGCTACAGTGTCCAGCATTTTATCGAATCCATGAAACAGATGATTACGCAGATTGGACAGGTTTCCCAGATATTAAGCGAACAGGCGCAGTCCAGCAAGAGCGTATCGACAGAGTTAAATTCGGCAACGGAAATCCAGTCACGCTCTATGGGTGAGTTGAATTCTACGGTAGACCAGCTTGCGGTTTCTGTCAATGAAATTGCGGAAAACGCAACACAGCTTGCCGGAGTTGCCGCCGATACCAAGAAAGACAGCGATGTTGTCGATGTTAAAATGCGTGAAACGGTTGAGGTATCCGAAAAAGGCCGTCAGGATATGGAAAAAGTCAGCAAAGCGCTGGAGGGCATTGAGCTTTCTATTCATAACTTACAGGAGGCCGTTGACAAGGTCGGCACCGCTTCCGGTGAAATTGTTGACATTACCAATCTGATTGGCAGTATTGCGGAAGAAACCAATCTCTTGTCCTTAAATGCTTCGATTGAAGCGGCGAGAGCTGGAGAAGCGGGCAGAGGTTTTGCGGTTGTTGCTTCCGAAATCGGTACGCTGGCTAAAAACAGTGCCGATTCCGTTGCCAATATTACGGAATTAATTAACGAAATCAATAAGCTGGTAGAAAATGCCGTATCCCAGGCAGGAAGCAGTGCCTGTGAAATCGCCGGCAGTGCAGGTCTGATTCATGCGGCTGTGGACACCTTCCATACAATTTTCAGTAACATACAGGATACAAACGAATTGATGAAAAATGTTGTAAGCAAGATTGGCGAAGTCGATGAGGTTGCAACCAATGTTGCCGCTATCTGTGAAGAACAGGCGGCAAGTTCCGATGAAATTCTTGCAACTTCGGAATCCATGCTTACACAGGCAAAGAATATTACAAGAAACAGCGAACAGGTTGAATCCGCATCTGAAAATTTAGCAGTATCGGCAAATCAACTTTCATCACAGATAGAGCAGTTCCAGATTTAAGCTGATACCGGTAAAAGTCTGAGTATGGAGGTAAGATAAAATGAAAAAGATAATCAGTTGGTTTTTATGTATTACAATGCTTGCGGGCTGTCTGATTTTAGGCGGCTGTACACAGTCTGCAAAATCCGGTTCGTCCGCGGGCGGCAGTGTGAAAATGCTTTTATCGCTGGGACAGGCAGATGCCTTTCGTACCACGCTTGTGAATCAGGCAAAAAAGACCGCTTCGGAAAATAATGTACAGTTAGACGTACTGGATGCGGAAAGTTCCATTGAAAAGCAGGTTGAACATATTAAAAAAGCCGTATCCGAAAAATATGACGTTATTTTATGTAATATGGTTGATGCCGATACGGCACTGGAACTGGAGGCACTGGCAGGCGATATTCCGATTGTATTTTTTAACACGTCACCGGACGCTTCCCGCTTAAAAGCCGGAAAATACATTTATGTAGGCTCAAATGAAGCAGATGCGGGACAGTATCAGGCAGAATATGTTTTAGAGCAGTTAAAGTCGCTTTCAGAATTAAATGTGGCAATTATTAAAGGACCGGACAGCCATTCCGCAACAAAGGGCAGGACAGATGCTGTTAAAAATACGCTGAATACGTCCGGAAAAACGATTCATTATATGTTTGAAGACCATGCAGACTGGGACCAGACCCGTGCAGAAGAACTGTTTACAATCTTTTTAAAGACGAATCAGAAATGCAATGCTGTCATCTGCAACAATGATACCATGGCATTAGGTGTTGCGGACGCATGCAAAAAAGCTGGAAGAAATGACATTTTAATATTAGGAATTGATGCAACGGCTGACGGCTGTGCGGCAATTACCAACGGTACAATGAACTTTACGGTTTACCAGTCTGCAACAGGACAAGGAGAACGCCTGATTCAGGCAGGAAAGATTCTGGCACAGGGCGGCAGTATCAAGGATTTGGACGGTGCTGCAGAAAATGAAAAGTACGTATGGGTTCCGTTTGAAAAGGTAGATGCCTCTAACGTCAGAAATTATCAGTAAATAAAAGCGCATCAGGAAAGGTTCGGTGGAGAATGAATAAAGAACAGCTTGAAAAACGTAAAAAGTTAATCGCTGAATTGATTTTGGAAAATGAATTTTATGTACCGATGAAAACAAAGGAAATTGCGATTCTTTTGCAGATTCCAAAATCACAGAGAGGGGAACTTCAAGAGGTGTTAGACAGCTTAGTCAGTGACGGAACTATTGGCGTTTCAAAGAAAGGAAAATACGGAAAACCGGATAATACGGCGGTTGTCGGTATATTTACCAGCACCAGGAGAGGTTTCGGCTTTGTTACGGTAGACGGCTGGGATGAAGATATTTTTATTCAGGAATCGGACACCGGAGGCGCATTCCATATGGATAAAGTAAAGGTGACGATTACCCATAAGAAGCAGGGTAACAAGCGCTGTGAGGGGAAAATTATCGGTGTGCTTGAGCATCAGCTTACCGAGCTGGTCGGTACATTTCAAAAAAACAGAACATACGGATTTGTTGTACCGGATAATGGAAAAATTCCGGTTGATATTTTTGTGCCGCAGGAAAAATCAATGGGTGCAATGAATGGTCATAAGGTTGTCGTAAAAATTACCAATTACGGCAGTCACGGCAAGAACCCGGAAGGTCAGGTCATTGATATTATCGGTCATATCAATGACCCCGGCACCGATGTATTGTCTATTGTTAAAGCCTATGATTTACCGGTGGAATTTCCAGATGCGGTCATGCAGTATTTAAAAAATATTCCCGATGAGGTAGACGAAAAGGACAAGGCGGGGCGTGTTGATTTCCGCGATGTTGATACGGTTACGATTGATGGCGAGGATGCTAAGGACCTTGATGATGCCATTACCCTTACCGTAAATGAACGTGGATATCAGCTCGGTGTGCATATTGCAGATGTAAGCCATTATGTGACAGAAAACAGCGTGCTGGATAAAGAAGCGTATAAGCGTGGAACCAGTGTTTACCTTGTGGATCGTGTTATCCCGATGCTTCCTCACAAATTGTCAAATGGAATCTGCTCCTTAAATCAGGGCTGTGACCGTCTGGCATTAAGCTGTATAATGGACATTGATAATAAAGGAAATGTGGTGGGACACCGTATTTGTGAAACATTAATCAATGTCAACCGCCGTATGACTTATACGAATGTAAAGAAAATTCTTGTCGATAAAGAGGCTTCTGTGATTGAAGAATACAAAGAACTTATTCCGATGTTTGAACGCATGGGAGAACTTGCGGCAATTTTAAGAAAGAAACGTTTTCAGCGCGGTTCGATTGATTTTGACTTTCCTGAAACGAAGATTATTTTGGATAAGGACGGTCATCCTTTGGAAGTCAAGCCGTATGACAGAAATGTTGCGACCAAAATCATCGAGGAATTTATGCTGATAGCTAATGAAACGGTTGCAGAGGATTATTTCTGGCAGGAAATACCATTTTTATACAGAAGCCACGAAAACCCGGATATGGAAAAAATTCAAAAGCTAAGCACATTTATTAATAATTTTGGATATTCCATTCATACCGGTGATGAAATTCATCCAAAGGAACTGCAAAAGCTTTTAGAAAAAATTGACGGAACAGACGAGGAAAATCTGATTGCACGTCTGACACTGCGTTCAATGAAAAGAGCACAGTACACAACAGAATGTGTCGGACACTTCGGACTTGCAGCAAAATATTACTGTCATTTTACGTCTCCAATCCGCAGATACCCGGATTTACAGATTCACCGGATTATTAAAGAAAATCTGCACGGTGGACTGAAACAGACACGTTTCAAGCACTATCAGAATCTTCTGCCGGAGGTGGCAAAGCATACCAGCACAACGGAACGGCGTGCCGATGATGCAGAACGTGATACCGATAAAGTCAAAATGGTTGAATATATGGAAAAACACATGGGCGAAGAATTCGACGGCGTGATTTCCGGAATGACGGCATGGGGCATGTATGTGGAACTGCCAAGCACGATTGAAGGCATGGTTTCTGTGACATCGCTGCGGGACGGGTATTACATTTATGACGAAAACCATTACGAAATGGTTAATGAAACCACCGGAAGAACCTTCAAACTCGGACAGAAGGTCACGGTCAAAGTTGTTGCAACCAATAAAATTTTAAGAACGATTGATTTTGAATTATCAGAAGGAGAATGGGAGAATGGCAGAACAAAAAAACGCAAACCGACTGATTTCCAATAATAAAAAGGCCTATTTTGATTATTTTATAGAGGATAAATACGAGGCAGGACTGGTTCTGCACGGAACGGAAGTGAAATCTATCCGCATGGGAAAATGCTCTATTAAGGAGGCATATATTCAGATTCAGAACGGCGAAGTATTTATTAATAATATGAATATTACACCTTACGAAAAAGGCAACATTTTTAATAAAGACCCGCTCCGCCCGAAAAAGCTATTACTGCACCAGAGCGAAATCAACAAGCTTGCCGGACAGATTGCGCAGAAAGGATATACAATTGTGCCATTGCAGGTTTATTTAAGCAAAGGCCGTGTGAAAATGGAAATCGGACTTGGTCGTGGTAAAAAGCTCTACGATAAGCGTGATTCCATTGCAAAGAAGGATCAGAAGCGGGAGGCAGAGAAAGAATTTAAAGTACGCAATCTCTATTAAGCATATACAACCCGTTGTAATTTAATAAAAGCAGAAAACTATAAAATAAAAACACCACCGCTTTGCAGGGCAGATTATCGGTTCTGCAGAGCGGTGGTGTAAATTTTAGTCAATGCGTTCCTTTTTACTTTCACGTTTATTCTGATACATTGCTGATATTTTTAGCTTCATCCGTTTCAGTTTATAGGATGAGCCGTTTTGATCATTACAATAGCCTGAATTTTGACAACACTTTTGACAACACTTTTTTTAATTTAAGACGGTTTAAAACGGTTTAAAATACTGTAAAATGGCAATAAAAAAAGCCCGAAACACCATAAAATACGGTATTTCAAAGCCTTTTTTAATAGTGGAGTAGACGGGAGTCGAACCCGTGTCCAAAAGCCCATTCACTGTTCTTCTACTATCATAGTTGGTTATTGTGGGTAAACCCTCATTCCCTCCGGTAGCAGGAAATCAACACCCTGATACCTTTAGTAGCTTCATAATACGCCCACCGGTTCAAAGCTTTACCGGCGTCGTTTCCCGTATAGTCGAAGCCTGGGTCCTAAAGTACGGGTACTCTAGGTCAGACTGCTGCAACTAGGCAGCGTAAGCTAAATTTTCGTTAGCGTTTATATTTAGATTTGTGAGTTGACGCATCACCTGCGGATAGCTTCACCAGCTTCAAAACCCCTGTCGAAACCTTTACTACCCCGAGTGTATACACCGGAATATTTTCGGTCAACCAGTCATAACGCTGATTATTTACTACTATAGCACGCGGTAACGGCTTCGTCAAGAATTATCTTGTGACTTTTATTGACTTTAAAGCACACAATAAGTAAAATAATAGTAAATTAGCGACAAAGTCGCTCAGAAATGTGGATAGTGTGAAAAATAACACTGATGTGCTTATTTTTCACACAGGGATTTGTTTCTGGGCGAAAGCAAATCCCTATGATGGCAGATGAGAAATCGCCTGCGCGAATTTCTCATCGCCTCTTCGCGACAAAGTCGCTCAGAAATGAGGAATAATATGGCAAAAAACGAATCAAAGAATCCGGCAAAGGAATATTCTGTCGGAGGATATACCTTTAAGACAAAAGAAGGCGCACAGGCGGCAAAGGATGAGCTGGCGGCAATTAAATATATGTCATCAAAAACAGACAGTACAAATGCAAAACAGGTATATATTTTGTATCATGACATTATTGATAAAAAACTGTTTAATACGCTGATTGGCATGAATTATTTAAAAGAGCTGCAGCAGTTTTTATATCTTTCACCGGATGTACCAAATGAAAAAATCAGGCCGATTCCGATTAATAATGAAACAAAAGAAATGATGGAGGGCCGCAGAGAGCTTACGGAACATAAAAGCGAAATCCGTAAGCTGACAAAGGAACGCAATCATTATAAAGACAATTTTGTTATATCTGTGATTGTAAATGTTGTATTGGTTGTTGTGATTGCGGCAATGATTTATATTACACTGCATAGTTCCAATGCAAATGTAATCAATTACGAAGTAAACCTTCAGGATAAGTATGCTTCATGGCAGGAAGAACTGCAGTCGCAGGAAGAATCATTAAATGCAAGAGAACGTGCATTAAATCAGCAAAAATAATTTTAAAAAACACATTTTTAACATATTCTTACGATATAATCGGCACAAAGGTAAAAAGTCAGGAGGATATTACGAATGAATAAATTAAAAGTTTTAATGGTAGATGATGAAAGCAGAATGCGCAAGCTGGTAAATGACTTCCTGTCACGTAAAAATTATGAAGTCATTGAAGCCGGTGATGGTGAAGAAGCAATTGATAAATTTTATGCGGATAAAGATATTGCACTAGTAATCCTCGATGTTATGATGCCGAAAATGGACGGATGGGAAGTCTGCAAACAGATTCGCAAGGATTCCAAAGTGCCAATTATTATGTTGACGGCAAAAGGTGAAGAACGTGATGAATTACAGGGCTTTGACTGCGGTGCGGATGAATACATTTCAAAACCATTCAGCCCGAAAATTCTGACTGCCAGAGTGGATGCTCTGGTACGCCGTGCGTATATGGTAGATGGCAGCGAGTGTATTAACATCGGCGGAATTGAAATTGATAAAGCCGCACACATGGTTAAAATTGACGGGGAAGAAATTGAGCTGAGTTTCAAAGAATTTGAACTGTTATCTTATTTTGTGGAAAATAAAGGAATCGCTCTTTCAAGAGAAAAGATTTTAAATAATGTATGGAATTACGATTATTTCGGAGATGCCAGAACGATTGATACACATGTCAAAAAGCTGCGTAAAAAGATGGGTGAAAAAGGTGACTGCATTAAAACCATCTGGGGCATGGGATATAAGTTTGAGGTATAGTTATGGGCAGACATTCGATTAAAGTTAAAATTACATTATTACTGACTGTTATTATTACCAGTCTGATTGTACTTTTGCTGATTTTAAACAGCACACTGTCTGAAAAATTTTATTTTTCGGATAAGCAGGAATGTATGTTAAATACATATTCCAAAATTAATCAGATTATGAACGATTACGATGCGGGAACTGTTTCTGAATCCCAGATGAGTGATAGCATCGAACAGCTTACCGGCAGTGCGGCAATATCTGTTATCGTGGTAAACAGTGACTGGACTACCGTGTATTCCAATATTAACGGCGAACAGGATATGATAAACCGCCTGCTCCGCAGTATTTTTAATAAAGATGTATTCGGAACGTCCGATTCGGCACCCCAACAGAATTCAAACAATGAAAATGCGCTTGGCGATATGCAGAATATGGCTAATCCGGATAAAAACAATCCGGATAAAGGAAATTCAGACAATGGCAGCCCGGATAAAAATAATCCTAAGAATAAAGACGATATTTCCATTAATATGTCAGACAGTGGAATAGAAGAAAACCGTGATATTATTACACAGACAGATTTATATACACTGCAAAAGGTTTATGATAATCGTCTGGGTGATGATTATTACGAGTTATTCGGCACACTCTCCAATGGAGACAGTATTATGCTTCGTATGGCATTACAGGGGATTAAGGACAACGTATCCATTTCTAATACCTTCATTACTTATGTGGGAATCGGGATTTTGATTATTGGTGTCATTGCGGCATACATTTTTTCAAGTTATATTACAAAACCGATTCAGCAGCTCTCTGATATTGCGGAGAGAATGTCCAATCTGGATTTTGATGTGAAGTATCACGGAAAAGATAAGAGTGAAATTGGTGTGCTTGGAAACAGCATGAATAATATGTCAAAGAAGCTTGAAGAAAATATCTCACAGTTAAAATCAGCGAATAAAGAACTGCAAAGGGATATTGACCGCAAAGTTAAAATGGAAGAAGTGCGGACGGAATTTTTATCCAATGTATCACATGAATTAAAAACACCGATTGCCTTAATCCAGGGTTATGCAGAGGGCTTAAAAGAGGGCATCAGCGATGACCCTGAAAGTATGGACTTTTACTGCGATGTCATCATTGATGAAGCCGGTAAGATGAATAATATGGTAAAAAAACTGCTCACATTAAATCAGATTGAATTCGGCAACGAAGAACTTGTTATGGAGCGTTTTGATATTATTGAACTGATTACTTCTATTGTAAATGCAAATGAACTGCGGGCATCCCAAAAAGGAATACAGATAGAATTTAACCAGCGCGATGAACATATTGATGTGTGGTCCGATGAATATAAAATAGAAGAAGTTGTAACCAACTATATTACCAATGCCATTAACCACTGCGATTTTGAAAATCGGATTGAAGTTTCTGTAGAACGTATCGGTGATGATGTGCGGGTACATGTATTTAACACCGGAAAAAATATTCCGGAGGAAGATATTCCGAATATCTGGCAGAAGTTTTATAAGGTTGATAAGGCGCGTACCAGAGAGTACGGCGGCAACGGTATTGGACTTTCTATTGTAAAAGCCATCATGGATTCTTATGGAAAAGGATTTGGTGTCATCAATAAATCTAATGGTGTAGAATTCTGGTTTGACCTGGACGGTAAAGCTATGGTATAATATTTTAATAGAGCAGTAGGAACTGTTAAATATTGGAATAGACTAAATGAGGTGGTTACAAGATGAAAAAAATTGCAGCGTTATGCATTGGGGTAGGCTGTATGCTTACAGTAACAGGCTGTGGCAGTAATGTTACATTAAATACAGAACAAAATGATATGGTATCGGAATATATTGCGGGTGTTCTTTTAAAACATTCCTATGAGAACCAGTGGGAATATGAAAAACTTGCTGCAGCAAAAAAACAGAGTGAGAGCAGGAACAACAATAAGAATCATACAGCGACCGGCACAAATACTGTACAGCAGACGACCCAGCCTGCAACCCGGCCTTCTGCCATGACTGCAACAACAGCTGCACAGAATCCTTCTTCAACGGCATCAGCAACACAGTCAACAGCAGGAGAAACAAAAGCAGTGACTTCCTCTGATGAGGTGCTGAATTCATTAAAGCAGGTATTAGGATTAAATTCGGGAATTTCACTTTCCTATACACAGACGGTATCAGGTCAGCGTTATCCGAATGAACAGTATTCCGTGAGTGTACCGGCAAATAATTCCTGTGTGGTTGTAGCACTTGAATTTGAACTGACCAATACAACCGGCTCAGATATTACACTGAATACTGCATCTTCTAACGCAGTGATAAAGCTTGGCATTGAAGGAACAACTTTTACAAAGTCAAAGACGATTTTAAAAAATGATATGACGAATTTAAAGAGTGTTACTATACCGGCAGGACAAAGCTATACTGCTGCCGCAGTTTTTCAGATTCCGGAAATTTTTGCACAGAGTCTTGAAAATACAACTCTGACAGTTGGCAGTGCTAATGCAATACTGGGGACAATGGAGTTGAAAAAATAATCAGCATAAGCGGCAGGTACAACAGGTACAATAAAATTAACATAAAAAATGAGATGTTTCCGTTACCGGTATCAGACCGGCAGGGGACATCTCATTTTTTATAAAATTCATTTTAAAGATTAAAGAAGTCAAAGCCTATCTTCCGAAAACTTTTTCCCGTGTATATTCACCCGCTTCACGTTCTGTCAGCTGGTGTACATAATCCGGGCGTCTTTCCGGTACATAGCCTTTTCCTGTACAGGCATATTCAGCATAATAACAGGTTTCGTGCGATTCCGGTTTATTCCAGTCGTGAAATCCGGTTTCTGATACCTGTTCACTTAAATCACAGCGGATCAGGACAACTTTTGCATAAATCCGCCATGGACGTGAAAGCATCGTTGTCCGTGGCGGACAATTCCCACTAAAAGAGCAGCTTTCAAATACGTAACCATACTTCTGGCCTTCATATGTAGATGGTGCAGTATAATAACTGTTAATCGTTTCGTTTCTGTTTAAAGCATATAATTCACAGTTTTTAAAATAACAGATTGCACTGCCGAAGATAAAATCGACTTCACCACTGATAAAACAATCTTCATATAACTGACGTCCGGGAATGCGCGGTGCAAATTCTGTCGGACCGACAAATCCACCCGGTTGTTTTTCTTTCATCGGAAGCGGACCGGTAAAGAGCGTATCCTGATGTCCGAGCATATGACAGTTTTTAAAAACCAGATCATCTCCTTCGGCATATACCGCAATTGCCTGACCGACCTTTTTTCCGAAACCTGCAGAATTCTCAAATGTGATGTTGTATGCATTAAAATGATTTGCCTGCACAAAAAAAGTATACGAACGGAATGTTCCGCGTTTACTTCCGTCCTCCATTGGCATAAATGCATAATAATTATTGGTAATCACCGTGCCGTCTGCATTTTCACCGATGAGTGTAATATTGTCTTTATGAATCTCTACCCGTTCTTTATAAATACCATTCTTAATAAAAACCGTTTCCGGTACGGAAGTAATGCTGTCGATGGCCTCCTGAACACAAGTATAGTCACCGGAGCCGTCTTTTGCCACTGTAATCATTGTTTATCTCCTTTGTTATCATGCTTTTCGTCCTGCCTGATATGACGATTCGTTTATTAACGATATTATGTTTATTATATCATATTTAGACGGAAAACACATATAAAATTTGTTGATTTTATAGACTTTTTATATGAAAACGTGTATACTGTCGTTATCTTTTTTGAGGAAATATACGAAGGTGGAACAGTTATGATTACATTTGCAGAAGATATAAAAGACGTTTCCATATATCTTTCTTTAAGACAACAGGTTGGCTGGGTTTCTTTGACGACGGAACAGGCACAGCAGGCATTAGACCACAGCCTGAAGATTATTACAGTATATGATGATGAGTGTCCGATTGGCATGGGACGGATTGTCGGCGATGGGGCTGTGATCTGCTATATTCAGGATTTGATTATTATTCCGGAATATCAGAGCCGGCACATCGGCAGTATGTTGATTGAACGACTGATTGCTTATGTGAAAAGCATTACATTAAAAGATTCCCGGATGATGCTTTGTCTGATGTGTGCAAAAGGCAGAGAAGTTTTTTATGAAAAACATGGATTTACGGCAAGGCCGACCAGACAGCTGGGACCGGGTATGATTCAGTATATCCGCGTGGAGGAATCATGAAGAAAATACTGCTTTTTCAAATGAACGGCATTGCCTATGATTCGACACGTTTTTTTTCATCGTGTCTTGGTAAAGCATTAGAAAATGCCGGTATAGAAGTAACTTGGTTTGACTTCCGGAGGCAGACGATGAAAGATTTGGAGGCTTTATGCGGACAGTCGTTTGATGCCGTCATTGATTACAATTCAAAACTGCCGGGAGCAGTATTGGATGACGGAACACCCTTCTTAAATCACATACAGGCTCCGTTCTATAACTATATTCTGGATCATCCGGTATATCATCATGCGAATCTGAGTGTTCTGCTGGAGAATTATCATGTCATCTGCATTGATGATGACCATAACAAATATATAAGCAAATGGTATCCGCATATTAAAAGTGTCCATACCCTGTCTGTTGGTGCAGCTAAAGCGGAAAATGCAGTAAAATCAGAACAGCACAGAAAAGAGGGCATTTTATTTCCAGCAACGTATCTGAATCCACGTGACTATTATGAATTAATCACTGCACTGCCGGACAGTATGCAAAAATATACCAAGGCCGTTTTAGACTGTCTGCTTTCGGATACGCATTGTACCTTTGAAGCTGCGGCGATGCAGGTGTATAAGGAATATGATACCGGAATGGCATTTCCGGTGTTTGCACAGAGCAATTTTCTGGCAGATGTCTATGTCCGTGCATTATACCGTGAGCGTGTACTGGAAGCTGCTGCCAAAAGTGGTTTGCCGGTACGCATTTTTGGTGAAAAATATCAGGAGAGCAGCATTGGTGAATTTTCAAATGTGACAGTTCTGCCGCAGATGTCATATCGAGACAGTTTATCTGCCATTGCGGAATCTGCCTTTGTATTAAATGTTATGCCGTGGTTTAAATCCGGTATTCATGACCGTGTGCTGAATGCAATGTACAACGGTGCGGTGAGTATCACGGATTCCAGCAGCATGATGGATACCTGTTTTACGCCGCAGCAGGATTATATTGCGTATTCACTGGATCGTATTGAAGCGTTGCCGGATTTGTTAAATACGTATGTACCAGACGAGGATTTCAGAGCGCAGACCGCCGCGCGGGCATTTGCAAAGGTACAGACCTTTACCTTTGCAAAACAGGCAGAATATATCAGGACAATATTGTAGTAGGAAAGTAACATATCAATGCACGTTGTAAACTAATTTTGAATATAGGTTGACAATACTTCTTTCAAATTGTAAACTAATAAAAGAACAGACAGCAGGCATCGTAAACCAAGGACTGTCCGTTCAATTTATAGGACAAAAAGAAGGATAAAACAATGCAGAAGAAAAAATTTTCTTTAACACAATTAATTTTCATGGCACTGATGGCAGCCGTCATGTGTATTGCAGGGCCGCTTGCCGTGCCGATTGGGCCGGTTCCGATTACGCTGACCAATCTGGTTATTTATATTGCAGTCGGGGTGCTTGGTACCGCACAGGGAACCATTAGTTACTGTCTGTATCTGCTTCTGGGAATGGTCGGTCTTCCGGTTTTCTCAGGCTATGCCGGTGGACTTGGCAAACTTGCCGGACCGACAGGCGGATATCTGATTGGCTTTATTGCAATGGCACTGATTGGTGGAATTGTGATGGAAGTATCACACAGAAAACTGATTCCAACACTGATTGGCTGGTTTATCGGAACAGCCGTTGATTATCTGTTTGGGACACTGTGGTTTATGTATATCATGCACACGACATTTATGCAGACTATGGCAGCGTGTGTTTTTCCGTTTATTATCGGTGACTGTATAAAACTGATTGCCGGTGTCATGCTTGGCAGACAGCTTCATAAAATACTGGTACATGCCGGATTTATTAAAACAGCAGTAGCATAACCGCTAAAATTTTTTGATAAATCAATATGATAAATGAATAATTAATAAGAATTAATAAAACCCCGCACTTTCAATGTCCTCTACGGACGGAAAGCGCGGGGCAGCTTTTTATGCATTTATATTATCGCACAATTTCAGATGAAATTATACAAAATCTACTATGCAAGCAGTGTCTTTACATAATCTGCAATTTCCTGATTCTTGCAGTTTGCAAAGAATAATTCCTGGAATTTTTCACCGGCAACAGCACCCTTTACAAGGTCCTGATCAAGGTTCTTTAAAATGTCGATTAAGCTGTCTTTGAAAGCAACCTTTCTTACTCCATCAAGAATCTTCTTATTTCTCTGTTCCGGAACAACTCTTTCCTTTGGATAACCGCCGCCCGGTTCGCCTTCAAATAATTTTTCAAAAATGTATGTAAGATTTAATTCAGCACCCCAGCCAAAGCCCTTTGCAAATGGGAGTGAAATGGCATTACCGTCATTAATCTGCATAAACATATATGCATCTGAAGGGTCTACAACATGTCCGCACAGAACACCCGGGAATGAATTTAATGCAAGCATGGCGCCTTCACCTGTACCGCAGCCTGTTACAACGAAATCAGCAGCACCGCTGTTAATTAAAAGAGCAGCTAAAATACCGTTCTGTACATATGTCAGCTGTGCAGCATCGTCAGCAGCATACATACCGTAATTATCAACTGTATGTCCCTTGCTTTCTGCAACCTTCTTTAAAGTGTTATAAACCATTTCATTTTTTGCAGCCTGGCTGTTTTCATTAATCAATGCAATTCTCATGATTTTAAAACCTCATCTTTCTTTATTTTGCAATATTGCAATTAAATTAACTATAAGCAATTATGAGAGATTTGTCAATGTATGTGAAATTTGTAACAACAAGTGTTAACTTTGCAGATTTTTATGTTGACATTTAACGGCGCAGGTATTAAATTAGTTGTAAACTTAATTTTTTAAGAGGTTTACAATTTACAACAAAACGGAGATCGTGTAAAAAAACACACTGATGTGCTGATTTTTTACACAGCACTTTGTTTATGAGCAAAAATAAAGTGCTATGATGGCAGATGAGAAAATGCATGCGCAAATTTTTCATCGCCGTTTCGTAACAAGTTGCTCAGAAATGGAGATTAGTATGTTAGAACTTGCAAAAGAAATTGTCGGCGGAAGACGGCTGACAAGGGAAGAAGATTGTTCGTTTTTACTGGAAGCGGATATTAATGAATTGTGTGAAGGTGCGGATTATATCCGTAAAAATTTATGTGGAACACGCGCGGATTTGTGTGCAATTATCAACGGAAAAAGCGGTGCATGCAGTGAAAACTGTAAATTCTGCTCACAGTCCGCACATCATCACACCGCCTGTCAGGCAGGAGATTTTATTGATGAAGAAGCCATTTTATCCGGCTGCCGCGAAGCATGGGAGCAGGGGGTAGACCGCTACTGCATCGTAACGGCGGGACGCGCCATTAAAGATGAAGATTTTGAAAAAGCACTTCATGCGTACAAAAAAATGCATGAGGAATTTCCGGATATGATTTTGTGTGCATCCCACGGTTTTGTATCGGAAGAAAAATTAAAACAGTTAAAAGAAGCCGGTGTTTCAATGTATCATGAAAATATTGAAACGTCCGAGGAAAATTTTCCGAATGTCTGTACAACACACAGCTTTGAAGATAAAATCCATGAAATTAAACGGATTCAGGAAGCGGGCTTAGAGCTTTGTACCGGCGGCATTGTCGGCATGGGTGAAACATGGAAAGACCGTCTTAGCATGGCATTTACGCTCGCAGAACTGGGTATCCGTTCCATCCCGATTAATATCTTAATTCCTGTAAAAGGCACACCGTTTGGAAAACTTGAGCCGATGACGCAGGAAGATATATTAAGAACCGTCGCCATACTGCGTTATATCAATCCGAAAGCAGATGTGCGGATTGCTGCAGGCAGGAATTATTTTAAAGATGGCGGCGGGGAACTGTTTTTGTCCGGTATCAATGCCGCACTGACCGGAAATCTTCTGACAACCGGTGGAAGCAGTATGGAGCAGGACAGAAACATTTTAGAGGAAAAAGGATATATTTTGAAAAAGAAACCAACTGAAAAATAATTTATAGAACGGGAGAAGAAAATGAATAAAATCAATGCTCAAAAAACAAAAGACATGGTAATCATCGGACTGATGGCAGCAATTATTTGTGTGATGGGGCCGCTGTCAATCCGGCTGCCGTTTACACTGGTACCGATTTCACTGACCAATCTGGCAATCTATTTCATTTTATATGTAGCAGGAACCAGACGCACTGTTATCAGTTATCTGATTTATCTTTTAATCGGAATGTGCGGTGTACCGGTATTTTCTAATTTTTCATCCGGAGTGCAAAAGCTTGCCGGTCCGACCGGCGGATACCTTGTCGGTTTCATTTTTATGGCAATGGTCAGCGGCTTCTTTATTGACCGCTGGTATAACAAGCCTGTAATTGCTTTTGCGGGAATGTGGCTCGGCAAAGCAGTCAGCGCGGCATTTGGTACAATCTGGTATGCGTATGTTGCAGGGCTTTCTTTTAAGGCAGCTTTAATGGGCGGTGTTGTTCCGTTTTTACTGGGAGATTTAATAAAAACAATCCTCGTTGCGGCAGTCGGTCCGGCTGTGCGTAAGCGGCTGGCAGTCAGCGGACTTGTAGAATACAGCGTGAATAATTCTTCAATTTAAGCGTATGCATTCGTATTTAAACCATTGTCATTTTATAAAATTCATTATATAATAGTCCAAGCAAATTGCAGGAGGGACTTATGTCAGCACAAAATGATACACAGGCGGCATTTATGGAAGCCATGAACGGCTTAAAAGAATATGCCAAAGTCAATGGTGGCTTTATTACCAAAGACGATGTACTCAGTTATTTTAAAGATTTAGATTTAGATGACGGTAAACTACAGATGGTTTACGGCTATCTGATGGCAAATAATATTAAAATCAAAGGCGCAGCTTCCGAAGATAATGAATTTTTAAAAATGATGGAAACCGCGGAAGCGGAAGAAATCCAGAAGCAGGAAGCCGAGGAAACCAAACAGGAAGAACAGGCGGGCGCAAAGCAGCTTGAGGAATCACTCGACTATGCAGAAGATGAGAAATATTTACAGCTGTATCTGGAAGATTTAAAGCAGGTGGATATGCTTTCCGATACCAGTCTTGCATTTCTGTTAATGAATATTGTTGAAGATAATGATAAAAATTCACTGGAACTTTTATCACAGTCTTTTTTAGGCAAAGTTACCGAATGGATTACCCCGTACCGGGGCAAAGGTGTGCTTGCCTGCGATCTGGTGCAGGAAGGTAATCTGGCAATGCTGTCCTATATCGGCCAGAAGCAGTGGGCAAACAATTACAAATGGAAAGATAAGATTAAAGAAGGAAATACGCAGGATTTGCTCGAAGTCCTTCACGGCATTGAAAAAGAAGTCCGTGAACTGGTTGAGGGCAGTCTTGAAATGATGATTGATGAACAGAAAGAATCCAATCAGGTCGCGGGCAGAGTGCTAGGAAAGGTCAATCTTGTCAACGATTGGGCAAAACGTTTAAGAAATGAACTGGAACGCAAACCGACCATTCAGGAGGTTGCTGATAAAATGGGCATTTCCCCAGAACAGGTAACGGAAGCAATCCGCTTATCGGCAGAAGCAATAGAAGACATTGATTATGTAAAAACCATGCCGCAGGCAGATACAAAGGCAGATGTTCCAAATAAACCGGTTGGAAAAATCAGCTTCCAGTAACAACATTTAAGAATAAAATATGAAATTTTACATAAGATATTGTGTAAAGACAAAGATTGTTGTATAATACGTTTAACGAAGACGAGATACAATTGAATAGGGCATTTCCTGGGGTGTTCGCCAGCCTGTTTATTTTGATCCTACATTATTCGCACGGGACTCCTATATCTTCATTTTCAATGTCAAGCCTCCTTAGTCAGTGGAAGGCAGCGGAATGAATGCGGTAACCCACCTAGCTAAGCTAGGAGTCGAAAACGCAGGCAACGGCATTTTGGGAATGTTTAATTGACAAAGTACAGACAAACTTCTTTTTATCCGCATAATGATGATAAAAGGAAGTTTTTTTCATTTATATCTTAATTTATAACCGCATAAAATCATGAATAGCGTTTATTCGGTTCATACAAATCAGTATAGAAGGGGACGGGTGTGATTTTAAAAAAGCGAAAACGGATTTGGATAATGGCAGGACTGTTTCTTTGTATTTTTCTTATTTTAGCGGCAGTTCTTTTTACAAAAAAGAAAAGTACAGATATCTTTACCATGGCAGAAGCTTCTAAAATGCTTGCTTATGCCGCAACGGATTTTAAGACGTCCGGAACGGATGACACCGGTAAATACTGGTATTCCGGTTATGTCAATGCCGTCAGCGAAGCCGGTCTGCTTAGAATTAAAAAGCCGGAGGCGAAGGTGCGTTTTAAGGATACATATGCACTGGCAAAGAAACTGGAAGTGCCGGAAACGGTTCTTGCAGAACTTCAAAACAGTGTAAAAGCGATGACAAAGCAGGAATTTTTAGATGTATTTATGCAGCTGCTTCCTTATATGCAAAACGGTGAACAGGTCGTTAAAATGCAGGCGGGGATTGCAGGCACGCCCGCAACGCTTAAACAGGCGGGGGAGTGGGAAGCCTACACCACCAAAGGCACCTACCGTTTTACGGGAATTGTGCTGGACGATAAGATTGATACGACAGTAACAATGTATACCTGCGGCAAAGAAATTCTTGCAATTGAAGATACTGTGGAAAATCAGGTGGAATATAAAAACATCTGGATTAAATCCAGTACAGATACCACGGTTGAAACCAACGTCTACGGCGCGGACCGTATTTTTAAAATTCCGGGACTGACGGCTTCTGTTGAAAATGTGCTTGCTGATTTAAAGGTGGAAAACGGCAGTGTCACACAGATTAATACTAAAACCGATACGATTACCGGCATGGTACAGGCCGTCACAAAAGACTATGTGGAAGTGCAGGGCTACGGAAAAGTCGCATTAGACGATGCGTTTATGATTTATGACATTTACAACGGCTTTGCCGTAAAGACCTATCAGGATATTATTGTGGGTTATTCCTTACAGGATTTTATTGTTGCAGAAGGCAAAATCTGCGGTGCGGTCATCTCTAAACCGCTGAATGTTCAGAATATCCGCGTTATTTTGAAAAATACCGGGTTTAAAAGCATTTTTCATGAAAATGTACGGCTGACGTGTTCTAAAAGCTTTATGGTCAGTACAAATGAACAACAGACACGCTATAACGCGGGGGACGTCTTTGAGCTGACACCGGATAATGAACTGCTTTTACAGGGACGAGTGACCGTCACACCGGATAACGGCGGTGAAATCTCTGTTTTGTCAGTGACGCGCAGTCAGGGTGTGCCGTCTTATGAGGGCAGTATCGAACTGGCCGCGGCAGATGAAGGCATTGTGATTGTCAATGATGTGCCGGTTGAGTCGTATCTGAAACGTGTCGTACCGAGTGAAATGCCTGCAAGCTTTGCCGTAGAAGCCTTAAAGGTGCAGGCCGTGTGTGCCAGAAGCTATGCTTACAAACATCTGGAAAACGGTGCTTACAGTGAATATGGTGCGCATGTGGATGATTCCACGATGTATCAGGTATACAACAATACATCGGAGCAGTCATCTTCCAATGAAGCCATTCAGAATACGCGTGGACAGATTCTGACCTATAATGGTGAAGTCGTGCAGACTTATTATTATTCGACCTCCTGTGGTGTAACGACGGATGTCAGCATCTGGGGTTCAGATTCATCGTCTTATCCGTATTTTGTAAGCCGCTTTGTCAGCCGTTCACAAAAGGAGCTGGATTTGACGGATGAAGCCGCTTTTGAAGCTTTTATTACGTCAAAAGATGAAAATGATTACGATGCCAGATATGCGCTTTACCGCTGGGAATTACAGGCAGATATTACAGCACTTTCCAACAGTTTTAACGCAAAGCTGTATGAAAAATATCTGTCAGCTCCGTCAAAAATTCTGACACAGCAGGCAGACGGCAGTTTCCAGTCACAGAAAATAACGGACATCGGCACGATTACATCTGTTACCGTCAATGAACGGGCGGCGGGTGGTGCGGTAAAAAGTGTGACTGTCTGCGGCAGTGCGGCAACGGTGCGCATTGACAGCGAATCCTGTATCCGCGGGTTATTCGGTATGACAGATGCAGAAATGACGACCAACACCGGAACAACAAAAATGGCATCGCTTCCGAGTACCTTCTGTATCTTTAAACCGGTATACGAGAAAGGCTCTTTAAGCGGCTACCGCATTATCGGCGGCGGATACGGACACGGCATCGGCATGAGCCAGAATGCAGTCAATGAAATGGTAAAAGACGCAATGAATTATCAGCAGATTTTACAGTTTTTCTATCCGGGAACGGCAATCGAACAAAAATAAAACAACCGCAGAAAGCATTTTGATTTCTTGTTTTCACCCTGACCGGTGAAAATGAAGTCAACTGCCTTCTGCGGCTTTTTGTTTTTAATTTGTTATTCTTTTAACAAGTCTTATTTTTTTTCCGCTTCTTTTTTCTTTTTCCGTGAAAACTTCGGCAGAAGCGGGCGGAGTGTCTGACTGGCAATCAGTGTATTTAATTCCGCACCCAGGAACAGAATCAGCATACATACATAAATCCACACCAGTGCAAAAATCAATGTTGTCAGACTGCCGTACATATATGAAAAATTCGGTGAATGTGCAACGTAGAGCGAATAGCAGTAGGAAAATCCGTACCAGCCGACTGCCGAGAAAACCGCTCCCGGAAATTCCTTTGTAATGCTGGACTTTCTTGTCGGAATAAATAAATACATCAGCAAAAACAGCAGAATCATAAATGACGGAAATAAAATCATACGGTTATTTAATATTGCCGATAAAATCACTGCAAGCCGAGGAATAAAAACTTCAATCAATCCGATCAGCTGGTTGCCAAAGACCAGCAGCAGCAGGGTCGCAATAATTAAAACCAGCAGTGCAATTGTATAGACCGTAGACATCAGCCGCTGTAACAGCCAGTTTCGTTTCTTTTGGGTATCGTAAATAATATTTAATTCCTGCATGATTGCAAGAAAGCCTTTTCCTGCCGCCCAAATGGTTGCAACCGTAGTAATGGATGTTAATGCTGCCGATGAATTATCATATAAATCTTCAATAATGGAAACCAGAAATGGTTCCAGCTGGACAGGAATTACACCTTTGAGCATCAGTAAAAGGGCATCTTCTGTCAGCGGAAGGAACTTAAACAAGCTCATCAGCAGCAAAAGACACGGGAAAATGCTTAATATAATGTAAAAACAGGACTGTGCCGCATAGCCGGTAAGATTATCCTTTGTCAGCTTGCGCGCAATTTCCTGAATCATAAAGATGATTCTCATAAAATGACCCTTTCTTTACGGTGATTTTATTATTATAAACTATTTTTCGGATAAGATAAAGATAAAAATATTGCATTTGTTGCAGGTTTTCGTTACAATATAAAGTACGGTTAAAATTAGTATACGCAGAAGTGGGAAAAATAATGGGAATTAATGTAAAATTGCAGGTGTTCGAGGGACCATTAGACCTTTTACTACACCTGATTGATAAAAACAAAGTAAACATTTATGATATTCCGATTGCAATGATTACGGAACAGTACATGGAATACGTCAATCAGATGGACAAAGAGGATTTAAACGTTGTCAGTGAATTTTTAGTCATGGCAGCGACCCTTCTGGATATTAAATCTAAAATGCTTCTGCCAAAAGAAGTCAACGAAGAAGGTGTTGAGGAAGATCCGAGAGCCGAACTTGTTGAAAAACTGCTGGAGTACAAGCTTTTCAAATATATGTCGTATGAATTAAAGGACCGGCAGATTGATGCGGAGCGCGCCTTTTATAAAGAACCAACCGTTCCAAAAGAAGTCGCCGCATACCGCCCACCTGTCAATTTAGAGGAGCTTGTCGGAGATTTAACACTGCACCGGCTTAATCAGATTTTTCAGGACGTTTTAAAGCGTCAGGAAGAAAAGATTGACCCAATCCGGAGCAAATTCGGAAAAATCGAAAAAGAAGAAGTCAGTATGTCAGAAAAACTGGTGCAGGTACGTTCTTATTTAAAAGAACATAAGCAGTTCAGCTTCCGTCAGATGTTAAGTAAAAATTCGTCAAAAGTTTCGGTGATTGTAACATTTCTTGTCATACTGGAACTGATTAAAACAGGTTTTGTCACGGTACAGCAGGAAAATACGATGGCAGACATCGAAATCACGGTTGTAAAAGACCCGGATTTAATTGAAGATATTGAAGAGGAATAAAAAATGGAAATGGAGTTAAAACAGGCAGAAGCCGCGATTGAAGCGGTGCTGTTTACAATGGGAGAATCGGTGGAGGTATCAAAACTTGCCGCTGCCATTGACCACGATGAGGATACCACCAGAAAAATTGTACATAATATGATGGATAAATACGAAGCGGAAGACCGCGGCATTAAAATCATTGAACTGGAGAATGCATTTCAGTTATGCACCAAACAGGAATATTATGAAAATCTGATTAAAGTTGCCAGCCAGCCGCGAAAATATGCATTGTCCGATGTGCTTTTGGAAACGCTCTCGATTATCGCTTATAAACAGCCCATTACCAAAATGGAAATTGAAAAAATCCGTGGTGTGAGCAGTGACCATGCTGTAAACAAGCTGGTTGAATACGGACTTGCCAAAGAACTTGGCAGGCTTGATGCGCCGGGGCGTCCGATGCTTTTCGGCACAACGGAAGAATTTTTAAGAGTATTCGGTGTACAGTCGATTGATGAGCTTCCTGTCATCAGTGAAGATTTAGTGGAGCAGTTCAAAGATGAGGTAGAGATGGAAGTCGAAGCCGATGAACGACAGGCACAGGAGCAGGCAGCGGACGAATCGGAACAGATTACACTCGATATATAAAAAGATTTTAGAAAGGAAGTCAATCATTATGGAAAGAAAAAACGCATGGAAAAAATATGGCAAAGAGGATTTAAAAACAGTTTTTGATTTTTCTGAAGCGTACAGACAGTTCATTTCCTGCTGTAAAACAGAACGTGAATGTGTAAAAGAGGCAGTACGGCTTGCAAAAGAGCGGGGATACCGCGATTTACAGGACGTCATTGCCAAAAATGAAACACTGTCAGCCGGTGATAAAGTATATGCGGTTAATAAGGAAAAAGCCGTTGTATTATACCACATCGGAAAAGAACCGTTAGAAAAGGGCATGAACATTTTAGGCGCACATATCGACTCCCCACGCCTTGATATTAAGCAGGTGCCGTTATATGAAGATTCTGAGCTGGTATTAATGGATACGCACTACTATGGCGGCATTAAAAAATATCAGTGGGTTGCACTTCCGCTTGCCTTACACGGTGTTGTTGCTTTAAAAGACGGCAGTGTCGTGGAAGTCTGCATCGGTGAAGATGCTTCTGACCCCGTTGTCGGCGTATCGGATTTGCTGATTCATCTTGCCGGTGAACAGATGAGCAAAAAGGCCGACAAAGTTATTGAAGGTGAAAATTTAGATATTCTTGTCGGCAGTATGCCGTCTTATGAAAAAGAAGAAGATGGAAAAGATGCTAAAGAAGCCGTTAAGAAAAATATTCTTGCGCTGTTAAAAGAAAAATACGGCATTGAAGAAGATGATTTTATCTCTGCCGAGCTTGAAGCTGTTCCTGCCGGTCCTGCAAGAGATTACGGTATCGATAGAAGCATGATTATGGGTTACGGCCATGACGATAAAGTCTGCGCTTATCCGTCCTTAGCTGCCCTGTTAAATGCAGATAATCTTGACAAAACAGGTGTATGCGTACTTGTCGACAAAGAAGAAATCGGCAGTGTCGGTGCAACCGGTATGCACTCCCGTTTCTTTGAAAATATGACAGCAGAAGTTATGGAACGCATGGGACAGTATTCTGAATTAAAGCTGCGCCGCGCACTGACCGCTTCCAATATGCTCTCATCTGATGTCAATGCGGCATTTGACCCGAACTACGCAAGTGTCAGCGAAAAGAAAAATACGTCCTTCTTCGGAAATGGCATGGTCTTTATGAAATATACCGGCGCTCGCGGAAAGAGCGGTTCTAATGACGCTTCGGCAGAATACCTTGCCGCATTAAGAAAGGTTATGGATGATGCCAATGTTACCTATCAGACTTCAGAACTTGGCAAGGTCGATGCGGGTGGCGGCGGAACCATTGCTTATATCATGGGCAATTATGGCATGAATGTCGTTGACAGCGGTGTTGCCGTACAGAACATGCACGCACCGTTTGAAGTTATCAGCAAGGCAGACCTTTACGAAACCTACAGAGGTTACGAAGCTTTCCTGCATATGTAAATGTTTATATGAATGGAGAAAACAAATGAAGTGGAATAAATACTCAATCCAGACAACAACCGAAGCTGTTGATTTTATCAGCAGTATGCTCGGAGAACTGGGCATTGAAGGAATCGAAATTGAAGATAATGTACAGCTGACACAGGAAGAAGCAAAGACGATGTTTGTCGATTTTATCCCGGATTTACCGCCGGATGACGGCAGTGCAAAAGTCAATTTCTATATTGACTCCGATGAAGACGACAATACAATTATGGACAAGGTCAAGGACGGTCTGGAAGAACTGCGCCTGTTCTGCAATGTCGGTGCAGGAACAATTTCCGAATCCCAGACAGAAGATAAGGACTGGATTAACAACTGGAAGCAGTACTGGCATACCTTTACCATCGGTGATTTATATATCAAACCGACATGGGAGCCGTTAACAGAAGAAATGAAAGGACATGCGGTTTTAAGCATTGATCCGGGTACGGCATTCGGTACGGGTTCTCACGAAACGACCCGTATGGTGATCCGCCAGCTTCAGAAATATATCAAGGGCGGTGAAGAAGTCCTTGATGTCGGCTGTGGCAGTGGTATTTTATCCGTTGTTGCTTTAAAATACGGCGCAAAGCATGCATTTGGCACAGACCTTGACCCGAATGCGATTATTGCTTCCCATGAAAATGCAGAGCAGAACGACATTTCTGCCGCACAGCTGGAAGTCATTGAAGGAAATATCATTGACGACAAGGCGGTTCAGGACAAATGCGGATACGAATGTTACGACATTGTATGTGCCAACATTTTAGCCGATGTATTAGAGCCGCTTTCTGCAGAAATTACACAGCATATGAAGCACGGCGCATATTTTATCACTTCCGGTATTATCAACACCAAAGAGCAGGAAGTCGTTGACGCTTTTAAAAAGAACCCTGAACTTGAAATTGTAGAAGTAAATCATGACGGCGAATGGGTCAACGTAACTGCCCGCCGCAGATAAGCAGGATTCAGAGAAAAATGTTCTCGGAACGGAGAGGAAATGTATCATTTTTTTTCAGAGCATGAGCATATTCATGACACCTATATTGATATTGTAGGTTCGGACGTGAATCATATTAAAAATGTACTGCGCTTAAAAACAGGAGATTCCTTGTTAATCAGCAGTGGCGATAATATTGACTACACCTGCCATATCGCACAGATTGACGAAGAGCATATCCGTGCGGACATTGACTCGGTTGACGAGCGCGGCAGGGAACTGGCTTCCAAAATCTATCTGTTTCAGGGACTTCCCAAAGCAGATAAAATGGAACTGGTCATTCAGAAAGCTGTTGAACTTGGCGCTTTTGAAGTAATTCCGGTTGCCATGAAGCGGAGTGTTGTCAAACTCGATGCCAAAAAAGCCGAATCGAAAGTCAAACGCTGGAATGCCATTGCAGAAAGCGCGGCAAAGCAGAGTAAACGCAGTATCCTGCCTCAGGTATCCGATGTTGTAACCTTTGCACAGGCAGTGAAAATGGCAGAAAACTGTCAGATAAAGTTACTGCCGTATGAATGTGCAGACGGCATGGAAAAGACCAAACGGCTTATTGAAAATATTACCCCGGGTCAGGACATCGCTGTTTTTATCGGTCCGGAGGGCGGCTTTGATTTGGACGAATTAGAGCTTGCAAAAGAAGCAGGCTGTGAAATCATCACGCTCGGAAAACGCATTTTGCGGACAGAAACCGCCGGCATGATGCTGTTATCCGTCCTGATGTATCATTTAGAACAATAATCACATGGGAGAAAATCATGGAAGCATATTTAGACAACTCCGCAACAACGAAATGTGCCAGAGAAGTTGTTGAAACGGTTGTAAAAGCAATGCAGGACGATTATGGCAATCCGTCCTCTAAGCATATGAAAGGTGTCGATGCCGAACAGTATATCAAACAGGCCGCCGCCACGATTGCCAGAAGCCTGAAATGTCAGGAAAAAGAATTGGTTTTTACGTCCGGCGGAACGGAATCCAACAATATGGCAATTATCGGAACAGCTATGGCAAACAAGCGCCGCGGGAATCACGTTATCGTATCAAGCGTGGAACATTCTTCCGTCAAAGAGCCGTTTAACTTTCTGGAGGAGCAGGGCTTTCGCGTAACCTACCTTCCGGTTGATGCACAGGGCAGAGTATCCATAGATGCCCTGCGTGAAGCGCTCGATTCAGAAACGATTCTTGTATCAGTAATGTATGCCAACAACGAAATCGGAACGGTTGAACCCATTGAAGAAATCGGTCAGATTGTCAAGCAGTTCAATCCTGAAATTGTATATCATGTAGATGCCATTCAGGCATATGGAAAATTTAAAATTGTTCCGAAAAAGTTAAATATTGATTTACTGTCTGTCAGCGGACACAAAATCCACGGACCGAAAGGCACCGGATTTTTGTATGTGAAAGAAAAAACAAAGATAAAGCCCATTATTTTAGGCGGCGGACAGCAGAAAGCCATGCGTTCCGGTACGGAAAATGTACCGGGAATCGCAGGACTGGGCGTTGCCGCAGGACTGATTTATAACAGCGCCTTCGATGAAAAAATACAGAAAATGTATGATTTGCGCAGTTATTTTATCGAAGAACTGCAAAAGCTTCCAGACGTGACAATCAACGGCTGTATGGGACGGGAATCTGCACCGCATATCGTCAGTGCATCATTTCGCGGTGTCCGCGCGGAAGTTTTATTACACGCGCTGGAAGATAGGAAGATTTACGTATCCTCCGGTTCTGCCTGCTCGTCCAATAAACCGGGATTAAGCAACACACTGGTTGCAATCCACTTAGACCCGGATTTGCTGGATTCCACAATCCGTTTCAGTTTCAGCTTTGAAACAACAAAGGAAGAACTGGATATGACACTGGAAGCTTTAAAAGAACTGCTTCCGGTACTGCGTAAATATACAAGACACTAAAACAAAATAATGACAGGTGCAGGGAACACAAGTGTTCCCGGAATGGAGAATTATGTACAAAGCATTTTTGATTAAATACGGAGAAATCGGTGTCAAAGGAAAGAACCGTTATCTTTTTGAAGACGCCCTTGTAAGACAGATTCGCTATGCCTTAAAGAAAACAGACGGCGAATTTGAAGTAACCAAAGAAAACGGACGTATCTATGCAACGGCTGTCAGCGATTTTGATTTTGATGAAGCCGTAGAAGCCTTAAAGACCGTATTCGGTATTATCGGCATCTGCCCGGTTGTACAGATTGAAGACAACGGATTTGATGACCTTGCCGATACTGTTATTAAGTATTTCGACTCCGCATACCCGGATAAGCATTTTTCTTTTAAGGTCAATGCCAGACGTGCAAGAAAGAATTACCCGATGGATTCCATGGAAATCAACATGGAAATGGGCGGAAGATTATTAGACGCATTTCCTGAATTAAGCGTTGACGTACATAATCCGGACGTTTTACTTCAGATTGAAATCCGTAATAAGATTAATATTTATTCAACAGAAATTCCGGGTCCGGGCGGTATGCCGGTCGGAACAGCAGGAAAAGCAATGTTACTGCTTTCTGGCGGTATCGACAGCCCGGTTGCCGGATACATGGTTGCAAAGCGCGGTGTCGAACTGGAAGCAACGTATTTCCATGCACCGCCATATACAAGCGAGCGTGCAAAGCAGAAGGTTATTGACCTTGCAAAGCTGGTTGCAAAATATTCCGGTCCGATTACATTAAATGTTGTTAACTTTACCGATATCCAGCTTGCCATTTACGAGAAATGCCCGCATGACGAACTGACAATCATCATGAGAAGATACATGATGCGCATTGCTGAAGAACTCGGTAAAGAAAGCGGCTGTCTGGGACTTGTTACGGGAGAGAGTATCGGTCAGGTAGCCAGCCAGACCATGCACAGTCTGTACTGCACCAACGAAGTATGTACGATGCCGGTATTCCGTCCGGTTATCGGATTTGATAAGCAGGAAATCATTGATTTATCGGAAAAAATCGGTACATACGAAACCTCTATCCAGCCGTTTGAAGACTGCTGTACGATTTTCGTGGCAAAGCACCCGGTTACAAAGCCGAACTTAAATATTATCCAGCGTGATGAACATAACTTAGATGACTGTATTGACGAACTGTTTAAGACAGCCATTGAAACAACCGAAAAAATCCGCATTGAATAAGATTTTTTACAAAATAAAAACTGCCGCGGCAAGGCAGAAGTTTTGAGCGGCAGTTTTTATTTTTATTAAAATCACTATGTAAAACTGTAATTAGTTTGCCATGTATGGCTTTAATACAGCAAGAATTGTATCGACATCAGAATCGGCATGAATATTTAAGTCGATTGGCTTTGATAAGTCCAGACTGAAAATACCCATGATAGATTTTGCATCAATAACGTATCTGCCTGATACAAGATCGAAGTCTACATCAAATTTTGTAATGTCATTTACAAAAGACTTTACTTTGTCGATAGAATTTAACGAAATTTTTACGGTTTTCATTGCGAAAATACCTCCTACCAAATAATATTTACTCTATTAGTTATAATATCTATTTGGTAAAATTATGTCAATACAAAAATAAAAGACAGGAGCAGAAAAATTGAAAAAAGTTGCAATTCATAACCTGGGCTGTAAAGTCAATTCTTATGAAGCGGAATCTATGGAACAGATGCTTCGCGCCGCAGGTTATTCCATTGTTCCGTTTGATGAAAATGTTCCGGCAGACGTGTATATTATCAACACCTGTTCCGTAACGAATATTGCCGACCGCAAATCCCGTCAGATGCTTCACAAGGCAAAGAAGATGAACCCGGATGCCATTGTCGTTGCCGCAGGCTGTTATGTACAGTCCGACAGTGAAGGCGTACAGAAAGATGAAGCGGTAGACCTTGTACTTGGCAATAACTGTAAAATTAATATTGTAGAAGCCCTTGAAAATTATGCCGCTGACCATGAATCCCATATCAGTGTACTGGATTTATCGGTAAAACAGCCTTATGAGGAACTGGAAATTGATAAGGTCAGTGAACATACCAGAGCCTATATTAAAATTCAGGACGGCTGTAACCAGTTTTGTTCTTACTGCATTATTCCTTATACCCGCGGCAGAATCCGCAGCCGCGAACTAGATGACATTTTAAAGGAAGTACACCGCCTTGCGGACAACGGTTATCAGGAAATCGTGCTGACCGGAATCCACCTGACTTCCTATGGCGTGGATAATCAGAAGGGCAGTCTGTTAGAAGTCATTTCACGGATTCATGAAATCGAAGGTGTGAAGCGAATCCGTCTAGGTTCGTTAGAGCCGCGTGTTGTGACAGAAGAATTTGTATCGGCACTTGCCGCCATGGAAAAAGTATGCCCGCATTTTCATCTTTCCCTGCAAAGCGGCTGTGACAGCGTTTTAAAACGCATGAACCGCAAATATACCACTGCCGAATATGAAGAAGGTTGTCGTATTCTTCGTAAATATTTTAACAATCCGGCGATTACGACCGATGTTATCGTGGGATTCCCACAGGAAACAGAAGACGAATTTGAAACGACCTACGAATTTGTAAAACGGATTCATTTTTATGAAATGCACGTGTTTAAATATTCCAGAAGAAAAGGTACGGTTGCCGATAAAATGGACGGTCAGGTTGACGAAAAGATTAAGACACAGCGAAGCGGACGTCTTCTGGCACTTGAAAAGGAAATGTCTGCGGCATACCGCAAAGAAAGCATCGGCAAGACAATGCAGGTTTTAATTGAAGAAAAAATGAACTACAACGGCACAGACTACATGGCTGGATATACGAAAAACTATATCCGTGTGCTGATTCCGGCGAGTGACCGGATGACTGAAGCTGCCGTCAATACCATTGTTACCGTAAACTGTAAGCAGATTACGGAAGATGAACTGTATATTATCGGCGAACTTTCTTAATTCTGGTGAAAATTTTCATATTAAAAGTGCTTGCATTTTATAAAATGATATATTATAATCAGACCCATAATTATATATTTCACAAAGCAATGAAGGAAACAAGTAGTATCTGTGAAAAGCAACAGAGAGCAGCCGGCAGGTGAGAGGCGCAGACCGGAAGCAGATATGAATACATTCCGGAGCAGCACTCCGAACAGGAAAGTACCCAAGTAGGCAGTGACGGATTGGTACACGTTATCGTACCCGGAGTATATTTGTACTTCATAAGATAAGCAGTGTGAGCTGTTTATGAATAAAGGTGGTAACACGTAAGCATCAGCTTTCGTCCTTTTAAATAAGGGCGGAAGCTTTTTTTATTAGAATTTTAAATGCAGACACCGCACCCGCCCTTGCCGTAAATCTAAATGATTTGCAAGTGCGCACAGGTAAGACAGGGTGTCTGCGGAAACGGAGGATTTTATGACATTATATGATGAATTAGTGGCAAGAGGACTGATTGCCCAGGTAACAGATGAAGACGTTATCAAAGACTTAATCAACAACGGAAAAGCAACCTTTTATATCGGATTTGACCCAACGGCAGACAGCCTTCATGTCGGACACTTTATGGCACTGTGCTTAATGAAGCGTCTTCAGATGGCAGGCAATAAGCCGATTGCACTCGTTGGCGGCGGTACAGCCATGATTGGTGACCCGTCAGGACGTTCCGATATGAGAAAAATGCTTACAACCGAGCAGATTGAACACAACTGCGAATGTTTTAAGAAGCAGATGAGCCGTTTTATTGATTTTTCAGACGATAAAGCACTTCTTGTCAACAACGCAGACTGGTTGTTAAAGTTAAATTATGTCGAGCTGCTCCGCGAAGTCGGCGCATGCTTTTCTGTCAATAATATGCTGCGTGCAGAGTGCTACAAGCAGAGAATGGAAAAGGGCTTAAGCTTCTTAGAATTTAACTACATGATTATGCAGTCTTACGACTTTTACATGTTATACCAGAAATACGGCTGTAATTTACAGTTCGGCGGTGATGACCAGTGGAGTAATATGCTTGGCGGTACTGAATTAATCCGTAGAAAATTAGGCAAAGATGCAAGTGCAATGACCATCACACTGCTTTTAAATTCAGAAGGCAAGAAGATGGGTAAGACACAGTCCGGTGCCGTATGGCTCGACCCTGAAAAGACATCTCCGTACGAATTCTACCAGTACTGGAGAAATGTTGCCGATGCCGATGTATTAAAATGTATCCGTATGCTGACATTCCTTCCGCTTGAAGAAATTGATGCAATGGATTCATGGGAAGGCGCACAGTTAAATAAGGCAAAAGAAATTCTTGCATTTGAACTCACAAAAATGGTTCATGGTGAAGACGAAGCAAAGAAAGCCGAAAACACAGCCAAAGCAATCTTTACCGGCGGCGATTCCGCAGATATGCCGGGCGCAGTCTTAACAGAAGATGCTTTCAAAGATGGTGTTGTCGATGTCATAACACTGGTACATCAGGCAGGACTTGCCTCTTCACGTTCTGAAGCAAGACGTGCCGTACAGCAGGGCGGTATCTCTGTAAACGGTGAAAAGGTAACGGAAATTGATGCTTCTTTTGCAAAGGACGTTTTTGAAGGAGAAGGCGCCGTTGTAAAGAAGGGTAAAAAGACTTTCCGCAAAGTGACAATTTCTTAAATCAATATATTTTAAGGAGTTTCATGGAAAGGATTGTGCCTTATGAAAAAAGAAGAAATTATCTATGTCAGGATTTTAACCGTCATCGGTGCTTCGGCACTGATGGCGTTAATTCTGATTTTCGGTGCTGGGAGCGGACTGTTCCAGCGCATTGCAAACGGTATCAACGACACTACACTGCAATTAAGCAACGCCGATGCCGCAATTTACAGCCTTTATTTTTATAAAGGACTGGATGTCCTTTACCGGATTTTATATGCGGTCACGGTTTTCGGACTGATTCTGACAGCCGCCGCCATGTTTTTTAAGTTAAAAGGTGCCGGCATTTATGCGGTATTAAGCTCTGTACTTGCCATTGTCACCGGTGCATATATTGTCCTGTGCAGTATTTTTGAAGGAAATACCGCACTACGCCGCATAGTGATTTATTTTTACTTAAAAGACGTGCAGACTGTAGCGCCGGAGCATTTATTGGGATTGCATTGGATAGCCGGTGTATTTTTAATCGTACTGGGTGTATTCTGCCTGGTGATTGTAAAGGGAACACGGCTTGACAAAATGAAAGCGTACAGCAGTAACAGTAAAGCCGCCTGCTACAGCATATTTATTCCGGTGCTTATGGGCAGTATGGTCTTTGAATTTTTACGGGAATTACTGATTTCCGTGCTATGCCAGCACGGAGACACTTACACGGCTTCGGCTTATGCGTGTATCCGAAGTTATTATTTTGAGTGGGAATGGTTTTTTGACTATCCGTATGTATTGTATCTGATTCTTACCGTACTGGGTGTCATTGTGCTTTCCAAAGTCAAACTGCCATTGCCTGAAAAATTACGCTCTGCATGGCTTGTGCCTGGCATTTTAACGGTTATCGGTGTCGTGCGCAGTATCGTGTATTTATTCAATGCGCCGCCGCTGTTCGGGTATCTGACGTTTGATGAAAAACTGTGTGATGTCATTGAAAGTGCATATCCGCTTTATATGCTCGTTTACATTCTGGATATGGTCTTTTTAATGGCCCTTGTGGTTATGATTTTGCAGGAGCAGGGCAGTACAAAAAAAATACTGGCTGTCTGCGGCATTGCCACAGCAGTCAGTATAATAGGGATTCTTATCTGCGGATTTACCGCGGGGCTTCCGGCAATGTATATTACCGCCGCCGCTGCAGATGTCATCGGATTAATCGGCCTGCTTTATCGCGGAAATATCCGTGGAAGCCATCATTGAGTAATTCGTGTAATAAACGACAAATCCCGGTTTGGCAGAAGCAGGTTTTTTAACCTCTTTCTTAATTACATAATCAATTTCAACCTTGTCCTGGTCGCGTCCTTTGGAGTAATAAGCCGCAAGACTTGCCGCTTCTTCAAAGGTGCGGTCAGGCAGTTCTTTGCCGCCGGTTCTTACGATAACGTGGGAACCCGGCATTTTTTTTGCATGAAACCACCAGTCATTGCCGCTTGCAAATTTAAAGGTAAGCTCATCATTCTGAAAATTATTCTTTCCGACATACATATCAAAACCGTCCGAAGAAATGTAGTGGAACGGTTTACTCGTCACTTTTTCCTTTTTGCCGCCTTTGCCCTTGCGGTGAATGTAGCCTGCCTGAATCAGTTCTTCTTTTAATTCGACAAGGTCTTCTTCATTGACCGCAATATCAAGTGCCGTTGCAATAGATTCCAGATGCTGTGTTTCCGCTTTTGTTTCCTCAATCAGCTTGGAATCTGCTTCAAATGTACGTTTAAGCTTATTGTAGCGGTTAAAATATTTCACGGCATTTTCAGACGGTGTGAACATCGGATCAAGCGGAATGGAAATCTCCTCGTTGGTGTAATAATTTAATGCTGTAAAAGACTTTGCACCCTCCGGGATATTGTAGCCGTAGGTGTTAATCAATTCCCCGTATACACGGAATTTTTCTCTTTTTTCGGTATCCTTTAACTGTTTTTCCTGAATATCCAGCTTTTTATAGGAACGCTCCAGTGCTGTTGATACAATCCGTCGCAAATCCGAAGATTTCTGGCGGATTCGCGTAAATTTATCTTTTTCCGAATAAAAGCTTCGAAGCAGGGCACTGATAGAATCAAACGGCGTACAGTCCGCATACATCGCCATCGGAATCGCTGAAAATTCCTTTGGTTCACCGTTTTCATAAAAAATATTCGGCGCAAACTGACCGCTTTTTACCTGTTCCATGCAGTCCGAAAAAATGTGGTATAAGTGAAGTTGTTCATTTTCCTCCAGACAGTTTGCCGGTTTTTCGCTTGAAACAGAAGCTTCATAGCAGATTTCCTCCGCAACGGCAGGACTGATACCGGTATAGCCGGTGTAAACCGCCTTTGAAAGCGGCATCGGCTTTGTAAAAACAGCTTCTGCAAATTCGGCATCGTTTGTCTGCAGCGGATTCTTTTTATGCATGGTCTGCGGGATAAAATACGTCCGTCCCGGCAGCACCTCACGCACGGAGCTTGTCTGTGAAGAAATGTGCTTAATGCTGTCTAAAATATTCTGTTTGTCATCACAAAAAATGATGTTGCTGTGCTTTCCCATAAATTCGGCAATCAGGTGCTTGCGGCACAAATCACCTAAATCATTTAAGTGTTCAATTTCAAAATCAAGGATTCGCTCCAGTCCCGGCTGTGTAATCGAGATAATTCTGCCGTTGTTTAAATGCTTGCGTAAAAGCATACAGAAATTCGGTGCCGTCATCGGACTCGGTTTATTTTCTTCTGAAAGATAAATCAGCGGCAGGCTGGCATTGGCTGAAATGACAAGCCTGTACTGCTGTTTTGGTGTTTTAATCGTAAAGAGCAGTTCATCGGTTTCCGGCTGTGCGATTTTATAAAGTCTGCCGCCAAGTAAGGTCTGCTCTAATTCCTGTCTGATATTTGCAATTACAATTCCATCTAAAGCCATTGTTTTAATTCCTTTATATCTATTTTTTATGTAGTCCCATGATAGCACATTTTTTAACTGGTGTCTTGTACTTTTGCACAGGAGTTGCTATAATACATTGGTTATTGATATAATCAAAATAAAACTACCGAAACATCAGTTTGGATTGGAGGACACAATGATAAAGAGCATGACTGGCTTTGGCCGCAGTGAAATAAGTGAGGGGAAACGCAAGATTTCCGTGGAAATGAAGTCAGTTAATCATAGATATTTGGAAGCGGGTATCAAAATGCCAAAGAAATTAAACATTTTTGAGGCGCGTATCCGTGATTTATTAAAAAAATACGCACAGCGCGGAAAGATTGACATTTTCATTACTTATGAAGACGTTTCCGAAACCAATGTCAATTTAAAATATAACCGCGACATTGCGGCAGAATATATGGATATTTTTGAACAGATGGCATCACAGTTTCATCTTGACAATGATATGACGGTTTCCGCACTTTCAAGATATCCGGAGGTCATTACGACAGAGGAAGTCAAGGTCGATGAAGAAGAACTGTGGCATTTTATTGAAAAAGCCGTATGCGCCGCGTGTGAACAGTTTGTTGCCGCCCGTATTACCGAAGGGGAACATTTAAAGAAAGATTTGCTTGATAAGCTTGACAATATGGCAGGGCTGGTTGATTTTATCGAAGCACGCAGTCCGCAGATTATGAAAGAGTACCGCGGCAAATTAGAGCAGAAAGTGACAGAACTTCTCGGAGAAAATCCGTTTGATGAAAATAAGATGGCGGCGGAAGTGATTTTATATGCGGATAAAATCTGTGTCGATGAAGAAACTGTCCGTTTAAGAAGCCATATCGACCATGCAAAAAGCTGCTTGAACGAAGACGGCGGTATCGGCCGCAAGCTGGACTTTATCGCACAGGAAATGAACCGCGAAGCCAACACCATTTTATCGAAAGCAAATGACCTTGAAATTTCAAATAAGGCGATTGATTTAAAAACAGAAATCGAAAAGGTACGCGAACAAATTCAGAATATTGAATAAAACTGCTTGCCAGCTTTCGGAAACTTATGTATAATAAAGAGTACGAATGAAAATAGAGGGATTGCCATGAATAACAGAGGAATTTTAATTGTTCTTTCCGGATTCTCAGGAGCCGGTAAAGGAACGGTTGTAAAGAACATTTTAAAGACGTATCCGGATGAATATGCGGTATCTGTTTCTGCAACCACAAGAGCGCCAAGAGAAGGTGAAACCGACGGCAGGGAATATTTTTTCAAATCCACTTCCGAATTCCAGAAGATGATTGCCACAGGCGAACTGATCGAATATGCGCAGTACGTGGGCAACTATTACGGCACACCGCGCCGCTATGTGGAAGAACAGCTTGAAGCCGGTAAGAATATCATCCTTGAAATTGAGATACAGGGAGCTTTTAATATTAAAAAGATGTTTCCTGATGCAGTGCTGATGTTTTTAATGCCGCCGACTGCGGCAGAGCTTGAAAACCGTCTGCGTGGCAGGGGAACAGAAGACGAAGCCACGATTAAAGCGCGTCTTGCCCGTGCGACACAGGAAGCGGAAGGCGTTGAAGGGTATGACTATATTGTTATCAATGATACGGTCGATGCCTGTACACAGCGTATCCATGAAATTGTTACCAGTGAGAAGATGAAAGCTTCCCACAACCTGACTCTGATTGAAGACATCAGAGAAGACTTAAAAATCTATGCAAAAGGAGAATAAACCATGATACATCCATCGTATTCAGAATTAATGAACGTTATCAACAGCGGGGTAGAAGAAGGCGAACAGCCGTTAGTACAGAGCCGCTATTCAATTGTAAAGGCTGCTGCTACCCGTGCAAAGCAGATTATTGATTCCAGAGCCATTGAAGAAAAGCTTTTGAAAATGCCTGAAAAGGATAAAGATAAGGTCAGTGAGCCGGTACTTTCCGATGACGAAGAATTCCGTTTAAAGCTCGGTGAGCCGACTATTCCGAAGTCAAGCAACATGAAGCCTTTATCAATCGCCGTAGAAGAACTCTACGAAGGCAAGGTAAAGATTGTAAACAACGCAAACGACATCAGCGAAGATGAATAAAGCCAATATAAAATAATGCACTGTGGCATATATATTTTGTAAACGGTGCGGATTATTTTTAAATGATGCCTGGGATATGTTCCGATATGTGAGTGTATCTCAGGCTTTCTTTTATTTTATTCATTGGCGGCGCATTGTCAGTGGCAAATATAGGTATTGCAATCAGATTTAGCACCAATATTGTCATTAGTGGCGTTAGTTCGCATTTTATACTATAATTGTATATTAAATATTTCAGATAAAATAAAAAGGAGTTGTGTCCTATGAGCGGAAAATATAATGAATCAAATCAGTCTATCAGTTGTTCTGTCTGTAAGCAGTGCGGCGGCTGTCAGTACGTTGATATTCCTTACGAAAAGGAATTAAAGAAAAAAAGTGCCTATTTAAAACAGCTTTTTGAAGGGATCTGCACCGTTGGAGAAGTACACGGTATGTATCGTCCTGCATTTTACCGCAACAAAGTGCATGCCGTTGTCGGTCTTGACAAGCGGAAAGGCATTGTGACCGGAACTTATGCGGAAGGCACACACCGCCTTGTCCCGGTCGATGTCTGTATGATTGAAGACCAGAAGGCTGACAGCATTATTGCAACACTGCGCGAACTGTTTGCTTCCTTTAAATATGTACCGTACAACGAAGATACGCACCGTGGATTTATGCGCCACATTTTAATCCGCCGCGGATTTTCCACGAAAGAAATGATGGTTGTCTTGGTGACCGCCGACAATAAATTTCCGTCCAAAAATAATTTTCTCAAGGCACTGCTTGAAAAACACCCGGATATTACAACCGTTGTGCAGAATATCAACGATTACTCTACAAGCATGGTTCTTGGCAAAGCCAATAAGGTTTTATACGGAAAAGGTTATATTGAGGACGTGCTGTGCGGCTGCCGCTTCCGTATCAGCCCGGAATCTTTTTATCAAATTAATCCGTCACAGACCGAAAAGCTGTACAAAACGGCTATCAGGCTGGGCGGCATTACAAAAAATGATGTGGTCATTGATGCGTACTGCGGCATCGGAACGATTGGCATTGCGCTGTCTTCCCATGCCAAAAAGGTTATCGGCGTAGAGTTAAATCCGCAGGCGGTCAAGGATGCACAAACCAATGCCGATTTAAACCACATTAAAAATATCCAGTTTGTCAATGAAGATGCCGGTGACTTTTTAGTCCGCTACGCCGAGGGCGGCAGGGCAGACGTTGTCATCATGGACCCGCCAAGAAGCGGCTCTACTCCGGAATTTTTACAGTCCCTTCTGCAAATCAAGCCGAAACGCATCGTCTACATTTCCTGCAACCCGGAAACACAGGTACGTGATGTGCGCGTACTGCAAAAAGGCGGTTATAAGGTGGAAAAATGCGAGGGGTATGATATGTTTCCGCATACTTTTCATATTGAAAATATAGTTTTAATGAATTTGAAATAAAATTGGGAGTTTTACTGTTTTATTTCAAATGTAAAATTTTATTGTGGAAAAGAAGTAGATAAGTTAAAATATATAGGAAATGAAAAAATGATTTTAAGAGTGATGAATGGGTAGAAATAAAATACGATTATAAAGATGTCGATATTATTACTTATGATGATTTAGTATATACTGTTGTTTCACAGTTTTATCAATAAAAGGCTGATTATGGAGAGGAGAGATATATTGAAGGACTTTGAAGGTTTCATTAAGAGTTATGCTACCAGAGATTTCATCTATTTTTTTGCAGAAAAATCTATTGAAATATATAAAAATCAAGTTGAAACTTTAGATGAAGATTTGGCATGTAATATTACATTTCCTTTAAACATTATTCAGCATGGTTTTATACATAAGCAGGTAAAAGTCATGTTATCGGCATGGGATATTCCAAACATGGCATATCTTTCTATCACGAATGCCAATGATTACAGAAATGATATTATGACAGAACAATTAGCAGGAAGAGTAGTCAACCTGTACCGTGGGTATGAAAACAAGCACTCAGGAAGTGAATATATTAAAAATAATGGATTGCCTGATATATTCAAATATTTGATGGGAATGACATATGAACAATTCAAATATGCAAATCCAGCATGGATATATCAGAACTATAATCGCAATTACCATATGCTGATTGGCTCGCCTAATATTAACAGGGGAAAAATAGTTGATATCAATATAATTACAAACGAATTATTTGGACTTACAGCAGAAGAGTTGTTAGCAGTAGAATGGATTATTTGGTGGCTGTGTTCTATTCATCCAGATCCATTAAGCGCACCGGAAGAACTATATAGGAAAAAAGAAAATAGTATTCTGACAAAGAAAAATCTGGAACGGGTTATAAGTTATTATTCTGTGACCTATGAGCAGGTGAGAAACTCATCATTGGGAAAACAGATTTTCTACACCAAACCATTTGTGATTACGCAAAAGACAAAAGAAACGATTGCGGTCAGTTTCTATTTGGTACAGATGATAATAGCAGATGGATTATACTGGCTGATTCGGGATTACTATCACAACAATCATTGGGGACCAAAATTTATAAATGCTTTCGGAGAGATGTTTGAGGATTACTTTGAAGAACTGGCAGGTTTATATCTGCCCAAGAATTCATGGCATAAGATTCCAGAGGAAAGAAAAAAGAGTGCAGATTATTATGTTGAAGTAGATCAAGCGGTATTTTTGTTTGAATTGAAATCAGGATTACTTGGGCTGGGAGCAAAACAGCAGGTTCCGGATGTTGGGCAGATTGATACATTTTATAACAGGAACATAAAAGAGGCATATGAGCAGTTAAAAGTATCCGAGCAGGAATATAGAGGAGAGAAACCTGTAATAAAGGTTTTTCTTTTGTATGAGAGTATGACAAATACACAGATGATAGTCGGCTCATTGCCGGAAATATTCGAGCAAGATTCAAGATGTTATATTATGACAATAGATGATTTGGAGATGCTCCTGACTACCTATAAAAAGGATAAAAGCAGATTTGATAATATTGTAAAAGCACTTGTTGAAAATAAAAAAGGAGACAACGGCTATAAGAGTGTTTTGGAAGTATTGAATATATATCAGGCAGTTGGCGATATGCACTTTATTGAAGAAAGAGATTATTTCGATAAAATAGCAGAAAAGTTAAAAAAGGAATTAGATACAGACCAATAAAAATGAATACGATATTCCTATCGAGGAGAACTTCAGAAAGGATGTGAGTGTTATGTGTAACTTGAGTCAGGGAATTGAAGAAAAGGGAATTGCAATAGGTGAAGCCGGACTTATTATAAAAATGTATAAGAATGGTTTCACAGCAGAACAGATAGCATCGGCTACAGATAAGGATATCGAAGAAGTGAAAGCGATTATTGCAGGGAAAGAACCTGCGCTTGTATAAAATTATATGAGAACAGAAGCCTTTGAGTTTAATGACTTGAAGGCTTTTGTTCTATAAATATTTTAAAAATAATAAATACGGCTGATTTATAAAATGTATGCTATAATAGATTAATATAAATAGAACGAAAAACAATGGAGAATTTTTTATAATGACAGATATTAGTAAAATAGAAGAATTTTGGGATGATAATCCCATTGATGTATCAACGGAAGTTAATTTTATATGGTCTATCGCAAATAAATTAAGAGGTCCATATCAAAGTGATAAATACAAAGATGTAATAATTCCTATGGTAATTATTAGACGTCTTGAATGTGCTTTACAGGAAACAAAAGATGTTGTTGTTACACAATATTTAAAAATGCCAACATATCCTGCAAAGGCTATGTATAAGATTTCTGGCTATCAATTCTATAATACAAGCGAATTTACATTAGCAGAACTTGTAAATGATGCAGAGCATCTTGCATTAAACTTTAAAAGTTATATTAATGGCTTTTCTCCCAACATTCAGGATATTATAAAAAATCTTGAGTTTGATAAACAGATTGATAAGATGGACAAGCATAACAGACTTTTAGCAGTAGTAAAGGCATTTAGTGAAATAGATTTAAATCCTAAAACCATTGATAACATGAAAATGGGATATATCTTTGAAGAACTTATTAGAAAATTTTCTGAAAATGCTGAAGCTGGTGACCACTATACAGGTAGGGATATTATAAAAACAATGGTTTCAATTCTACTTGCAGAAGGTTGTGATGATATATTTGATGATGGAAAAATCGTAACTATATTAGATCAAGCTGCTGGAACCGGAGGTATGCTTTCAACTGCAAATAATTATATTAAACGTTTTAATCCAACGGCAGATGTGAGATTATTTTCACAAGAAGTAAACCCAGAGTCCTATGCTATGTGTCTTGCAGAAATGCTTATTCGTGGACAAAATGCGGACAATATCAGATTACAAGACACAATGAAAGCTGATTGTTTCAAAGATACAAAAATGCGGTTTGTTATAGAAAATCCACCATTTGGACAGCCATGGGGTGGCAAGGATGCACCAGAAGGTGATGAAGAAGCAGTAAAAGCAGAAGTATTAAAAGGAACATCTGGAAGATTCCCCGCAGGAGCACCCAGTTCTGGAGATATGCAGTTATTATTTATTCAGTCTGCAATAAATAAAATGGATGATGAATGTGGCAGAGCCGCTATTATTGAAAATGGTTCACCTTTATTTAGTGGTAGTACATCATCTGGTGAATCACAGATTAGAAGATGGCTACTTGAAAATGACTATATAGAAGCAATTATTCAGTTAAGTACAGATATGTTTTACAATACTGGAATTGCTACATATATTTGGGTACTTTCTAAAAATAAAAGAGCAGAAAGAAAAGGCAAAATACAGCTTGTTGATGCATCACATCTTTGTAACAAACTTAGAAAAAATCTCGGTAATAAAAAATGTGAAATCACACCAAAGGACAGAGTCGCTATTACAAAGTTATATGCAGACTTTAAAGAAAATGAGCATTGCCAGATTTATGATAATACAGAATTTATTTATCGTGAATATGCGGTTATGCAACCACTTCAAAGAAGCTATGCAATTACAGAAGATAGAATAAATACAATGCTTTCAAGTGGTGCGCTATCAACTCTCTATGATGAAGCAAAAGTGGATGAACTTGAAAATATGGATGAATTGACAGGTAAGGATAAAAATAAATTAGATAATTTCAAGAAAAATAAGCCTATATATGATACGATTGTTGAAGTTCTAAATAATGCAGTATCTGACAAAGTATATAAGAATCCAGAAACATTTACACCAGTGGTAAATAATATTCTATCCGGAATTATTCCAGATACAAAAGTTCTAAAAAAGATTGCTGATAAAATCATAAAAGGTTTATCAGTAATGGATAAAACAGCAGATATTCAAAAAGATAAAAAAGGCAATATAATTTATGATGTAGAAACTAAAGATACAGAAATAGTACCATGGGAAACAAATATTGATGATTATATGGCAAGTGAGGTATTACCACATATACCAGATGCAAAGGCATTTTTTGAAGAAGATTTGAGTAAGAAAAATCCTGTAATAAAAACTGGTGCAGAGATACCATTCACAAGATATTTTTATAAATATCAAGCTCCTATATCCAGTGATGAACTTGCTAAAAGATTCAATGAATTAGAGGCTTCCGTTGATTCAAGAATTAAAAAATTATTCGAAGGTAATTAATATGGCGGAAATGAAAGATAGTGGAATAGAATGGATTGGTAAAATTCCAGAAGATTGGAAAGTTTTAAAGAATAAATATAATTTTGAGTTGAGTAAAGAAATAATTGGAACAAAATGGGTAGAAACACAGTTGTTATCATTAACAAAATGTGGAATTAAAGCTATAAATGATGGTGAACAAACAGGAAAAGTACCAGCGTCACTATCCACTTACCAAAAGGTTAATAAAGATGACATTGTAATGTGTTTATTTGATTTAGATTGCTCTGCAGTATTTTCAGGAATAAGCAATTGGGATGGAATGATTTCACCAGCATATAAATGTATTAAGTGTAAATCACATTTGTTTCCCAAATATATTGATTATTATTTTAGAACTGTATTTGTTGATAGAAAGTATAAAAGATATTCAAAGAATGTAAGATTTTCAATTTCGGCTGATGAGTTTATGAATTTACCTATTATTGTTCCACCTATGAATATTCAAAATAAAATAGCAGAATTTCTTAATTCTAAATGTTGCGAAATAGACAGGCTTCATTCAGATATTGAAAAGCAAATAGAAATACTTGAAGAATACAAAAAATCAATTATCACTGAAGCAGTAACAAAAGGATTAAATCCAGATGTTGAAATGAAAGATAGTGGAATTGAATGGATTGGAATGATTCCTAAACATTGGAAGATATATAGATATAAACATTTAGCAAATTTAGTTAGGGGAGGTTCCCCAAGACCAGCAGGAAATCCTATTTATTATTATGGAGATATTCCATTTATGAAAGTCGCGGATATAACTAAAGATGACAGGATGTACGTTGATTCCTGTGAGGGAAGTATTAAACCGGCTGGATTATCAAATACGAGAATGGTTAATAAAGGAACTTTGTTACTAACAAATAGCGGAGCAACATTAGGAGTTCCTAAGATACTTAATATAGATACAACAATTAATGATGGTATTGCTGCCTTTTTAAACTTAAGTAATAAATTAAATATTAAATTTGCTTATTATTCGTTGAAGAGTAAAACAAAATATTTTTTACAAGTAGCGGCTCTTGGGATGGGGCAACCCAATTTAAATACAGATATTATTGGTAATACGTATGTAACCATTCCGCCCAAATATGAACAACAGAAAATTGTCGATTTTTTAGATGTAAAATGTGCTGAAATAGATGATATTATTGCAGATAAAAAGAAACAGTTAGAAACACTTAAACAGTACAAAAAGTCGCTTATATATGAATATGTGACCGGAAAGAAGGAGGTACCAGATAATGAATGAAATATTGACTGAAAAACAATATCAACATTTTATAATAGACTATTTAAAAGAAAATAATGGTTATGTTGTAAGAAAAGATAAAGAATATGACCGTTTGCACGCAATGGATAGAGAAATGTTATTCAAATTTTTGAATGACACACAACCAGATGAAATGGACGCATTAAGAAAAGTATATAAGCAGGATTTAGAAGAAACACTTATAAATTATATTAATGCAGAAATCACAAAAACTCGTAGCAGCTTACTCGATGTCTTAAAGCATGGTATAGAAATTTCAAATATAAAACTTAATTTAATGTATACAAAACCTGCAACAGACTTTAACAAAAAACTAGTTGAAAAATATGAAAAAAACATTTTCTCTGTAATAGAAGAAGTTAGAGCCTCTGATAAAGAAAGAATTGACCTCGTAATATTTTTAAATGGATTTGCTATTATTACATTTGAATTAAAATGTAATATAGCAGGACAAAGCTATGAGGATGCTGTTTACCAGTACAGAATGGAAAGAAATCCAAAGACAAGATTATTTTTATTCAAAGCTGGTGCATTGGTAAATTTTGCAATGGATTTAGAACAGGTTTATATGACAACTAAACTTGAAAAAGAAGCGACTTTTTTCTTGCCTTTTAATATGGGAAATGGCGAAGGTGTCAATGCCGGGGCCGGAAATCCAATATTTGAAGATAAATATAGTGTTTTCTATATGTGGGAAGATGTACTTACAAAAGATTCCATTCTTGAAATCATAAGTAAATTTATGTTTATTGAAGTAAAAGAAAAGGAAGATGAATCTACAGGCAAAAAAAAGATAAAAGAAAATATTATTTTTCCTCGTTTTCATCAAAGAGATGCATTACATAAGATTCTTGCTGATGTATATGAAAATGGTTCTTCATACAATTATTTAATACAACATTCTGCGGGTTCCGGGAAAACAAATTCTATCGCATGGCTTGCTTATAGATTGTCTTCACTTCATGATGAAAATAACAAAATCATTTTTGATAATATCATTATAGTTACTGACCGGGTAGTTGTAGATAGGCAGTTACAGGCGGCAATAATGGGAATGGAACATAAATCCGGACTTATAAAAGTTATGGACGATAGATGTAATTCATCTGATCTTGCTATTGCACTTGGCGGCAATACAAAGATTGTTGCAACAACCATTCAAAAATTTCCATACATTGTAGATGATGTAGCAAATTTGAGAAATAAGAAATTTGCAGTAATCATAGATGAAGCCCATTCTTCAACAGCCGGAAAGGATATGGCAGCTGTAACAATGACACTTGGTGCTGGTGAAATCGGCATGGATGAAAGTACAACTGAAGATTTAATTGTTGAAGAAATTGCAAAACACGGTAAGCAGGAAAACGTATCGGTATTTGCATTTACAGCAACACCAAAACCAACAACAATACAGTTATTTGGCAGGGTAAATAAAAAAGGGCAAAGAGAAGCATTTCATATATATTCTATGAAACAAGCAATCGAAGAAGGCTTTATTCTTGATGTATTACAAAATTATACAACCTATAAGACCTATTATCAGATTAATAAAGAAATTAAAGAAGACCCTACGTGTAACACAAATAGTGCCAAAAGACAAATTGCCAGATTTGTTGAATTACATGAAACCAACATAGCACAAAGAATAGAAGTTATTGTTGAACATTTCAGAACCACAGTAATGGATGAACTTGGCGGAACTGCAAAAGCTATGGTAATAACGAATTCAAGAGAAAGTGCTGTAAAATACCGTCAGGCATTTGAAGAATACATAACTAAAAAAGGATATAGTAATATTCGTGCGCTAGTAGCATTTTCTGGAAAAGTGACATTAAAGGATGATGAAAAAGAATATACAGAAGCAGGACTAAATGGATTTAGTGAAGATAAATTACCAACAGAATTTGATAAAGATGATTATAAGGTATTGCTTGTTGCTAATAAATATCAGACAGGATTTGACCAACCTAAATTATGTGCAATGTACATTCTTAAAAAATTAAGCGGTGTAAATGCTGTACAGACATTATCAAGACTTAATAGAATCTGTCCACCATATGACAAGAAAACATTTATACTTGATTTTGTAAATGACTATAAAGATATTCAGGCAGCATTTTCAAAATATTATACAACAACACTTTTATCCAATTCTGTTACACCGTCTGCAATCTATGATTTAGAAGCAAAAATAGATGGATATACAGTAATTGATCCTTTGGATATAGAAGATGCCAATGAAATTTTATACAAAGATACTATTACAGCAAAAGAAAAGAAACGTTTAACATTCTTATTTCAAAAAGCAAAGAAAAACATAGATAAGTTTGATTATGAAGAACAAAAAGAGCTCGTACTGACGATGAAACGATTTGTTCGCTTCTATGAATTTTTATTGCAGGTATCATGTTTTGAAGATGTTGAACTGCATAAGAAATATAAATTTATTGCTTTATTGCTTGCATATGTAAATATAAAACACCCCGGCAGTGGATTTAATTTAGATGGAAAAATAACAGCTATAAATTTTGTTCAGAAGAAAAGCGCTGAACATAAATCAAAATTAAAATCTGATCCTGTTATAAAACTTCCGACAGCTGACCATTTTGTGTTATCAGAAGATAAAGAGGAAAAATTATCACAGATTATAGCAGAAATCAACAGCATAGCCGGAAAAGATTATGATAATGATGTAGCAGTAAAAGCAATGCTCCAGATAAAAGACATTATGATGAAATCCGAAAAGCTAAAAAGATCAGCAAAGAACAATACAGAAAAAGATTTTGAATTTGCATATTTTGACAACATAGACGATGCATTAATAGAAGGCTTAGAGCAGAATCAAGACTTTTTCAGCTTATTACTCGGAAATGATGAAATGAAGAAAAAGGTACTTGGTATATTCTCAGATGAAATATACAACAGCTTGAAAAATGCAGACTAAAAGTGCAAGTTTCAAGATTAATAGGGAAATTAGATGCAAGGGAAAATACATCTAATTTTCCTTATCACTATAAACCCGGAGGTATAAGCAATGAATGATAATCTTTTATGTTCCGCAAAAGCAATGGATAATTATATAAATGAAATGACAGCACGACACAATTTTTATGAATTTATAAATGCTATAAATTCTAAATTTGATACGAACTGCCAAATTCAAAAAACATTGTCACTTATTGATAAAATTATTGTGAGTAATGAATCTACTGGATTTAAAAAATGTTTAGAAAATGGCACGATATACTATCGTGCCCGTATTATGGACCCTGCTGATGACAATAATACTAAAAAAAGTCCGCATAAAACCAAAGATAAAAAACTAATAGGATATGATGAATTTAATTCAAGAGAGCCTCTGCTAGGCATTCCGGGTGCCGGTAGAAATAATATAGATGGTGTATCTTATCTATATATTGCCTCTAATCCCGAAACAGCATGTACAGAAATCAAATCTACCCTAGGCGATTTAATTTCTTTAGCCACATTCAAAATTAAGAAGCCTTTATATATTTATGATTTTTCAACTGATATTGACAAGGATTTAAATGTAGAAGATACACTTTTTGGAATGAATATTAAGACATTTTTTACTGAACTAATGTATCACTATACACAGCCGGTTGCAAATAAAGACACTTATCGTGTAACACAGGTAATTTCCGACCATTTAAGAAAAACCGGAATTGACGGAATAGGTTATAAAAGTTATTTCTGCCCTAATGGTATAAATTATACTATTTTTAATTCTCATCCATCTGTAATTGAATATTGTGGCAGTAGAGTTGTATTACATAAACGGGCAATTCATTCGTTTTGGGATTTTAATAATGAAACAGCCATTGTGTCCTCAGATACTGACTCTCTTGCATACAATCCGAAAGTTGCAAACCAACATAGAGAACATTTATTGCAGCGATTTAAATACCAAAAAGACGAAGATACTTGTTATTAAAATACAAAAAGGACACCCCCAATGAAATTTATCCTATCCGGCGACACACACGGAACATTTGACCTTGATAAAATTATAACATTTTTTCAAAAACAGAATACAACTTACACAAAAGAAGATTATCTCATAATCTGCGGAGATACCGGCATTTGCGGGTACTCTGAAACAGAAGAAACCAAAGTCAGGCACATTTTAAGAAATCTTCCGGTTACAACGCTTTTTATAGACGGAAACCATGAAGATTTTAAAAAATTAAATGCCTTTCCGGTTGAAAAATGGCATGGCGGCAATGTCCATTTTATTGAAAAAGATATTATTCATCTGATGCGCGGACAGATTTTTAATTTAGGCGGCATTACATTTTTTACTTTTGGCGGGGCATACAGCCCTGACAGAGCATATCGGGAGGAGGGCATTTCATGGTTTCCGGAAGAACTTCCATCCCAGCAGGAATATTTAGAAGGCTGGGAAAATTAAAAAAAATCGGGTTTTAAGGTCGACTATATTCTTACCCATACCGCACCCAAAAACATTATTTACAAAATGGGCTATAAAGCTTTATCCGATCGCAACGAAGAAGCCCCTTTAAGAGAATTTTTACAACAGGTAGCCGACCATACTGATTTTAAGGCATGGTACTTTGGACATTTTCATAAAGATTGTAAAATAGCAGATTCTTATTTCTGTTTATATGATATACTTTCATTAATACAGAGGTAATTACGAATTCAAGAAGATAAGTTGGCGTGCGCACAGAATGCCCTTCCAGAGAAATGCGAACAGTTATCTTATCCTGATTTTTTGAATCAGCGTAGAATTTTGATTGTCCAAATCGTAATGAAAGCATATGAAAAATTGTGTAAATAGAGAAATTCAATTTTTTATTGAGAGAATGTTTGAAATGTTGTATTAGTTTGAGCTGAAGGAAGATTCAGTTATTCGAAAATTTCGAATAACTGCTCCTAACGGGAAAAGCTACAATACAAATCACTATTCCTTGGAGATGATTATTGCCGTAGGTTTCAAGGTCAATTCTGAGCGTGCGGTACAGTTCCGTAAATGGGTGAATCAAATTGCGAAGGATTATACTATCAAGGGCTGGGTTATAGATGACGAACGTCTGAAAAACGGCGGTTCTGTACTTACAACTGAATACTTTGACCGTTTACTTGAACAGATTCGTGAAATTCATCTGTCAAAGCGTCTGGATTTATTTCTGATGGCAGATGACAGAGAAGTTCTTCAGAATACAGGCAAAATCACAGCGGAGATTGCCAAGACAAAAGCTGAAACGGAATTTGAAAAATACCGTGTGATTCAGGACAGATTATTTATGTCCGATTTCGATAAATACATGCTGGAATTAGAAAAAAATTCTAAAAAATAACAAATTAAGCAAACCCGAGGTAAAATAAAATCATGGAACAGACAGATTTATTTGGAACAGAAAAAATCAGCAAAATACTTTTAAAACTGGCGCCGCCGGTCATGCTCGCCCAGCTGATACAGGCACTCTACAACATCATTGACAGCCTGTTTGTCGGCAGATACTCCGATTCGGGGCTGACGGCACTGTCAATTATCTACCCGCTCCAGCTTTTAATGATTGCCCTTGCCGTGGGAACAGGGGTGGGCATTAACACGGTTATGGCGGCAAAGCTAGGTGTCGGCAATGAAAAAGAAGCCGATGAGTATGCCGGTGTCGGCACGCCGTTAGCAGGCTTTATGTGGCTTTTATTTGCGGTCATCTGCTGGTTTGCCATGCCGTTTTACGCAAAAATGTCAACCAATTCCGAAGTCATCATTCACGATGTCATCGTATACGGACGTATTGTGTGTGTATTCAGTTTCGGACTGTTTCTGGAAAGTATCTGGACAAAGGTTCTGCAATCCTGCGGCGATATGAAAACGCCGATGACAGCGCAGATTATCGGCGCGATTACGAATATCGTGTTAGACCCTCTGCTGATTTTCGGTATGTTCGGATTTCCGAAAATGGGCATTGCGGGCGCGGCGGTGGCGACAGTATCCGGACAGATTATGGCGGCACTGATTGTCATGAAAAAAGGCTTTCGCAAATCCCCGCACAGACAGGTTTACCCACACCACATTGCCAAAATCTTCCAGCTGGGTATTCCGAATATTCTTATGCAGTCGGCGTATACCTTTTACATACTGGGATTGAATCTGATTCTTGCAACCTTTTCAGACCAGGCAGTAACCGCACTGGGACTTTACTATAAGTGGCAGACCTTTTTCTTTATCCCGCTCGGCGCAATGCAGACCTGCATTGTTCCTGTTATCAGCTACAATTATGCGGCAAGAAATATTGAGCGCTGTAAAAAGACCCTGTCGGCTTCCATTGTGTTCGGAATGTCCCTTATGGCACTGGGAACACTATGCTTTGTCTGTATTCCTTCACAAATGCTGCGGGTATTTACTTCCGATGAACTGGTTATTGCTATCGGACGGGTCGGCTTCCGCTTTGTCGGCATCAGCTTTCTGCCAATGGTCACTTCGCTGATATTCCCGGTATTTTTTCAGGCGGTGGGTTCAAGCCTTAAAAGTTCACTGCTTACGGTTATCCGCACCGTGGTATTATTTGTTCCGCTGGCATATTTATTTTCCAGATTCGGATTAAACTGGTTCTGGCTGACTTATCCGGTGACGGAAGTTATCACCAGCCTTACCGGGGCTTATTTTTACCGTCAATTCTTAAACAAGGATTATGTACGGAAAACTGAAGCTTCTGGCGGTAAAAACATCACAGATGTCACCGCCGCCACACATATCTCAGCCGCCACAGCTGGCGCAGACAGTACAGGCAGTCATGACAATATCGATAATCTTGACAATCCTGATATTGCCTTAAAGCCTTCCAAACCCGGCGTCATTATCACGATTGCAAGAGAGCATGGCTCATCGGGCAAGCAGATTGGAAAATGTGTCGCCAATGCCTTAGGCATTCCTTTCTATTATAAAGAAATGATTACGCTGGCGGCAAAAGAGAGTGGACTAAATCGCGAATTCATTTCCGATATTCACAAAAATTCGCCGGATATCATGCGTGATTTATATCTGAGTTCCAATGCAGTGCAATACGCGATTAAAGCACAGGATGCCATTATCCGTGAAATTGCGGAAAACGGCTCCTGTGTCATTGTCGGCAGGGCAGCAGATTATATTTTAAAAGATTACGACAATGTTGTCCGCATATTTATCCATGCGCCGCAGGATTACAGAATTCAAAGAGTTATGGATGTATACGGCGACACGCCAAAAGAAGCAAGGGTGAATATTGAGCGTTCCGATAAGGCAAGGGCTTCATATTATGAGCATATTTCCGGCACACACTGGGGGGATGCAAGAAATTATGAATTAACGGTCGATTCCTCTGACGGTGTTGAAAAAACGGCACAATTCATTGTCCGGTATATCACAGGACACACACAGACAGATTCCGCCGTATAAAGTGTAAAATCAGCCACACGGATTAAACATTACCGGTTGCCAATTTCCTGTTAAAATGATATCATACTTTGTGGATTATTTATCAATACTATTTTAACAGCAGGAGAATTCTATGAACAACTCAAATGAACCCATTTATGACGCACGTAAGCTCGGCATTCCGAAAATGCTGATTCTCGGAATCCAGCATATGTTTGCGATGTTCGGCGCTACAATTCTGGTACCGATTCTTGTGGCAGGCTATTTTAAAGATGCCTGCGGTGAACCTTTGACAAGAGGTCTTACCGTTTCTGTTACTTTATTTTGTGCAGGCTTTGGCACACTGATTTTCCATCATTGTTCCAAATTGAAAGTGCCTGCGTTTTTAGGCTCGTCCTTTGCATTTTTAGGCGGATTTTATACCGTTGCCAACTTAAAAAACGGTATTTATGCGACCATGAATGTCAATGATAAAGCGGCTTATGCCTGCGGCGGTATTGTTGTTGCCGGACTTTTATATCTAGCAGTGGCACTGATATTCAAACTGGTCGGTGTCAACCGTGTCATGAAATTTTTACCGCCGGTTGTAACCGGTCCGATTATCATCTGCATCGGTTTATCCCTTGCACCGTCAGCTATTTCAAATGCTTCAACCAACTGGTGGATTGCATTTACGGCATTAGCGGTGATTATCATTTTCAATATCTGGGGAAAAGGCATGTTTAAGATTATCCCGATTCTCATGGGTGTTTTGATTTCCTATGGGCTTGCGGTGATTTTAAATGCCTGCGGTATCACAAATCCTGATGGCACAGCGATTTTAGATTTTGCATCTGTATCGGGCGCCGGCTGGATTGGACTGCCTCAGTTCCAGATTTGCAAATTTGACATCACAGCCATTCTTGTTATGGCACCGATTGCCATTGCAACGATGATGGAACATGTAGGAGATATGTCCGCCATTTCCGCTACAGTCGGAGAAAATTTTATTGAAGAACCAGGTCTGCACCGTACCTTAATGGGTGACGGACTTGCAACCGCATTTGCCGGATTCCTCGGCGGACCTGCCAACACGACATACGGTGAAAATACCGGCGTTCTTGAACTTTCCAAAGTTTATGACCCGCGTGTTATCCGTATTGCGGCATGTTTTTCAATTGTATTGTCCTTTATTCCGAAGTTTTCGGCAATTATTTCAACAATGCCTGCGGCAATTATCGGCGGTGTGTCATTCATGCTCTACGGTATGATTTCCGCTATCGGTGTGAGAAATGTCGTTGAAAATAAGGTAGACCTAACAAAGTCCAGAAACTTAATTATTGCCGGTGTCATCTTTGTCTGCGGACTTGGATTTTCAGACGGCTTGACCTTTACTGTCTTTGGCACTTCAATTACACTGACAGCCCTTGCCGTAGCTGCGATTGCAGGTATTTTCCTCAATGCCGTTTTACCGGGAAATGATTACCAGTTCGGTAAAAATCCGGAGGGTGACAGAAGCCGAGGGGTCTATGTTGCAAACAGCGACAGCGAAGATGAAGCAGAGTAATAAAAAAGATAAAAATGCCGCATTGACGGCGGAATGGAGATTTTTATGAATAAAATGGAAAATGTAACTATTTTTGAACACCCTTTAATCCAGCACAAGATTTCAATCTTACGTGACAAGAGAACCGGTACAAACGAATTTCGTCAGTTAGTTGATGAAATTGCCATGCTGGAAGGCTTTGTAGCGCTTTCAGATTTGCCGGTAGAAGACGTAGAAGTCGAAACGCCGATTGAAACCTGCATGACACCGATGATTGCCGGAAGAAAACTTGCCGTTGTGCCGATTCTTCGTGCCGGACTTGGTATGGTTTCCGGTATTTTAGCGTTAGTTCCGTCCGCAAAGGTCGGACACATCGGTATGTACCGTGACGAAGAAACTCACGAACCGCAGGAATATTACTGCAAACTGCCGGACCCGATTGCCGAAAGAACGATTGTTGTGTGTGATCCGATGTTAGCAACAGGCGGTTCTGCGATTGATGCGATTAACCAGATTAAAAAACACGGCGGCAAAAACATTAAGTTCATGTGCATTATTGCAGCTCCTGAAGGACTCGAAAGACTGCACAGGGAACATCCGGATATCCAGATTTATGTCGGTGCATTAGACAGACAGTTAAACGAAAATGCATACATCTGTCCGGGACTTGGCGATGCAGGCGACAGAATCTTCGGAACAAAATAAGAAATTCTTAAGAAATAAATTGGCTTCAGGTATTGTAATTAAATACATTTTTGCGTATAATCTGCATAGGTAGCAAAGTAATGGTTCACAAAAATGAAATGGAGAAGTACATGAACCCTGAAAATAGACCCATTAGAAGTATTTTTACAGTAATGTCAACTGCCATCCGTACACTGGAAAAGGAAGGACGGCTGACAATGGAGAAAAGCTATATACAGCACGGCTCGACATCTGTTTATGAACATAGTGTAAAAGTAGCTTATACAAGTTTGTATTTTGCAAGACGTTTCCGTCTGAATATTGATGAAAAGTCACTGATCCGCGGTGCATTGCTTCATGATTACTTTCTTTATGACTGGCATGAAAAGGATAAAAGTCATCGACTTCATGGCTTTTATCACCCATCAACAGCTTTAAGAAATGCCAAAGAAGATTTTGATTTGAATCCAATTGAAGAAAATATGATAGCCAGACACATGTTTCCGCTGACCCCGATACCGCCGCGGTATAAGGAAGCATGGATTCTGTGTCTGGCTGATAAATACTGTGCAACAGTTGAAACCCTGTTGCCGCTGCTGATGTGGAAGGTATTACGTGCCCGTATGATTAAAGCTTTATTTCTGAGTTAAGACAGACACAAATGTATACCGTTGATCCATCCAGTTTCCAATGATGCCGATACATTTTCCCATCGTGAAAGCAGCAAGAATTGTTCCGATTCCTAGTCCGTCAAGATGTCCTAAAAGAAATCCTGTCATGCAGGCAGTTACTGTCAGACAGATTACATCAAAAGTAATTTTGATTTTAGGATATCCGACACGGATAATATCGGAAAGTTCCCTTGGAAATAAATCTGTCGGAATAATTGGCAATCCGCATCGGTTGGATAATGCAATTCCAATACAAATCAGAATATAACTTAATACAAAGTATACTATCCGGCACGGTATCGTCTGTGGCAGAATCCCTATCCATAATTCATGGATATCCAAAAATTCCCCGAAAGCAAATCCGACAACAAAGCTGAATAAATACTGTGGTACAAATTTTTTACGTAAAATCATTAATGTAAGCACCAGCAATCCCTGAAACAGATACGTCCAAGTTCCAAGGGATATCTTTGTAAAGACTTCTGAAAATGCAAACGGCACGCTTGAGATTGCTGAAATCCCCGCACCGGAATACAGCATTAATACCACACCAAAGCTGTTAATCAGAACCGCCGCTATCAAAGCCAGCTCCCCGCGCAGTGTCCGCCTGTCCGTTTCCTGAATCATTGTGTCAGCATTATTATTATTCATACTTTTCACCATTCCTGTTCTAAGGCATTTTGCCCTACATATTTGTTTACAGCTTTTCAGTATACAAACGCTTTTTATAAATAACAAATAAATAAATTTCATCAAACTATAGACTGTATCTATTGAATATTATATATTTATCATGATTGGGGACTTTTGTCCCTGGTATCATATATAAATGTAACTGCACATCAGATATTTAGATTTACTACCTGCCGGAGATTACCGGACACACTGGAGGAATTTATTTGAATTTATTTTATTTAAGATACTTTGTGACCCTTGCACACGTCAAACACTATACCAAAGCAGCAGAACAGCTCTGCATTACACAGCCAAGCCTCAGCCACGCCATTGCACAGATGGAAAAAGAACTGGGTGTGCCGTTATTTGAGAAAAATGGCAGAAATACCATGCTCACGCCGTTTGGCAGGGAATTTCTATCGTGCGCGGAGCATACGCTTTCCACGCTTGATGACGGCATTGCTTCCTTACAGCGCAGTGCGCGCGGTTCAGGACTGATTCGTCTGGGCTTTGTCCGTCCGCTGGGGATTGAATTTGTCCCGCACCTTGCGGCAGATTTCTTACGGGCATATCCTGAAAATGATATCCGTTTTACCTTTCATACCGGCATTACCCAGCACCTGTTAGATGATTTGGCACAGCGGAAGGTAGATTTGCTGTTTTGTTCCAAGCCGCAGGACGACTTAAAATTTACCGCCGTTCCGGTTCAGAAACAGGAGCTGGTTGTCATCGTGCCGCAGAATCACCCGCTTGCCGCACGTTCCGCTAAGGACGGTATATGTCTTTCCGACACCGCTTCGTACCCGCACATTTATTTTACAAAGACTTCGGGTATCCGCAGTGTCATTGACGATATGTTCCACAGGGAAAATGTGATTCCCAATATCGTTTACGAAACAGAAGAAGATGAAGTCATTGCCGGACTGGTGGCACAAGACTTCGGTATTGCCGTTGTTCCGTATATGGATTTGCTGTCAAAACTGCCGGTTCGGATTCTGCCGATTCTTTCACCGGATTACGAACGCAATTTTTATCTGGTGCATGACGGTTCCGTGTATATGCCGCCTGCCGTAGAAAATTTCCGCAATTTTGTATTAAACCGCATTTCTTAAAACATTTTGCAAAAAAGTATAAATCTGACATTTCTGTAAAAAATAAGAATATCAAACTTCAAACAGAAAGGGTTCAGATTTATGAAACGATTGGAATGGATAAGCGCCGCTGCCGGAATATTACTGTTATTTATCGCCGGCTTTGGCTGTATCTTTTTCTTTGCTTCAAAGGAAAATACAAAAAATATTACCAAAGAGGAAACCTTTGTCTACCGGGCAGAAACTGACAGCACCAGTCTGGCGGACACCTCTGCCGGCATTTATGCCAACGGAAAAGTACAGACCAAAAAAGAAACCTTTTACCTGATTTACAGTGAAGGCCGCCTGTGCATTTACCGGGGAGATGACAAGATTTTTTACGACTACGCCGATGTAGCGGTAAACCTCATGCCGGTTGAAATACGGGAGCAGTTAAAATACGGTCTGTACATCACCGGAGAGCAGGAGCTTTACGAATTTTTACAGACCTACAGCAGTTAAATATTGCGCCTGTACCTGCGGTCTGTTAAAATATAAAACTGAAAAAACAATAAAGAAACGAGGATTTTTATGACAAAATTAAACAGCCACACCTGTGACTGCATTGTTATCGGCGGCGGCGCCGCGGGCATGATGTCCGCTGTCTGCGCTTCACAGGGCGGTGCATCTGTCATTTTAATAGAACATACGGCACGGCTGGGTTCAAAAATACTCCAGACCGGCAACGGAAAATGTAACTTTACCAACCTGCATATGCAGGCAGACTGTTATCAGAACGGCAATCCTGACTTTGTCATGCAGGTTTTAAATACCTTTCCGGTACAGGATACCCTTGAATTTTTTGAAAATGCAGGCATTTACCACAAGGACAGAAACGGATATGTCTATCCCCATTCGGAAACGGCGGCTTCTTTGCAGTCCGCACTGCGGTATGAAGTCGAACAGAGCGGTGTGACCGTGTTTACCGAACAGTCTGTTCTGTCCGTTGAAAAAAAAGACGGTTCATTTTATGTGACGACCGATACCGACAGCTTCTGCGGCCACGCCTGTATTCTTGCCACCGGCTCAAAAGCCGCACCAAAGACAGGCTCGGACGGCTCAGGCTATACACTTGCCAGAAAATTCGGACACCACATTATAAAACCGCTTCCGGCACTCGTACAGCTTACTTCCGACAATCCGCTGTGCAAAGCGATGTCCGGCGTGCGCAGTACAGGAACGGTTACTGTTTTTGCAGACGGAAATTCTGTTGCTTCGGATACCGGAGAAATCCAGTATACGGACTACGGCATTTCGGGGATTCCCGTATTTCAGGTCAGCCGCTATGCCGTCAAAGCCGCAGACAGTAAAAGAATCGTGACGGCAGTTGTGGATATGCTTCCGGACTTTGAAGCGGAAACCCTTATTACACAATCGATAAAACGCATGTATCAGCATAATACGCAGGATATTGTCACGTTCTTTTCGGGACTGCTTAACAAAAAGCTTGTACAGGCAGTGGCAAAAAGCTGCGGTTATCCAGCCGGTACGACTATGGACGCACTTGGGAAAAAAGGTATTGCAAAAATGATAACAGCTTTTAAAGATTTTTCCTTTGACATTACCGGAAGCCGCTCCTTTGATGCCGCACAAATCTGTCAGGGTGGTGTATCTCTTGAAGAGGTGGATTCCCAGTTCATGCAGTCTCTTTTATGTCCCGGACTTTTCTTTGCGGGAGAACTTTTAGACGTAGACGGAAAATGCGGCGGCTACAACCTGCAATGGGCATGGAGCAGTGGACATCTGGCGGGAACTTCTGCCGCACAGTATTGTATTTCACAGAAAGGAACTCACTATGATTCAAATTAGTCAGATTCGTTTAAAACCGGACAGCCCGGAAACGGCATTACATCAGGCAGTTTACAAGGCACTGCGCCTTTCACCGAAGGATACCTGCCGCATTGAGATTGCAAAGCAGTCCATTGATTCCAGACATAAACCGGATATCTTATACATATACAGTGTGCATGTTTCCGACATTCTGCTTAACGGCAAAAAGCCGGTGGACGAAGCTGCATGGATTAAAAAGTTAAAGAACCGTGACATTACACCGGTTACCAAAAAAGGATACACATTCCCTGCCGTATCAAGGCAGATTTTAAAAGAAGAAGACCGTCCGGTCATTATCGGTTTCGGCCCTGCGGGTATGTTTGCCGCATTAAAGCTTGCCGAAGTAGGACTGCGCCCGATTGTATTTGAGCGCGGTGACAGTATCGGACAGCGTAAAAAAGAAGTCGAGGCGTTCTGGCAGGGCGGCGCACTCAATACCGAATCGAACGTCCAGTTCGGAGAGGGCGGCGCCGGTACATTTTCGGACGGTAAATTAAATACGGCGATTAAAGACCCAACCGGAAGAATCCACGAAGTTTTACGCATATTTGCAGAATTTGGTGCGGATTCGCGGATTTTATATGTGAATAAGCCGCATATCGGAACTGATGTTCTTGCCAAGGTTGTGCAGAATATCCGTAAAAAAATCACTGCCTGCGGCGGCGAGGTGCATTTCCAGACAAAACTCACGGCAATTCATGAAAAAGACGGCGCAGTAAACGGCATTACCGTCTTTGACCGTGCAGAAAACAAATCCTTCACCCACGCCTGTAATACCGTCTGTCTTGCAATCGGTCACAGTGCCAGAGATACCTTTGAAATGCTTCTGGCACAGGGAATCTCCATGCAGCCGAAGGCTTTCGCGGTCGGTGTGCGCATGGAACACCCGCAGTCCTTTATCAATCAGAATGCGTATGGCGACTGCCACTATAAACTGCCTGCTGCCGATTATAAAGTAACGTTTCAGACATCCACCGGCAAAGGCGTGTATTCTTTCTGTATGTGTCCGGGCGGTTACGTGGTCAACGCTTCCTCCGAAAAAGAACGCATTGCCGTAAATGGCATGAGTTATTCGGGCAGAAACGGTGACAATGCCAACAGTGCCATTATCGTCACCGTAACGCCGGAGGATTTCGGCAGTAACATTTTAGACGGCATGCACTTCCAGCGCAGACTTGAAAACCTCGCATGGCGGGAGGGAAACGGCAAAATTCCCGTACAGTTATACGGTGATTTCAAGAACAACCGCATATCGACCGGTTTCGGTGCCGTAACGCCGTCCATAAAAGGCGCGTACACCTTTGGCAACTTAAACCGCGTTTTACCGGAGTTTCTCACAGCACCGTTAAAAGAGGGCATCACCGGATTTTCAACGCGCATTAAGGGATTTGACATGGAAGAAGCCGTGCTTTCGGGTGTTGAAAGCCGGACCTCCAGCCCGGTTCGTATTCTGCGCGGCGACTCCTTACAGTCTGTGACACTTCACGGTCTGTACCCGTGCGGAGAGGGTGCAGGATATGCAGGCGGTATTACCTCTGCCGCCGTTGATGGTTTAAAAATTGCCGAGCAGATTGCCATAAACTAGAAAAAACGTGACATTTTGCCTTAAATGGTGTAAAATAACAAAAGTATGCAAAATATATAGTAGATGAAATTTGGAGAACATAAAAATGAGCAGCATAAGAGAGCGAATGAAAGAGAAGAAACGGATTGTTGTAAAAATCGGTTCTTCTTCCCTCATGCATGATAATACGGGTAAATTAAATTTATTAAAAATCGAAAAACTGGTTCGTATTCTGGTCGATATTAAAAATTCCGGAAAAGACGTTATATTGGTATCTTCCGGTGCAATCGCCGTCGGAAGAAATGCCATCGGTCTGCATGACCGTCCCGATGATTTATCCGTAAAGCAGGCGTGTGCCGCCATCGGACAGGCTAAGCTGATGATGGTTTATCAGAAGATTTTTTCCGAATACAATTCCCTTGCGGCACAGGTTCTGCTGACAAAGACAATTGTGTTAAATCCGGTCAGCCGCCAGAATGCCGAAAATACATTCCGCGAATTGTCAAAGCTTGGGGCAATTCCGGTTGTCAATGAAAATGATACCATTTCGACTTCGGAAATTGAGCAGGTACAGACCTTTGGCGATAATGACCGCCTTTCGGCTGTCGTTGCTTCTATTACCGATGCGGATTTACTGATTCTGTTATCGGATATTGACGGCATGTATACAGATGATCCGCGAACGAATCCGGATGCACGCTTTATTCATTATGTTGAAACCATCGATGACTCACTGATTCAGATGGGCAAGGCAACTTCCGGCAGCAGTGTCGGAACCGGCGGTATGGCATCAAAAATTGCCGCTGCCATGATTGCTGCCAATTCAGGAGCCGATATGGTCATTACCAATGCCAATAACGTAGAAAATATTGTTGGAATTTTAAATGGAGAGGATATTGGCACACTCTTTTTAAATCACCGCAATAAGGATTTTGATTTAAAAGAGCTGATTTAAAACGCTGTGGGAGGAATGAATGGACATCAAACTTGTCAAAAATTTTGAAGAGGGTAATTACATCCCGGTTAATGACCAGCTTCTGCTTCAGGTCGTAGATGCCAATTACCGTCTTGGACGTTTTCCCGGCAAAAAAATTTTTATGCTGAATCCGCTGACAAACGAACGGCTTGAAATCTTACCGGAAATTCATAAATACAATTTGGCAAACATCAGTTATGCAGCAGTTTCCCATAACCATATACTGTTTACATCCGCAAGCAGTATTAATGAAACACAGGTAGAGATTTCTTACTACCGTTACGATGTCAGTACCGGTGCGCATCATATTATCCATACCACCGTGGCAGACCTGACGAAACTCGGCAATGTGCTTTTATTAAAAGCTTTTGTACTGGATGAAAACTACTGTATTTTTGATGAAATTACATATTCCAGAGAAAATTTAAGCAGTACCGGACTGTTTAGCAACGGCATGGGTACACATAAAATGCTTTTAAAAGAAATACAGGAAAATAAAGAGCGTTTACTAAAAGATTCTGTGATTGCCACATCCGGCATTGAAAAACTGATTCCTCTTTCAGGTAATTTATGTATTATCAAACTGGGGAGTCCGATGTTAGAAGAACTGGTTTTTTCTGATACTGCCATACAGCCTTTTAAGCAGAAAGAAATCATCGGCATTGTCAATATCAAGCAGTTTATTTCCGAACTGCTGTTAAATCAGAACAATGCATTTCTGGAAATTTTAGATGAAGGCTCTGAGGAAATTACATTTCCATACATCCGCCAGTATGACAATGATATTGTCTATTCTAAAGTCGATGTTTCAAAAAAAATAGAAGAAGTTATTATATACGATTATGAAACAAAAGTGAAGAAAGTACGCTTAAACAGCAATATTACCAGGATTTCCGATTTGAATCATACGTATATTTTAAATGATACCCCGTATATTATTAAAAATACGGACAAAAATACGCGTTTAATTAATCTGAATACACAGAAAACCGACATTAAATTAAGCGGTGATGTACGTATTAAATTTATCCGCAGGGATTTAATTGTTACGCAGCACCATGTTAAAAAAATGTTTTTTATGCGTAAGGAAAACTATTACATTGAGGTTTTCCGATACCCGGATATGCACCATTCCATTTTTAAGACGCGTGCAAAATATAAAGACTGTATCGCATTTTTTGACGATTTACTGATTTTTACCAATTAGAACAGGAGAACATTTGTATGGTAACACAGGACACTATTAACCGGATTAACGAATTATACCGCAAGTCCAAGGCAGAAGGCTTAACAAGCGCCGAAGCCGAGGAACAGAAGCAGCTTCGTGCAGAGTACGTTGCAGCATTCCGCAACAATTTAAGAGGGACGCTCGATTCCATTAAAATCCAGAACCCGGACGGTTCTATGATTGATGTCAAGAAGCGGCATGAAGAAAAAATGAAGCGGCTGGAGCAGGAAGCATTGGAAAATGCCAGAAAATACGGCAATTAAGACAAAACGAGGCAGTTATGACTAAAGAACAGGCAAGAGTATTTGTAAAAGCAGAAAAAAATAAAATGACACCGGCACAGATTCATGAAAACAGCCGTCAAATCATAGATCGGCTTATTTCACAGGATTTTTTTTACAGCGCAGATACCGTACTTACTTATGTCAGTTACAATCAGGAAGTGGAAACCCATTCCTTTATTGACAATTGTCTTTCCCTGGGCAAAACCGTGCTTGTGCCAAAGGTCTACGGCAGGGATATGAAGTTCCACCGGATTACGACGCTGTCAGAATTAAAGCCCGGCAAATACGGTATTTTAGAACCCGATAATACTGATATCTGTGAACCGGAGCAGGGGCTGATGATTATGCCCGGACTTGCTTTTGATAAAGAACACCACCGTGCCGGATATGGCGGCGGATTTTACGACCGCTATTTAGAACAGCACCCGGCATTTTACAAAGCCGCTGTAGCTTTTTCTTTTCAGATTGTAGACCATATCGAAACCGAAAGCTACGACTTAAAACCGGATTGTATTATTACTGAACAGGCGGTTCTGTAACAACAGACGAAAATGCCTGCAAAATAAAGAATCGTAAAAATATAAAAATTTTATGGAGGGCAGAAAAAATATGGAAACACTTACCGTAATGGGACAGCGTGCAAAAACAGCCGCCGCCCAGCTTGCAAAAACCGGAATCACCGAACGCAATAATGCTTTAAAAGCAGCTGCAGATGCACTGCTTGCAAAACGTGATACCATTCAGGCTGCCAATGCAAAAGACATTGAAGCCGCAAAGAAAAATCAGATGAAACCGGCAATGATTGACCGTCTGACACTGACCGATGCCAGAATTGAAGGCATGGCAGAAGGCTTGTATCAGATTGTGCAGTTAGATGACCCGATTGGTGAAATCACTTCCATGAAGCAGCGTCCAAACGGTCTAATGATTGGTAAAAAAAAGGTGCCGTTAGGTGTTATCGCCATTATTTATGAATCCCGTCCAAATGTTACTGCCGATGCTTTCGGACTGACTTTAAAATCCGGCAATGCCGTTATTTTAAGAGGTGGCAGTGATGCGATTCACTCCAATACGGCAATTGTTTCCGTAATTACCGAAAGCCTGAAAGAATGTGGTATCAATCCGGATGCTATCCAGCTGGTTACCGATACCGACAGGGCGCTTGTTACAGAATTAATGCATATGAATAAATATATTGATGTCATTATTCCGAGAGGCGGTGCCGGACTTATTCAGAATGTCGTCCAAAACAGCACCGTTCCGGTCATTGAAACAGGAACCGGAAACTGCCATATTTATGTGGATGAATATGCAGACTTCAAGATGGCGGAAGATATTATTTTCAATGCAAAGACACAGCGTATCGGTGTCTGCAATGCCTGTGAATCTTTAGTTGTCCACAGTAAGATTGCCGGTGAATTTATCCCGCAGCTGGTTGACCGCTTAAAATTAAAAAACGTTGAAATCCGTGGTGATGAACGTGCAATGGCTGCCGACTCACGGATTGTTCCGGCAACGGAAGAAGACTGGGGAACAGAATACTTAGATTACATCATTTCATTAAAGGTTGTGGATTCCATTGATGAAGCAATTGCACACATTAACCGCTATAATACCGGTCATTCCGAGGCCATTATCACAAAAGATTATGACCACGCACAGCAGTTTTTAAATGAAATTGATGCCGCCGCTGTCTATGTTAATGCATCTACACGTTTTACAGATGGATATGAATTCGGCTTCGGTGCGGAAATCGGTATCAGCACACAAAAGATTCACGCACGCGGTCCGATGGGACTGGATGCGCTGACCACTTCCAAATATGTCATTTACGGAAACGGACAAGTCCGGAAGTAGCCTTGAAAGATTTACAGGTAATTTTAATGCCGTCTGACGGCAGAATGGGGAATTGTAATGATAAAAAGTGTTAAAGATTTAAAAGCGTATGAAGATGTCTTTACGCTGATTGATGAATGTACTGATAACTATGTGTTCGTTTATGATTTAGAAAATGATTTGTTTCATATAAGTAAATCCGCACTGGATACTTTTACTTTGGAAGAGGAACATATCAAATTAGCTTCCAGCGCTTTGAAACCTCTGGTTTATCCAAAAGACTGGGACAGGCTGGCTGCTGATATCCGTGCCGTGCGCAATCAGGAAAAAGCACAGCACAATCTGGAGTACCGCCTGATTACCAAAGATGATGAAATTATATGGGTAAGCGGAAAAAGCCGTACCTTTTTTAATGAAAATGGTGAGCCTTTCATGCTGATAGGCTGCATTTGCGAAATCGGAAAGCATAACAAATACGACAATATCACAAGCCTTTACTGTGAAGATGTGTTAAAAGAGCGTTATGCCCTTGCAAAAATCGCAGAGCCGCAGCCTGTTACCGGCACGATATTGTTAATCGGCATTGACAATTTCCGCGAAATCAATGAAAAATACGGTACCAAAATGGGCAACATTCTGCTTGCCGGTGTTGCAGAGGCAATTGCCGTCTGCTGCAAAGACCGTGAAAATGTATTCCGTTTCCACGGGGATGAATTTGCCGTGATTTTAAAAGAACAGCCGTCATGTACCACCGCCGATGCGAAAAAATTGTATAAAACTATCCGTAGAAAGATTGATTCTTCAATTGAAAAAAACGGGTATCATATGTTTTTCACGATTTCCGGTGGTGCGGCTTCCTTTAATACACAGGAGGATTCTTACGAAGATGTTTTAAAAAATGCCAAATTTGCACTGCATGTTTCAAAATTAAATGGTAAAAACACCTTTACACCATATTCAGAAGATGAATATCTTTCCTATATCCGCAGAATTGATATTCAGGAAGAATTAAGAAAATGTGTGGAAAATGATTTTAAGGGCTTTGAAGTCTATTACCAGCCAATTATGAAACCGCAGACGAACACCCTCTACGGCTCGGAAGCCTTAATCCGCTGGCACAGTGAGAAATACGGTTTTATGTCACCGGTTGATTTCGTTCCACTGCTTGAAGAAAGCGCCTTAATCATCCCGCTCGGCAAATGGATTATTGAAAATGCGGTACGGCAGTGTAAAGCATGGGTTTCGGTTTATCCGGATTTTATAATGAATATTAACCTGTCCTTTGTACAGATTATTAAAAGTGATATTTTAAAAGACGCGGTAGAATTACTGGAACAGTATGAACTCTCTGCCGAACATGTTGTTTTTGAGGTCACGGAAAGCGGCGAGCTGGAAAATAATACTGCCGTAAAGCATGTGTTAAATTCTTTTAATAACAAAAGCTTAAATCTTGCCATTGACGATTTCGGAACGGGCTATTCTAACCTGCGCTATATCCGCGATATGATGTTTGGCATTATCAAAATCGACCGTCTGTTTATCAAAGATATTAATGAAAGCAGCCAAAACTACACACTTGTCAAGTATGTAACGGAAATGGCGCACAACTTTAACATCAAGGTCTGCGTGGAAGGTGTCGAAACGCAGGAAGAATACGACAAGGTCATGACATTAAAACCAGACTGTATTCAGGGCTTTTTCTACGGCAAACCGATGAATGCCGGAAATTTTGCCGCCAGCTATATTTAACAGCAGAGTCAAATCTACAAAATTTCATTGTAGATTTGACTTTTTTTATGGAATTCAGTAAAATTATGAGTTGACGGTTTTAAACTGATACAATGACAGATTATAGAAATAAGGAGTATTTTAAATGGGCAATATTGCACTTACCGATGTTATTCCACAGGATTCCCTGGAACGACAGTTATATTTTATAGAAAAATGCAAAGCTTATGTAGCAGACTTACAGGAAAAGTTAGGACGTCCCTTAACCTGCTGTACCCAGACGTTTGGGTGTCAGATGAATGCAAGGGACTCTGAAAAGCTTCTTGGTATTTTAACGGAAATCGGCTATGTTCCGGTTGAAACAGAAGAAGCCGACCTCGTGCTTTACAATACCTGTACCGTCCGTGAAAATGCCAACCTGCGTGTATACGGACGTCTTGGCCACTTAAACGGCTTAAAAAAGAAAAATCCGCATATGATTATCGCGCTGTGCGGCTGTATGATGCAGGAAACACAGGTTGTTGAAAAAATCAAGCAGTCTTACCGCTTTGTCGACATTATGTTCGGTACATTCAACATTTTCAAGCTGGCAGAACTGCTCTACAGCAGATGGACACAGGAAGACCAGATTATCGACATCTGGGACAGCACAAAAGAAGTGGTGGAAGAACTGCCGACTATGCGTAAATATCCGTTTAAATCCGGTGTTAATATTATGTACGGCTGTAACAACTTCTGCAGTTACTGTATCGTGCCATATGTGCGCGGCCGCGAAAAGAGCCGTGAGCCGAAAGAAATTATCATGGAAATTGAACGTCTTGTAAAAGACGGTGTCAAGGAAGTCATGCTTTTAGGACAAAATGTTAATTCTTACGGTAAAAATCTTTCTGTTCCGGTTACATTTGCAGAATTATTACAGGAAGTGGAAAAGATTGACGGCTTAGAGCGTATCCGTTTTATGACACCGCATCCGAAGGATTTATCCGATGACTTAATTGACGTTATGAGCAAGTCCAAAAAAATCTGCAACCACGTACACCTTCCGGTGCAGTCGGGCAGCAGCCGTTTATTAAAGCTGATGAACCGTAACTACACAAAGGAGCATTATCTGGAACTGGTTGACAAAATCCGCAGTAAAATGCCGGACGTATCCCTGACAACCGATATTATTGTCGGCTTTCCGGGTGAAACAGAAGAAGATTTTGAAGAAACCTTAGATGTTGTAAGAAAAGCAAAATACGACAGTGCGTATACCTTTATCTATTCAAAGCGTACCGGAACACCTGCTGCCGCAATGGAAAATCAGGTACCGGAAGATGTTGTTAAAAACCGCTTCAACCGGTTATTAGAAACCGTAAATGAAGTGTCCCGCTCTATCAGTAACCGCTATGAAGGCACGGTACAGCAGGTACTTGTTGAAGACGTGGACGACCATGATGCAAGCTATGTCACAGGCCGCATGACCAACAACATTTTAGTTCATTTTCCGGGTTCAAAGGATTTAATCGGAACACTTATCAATGTACGGCTGACAGAATGCCGTGGCTTTTACTATATGGGTGAACAGGAGAACGCATAATGGCTGAATACTCACCGATGATGCAGCATTATTTAAAAACAAAGGAAGAATATAAAGACTGTATCTTATTTTACAGACTGGGTGACTTCTATGAAATGTTTTTTGATGATGCACTTGTCGTATCAAAAGAACTGGAACTGACACTGACCGGAAAAGACTGCGGACAGGCAGAACGCGCGCCGATGTGCGGAATCCCGTTTCATGCTGCCGAAACCTACTTAAACAGACTGGTTGCCAACGGACACAAGGTTGCCATCTGTGAACAGGTCGAAGACCCGAAGCAGGCTAAAGGCATTGTAAAACGGGAAGTCATCCGCATCGTTACACCCGGCACGAATTTAAATACACAGGCTTTAGACGAAACCAAAAACAACTATCTGATGAGCATTGTCTATCTCGGTGAGAAAATCGGTGTATCGATTGCAGATTTTTCAACCGGAGATTACTTTGTAACCGAACTGTCTTCCGGCAGTGAACTGATTGACGAAATCAATAAATTTGTTCCGTCAGAAATCATTACCAATGAATACTTTTCAATGAGTGGTATTGATTTAACTGCTGTCAATGACAAATTGGGCATTACCATGTCCACGCTGGATAGCTGGTATTTTGATGAAGATACCTGTATTAAAAAGCTGCTGACTCATTTTAAGGTCGGCGTACTGGACGGCCTTGGCTTAAAGGATTATACCGCCGGAACAATTGCCGCAGGCGCATTGCTGTTATATCTATATGAAATGCAAAAGGGCAGTGTAGACCACATTACCTCAATAGTGCCGTACACTACCGGAAAATATATGCTGATTGACAGTTCCTCAAGACGAAATCTGGAACTGGTTGAAACCATGCGCGAAAAACAGAAAAAAGGCTCGCTTTTATGGGTGCTTGACAAAACTAAAACCGCCATGGGTGCGCGTGCGTTACGCTCCATGATTGAACAGCCGCTGATTAATAAAGAAGACATTTTAAAGCGGCAGGCAGGTATCGAGGAGTGTAACAACCGTGCAATAGACCGCGAAGAAATCCGCGAATACTTAAATCCGGTGTACGATTTAGAGCGAATTATGACAAAAATCAGCTGTAAATCCGCAAACCCACGTGATTTGATTGCATTCCGTAATTCACTTGAAATGCTTCCGCACATAAAGAAGCTTATCGGCACAATGGAAAGTGACCTTTTCGCCGAATGTTTTGCAAATTTAGACGACCTTGCAGATATATATTCGCTGATTTCCTCTGCAATCGTAGAAGAACCGCCGATTACCATCCGTGAAGCCGGTATTATCAAAGAAGGCTTTTCCAAAGAAGCCGATGAACTGCGCCGCGCCAAAACCGAAGGTAAAGAGTGGCTTGCGCAGCTAGAAGCAAGAGAAAAAGAAGCAACCGGCATTAAAAATTTAAAAGTCAAATACAATAAGGTCTTTGGTTATTACTTAGAAGTAACAAACTCCTTTAAGAATTTAGTTCCGGCAGACTGGGTGCGCAAGCAGACTTTAACCAATGCGGAACGGTACACCACCGATGAATTAAAGAAGCTTGAAGACGTTATTTTAGGGGCGGAAGATAAGCTTTGCAGTCTGGAATACGACTTATTTAACGAAGTCCGTGACAGCATTGCCGCCGAAGTACGCCGTATCAAATCCACTGCCCGCGCGATTGCGGAAATCGATGTCTATACGGCACTTTCCGTTGTCGCACAGCAGTACAACTATGTAAAACCGGCGATTAACGAAAAAGGCATTATTGACATTAAAAACGGCAGACACCCGGTTGTCGAAAAAATGATCCGCAACGATATGTTTGTCGCCAACAATACATACCTTGACAATGCAAAGAACCGCATTTCCATTATTACAGGGCCGAACATGGCTGGTAAGTCCACTTATATGCGCCAGACGGCTTTAATCGTTCTGATGGCACAAATCGGTTCGTTTGTTCCGGCACAGGAAGCCAATATTGGTATTGTAGACCGCATTTTTACGCGTGTCGGAGCTTCCGATGACTTAGCTTCCGGTCAGTCTACATTTATGGTGGAAATGACGGAGGTTGCCAATATCCTGCGCAACGCTACACCAAAGAGCCTTCTGATTTTGGATGAAATCGGACGCGGAACGAGTACATTTGACGGATTAAGCATTGCATGGGCCGTTGTTGAGTATATCGCAAATACTAAGTTGCTTGGCGCCAAGACGCTGTTTGCCACACACTACCACGAACTGACCGAACTGGAAGGTACATTAGACGGTGTCAACAACTACTGCATTGCCGTTAAAGAAAACGGCGATGACATCGTTTTCCTGCGTAAAATCATTAAAGGCGGCGCGGATAAAAGTTACGGTATCCAGGTTGCCAAGCTTGCAGGCGTACCGGATACGGTTATCGAACGTGCAAAGGAACTGGTTGCCGATTTATCCGATGCGGATATTTCACTGAAAGCCCGTGATATTGCGCAGTATTCCAAGAAACAGGAAAAACTGGTAGATTCATATAAAAAAGTGGATGATTTAGAGGTAAAGCAGATGTCACTTTTTGATACAGTCAATAATGATGATATTATCGAAGATATTAAGGCACTCGACATCAGTAATATGACACCGATTGATGCCTTAAATACGTTATATAAATTACAAGGCAGGGTAAAAAACCGCTGGTAAACGTTAACTACCGAGAAACGGCTTATAAAGCAGATTAGAAAGAAGGTGTAAAAATGCCGATACAGGTACTCGATCAAAGTACAATTAATAAAATTGCCGCCGGAGAAGTGATTGAACGTCCTTCTTCGGTTGTAAAGGAACTTGTAGAAAATGCGATTGATGCCGGGGCAACCGCCATTACCATAGAGATTAAAGAGGGCGGTATTTCTTTTATCCGCATTACCGATAACGGAAGCGGTATTGCGCCCGAAGAAATCAAACTGGCATTTTTGCGCCATTCCACAAGTAAAATCAAATCCATTGAAGATTTAATGAATGTTTCCTCCTTAGGTTTCCGCGGAGAGGCTCTCTCAAGCATTGCCGCTGTTTCACAGATTGAACTGGTGACAAAAACGGCGGACAGCTTTACCGGTATCCGATACGTGATTGAAGGCGGAAAGGAAATCAGCTTTGAAGAAGTCGGCGCACCGGACGGAACGACATTTATGATCCGTAACCTGTTTTTTAACACACCTGTGCGCCGTAAATTTTTAAAGACGGCGGCAACCGAAGCCGGATATATCAACGCGCTGTTAGAACATCTGTCCCTGTCACACCCTGACATTTCTTTCCGTTTTATCAGCAACAACCAGAACCGTCTGCATACGTCTGGCAACATGAATTTAAAGGATATTATTTATTCCGTGTACGGACGGGACATTACCAAAAATCTGATTGAACTGGATGTATCCACGCAGGATATCCACATCACGGGATTTATCGGAAAGCCCGCAATCTGCCGCGGCAACCGTGGATTTGAAAATTATTACATTAACGGCAGATATATTAAAAGCCACATTATTACAAGGGCTATAGAAGAAGCGTACCGCGGTTTTATTATGCCGCATAACTATCCGTTTACGGCACTGCATTTTCAGATTAACCCGTCCATTTTAGATGTCAATGTACATCCGACCAAAATGGAGCTTCGTTTTTCCAAAAATGAGTTTGTCTATCAGTTTGTGCTGGATGCGATTACCGATGCCTTAAATCGGCGGGAGTTAATCCCGGAGGTTAAGCCGTCCGATACGGTTACGGAAAGTGCTATGCAGAACACAACCACACAACAGAACGCTTCCGCACAGACGGAACCGCCTATACCGTCCATGTCTGTGCAAAAACCTTCACGTCTGCCTGAACCGTTTGAAGCAGAACGTCTGCCCGATCCGGCAGAAAAATCACTTTCCGACACCGTGTCAGAAAGCGTTACTCCATACGGCACACACAACACACAAAGCAGACAAAACATACAAAACATACAAAATACACACAATACACAAAATGTGCAGGACTCACAGAATACACAACAAACAGCAAAACCGGCAGAGCAGATGAATCTGTTTGAAGACAAGCTTTTAGATGTGAATCACAAACAGGATTACCGCATTATCGGACAGTTGTTTGACACTTACTGGCTCATTGAATTTGAAGATTCATTTTACATGATGGACCAGCACGCTGCCCATGAAAAGATTTTATATGAACGGCTGATGAAGCAGTTCCATGAAAAAACCTATCACTCGCAGATGATTATGCCGCCGGTCATTTTAACGCTTAGTCTTCGTGAAGAACAGATTTTAAAAGAAAACTGGAAGACTTTTACAGCACTCGGCTATGAAATCGAGGAGTTTGGCGGAAAAGAATATAAAGTGACCGGACTTCCGGCAGAACTGCCGACCGTGATTGACTGCAAGCAGCTTCTGATTGAACTAATTGACACGATTGCGGACGAATCTGCCACCCACGACCCGGAGCGTATTACGGAAAAGGTGGCATCCATGTCCTGCAAGGCGGCAGTCAAAGGCAATAACCGTCTTTCATTTAAAGAAGCCGAGGAACTCATGCGCGAATTAATGGAAGCCGAAAATCCATACAACTGCCCACACGGAAGACCGACACTGATTAAAATGACCAAATACGAAATTGAACGGAAATTCAAGCGGATTCTATAAAAAATCCTGCGGAATGGAGATAAGGGTAAAAAATCCTTAAATCTAAGATTTTTTACCCAACAGTATTGTGCCGCAGGCGTCACAAAACTGCCCTTATCGCAGAACTGAATAAATTCAGTTCGCGATTCCTCCGGCATTAAATGCCTGCGGAATGGAGATTGATATGAAAAATCCTTTAATAATTCTTACCGGTCCGACCGCTGTTGGTAAAACTGCTCTGTCCATTAACCTTGCAAAGGCTGTGAACGGTGAAATCATCAGTGCGGACTCTATGCAGATTTATAAAGAAATGAATATCGGCACGGCAAAGATTCTGCCGGAAGAAATGCAGGGTGTCCCGCATTTTCTTGTAGACGAATTAAATCCCGATGAAGAATTTAATGTCACGGTCTTTCAGAAAAAAGCCAAAGAAGCCATGGCAGATATTTACAGCCGCGGGAAAATCCCGATTTTAGTCGGCGGCACCGGATTTTATATCCAGTCTGTTTTATATGATATTTCATTTACGGAAAGCGGACAGACCGATGCGTACCGTGAAAGCCTGTACCAGCTTGCCGCAGAAAAGGGTGCAGAATATCTGCACGCACGGCTTATGCAGGTAGATTCTGCCGCCGCGCAGGCAATCCACCCCAATAACGTCAAACGTGTTATAAGGGCACTAGAGTATTTTCACCAGACGGGAGAGCGCATTTCCGAACACAATGAAGAAGAAGCCGCAAAAACTTCTCCTTACAACTACATTTATTTTGTGTTAAATAATGACCGTGCCGTCTTATATGACCGCATTAACAAGCGGGTTGATACCATGTTTGATGCGGGGCTGGTAGAAGAAGTGACCGCCCTGCGTGATAAAGGATACTCAAGGAATCTTGTATCCATGCAGGGCATCGGTTATAAAGAAATTTATGCAAGTCTGGACGGAGAGTACGATTTAGACCGTGCCCGCTACATTATCAAACGGGATACCAGACATTTTGCCAAGCGGCAGATTACATGGTTTAAACGGGAAAAAGATGTTACCTGGATGAATTACCCGGACTATAATAATTCACAGGCAGAAATGCTTGACGCGATGTTAAAAATGATAAAGGAAAGAGGAATCATAAAGAGATGAATACAACAAAAGAAATGTATATCCGGCAGATGGGAATTGATGAAAAAGTATATGACTACAGTCAGACACTGCTTGAAAATTTAAAAGAGCGTTTCGCAAAAATTGATGAAACCGCAGAATATAATCAGATGAAAGTCGTTGCCGCCATGCAGAAAAACCACGTGGCTGAAATGCACTTAAACGGCACCACCGGCTACGGCTACAACGATGACGGCAGAGATACCTTAGAGCAGGTTTATGCTGATGTCTTCCACACGGAAGCGGCGCTTGTCCGTCCTCAGATTATGTGCGGTACACACGCATTAAATATTGCACTGTCTGCCAATTTAAGACCGGGAGATGAACTGCTTTCACCTGTCGGCAAGCCATATGATACCATGGATGAAATTATCGGTATCCGTCCTTCAAAGGGCAGTCTTGCCGAATATGGGGTTACTTACAGCCAGGTGGATTTGCTGCCAGACGGCGATTTTGACTATGAGGGTATTAAAAATGCAATTAATGAACGTACAAAGCTTGTCACAATCCAGCGTTCCAAAGGCTATGCCAGCCGTCCGACACTTTCCGTTGCAAGAATCGGAGAGCTGATTGCCTTTATTAAAAATATCCGTCCCGACATCATCTGCATGGTCGATAACTGCTACGGCGAATTCGTAGAGCGCATTGAGCCGTCAGAAGTCGGCGCCGATATGATTGTCGGTTCACTGATTAAAAATCCGGGCGGCGGGCTTGCTCCTTGCGGTGGCTACATCGCCGGTACAAAAGAATGTGTGGAGCAGGCGGCTTACCGTTTATCCTCACCGGGGCTTGGAAAAGAAGTCGGTGCAACACTCGGTGTCAACCAGTCCTTCTATCAGGGATTATTCCTTGCGCCGACCGTTGTTGCAGGTGCTTTAAAGGGTGCGATTTTTGCTGCAAATGCTTACGAAAAGTTAGGCTACAAGGTCATTCCTGACAGTACCGAGAGCCGCCACGATATTATTCAGGCAGTTGAATTAAACACACCGGAAGCACTGATTGCATTCTGTCAGGGAATTCAGGCAGCTGCCCCTGTTGACAGCTTTGTATCTCCTGAGCCGTGGGCAATGCCGGGATATGATTCCGATGTCATCATGGCAGCAGGCGCATTTGTACAGGGTTCTTCCATTGAACTAAGTGCTGACGGTCCGCTTCGTCCGCCATATACAGCGTTCTTTCAGGGTGGACTGACATGGTACCATGCAAAATACGGCATTATGATGAGTATGCAGAAGTTATACGAAGCCGGAATTTTGTCTTTTTAATATCATTGTCGAAAAAAGACGAACTTCTTTGAAAGAAAAATGGCAATTATTTGTATACATTAAAAATATTCTATGCTATAATTCAAGTTGGTTTAGTCTGATACAGACAGAAATGGAGAAACATGAGCAATATATCAAAGTATAAGAACGGCTGGTTTTTACTGCTGTTTATTATGATTGGCATTGTACTGGGCGGTCTGATTGCAGAGTCCACTGCCGGAATTGAATCTTTAAGCTGGCTGTCATATGGCAATACCTTTGGGCTGGACAGCCCTTTAGTCATTAATCTGGGGGTGCTTGTCATTACATTTGCATTGCAGATTAAGATTACCATTGCAAGTATTATTGGCGTGATACTCGCAATCATTATTTACAAGGTTGTATAGCAGCCTGTACAAGGATTATCCGTTTGTCCGGAAAGGGCAGACCTATGAACACAAAAAACAACTGTATACGCACAGAAAAAACGGATACCGTTTTACGTCCTTATGAAAAATGCCTTACACTCGGTGCAGAAACGCTTTCCGATGCCGAACTGCTGGCTGTCATTTTAAGGACAGGCGTATCCGGCATGAATTCCATTGAACTTGCACAGCACATTTTTTCTGTGTGCTGCAGGTCAAAGGGCTTACTGGGGCTTTCATCCATCACGATTCCTGAACTGCTAAAAATCAGGGGTGTGGGAAAAGTCAAGGCCGTACAGATTAAATGTATCTGTGAACTGTCACGGCGCACAGCCAAGCAGTGTGCTTCCGCAAAGCTGAAATTCACCGAACCGGAAGCCATCGCTGCCTATTATATGCAGGATCTGCGGCTTTTAGAAAAAGAACATATGATTCTTGTTCTGCTTGACAGTAAATGCCGTAAAATTGCAGACACCGTACTTTCCGTCGGTACCGTCAATGCTTCACTTGTAACGCCGAGAGAAGTTTTTGCGGAAGCCTTAAAGTACAATGCCGTTTCTGTTGTGCTGCTTCACAATCATCCAAGCGGTGATGCAGCACCCAGCCACAATGATATTGCGGTAACGGACAGAATCGTGCAGGCAGGAAAAATTTTAGGAGTTCAGGTCATCGACCACATTATTATCGGTGACAATACGTATACCAGTCTGAAAGAAAAAGAATATATGTAGACGAAAGGAGTCCAAAAATGGGACAGAATATTTATGGTGTAGACATCGGTACCAGCAACTTTAAAATGTGCTGTAAAGATAAGGATAAGATTATCAATGAGAAAAATATCATTGCAATTGCAAATAAGAAAGATATTTTAGCATTCGGTGACGAAGCATATGAAATGTATGAGAAAGCACCAGAACACATTGAAGTTTCCTTCCCTGTAAAATTTGGTGTTATCGCCGATATTGAAAATATGCAGACACTGCTTCTTCGTTTCTTCAACAAAATGAATGACGATAAGAAATTTACAGGTAACACAGACTTTTATATTGCCGTTCCAACGGATGTAACAGAAGTAGAAAAGAGAGCTTTTTATGAACTGGTTGCTGATTCCAAGGTGAAGGCAAAGAATATCTATATCGTAGATAAGCCCGTTGCCGATGCCATCGGTGCCGGATTAGACGTTACCAAATCAAAGGGTATCATGATTGTCAACATCGGTGCTGAAACAACAGAAATTTCCGTTCTTTCATTAGGTGGCATTGTTATCAGCAAATCTGTTAAAATCGGCGGTAACAAGTTAGATGACAGTATTATCAGTGCTGTCAGAAAAGTATACAACCTGATTATCGGAAGTAAAACCGCAGAAGCCTTAAAAAAAGAACTCGGCAGTGCCGTACAGGCAGAAGAAACTTTTGCGCCGGGCTTTGGACGTAACGTGCTTTCAGGACTGCCTGTCAGCGTAGATATTTCATCTGATGTAATTTATTCAGCTGTAGTAGACCCGCTGCACTCCATTATGGATTCTATTAAAGTCATCCTGGAGCGCACTCCACCGGAACTGGCAGCTGATATTATCAAAAATGGTATTTATGTATCCGGCGGAACATCCAATATCCGAAATCTGGAGAAGTTTATCCATCAGGAAACAAACCTTGCCGTAAATATTGTAGAAAATCCGGCTGAAAGTGTTGTCAGAGGTCTGATGGGTGTTGTCAGCAATCCGGATTTTGCCGGTGTCGCATACACACCACAGGATAAAAATTACGACTAAGTAAAAATCCATTTCAGAAATGAGGAGAATCATGAGAAAAAAGCTTGCTTCATTCATGAATTCAAAATATATACTGATCGGTTTATCCGCACTGTGTCTGCTTTTTATCGCAACCAGCTTTTTTACGGATAAACTGACAACCCCGCTTCGGAATGCCATTTCAACAGTGGTAATTCCGGTACAGCGCGGTATGAACTATATCGGATTATGGATATCCGACAAGTATGATACCTTACAGGAAATCAGCACAGTGCTTGAAGAAAACAAAGACTTACAGGCAAAGGTTGACGACCTGACAGAGGAAAACAACCAGCTAAAGCAGGACAGCTATGAATTAGACCGCCTGCGCGATTTATATGAACTGGATGAAAAATATCCTGGATACAACAAAGTCGCAGCCCGCGTTGTCGGTACAACTTCCGGCAACTGGTATAGTACTTTTACTATTGATAAAGGCAGCAATGACGGCATTGAAAAAGATATGAATGTCATTGCTGGCGGCGGTCTTGTCGGTATTATTACGGAAGTCGGTCCGAATTATGCACAGATTAAAACAGTGATTGAAGATAACAGCTATGTCAGCGGCATGTTAATTGACACCGGAGATACCTGTATTGTAAAAGGCGATATTGAATTAATGGATACGGGACTGATTCATCTTTCCGGCTTTGCAAACAGTGTCACTGTAAGAAACGGCGATAAAATCGTAACCTCCAATATCAGTGATAAATATCTTCCGGGTATTCTCATTGGCTATACAAAGGATGTTACCGCAGATGCCAACAATCTGACACAGGCAGGGTACTTAGTTCCTGCTGTAGATTTTGGACATTTGCAGGAGGTTCTGATTATTACACAGAAAAAGAATTCATAATAAATAGGAGATGGGTATGAAACGGAAAATCGGAGAATTGATTTTAATCATATTTTTCTACCTTTTGCAGGTCACACTCGGCAGAGTGATTGCAATCGGCGGCATTAAACCGAATCTGCTGATTATTCTTCCGGTATTATTCGGTTTCCTTCATGGAAAAAATGAAGGAATGTATGTAGGTTTTTTTGCCGGATTTTTTTATGATTTATTTTTCTCGGGACTGTTTGGTTTTACTTCCCTTGTATTTGTATACATAGGATACTGCTCCGGCATTTTTTATCAGAAATACGAAGAAACAGAAATGTTGATTCCTCTTGGCTTATTACTGGCAGGAGATTTCTGTTTCGGTTTTCTGTCCTATGTCGGTAACTTTTTACTGCACAACCGGTTGAATGCAATGTATTACATTTCACGCTTTATTCTGCCGGAGGTTGTGTACACACTTTTGATTGCCGTCATTTTATACAAGCCGGTAATCTTTTTAAATAAGCACTTAAATCCTACGGATAAAAGGAGAATCAGTAAAGTTGATTAAAGATATTTTTGATTATGTGATTAGTTTATTAAAATCAAGACTGTTTCCATTAATTATGGTATTTGTCCTGATTGTAGTGGTTTTAATTAACCGTTTATTTTCACTCCAGATAATCAAAGGCGCTTCTTATGTAACAGATTTAACGGACTCCATCCAGAAAAATATGAGCGTTGCTGCTACGCGCGGAAGAATTTACGACAGAAACGGTGTTTTACTTGCCTATAATGAACTTGCTTATGCTGTAAAAATCAGTGACAGTGGTACATATTCTGATAAAGACGGTATGAAAGCAACCGATATTAAAAATGCAACTGTCAATAATGCCATCAACCGTACTCTTGAAATTATCGAAGAAAAGGGCGACCAGTATTCAACAGATTTTAAAATCAGCTATGCAGGTGACGGAATGTACGAATTTAATGTATCCAATTCTGCCGTGCTGCGTTTTAAAAGAGATGTTTACGGTGTTACTTCCGTAGATAAATTATCCGATGAGCAAAAGGCGGCAACTGCCAATGAAATGATGGACTACCTGTTTGACCGGTATGGTGTGGATACCGCAGCGTTTACCCCGGAACATATTCTGGAGATTTTAAGCCTGCGCCTTTCCATGTCGGCAAACTCTTACAACCGTTATATGTCCTTTACAATTGCCAACGAAGTTTCTAATGAAACGGTTGCAGCGATTCTTGAAAATTCCGATGAACTGGTAGGCGTTACCGTTGAAGAACAGTATGTGCGGCATTATGTTGACAGTACATACTGCTCCCAGATTATCGGCTATACCGGTACGGTATCAGAAACTGAACTTGCCACATTAAAGGCAGAAGATGATTCTTACGAAGCCAATGACATTGTTGGTAAGACCGGCATTGAACAGACCCTCGAATCCGAACTTGCGGGAGAGAAGGGTTCTAAAGAAGTCTATGTTGATACCGTCGGGCGTATTACAGAAGTCATTGACGAAACCGATGCAGCTGCGGGACATGATGTTTACCTGACCATTGATATAAATCTGCAAAAGCAGATTTATACGGCAATTGAAGATAAGCTGGTAGAAATTCTGCTTTCCAACATTGTCAGTAACGATACGAAATACGCCTATAGTTCTACAACCGGAAATGTATCCCACGTATACATTCCTATTAAGGAAGTTTATTTTGCGCTGATTGACAATAATTTAGTATCAATGTCTAAAATTGCAGAAGGTGACACGGAGAATGAACGCAGTGTATACAGTTCATTTTTATCAAAACAGGATTCTGTCATGAGCTGGCTGTCTTCCGAACTCTTAGACGGCAATACACCGTATGGAAGCCTTTCAGAGGAAAATCAGGTTTATGTATGGTATGTCTATGAAATGCTGATGAACGAAGGTGTTTTAAATAAAGACTCCATTGATACATCCAATGATGTATACACAGCATGGACAGACAGCAATTCTGTCAGCATCCGACAGCTATTGACGGAGAGTATTTCAAACGGCTGGATTGATATGTCTGCACTGACTTCACAGTCTTATACCAGTCTGGAAGAATCCTACGAACTTCTGACAGACTATATTGTGTCCAATTTGCAGACAGACACAGCATTCTTTAAGAAACTGTACAAATACATGATTCAGAATGAACAGCTTTCCGGCAGACAGGTCTGCATGCTGTTATATGAGCAGGGCTATTTAACCGATGACGGCTCTTATGCCTCCCTTTCATCCGGTGCTGTATCCGCTTATGATTTTATGTACAATGCCATTCAGACCAAGAAAATTACACCGGGTGAGCTTGCCCTGCAGCCTTGCTCCGGCTCCTGTGTCATCACAGACCCGAACAACGGCGATATTTTAGCGCTGGTTTCTTACCCAAGCTACGATAATAACAAATTATCCGGTACGATTGATACAGAATATTACAACAAGCTGTCTAACGACAATGCCAAATCGCTTTTCAACTGGGCAACCCAGTCCCAGTCCGCACCGGGTTCTACGTTTAAACCGTGTTCCTCTATTGCTGGACTGGATACCGGTATTATTTCAACTGGCACAGTATTTAACTGTTCCGGTGCATTTACAGAAGTAACACCTTCTCCAAAGTGCTGGAGATTATCCGGTCACGGCGGTGAAACCGTTACAACCGCAATCAGGGATTCATGTAACGTATACTTTTATAATGTAGGCTACAAGCTTGCATGCAGTAAAACAGGTTCTTATAACAGTACAACCGGAACGAATATCTTAAAGCGCTATGCAGAAGATTTAGGTCTTGCAACGAAAGCCGGTATTGAAATTTACGAAGAAACACCACATGCTTCTTCCGTAAACTCTATTGCATCAGCAATCGGACAGGGTAACCACCAGTTCAGCTGTCTGAATCTGGCACGCTATGTTACAACGATTGCAACCTCGGGTACGTGTTATAATCTGACACTTGTTGATAAGATTACTGACCACGACGGAGAGCTGATCCGTGACAATTCCGCAGAAGTAGATCATGTAATGAACATCAGTTCATCTACATGGGATGCCGTTCACACCGGCATGAAAATGGCCGGTGACAGTTATTCATCCTTAAAAGTATCCGGACTTTCTATCGCAGCAAAGACCGGTACAGCACAGGAACGTCTGACAGAACCTGACCATGCAACACTGATTACGTATGCACCTTACGAAAATCCGGAAATTGCCATGGCAATCGTTCTGCCGCATGGATACGATTCTGCAAGAAATACGGAACTTGGAAAAGCCGTTTATAATATTTATTACAATCTATATCCAAGAAACTAGTGTCTAGTGTCAAAAATCCTTAAATCTAAGATTTTTGACACGTCAAGTGTAACTTGACGTTGCGCTTAGTGCCGCTTGCGGCACAAAGCCGCTCTTATCGCAGAACTGAATAAATTCAGTCCGCGATTCCGCAGGCATTAAAATGCCTGTGGAATGAGTTTAGTGTGAATAAAAAATATGAAAAAGGAGATTAGTATAGTGAGTCAACCGGTTGTTATTAAGGGCAACAAACATGGGATTATTGTTGTACTCGACGCAGAAGCTGAATTTAAAGATTTAAAAGTTCAGATAGAGGAAAAATTTAAAGCATCCGCAAAGTTTTTTGGCAGTGCAGATATGGCACTCGGTTTTGAAGGCCGGGTGTTATCCGATGAACAGCAGCGGGAAGTTTTAGACATTATTGCCAACGTATCACAGTTAAATATTATCTGTATTATCGACCATGATGAAGCACAGGATGCCGTTTTTAAGGCCGCCATTGATCAGACGGTTTCTGCCGGTGCTGTGGCAGCTCCGGCGCAGACCGGTACAAATGACGGTCAGTTCTACAAAGGCTGTCTGCGTTCCGGTCAGGTACTTGAAACGGAAGGCAGTATTATCGTACTCGGTGATGTGAATCCTGGCGGCAGAATTATTGCAGGCGGCAGTGTCATTATCCTTGGCAGTCTGCGCGGCAACGTATTTGCCGGAGCCGGCGGCAATGAAGACTGCTTTGTCGTCGCACTGGAAATGAATCCGATGCAGATTAAGATCGGTGAAGTCATTGCCAGAAGTTCAGATTCTGCACCACGCAAAAAAAGCAAGGGCATTGCGCCTAAGATTGCTTATGTCGATGACAGTAACATTTACATAGAAGATTTAGGTCCGGATGTTTTTGAGGATATTCGGATAAATTGCTAAAATACTATTGATTTCATCGCAAAAAATCTGCATAATAATAGAATATTGATAAAGTTTTGGAGGAAAGAAAATGAGTGAAGTAATCGTTGTCACATCCGGTAAAGGCGGTGTCGGCAAAACAACAACAACAGCGAACATCGGTACCGGACTTGCCAAACTTGGAAAAAAAGTTGTCATGATTGATACCGATACCGGATTAAGAAATCTGGATGTCGTATTAGGACTTGAAAACCGTATTGTATACAATCTGGTTGATGTTGTAGAAGGCAACTGCCGGATCAAGCAGGCATTAATTACGGATAAAAGATGTCCGAAGCTGTACTTATTACCAACTGCACAGACTCGTGATAAGTCTGCTGTTACACCGGAACAGATGATTAAGCTTTTAGATGAATTAAAAAATGATCCTGAAGAATTTGACTATATCATTTTAGACTGTCCTGCCGGAATTGAACAGGGCTTCCAGAATGCTATTGCAGGTGCTGACAGGGCATTAGTCATTACAACGCCGGAGGTATCGGCTATCCGCGATGCCGACAGAATTGTTGGCTTACTCGATGCACATGGTTTAAAAGACCATGAAGACTTAATTGTCAACAGAATCCGCATGGATATGGTAAACCGCGGTGAAATGATGTCTATCAACGATGTCAACGACATTTTACAGTTAAATGTTATCGGTGCCGTTCCGGACGATGAAAATATCGTTGTAGCTACCAATAAAGGACAGCCTTTAGTTGGTGACGATACCATGGCAGGACAGGCTTACATGAATATCTGCCACAGAATTATTGGGGAAGAAGTTCCATTTCTTGACTTAAACGGCAAGGGCGGCTTCTTTAAAAAACTTTCTGCTTTATTCAAAGGCGAAAAAAAGTAGGAAAATGACGCAGTCATATGGAGGAAATAAATGAGCTTATTAGATTTATTCAAGAAAAAAGGCTCTGGTGATGTTGCAAAAGACAGACTTAAGCTTTTATTAGTATCCGACCGGGCAAACTGTTCGCCTGAGGTTATGGAGATGATTAAAAACGATATTATTAAAGTAATATCAAAATATATGGTGATTGATGCGGAGGGCCTGGATATCCAGATTACATCAACAGAATCCGATTCCAACAACGGTTCTGTTCCTGCACTTTTTGCAAATATTCCAATCAAGGACATCCGTAACAGTGACAAATAACAAAGAGGAGTATTATGTTTAAAAAATACCAGCTGCGTTCCTATAATTTCAGACTTGTAATCCTGTTAATCGTGACATCCGTTTACGGTATTGCCGTCATTAACAGTGCCGATTCATCCTATACCATCAAACAGTGTGCGGGACTTCTCCTCTCACTTTTTGTCATGGTAGTTGTATCACTGATTGATTATAACTGGTTATTGCGTTTTTACTGGATTATGTATGCCCTGAATTTTGTCCTGTTGGTGCTTGTACTGGCTCTTGGCTCTGAAAGCAAGGGAGCCCAGCGATGGATTAATATTGGCGGTTTCCGTTTTCAGCCTTCAGAACTGACAAAAATACTTTTGATTATGTTTACGGCAAAACTGATTTCGCTGTATAAAGACCGGCTCAATACCGCACGTTTTCTAATTGTACTGGCAGTTTTACTGCTGGTTCCCATTGCACTGATTTTAATGCAGCCAAATCTTTCAACAACCATTTTGCTGGCATTAATTTTGTTTACCATTATATTCTGTGCAGGCTTAAGTTACCGGATTATGGGCATTGCTTTATTGTGTATAGTGCCTGTCACCATTATTCTGGGTATCTATATCAGTAATCCAAATCAGAAGCTGCTTAAAGATTATCAGAGAAACCGTATTATGACTTTCTTTGAACCTGAAAATAATGAAGATGGTGCTTACCAGCAGAAATATTCCGTACAGGCAATCGGTTCGGGTCAGCTTTCCGGTAAAGGACTTAACAATGATGATCCTTCTTCCTTAAATAATGCCCACTATATTGCAGAAGGCCACACTGATTTTATTTTTGCGGTCATGGGAGAGGAGCTGGGTTTTATCGGCTGCTGTATGGCAATTCTTTTGTTGTCATGGATTGTAATTGAGTGTATAATTGCAGCTGTAAGGGCGAAGGATTTTGCCGGACGCCTAATCTGCTGCGGTGTTGCCGCACAGATTGGTTTTCAAAGTGCATTAAATATTGCAGTTGCAACACAATTACTGCCAAACACAGGACAGCCGTTACCTTTTTTTAGTTACGGTCTTACATCTTTGGTTTCTGCATACATTTCAATGGGCGTTGTATTAAATGTTTCCCTGCAGCGCAATGTGGAACGGGATGATGAAATATTTGCCGATGATTTCAGAGGTTAAAATTTAATCAAATACAAATATGGAGGGTACTTATGAATATTGGGTTAATTGCGCATGATTCAAAAAAGAAGCTGATGCAGAATTTCTGTATCGCATATAGAGGGATTTTAAATAAAAATCAGCTGTTTGCAACCGGTACAACCGGCAGATTAATAGAAGAAGTCACGAATCTGTCTATTCACAAATTTTTAACCGGACATTTAGGCGGTGACCAGCAGTTGTGTGCACAGATTGAACATAACCAGATTGACCTTGTCATTTTCCTGCGCGAAGCTGTTAATCCGCTTGCACATGAACCGGATTCTGATAATATTTGTAAACTGTGTGATATGTATAATATTCCGCTTGCAACCAATCTTGCAACTGCGGAATTGCTGATTAAATCGCTGGAACGTGGTGATATGGAATGGCGTGAAATATATCAATAATACTTTCAGCAGATAAGACCAGACCGTAAACAACTTCCGGTTGTCTGCGGCTGGTCTTTTTACAATACTGTTAAACGGACTGATGCCCCATATCTGTAATACGTCCGTAGGCACTTACAAGGTAAATGCCGCAAAGTCCTACTATCGCGTAAATGATACGGCTGATCCAGCCCGTCTGTCCAAAAAGGAATGATACAAGATTAAAATTGAAAAATCCAATCAGTCCCCAATTAATTGCACCAATAATAACAATCGTCAAAGCTGTATAATCAAAGCCTTTTGAATTCATTATCTGACCTCCTTATATTTAGTGCTGATATTAGTGTGGCTGAAAAAGTAAAAATTATATTGGTAATTATTAGAATGATGAAAGTGAGGAATCCCATGGCAGGACAATCCAACCGCAAAGTTGTAAAATATCGCAGAAAACCAAAAGCAGCGGGGCTTATTTTTGCAATTGTTATTATATATATCGTATGTTTTATCGTGATGTATCTTTCCAAATCCAAAGTACAGACATACGAAGTTGAAGCCGGTTCACTGACTACCAATTCTTCCTATACGGGAATTGCCGTGCGCAGCGAAGCTGTATACCGTTCTGAATACTCCGGCAATATTAACTATTATCAGCGTGAAAACACCCGTATTAAAGGAAATGACACAGTCTATACCGTCGATGAAACCGGGCGCGTATCAGATATCCTTGCACAGTATACGAATGCCGAAGAAAATTCTCTTTCAAAGGAAAGCCTTGCCAATATTAAATCGACTTTAAACTCTTTTAAAACCGGTTATGACGGCAGTAACTTTTCAGATTTGTACGATTTAAAAACAGATATTAATTATATGGTACTTGAATCCATGAACCAGAGCATTATGGCGAATTTAGAGTCCATTATTGAAAATACGGGAAGCCGGAACTTATTCCGTACCGTGTCTGCGGAATCGGGAGGTGTCATTGTCTATTCTATCGACGGTTATGAAGACCTGACTGCTGATACTGTTACACCTTCAGACTTTGATAAAAATAAATATACCAAGACCAATTTAAAAGCACAGGAGCTTGTTGTTGCTGGAAATCCTGCCTATAAACTGATTAACAACGAATCCTGGTACATTTTAATTCCACTGACACAAAGTGATATTGATAAAATGGATTTAACTTCCAAATCAACAATAAATATTAAATTTAAAAAAGATAACGTCACAACCACCGCAGATTTTTCACTTGTCAACCACGACGGTAATTATTATGGCAGATTAAGCCTGGATAAATACATGATACGATATGCCTCAGAACGTTTTCTGGATATCGAATTAGTCACAGCTTCCAAATCCGGGTTGAAAATTCCGGTTTCCGCCGTGACAGAAAGCGAATTTTATACCATTCCAAAAGAGTATCTGACAACCGGCGGCAACAGCAACAATTCCGGATTTATCTGCGAATCGTATGATTCAGCCGGACAACTGACCACATCCTTTGTCGATGCTGATATTTACCGTAATACCGATACCGTTTATTACGTAAGCTGCGATGACTTTGAGAAAGGTACAATTATTGTAAAACCGGATTCTTCGGAACGCTATGTTATCGGCGCCATCGAAAAATTAAAAGGTGTATACTGCGTCAATACAGGATATACCATTTTTGAACAGGTTGAGATTTTGGATGCCAACAATGAATATTACATTGTGAAAAAAGGGCTTTCCCATGGTATCGCCGCATATGACCACATTTTACTGGATGCCGGTAAATACACGGCAAATCAGATGATTTACTAAAACAACAATTACAAGGAGGGCATTTTCATGCTTGCAGAAAATATTAAAACCGTTGAAAAAAATATTAAAGAAGCCTGCGCGCGTGCAAACCGCAGTGCATCCGATGTGACATTAATTGCCGTCAGCAAAACCAAACCGGTTGACATGCTTTGCGAAGTCTATGATACCGGTATGCGTGAATTCGGTGAAAATTACGTTCAGGAACTTGTTGAAAAAATTGACCGGCTTCCAAAGGACATTCACTGGCATATGATTGGACATTTACAGCGCAATAAAGTCAAATACATCGTAGGTAATGTTACAATGATTCACTCTGTAGATTCGCTGCGCCTTGCTGAAGAAATCAGTAAAGAATCCGTTAAAAAGGATGTCTGCACAGAGATTCTGATTGAAGTCAACGTTGCCGGAGAAGAGAACAAATTCGGTTTTACACCCGAAAATGTTTTTCCTGAACTGGAAAAAATGGCAGCACTTCCGAACATTAAAATACGGGGTCTGATGACAAGTGCGCCATTTGTCGAAAATCCTGAAGAAAATCGTAAATATTTTAGACAATTAAAGCAATTATCTGTTGACATCAACGCGAAAAACATTGATAATATCTATATGGACACTTTATCCATGGGTATGACAAATGATTATGTTGTTGCAGTAGAAGAGGGTGCAACAATGGTGCGTGTAGGTACGGCTATATTTGGAGCACGTAACTATAATAAGTAGATTGGAGATAGGCACAATGAGTATTTTAAACAGTGTAATGAACGTATTTAAACTTACCGGGGAAGACGATTATGATGAATACGACGATTACGATGAAGAATTCGAAGATGACGAAGATGACAAAGGGTCTGCCCGGAAGAAATTATTTTCAGGCAGCCATAAAAATAAAGACGATGAAGATTATGATTCAGACAGCCGGACAAACGATAAAAAGCCTTTAGGCAGAAAAGTTGTTCCGCTAAAAACCGGTGGTTCAAGAGGTCTTGAGGTGGTTGTTATCCGTCCTGAATCCATGGAAGACTCCAGTGAGATTACAGACACTCTTTTAAGCGGAAAGGCCGTTGTTTTAAATCTGGAAGGAATCCACGTTGAAATCGCACAGCGTATTATCGATTATTCAGCCGGTTCATGCTATGCAATGCGTGGCAATCTGCAAAAGATTACCAACTACATATTCCTTGTAACACCGCCGAATGTTGATATTTCCGGTGATATTCCGGAACTGGTGGCAGGTGGTATTGACCTTTCAACATTTAACAGTTCAGACAACAAATTTTAATGTAAATATTAAAAGTGCCGCCCATAGTCTTTGATTATCGGCGGTATTCTTTTGTATCTTACCAATAAACACAGACACATCAGGAGGAGTTATGTCAGAGATTATTACTGTTCATTTAGATCAAAAACCGATTTATGATATTGTCATTGAAAAAGATTTTTCACAGCTTGGCACTGCATTTTCCAGGTTAAATGTAACCGGCCGTAAAATCTGTATTGTAACAGACAGCAATGTCGGACCTTTATATGCCAAAGCCGTTCAGGAAGTTTTAGAAACAACCGGCAATCAGATTTTTGTCTATACATTTGCTGCCGGAGAAGAAAGTAAAAACTTAAATACCGTTCAGGATCTCTATGAATTTTTAATTGAAAATCATTTTGACCGCAAAGATATGCTTGCAGCGCTTGGCGGCGGTGTTGTCGGTGACCTTACCGGTTTTACAGCGGCAACCTATTTACGCGGCATTTCATTTATCCAGATTCCGACTTCCCTTCTGGCTCAGGTCGACTCCAGCATCGGCGGCAAGACCGGCGTGGATTTCCGTGCTTATAAAAATATGGTCGGCGCATTCCATCAGCCAAAGCTTGTATACATGAATATGTCTACACTGCTTTCCTTAGATACCCGTCTGTTTAATTCCGGTTTCGGTGAAATCATCAAACACGGGCTGATTAAAGACGCGGCTTATTACCGCTGGCTGCAGAATAATGCTGCAAAGATTCAGGCAAAAGATTATGATGCCTTGGAACAAATGATTGCAGGAAGCTGTAATATCAAGCGTGAAGTGGTTGAATTAGACCCGACAGAACAGGGCGACCGCGCACTTTTAAATTTCGGACATACACTGGGACATGCTATCGAAAAACTGATGAATTTCCAGCTGTATCACGGCGAATGTGTTGTCCTTGGCATGATTGCCGCATTAAACATTTCCGTTACCCGCGGTCATATTACACAGGCTGAATATGATGATGCTATACAGATGTTTAAAGACTACGCATTTCCAACAAACGTTACCGGCATTTCCATTGATGATGTCATCCGCGTTTCAAAGAGCGATAAAAAAATGGAAGCCAATCAGATTAAATTCATTCTGTTAAAACAAATTGGAAATGCTTACATTGACAGAACTGTAACAGACGACGAGATGAAACGTTCTCTGACAGATATTATCCGATAACAAAACATCCCGTTTAGAAATGAGGCATTACATGAAAAATCTGAATAAAAAAGGACTTTTGGGATATATTTTAGGTATTGTACTTTTATGCCTTATAGACCAGCTGACTAAAATTGCTGCCGTTTCGGCATTAAAAGGCAAATCCCCTTTCGTCCTGATAAAAAATGTACTGGAATTTTATTATCTGGAAAACACCGGTATGGCATGGGGCATGATGAGCGGTGCAAGAATCTATTTTCTGGTTCTGACGGTTCTGATTGTCGGCGTTATTACCTATGTCATTATAAAAATGCCGCGTACACGCCATATGCTTCCGTTTTTTGCCGTACTGACCGTACTGGCATCGGGCGCTTTAGGTAATTTTATCGACAGACTGACACTCGGCTATGTCCGTGATTTTATTTATTTTAAACTGATTAATTTTCCTGTTTTTAATGTTGCAGATATCTATGTAACGGTATCTGTCGTCTGTTTTGCTGTTTTAATTCTTTTTTATTATAAAGAAGATGATTTTAGCTTTTTAAAGAAAACTGATACAAATAAACATTAAAATCAGGAATCTGGTAACAAAACTATAAAAATCCGGCTATGCAGAATTTTAATAACTGGAGGCACTTAAACTGTATGGAAAACACAAAACTTCCTGTAGATAACGCAGCTTTGGATGCTGCATATATTGAAAATGAACCGGACGAATTCATTACGGATATGACAGACTCTCATAACGGTATTGATACCGCAGACAGCTGTATGAAAATCACATTGTCTGTATCTGCGGACAGCGATACTTCCGATGCCGTTGGAACACGTATTGACAAATTTTTATCAGAGAATTTACGGGATTTTTCACGATCTTATCTGCAGACATTGATTCAGGACGGCAATGTTACCGTAAACGGCAAAAATGTAAAATCCAATTATAAATTAAATGCCGGGGATATCATCGCAATTCATGTTCCCGAAGTGAAAGAGCAGGAGATTGCCGCTGAGGATATTCCACTGGACATTTTATATGAAGACGAAGATATTATTGTTGTAAACAAGCCAAAGGGAATGGTTGTACATCCTGCGGCAGGACATACCAGCGGTACACTTGTCAACGCCTTAATGTATCACTGTAAAGACCATTTATCCGGTATTAACGGGGAACTGCGCCCCGGCATCGTCCACCGTATTGACATGAATACAACTGGTGTCTTAGTTGCCTGCAAAAATGACTATGCCCACCGTAAAATTGCCGAACAGCTGAGCGTTCATTCCATTACCCGTAAATACGAAGCAATCTGCTACAACGCTTTCCGGGAAGAAACCGGAACTGTTGATGCGCCGATTGGCAGAAATCCGGTTGACCGTAAAAAAATGGCAATTGACAAAAAGAATGGCAGACGCGCAGTGACACATTACCGCGTTCTCGAAAATTTCAAGCATTTTGCCCATATTGAATGTCAGCTTGAAACCGGAAGAACACATCAGATCCGCGTACATATGGCAAGTATCGGTCATCCGCTCCTTGGCGATGATACCTACACTGCGGCAAAACCGCCGTACCGGCTCACCGGTCAGACACTGCATGCACGCGTACTTGGGTTTATTCACCCCAGAACAGGGCAGTACGTAGAGTTTGAAGCACCACTGCCGGATTACTTTACCAAAATCCTTGCTGATTTACAAAAAAAGCGGCATTAAAAATGCCTGCGGAATGGAGAATGAAGAGTAGTATGCGTAGGAAAGAATTTATTGATTTGATTCTGGACAGCATTTCAGATTATTTTGATATTTACCACAATTACTGGTTTGAGAATCATAAATTTGTCATTTATGCGTATTGTTATAACAGACACAATAAATATGAGAGTGCAACACAGGAATCCCGGTTATGGGAGATGAAATCCTTTGAGCATTTATTTTTTATCAATTCTGATAATCTGGATATGGAACAGTTAAATGCTTTAAAACAATTTGCGATAGAACGCATTGAACCGCATTTTGTCCGCGGTGACGGCAAATTACCTGTAAAGCACCACCTATACACATATATTTCTTTTATTATCATAACTAGAAATAAACCCTCACCGGAAGTTGCAAAAGCTATTGAAAACACTTCATGGAACAAAAATTATATGCTTTCTGCCAAAGGCTCTGCCAGCCTGCGGCTTGCCTGTGTAACCCCGCGTGAATACAGTGTTATCACCAGCAAAAACGCACAGGACATACATGATTTTCTCTCGGATATCATGTTTCATATCGAACATTATGAAGAATAAATTTCATAAAAATTATGTAAAAATATAGATTTTTCTGACAATTTATTGTATAATATAGCCATGAAATAACTTGAAGGAGGCGGGAAATATGGATGAAAGAACCGTAATTACAATAGGCAGAGAATTTGGCAGTGGCGGACATGAAATTGGCATGAAGCTTGCAGAAAGACTCGGAATTAAATGCTATGATAAGGAATTATTAGAACTTGCAGCAAAAGAAAGCGGTCTCTGCGAAGATTTATTCGCTTCCCAGGATGAAAAGCCAACCAACAGCTTTTTATATTCTCTTGTAATGGACACATATTCTTTGGGATATACAAGTTCATACATGGATATGCCAATTAATCACAAAGTTTTTTTGGCACAGTTTGATACCATTAAGAAACTGGCTGAAAGAGAATCCTGTGTTATTGTCGGACGCTGTGCTGACTATGCTTTGGAAGATAACCCATTTGCAGTCAGCGTATGGATTAAGGCCGATTTGGATGTCCGTATCCAGCGTATTAAAAAGCTCTATGATTTAAGCGATAACAAAGCTGCCGACATGATCCAGAAAACAGATAAGCGCAGAGCCAGCTATTACAATTACTATTCAAGTAAAAAGTGGGGCGAAGCAAAGAGCTATGATTTATGTCTTGACAGCGGTCAGCTCGGTATCGATGGTTCAATTGATTTAATATTAAAATACATTGAATTAAAAGAAAAAAATAATAAACAGTAACTAATGCATAACCGGATTCAGCCATATATATCTATTATATATGGCTGAATTGCAGTTTTATCAAACATCTGTCATTCATCAGAATTTAGGGAATAGTAAATGGATTTAAAGAATTTAAAAGAATTTAAAGAATATACACGAATTAAAAAAATTGATGTCAGAAAATGGCTGCTCCGCGGGCATGCGCCCCTGTATACATTTATATTGATTGTATTCGCTGCAGCTGTTGTTTTTATGTTCAGTACCATACATTCTATGTTTAATAATGAAAATACATCGGACAATCCATCGGATGAAGTTTCCGTTTCTACAGAAACAACCGGTTATATTGCCGATAACCAGTCCTATATGCTTGCGATTAATAAATCAAAGAATTATCTGATTGTTTATAAAATGGATGCCACCGGGGAATTTACAAATATATTCCAGATATTCCGTTGTTCCGTGCCGCAATCCCTTGCCACCGGTGAAACTTCCATCACTGACAAATTTATCTGGAAAATGTTTGATTCAAATGTCTATGGACACTATACGGTACAATTTGGCAACAATGCCTATTTACATTCTGTACCGTATACCAAGCAGGATACAATGACACTAATTGTCAGTGCCTATAATAATCTAGGTAAATCGTCATCGGTCGGTTCTGTTGCATTAACCGCAGCCGATGCTAAATGGATTTATGAAAACTGTGGTTTAAATACCAAAGTAAAAGTATATGAAGATTCAACCGAAAACTTCGATAACCGGTTATCTGAACTGACAACACTTGCTGCAGATGCCAAATATGACCCTACAGATCAGGGTGCTGTAAATAATGCAGAAAACAACATCGTCAATACTAAAATTGCATATATGACAGGAACCCGTGACTGTACCGTTGCTTTAAATTCAGACTTTGACATCTGGACCGGTGTTTACGCAAAAGATGTAAATAACAATGATATCACTTCATATATCACAGCTACAGGAAGCGTTGATACATCAACGCCCGGTGTATATAAAGTCATTTACTTTTTAAATGACAGCTTTGGTACAAATTTAAAATACTACCGTTATGTAACGGTAACAGATGAAGCGGAGAGTACTGTGCCTGCCGAAACTACAGCTCCGGCAACAGCCGCTGCGACACAGCCGGCACAAACCGATACAACGACACCAGCTCCAACCAATTCACAGCCTGTAACAGCTGTCACAGAAGCTTCAACTTCATCAAACAACACAAATAACGGTTCTGATAACAAAAGTCAGATTAATCCGACCAACAACACCGGTCAATAATAATTTAAAATAGTCAAAATTTTCAAAAGGAAAAACCGGACAAAAACAGAAGATAAATAAAAAATGCATAAAAGAAAATGCGAAAAACTGTATATTGACAGATTACAGTTTTTCGCATTTTTTATTTTACAGCTGCTCGTAGTTTTAATCTCTGCGTAAATGAACGATATTTCTTGCATTTCTCTTATTTTCATCTACGATTTCTGCATAATGGCGGCGGGTTGTATTGACGTCTTTATGTCCTAAAACGTCGGCAACTAAATAAATATCCTTGCTTTCCTGATACAGATTCGTACCATATGTACTGCGCAGCTTGTGCGGCGTAATGTGCTTTACGGTTGTAACAGTAGAAGCATACTTTTTCACCAAAAGTTCTACTGACCGCACGCACAGCCTTTTTCCGACAGAAGATAAGAACAGGGCGTTTTCATGCCCCTCTTTTGGATTTAGTTCTTTCCGTTCCTCCATATACGCAGATAACGCTTCTTCAACTTCATCGCCAAAATATACAAAACTTTCAGCACCGCCTTTACGGACGACTTTGATTCGATCATTGTCAAAATCAACATCCTTCATATCCAGCCCGACACATTCCGATACACGGATTCCCGTCCCCAGCATCAGTGTAAGCAGCGCTAAATCCCTTGTCTTTAACTTTTCATGGCGCTTTAGCTGTGCCTTTGACAGTTTATTGCCGGATTCCACATTGTCTAAAAATTCTGCCACTTCATTAACATCTAAACGCGTAATAGCCTTGTCATGAATCTTTGGCATATCCACTTTAAGCGTTGGATTCTCCCCAATCATTTCATAACGGTAGTAGTAGGCATAAAAACGGCGCAATGCACACAGCTTCCTCTTTGCTGCACGTTCTGAATTGCTGACTTCTTTACCTTCTTTATCATATAATTTTACATACCGCAGATAATCTGAAATATCCTGACCTTTAAGTTTTTCAAGGTCTGCCAGTGTAAAATCCTTTACCGTATAATTGGCATACTGCGGATATTCACATATCAGAAATTCAAAAAAACCCTTGATATCCATTGCGTAAGCAACCCTTGTCCTGGGCTGCTTGGAATATTCAAGACTGTTAAAATACTCTGTACAAAACGACGGAAGAATTTTCAGTAATTCGTTGAGTTTTTTTGTATACTTTATCGTTTGCTGCTGGGCATATGTTTTTGTTTCGGCCATATTTCCTCCATAATCAAAAAAGCAGAGGAGCGTTCATATAACATAATTTATAATTGCAGACAGTATCTTTGTAATATATAACTTCGCTAAACCCAAGTTTAACGAAGTTTCGTATTTCTTTTTACATAAATCACCGTCTATCGTTTATTTTCTTACTTAGCAACCAGTTTTCCGTTATATAAACGTTTCTGTACTACATTGATTTTAAATTCTTTTTGATACTTTTTAATCTTATTCAATTCATTTTCTGTAATAATGGATACACATAATCCTTCCTGACCGTTTCTTCCGCAGCGGCCGGCCCTGTGCAGATATTCCTTGGATTCTTCAGGAAGATTCACATTAATCACGGTTTCAACATTATCAATCTGTAAGCCTCTGGCTGCAACATCCGTTGCCAAAAGATACTGAACCTTTCCTGATTTAAAATGTTCAATTGCCGTTTTCTTTTCCTGCTTATCCTGATTCCCGGATAACGCAGCTACATTATAATGATGATATTGAAGCTTCTGATAGGATTCTTCAAGGTCATATCTGGTATTAATAAAAACCATGACCTTATCTGAATTTAACGCCTTAGCGATTTTTCTTAAAGTTTCAATCCGTTCCCGTCTGTCTGTCACAATAAAAATATGCTTAATCGTTTTTGGAATCAGACTTTCATTCTTTTGCTTTGTATCTAAAACAACCGCATGATATGTAATCTGATTGGCAATCTGCCGTGTCTTTTTATCAATACTTGCCGAAAACATCAGCACCTGCGTATACTTCATCAGTGATTTACGGATTGCAAATATCTGTTCGCAATATGTCTTGTCCATCAGCTTATCCGCTTCATCAATCACAAGTGTCTTGACATCATGTACCCGCAGCTTTTTCTGACGGATTAACTGCAAAATACGCGCCGGTGTGCCTACAACCAATGCAGGCTTTGTTTTAAGCGATTCAATCTGGCGGTTAATATTTCCCTCGCCAATCAGAAATAATGCCTTATATGGCAGCTGTGCGCCTTTAAAGAGCAATTCTGCTTCATTACACACCTGAACTGCAAGCTCCTGGGTCGGAACAAGTATCAACGTCTGTATATATTTGCTGTCCGGCTGCATCGTTGCAATCACAGGCAGTAAATAAGCCAGTGTCTTTCCCGAACCTGTGCTGGAACAGCCGATAACATCCGTTCCTTTTGTTACCGGCTGATAAGCACGCTGCTGTATCGGGGTCGGTGCTGTAATATTTCGTTTATTTAAAACAGCGGTCAGTGCCTTTGACACCCCTAATTCTTCAAATGTCATCATACAAATTCTCCATTTCACTCTATCTGACTTTATCGTTATACTTCTATATTATACACGATTCTTACGGAAAATCCAATGACTTGATTTGTTTTCCAATTGATTACAGCTGATGCAATTCCATTACACAAAACACAGCTTCTTCGCAGCGGCGCCTCTGTGCAGATATTCTTTTCAGTGCTTTTAATTCGTCTGTGGCTGACCGTAATAATAAATGATCAGATTCTGTCCGCTGTATAAAATATCAGAACTCATATGATTCATCTGCATGATGGAGCGGATATACTGTTCTTTGTTCTCTGCGCCTGTATTGTAACGTGCCTCGATATCCCATAACGTATCACAATCTTCAATAGTAATGCTTGTATAATACCGTTCCAATGCATTCGGTCCTTCTTTAACAGAAGCATTTGTAATTATCATTCTTCCCCCAATACCGGTTACTGCAATTAAAAGGATCGTTGCTAAAATTGCGTGAATGACGCGTATATCCAGCCTTCTGACTGCCGCAATAACTCCTGCCGGTGAAAAAAGTCCTGCTATAATTCTTACCTGCTCTTTTTTTGTAACTGCCATCATACCATTCATAATCGTATCCTCGCTTTCCAATGAAACTCAAACATTTGTTCTTTTGAATTGATTGTATTATATCTCTTGAACATATGTTTGCCAATACATAATCGAACATATATTCCGAAAAATTGTTCTGAAAATTTGTTTGCATTTTTGCGCATGATATGTTACGATAGTTCTATAAATTTATGGAGGTTATGGTCTATGGCATATGGCAGAATTACAAAAAAGCAGACTGAAATATTAGAATATATTAAGTCCCAGATTTTAAATAAGGGCTATCCGCCATCAGTACGTGATATCTGTACGGCAGTCAATTTAAAGTCGACTTCTTCTGTACATGCACATCTGGAAACCCTGGAAAAGAATGGATATATCCGCAGAGACCCTACAAAGCCGCGTGCGATTGAGATTATAGATGATAATTTTAACCTGACAAGACGTGAAGTTGTCAATGTTCCTTTAATAGGACAGGTTGCTGCCGGACAGCCGCTCTTAGCTGTTGAAAATATTACAAGTTATTTTCCGATTCCGGCGGAATTTATTCCGAAAGAAGAAGTCTTTATGTTAAATGTCAAGGGGGAAAGTATGGTAAATGCCGGTATTTATGACGGCGACCAGATTATTGTTAAGCAGCAGTCTACCGCATCTAATGGAGAAATTGTTGTTGCGCTTGTAGATGACTCTGCTACTGTAAAGCGTTTCTACAAGGAAAACGGACATATCCGCTTACAGCCGGAGAATGATTTTATGGAACCTATTATTGTAGATTCCTGCGAAATTATCGGAAAAGTCATCGGATTAATCCGTATCAATATTGATTAAAAAACAGACACCCATCTACAATAAAGTGGATAGGTGTCTGTTTTGCGTTAACCTGTCTTCATGTTTAATAACTTCTATCTGCAAAATATGGTGTTTCCATGTATCTTTTAATATCGTCAATCTGCTCATAATGTGCAAGCGCCCACATCAGCTTCATCACAACAGCTTCTGTCGTCATATCTGCAGCAACAATAACCTTCTGCCGTCCAAGAGTCTGCCCAACCTCATAGATACTCAGGTCAATTCCCTCGTAAATGCATTGCGTTGTAATGACAACTGCGACTCCGGCCTCAATCAGTTCATGTATCTTTGACACGATATCCTCATCAACATTCGGAATTCCGCCGATACCAAAGCTTTCAATAATAACACCCTTATACTGTGTGCGGATAAAATCAAATAGCTCTGTTCCGATTCCCGGAAAGATTTTCAATACAAAAATATCCCGGCAGACCTTTGTATCTATTGCAAAATCACCGGTTATTTCCTCACTTAATTTATCCAGATGCCCTGAATAAGTAAGCAGCTGATTATACGTAATTTTGCCCAGTTTAATCTCAGCAATCACCGGAAAATTAATACTTTTAAACGCATCGGAGCTTCTTGTTTTAATCTTCATGGCATGTGTACCGTTGATTACAATTCCGTCAAATGCAACATACACACCGCGGATACCCTCACACGCAAAACGAATCGCATCGGAGAGATTCTTTTTGGCATCGGTATACAATGCCTCTATCGGAATCTGTGAACCGGTAAACACCACTGGCTTTGCAAGATTTTTTAACATATACGTAATGCCTGCCGCACTGTATGCCATGGTATCCGTACCGTGTGCAATAACAAAACCGTCATATGCATCATAATTCTGTGCTATCGTTTCCGCAATCCGCGCCATCAGTTTCGGATTCATATTGGTACTGTCCACCCTCATCACGGAAATGCCCTCCAGATGACAGATAGACTCAATTTCCGGAATATAGGTAAGCAGTGTTTTTACATCAATCGACGGTGTCAGCCCCTCTGATGATTCAGAAGACGCGATTGTTCCGCCTGTCGCAATTAATAATATTTTCTTCATATAGTCCCCAATCCGCCGTTAAACGGCATTTTTATTTTTCCACATAAACAGACCTGTAAAACCGAAAATTATTGCCAATGCAATGCATGAAAATGAAAGCCACATATACGGTAAATACTCAAATGTCGCAACACCAAGAATTGTTGCCATATAAATACCGTTGTCACTCCACGGAATCATTCCGGCTGTCAGCGTACCGCCAATTTCAGCATTTCTTGAAAGAACCCGTCGGCTGTAACCCATTTCGTCATACTTTTCCGCCATGATTTTCGGTGTAAGGACCAGTGAAACATACATTGCACTGCCAAGCAGACAACCTAAAAATCCAACAATAATCGTAAATACGGTCAGCGTTCCACCATTGTTGATATGTTGATAAACCTTTCCGGCGATTGCCTTAATAATACCAATCCGGTCAAGTAATCCGCCAAATCCAAGCCCCAGAATAATAATTGCCACCGACCACAGCATACTGTTCATGCCGCCACGTGAAAGCAGTGAATCAATAAATTCGATTCCCGTATTCATTTCAAGCTGTACCCATGCTGTAGAAATCGCCTTTACCGGAGTCAGTCCCTGAAATATAATGCCCCATACAATTCCAAGTCCCGCACCAAATGAAATAACCGGCAGGGACGGCATTTTGAGTATCAGTAAAATAATAACAACCAGCATTGGCACAAATGCGAATAAACTGATATGAAAATTTTCCTGAAGTGCCGCCATAACGCTGTTGACCTGTGTCATATCCGCACTGCCGCCGCCCAGGCGGAAACCAAGAACCGTAAATGCAATGCCTGTAATACCAAATGCACTTAATGATACCGGCAAAATACCGCGTACATGGTCAATAACATCAATATCCGCCATTGCCGCAGACAATACGCAGCTGTCTGAAAGCGGTGAAAGCTTGTCACCGAAATAAGCACCGGACAATACGGCTCCGGCTGTTATTGGTGCCGGAATTCCAAGTGCTGAACCGATACCCATCATGGCAATACCGGATGTTCCGACTGTTCCCCATGAAGTACCGGTTGCAATCGATGTAATACTGCAAAGAATCAATGTTGCCAGTAAAAAGATAGACGGATGTATTACTTTTAGACCGTAATAAATCAGACTGGGTACAATTCCGCCGGAAATCCACGTTCCGACCAGCGCGCCGACCGCCAGCAGGATTAAAATAGCGCTCATGCCGTCATAAATGCCTTTCGTGACCGCATGTTCCATTTCCTGATAGGAAAATCCATTTCTTTTGCCAACAGCCATTGCAAGAAACCAGGCTGCAAAAAGTGCAAGATGTATCTCGATGCCAGACTGATTGCATAAAAATGCCAAGGCAAGAAAGCCGCCTAATACAATAACTGCCTGTAATAAAGTGGTTTGTCTTTTCATGATTATGATTCTCCATTCTCCTACGGGTAATATATCTTACACGTATGCTTTTACTTGAGTAGATGTATCATATCATTGAATTCCGTCAAAATCAATCAAAATACTTTATTTTTATTTTCCAATTTTTGCTTAATATATTATCAATATTCGACCGTAATTGTGAACTACCCATTGTCTTAAGCCAATGGGCTTCCTGCTTCATCGACCTCGTAACCTACTATCTCCACAGGCGTTAATTTGGGCAGTCCCTGCCCTAT